>Ga0187883_10000005_pt1 | contig 217605 bp, 193 predicted proteins | sample June2016WEW_20_1_2_FD_132966 | JGI IMG/M metagenome (GOLD analysis project Ga0187883, IMG submission 132966) | Peatland microbial communities from SPRUCE experiment site at the Marcell Experimental Forest, Minnesota, USA - June2016WEW_20_10 | ecosystem: Environmental > Terrestrial > Soil >...
GATTTTTCACCAACTTGCCGCAGTGACGTTAGAATTGCTTCGCCATGAAAGCCGTACTCCGAGGAATTAGTCAGGTCCTATTTGTGATTGCTGGCTTGTTGTTCTTTGTCGGAGGACGGGTGATCAGCGAGTTCACGAAGACGGATCGCGTATCTGCTGAAATGGTGGGCATCGGCTCGGCTTTCGTGTTTGGAATCTTTGGAATGGTGGCGAAGAACGCGTCGGATAATCTCGATGACGAGGACTCAACCGGTCAGTGAGTGTAATCGCGATTTTGCAACAATTATCGGACGGTCGTCCTTGGCGGCGCGAGTCAATGGAGCTACTTGGTGCTGGGAAGCAGTCGGAAAGAACTCAGGATGCGCTTGACCGATGCTGGCATCGACTGGTTAATCGGCCACTTGGCATAGAAGAAATAATAATAGCCATTGTTCCCACAAACATAGCGTTCATACCTAATTTCGTTTGCTACCCTGTGTCGAAACTCCATGGCCGAATGGTCGGCTACTCTGATTTCCTTCACGGACGACATGTCAAGGCCGGGCTGCTTGCCGGAAAGGAGACTCACCTTTAACTCACTCAGGGTGGCACCACAATCTCGGTTCTGATCGACAACGCCGATACGAAACGGGCCTTCCACAAACGAAACGTCGTAATTCGTCGTGTGCGGTATTTGGGCGTCGGCGTGGCGGGTGGGCGCTGAGGGAACAGCCACTGCAAAGCCGTCGTTGCTATAGACGTATTCCTTCCAATCTCCGCTCGGTTCCTGTCCCCATGCAAACGCCGAGAAACAGAACAGTAGCGAAATTGACCAAAGGATATTGCCTTTTCTGACGCCCATTTTGAGGTTGCTGGCTTTCGAGTTGTCCCGATTTTCGCGTCCGCTTGCGACCACTTTCACGACTGGACTTTACGCCAAGTCTTCGCTTATTCCAAGGCAGTTGTTGTTAGCAGGCGATTACACTCAAAACCCACTCGGGCGGCATGATGAGTGCAATGGGGATTTAACACCAAGTACGAGTTTTCCCCACCTTCCTAGTAGCTGACCATCCGGAAGGAAATATCCCGGTATCATTCGGAGCGTAGGACTATTCAAATCTCGCTGCGACCCTTAGCGGATGCCGATTGCAGTCGACGGTTGGTTTGTCAAGGATCGCCCCGCCGAACCAGATTGAATCAGCCTCTCCACTGACGCCGCCCGCTGCCGCGCCAGTTCGTCTCCCGTGATCTCGAATTCTTTTTCGTATTCTGCCAGCGCCTGCGGAAGCAGGCCTTGTCGTTGGTAGAGCATTCCCCACATCCAATGGAGTTGGGGAAACCGGTCGTCGCTGTGTTCGGCCTGTTCCAGGAGTTGTTGCGCGCCGGTCAGGTTTCCCATGCTGATCTCGACGTTGGCCAACCATAGCAGCGTCGACTCCCTCCAGTCCGAGGTCAGTTGCGGAGACTGCAACTCACCCTTCAGCACGGTTTCAGCTTCGCCGTATTTTCCTGCCGCAAACAGTCCACGGGCAAGAGAGGCCTTAGCCTTCTGGTTGTCCGGAGCAATCTGGCTTGCTTTTTGGAATTGTTCAAGTGCAAGGTCTTGGCGCCCTTGATCCAAATAGACATTGCCGAGCAGATCCATCGCAAACGCGTCTGACGGGCTGACTTCAATCACGCGAGAATAAAAGGCGATGTCGTCCTGGTAATACTTCTGCTGGGAAATCGTCATGACAGAAAACGTCATAAAGACGAGACTCACAACAACGATTGCCGTTACTTTGGCTGGCCTCTCGTGAGACCACACTTTCTGGACAATCAGTGCAACCAACAGCGAAGCCCCCGCCGACGGCAGGTACAAATAGCGGTCATTCGTCGTGCACCCCTGCTCGTAGATCCGGATCACGGCCAGCGCCGGCAGCACAGGGATCACGATCAGAGCGGCGGCAAGGCCGAAAAACGACCGGTAACGAATCGCAAGCCACGCGATAACGGCAGCACCAATTACGACCGCAGACAGCTGCAGCCAGAAGAGTGTAGTGGGCGATGCCGCTAACGGGTTGACGTAGGTGCCGCCCAGGTTCCACGGGAAAAATAATTTCTTCAGATAAAAAAGCAGGATCGAGGGAGCACTGAAGACGACATTCGCCCAGCTATGCTCCGCTGTTGCGCCCCGTACGCGGCGCATCACGGCCCACCTCACCGCCAAATAGCCTGCGGTCACCACGCCATAAGGGAAGGCAGCTCTCCAGAGTCTCTGACTCCCGGCGACACGGTCTTTCAGTTGTATCCAGGCAATCGCCGGCAGAATCGCCAGCATCGCCATTCCCGTTTCCTTGGCAAAGAGACCGGCTCCGAACCACACCGCGCTGAGCCACACCCGGTGGCAGAGGAGATTGTCACGACCGGCTTCTGCACGGCCGTTTTTCTTGTCTTTGTCTGTGTCCAGCAATGGCGGGTCGAGCAATGTCAGCATCGCTGCCAGCGCGGAGATCGCAAAGAGAAGCTCGCAACTTGCAGAAACCCAGCTGACGGCGTCGACGTGAATCGGGTTGACGGCAAAAATCGCGGCCGCTGCAGCCGCGCCGGCATCGTTCCCCGTCAGCCGCCGGCAAATCCGGTATACCAGCCAGGTCGCCGCAACATGCAGCAAGATGCTCGAAAGATGCCAAAACCAGGGAGCAAGTCCGCCGCAGGTGTGCAGCAACAACATCCACACGGAAAATATTGGACGATAAAACCGACCGGGCTGGTCGCTCAATTGACTCCAAAGATTGGAGCCCAGAAGTTGCGGCAAGTACTCCCACGACTGCACCTGTCGGTTGTTCACAATTTGCGGAAAATCATCACCTTTAAACCCGCAAAACAGCGAACGCGAATAAATGAGAAAGGCCACGCCGCAAGCGGCCAGAGGCAACCGCTCCGCGCGCAGCCACTGGAGCGTTGTTCGACGTGGAGGGTCTTGTCTGTCGGTTTTAGCTTTCTTTCCCTTTGGCATTTGACTTCAATTGCGGGGGCGCGACTCGACATTCGACTAGCCAGAATAGGGCGTTTGCCTTCAAATTCCAATGGGACTACCAGGCTACATTCTTGAGCGCAGGGAACTCGCGAGCGTGTGCGCCGGCGCCACACAGTCCCGTCCCTTACGATGTCCGCGTGCTGTTCCTCATCTCCGCCTGGCTGGCTCACGACGAGGAGAGCGGTGCCAATGGTGGTAAGCGTGGGCCAGAGAAGTTGATAGAGAGGTTGCAATTAGGTGAATGACAGCTGTTGCGGCTCCGATTTCGGGGACGCTGGGCGGGTTTGCCGTGGGTCGCTGTCGAAACCAGGCGATTACACTCATTGACCTTCAATTTTCTTCTCCACTGCCCTGAACCGCTTCCCGCACTTCGGACATTCGACACGCTCTACGAACGAAGGAAGATTCCCAGCCTTGGCAAGTCATTTATCAAGCCTGTGAATCCCGTTGTCACTGGCATTTTCTGTTCGAAAAGTTGCGGGCTTGCTTTTCCTTGTTCGCATCTCCGCCGTCATCGCCATAAACATGAATCACGAGACACATCCTTTTCGCGGGTTTTCCACACTCGCGCCGTGACATGTAACCTTGCCCTCGCCACTCAATCGCGAGATCATGGTTAACGCGGACGCACTACCGCGCCCTTCATCGAGGGATTAACTCTTTGACAACTCAATACCCGCCCCCTAAGTCGCTGATTGCAAAGATTTTACTAGCAAGCCATTGGCAATCAATATTTTAGAGCGTTTCTCCAGAATGCATTTTCGCCAAACGACTGATTCGAGAGATTTTACTCAGATCGATCTGTGATTTTTTTCGATGCAGCACTCTACGCCAGCCGGCTGTCGACGTATCCCGCTCTTCGTTCCACTGCGGCGACTAACTTTTTCGTGGCTGGAACATCAATCCCGTGCTTGCGAGCGCCACGCAGGATCGGCCCTGCGATCGCATCCAACTCCGGTGGTTTGTGGTGTTCCACATCTTTCTGCATGGAGCTGCGCATGTTTCCGGGCATTGCGCCAACCCCGGCGAGCACCGGGTCAGGATCAACGTTCGCGCCCTCGGCAACTCCGACCGCGCAAGCTTCCCGAACGCAAGCCACGCCCAAACTCCTCCACTCGGGATCGGACAGAATTTCACCGACCGTTTTATCCGCCGCGGTTGTGCTCAGCGCAAACGGCGCCAGAAACACCAGCTTGCCCCACATCAGCGTTGGCTCATCGGGAATGAAGCGGCAGGTAAAACCAATTTTCTGAAGTTGGTCGAGCGTGCTGCCCAACAGCACGCGTCCCGCCGAAAGGACATTCAGCCGCGCAAACGGAGATCGATGAACGATATGCCCCGGGCTCACTCGCTCCGTCTCGCCCGCAATCGTCGCCGGAATCACGCGCCCAGAGCCGTATCTGGCGCGCAGCAATGCCACATGATCGATCCCATTCAGGAGCGGCACGATAGCTTTCACCGAATCGGGGTTTTTCAATGCCGTCAGTGCCGCTTCCATCTGCGTCGCTTTCACCGTAAGCCAGAGCACGTCGACGGGAGGAACCGCCACAGCTACGGCGACATCAACGACAAAATTTCCGAAAGGACTCTCTAAACGAAGTTCTTTGGGATAATTCGCAAGCGCCTCATGCCGCACCACCAGCGTGACAGATTCTCCCGCGTGCGCCAGGCAGGCGCCGACCAGCCCTCCAACGCCGCCCGCTCCAAGAATCGCATGTCGCATGAGCCCTCCTGAGACCGAGTGCCCCGTCCTTGTCTCTCCCGGCATTTCGGGAGAGACAGGGCGGGAGTTTTGACTTTGTTCAGCCGTCAGCTATGCCTCACCGTCGCCGGCAAGCACTCCACCACTTCTGCGTCAGTCAACGTATGGTCACTCGCCTTGGCTCGTTGATAAATACGTTCGACAAGATCGTCCGTCGCCGGAATCCCGCGCCGCTCCAGCCAGAACAGCACATTCGACTTTCCGCTCATCGGACCGATGTCAATAATTTGCTCCAGCCCAAACACATGCGAAGGCACGCCCGAGTAAACCGTGTTGGCGAGCACGACATCGTTCTTGTGATACGCCTTGATAATCGCCGCCGCATGCACACCTGTGGCCGTGCGGAATGCGTCGTCACCCACCACCGGATAATTTGCGGGAATCGGCACTCCAGTGGCCCGCGAGACGGCCTGGCAATAATGTTTCAATTTAGTGAGGTCCTGCTGATCCCAAGGAGCAATTCCCATTAGCTTGAGATTCACCAGCATCTGATCGATCTGCGTATTCCCCACCCGCTCGCCCAAACCAATTGCGCAGGCGTGCACGCAATCCGCGCCCGCGATCACCGCCGCCATTGAATTGGCAATCGCTAAGCCGCGATCGCTGTGCCCGTGCCAATCCACGCGAATCTTTTCACCTGAGGGCTTGACGACTTCCTGGATCACAAACCGGACCAGCGCCAGCGCGCCCATGGGAGTGGCATGACCGGCGGTATCGCAGATGACGATGGCCCGTGCACCGCAACTGATCGCCGTCGAATACAACCGCTTCACTGTCTCCGGATCGCAACGGCTGGTGTCTTCGGTGACGTACATCGCGTCCAGGCCGAGCGAAACCGCATACTTCACGGCCTTCTCAGTAGTCTGCAAAAGAAAATCGTCCGACCATCCTTCTGTGAACCGCCGAATCGGGCTGGATCCAATAAACGTCGCCGCCTCGATCGGCAGTCCCGTTTTCTGTACGATCTCGGCAATGGGACGAATGTCGTTCTCATGCGTGCGCGCCGCGCAGTTGGCGCGAATCTTCATCTTGTGCGCAACGATCTCCCGCGCCAGCGCAGTCACATGCTCCACCGCTCGCGGCCCTGCGCCCGGCAGTCCGAGATCGAGGGAGTTGATCCCGAGTGTTTCCATCAGATGAAGAATTTCAATTTTCTCGGGAATCGAAGGGTCGCGGACCGAAGGCGATTGCAGCCCATCGCGCAGACTCTCATCGTTGAGCAGCACCGGCCCCGGCGGCTTTAGTCCCGGCGGATGATTCTTGTTCCAGTCGTAGATGAGTTCGGAAGTGTTCATGGGCGAGTATCCGTACCGAGTACCTAGTGAACCCGCGCCTCTTCGTAACTAGGTACTCGGTACTAGCAACTATTTTTCCTTCGGAGGCAGTGTCAGCCCAAACACTGAAATCATCCCTTGACCCGCTACATTCACCTTCGCTTCCGCGGGATTCGGGAGATAGAGGGTCTGGCAGTGCTCGCAACGGTAAACTTCGGCATCCGGTCCCCACGCTTTTTCGGCGTCACCGCAGGCCTGTTCGACCACATCCGTGGTGTAAAACCAGCGCTTTAAATGGCCGCCGCAGAACTTACCTTTTTCATTTTTTTCGTTGCAGGCGCGCTGCCCGGCCTTCTTGATCTTCACTTTATGATGTGGAAGCTGTGTGGGAGATTGCAGAGTGGAAGCTGTCATTTCGCCAGTCGCCAAAGACTCACCTTCGTTCGCGCGGCGCTCGCGCCGCCGGATTCGGCCCTACGAGCGTCATTGTACTCGAAGGTCAAAGCCTCACCCAAGCTGCGATGTCGTATCCTAGGGCCTTATTCCCGTGGCCGGCGATCCAACGCCAGAATGAGCCTTCTATGAATCGTTCGTCATTTCCCGCGAAAAAAATTGCGCTGACTTGCTCGATCCTGCTCGTTCCGCTTGTATTTCTCTTACACCTGACCCATGCCCAGACAGCGCCAAAGAAAACGGTTGAACACAGCAACGTCCAAATGGAACTGGTGCGTACCGAGACCGGCTTTTTCGAAGCCTGGAAGACCAAAGATGAAGCCTACTTCCGCGCTCATATGACGGACGATGGAATCTTCTGGGGCGAGTCCGGCACATTTTCCCGCGACCAGCAATTACAGCTACAACAAGCGGCCGCCAAGGTCTGCAATGTGGACGGCTACGGCCTCTCCGGATTCGGCGTGCTTCCGCTCACCGCAGGAGCGTATTTGCTCACCTACGAAGCCGAGCAGTATGCCACCTGCAATGGCGAAAAACTTCCAATCCACATGAACGGCAGTTCGATTTATGTTTTCAGGGCCGGCCAGTGGCAAGCGATCTACCGCGCGCAGGTTCCGCAGAAAAATCAAAGCTGAACGTTGCGCAGAAGAAGTTAGAACTCCAGCTTCGGCTTGGCCTGATCCTCGCCAACGCGGCCGACTGTAATCTCGGCCTTGTAGTAATTCTCGCCCTTCACCGGAGCTCCTGCCATCCGCCGCAGGATGGCTAGCTGTCCGACGTGAGTGAGCGCATCGGCCACCGGCCCTTGAAACAATTTCTCCAGCCTAGCCTCCACCGGGGCGCCCGAAGCCAGGAAGTCATCGAAGCTCTTTAGCGCAGCGAAGAATCTCTCCACTTCTTTTTCCCACGGCAGGGGCTTTGAGTTATGCCATGCCTGCTTGCCCTTCGCAATCGAGAGCGCCCAATCGAAAAGATCGCCCATGTGAGCCACAATTTGAATCGGCGTGCGCAATCCCTCTGCGCCGTGAAACTCGGCAAACGTGTCGGGAGCGTTACGCACGGCGTTACCGGCGCGATACGCAAGTGCGGCCAGCGTGTGACGAAATAATTCCATCTCCGAATCAGAGTGCACAGGAGTGTTCATGAACACAAGATACACTTGACCTTGGGGTGACGAAAAGGAGATGAAAAGCATGCCGAAAAATGCCGACGCCGCGCAGCCAGGGCTTGTCAGCCGTGAGATTGCCGAGCATTACCGTTGGGGAAACGATTGCGACGGCTGGCACCTGGTGAAAGACGGAAGCCTGAGCGTGATTGAAGAGTTCATTCTTCGGGCGGGTGCGAAGTTCGCCACTACCATAACAAGGCCCAGCAGTTTTTCTACATTCTCTCTGGCGAGGCCATGATGGAAGTGGAAGGACGAAGCACGCTGCTTCGCGCGGGCAGTGGAATCCGCGTTCTGCCTGGAACTCGGCATCAGATCAGCAATCCGTCGTCCGGCCCCGTGCGCCTTCTGGTAATCTCGCAGCCGCCCAGCCGAGGCGACCGCTTCACGGAATGATTAGCCGGCGATACTCCTCGTCGTACGCTCTAGGCTGGGTCCCCACTTTGGCCTCCACGGCTTCATCCGCCGGTTCGCACAAGCACAGGTCCGTAAAAACGAATCCATCGCGCGTGACCGTGACTCCACTTTGTACTGCGATGGCCTGTGCGAACATGGGACCGTCATACACGAACGTGTGAAACTCGCCGTTCTCCCCACAGGGATCAATTCCTCTCGGAAATTCATCCAGCACTTGTTGATCGAGATCGCGTCCTGCAAACGAAGCAGGCACTTTCTTGGGATCGAGGCAAACGATTCGACTCCGCAATCCGCCGGCCCACATGTCGTGGATGAGCTGCAGTGTATCGATCTTCCACAAAGGGAACACGGGCGCAAGGCCAATGCCTCGCATGCGATCTTCGCGGTATTGGCGCACGTCTTCGAGGAAGAGGTCACCAAAGGCGACCGCCTGAACGCCAGCATCGATCGCCTTTGCGCAAGCCGCGCTCATCGCGGCCTCGTACTCCTGGTTAGAACAAGGCCACGGCAATGGCACCTCCCACAAGGGAACTTTGACGGCCGCGGCCTGGGCTTCGACCAATTCACGGCGAACCCCGTGCATGGCGACGCGGTCAAAGTTGCCGTTGATGGTGGTCAGGAGGCCTACGATTTCGTATTCATTGGATTGACGCAAAACATGCAGCGTCCAGGCGCTGTCCTTGCCGCTGCTCCAGGATACAAGTGCTTTCTTTCTCAAGCCGGTTTACTTCCTTTCGCAGATTCTCTTTCACAGCGGCTTGCGCCGCACCACGCCGGCCGAGTGCAGCGCTCCACGCAACCGCGCCACCACCCCCTGCGCAAACTGCATATCCAGGAACCCTTCCATCTGCCGCGTAAATTTCGTGCCGTACCCGTACCACCAGACTTTTTTCATTTCGGGCAGCAGGTCCACATCCACATATTTCAGTCGAACCATTTCTTCCAGGCCAAATCGCCCGTGGGCACGGCCCACGCCGCTCGATTTCACACCACCATGCGGCGCCTCGCTGATGCCGAAGCACGAAACTACGTCATTCACCATGACGGTACCCGCATGGATTTGCCGCGCCAACCGCTCTCCGCGGTGGTTGTCGCGAGTCCACACGCTCGCCGCCAAGCCATATTCGGAATCATTCGCCAGCCGTACTGCTTCTTCGTCGCTATCGAATGCCATGACGGGAAGCAACGGGCCAAATGTTTCCTCGCGCATGATGCGCATGTCGTGGGTTACATCCGCAAGAACCGTAGGCTTATAGAAATTCGGCCCCAGTTCTGGCAACCGTGACCCTCCCGTCAAAATCCGCGCCCCGCGTGCAGCATCTTTCACGTGCTCCTCTACAATTCGCAGCTGCCGCTCGTGAATCATGGGACCCACGTCCGCTTCGCGGTCAAGTCCGGGCCCGACTCGCAACTTCTTCGTCTTTTCGACGCATGCCTTAACGAACGCTTCGTATAAGCTGCGATGCACGTAACAGCGCTCCACCGACAAGCAGGTCTGACCGGCGTTGAGGAACGCCCCCCAAACCGCCGCGCTCGAAGCCACGTCCAAGTCGGCGTCGTCCAGAACCAGCATTGGATCTTTCCCGCCAAGTTCGAGCACCACGGGAAGCAGTCGTTCCGCCGCAGCCATCGCAATACGCTTGCCCGTGGCTACACTTCCCGTAAACACAAGCTTGTCGATTGGCGAAGCGATCAGGGCTGCGCCTGTTGCCCCATCGCCAACCAAGACCTGAAAAATCTCCTCCGGCACACCCGCTGAGTACAGCAGCGACTTCAGCTCGATCGCCACCATCGAAGTAAACTCCGAGGGCTTCAGCACCACCGCGTTCCCCGCCACCAACGCCGCGAGCGTTTCCGTTGCAGGAATCGAAAACGGGTAATTCCACGGAGAGATGATCCCGATAACCCCGTAAGATTGTCGCACCAGTTGCCCGCGCTTCAGCTTGGTGGCCAGATTACCGTGCCGCAACGGTTCGTCGCGCAGCAAGCGGTAAGCATTCTCGATCAGGAATCGTGCCGCATCGAGCACCACGAGCACTTCTGTGGTCAAAGCTTCCGCCACAGGTTTGCCGGCCTCGCGCGAGATGGCCTCGGCGATTCTAGATCTCTTCTCATGCAACCGGCGCTGAAACTCGCGCAGCACCGCGATCCGCTTCCGCACCCCAATCGCAGCCCACGCTCCCTGCGCAGTGCGCGCTCTCGCGACGGCGGCTCGCACCTCACTCTCACCCGCGCATTCCAACTCACGCAGAACTTCCCCCGTCGCCGGATTCACCGACGCAACCTTGCGCGCCCCGACTTGTAGCTCACTCGCCATTCGTACTCGTACAGACGTAGCTTGCTACTGCTCGAGGGGCGATGTCCACTGCGCCGCCCGCTCAGTACTTCACATTCACCAGATACAACCCGCTCGCTGGCGCCGTCGCTCCTGCCGCCGACCGGTTGCGGGCCTCAAGAATCCGCGTCAGATCCTCTGCCTTCAGCGTTCCTTTGCCCACCAGAATAAAAGTTCCCACCAGATTGCGAACCATATGATGCAGAAATCCTGACCCTTTCACCGTGTAGACAAACTCATCTTCGTGCCGCTCCCAGAAGGATGAAAAAATGCGCCGCACATTCGATGCTGGCTCGCCTTCGCGTCCGCGCTCCGGGTCCACCGCGGCAAACGAAGTGAAATCGTGCTCACCCTCTACCGCTCGCGCCGAGCCCGTCATCCCCTGCTCATCAAGTGGAAACGGATAATGCCACACATACTTTGCCAGAAATGGCGGGCAAATGGCCGCGCGATAGATGCGATAGCGATAAGTTTTGGCCCGCGCCGAATGCCGCGCATGAAAATCTGCCTCCGCTTCGTTCACTTCAAGCACTCGAATCGAGGCTGGCAAAACATCATTCAGCGCCTTCACAAAGTTCGCTGTGGGGACCGAAGACTCCGTGACAAATGTCACAACCTGCGCGAGCGCATGCACCCCGGCGTCGGTTCGCCCTGAGCCCTGCGGCAATACCTTTTCACCCGTGATTCGTCCAATGGCTGAGGCAAGTGTGCCCTGCACGGTCTGCGCGTCCGGCTGGACCTGCCAACCGGCGAAATCCGATCCGTCATAGGAGAGAATCAGTTTGAGATTGCGCATACGATCTTTCGAGTCCCACGGCCCCGCTGCTTCATCCAAAACATTTCACGATTTCGACTTTCCACGTGGCCGAGGACTTTAGATTCCTAATGACATCAAGCATGGCGAGCACTTTACCAGCTTCAATCGCTGCGCTGCGCTCGAAAGTGAGCTGGGCGTCTCGGATATACTGTTGCGTTCCAACCACTTTCGTGTCGTTAAGGAATTTTGGTCCGCATCTCCGGACCTTTCACTTTTCAGGAACCCGGACGCCGCTGCTTGCGTACTAACTTCTGAGTGGAGCTTTCTTTAGGAACCGATCGGGCGGCGAGGTGATTGCCGGATCCTTTGCGACAAGATATTCAAGATCTTAATGAAATGAATATTTTCACGGTTCTCATGAACGGAGATCAGTAGATGCCATTCGCACGCATAGCCTCAAGTATTTCGCGGGCCGCCGCCGCAGTGTTATTCGGAATGCTGACCATTGCCTGTTGGGCCCAGGAGCCGCCGGCCGCGCCCACTCCGCAAAACACGCCAGAGGCACGTCCTCTGCCGGTGCTGAATTATTCGCAGCCGGTTTCCCATTTTCCGAATCCGGTCGGACCCTACACACCGCGCCATCTGGCGGCGCCGAACTTGGCTAACACCGCGCGCATCGACTCCCTGCTGCGAGATGGCAAGCTCTACCTCTCGCTCGATGACGCCATCGCACTCGCGCTTGAGAACAATCTCGATATCGCCATCGCGCGCTACAACCTGAACATCGCCGACACCGATATCCTGCGTGCCAAAGCCGGCGCTCCGACCCTTGGCGTCAATACCGGCGTTGTGCAGAACACTCCCGGAGGCGGCATCGGCGGCCTCGGCGGACAGGTCGGCTCAGGAACGGGGGGCACCACTCTCGGCGCGGGCGGGGCGGGCGCAGGCGCGGGGGGATTGGTCGGCTCTACGCTCGGACTCGGGTCGCTCATCACAAGCTTCGATCCGGTTCTCACCGGCACGCTTCAGGATGATCGTTTCCACATCCTCCCGTCCAGCACCTTCAGTCCCGAGTCGCCGCAGAACACCACTACCGCCAGCTTTTCTTACCTGCAGGGATTCTCGTGGGGCACAAACCTGTTGGTGGGATTTAACAACACCCGCGTCACTACCGGGAACGCGCCTTTCAGTCCGTTAAGCCCGCAACTCAACTCCGGCTTCAAGTTGCAACTCACGCAGCATCTTCTCCAGGGTTTCGGTCTCGCGGCCAACAATCGTTTCATCAGTATTGCCAAGAACGATCGCGAACTTTCCGACGTGGCCTTTCGCCTGCAGGTGATCACGACGGTGAACCAGATTCTGACCATGTACTGGGATCTGGTTTACGCCTACGAGAACGCTCGTGTGCAAAAAGAGTCACTGGCCTTCGCCGATAAGACGCTCTCCGATACCAAGAAGCAAGTGGAAATCGGCAGCTTGGCGCCAATCGAAGTTGTCCGCGCCCAGAGCACCGTCGCCCAGGACCAACAAGCTTTGACAATTGCTTTAACCAACCTGCAACTGGAGCAGTTGCTCATGAAGAACGCGCTCAGCCGAACCCTGCGCGATCAGACTCTGGCATCAGCCGACGTGATTCCAACTTCTACCATGGAACTTCCACAGAGTGAACCGGTCCAACCCACGCAGGATTTGATCGCCGACGCTCTTCGCCATCGTGCCGATCTGGTGGAGTCCCGCATCCAACTCAACACAACGGAGATCAGCAACCGAGCCGTGCGCAATGCCCTGCTGCCAACGCTTGACCTTTTCGCCTATTACGGTGGCACGGGACTGGGTGGTTCGCAAAACCCATCAAATTTGTGCGCGAACCAGCCGATAGCCGAGCAGGCTGAGGGTTTTTGCGCGGGACCGAATAATGCCCCCGGCGCCGGGGGCCAGACCTTCATCCCCATCGCTTCCACCACCAGCTATGGTGGAACGCTCAACCAACTCGTCAACTCCACCGCGTCCGACAAGGGAGTCGGTGTAACCCTGAATATTCCTCTGCGTAACCGTGCCGCCCAAGCAGTACAGATTCGCTCCGAACTGGAATATCAGCAGGCTCAGATGCGCTTGCAGCAGATCGAAAACCAGATCAGCATCGAAGTCCGCAACGCCCAGTTCGGAGTCGAACAGAACCGCGCAAGCGTAGTCTCAGCTCAGGCTGCCGTCGACTATGCCAAGCAATCCCTGGATGCCGAACAAAAGAAATATCAGTTCGGCACCTCCACCACAACGTTGGTCCTGCAGACCGAGAGCGGGCTGGCCACGGCGGAGTCCACCTTGATGTCGGCCATGGCCGCCTACGAAAAGTCGCGCGTCGAACTCGACCGCGCGACTGGAGTGACACTCGACCACGCTGGCATCAGCATTGATGATGCTGCGAAGGGCCAGGTCACGCGCCTGCCCAGCGTACCCTACATCGCGCCGCGCAAGGATCTGCCCTCAGTATTGCAGCCCGCGCCACAGGCGGCCGCTCCGCAACAGCCGCAATAATGCGGTCACGCAATAAACAGTGAGAAGATCGTGACGGAAACCGGCGCGACCTCAAGAACCGCCGGTTTCCTCTCACAATTCTTTACAATCCCCGCGCGCTTTCCCAGGCTCAGTCTCGCTAAGATGGAATGGCACTCGGGATAACTTGCGCATCCAAGTTTTAGAAATCTATCCTGTGCTTTCAGCGTGATGCACAATCCGTTTCGACCCGGTTCTTATCTTGAGGAGATCAACATGTCTTTTCCCCGACCGAGCTCGGCCGTGTCCCGTCCTGCCTTGCTCCTGACGGTCTTCGCGATTTTCGTCTGTGCGCAACTCCCATCTTCCTTGCAGGCGCAGGATGCCCCCCCCGCTCCGACGCCGCAAATCGCGCCCAGTCCTGCCCCGCCGGAGGCGGTGCACTTGCAGGATTATTCCAAACCGCGCTCAGCCTTTCCCCACATCCTTCAGCCGTACCAGCCGCAGACGGTCGCGCAGCCGAGCATGAGCAACTCCCCCCGTATCGATTCGCTGATGCACGATGGCAAGATCTATCTCTCCATCGACGACGCCGTCGCCCTCACGCTCGAGAACAATCTCGATCTCGATATCGCCCGCTACAACCTCAACATCGCCGACACCGATTACTTGCGCGCCAAGTCCGGCGCAAATATTCTCGGCGTCAACGCCGGCATCGTGCAGAACACTCCCGGCGGAGGCGTCGGCGGCCTCGGCGGCACTGTAGGCTCCGGCACAGGCGGAACAACTGTGGCCGCCAGCGGCATCGGTACCGGAACCAACGGCTTGGTCAGCTCCACGCTCGGCATTGGTTCAAACATCACCAGCTTCGATCCCATCATTACCAGCACGCTGCAACTCGACAAGAACGACACCGAATCCACCAGCGTCGATAGCGTGCCCATACTTTCCCAGAACACCTATACCGCCGATTTCGGCTATACCCAGGGATTTGCGTGGGGCACCACTCTGAATGCAGGATTTAATAACACTCATGTAGCCACCAACAGTCCGCTGAGTCTGCTGAGCCCTCTCGTCAATTCGAATTTCCAGTTCCGGATTACGCAAAATCTTCTGCAGGGATTTGGTTCGCTTCCCAACCTGCGTTTCGTACGTATCGCAAAGAATAACCGCGAGATTTCCGACGTCGCCTTCCGCCTGCAGGTCATCACCACCGTTGATCAGATCGAAAATATGTACTGGGATCTGGTCTACGCCTACGAGAACGTGCGCGTGCAGGAGGAAGCTCTTACCTATGCGCAGAAGGCGCTGGATGATTCCAAGCAACAGGCGAAAGTCGGCACCGCACCCCCCATTCAAGTAGTGAGCGCGCAGAGCACCGTTTCGACCGACCAGCAGAACCTTATCCTGGCGCAGAACAATCTGCAGTTGCAGGAACTTCTCATGAAGAACGCGCTCAGCCGCAGCATCGAAGATCCGGTGCTGGCCGAGGCTGACGTAATTCCCACCTCCACCATGCAGCTTCCTGAGCAAGAGCCTGTCATCCCCACGCAGGATTTGATCAATCAGGCTCTCGACCATCGTGCAGAGCTGGTGGAGTCGCGCATCGATCTCAATTCCCGCCGACTGAGCAGCAGAGCAGTGCGCAACGCCTTGCTACCCACACTCGATGCCTTCGCGTATTACGGGGGATCGGGCGTCGGCGGCAACGTCAATCCGGCGGCGCTGCCTCCCATTTGTAATCCAGCCATCTCAAGTTGCTTCAGCAGTTCCACCGCTCCGCCTCCCTTCTCCAGCGGCGGCCCTGTGGGCTACGGCAGTACGTTGAACCAACTCGTCAACTCCACGGCTCCCGACAAGGGCGTCGGCTTCACGCTGAACATTCCATTGCGTAACCGCGAAGCGCAAGCCAACCAGGTTCGCGCGGAATTGGAAGATCGCCAGGCCCAGGTGCGTCTACACCAACTCGAAAATCAGGTGCGCATCGAAGTGCGGAACGCACAATTCGACGTGAGACAAAACCGCGCATCCGTAGAAGCGGCCCAGTTCGCCGTCGACTTCGCCCGCCAGACGCTCGACGCCGACCAACAAAAGCTGAAGGTCGGCCTTACCACCACAACCGCGATTCTGCAGGACGCTTCCGTCCTCACCACATCCGAATCAAATCTGGTTTCCGCCAAAGCGGCTTATGAGAAGTCCTGCATCGAACTCGATCGCGCCACGGGCTTGCTTTTAGACCACACAAACATCGACGTCGCCGAAGCTACCCGCGGCCAGGTCACGCGTCTGCCCAATGTTCCTTATGTCGCGCCACGCCAGGGCATCGCTCCCGGCCGAACCAATCCGCTGCAAGCGACATCACCTCAGACGCCGCCGTCGTAGTCCACGCAGGGAGATACCTCGCCGTCAATTCTCTATCGGAGCCTCGACGATGTATCCTTCCTCGCGTGAGCCTGTCCGTCGTCATCATTACGCATAACGAAGAAGCCAACCTCGCCCGCACACTCAAAAGCGTGCAGCCGCTGGTCAGTGACGGCAAAGGAGAAATCATCGTCGTCGACTCCGGATCCACTGACCGGACCGTCGAGATTGCGAAATCGTTTGGCGCAAAGGTCTCTGTGGAAGAGTGGAAGGGTTACGCCGCGCAGAAGAATTCGGTAATTGAGAAGGCCACTGGAAGCTGGATATTGAGTCTCGATGCTGATGAGGCGGTGAGCCCGGAGCTCTTGAACCAGATAGGGAGTGCCCTTGTGGAACAAGGCTCCGTCTATGCGCGACATTCGCCGGACAGCCTGTTGTATGTCGACGCATTCTCGATGCCCCGCCAGAACCTCTTCCTGCGGAAGCGAATCCGGCACGGCGGTTTCTGGCCGGACAGGAAGGTTCGTCTCTTCCGCACAGGCAAGGGGCGATTTGCAGCGCGGCCGGTCCACGAAAGCATCCAAGTGACCGGCAGAGTTGCAAAACTCAATGGCGCCCTCATCCACCACTCCTACCCCACACTCTCCGACTACATCGAGCACATGAACCGCTACTCCTCGCTGGGCGCAGAGATGGTCGCAGCCAAAGGCAAAGTCCGATTCAGCGTCATCAACATTGTCCTGCGCCCCCTAGCCACTTTCATCTACAACTATTTCTTCCGCCTCGGTTTTCTCGACGGCCGCGAAGGCCTGCTGCTGCATCTCTACCATGCGGTCTACGTCTCGTGGAAATATGCGAAAGCGTGGGAACTCTCGCGCCAGCAATCTCCGTCAACAATGTCATCCTGAGCGGAAAGTCCGCAAGCGCGGACTTCCCGCGCAGTCGAAGGATCCCTATAACACGGGCGCTGAATCCGATGAGCCGATAACTTCTCAGCGTATCTGACCTCATCGCCGCACCTGCCTGACCGACCGGTCGTTCCACGCACACCTCTCCACCTTGCCCGTAATCGCTCGCTTCCCTATCATCACAAACAGAACACTGGGGTTCGCATGGAAAAGAAGCCGTCTACTCACTTCAACCCGCCGCCGGTCGCCGAAGGTCCCATCGCCGACGTTTTCGAAAATCGCCATCCTTCCACAGCCGAAAAAGATTGGGCGGAGAAAACGCTTGCGCCTACGATCGAGAAAGCTCCCGAACGCCCCATTGGCGCGCCGACCGGCGTGAACATTGACGAGCAGGACCGCGCTCGCTTCACCACGATCTCTGGCGTTCCTATTCGTCGCCTCTACACGCAAGCGGATCTCCCCGCCGACTGGAGCGAAGAAAAATATCTTGGCTATCCCGGCCAGCCGCCCTACACGCGCGGCATTCACGCCACCGGATATCGCGGCAAATTATTCACCATGCGCCAATTCTCCGGCTTCGCCTCGCCCGAAGAAACGAATCAGCGCTACAAGTATTTGCTCGAGCACGGCGGCGGCGGCCTTTCCGTAGCCTTCGATCTGCCCACGCTGATGGGCTACGACTCCGACGATCCGGCGAGCGAGGGCGAGGTGGGCAAGTGTGGCGTCGCCATCGACTCCCTCGAAGATATGGAAATCCTCTTCGGTGGCATCAATCTCGAAAAGACGACCGTATCGATGACCATCAATTCACCCGCATCCGTTCTATGGGCAATGTATCTAGTGGTTGCGGAGAAACAAGGCGCGGACTGGAAAAAGATTTCGGGCACGATTCAAAACGACATCCTCAAGGAATACATTGCGCAGAAGGAATACATCTATCCTCCGGCGCCGTCCATGCGGCTGGTCATCGACACCTTTGAGTTTGGATCAAAATTCACGCCCCGTTTCAATACGATCTCGATCAGTGGCTATCACATCCGCGAAGCTGGCTCGACCGCGCTCCAGGAGTTGGCCTTCACTTTGTACGACGGCGTGGAATACGTCGAGTGGGCTAGGCGTCGCGGGCTCGACGTCGACGACTTCGGTCCGCGCCTCAGCTTCTTCTTCAACGCGCACAACGATTTTTTCGAAGAAATCGCCAAGTACCGCGCCGCCCGCAAGATTTGGGCTCGCGTGACGAAAGATCGCTTTGGCGCGAAAAATCAGCGCACCGGCCTCATGCGATTCCACACGCAGACCGCAGGAGTATCTCTGCCTGCGCAGCAGCCGATGAACAACATTGCACGCGTTGCCTTGCAGGCTTTGGCCGCAGTTCTGGGCGGAACACAATCGCTGCACTGCGACTCCTACGACGAAGCGCTGGCTTTGCCCACTGAAGAAGCGGCGCGCATCGCGCTGCGCACGCAGCAGATCATTGCCTACGAATCCGGTGTGACGCAGACCGTCGACCCGCTGGGCGGTTCCTATTTCCTGGAAGCACTCACCCTGGAAATAGAAAAGGGTGCGTTCGACTACTTCGGCAAGCTCGACGCAATGGGCGGAATGGTGAGAGCCATCGAACGTGGCTACCCTCAGAAGGAAATTGCCGAAGCTTCGTATCAATACCAACGCGCTGCCGAAGCCAAAGAGAAGATCATCGTGGGTGTAAACGAATTTGTGGTGGAAGAGGAATCGCCGCACATTCTTTACATCGACGAGAGTGTCGCCCGGCAACAGTCGGCCAAACTCAAGGCGCTCCGTGCCCGCCGGTCAAACGACGACGTGCGACGCTGTCTAGACGCCTTAAAGAAAGCCGCGGCGCAGGAACCGCAAGCAGGCGCGAATGGAAGCATCTCCCCCGCCAACACCATGCCTCCTATCGTCGACGCGGTGCGTGCCTACGCAACCGTAGGCGAAATCTGCGAAGCGTTGCGCGAAGTTTATGGGACTTACACCGAGGTCAGCATCACGTAGCGTTGGCGTATCGGGGCTAACGAATCGGACCACAATGGGAAGCCGGTGGGCCTTCGCATCGTGATCGACGAGAACAGCGCATCGCTCTCGGGATATGATTGAGATCACAGTTTGTGATCTCAAATGAAAAAAAGAATAAGTGCGACACTGCTCAAGATGCCGAAACGGCGCGCGACGCTAGCTTCCGCTGTGGAATCGCGCATCTTGTTTCTGCGCCACCAGAGGGTAATTCTCGACTCCGATATTGCCGAGCTTTACGGCGTACCCGTAAGGGTTCTCAACCAGCAGATCAAGCGCAATCGGGAACGCTTTCCTTCCGACTTCGTCTTTCAGCTCACCGCCAAGGAACACGAAAACTTGAGATCACAAACTGTGATCTCAAGTGGCGTGCATGGTGGGCGCCGATACCCACCTTATGCCTTTACTGAGCACGGCGCGATCATGGCGGCAACCGTGCTCAATTCCGAGCGAGCCGTGGAAATGAGTGTATTTGTGGTCCGCGCGTTTGTGCGCTTGCGCGAAATGCTGGCCACGAACCGCAAACTAGCGGGCAAGATCTACGAACTGGAAAATCGCCTGGACACACACGATTCTACGATTCAGGATCTCATCGAAGCGATCAAGGAATTGATGACGCCTCCAGATCCACCGCGCAAGCGTATCGGATTCCAGCTTCCGGCCGGCAAGGCGAGAGGGCAATAGCAGGCTTTTTCCGCAACCGCCGCTTCCAGGGTCGAGACGCGATTCTTGCTTCTCCACGCGGCGCGAAGCTCCCCTCCCCGGCGTATTCGTTTTCTATTCGCCTCCTGCAACCTTCTATGATAAAACCTATGGGTCCATGCGAAAAGCCGTCATCCATCTCAAGAAGTCCGATCCGGTCATGCGAGCCATTATTGAGCGCATTGGGCCGTGCCGCATGCCATTTAGCCGGCCGGAATTTCACAGCCTGGCTGAAGCCATCGTCTACCAGCAACTGAACGGCAAGGCTGCGGTCACCATCTTCAAACGGTTCGCCGCGCTGGCCGGCGAGCCCCTCACGCCGGAGGGCATCCTGAAACTGAGTGATGACCAGATGCGCAGCGCGGGATTGTCGAAACAGAAGTCCGCCTATCTCAAGGATCTCGCCGCCAAGACAGCCGCCGGTCTGCTGGATTTTTCGCGACTGCCGGACCTACCAGACGCAGAAGTGATCGAGCATCTGACGCGAGTTAAGGGCATCGGTGTGTGGACGGCGCAGATGTTTCTGATGTTCGCGCTGAAACGCGAAAATATCCTGCCTACAGGCGACTTTGGCATCCGCATGGCGATGTACAAACACTATCTCGACATCAAGCGGGCGAACGCTGCGAAAAAATCCGCCGCTAAGAAAAAATTGGCCAAAGCGAAGAAAGCTCCCAAGCGCAAAATCAAACTGCCCACTCCGGAGCAGATGGAAAAGATCGCAAATTCCTGGGAGCCCTATCGCAGCGTAGCTTGCTGGTACCTGTGGCGGAGCATGGATACGAAAACGCTGTGACCAAAGGACCTTGGTAATCTTGGCGCTGTGCTCGGCTCCGCCCTCTGTGGTTAAATGAAGTGCGATGGCTGATCTCAAGATCCGCGTACTGGTAGCCAAACCCGGACTCGACGGTCACGACCGCGGCGCCAAGGTGATTGCCCGAGCGCTGCGCGATGCCGGCATGGAAGTCATTTACACCGGCCTGCGGCAGACCCCGGAGATGGTCGTTAGCGCCGCCCTGCAGGAAGATGTGCAGGTAATCGGGCTCTCGATTCTTTCGGGCGCTCACAACGCTATCGTGCCCCGCGTCATCGACCTGCTCAAGCAAAACAAAATGGATGATGTGCTGGTTCTGGTGGGCGGCATCATTCCCGATCAGGACATCGATGCGCTTAAGAAGCTCGGGGTGGCTGCCATCTTTCAGCCGGGCACTGCCATGGACGACATCGTCAAGTTCATCCGCGCAAATGTAAAGAGCTCTGGCGTGCCCGCCGGTTAGTCGAGCGATTGACGATCGGTATTCTGTAATTTGACCGCCCGAGATTTTCCGATCGCCCGATCGCCCGATCACTCAATCACTCAATCACTCAATTGGAATGCCGACTCCGAACTTAACCTCAATCCGGCAACAACTCGAGCGTACGGTTGGTCCTGCGCCGTGGTATTGGAAAACCTTCCCGGCGTTCCGCTCTTCCTCTGGGCAGCACTTTGCTTGGACCTATCACGGCGACCTGGGCCCCGTCGGATACGTGGTTTCATTGGCCCCCGAAGGAGAGCCAGACAAGCCTCGGCTCGCCTTGAATACATACTGCCGGCCGTTTATTGCGTCGCCGAATTGTCTTGGCATCTGGTGTCCGGAGGGGCGCAATCTTCGTTTCGCAGGGTTCGATCCGGACCAGCTCGCGGCTTTTGATCTCGCCGAGGTCGCAGGATGGTTCAAACCATCTTCCGACCGCATCTATTCCAAGACTCCACCCGTCGCCGACTTTGAAGTTCCTCTCACGCTGGCTCCGGGAATGAACAAGATCGAGGTGCCTCCAGAATTGGCGACGGTTGATGAGTTGATTGTGCCCACCAGCTATAAGGCGATGTCGAATGACGATCCGGCATTCGCGCTCTTTGTGTTCTATCTGCAGGCAGGATTGGTGGAAGTCTTGCCGCAGAAATGGTTCACCGCGGCACAGTATCAGGTGGGGCAGCAATGGATTTCACGCGCGGCGCGTGATCAGGAGTCGCATCGCATTTTCGGCGAGTGCTTCGGCGCAGGAACCTTTCTGCTGGAAGAAGACGGATGCCGGCTGGCGGAGTGGATCGATAAGAAATCCTGATCCTACGATTTTCAGCGCAGCGGATATCCGGCCTCGCCTGGTAACAGCCCTTCGACCCTGAGCACTTTCATTCCTGGCTTGACCTCTGTCATTTTCACCAAGGTGATCGCTCCGGGGAAGAGGTTCAGAGCCTCCTTCTGCATGCCCACGGAAGGAACCGTAAAAGGTTCAGCATCGGCCTCACCGCGGAACACCTGGGCGGTCCAATATTGCTTGTACTCGATTTCCGACATCGCCATGAGCTTCAGCAAGGCCATACGTTCACTACATCCCGGACCCCGTGTGACCAGCTTGATGGCTTGTCCCCCCGGCCACAAGTGCTTCGTGCCGACAAAAATTCTTCGCAAGTCCCCCAGGCTTACATTCTTGATTGGATTGCCCGTATTCACGACCACGGCTACATCCCTGTCCTGATCTTCAGCATCCCGAGCAGAGCAGAGCAATGTCAGCCCTAGCAGAAGCAGAGTTGCCGTTGATCTCGCGCCCATGCTCTCTCCCAACCTTAAAAGGTAAATGCCCACTGCAGTTGCAGACCGTTCAGGTCCGGCTCGCCCCGCCGGACGGTGTGGTCCAACTGGGCCGTAAAGGCGATGTAATCGTTCAGATCGTAACGAGCGCCGAAGGAAGGCCCCAGCCGCAGGCCAACATCGTTGTAGATTGAGTTGTTCGGGCTGGCGTTTATGTACTGATAACGGAAAAACGGACGGATGTGGACGATCCGTTTGGAAATCTGCGAATAGAACGCCGGAGTATTGAAGACGACATCGCTGAAATGCAAAGCCGCATAGCGAATGAGAAACCCCTCATTAAGAAACTCGATGCCGTGCGCCACATACACGACATAGCCGTTGACAATACCCTGGCCGTAGCGCAATGACGGTCCCTGGATGAAGTTGCTGATCTTGTCGTGATAGTACGATCCGCCGATTTGCAATCCAGGAACGGTGTCAGGACGAAGAAACAATCCAAGGTTTATCTGATTACCGTTGTTCTCATCGTTCAACAAACCGTCGCCATTGATGTCAGGCCGAATGGTGTCCGAGGATCCATATTCCGCAATGTAATGCAGCCCCAGCTTCCCCGAGGGAATGGTTCCAGTCACGGAGACGCCGACCGCCTGCGTAGGAAGTAAACCGCCGTCGCTTGCGTACTGCATCACCAGCGGCCGGTCCGCGGTGGTTTGCAGCCAAGCAGCGCTGCGAAACGCCCAGTTGTAATAACCGATGTTGGTCTGGTAACGTCCGAAGGAAAATTTCAGGTGGTCGTTGTAGTCGTATTTCAGAAGCATTCGCCGCAGATTGAGGCTGTAGCTCTGCGCGTCGCCTTCCTCGAAGATAATTTCGGAAAGCACGCTGGCTTTGTCCGTAAGCCGTGAAGTGAGGAACAGGCCAAAATCGTCGGTGTAGAAGTTTCCCGCAGATCCTGGGATAAACCCGCCAGTTCCCAGCTCCGGCTTGCGCTGGTTGAGGACCTGGTAGTTCACTTCTCCGAACCCGCGCCACTGGATGCCCCGCACATCGTGCCACTCCCGTGGCGCTGGGGATGGCGCTGGCGCAGCCTCCGGCGGAGCGGGTGATGGAGTCTGTTCCGCAGTCTGCGGCGATGGTGATGGCAAGCCAGGATCGGCCGCGGGCACGGAGGGCGCTGGCGCCTGCTTCGCCTCCAGAATCTTGATCCGCTCTTGCAGGTCATGATCTTGCTGCTGCAACTGCTTAATCTGCTGCACCAGTTGGGTAATCGCCGCTTCATCACCGGAATTGGCCTGCTGCGCCCAGCTGGATGCAGGAACCAACAACAATGCTAGTAGCACGCAATCGATGCGCGTTCTGATTTTCCTCCCTGGCACAGACTCTCCTCGACCGCCAAAGCAGACTCGCAAGCATTCTCCATATTGACTTTCGGCAGGACAGGCTGAGAGCATCGGGTTACGCAGGTACCGGGTGCCAACGCCTTGATCCTCTCCCCATTCTTTTCTTTGCAAAGTGAAGAGAATGCCACTCTCTTGGGCCTCCACTCCGACGACGGAACCAACCAGCTCACACGAGCCTGCGTTCTCTCTTTAACGGCTGCAATCCGGGAGTTGGCTCACCAAAGTCGCCCGCTGGTCATCACCGGAAACGCAAAATTTTTCTCCGCAGGCGCCGGCCTCAAAGAGATTGCAGCCCTCACCTGGCCGGCAGCGTATGAGTTCTCCAAGATTGGCCAGGCGCTGATGCGATCGGTTGAGCAGTTCCCCGCTCCGGTATATGCCGCCATTTCGGGATACTGCATGGGCGGAGGCCTCGACCTGGCGCTGGCTTGCCACCGGCGCATCGCCTCTCCCCACGCGCTGTTCGGCCACCGCGGCGCCGCTTTGGGCTTGATCACGGGATGGGGCGGAACGCAAAGACTCCCGCGGCTTGTGGGCAAAGCCGTTGCTCTCGAAATGTTTGTCGCCGCGGAAAAGATCAGCGTGCAGCGAGCTCTGTCCATCGGACTCGTGGACGCGCTGGTGGATGATCCTATAGCTGAAGCGTTGCGCCGCGTTGCATCGCGCTGCGGGAGTGTTATACCGTAATCAGTCCGCTCTCTTCACTCATGGCCGATCGCAGCGAAACTCCCGCCCTACCTACGTCTCAGGCCTCGAACGTCCTGACCACGAAAGTCGATCCTACCTCGGCGCGTTTCGAGGCCAACATGCGCTTTCTGGCCGATCTCATGTCGCAGGTGCGCAACGAAGGCGAAAAAATCTGCGAAGGCGGTGGCTCCAAAGCCATCGAAAATCAGCATACCAAGGGACGCCTCACCGCCCGCGAGCGTATCGAGTTGCTCATCGACCCTGGCACTTTTTTCGAGCTGGGAATTTATGCGGCTCACGGAATGTATGAAGAATGGGGCGGAGCCGCGGCCGCAGGCGTCATTACCGGCATCGCCCGCGTTCAGACGCGCCTGGTCATGATCATCGCCAACGACGCCACCGTGAAGGCTGGCGCATTTTTTCCGATGACCTCGAAGAAGGTGATCCGCGCCCAGAACATCGCCATCGAGAACCGCATCCCCACCATCTATCTGGTCGATTCGGCCGGCGTTTTTCTGCCTTTACAAGAAGATGTTTTCCCCGACACCGACGATTTCGGCCGCGTCTTCCGCAACAATGCCGTCATGTCCGCCCTCGGCATTCCGCAGATCGCCGCCATCATGGGCATGTGTGTGGCCGGCGGCGGATACCTGCCAGTCATGTGCGATCACGTTCTGATGACCGACGGCAGCGGATTATTTCTGGCCGGACCCGCGCTCGTGCAAGCAGCCATCGGTCAAAAAGTTTCCGCCGAAGATTTGGGCGGGGCGGCCATGCATGCTGGCATCAGCGGCACCGTGGATTTCCGCGAGCCAAATGACGCGGCTTGCCTGTCTCGCATTCGTTCCATCGTGGAAAAGTGGGGATATCGCCGCCAGTCCCCCTGGGATCGCAAGAAACCGGTCGAACCGGCAATGGCTGCCGAGGAAATCTACGGCATTTACGATTCCTCCCCCGCGCGTCCCTACGATATGAAAGAGATTCTGGCCCGCGTGCTCGATGGCAGCCGCTTCGATGAGTACAAGCCGGAGTATGGCAAGACTCTGATCTGTGGCTACGGGCGCATCGGCGGCTTCGCCGTCGGCATCGTCGCCAATCAGAAACTTCACGCTCAGCAAATCGATCATGAAGGCCACAAGCGCATCGAGTTCGGCGGCGTGATCTACACAGAGTCGGCCGAAAAGGCCGCCCGCTTCATCATGGACTGCAACCAGAATTTGATACCCCTGGTTTTCTTTCACGACGTCAACGGCTTCATGGTGGGCCGCGACGCGGAGTGGAGCGGGATCATCAAAGCCGGAGCGAAGATGGTGAATGCCGTATCGAACTCCGTGGTACCGAAGATCGCCGTGATTGTTGGCGGATCGTTCGGCGCGGGCCACTATGCCATGTGCGGCAAAGCCTTCGATCCCCGCTTCGTCTTCGCCTGGCCAACTGCACGCTACGCGGTGATGAGCGGCGATTCCGCCGCCGGAACCCTGGTTGAAATCAAAGTGAAACAACTGGAGCGCAGCGGCAAGAAGTTGAGCGAGGAAGAAAAAAAAGAGCTGTACGAATCGGTGAAACGCACCTACGACGAGCAGACCGATCCGCGTTACGGTGCAGCTCGTTTATGGATCGACAAGATCATCGATCCCATCGAAACCCGTGACGCCATCGCCCAAGCTCTCGAAGCCGCAGCCCTGAACCCCGACGTACCGGAGTTCAAGGTAGGAGTGCTGCAAACATGATTCACCACGGAGACACCGAGGCACGGAGCAAACTTCTACATGAACAGCTCACTGAACAGGTCATTGGCGCCGCGATCGAAGTGCATCGCGAACTTGGCCCTGGTCTTATGGAATCTGCCTATGAAGAGTGCCTCTGTCATGAACTGCATCTCCGCGGAGTGAGGTTCGAGCGCCAAGTGCCACTGCCGGTGCGATACAAAGGAGTCGGTCTGGACTGCGGGTATCGAATCGATCTTGTCGTTGAGGATTCGCTGGTTCTGGAACTCAAGTGCATTGAACACATCCTGCCAGTTCATGAAGCACAACTACTTACTTACTTGAAACTGACGGGCAATCGGGTCGGGTTAATCTTGAATTTCAATGTTTCGATTCTTACCCGAGGCGGGATCATTCGAAAGGTTCTTTAATTCTTAATCTCCGTGCCTCTGTGTCTCCGTGGTGAATGAATTGTCCGACGCCGTCAAATTGATCGAGTGTCCGCGCGATGCTTGGCAAGGCTTGAAGGGCGAGATTCCGCCTGACATCAAGCGCGCGTACTTGCAAGCATTGATCAGTGCCGGATTCAAACACATTGACGGTGTCTCTTTCGTCTCGCCCAAAGCCGTTCCTCAGATGGCGGACTCGGAAGAAGTGTTGAAGGAACTCGATCCTCCCGACGACGTGGAGATCATCGCTATCGTGGTCAACGAAAAAGGCGCGCAGCGCGCCGTCGACACGCACGCGGTTCGCACGCTGGGATTCCCATACTCCATCTCCGAGACGTTTCTGCGCAAAAATCAGAATCAGTCCGCCGAAGCCGCCCTGGAAGAACTGGAATTGATCCAGAAGAAAGCTGACGACGCCTCCCTCGACGTAGTCGTCTATATCTCAATGGCCTTCGGCAATCCCTACGGTGACTTGTGGAATGTTGACGAAGTGATCGAGGCCATCTCGCTGATGGAAGTCGACAACCTGCGTATGATTTCCCTGGCCGATACGGTCGGCATGGCCACGCCCGCGCAGATTGGTGAACTGGTTGGCGCGGTCATGGCAAAGTACGATTACCTGGAAATCGGCGTCCACTTGCACAGCCGCCCCGAGCAGGCCGAGGCGAAAATTCTTGCGGCCTACGACGCGGGCTGCCGCCGTTTCGATTCCGCCATCGGCGGCCTCGGTGGCTGTCCATTCGCCCAAGATGCGCTGGTCGGCAACATTGCAACGGAGAAGGTGATCGAGGCTTTGAAGCAGCGCGGCGCGGAGCTACCTCCTCTGAAATCGCTGGACGCCCTGCTCCGCGCGACCACCGAGATAGGAGCCCGGTACACGAATTCTGTAAATGACGATTAGTCTTTCGCTATGACCTACCAGACAATCCAGCTCGCCTACGACGCCGGTACGGCCACCATCACGCTGAACCGCCCTGACAAACGCAACGCCATCAGCTGCGAGTTGATCGACGATTTGCTGCGCGCCTTGCAGGAAGTGGAGACGTCCGACGCGCGCGTCCTCATCTTAACTGGCGCCGGCAAGGCCTTCTCTTCCGGCATGGACTTGGAAAATCTGAAGGCTCTGCTCGGCCGCTCGCCCGAACAGAACCTCAAGGATTCGGAGACCATGGTCCACCTGTTCCGTTCTCTGTACGAATTCCCCAAGCCCACAATTGCCGCCGTAAACGGCGCGGCCATCGCCGGTGGCACGGGACTGGCCTTGCTCTGCGACTTCACTCTCGCGGTTCCGGAAGCCAAGTTTGGCTACACTGAAGTGCGCATCGGCTTCGTCCCGGCCATCGTTTCCACATTCCTGCTGCGCCAGGTCGGAGAAAAACAGGCCCGCGATCTTTTGTTGACCGGGAGAATTTTCGATGCAGAAGAAGCGGCACATTGGGGATTGATCAAAGAGATCGTCGCGCCCGAGGCGCTGATGTTGCGGGCCCGCGAACTGGCCGCACTGCTCATGGAGAACAGTCCGACTTCCCTGCGAGCCACAAAAAAGTTGTTGAACGATCACGCCAGCGGGGAACTGGATGAGCAGATCGAAACAGCTGTCCGCGAAAATGCCGCTATCCGGACTACGGCTGACTTCCGCGAAGGCATCACGTCGTTTCTGGAAAAACGTAAGCCGGTGTGGAGCGGCAAATGAATTCAGCTCACCCTAACGCGGTCAATGAAACCCGGCTGCGCGTCCGATACGCGGAGACCGATCAAATGGGTGTCGTCTACCATTCCAACCATTTCATCTGGTTCGAAGTGGGGCGTGTCGAATTGCTGCGCCAAATGGGATTCTCTTATCGCGACATGGAAACCAACGACAATCGCTTCATCGCCGTCGTCGAAGCCAAATGCCGCTATCGCGCGCCGGTACGCTACGACGAAGAAGTTCTGGTGCGCACGGAACTGCTGCACGTGCGCGATTCAGTGGTCCGCTTCGGTTATGAATTGCGACGCGTGGATGACGACGCTCTACTGGCGGAAGGCGAAACCACCCATATCGTCACCGATAAAGATATGAACATCAGTGCCCTGCCCGAACAATATTTGACGGTATTTCGCGCCGCGGTAGCAAAGCAAGACGGAAAACTCTCTTGAACGCACTTCACATTAGCGGAAACGATCTCACTTTGGAAGCCGTGCGGGATGTCGCGGAGCAACACCGTCCCCTGCTTTTATCGGCGGACGCGCGTTCCGCCGTCGACCGTGCGCGAGCCGTCGTCGACGAAATCGTCGCCGGTAACAAATTGGCCTATGCCGTCACCACCGGCGTGGGTAAGCTCAGCGACGTCCGCATCGTCGGCGACCAGATTCGCGAACTGCAAGTCAACCTGGTACGCTCCCACGCCGTCGGCGTCGGCGAACCGCTCCTCGCCGCCGAAGTCCGCGCCATGATGCTTCTCCGCGCCAATTCTTTGGCCAAGGGTTACTCCGGCGTCCGGGCCATCGTCATCGGCACGTTATGCGAAATGCTCAACCGCGGCGTCACTCCTTTTGTTCCATCGCAAGGCAGTGTCGGCGCCAGCGGCGATCTCGCTCCCCTGGCGCATCTCGCCCTGGCCCTGATCGGCGAGGGTGAGTGCATCGACTCAGCCGGCGCGCGCATTCCCAGCGCCACCGCACTCAAGCAAGCGCAGATCAAGCCGCTGGTTTTGGAAGCCAAGGAGGCCATCTCCCTGATCAACGGCACGCAAGGCATGCTCGCCGTGGGCACGCTCGCGCTGCTCGCCGCCGAAACCTTGGTCGACTCCGCCGATGTCCTCGGCGGCCTCTGCTGCGACGCCTTGAAAGGCACCGACGCCGCTTTCGATGAACGCATCCATCAAGCCCGTCCCCATGCCGGGCAGATGAAAACTGCCGCGAATCTGCGCAAGATGCTCGAAGGCAGTCAGATCCGTGAATCGCATCGCACCTGCGGCCGTGTGCAGGATGCTTACTCTCTCCGCTGCATCCCGCAAGTACACGGCGCCGTACGCGATACGCTCGCACACTGCCGCCAGGTTTTTGAAACGGAAGCGAACTCCGCCGTCGACAATCCTCTGGTCTTCATCACCAACTCCGAAAACTCCGAAGGCGATGTCGTCTCTGGCGGAAATTTTCACGGCGAGCCTCTCGCCTTTGCTCTGGATTTTCTCGCCATCGCCCTCAGCGCGCTTGCCGGAATCAGCGAGCGCCGCATCGAGCGCCTGGTGAACCCCGCTCTGAGCGAAGGTTTGCCGCCGTTTCTCGCGCAAGGCGCAGGTTTGAACTCCGGCTTCATGATGCCGCAAGTCACCGCCGCCGCTCTGGTCAGCGAGAACAAGGTTCTGGCCCATCCTGCGTCGGTCGATTCCATCACCACCTCCGGCAATAAAGAAGATTACGTTTCGATGGGCATGACCGCCGCGAACAAACTGAAGCGCGTCGTCGAGAACACGCGCAACGTCCTAGCCATTGAAGCCATGGCCGTCGCTCAGGCCATCGATTTCCTCGCGCCGCTCAAGACCTCCCAGCGCGGCCAGGCTGCCCATGCCGCGATCCGCTCAGTGTGCCCCTCGGTCGAGAAAGACCGCGTCATGTACAAGGACTTCGCGCGCATCGCGGAATTGCTCGCCAGCGGTAAAGTGGCGGAAGTGATCCGCTGACGAATTCTCGGGGCCCATACTTTGTGCGAGACCCGTTCAATTGACACACAATTGCTAGGCATCTACTCTTGCCTCACTCCCTGATGGCGCCTCCTACTGAGAGCTTCCAGAGCAAGCATTCGCAAATTCACTACGTGCTTCTTGCAGTGGCGTTGCTCGCCTGCCTCCTCCCTTTTTCCGGCAAAGCTTTCAATATCGACGACACTTTGTTCGTGTACGTCGCGCGCCAGATCACGCAGCATCCCTTTGATCCGTATGGATTCAAGATCAATTGGTACCGCGACGCCGTTCCCATGGCCGTCGAAACCAAGAACCCGCCGCTTGCCTCGTACTACCTCGCCGCGGCCGCCAGCATCGTCGGTTGGTCCGAACGCGCGTTGCATCTCGCCTTCTTCTTGCCCGCGCTAGCCGTAGTGTTGGGCACATATCGCCTGGCGCAGCGATTTACCGATTCGCCGCTCCTGGCCGCCCTCGCCACGCTTCTCACGCCAGGCTTTCTCGTCTCCGCCAACAGCGTGATGTGCGATGTCCTGATGCTGGCCCTTTGGCTTTGGGCCATCATTTTCTGGATTGAAGGTCTCGAGTCGCAGAAACCGTTCTATCTCCTGAGTTCGGCCCTGCTGGTCACCGCCTGTGCGTTGACCAAGTTTTTTGGCATCGCCTTGATTCCGCTCCTCGCCGCATATGCGCTGGCCCGGCAGCGCCGTCTCGGAAACTGGGCATGGTATCTATTGCTGCCAATCCTGGCCCTCACCGGATTCCAATATTGGACCAAGGCCGTCTACGGACTGCGCATGATCACCAGCGCCGCTCATGTCTCCACCGGAGTCCGCCAAGGAAGACAAACTTCCGGCCTCGCAAAGCTGCTGGTCGATCTCAGCTTCGTCGGCGGCTGCGTGCTCCCCGCGCTGACGCTCGGTCCCTTCATTTGGTCGCGCCGCAAAATTCTTGCCCTCTGCGCCGCTAGCGGAATCGCAGCATTCCTCCTCGCTACCGGGCGAATCGATCTCGGTGGAATGCTCGGCCCGCCTCGCTTCTATTCGCACTGGCTCAGCGTCGGCATTCAGTTGACGTTCTTCCTCGCCGCCGGATTCTCCGTAATGGCGCTCGCGACCGTGGATGCATGGAAGCGCAGAGACGCCGGCTCCCTGTTGCTCATGCTCTGGGTCTTCGGCACGTTTATCTTCACCGGCTTTCTAAACTGGACCATCAACGCCCGCTCCGTCCTCCCTCTGATTCCCGCCGCCGGCATCCTGCTCGCCCGCCGCATCGACGTTCTGCGCCCCACCTCGATTCGCTTCCGTCCCGCGCTGTTGGCCATACCGTTAGCACTGTCGGGTGTCGTTTCGCTCTGGCTGACCTGGGCGGACACGGAACTGGCAAACTCGGCGCGCATAGCAGCCGCAGAAATTGAGCAAGAAACTCGGAACCAGCCCGGCACCGTATGGTTCACCGGGCATTGGGGATTTCAGTACTACATGGAGTCGTTCGGTGCTCACGCCGTAGTACTCGACGACCCTCCGCACCACCCCGGAGATTTCCTCGCCTTAGGCGCACCCACCCAGCTTTTCGAAATACGTCCGCGACTGGTCGCTTCGCGCGACATCATTCGAATTCCCATGCACCTCGGCATCACTACCTCCCAAGGCGACCTGAGAGCCGGATTTTATTCTTTCGATTCCGGCCCTCTACCCTTCGCCATTGGACCCGTCCCGCCCGAGAGCTATGAATTGCTTCGCCTGGGACCGAGCCTCCCCTCCTCGGAAACTACACGCAAGGATTCGCTCCGGGTAGCATCGCCCTAAGGGGACGTCGTCGCTTTCGCCGCGCTCCCATCCAATCCCAACTCGCCCGCAATCCCCTGCAGCGCCGTGATGCAGAACGCGATGTGCTCGTCCAGATCCACGCCCAGCGCCGCCGCGCCGTTCACAATGTCCTCGCGATTCACCTTCCGCGCGAAAGCTTTATCCTTCATTCTTTTTCGTACCGACTTCGCATCTACCTCGGGCAGTGACTTCCCCGGCTTGATCAACGCCACCGCGGTAATAAATCCAGCCAGTTCATCGCAGGCAAACAGAGCTTTTTCCATCGGCGTGTCGCGCGTCACCCCGGTGTACTCCGCGTGCGACATCACCGCTCGACGAATCACCTCCGGCCATCCGCGCTCCTTGAGAATCTCGTTGCCCCGGTAAGGATGGTCTTCCAGGCTGGGATACTTTTCATAGTCAAAATCGTGAATCAGTCCGACGATGCCCCACAATTCTTCCTCGGACAAGCCAAGTTCCGGCAGCCCAAGACCCGATGTCTCCGTCCCCGAGCCATTCGCAAACTTCCGCGAGCAAGCGCGCATGCACGCCTCCACCGCCAGTGCATGCTTGCGCAAACTTTCCGACTGGGTGAACTCAGTTAGTAAACACCACGCTGACTCACGATCCATCATTGCTTTCCCCATATTTCCTGCGGCATCCCGCCGCCTTATTTCGACTTTCACCGCCAACACGCGCGGCTTTCTGCATTTTAACCTTGACTTCCACAGGCCTTGTACCGCAGATTGTCTCTGCAGTCGGAACCTTTTCCCCCATATGTGATGGTTCCAGGAGTAGCCCGCTCTGGCACTCCCACAACCCGATGGCCACGACTCTTGCCCCGGTAGATTCACGGGAAGTCGTCCGTTGCGATCACTGCCTGTTGGTGCAATTCCGCACCGTCAACAACAATTGCCGCCGCTGCCATTCGTCGCTCGACGAGGAACCCGAGCCCGAACCGGTGGTGATGACTCCACCGGTGATGATGCCCGTGCCCGGCATGGGCCGCGGACACTTGAACCTGGCCACTTCGATCCGCTCGCTGCGTCTGCGCAGCGGCTTGAGCCAGCGCCAACTCGCCGGACGCATGTCCGTTCCCCGGACCTACGTCTCCAAAATTGAAAACGAAAAAGCTACGCCTACGCTGTCGTCCCTGGAACGGCTGGCGCGAGCTCTAGAGGTGACCGTGCCAGAACTGCTCAGCGGCGGGGAAAAGAACCGCCAGGACGAAATCAGCGAGCTGATGAAAGATCAGTTCATTGCGGAGATCCTTCCCTTCGTTTCACAACTCAACGGGATGCAGATGTCGAGCATCCTCACCCAGGTGCGCGACTTGACGGTGCGGCCCAGAAGGACCGCGTAGAGTTAACGTTCACGAGGACCCTGCCGATAGTTTAGGCAGCAGCAAGAATTTTATCCGGGCAACCAGCCAACTCACTGCCGGGACCAATCCCTTGGTCCCGGCTTTTTTCTGCCGACCAGCCCCATGAATCCCAAATAGATCGATTCACATCTATGCATCATGCAGTTGGAACATTCTGAAAATATCTTTTCCGCCTTCCCTGCCTCCGCGAATCAACCCGAGGTAAACGGCTGGGGTGACGAAGCCCCCCGCCCCATCGCGCCGGCTGCAAGCTCCCCCGGATCCGACGACTCCTTGCTTGATGCCTACTCCCGCGCAGTAACCGGGGCAGTGGAACTCATCAGCCCTTCGGTGGTAAACATTGAAGTACATCAATCTGCCGGACGCACTCGTTCCGGCGAGCCTCGCGAGCGCCGCGGTGGCGGCTCGGGATTCGTCTTCACTCCCGACGGCCTGATTCTCACCAACAGCCACGTCGTGCATGATGCGAGCCGCGTCGAAGTCACTCTGTCCGATGGTCGCAGCATGCCCGCAACCGCCCTCGGCGACGATCCCGCCAGCGACCTCGCCGTCATCCAGATCGAAAAACCGCGCATCGACGAACCCGGCCTCACTGTCGCTGCCCTCGGCGATTCCCAGCAGCTTCGCGTCGGACAACTCGTAGTCGCCATCGGCAATCCCTACGGATTTCAATCCACCGTGACGGCAGGTGTGGTCAGCGCGCTCGGACGTTCTCTCCGCTCCTATTCCGGCCGCCTGATCGACGACGTCATTCAGACCGACGCCGCCCTCAATCCCGGCAACTCCGGCGGCCCGCTGGTCGATTCCGTGGGACGCGTGATCGGCGTGAACACCGCAACGATCCTTCCCGCCCAAGGAATCTGTTTCGCCATCGGCATCAACACCGCAAAGTTCGTGGCCAGCCGCCTGCTCCGCGACGGCCGCATCCGCCGCAGCTACATCGGCGTATCCGCCCAAACCGTGCCGGTGCATCGCCGCGTCGTCCGCTTCTACGATCTACCGAAGGAGTCCGGAGCGCTGGTCCTGTCGGTGGAAGAGAATAGTCCGGCGAAGCGCGCAGGTCTGCGCGATGGCGACATTATTGTTGCGCTGGACGACAAGCCGGTCGCCGGTGTGGACGATCTGCACCGCGTGCTCACCGATGTCCGCGTAGCCGTAAGCAGTTCGCTCACGATTCTGCGGCGGACGGACAAACTGGAGTTGAAGATCGTCCCGGAAGAGGCGAAGTAGCTGGTGTGGCGCGGGCGCCCTCGCCCGCGGTGAAACCAGAATCTCAGCGGCAGAATCTTTGCAAATCTGGCGGCGGTGGTGTCGGGACAACGTCGAACTCACCCTGCCACCCGGTACAGCCACGGGCTACAACGCTTCTAGCTGTGCTGCCTTCCAGTTCGCGTGCCTTGCTCTTGGCACGTTCGAGTTGGGTGCTGCTCAATTCTGCTTCAAGTGCCTGCAAATCCGTCGCAGCCGCACGCAAGCCACCGTCATAGCTGACCAACATCCACACGTAGGCCTCAAACTTGTCCAAGGTCACGCCCTGACCATCCCGCAGTAGCATGGCGAGTTGCCACTGCGCTTGCGGAAGCCCTTGTTCTGCGGCCTGCCGGAATCGCTTCGCGGCCTGAGTATAGTCGTTGCGTTCGAGAGCAATTTTCCCCAGCAGATATTCAGCAAAAGGATGGTCATGAGCGCTGGACTTTTCCAGCCAGCTCGACGCTTCGTTCAGGTCGCGGGGAGGCACCTCGCCTAGGAAGATCATGCGGCCCACCAGCCACTGCGCAAGTGGATCATCCTGCCGCGCCGCCTTCTTGTACCACTCCAGCGCCTCGCGCGGGCCTGCAGTTGTGTTCCGTCCAGTTTCGTAAAGATAACCGAGTACGACCTGCGCGGGAGCGAAGCCAAGATCAGACGAACGGTGAAAGTAGTCGATTGCATTCGCCCCGCTGCGGGTCGCGCTGCTTCCCTCGAGCGCATTCATTCCTTTTTCAAACAGGGCGGTCGCATCCAGACCGGAGGTGGTCGTCTGCGCATCGGCAGACGCGCAGCCCAGAACCAGGCAAATTGCCATCAACGCCGGCTTGCAATCTCTCATAATCTCTCTAGAGAGCATGATGGTTCTGCCCTCCACAGCTGTCAATTAGCCATCGGATGCTGGCCTTCCGACCTGCACTGCCAGCGGCCGTGGTTGCTAGATGTTGCCCTGCGCAAAGCGTTCCTGACTCGGAATGGAAAGGACTAAGGTCCATTGCCTCCCCCTTCCCCACTGTGTTAGCTTCGAGAATCGGAAGGGGATAGGCCTTGCAGGCAAAAATTCCCGCCGGTCTGGATCGCAAGGAAGCGGAAGTCTACCGGCATCTCGATCCAGCGCGGCTCCCAAAGCACATCGCGATCATCATGGACGGCAACGGACGTTGGGCCAAACGGCGCCACCTGCCGCGCGTGGCCGGACATCGCGCCGGCGTCACCGCCGTCCGCTCCACCGTCGAAACCGCGGCCCGCATCGGCGTCCACGCGCTCACCCTCTACGCCTTCTCCGAAGAAAACTGGAAGAAGCGGCCCAAGAGTGAAGTTGATTTCCTGATGCGCCTGCTCAGCCGCTACCTCAAGGCCGAGGTCCCTAGGCTGAACGAAAATAATGTCCGCCTCGAATACATCGGCCGCCAGTACGAACTCCCCGAAGATGTCCAGGAACGCATGGCGTGGGCGCGCGAGAGCACGTCTCACAACTCCGGCACAATCCTCACGTTGGCACTGAACTACAGCGCGCGCAGTGAACTCGTGGACGCATTCCGCTCCATGGTGAACGCCGCTTCTGTGAACGGAGGCTTCGAGCACCTGCGAATAGACGAAGATACGGTTGCAAATCATCTCTACACGCGGGACCTGCCCGATCCCGACCTGGTGGTGCGCACCTCCGGGGAAATGCGGCTCAGCAACTTCCTGCTCTGGCAGTTGGCCTACGCCGAGATTTATGTGACGCCCACTCTGTGGCCCGATTTCCGCGGCGTACATCTGCTCGAAGGCATCGCCGAATATCAAAAGCGCGAACGCCGCTACGGCGGCCTGAACCACGGTGATTCGAGTCATGGCGATTTGAACCACGCCAATCTGAATCGCGGCGACTCCCACCCCCACTCCGGACCCCCGAAGGTTAGTAAATAGCGCCCAGCATGCTGAAACGCATCGCGACCGCGCTGGTTCTCATTCCGATCGTGATATTCCTGGTGCTGCGCGCGCCCGTGCCAGTTCTAGCGGTAGTAGCGGCCGCAGTTGCTCTGGTCACGGTGCAGGAATTTCTGAAGCTCACCGAGTCCTATGGCGTTCACCCGCTGCGCCTGCCGGCTTACATCTTCGTGGGATTATTTTTTCTCCTGCTGGCCGCCAGCGCTGCTGGCGAAACGCCTCAGCTCTCCGCCGTCAAGTTCGTTCTGGGCGAGGCGTTTGCCTGCGCTATTTCTCCCTTCATCTTTCTGACCATCGCCATGCGCCGCTCGCCCATGAGCAGCGGCTATCCCGCGGCCGCAGCCTCCGCGTTCGCCTTCGCCTACATTGCGCTTCCCCTGGGAATGCTCGTCCAACTCCGCCAGCAATGGGCCGGCGCTTTCTGGATTCTCTATCTTCTTCTGATCGTCTGGGCCGGGGACATCTTCGCCTACTTCGTAGGCCGCTCGCTCGGACGGCATCTGATGGCCGCACGCATCAGCCCGAAAAAAACCTGGGAAGGCGCGGTCGCTTCGCTGGCCGCCAGCCTGGTGGTCGGCATTCTTTTGTTCAATCATGCCCTGCAGATCAGTTCATTCCTGCTGCGCGTGGGATTGATCGACCGCCGCGACGGCTTGTTCGGCCTGGAAAAGCCAGAGCTGCGCCCCATCATCCTGCTGACCATCGTCCTGAACCTTGCCGCGCAGCTCGGCGATCTGGTCGAGTCGCTGATCAAGCGCGGCGCCGGCGTAAAAGACTCCGGCACATTGCTTCCCGGCCACGGCGGCATGCTCGATCGCATCGACGCCCTGCTCTTCGCCGCTCCCCTGCTGTGGTACTATGCGGCTTGGCGTGTCATGCAGTGACTCTCCCCCTCCGCCCCAACCGCTGATCGCGTAAGATAAAGAATTGAGCTCTCGAAGCTCAACCGTATGAGACGCATCGCCATCCTGGGATCGACCGGTTCCATCGGACGCAGCACCCTCAGTGTCGCCGAGTCCTACCCAGACCGCTTTCAGATCGTCGCGCTCGCCGCCGGCTCGAACCTCGAAGCCGCTTTCGAACAGGCCCATCATTGGCGCCCCCGCGTCATCTCGATTGCCACCGAACCGGACGCCGATCTCCTGCGCTCTCGTCTCGCACAAGCGGGCCTGCGCGAGATCGAAGTGGTCCACGGCGCGGCCGGCACGGTGAAGGTCGCCACCCACCCTGAAGTCGATTTCGTGGTCAGTGCCATCGTCGGCGTCGCCGGCCTTGAGGCCACCTACGAAGCCGTGAAAGCAGGAAAGATCGTCGGCGTGGCCAACAAAGAATGTCTGGTTGCCGCCGGGGAACTCATCACCGCTGAGGCACGCAAACAAGGCAAGCCGCTCTTGCCCATTGATAGCGAGCACAACGCCGTCCACCAGTGCCTGCGCGGCGGTCGTATCCAGGAAGTCGAACGGATCTGGCTCACGGCCTCCGGCGGCCCGTTTCTGAACACTCCTCGCTCCGCCTTCAGTTCCATCACGGTCGAGCAGGCGCTGAATCACCCGACCTGGAAGATGGGCCGCCGCATCACCATCGACTCAGCCACCTTGATGAACAAGGGCTTCGAAGTCATCGAAGCATGCAGATTGTTTCACATACCTCCGTCGAAAGTGGAAGTGATTGTCCATCCGCAGTCGACAATTCACTCCATGGTCGAGTTTATCGATGGCAGCATACTTGCTCAGTTCTCGGTGACCGATATGCGTCTGCCGATCCTTTACGCTCTGACCTATCCCGAGCGCATTCAGTCGGATATGCGCTTCCCGGTCAGCAACTTGCGTCATCTCGACTTCAGCCCTCCGGACATGAGTAAATTCCCTTGTCTCCGTTTGGCGTATGAAGCGGTGGAAGCGGGCGGTGCAAAAACCGTCGCTCTGAATGCGGCCGATGAAGTCGCAGTGGCCGCGTTTCTCGAAGGCAGTATCGGGTTCGATGAAATTCCCAGGATTATCGAAGATTCGGTTTCCGCATCTAATTCGGGAAAGCTGGGTTCGATCCAGGAGGTGCTTCAAGCCGATGCCGAGGCACGCCGATATGCTCAGCAGCGAGTGGGCAGATCGCGCGCAGAGGAGCGGACGCGGGCAACTTCTTTCATCTAAAATGTTCGTTTTGGAATCTAACAAACTGTGGAGTACGTACTCTAATCTATGCCTGACTTTCTGATTTCGCTGATCGCCGTCGTCGTCATCCTCGGCTTCATGATCCTGATCCATGAGTTCGGCCACTATGCGGTGGCCAAATGGCTCGGCGTTAGGGTCGAGGTGTTTTCCATCGGCTTCGGCAAGCGCCTACTGGGCTACCGCAAGGGAGATACCGACTACCGCATCAGCGCCATCCCGCTCGGCGGCTACGTCAAGATGAGCGGAGAGAATCCCATGGACGAGCGCACCGGCGATCCTGCGGAATTCCTCTCGCACTCCCGCTGGCACCGCTTCCTCATCGCCATTGCCGGCCCCACCATGAACATCATGCTGGCCGTCTTTCTTCTGGTCGGCGTCTTCATGGTGCACTACGAATATCCTGCGATTTTCGATGCCCCCACCGTGATCGGCTGGGTGATGAAAGATACTCCGGCAGCTAAAGCTGGCTTTCAGCCCGGCGACCGCATCGTTCGCATCGCTGGCATCCAGGATCCTACCTGGGAGCAGGTCGATACCCGCGAAGCCCTGAATCCCGGCCAGCCCTTAGACGTCACGATCAATCGCGAGGGCCAGCTACTTACCAAAACCATCGCTCCCGAGCCTTACGGCGTCGATCAGATCGGATTCGCCGGCTGGGCCGCCAAAGAGCCCTGCGTCTGCGTCACCGACCTGACTCCCGGCATGCCCGCAGACAAGGCCGGCCTGCACGATGGCGACGAAATTCTCGCCGTGGATGGCAAGCCCGTACCCGCTCTCGCCGCCATGGTAGAAATGCTCGAGACTTCCAAGGACAAGCCGATCTCCCTCACCGTTCGCCGGGGAACGGAAACCAAAGACTTCACCGTCCAGCCCGTCCTCATCGAGAAAAGATATCGCATCGGCATCGGCAGCATGCCCATGAAAGTGACCAGCCTTGCCTTCCCTGCAGCACTTCGGTTATCGCTTCAGGAGAACAGGAAGGCTTCCCTGCTGATTCTCGAACTCGTACAGAAAATGCTGCAAGGCAAAATTTCCGTACGCTCCATCGAAGGCCCCATCCGCATCGGCCAAGCCGCCGGAGAAGCCGCCCGCCGCAAAGGTTGGACGCCGCTCCTGCTCTTGACCTCGGCCATCAGCCTGAACCTTGGCGTCTTTAACCTGCTCCCCATTCCCATCCTCGACGGAGGCGTCATTTTCTTCCTCCTCATCGAGAGCCTGATGGGCCACGACATCAGCATGCGCATCAAGGAACGCGTCTACCAGGCCGCATTCGTCTTCCTGGTGCTCTTCGCCGTAATGGTCATCTATAACGACTTGCTGAAAACCATTCCAGGATTAGCCGACCGCCTGCAATAGGCGGTCAGGCCACGCAGCCCTGTGGATTCAGTGCAGGTTGCGAGCCTTTCTCGTATGAGATACAATGTATCTCATACGAGGGATTAAGCATGGCTGCTACTGAAATGGTTCACGTTCGCGTTGAAAAGCGTATCAAGACGCAGGCTGCCAAGACTTTGGCGGCCATGGGGTTGTCCGTATCCGATGCTGTGCGCGTCCTGCTGACACGCGTGGCGGCTGAGAAGGCGCTCCCTTTCGAGGTGAAGGTTCCGAACCCCGCGACAGCGGCGGCGATGCAGGAGGCCCGCAAAGGCGGACTGCCTTCGTTTGGCAGCGTGTCGGAGTTGATGGACGACCTGAACACGGAGGATTGAGCGCACCGGCGCTTTCCGCAAGGACTTCAAGCGCGAGAAAAAGGGCAGCATCGCCGCGAAATAGATTTTATCGTTGCCAGCGTCGTCTCACTCCTCTCGCAAGATAAGCCTTTTCCTGAAAAGAACCGCGACCACGCTCTCACCGGAGACTGGTGCGATCACCGGGAGTGCCACCTTAAACCGGACTTACTTCTGATTTACCGCAAACCGGATACTGAGGTTCTGCAACTCGTTCGCTTGGGTTCGCACAGCGAACTGTTCGGCTAAGGAGATGGGGGACCGCTCGGTCCGACAACCGAGTCCCCATGCTAAAATAGAGCTTCCCATGTCTATCATTCCCCGCAGGAAAACCGTGACCGCCGTCGTTGGCGGCGTGCGCGTCGGCTCGGATGCACCAATCGTGGTGCAATCCATGACCAACACCGATACCGCCGATATCCCCTCGACCGTCCAGCAGTGCGCCGCCCTGGCCAGCGCCGGCTCGGAACTGGTGCGCGTCACCGTCAACAACGAAGGAGCTGCTGCCGCCGTTCCCCACATCGTCGAGCAACTCGACAAGCAAGGCATCCGCGTTCCCATCATTGGCGACTTCCACTACAACGGTCACGTCCTGCTCACCAAGTATCCCGACTGCGCCCGCGATCTCGCCAAGTACCGCATCAATCCCGGCAACGCCAGCATCGGAAAGACCGGCGACTCCAACTTCCGCACCATGATCGAAGTCGCGGTGAAGTATCAGAAGCCCGTCCGCATCGGCGTGAACTGGGGTTCGCTCGACCAAACTTTGCTCACCCGCATGATGGACGAGAACTCCGCGCTCGCCGAGCCCAAGGACGCCCGCGAAGTCACCATGGAAGCCATGGTCGTCAGCGCTCTGAACTCCGCTGCATTGGCGGAAAAATTCGGTCTGCGCCCCGATCAAATCATTCTCAGCGCGAAAGTCAGCGGCGTGCAGGATCTCATCGACGTTTACCGCGCCCTCGCCGCCCGCTGCAACTACCCGCTGCACCTCGGCCTCACCGAAGCCGGCATGGGCGCGAAAGGCGTTGTCGCCTCCAGCGCTGCCCTAGGCGTAGTTCTGCAGGAAGGCATCGGCGATACCATTCGCGTTTCACTGACTCCTGCTCCCGGAGGCGATCGCACTGAAGAAGTCCGCGTCGCCCAGCAGATTCTGCAATCCATGGGCATTCGCAGCTTCACCCCGCAGGTCACCGCCTGCCCCGGCTGCGGACGCACCACCAGCACCTTCTTCCAGGAAATGGCCGAACAGATTCAGACCTACCTCCGCGAGCAGATGCCTACCTGGAAAGGCCGCTACATCGGCGTTGAAGAAATGAAGTTGGCCGTCATGGGATGCGTAGTGAACGGCCCCGGCGAATCAAAGCATGCCAACATAGGTATCTCACTGCCCGGTACGTTCGAGGAGCCTAAGGCTCCGGTCTATGTGGATGGACGCCTGTTCACCACGCTCAAGGGCGATCGCATTGTCGCGGAATTCATCGAGATCCTCGACGATTATGTCGACTCGCACTACGCCGCCCGAGAAACGCAAAGCGAGGAAGTAGCCGCAAGAAACTAAGGGCTGCACGTTAACCAGCTATCCAAGCGCTCGGGAAGGGCACAACTTCAGTCGTGCCATCTAGGATTCCATTATCTATCAACGGGGCTTTAGCCCCACGCCCACGCACTACTGCCCCATCAGCAAGAAGATCGGGCTCTGCAAAGCCGACGCGCTGTTGGCTTGGGGAGCCATCGGCAACGCGCCGACCACCGTATCCGGCGGCAGCGGCGATTCGGGATTGTTCGCATTGTTGCCGGTTGTATTGATCACGGCAACCGCTCCCGCGTCGCACATGCTCACATAGACCCGGCTGCTATCTTCCGACGCCACGGTGAACACTCGGAATCGTGGATTGCTGGGAGAATACAATGCGGGGTACAACGGAGTCATTGCGCATGAACCCATCGGCGGCACCGCATATTGATACTTGCCAGCCGCATTCACCGCGAACGGCGGCGAAGTCAGCAATGTCAGGGTTGACGTGTTTGGATTCGGATACTTGGGCGTAAGCGTATTCGCGTCGAACACCGTCACGCTAGGCACCACGCAAGGCGACACAGTCACATTCGGGTCCGGACAGGTTGTCGCAATCTGGTAGCTCGCCACGTAAAACCGTGTGCCATCCAGCAACGCGGTCACCGAAACTGGAATCACCGCACCGCACGTCGCACACGCAGTTGCACTCAGCCCGGGAATCGACAGTGGTGTCGTCGACAAAAGCGTTGGTGTATCGTTCGTGCCCCCCGTATCGGAAAATACATACACCTTCCCGGTCACTGGATTCGCAACGTAAAGCCGGTTCAAATTCGGATCGAAGAAAGCAAAATTCGCACCAGCCCCCACCGGAAGACTGCTGGTCACCGTGTCCGTGGCAACATCAATCGTCACCAGTTGCCCGTCACCCTCGGTCAGCACATACACCTTCTGGCTGTCGCCCCGCGCCACGATCCAGACCGGCGTGATCCCCGTGAATCCCGTGACCGTGTTCGAAGAAAGATCCACCGGATTCAGGCTGCTGATCGTGTTGCTCCCTTGATTCGCCACATAAAGTTTGAAGGCATTCGGCGTTTCCGCCAGCGCCACCGGATTGGTTCCCACCGTCGCAGTAGTGCTGACCACGTTTGAGGTCGTATTGATAGAGCTGACCGAATTGGTCCCAAAATTCGCTACGTAGACCGCCGTACTCTGCGTCGTGTTCAAGAACACCGGCTCCGAGCCCGTCGGCAGCGCGACCGTGTTCACCGTTCCCAGCCCGATAGACAGCCTGGAATCAAACACCGGAGTGAAGGAGGAAACGATGTCCAGTCCGCCTGGGACCACGCTGCCCGCGCTCGCGACAAACACCGTCGAATCATTGGCCACGATAGCCATATGCGTGGGATTGTTCCCGAGGTTCGGCACGGAGGGGTTACTGGAGGGAGTTTCGCCGACGATAGCATCTCCCGAAACGTCAATCTGCATCGCCGTCCCCGGATAACTGTCCGCGTTGGTGCTGATGCCAAAAACTTCGTGGAAATCACTCGGCTGTGGATTCGTCTCCACCGGGCATCCCGGAACCCCGCCGGTCGAGCACGGAATCACTACGGGACGGTAGACCTGACCGCAGGCGGACCAAAACAAGATAGGCAGCACCATGGCCGCCCATCGGCCCATACGTCGAACACTCATCGGCAACCCATCCTGCGCTCTTCAAGGAAGATTCTGATCATAGGTGAGAAGAATTCAACATTCTAACGGGTAGGCCTCGATCTGCGCCAGTGCCGCCGACCAGCTCGCGTCGTTTCCGCTGAATCTTTAACCTCTGGGATGCCTGGGTCGAGGGACGAGTTGGATGAGGAAAAGATTACACCTTCGCACTGAGGCGAATCGTTCGAGTGGATGGCGCCGACCGGGCGCCGGAACCGGAAGCCAGACTTCTTACCGCCCGCGCCGCGACTTGCCTCCCGCCGCAGCCACCGGAGTTTCGGTCTTCTCGGTCGCAGCAGGTTTCTTCTTGCCTTCCATCTGTGCTAGGCTTTGCTTGAGAGCCGCCATCAAGTCCACCACCGGAGCCAGTTTCTTTGGCTTCTCCACGGCTGCCACTTCTCCGCCTTCGAGCTTGGTCTCAATCAGCTTCTTCAGATTTTCCTGGAACGAATCTTTGTACTTCTCCGGATCCCACTCATCCGCCAGCGCTTCAATCAACTGGTGCGCCACTTTGATCTCGGCTTCCTTCAACTCCACATCAGGCGCGCCAAATCCTTCCACCTTGCGCACTTCTTCCGCGTAATACATCGTGTGCAGCATCAACCCGCCTTCGTGCGGCCGCAGAAATACCGTGTACTCCCGGTTGTGCATGGTAATTTTCGCGATGGCCACGTATTCGCTCTCTTCGAGCGCCTTGGTCAGCAGCGCATACGGCCGCCGTCCCGCCTCTTCCGGTAGCATGTAATATGACGACTCGAAATAAACCGGATCCACATCGGTCGCTTTCACGAACTCCAGAATCTCCATGGTCTTCGCGGTCTGCGGCTCGATCTTCTTGATCTCTTCCGGCTCGATGATGATGTATTCGTCCTTGCGAAATTCGTAGCCCTTCACAATTTCGCTGCGCTCCACTACCACATTCTCCAGCGGACAAATATATTGCTGTTTCACCCGCACTTTATCCGGACGGTGAAGCATGTTGAAAGAAATTCCGCTGCTGCGCGCGCCCGAAAATAAGCGCACCGGCATCGAGATAAGGCCAAAGGTTAAGTGCCCAGACCAGACCGAAGCTGCCATAGTTCCCTCGCACCGAGATCCTGAGGCCGACCTTTGGCCGGCTTCAGGGAGTCAGAAGCTAAACCCCACAGCAGTCAGAGTTTAGCCTAGAACCACATTTGATGCACCCAACCAAAGGCACGAGGAACCGAAATTCAAAGCCGGACGGGATGGGGTTTCCCGGACCTCGGCACTAGGGCTTGTAGTTAGATGGCTGGTTCGTCGGGAGCATGAAGAGAGCACCCAGCCCATCGATGAACCTGCTAACCAACGTTCTTGCCATCCATCTATAATCCTGTACCGTAGAAGGAATCACCTCCAAGGGGGCTCCCATGCTCCTTCCGCGTTCCGCTACCGTAATCGCATTGACCTTCGCCGCAATGTCTGCCGCCGCGCAAACGCCACCCGCGCCGTCCGCAGCCGATCGACAGCAACCTGCTAAAGCAACGGCTTTGCCCGATGCCGCACCTGCGAGTTGCCGCGTGACCCTGCCCTCGGACGGGCGCTTCCTACCTCCGGCTCCTCTGTCGGGCGACCCCGCCAAGAATATGTCAGGCCTTGGGACCGGTCAGTTTTGGTTTGGCAGCTCGAAGCTATGGACGATGCTGCCTCTTGATGGAACATGGAGAGCGTGGCAGGCCAGCCAGCCCGGCGATTTTGCCTATAGCAATAAACTTCCATGGTTCCGCATGCATCCGGGTTTTTCGGGGAAAGATGGATCGCTCACCGTTACCGGCAAAAGGCTCGACGGTCCGGCCCCGGTGTTTACCGAGACCGAAGAGACCTATGGCGGCACCATGATTATGGGTGGCATTGCCTTTCCAGTATTCGGCTGTTGGCAAGTTACAGGTCACGATAAAGACCAGGAACTGATCTTCGCCGTCTGGGTCGCGCCTCCCGCGAAACAGAAGCAGCCTGTCGATGTCTCCTTGCCGGCGGCTATCTCGGAACCGCCGAAGCCCGCGCCCCGCCTCATCTACGTCGATGCCGCAACCCAGGCGAAGTCGCTTGTCTACAAGGTGACGCCCGAAATCCCGCCGGGCGTTGACGTCGCCGGGACTGTCCTCCTCCACGCAGTGATCGGAACTGATGGTCGACCCCGTGACCTCCAGTACGTCTCCGGTCCACTACAGCTTTTAGAAGCCGCGATCAAGGCGGTCACTTGGTGGCAATACAGAGTTACCGGAGAAGCGGAGGAAGTCGATACGATGATTGAAGTCGCATTTCCGACTTTGGGGGCTTGAACTCTCGCAGCTTTCGAGCAACAGCTTTTGTGAACCCTCCGCCGCCCACGGCTCATCTTTGGACAAGAGCTTCCAACCGGCCCAAGGAGGAGACACAATGACCGACCTGCGCTATCCCATCGGCAAGTTTCACTACGAAGGCACGCCCACCGAAGACCAAAAACATAAATATCTGGCCGATATCGAACAAGCCCCGGCCCATCTCCGCGCCGCCGTCAAAGGCCTCTCTGACCAGCAACTCGACACGCCCTACCGTCCCGAAGGCTGGACCGTTCGCCAGCTCACGCACCACGTTCCCGACAGCCATCTCAACGCCTACATCCGCTTCAAACTCGCGCTCACCGAAGATGAGCCGACGATCAAACCCTACGCCGAAGACCGCTGGGCCAAACTTGCCGACACCGGGACCACCCCCGTGGAAGTCTCATTGACGATGATGGATTCCCTTCATGCCCGCTGGATCCGTCTTTTACGATCACTGAAGCCGGAAGAGTGGAAACGCACCTTCCGCCATCCTGAACTCGGCTTGATGCCTCTCGAGAAGAATCTGGCGCTCTACGCCTGGCACGGCCGCCATCACGTCGCCCACATCACCGGCCTGCGGCAGAGAAACGGCTGGTAAACAAAAGAAACGATTCGCGAAACTTTGGTCATCTTTTCCCCATCAAGCCCCGCCGATACGCTTTTAGTGTGACCATTCTTTCTTCAATATTCTCCGCCTTACGACGCAGCCTGCTTCGCACATCGATTCTTATTCTTCTCCTTTCGTTCGCTGTTGCCCAGCAATCTCCAGTCGCCCCCGCCGCTCCCGAGCCGACGGCCACCGGAACCGAGCAGTCTCTCGGCGCGGTCGCGCGGAGTTCCAAGAAGCAAGGTGCCTCGCACGCCAAGAAAGTCATCACCGAAGACGACATGGATGCGATCGCGAATGCGCTTCCTCGCCTGAGGATGGAGGGTGCCGAAAACAGCGACGAAATTATTGCCGCCATCGGCAAATACAAAGCAACTCACACTCCCGACGAAACCGAAGAAGCCGTGCAAGCCTGGTATGAACGCTACGACGAAGACTTAGCCGCCGCCATTCAGGACAATCAGACCGTCCAAAGCCTGCGCGAAGAAAACCTCAGCAACGGTTATGAACTTTGCCGTCAGGGCGGGGACTACCAAAGCTGTGAGAATCGTCGCCGCGCCGAGTACATCGGCCAGCGCCATGATCAGTACACCATCAGCCGCAACATGGCTCTGGAGGTACGCATTCAGCACGTGTTCATGAAAGTCCGCAACGGAATCATGCGCTACAACCTCCGCTACGACTGGTTCAAGATTCGCACCACGAATGGCATCGACCTCTTTTGACTTTTAACCGTCATCGCGCGCCCTGAAAAAGCCGCGCCCTTACGGAGCTCCCAACTTCCACAACAAATAGCTGCTCGCCTCCCGCAACACCGCATAGAGCCGCTGTCCCACCCCATGCGGACGCGAATCGGGTCTCGGCGCCACATACACCGGGCCTACCCCCTCATGCTCCAGCAGCCGCTTGATCCGGAATACGTGATAGGCGTCGCTCACGGCGACGCAACTGTGCAGCCCATTGGCCCGCATGATCACAGCCACGCGTACGGCGGATTGCGCCGTATCGGAACCCTGCGTTTCCGCGATCAAATTTCGTTCCGGAATTCCGCGGTGTTCCAGGTAATCCCGTCCCACACCGCCTTCGCTGAAGCTGGGATCCGCCGCCGCGCCGCCCGTCGTGATGACTACTGGCGCGATTCCCTTTTGGAAGAGATCGAAGGCATGATCCAGCCGCGCCCGCAACACCGGCGAGGGATGCCCGGAATACTCCGCCGCGCCGAACACCACAATCGCATCCGCCCGATGCAGTTCCTGCTGTGAGCCTTCCTGCACCACGCGAAACGCGGTCAGCCCGAGAAACGCCACCAACGCGAGCGCTCCCAACGCTTCCAGCCACAACAGCCAGCGGCCGGTCGCACCTCGCGTAGCATGATCGTCATTCATCCTTTGGCAAAAAACGTGGAAATTTCGTCGGCCGGAATAGCGCCTTCGCGCATAATCTTCCAGCGCGCTCCCTCGTCGGTCAGATCGACAATGGTCGATGGAATATCCCGCGGCGACGTTCCTCCATCCACAATAATGCTGATCCTTCCATGCAGTTGCTCATGCACTTGCTCCGCGCTGGTACACTCCGCCGCCCCGCTCAGATTCGCCGACGTGGCCGTAATCGGAATCGCCGCCGCCGTCACCACCGCCAGCGGAATCTTCGCATTCGGCACGCGCAGCGCCACGTTCCCAGTGTTGGCCGTAACCTTCAATGGCAGCCGCGATCCCGCTTTCACAATGATGGTCAGCGGCCCCGGCCAATATTTCCGCGCCAACACGTAAAACTCCTCAGGCAGTGCCTTCGCCAGTTCTTCTGCCTGATCCACACTCTCGATCAGCAGCGATAGCGGTTTATGCCGCGAGCGCGTCTTGATGTCATACACGCGATCCACCGCCCGCAGGTTGAACGGATCGGCCGCCAGCCCGTAGAACGTGTCCGTTGGCATGCCCAGCACTTCGCCTGCTCGAATCTGATCGGCGGCGTACTTTACCAGAGAACTCTCCGGGGACTCACAATTGATTTTTATGATTTCGGCGCGCACGGCCTTCCCTTCCTGCCCTGCTTCTTGTTGGAATCTTTGCCTGTGAAACTTATCATAATACGGCAAACCGCGGCGAGGCGGGGACTGGCGTATCACGCACTCACCATCTCACGCATGAAAAACCGCTCCCCAACAAGCGGGGCTGCCCCAGCTTTGCTTCCTTTGCAAAGCTGGGCAACTATGCGGCCAGGCAGCGGAAGTTTTCCCCGAAAGCTCCGCGAGCGGGGGCGAACAAGTCCGATGCAAAGAAATGTGAGGCGCACCCCCGCATCAGCTCCGCCTATAATCAGGGGGAATGGAACAAACGCGCCTCGCCGCTCACTCGCGCCTCCGCCGCATTGAAGGCCGCCACAATCCTCTGGTCAAGCAACTGCGCCAGGCCTTTTCGCACGCCGAACTCACCGAAGCCGGAGACTGTGCCATCGAAGGCCTGCGCATCCTCGAAGAAGCCATCCGCAGCGGCCTCCGTTTCAGTGCCGTCTTCTTTCGCGAATCCGCCCAGGACCGCGCCGAGCGCCTGTTGCCGCAGATCGGAGCTCAGGTCGAAACCCTTCTTCTTCCCGATAAGCTATTTGACAGTCTCGTCCCCAGCGAGTCTCCGCAAGGCGTTGCCGCGCTGGTACGCCTCAAAGAATCTTCGCTCGACGATGTCACCGAACGCCTGCAAGTCGGCCCGATCATTGTCCTCGCCGCTCTGCAAGATCCCGGCAACCTCGGCACCATCCTCCGCTCCTCCGAAGCCTTCGGCAGCGCTGGCATCGTCCTCGGCGAAGGCACCGTCAGCCCGTTTAATTCGAAAGTGGTTCGCGCCTCCGCCGGCTCCGTCTTCCGCCTTCCCATCATTCATCGCCACGGAAAGTCATCAGCCCTCAAGCTGGAAGAAGTCTCCGAGAAGCTGCGAGCCCAAGGCGTCCGCCTGATCGCGACCTCTTCGCACAAAGGAACACCGATCGATCAGGCAGACTTGAAAAGTCCCGCCGCAATCTTTTTCGGCAACGAAGGCTCCGGCCTCCCGCGCGACATCGTGGCCAAAATGGATGAGTCCATCGCCATCCCCCACACCCCGCAGGTAGAATCCCTCAACGCCGGTGTAGCCGCCAGCATCGTGCTGTACGAAGCCGCAAGGCAAAAAAGAAGATAAGAGGTTGTTCACCACAGAGGCACAGAGAACACAGAGAAAAGCGTAGGAACGCTATAGAACTCTTCGCTGGAAGCGTTCCAATTACACTTGGTAAAAGGTCTTTAATTTATTGTCTTGGTTTTCTCTGTGTCTCTGTGACCTCCGTGGTGAAATGATTTTTCATGGGACTCTTCGACATCCCGAATGCTGCGAACGCCGCCGACCGCACCCGCCCGCTGGCCGACCGCATGCGCCCTCGCACGCTCGAAGAATACTCCGGACAGGAACACCTAATCGGTCCCGGCAAACCCCTGCGCACTCAGATCGAGCGCGACGATACCGGTTCGCTCATTTTCTGGGGCCCTCCCGGCACAGGAAAAACCACGCTCGCCAAAATCATCGCGAAGCTGACCAAGGCTGAGTTCATCGAATTCTCTGCCGTCCTGGCCGGCATCAAGGAAATCAAGCAGGTCATGGCCGACGCCGAACGCGCCCGCCAGTACGGCACGCGCACCATCGTCTTCATCGACGAGATTCACCGCTTTAACAAAGCCCAGCAGGATGCCTTCCTGCCCCACGTGGAAAAAGGCAACATCCGCCTCATCGGCGCTACCACGGAGAATCCGTCATTCGAAATCAATGGCGCGCTCCTCTCCCGCACTCGCGTCTACGTATTGCAGCCGCTCACCGAAGACCAGATTGTCCAGTTATTAAAGCGCGCCCTCACCGACGAAGAACGCGGCCTCGGCACCATGAAGCTGCAAGCCTCCGACGACGTCCTCAGGAAAATCGCCAGCTACACCAGCGGTGACGCCCGCAGCGCCTACAACGTCCTCGAAGTCGCCGCCGGCCTGGCGCAGCAATCCGGAACGCAGCCCCCGGAAATCACCGACGACATCGTTCGCGACGCCCTGCAGAAACGCACTCTCCTCTACGACAAAGCCGGCGAAGAACATTACAACCTGATCTCAGCCCTGCACAAATCCGTGCGCAACAGCGACCCCGACGCCGCCCTCTACTGGCTCGGCCGCATGATCGAGGCCGGAGAAGATCCGCTCTACATTGCCCGCCGCGTCGTCCGCATGGCGGTCGAAGATATCGGCCTCGCCGACCCCAACGCTCTCTCCCTCTGCATGGCCGCGCGCGATGCCGTCGATTTCATCGGCATGCCGGAAGGCAATCTCGCCCTCGCACAAGCCGTCGTCTATCTTTCCGTCGCGCCCAAGTCAAACGCGCTCTACACCGCCTACGGCGACGTGCAGCACGACATCGAACAAACTGCCGCCGAACCCGTCCCGCTTCATCTGCGCAACGCGCCCACCAGTCTCATGAAGGGCCTCGGCTACGGCAAGAATTATCAATACGCGCACGACGTCGAAGGCAAAGTTGCCAACATGCCATGCCTGCCCGAAAATCTGCGCGATCGGACGTATTACCACCCCACCAGCGAAGGCATCGAAAAACGCATTCGCGATCGTATGGAAGAGATCAAGCGCCTGCGCCAGCAATCACCTCCAGCCAAGTCAACTCGGCAAAACAGAGAGTCCTAGCGCTACCTCCACGCATCCAATTTTTGAGTGATTTTATAAATTGCTGCACAGCTGGTTGTGTAAATCGTAGGGCTGGTTTTATAAGACGTCGCAAAGTTGTTGTGTAAATCCTAGGTCTGGTTTCATCGATAGTTCTAGGGCTGGTTTCGTAAGTTGTCTTAAAGGCTGGTTGCATAACCTGTCCGAAGCTTCGTTTCATAGTCAGGTTTCATAAGCTGTCCGAAAGTTTATTTCATAAACCTCTCGTAAGGCTGGCTTCATAGTTGTTTTGGGAAGGGCACGGCTTCAGCCGTGCCGATCAGGGCCTCTAGAAGTTGGCTTTAGCCCCTGAGGTCGTGCTTGTAGTCATTCTTTAAGGGAACCAGCAATGGCCACCAGTCCTGCGAATATTTTCGACGAATTCCCCTCCACTCGACCTCCGGTCGACACCCAGGTGGAAAGCCTGCAAAAACTGCAGAAGGCCGCCCAGAAGATCAGTTCAATTCTTGATCTCGATCAGCTCATCGACAACATCGTCAACGAAGTGGCGCACTCCTTCGGCCTTCTGGAGACCAGTGTTTACCTGTATGACGAAGCTCGCGGAGAACTGGTAATGGGCGGCGTTCATGGCTGTTCCCTTCGCCAGAAGGGTTTTCGTCTGAAGATCGGCAAAGAAGGCATGGTCGGCTATGTCGCTTCCACCGGCCAGATGCGCTACGCCCCGGATGTTCGCAAGGACGAGTATTACATCGGTTGCGAGGAGTCAACCCAGTCTGAAGTGGCGATTCCCCTTCACGTCGGCGAGCGCCTCGTAGGAGTATTCACCGCGTCGCACCCCGATCTCGACGCTTTTCCCCGCCAGCAACTCCGGCTGCTCCAGGCCCTGTGCGATCACATGGCCATCGCCATCGATAACGCGCACCGTTTCCAGTTGGAGCGTGCCGAGCGCGAGGCCATGAATCGCGAGGCCGAAGAAGCTCGCGCCATCCAGCAGGCTCTCTTGCCCAAGGCATCTCCTTATATTCCCGGCTTTGCCGTCTCCGGCCTCAGCATCTCCGCCCGCGCCATCGGCGGAGATTGGTACGACTTCATTCCTTTTCCTGACGGCCGCTGGGGATTGGTTCTCGCCGATGTCTCCGGAAAAGGCACCGCTGCCGCTCTGCTCATGTCAGCAACGCGCGGAATGCTCCGCTCTCTGGCCGAAGCTTGCTGCACTCCGGCCGAAGTACTCGACAAACTGAACAGCCTGTTGGTAGAAGATTTTCCGGCCGGCAAATTTGTCACCCTCGTCTACGCCGTCTTGGACCCGGCAACTCGCAGCATCACATTCGCGAGTGCAGGGCACTTGCGTCCACTCCTGGTCGACGACAGCGGACCCCGTTTCCTCGATACCGAGCGCGGGCTCCCGTTGGGCTTGAGTTGCGGCGACTACTCGCAGAGCACTGTGGCTCTCTCCAACGGCTCGCGCCTGGTTTTCTATAGCGATGGCATCAGCGAGGCTTCAAACGGAGAAGACGAAGAATACGGATTGGATCGCCTCGCGGAGCACGTTTCCAGCCCCGGCGCTTCCGCAATTACCGTTCTCGATGACGTTCGCGCCTTCGCCGCCGGCGTTCCCCTGCGCGATGACGCCAGCGTCGTATTCGTTCAAGTCGCCTCCTGATCGCCGCCCCGTAAATTGTTTTTGGAAGAGTAAGGCTTCAGGAGCCGGCCCTGAGCAGAACCGAAGGGTGCCATGAACCGCCGCGGCAGCACCGTGGAAGAGCGGCGCTTCAGCGCCGCGTTAAGCGTCTAAAACCCATCGGGCTTTAGCCCCTGCCGAGCCGGCCGCAAAGTCACAACAATGATCACACTGGCCAGGCTCAACACCGCAAGGATGAAGATGCTCCCCTCCGGCCCCGTCGCTCCTCCACTCAGAATAGGCTTGCCCACCGGATGCGTGGCCAGCAAATGGTGCTGTACCATAGTTCCACTGTCGGCCACGCCATACAGGAACGATTGGCTCCAGTCCCACGCCGCATGAAACCCAATCGCCCACCACAGCGAACCGGTTCGCCACAGGCTCAAGCAGAAGACCATAGCGGCCAACCCGGCGGAGAGTAATCCAATCGGAGATTCTCCCGGATTCTTGCCGTGGCCCAGACCGAAGAGGAACGACACGAGGATGGCCGCGCTCCAGAAACCCAACGCTTCGCTATGGCGCGTCTTGAAAGCCCACTGATAAAGCCCTGCCAACCCTCGGCTCAACGTGTATTGCAGGTATCCGCGCGTCAGGTATTCCTCGAGTAAGCCGACCAGCAAGAAGCCGAGCAACCAGACCGCTCCGTAGCGAAGAATGTCCCTCCCAAAGAGCAACCGACTGTCGATAACGAGCAGCCCGGTCTTCCAGAGCATGAGTACCAGAAGTGACAGACACGCGACTCCCCACCCCAGACCAGCCAGGAAATTCGGAAGCTTGCGCCTCCCACCGAAGCCGTAGACAGAATTCGGCCGCCGTTCGATCTTTGACATAATCCAGGTAACGACGAGCGTTATGAGGAAGGCAACCGACTCACCGACATAGAAGAAGGCCGGCGAAAATTCCTCGCCCGGGTTTGGGCCCTTTGCCGGATGCAGCTTGTGGCCAATGCGGTTCGCGCAGAAAGCTACGGCAGCAAACAGGGCAATGAAGATGAGCAGGCTCCAGCCCGCCCGGATGCCGTCTTTGCCGATGAACACCTTGCGGAGAGTCGAAGGTTGCGCCGGCGGAACAGGTTCGGAGGGTATGACCTCTGCGATAAGGTTCAAGGGGCTCCTTCCGTGGGGCAGGAATCTATTGGATCCTTTTAGTTCTACGCTGCCAACGTTGCTTTTGTTCTGCGAATTTCGACTCGAGCTTTCGCTCTCATCGGAATCTCGTCTGGTGCTCCTTGAGAATGCATCGGTCCATTACCACAAAAATCCCTGCTTTCCGCGCTTTTTCCGACGCCTTCTCGTGAACCACATTTTCCTGCATCCAGATCGCGGGCACCTTCAGCCGGATCGCGTCATCCACAATTTCCTCAACGAACTCCGGCCTCCGGAAGATGTTCACGATATCGATCTTCTCCCGCACTTCGCGCAACGAAGCATACGCCTTCTCCCCCAAACCGGACTCAATCCGCGGATTGACCGGAATAATGCGGTATCCCTGGCTCTGCATGTAAGCCGACACCCCATGGCTCGGCCGCATCGGATCGTTGGAGAGTCCAACCACCGCAATCGTCTTTGCCCGCTTCAATAATTCCGTGATTGGATCTTCTTGAGCAGGAGCTGTCATTTGACTTGCAAGGCTTCCGTTTCCATACCTTGTCATCCTGAGCAAGCGTTTTTTGCGCAGCGAAAGCCTGCCCTGAGCGAAGCCGAAGGAGATCTGGGCGAGCCGCGCGGCGTGTCGCGTCCTTTGCGACACAATAATCGCGCGCTTGGCGCTTCCCTATTTCTTATTCGCCGCGTCCAGCTTCTGCTTGTACATCTTCAGCGCCAGCTTCCGTACCGTCTCGGAAACTTCCTTGTTCGCCGATATATTTTTTAAATCCACCGCCAGCAGATGTTTCATCAAACCCAGGCCCAGATCGAGCGGCGTGCGCGGATTCGCCACCAGATTCCTCACCACAATGTAGTTCTTCATGAACCGCCGCTTCAGCGGAATCTGCCGCAACACCGCTTCCAGCACATTTTTCTGCAGCGCAAACTTCTCCACTTCTCCATCGGAAAGCTTCGGCGCCTCGAGCACCGCCAGCGCCACCACTTTCGTCCCATCGCGAATCAGAATCGACCGCTCTTCTTTGTTGCCTTTCAACGCCAGTTGAATTCGTCCCTTCACGTCCAGATGGTTGATCTTCTGCAGCGAGTTCTCCCGCTTTGCCTCCACCGGAGCATGAGCAGCCGCGTGACCTGCCGCTTTCGCATCCGCGGCCACCGCCGCCTTGGCCCCCGCCGCCGGAGCAGCCACAGCCGCTGGCGCTTCCCTCGCGATCTCCTGCACCGCCGATACCGGAAAATAATCCCTTCCCAGCAACTCCATAATCCCGCCAATCGGCTGGAAAGGCTTTCCTTCCTCCGCACTGATTTCCGGGGCGTGCTCGGCCAGATAAGCCGAAACATGCTCATCGGGAACGTCTCCTCCATCCGAAGTTGCCGCCGGCGCTGCTGGGTCGACGGAACCCGGCGCTTCAGCGGCTAGAGTAGCTTCCTCGGTCACGGCGGTCGCCGCAACCGCGGGCTCGGCAGTTGCGCCTACGCCTCCGCCCAGCAACTCAGCCACAGTCCTTGCGTCATTCTGTTTCAGGTAAGGATTCGATCGCAGCCCTTCCAACACTTTCGCCGCTGCCCGTACCCGGGCGCTTTGCAGCATGGTTGCAATACTCTCCGCGGATGCGGAAATCGCAAACTTCGTCAACTCGCTATCCGGGATCGAAGGATTCTCCAGCAACGCAGGCAACAATTTCGGACGCAGATTCTCCGGCGAAATCAAATAGTCGAGCACCTCCCGCGCCGTCTTCGGATCGGCCGCCGCCACCCCCGAGGCCTTCTCGTCCCACCCTGCCAGCGTCATCCGCGCCAGTTCGCCAAACAATTTATTGTGCTTGGCCAGGTAAACCAGAATTTCCAGATTCTCATCCGGCGCCACCGACAGCGCACCCCGCGCCGCAAATTGCATCATGTTCGATGGCAACTTCGACGCCCGAATTTGATCGATTATGCGTGCCATCATTTACCTCTCGAACTGGCGCCACTCGTGCCGTTCCTCGCCTTCGCTTCGAGTTCCCGCACCACCAGCTCAAATTCGCGAATCAACCGGCTCGGCGCGCCGCGCTGAAACTCCTCCAATAGCGCCCGATAGTACCAAAGCGTTCCTTCGCGCCCACCGTTAAAACGTTCCCAGATCAATTCTCCCACCTCGCGGTAGTCGGAAAGAATGGAGCGCACGTTGTTCAATTTGTCCGCCGCCGAAACCAGTCTCGTTTCCGCATCTGCACTCTTCAAGTGCCGCAGGTACGTATCCTTCCGCTCGCGCCACGGCAGTTTCGGAACGACATACGAGTCGGTGCACCCCTCCACAATTTTCGCCACACGGCTTCCAAAACGACGCTTCACTTCTTTGAGCATCTCCGCACCGCCGCAGTCTTCCACCACATCGTGCAGCAGCGCCGCAATCGCAATATCCTCGTCGCCGCCGTACTCCAGCGCCAGCGACGCCACTCCCATCAGGTGCGCAATGTAAGGCGTCGTCGAAGCCTTGCGTACCTGGCCCGCATGTTTCTCCGCTGCAAACAGAAATGCGCGCTCGAATCGCGGACCAAGCTTGATCGCCTTTCCCTGCTTCCCGCCCACTATTTCTCCTGTTTCTCCCCGCGCCGCGCCATCAAATACGCCCGGAGGAATGGCTGCAAATCCCCGTCCAGCACGCGATCCACATCCCCCACTTCCGTCTTCGTCCGGTGGTCCTTGATCATGCGGTAAGGCTGCAGCACATACGAACGAATCTGCGATCCGAAATCGTTGTCCAGTTTCGAATCCTCAATCTTCTTGGTCGCCGCGCGCTTCTTCTCCATCTCGTATTCGTACAGCTTCGAACGAAGCATGCTCATCGCCCGTTCCCGGTTCTTATGCTGCGACCTCTCGTTCTGGCAATTCGCCACCAGTCCCGTTGCGATATGTGTGATCCGCACCGCCGAATCCGTCGTATTTACATGCTGCCCGCCCTTGCCGCTCGACCGGTAAGTATCGGTGCGAATATCTTCCGGCTTAATCACGATGTCGATGCTGTCGTCGATTTCCGGGGATACAAACACGCTGGCAAACGACGTATGCCGCCGCTTCGCCTGATCGAACGGCGAAATCCTTACCAGGCGGTGTACCCCGATTTCACTGGTCAGCAACCCGAACGCATATTCGCCATTCACCGCGAACGTCGCCGATTTCAGCCCCGCTTCCTCACCCGGCTGATAATCGTAGAGCACCGTCTCGAATCCCTGCCGCTCCGCCCATCGCAAATACATCCGCAGCAGCATGTCGGCCCAGTCCTGCGACTCCGTCCCGCCCGCGCCCGGATGAATCGTCACAATCGCGTTCAGCGCGTCATTGAGCCCGGAGAGCAACGTCTCGGTTTCGAGCTTGTCGATGAGTTCGCGCAGCGAATCGATCTCGCGGCGCAACTCCGCATCCACATTCTCGCCTTCCTTCGCCAGATCGAAGTAAGCGGCAATGTCATCGCCCCGGCGTGCCAGATCGGCGTCCGTGGCCAGCAAATGTTCCAGCCGCTTTTTCGCCCGCATCACTTGCTGCGAGCGCTGCGGATTCGACCACAAATTCGGGTCGGCGGACTGCTTCTCAATTTCGCTTAGTTGCGGACGGAGTTTGTCCGCGTCAAAGATACTCCCGGAGCTCGCGCACCTTCTTACTCAGTGCCCCGTATTCCTGCTCGAACTCTTGATTCATGAGGATGCTTCTGCTTTCTCCCCTGATTTCCTGGGAAACCCAAAGCGCGTGAGTAGCGCTCCTGCTGAAATTATCGCACACAGCCACGCGAACCAATCCCCGTGCCGCGTGTAGAACGTGGTTACGGAAGTGAGTGCATACGGCGCAACCAGCGCCCCGCGCTCCTTTCGCGGCAGCCGCGCCACCGTCCGCCCGTATGGATCGATCGACGCCGTCACCCCCGTATCCGTCGCGCTCAAAATCCAGCGATCGTTTTCAATCGCGCGCATCCGCGTCTGGTTCAAATGCTGCGCGTACGCCCCGCTATCGCCATACCATCCGTCATTCGAAATGTTCACGAAAACTTGCGCACCGTTGTTTGCAAACTGCCGCACCTCGTCCGGAAACACCGACTCGTAGCAAATAAAAATTCCCAGCGGCATGCTTCCCGCATCTAGCGGCGCCCTCGAAGTCCCCGCCTTGAACTCTCCCACTTCCTTCGTCAGCCCGCCGGCAAACGCAAATAGCTTCGGGAACGGCAGATATTCTCCGAACGGCACCAGATGCACTTTGTCATACCGCGTCGTCCACTCGCCCGTCGGGCTCACCAGCGCCGCCGAATTGAACACCGCTGACGCCGACCCGCCACTCTGCGCCGCCGGCGTAGTTCCAATCGCGCCCGTCACCACCCAGCTGCGAGTCTCACGCGACATCTCACTCACCGGATTTCGAAACAGCGGATCGGTCGTGAAAAAAGGTGCCGGCGATTCCGGCCACACGATCAAATCCGCCTTGCCATGCGCCGATTCGGTCGCATTCGAGGCGGACGAACTCGTCGTCGCCCCCTTTACACTGAGATCCGTCAATTCACGCAGCGTGCGTTCGAAAGTCTCCCGCGTCCAGTTCTCATCGACTGGAATATTTTCCTGCACCAGCAGCGCGGCCCGATCCCCCACCAGCGCTGGAGCGTCCACCAGCCTCCCAGCCTGCAACACCGCCGCCGCCGCCACCGCCGCCAGCAATAATGTGTTTCGCTTTTTTCTCGGAACCAGGAATGCCGCCGCCACTGCCACATTCACCAGCATGATCTCAAACGAAATCCCGTACACCCCCGTCCACATCGTGATCCGGCTCAGCGAAATGTTATCCACCTGCGCCGTCCCCAGCAGATCCCACGGAAATCCCGTCACCCGCGTACGCGCCAACTCCACCGCGACCCACAAAAAGGGCACCGCAATCAGCGCCCGCCGGTTGTCCCGGCCCGGCCCCGCCGCTAGCCCCACCAGCAGCCCAAACAGCCCGTGATAAAGTCCGAGATAAAGACAGAAGAGAAACAGCGCCAGCGCAGCCGCCGCCAAGCTCAGCCCGCCATGCTCGTGCATCGTGTCATAAATCCAGTAACACGTGCCCGCGTACCACAAAATTCCCGATGCGTAGCCCAGCAGAAATGCCTGCCCCGGCGTGGCCGCCTGCAGATGCACGGCTCCATCCACCTCCAGTGCCCCCGCAGGCCGCGCCCGCAACAAAGCCACAATCAGTGGCGCAAACGCCACCCAGGATAAAACATAAAGTCCGGGCAGAGGAAAAATCAGGATCTGCAACAGCGACGACAGACCTGCCAACAACCATGCGCTGTAATGAATTTGTCGCACCCGCAAGAATAGCAAACGTTTTGCGGACTAAGAAAAGCGTTGTCGTTCCGAGTGGCCGAGGAGGCACTCTTGTCATTCCGAACCGAGCTAAAAGGCACCGCGAGAGCTTGCCCCGAGCTTGTCGAAGGGAACCTGCTTCTTCCCCGCCACAACTCCCCGCACGAACTCGACAATCTCTGCCGTCACATATGGCGGTGGCGCAATGCGAAACACCGGCCGCCCCGCCACCGGCCTCAGCGAAACCCCTTGCCACGCCGCCCCGCCATTCCAGCGCTCGTGCAGAATCACCGCCCCCGCTCGATCCAGAAATTCCTGCGCCGACTTCTTAAAATCTTCCGTCCCCGGATCGAGCATCGTGACATACAAATCCGGCCGCATAAACTTCAACACGCTGTTCGATTCCAAAATCACATTAACCGACGATCCCGATGATTCGATCCGCCGCCGCAGCGCCGGCATTGCCTCGGCTAGCCTTCCCTGCTCCGTCCGCACCCACAGCGCCCGCGCCGCTCCCGCCAGCAGAAATCGCGAAGTATCTGAATCCCCCCCGCGATCTTTCTCCTCCGAAATCGCCCATGTATGATCGGCCGTCGCGCAGTCGCATGCCTCACCATTCGCCGAGCAAACCCCATGCCCATATTGCGTAATCTTCACCGCCGTCCACTCATACTCGCGCAATGCCGAGATCAGCCCAGCCACCACGCTGGTCTTTCCCACGCTCCGCGAATGCCCGCCAATCACGACGATCGCCACGCCTACCTCTTTTTCCCCAACCGCGCCAGCGCCGCCAGCTGCTTCAAGTACTGCCGCACCGGCTGCGCCGGAGTTCCCCAGAACGCTACACCCTTCCCGCGCAAAACCTTATTCGGCAACACGCCGCCTTGCCCCCCCAGCATCACTCCTTCTTCAATGCGCGCATGTTCCCCAATCCCCACCTGCCCGCCGAGCACGACATCATTCTCAATCACAATGCTTCCCGAAAGCCCGGTCTGCGCCGCAATCACCACATTCTCCCCCAGCCGGCAATTGTGGCCAACGTGTACCAAATTATCGATCTTCGTCCCGCGCCCGACGCGCGTCTCCTCCAGCGCCCCGCGGTCAATCGTCGTGTTCGCCCCAATTTCCACATCGTCTTCAATCACCAGCCGGCCCACCTGCGGAAATTTCTCATACCTTCCACTTTTCGCGTCGTGCACATATCCAAAGCCATCGCTTCCCAGCACCGCGCCCGCATGCACGATCACGCGATCGCCGAGCATGGTCCCCGCATAAATCGTCACATTCGGATAAATCTCGCACTCCCGCCCGATCTTTACTCCGCGCCCAATCACGCACCCCGCGCCGATCCTCGTGCCTTCACCAATCTCGGCATTCTCGGCCACTACAGCGCGTTCCTCCACCACCGCGCCCGCTCCCAGGTGAACCGAAGCATGCGCCACTGCACTCGCATGTACGCCAGCTTCCCGCTCCGCCCGTTTCCCATCCTGCAGCAACTTCGCCGCCCGCGCAAACACCAGCTTCGGATGCCGGCAGATCAGCAACGGTTTCCCCGACGCTCCCGCCGCAAATTCTCCCGCAATCACCGCGCCCGCCCCCGACTGCATCGCCCGCGCAAGATATTTTTCCTCTTCCACGAACACGAGATCACCTGCCGCAGCCGACGCGTGACTTGCCACCCCGCTCACCTGCACACCCCTATCCCCTTGCAGCCGGACTTCGAGAGCATCAGCCATCTCCTGCAACGTGCGTTTCATCGCTCTCACTCTATCGCAGAGCACAGACCCTAAGGAAGTACGCAGACTCGTCGCGGGACAGGGTTATGTGGGGACAGCCGCCCTCGGCTGTCCGGTCGAGCGAAGCTCGACGGTCTCTCCGTCAGCCGGTAAACTACGAATGACCATCGAGAAGACGAAGTCGAAGAAGCGTATGCCTTCCCCAATCGCAAACCACTCACGTTCCCTTCTCCTCCGAATCGCCGCCCTCGCGCTCGCAGCTCTCAGTCTCACCTTCCCCGCGCGCTCTCCCGCGCAGGAACTCGCTCGCCGCCTCATCCTCAAAGACGGTTCCTATCAATCCATCACCAAGTATGAAGTCAAAGGCGACCGCGTTCGCTACTACAGCGCCGAGCGCGAAGAATGGGAAGAACTCCCGTCTTCGCTGGTCGATTGGCCCGCCACCGAAAAATTTGAGAAGGACCGCGCTGCCGCTCCCGCCGTTCCCGAAGCCACCCTCATCGACAAGGAAACCGACGCCGACCGCGGCGCCGGAGCCTCTCGCCTTCCGCAAGTCGCTCCCGGCCTCCACCTGCCCGAACTTTCCGGCATGTTTCTACTCGACAATTTCAAGGGCCAGCCCCAGCTCGTCGAGGTTCAGCAGGACGAGGGTGATATCAATCGCGGCTCCAAAGCCAGCATTCTCCGCGGCGCGATCGTTCCCGCCGCCGGCGCCAAGCAAACCATCGAACTCGATGGCGAGCACGCCACCGTCTATGCTCACGTCGCCGTTCCTTCCATTTACATTAACCCCGAAGACGAATCTTCCGCCTCAGAGCCTCCGCCCGGCCAAACTGCTTCCGCTCAGCCGTCCCAACCCAGTCTTGACGCTCCCCGTGCCCAGCCCGCCCAGCCGCAGCAGCCCGAGCAAGCCGTCGTTCCCTTCGATCGTTTCGTCATCGTTCATCTGAAAGTGAAAAGCGGCAAACGCATTGTCGGCGATCTCAAACGCTCCCCCAGCGGCAAAACCACTCCCGAACAAACTTCCGTCAAGACCACCATCGACCGCGTCACCGGAGGCTGGCTCAAGCTGACTCCCACCGAAGACCTCGCCCCCGGCGAATACGCCATCGTCGAAATGAAGGGATCGCAAGGCATGAACCTCTACCTCTGGCCCTTCAGCGTCAATCCCACGGCCCCTGCAAATACGAACCCCTGGACCCCGGATGTGAAAGAAGTGAGAGATAAGAGTGCGGAGCCAGAAAAGCCGAAGTGATTTCGGAATTGAGTGATCGAGCAATTGGGCGATTGACCGATCGAAAGTCTTTCTTCCAATCGCAAAATCACCCGATCGCCCAATCACGCGATTTACTTCATCACCCCCCGCCATGCAATCCCAATATTGTCCCGTGTTTCTCAAGGCAGGCCGGCGTGAATGCCGAGAGCCTCGGCAACCTTGCGGAGTGGTTTGTCTCGTGTCCACAGAAGTGTAGACGAATCGATCAAGATAGAGGCGATCAGGTGCGCGTCGATCAGACCGATGCCCGAGCTGTACAAACGGCGAGCCTCAATCATGAGCCGCGCCTCCGCCAGTTGAGGCATTCGCACCTGCGGTAACAAGTCCAGCAGCGCTAGCGTTTTTGCGCGCTCTCGCAAAGATCCCAGGGCGAGTTCCGCAATGATGAACGGATGGATCACAATCTCCCCCCGGTTCAGATGCTCGCGCATCTCTTTATCTAACGAACAGAGGTGGTCGATCCAGATTGACGTATCGGCGAGAATCAACGCGGCCGCGGCCTGCGGCGCGGAACACTCTTCAATTTCGGCATTGTGCCTCCCAGGGACGCCAATCTGTGCGCGCTCTCCCGCTCGATGAGAGCTTTGAGGGCTTCTCGAACCAATGCCGTCTTCTCTTCTACCCCCGTGAACTCCTGAGCGATGCGCACCAGATCGTCATCCAGAGCAAGGGTTGTTCTCATAAAAACTCCAGGCACTGATTATAGCATCACATGATGTCTAATTTGGTGCCTAATTGCCGCAGAAGCCGAGCGGGAGGATGAGTGTAATGAGGATTTCTCGACAATCTAGTGCAAACGGGTCGCCTTCTGCTGACTCAACCGACAGCGGTCACTGGGTGTAAACGCCTGATTGCTTCAGCCATGCGCTAAACTGGGGCTGGCAGTATTTCGGTACGAAGAGGAGTCATACGTGGAAATACGTGAGCGCATTGCTGTGATCTTGTGCCTGGGCATAGGCCTGGCGTCGTCGGGGCTCACTATGGCGCAGTCCTCTTCGGGGTTGGGACAAGAGATGAGTCATGCAGATCGCGAGCCGCCCGGACTGCATGACTTCGATTTTTTATTCGGACGCTGGCAAGTCCATCATCGAAAGCTGAAGCATCGCCTCGTCAACAGTCACGAGTGGATCGAATTCGAAGGGACATTATTCTGCCAGCCACTGATGGGTGGCTACGCTAATGTCGACGACACCCTGTTCGAAGTTCCGGGCGGCACTTACCGCGGCGTAGCTCCCCGATCGTTCGACGCCAAGACGGGGCAGTGGTCGATCTGGTGGATGGACAGCAGGACGCCGCTTGGGCCGATGGATCCGCCGGTGAGAGGCAGCTTCCACAATGGCGTGGGAACGTTCTATGCGAACGACGATACCGAAGACGGGAAACCAGTCCGCACACGGCTCATATGGTCCGAGATCACGCCCACCTCAGGTCACTGGGAGCAGGCAGAATCAACCGACGGTGGTAAAACGTGGGAAACGGATTGGATAATGGACCTCAAACGAGTGCAATAGTTGGCTGAATGGATATTTTGCCTTCGAGACCCGGCGCACCGTTAGCCGCAGCAAAATTGACAATGTCGTTGACGACATCGTCAAGCTGCTCGAGTACGCGAAAGGTTTTCCGCAAGAACACTTGATGTCAGCGGGTCAACTGTTGCTAAATCCCCGTTACACTCATGGACACGGGTGCGAACCTCAGGCGCGCAGGGCGGACACCTGGCAGCTTCTAAATTACAAAACTACCCGATTACAAAATTGCCCAATTTTTTATTTCATCACTCCCCGCTGCGCAATCCCAATATTGTCTCGGGTCGTGTTCTTCACCAGGTACATCATCTCGTCGGCCTGCCGGATGATGTCATGCGCGTCGCGCGCATCGTGCGGATAGGTCGCCAATCCAATCGAAGCTCGCACATTCAGATTCAATCCTTCGTCGCGGCAGAAATTGCTCGCGCGCAGCGCATCGCGCAACCGCTTCGCCACCACCAGCGCCTGATCTTTTCCCGTCTGCGGCAGCAGCACCACGAATTCATCTCCGCCATAGCGAAACGCAAAATCAATCAACCGCAGCTGCGCCTTCACCAGATACCCAATTTCCGCCAGCAGCTTGCTCCCAATCAAATGCCCGTGCGTGTCGTTCACCGACTTGAAATGATCCAGATCGATGAACAGCACGCTGAATTCGTAGCCAAATCGCGACGACCGGTATACCTCCGTCTCCAGCGTCTTGTAGAGATGTCGCGCGTTATAAAGTCCGGTGCAGTCATCGGTGATCGTCAGTTCCTGTATCTTCTCCACCCAGCGCGCGTTCTCAATCGCAATCGCCGCATAGTCGCACAGCGACTGCAGAAAGAAAACTTCCTGCTCGTTGAATTGCGACCGGTCCACATTCACCAGCTGGATCACGCCCAGCACCCCCAGCCTCGATTTCAGCGGCACCGCGATAATCGACCGCGTCTCCCACTGCGTGGTCTCGTCAATCCGCTTGGCAAACCGCGGATCGTGATCCACATCGTTTGAGACCACCTGCTCGCCGTGCTTCGCCACCCATCCCGCGATCCCCTCGCCCACCTTCAGCCGCACGTTCTTCAGCGCTTCCGCCTTATCCCCCACCGCAATCGCAAAATAGAGTTCGTCATTTTGCTCATCCACCATCAGCAACGACCACGTATCCGGACGGAAATATTCCGCCATCTTCTCCATGATGGTTTGCAGAATCGAGTCGAGGTCGAGCGACGATGTCAGCGCCTTCGCCACGTCGTGGAAAATGCTGAGCTCCTGGCTCTGGCGGGTTGGTTGTGTGCCGACGGCCTCGGACATGCGGGCTTCCTTCATCTCCCGTGGTAGCGCGGGCGGTCCGGCCCGCAAGCCTTATTCACTTTGATCTTCGAATCGTTACCCAAGTCTCAAATCGACGATTCGTGGCATGGACGAGTGACAGTTCAAAAAATTATAGATTCGCATCCGGTCCGCCGCAATGAACCTTGGTAACCCGAACCCTTAACGCCAATGGGCTCTTCACGATAGCCAACTCCCATCCCCACTTGACCGCCCACTCAACGTTGGGCGTAGTCTAATAATCTATGCCAACCACATTCAAACCCGCTCGCGCGCTCGCGACCACCCTCGCGTTACTATTCCTGTCACTCCCTACTCAGCAAGCCTATGCCGCTCCCGCCGTCGACCCCAAAACCGTGGCCGAAGTCGACGCCGGCCTCGGCCCCTGCACCGCCGATTTCGTCATCACCGATCAGGATGCCAAGCCCATCTATGCCGCCAACATCCGCGTCCACATCACCTACGGATTTATGAACCTCCACAAGTTCGACCTCCAGGTCGGAACCAACGCCGACGGCAAAGCCCGCTTCATCGGCCTCCCGGAAACTTCCAAACAAGGATTTTTCTTCCGCGCCTCCGAAGGCGACCGCGAAGGCTCCGCCTTCGACAACCCAACCAAAACCTGCAAGACACAATTCACCATTGTGCTGCGGAAAAAATCCGACTAGAGCGCCCATCAAAACAATTGAATCCTCGGCGTTCGCCAACTTCTCTTAAATGTTGTTCTTCAGAATCTGCCATGGAAGCGTTCCTTCATTTCTCGACTATTACGGAAAAATCCGACAACGCACTCTTCGCGTTGTCCGCTGCATTCCGCCAGACAATTTTGATTGGACCTATCAAGAGGGTAAGTTCACCTTCGCTGACCTTATCCGGCACATTGCGACCATCGAGCGCTATCTGTACGCGGAAACCGTACAAATGAAGCCTAGCCGTTATCCCGGCCACGGCAAAGAATTGGCGGACGGACCGGAGAACGTCTTGGCGTTTATGAACCGTCTGCACGCTGACTCGATGGAAATCTTTGGCCGTCTTTCCGACGAAGACTTGCAGAAGCGGTGCGTCACCCCTACCGGAGCGCCAATTGGAATCGGAAAATGGCTGCGCGCTCTGGTGGAGCACGAGATCCATCATCGCGGTCAGATTTACGTCTATCTCGGGATGCTCGGCATCAGCACCCCTCCTATCTACGGCCTGACCTCGGAAGAAGTGCGGGTTAAGAGCCAATAGGGATTCGTCCTCGACATCTCAGCGACCTCGGTCCTAAGCCCAGCCCCCGCCTTCCTTCGGCCCCGTAGTAACCTCGTCCCCCAACCTTCTCTGGCGTCCGCGTCCGCCTTCGCCTATGATAATTGGCGTCGGAACGCGGGCCTAAGTCTTCAAATCGCCCGCCGGAGTCCTTGTGGGCGCCTTCGGAGAGAAACTTCGCCAGCAGCGGGAGCGGCGCGGCATCTCGCTCGACGCCATCTCCACCACTACAAAGATCAGCACCCGCATGCTCCGCGCCATCGAAGACGAGCATTTCGACCAGCTCCCCGGCGGCGTCTTCAACAAGGGCTTCGTCCGCGCCTACGCCCGCCAGGTCGGCCTCGATGAAGAAGAAGTTGTCACCGATTACCTCACCGCTCTGCGCGAGAGCCAGATTCACTCGCAAGCCATTCTCCCCAACTTCCGCGCCCCAGCCGCCAAATCCGCGGCTCAAGGCACCACCACGCTTCACCGCAACGCCCTCCATCAGGACGACCCCGCCGCAATTCCACCCACTTTGGATCGCCGCATCGAAGAGCGTCGCAAAGAATCCCGCCGCCGCGAGGATCGTGAACTTCGCCATGCCGATCGCCCCGGCACGGATCATCCCAGCTCTAATCGTCTCCCGGATCATCTGACTGAAGATCGTCCAGAGGAAGATCGTCCGAGCCTAGCCCTCGACGATGTTGTCCCTTCGTCGCGCCTCTCTTTCCTCAACCTCGATTCCGCCCCGTCGTCTTCGCACCTCGCTGATAGCGATTCCGAATCGTTCGCGCCCGAAGGCCCGATCCATGCCGAGAATCCCTCTTCCCGGATCCCCTGGGGCCAACTTGCCGGACTTTTGCTTCTCATCACCCTGGCCCTCACCCTGTGGAATCTTCACCGCCGCAGCCAGTTCGCAGTCGCATCGCAACCCTCCGCCTCACAGCCCTCGCCCACGCCAGTCTCCACCACTACATCGGCTGCTCCGGCCACCACATCCTCCGCGCCCGCCAAACCCGGCTCGGTTTCCGGCGCCCACCCAACCACGCCGGTCCCCGCCGCTGAGCCCGACGCCGACGGCAACCTTCCCGTCGCCAAGCCCCACGCTCCAGCCGTCGCGCCCAAGCCCGCGCAATCTCTCTCGCTCGTCATCCGCGCCGCACAAACTTCCTGGATCTCCATCACCGCCGACGGCCAGCCCGTGGCCCGCGAAACTCTGATCGCCCCCGCCAACACCAGCGTTCGCGCCGTCCACGAAATCGTCATCCGCACCGGCAACGCCGCCGGCGTCAGTTTCCTGTTCAACGGCAAAGAAATCCCAGCCAGCGGCGACCCCGGCGAAGTCCGCACCTACACCTTCGACGCCTCCGGCGTCAGCACCTCGCCCGCACTCCCACCCTCCACTCCCCCCAGCTAGACGCATCGCCCGCGTGTGGAGCGGACACTCCTGTCCGCTGCCTTTGATCTTGATTTCGTCAGACACCCGGGTGCCCCGTCCCTTGTCTCTCCGTCCTTTAGAGGGACAGAGCCTGCCCTGAGCGCAGCCGAAGGGGCGGGGACTTTGATCCCGCCTCAGCCGCTGAGCTAGGCGCCGGGTGCCCCACTTCTCGCTTCCTTTGCGAGAAGTGGGATTCCCGGACGTTCGAGAATCTCAACCCGATCCCTCCTCCATCGTCCTCCGTCAGAACCTCAAACGACGACGATCCCGTGGAAGACCGGCGCTTCAGCGCCGCGTTAAGCGTCCAAAAAATTAAAACGGGGCGGCTTGCGCCGCCCCGCTCAAAAACTGACCACTAGCCACTGCCCTATGTCCCCTCGCTCCAACCCGCCAGATACTCTTCCTGCTCGGGCGTCAGCCGATCGATCTTGATTCCCATCGATTCCAGCTTCAGCTTCGCCACGCGCTTGTCGAGCTCGTCAGGAACCTTGTACACCCGCTTCTCCAGCGTCTTGTAATTCTTCACCATGTACTCGACCGAGAGCGCCTGGTCGGCAAAGCTCATATCCATCACCGACGCCGGATGTCCCTCCGCCGCCGACAGATTGATCAGCCGCCCCTCGCCCAGCAGGTTGATCTTGCGCCCGTCTTTCAATGAGTATTCATCAACGAACGTCCGCGTCGTCCGCTTCGACGATGACATCTTCTCCAGCGCCGGAATATCGATCTCCACGTTGAAGTGTCCGGAATTCGAAATGATCGCGCCGTCTTTCATCAGGTCGAAATGTTCTTTGGTCAGCACGCTCTTGTTGCCCGTGACCGTGCAGAACACGTCGCCCAGCTTCGCCGCTTCCGTCATCGACATCACGCGGAAGCCATCCATCACCGCCTCCAGCGCCTTCGTCGGATCCACTTCCGTGACGATGACTTCCGCGCCGGCGCCGCGCGCCCGGCTCGCCAGCCCGCGCCCGCACCAGCCATAGCCCGCCACCACAAACTTCGATCCCGCCAGCAGGAAATTCGTCGCGCGAATAATTCCATCAATCGTCGACTGTCCCGTGCCGTACCGGTTGTCGAAAAGATGCTTGGTATCGGCATCATTCACCGCGACGATGGGAAACTTCAGCACGCCTTCCTTCGCCATCGCCCGCAGCCGGATCACGCCCGTCGTCGTCTCTTCCGTTCCGCCGATCACGCCTTCCAGATTGTCCGTGCGCTTGGTGTGCAGAATCGTCACCAGGTCCGCGCCATCATCCATCGTGATCTGCGGCTTGTGATCGATCGCCGCCATGATGTGGTTGTAATACGTATCGTTGTCCTCGCCCTTGATGGCAAACACCGGAATGCCCTGATCGCGCACCAGGCTCGCCGAAACATCGTCCTGGGTTGAGAGTGGATTCGACGCGCACAACACCACGTCCGCCCCTCCGTCGCGCAAACAAATCGCCAGGTTCGCCGTCTCCGCCGTCACGTGCAGGCAGGCCGAAATGCGAATCCCCTTCAGCGGCTGGTTCTTGATGAATTCCTTGCGGATAATCTGCAGCACCTTCATCGACTGGTTCGCCCACTCAATGCGCTTCTTGCCCAGCTCCGCCAGTTCCAAACTTTTCACGTCGTAATTAATCTGTGCTGCTGTTGACATACGCCTCCTGTGGCGCCTTCATGCTGAGAAATTGATGTTGGTTGCCTCTGTATTAATGGAAGGGTACTTCGATCGCCCCGGTACCTGGTCAGAATACACGACTCGGAGCCAAGATCAGCATACCCAAATACCCTTTAGTGAGTAAGCCTTTTGGCCTATCTTCCCGATTGCACTTTGGTGAGCCGGGTGCCCCGTCCTTGTCTCTCCGTCTTTTGGAGAGACAGGGCGGGGATTTTGATTTGCTCCCACCTCAACTGGGGTGCCCCATTTCTCGCTGCCTTTGCGAGAAGTGGGAACTCTACCGAAGACCTACTTCCGCGCCCCCGCCGTCTCCCGCACACCCGCGTCGCTTGCCAGCTTCGCGGCCTTGTCTGTCTTTTCCCAGGTGAAGTCAGGATCGTTCCGCCCGAAATGTCCATACGCGGCCGTCTTCTTGTAAATCGGCCGCCGCAAATCCAGCGACTCGATAATTCCACGCGGCGTCAGCTTGAAGTTCGCCCGAATCAGATCCGGAATGATCTCGGGATCCACTTTCTCCGTTCCAAAGGTATCCACGCGCACGCTCACCGGGTTGGCCACTCCGATCGCGTACGCCAGCTGAACTTCGCATCGATCCGCCAGCTTCGCCGCCACAATATTTTTCGCAATGTGCCGCGCCATGTAAGCCGCCGACCGGTCCACCTTCGTCGGATCTTTTCCGCTGAACGCTCCCCCGCCGTGCCGACCCATCCCACCGTACGTGTCCACGATAATCTTCCGGCCCGTGAGTCCGGTGTCTCCCATCGGTCCGCCAATCACGAACCGTCCCGTGGGATTGATGTGATACTTCGTATCTTCGTCGAGCAAATGCGCCGGAATCACCGCCTGGATCACATGCTTCAAAATTCCCGCGCGCAATTCGTCGTTGCTGACGGTCTCGGCATGCTGCGTGGAAATCACCACCGCATCCACGCGGATCACCTTCCCCTTCGCATCGTACTCCACCGTAACCTGCGACTTCCCATCCGGGCGCAGAAACGGCAGCGTCCCATCCTTGCGCACCTGTGCCAACCGCATCGTCAGCTTGTGCGCCAGCGAAATCGGGGTCGGCATCAACTCCTCATTCTCATCACACGCATATCCAAACATCATTCCCTGGTCGCCGGCGCCGCCGGTATCGACGCCCATGGCGATGTCGCCGGATTGTTTGTTGATGGTGGAGATGACGGCGCAAGTGTTGCAGTCGAAGCCATGGAGAGCGTTATCGTAGCCGATGCTTTGCACAGTGCCGCGAACGACTTGTTGAAAATCGACGTAAGCTTTGGTGGTGATTTCTCCGGCGATGACGACGAGGCCGGTGGCGGTAAGAGTTTCGCAGGCGACGCGGCTGACGGGATCTTCGGCGAGGCAGGCGTCGAGGATGGCGTCGGAAATCTGGTCGGCGATCTTATCGGGATGGCCCTCAGTAACGGATTCGGAGGTAAACAAAATGCGATTCTTCGCGATTGCAGCCAAGATGGTTTCTCCTTAGAAAAATGCTTCGGACTTAACGTGTGGCGAGAGCCGCGGACAAGGCGCGCGGTCGCAACCTAGATGATGCGAAAGAGTGATCAAAAAGAAGTCCTGAAAAAGGCTACCAGACACAGCGCTACTGCGCAATTAATTTTGCCTTAACTGCCTCGCAGTCAATCCAGTAGCAGAATAATCAGGGTGGACGGAACCATTCGGGAGTCAAGCGGATGCGGCTGAAGCCGCTGTTGTTTTGCGGAACTTTCCTTCGCGATCAAAATCCCCGCCCTGTCTCTCCAAAAAACGGAGAGACTAAGGACGGGGCACCCGGCCTAGTTTCTGGTGAATCCGGAATGTAAATACTTGATCTAAAGGGTGTAGCCGCGCAGCGCTCTCCATGCTTGAATCGATGTCCAGGCCTCCCGTGGTGAAGTCTTCAGCGAACCCGCCCACGCCTGAACAAACACGACTGCGGAGCTTATTTCTCGACTCGGTCAAGGCCGCAGTCATTGCCACGGATTTATCAGGGATCGTGAACTACTGGAACCTGTTTGCCGAGGAACTCTACGGCTGGCGCGCGGAAGAAGTTTTGGGCCGGAACATTATGGAAATCACTGTGGGCTCCGGCGATGAGGAAGCGGGGCGAAGGTACATGGCGACTGTGCTGGAGGGAGCCAGCTGGGCGGGAAAATTCGAAGTGCGCTGCAAGGACGGAGGTTCGGTAAGCGCGTTCGTGACCTTATCCGCGGTGCGCGAAGAGGATGGTGGGATTGTCGGGATCGTGGGAGTGAGCCAGGAGCTGGCCGCCTTGAAAGAGGTGGAAGGCGCGCTGCGACGGAGCGAAGAACAGTTCCGGGCCTTTGCGAATTCCCTGCCGGAATTGTGCTGGATGGCAGACAGCGACGGTCAAGTTTTCTGGCGTAACGAAAGATGGTACGAGTACACGGGGAGTACGCCGCAGCAGATGGAAGGACTGGGTGGAGAATCGGTGCACGATCCCGAGATTCTTCCGGCGGTACTGGAGCAGTGGAGAATGTCGCTGGAGAATGGAACTCCGTTTGAGATGGAGTTTCCGCTGCGCGGAGCGGACGGAGTCTTGCTCTGGTTTCTGGCGCGAATCTTGCCGTCGCGCGACGAGGCGGGGAAGATCACGCGGTGGTACGGCACGGCGACGAATATTGATGAACAGCGGCGGTTGTTAAAGTCGCTGAGCGAAGCGCGCGACGATCTGGAAAAACGGGTGATGGAGCGGACCGCGGAACTACATTCGGCGACGGACAGTTTGCGTGATTTGTCGGCCCGGCTGTTGCGGATGCGAGACGACGAACAGAGGAGACTGGCGCGGGAGTTGCATGACAGCGTGGGACAACTGTTGGCGGCGATCAGCATGAACATCACGGTGATTTCGTCGGAGGCGGACCGGCTGACTCCGGCCGCGGCGAAATGTGTTGCGGAGAATGCCGAGCTGGTCAACGAGGTGAGCCGGGAGATTCGAACCATCTCGCATTTGCTGCATCCGCCGCTGCTGGATGAAGCGGGACTGGCATCGGCTCTGAAATGGTACATCGAAGGCTTTGCCAAGCGCAGCCGGATCGAAGTGAATCTGGAAATTCCGCCGGATCTGGGACGTCTGGCACGCGATACGGAGATCGCAATGTTCCGGGTAGTGCAGGAGTGCCTGACGAACATCCACCGTCACTCCGGAAGTGAAACGGCGACCATACGGGTACTGGCGGGAGAAAACCTAACGGTTGAGGTGCAGGATCACGGGAAAGGAATGCCGGCGGAGAAGTTGCGAAGCTTCGCGCGAGCGGGAAGAATTGGCATCGGTTTCAGTGGGATGCGCGAGCGGTTAAGACAACTGGGCGGCACGCTGGAGCTTCAGTCGAGTGGAGACGGGACTCTGGTGAGAGCGAGATTGCCGATCGAGGCAGTAGTTGACTCCGAAGAGGACTGGGCAAGTTAGGGGGCTGGCGCCAACTGAAAATAAGTCTGCCCCCGCAGCAGCGCCTCGACTGCTTCAAACATGGAACGGAGGTCGGTTTTCAAGACCAGGCCTTTGACTCCGGCTTTCCGGGCCTCGTGCTCGAGTTGGGAACAGGGGTCGGTCGTGACCAGAAGGATGGGCACTTCGGGGTGCTGATGGGATAACTGCCGGGAGGCTTCGAGGCCATCCATTTCAGGCATTACGAAATCCATGACGGTGAGATTGGGAGCATGTTCATCCCATTTCTCGAGAGCGCGGCGTCCATCCTCGGCCTCTCCGACGACCACCCACTCATTCTGCCTTTCGAGGACGGAACGAAGATGGGAGCGGATCATCGCATTGTCATCCACCAGGAAAATACGAACCACGCGTCTCCTTCCGAGAGCGATGATTCGGTGGAGCGGACACCGATAGACTCACGCTAGCGCGTCGGACGAAGACAGGCTATACAGCAGGAACCCGATGCAGGGCAAGGATTTCAGACAGAGGTTCGCCAGGAGCAATCCTTAACCCTTAGCCGCTTACGTTGATGCGGGAGAAGGAGAGAACGGCCCGCGACGAGATAGGATGCCCCATCGACATAGCGGGGCGGAAGGTGGTGAAGATCAACATGCGCTTCACTTGCGGCAGAAGCTCCTGCGAAGCGCCCGGATCGGAGAGGATTTTGTAATCCTCAACCCGGCCATGGGCGTCGACGTAAGCTTCAATCACGAGCGACTCGGCATTGATGGAACTCATGGTGCCGAATGCGCTCTGTTGTAATTCCGGCCCGGTATTCAACACCAGAGGGACATCTTCGTTATTGGCTTGCAACTGTCCGGGGGTCGCCAGGATAGCTGCGACCAGACCGAAGATCAGGATGGCGCAGGCGAGGCCCGCGGTGGCGGGAACCATGAAGGCTTCCAAGGTATTTTCGAGGCGAACCACCAAGCCTTCAAACCGTGGACGACGAGTCTGTGCGGCCTCGCGGGAAATAGCGAGACGAAGCTTCAGGCCGAGGTCGGCGGGCACGTTGGGACGGCCGGCGGCTGAGAGTAGCTGTTGCGTCTGGCGCAGCAGAGTGTATTCGCGGGTACACCCAGGGCAGGCATCGAGGTGCTCGCGCAAGGCGCGCATCTCATTGCCGGTGACGGCACCATCGAGATAGGGCGAGAACGACTCACTCGCCTGGGCACAAGTCAACTTTGACTTCGTGGATGTAACGTTCGTGGCCATGTGCGTCATGGCATCACCTCAACCCTTCTACCCCCTCCAGCAACCGGTCGCCGCGCGTCGGCGGCTTGATCTTCCTGTTTCTCTTCCTGTTCTTCAGGCAGGGCGAGCCCTAGTTCCTCCCCCACCTCGCGCACATAGGGCGCCAGGCGTTTTTTCAGGGCCTGGCGGCCGCGCGTCAATCTGGACTTCACGGTTCCGAGCGAGATCTGCAAAATTTCGGCGATCTCTTCGTAGGACATTTCTTCCAGGTCACGGAGAATCAGCGTGGTGCGATAGGGTTCCGCAACCCGCCGTAGTTCCGCGTCCACACGCTGCTGCAACTCACGATGCGCCACCTTGTCGAAGGGCGAATCGTGATGATCGGTCAGGGCGCTCTGCAGGGCTTCGTCCCCGCTCCCTGCGGCTTCCGATTCCACCGGCTCGATAGAAGTTTCGTGCGCCTTGTGGCGAAACCACCAGCGTTTCCGGTTCGCCGACTCGTGGAGGGCGATGCGGTAAATCCACGTCTTCAGGCTGGATTCACCGTGGAAGTGCTTCATGCCGCGGAAGACTTTCAGGAACACGTCCTGGGTGGTATCCGCAGCGTCGGCGGGATCGCTCACCATGCGATAGACGAGCCCGTAAACCGGACGCTGAAATTCTCCGATCAGCCAGGCGTAGGCCGTTTCCGAACCGGCTTTGAGGTCGGCCACAATTGCGGCCTCTTCGGCCCGAGCTCCGATCGCGCTTGCTAAATCTGCCAAGGTGGTTGCTCCCGCCATGTATAGGCGTCCCCTGATTATAGGATTTTCCACCCCATCCTGAACCGAAAAATCTTTCGGCCAGCCGATCGGTCAGCGTTCCGTGACGCTTGAAGGGATAGACTCCGGCCGGGGGCTCCGGGTTCCCGGCAGTAAGTGGCTTATTCCCAAAGGTAACCGGAGGGAGTTACGGAAGAGGCGTTTATGCGGTGGTGGTTCGAGCCTGGGTGGAGGGGAGGTGCTTGAAGATCTCTTGGAGGGCGATGAGCAATTTTGAGGAGCCTTTATCCAACTCGAGAGCGGATTTTTCAAGGAAACCGATGGCTCCGTCGTGCTGCAGGCGGGCGGCGTTTTTCTGCGACATGCCGGTCATGACGACCACGGGAATGGCTTGGGTGGCGGGATCTTGTTTGAGGGCTTTGAGTACGTCCGGGCCGCTCATCTTGGGCAGTAGCATGTCCAGCAGAATAAGGTCGGGGAGCGTCTGGCGCGCGAACTGCAAGGCTTCGTCGCCATCGACGGCGCTGGTGACGTTATACCCGGCGCGGGCCAAAGCGCGTTCGGTCGCCAGCCTGAGAAACTTGCTGTCTTCGACGAGGAGAATTTTGATCATTTTGTGGGTGCCCTGTTCTTTGAACGACGCTCAGGGGCGGTGAGCATTCATCCAGAATGATTATCGGCTTAGCGGGAGGATAATCCCAGTGCCGGGGGGTTACGTTAGAGTTTTGTAAGAAGTATGGAGGGAGGGGCGGTGCCTTAGCGGCCGTTTGCCTCGAATCCACCGACTAACTTTTGGTACAGACTGTTGGCGCGGTGGCGGAGCGCGGTGAGAGAGTGCGCCCGCATCTGGATGCTGAGCCTGCGCTTCAGGGCTTCGCGCTCGGCAGTGGGCAGAGCGAAGGCGCGCATGCGCTCAACCATGGCGTCCTCGCGAAAACGGCCACGGTTGCGGGTTTGAATCTGCGCGAAGATTTCGGCTTCGTTCTCTTTGGTGTGCTGCCAGACATCGAACTCAGTTCCGAAGCGGTCATTCAGGCGCTGAATCACCGGGGTGAAATTGCGTGTCAACTCCTCGAAGCTGCAGAAGACGATGGCCTTCTCGCACGAGAGTAGCCGCTCATGAAAACGAAGCCAGGCCACGAGAGCGGGGCGGGCTGAGATTCGATGCCGCACCATGTGCGAAAGAGCGACGGCTTCGGGCTGACGCACGATCACCAGGGTGGGGATTTTCATCTTCACAGCGGTGAGAACTTGGGCCGCGGCGTGCGTGTGATGCACGGTGCGGACCCGGCGCCTCTGCACGGAGAGGAAGGCAACGTTTGCAAAGGTTGTGCCGGATCTTCCGAAGGCCTCGATGACCAGGTCGGTGTCGTGATCGACTACACGATCGACCAAAAAGCGATGGCGATAACGAACCAGGGGCATATACAACCACGGATAGGCGTTCATGAAATAGTGCGCACGGTAGTAAAGCTCCCGGCGCAGGGAGATGGCAGGATGATCCGGGGCCTGCGGTTCGGCGGGGGAAGAGGGTTCCGCGACGTAGTTGCGGGGAGCGGCGTAGGTCGGTTGGTCGTTCATTATTTATTCCCCAATGTTCGTTCCCTGTTGTTCATCCCCTGTAACTCATGCAGGGGTAGTTCCCGAGCTGCAATTGTCGGGGTGGAGTCTCGCTTCATCTTTGCTTCCCGGGCATATGCCTTGGCTTTGCGATACAGGCGCAGTAGAGGGATCGGCAAGAAACAGAAAGCAACGCGGGTGCATGCGTCCAGGGTTCGATACAGACGGTAGCGAAGCTGATCAAGGCACATTTGCGCAGGCGATGGTGTTGGGCCGGGGGAAATCGTCCGGCGTTCTGCAGAGTCGGTCTCGCTCCAGAGGGTTATGTAGTGGTCGATTCTTGTGCGCAGACGGGGATCGAGGACATCCGGTCGAGGTCCGGCGACAATCGCGTCTTTGCGCAATAAGGAGTGATGCTTCCCCTCATACACGGCAGAGCGGTCGGCACCCTCGAGGGTAGAGAGACTGGGGTCATACGGAATTTGCAGGAATTGGCACAAGCCTCTCATCACGACGGCGGTGTCGCTCACCAGATCTTCGTATTGCACCTGGTGCACAGAAGCACCGGCCGCTACGATGGCGTCGCATTGACGCTTCAGCACGCGCGAACCAAGCAAGGAACGCAAGAGCATTCCCGGCTTGCGGAAATAGCTGTTTCCGGTGTCTGCGGCTCGAATGGTTGCTCCGATGGTTTCGATAGGGTGGCGCCACACGATGATGAAGCGCGTGTGTGGAAAATCCTTCGAGATCCGGTCCAATCGGTCGTAGTAGTTCGGAGATTTGTCTCCCCAAATCCGTGCGCCTTTGCGGCGCGCATATTCCTGGTGAACCGCTTCAAAGGCACTGGTGAATTCTGCGACGTGGTCGGCGAACTGAGCGGGGTCCAAGCCATGTCGGCTGAAGGCCTTATTCCAAAACTCCCAGCGCGATGTCCAATCCCGCAAGAGAGGCGGCTTCAGAAAAACCGGATGCAACAGGAGGAGATCAGCCTCGTACATGAGAGCGACCTGGGGATGTTTATTCAGCAGGGCGTACAACAGCGAGGAGCCGGCCCGCCACATACTCACGATGAACAGCGGACCTGGCGCTAGCTCCGGCATAGTTTTCGTTTCTTTTTCGCGGCCATCAGTATTTCTGCCCACAGGGTGTTTGAAATCGGAAAGGGGAATCTGTGGAAGAGGGTCACGACGAGTTGCTCTGCACAATGCTAAGAGACGGCCTGAAGCCGCATATCGATATTTGGATCTGTGACAACCACGAGTTCGTGTCCGCTTCGACAAATCCTCCAGCGATCCTGTTCTTTTTCCACCACCATGAGTGCGCCGGTGTGGGGACCACCTTTGACCGGCACCTTCCCCCGGTCCGAGCCGGTGATCACGCTGGAGGTAGCCAGCAGGTTGCGCACATGGGTCACGACCGCGATGGAGTTCGGCGAGGACTCCGCCAGATTCAACAGTTCTTTGAGGCGGTGGGCGTAGCGGCCATAGAACTGGTAATAAGACTCTCCGCTGGGAGCTGCCAGATCGAGGTGCTGGTTCAGAAGATTCAGGAAGGGGAGGATTTCGCGCACTCTCTGGCCGCAGAAGACGCCGAGGTTCCAGGGACGGAGATCGCTGGTGTGAGTGATGGGAGCTCTGGTGTGTTTTCGCAAGACTTCGGCAGTCTGGCGGGCGCGGCGAAGATCGGAGCAGAAAATGGCGTCGACGCTATACATCAGGCTGACTTGCTGAGCAGTCAGAGCGGCCTCCTCGAGACCTTCTCCGTCCAAGGGGACATCGAGCCAGCCACGCAGTCTTTCGTCCCTGCCGGGCATATTCAGACTGGTGTGGCCGTGGCGAATGATGAGCAGTTTTCCCATATTGCGTCGTCTCCGAGTCGGCTCTGGGCAACGCTCCGCCCGAACCTGGAAATTCAAGTACACACATTTGCGGGGAGTTCTATCGAACACCCAAAACAACTGCCCGCCCGTAGGGGAAACTAGCGGGGGAAGATGCCGTCTGGAGGAGGAAGATGAATGCCGTGTTACATCTCTACTAATATAATAGACTTTATTAAAATACAAGCATTATTTGAAGGGCTCTGGAGCTACGGGTTCTGCTGTATTGTCCGCTTCGCTGGCGGGCGATAGCCTGTACTTGTAAGTTTCTGGGGCATTTCGAGCCCCAACGGGTGGTCATGGGCTAGTGTCCGGGAACGGACGTTCGGGCCCTCACGACCGCCTTTTTTCTCGAAGGTATTGTTCTAGCTGATTGAGAGGTGAAAAGCGGTCACGGGCCAACTCCACGCCTGAAATTGCCAACCAATACGGCTGCGTTTTGTGCCTGAGATGGGCAGCTCAAATTACAGCGTGAGTTGTGGATGGTCCGGGGATCAAGGAAATCCGCGACGAACTCGAACGACTCATGGGGGAACAGATAGAGAGTCTTCAAGAACAAACGTTCTTGGGGATCAGCGAAGAGGACTTGCAAAAGGAGAAGGAACGACTGAAGCGCATCCGGGAATTGTCCGCCGAATTTCTCGAAGCTCTAAAACGAATCCCCCCGGAGCCATCGTGAACGGCGGTGCGCACGCTCCTGAAAGGAAGCTATGACGGAAAATCCGAGTGTGAGGCTGCCGGGAACGGTGGAAAAAATCATCAAGCCTTCGGGGCCCAGTGAAGCGGAGAAGGCGCAGATTGCCATCGAAGGAGCAGATGAGCTCTACCGGGAGATTCGGGTGGAGAATTCACTGACCGACGAAAATGGGAATGGGGTCCGGCTGAAGAAAGGCGCAAGCGTTGAAGTTACGGTGGAAGCGCCTCCGGAAGCGACGGCGCCGAAGAGCGACGGAGGATAAGTGCGGCCTGTCGCTTGGAACGTGTTCAAGCAAGAACGAGCCGCCCAAACTTCGGGCGGCATAGGTTAGGACCTCAGGGGAATACTTACTTCATGCTGCTCAGCTTGGACACTTCGGCGATAGTTGCCTTATCGTCGTAGATGCCGGCGGAAACTACGTACGAGGTTCCTTTGGCGCGCAAGTGATACGAGAGCTTGCGGGAAGGCTCGTTCTGGCCGGGCTTTGGCCACCAATACTCATTCCAGACACCAGAGGACGAATCTTCCACTTTCTTGCACCAGCTTGCCGGATCCCCGTAAATAACCTTCCCCGTTTTCGCGTCCTTCACGGTGTCGAGCCCTTTGCCAACCATCTCCGGCTTGATGGGGTGGGCCGCCAGGACCCGCTTGTCGCAATCCTGAATAAAGATGTAAGTGTTCTTCCAGACCCAAGGACCCTGCTTCTGGCTAAATTGCGTCAAGTCCCCCGTCTTCGATAGGGTGCTGGCGGCTTCTTTTACTTTGGCGACGACCTCCTGGGCGGTTGCCTCGTCCTGGCCAAGCGCGACAGTGCACAGGCTGACGTTTAGGAGAACCAAGGTCGCAACGACGAAAAACCGGCTGTTTCTCATTGAGAATCTCCTTTGCGATCAAAAACGGGACCAAGTCTACACCCTTATCCAAGCAGACGTGATGCCCGGCGCCTTTGTGGCGCTTGGTTCCCCGGTGCTACATTTGCGGGTTAGGCGTTTGAGGTGTTCGGCGGGAAGATAATTCCCCAGAAGGTTTCCGCCCGCTCGTCCTGCTCAACAAACTCGATTGCGTAGGTGGAAACGCCCTCCAGTGCTGCCAACTGCGCAACCACGCGGGCCGAGACTTTGGCGCCTTGCTTGTTATTTACGGAGATGACCGAGCCCACCAGAAGCTCGCGACTGAGTTGAACGGCAGCACCGTGCTTATTCAATTTCGTGGCCTTGGCCGACATCGTAAAGGAACATTTCTGCCGATCTTCTCCGGATAACCCGACAGAAGCGTGGAGCGCCATGCGATTGCTTCGGCGTTTTGCGATCTGGCTTCGGCTGGCAGTTGCGTTAACAGCCAGTTCTGGACGGAGCGATTTCGGGCGCGGATGTGCAGGTTTCAGGTTCATTCTGATCGGGACATTAGAGTGTGCTCTTAATCGCTGCAATGTGCCGTTCGTCACCTCGCCAGATTACCCCGTAGAACTCCTTGATTCTTCAGACTGAGAGACGCGTTGCATCACGCCAGGAAATAGGACATGTACCAGACCGGCAACCGAAGCCAAGCTGGCCATGGTATGAGGTCCATGCACGCGGCCTCACCATGCAGTTCGGCGCAACCGACCGTACACTCCCACCAGTAAGGGATGAGAAACGCCAAGGGCCCTGATAACGACAACAACTTCCGGCACAGCGCCAGCCGCACGGCGAAGGATTCATCTCGCTCGGCCGGCGTGAGTCATGGAGAGGCAGGTGGAAGCACAATGCGGTTGAGCGCCTGGCATGAGGCGATTCAATATTGATCATTACTAGTACTAGTACTAGTACTAGTTAGTTCGCGATCGGCAACAGGAGCTGGCAAGCGCCGTAGCTGCCCACCTGAGTGATGGTGCCAGCAGGTTGCTGACGAACCACGCCGTCATCAAATGCGCAGTACGACTTGGTTCCAGTCTGCGCGGTGATGGGATAGCCAGTCGCGTAGAACTGGTTGTTGACGGTAGAACCTGCACCAGCCGAAGGCGTGGCGGAGAAGAAGAATCCGCTCTTGCCAGCGCCGGCGCTAGCGGAGGCCAACAGGTTGTCGATGAGGCAACCGGTCGCAGTACCCGGAGTGCAAGGAGCGGCGCCACCCAATTTGGCCAACACAGTGTAACCAATGGTCGGATACGCGGAGTAATAGCCGACTTCGGCGGTGACGATGGAGCGGGTGGAAGCGGCCGCAGACGAATCATTGGCTGCCATGCGGGCGCGCATCAGGTTAGGAATCGCAATCGCTGCAATGATCAGGATGATGGCCACCACGATTAACAGTTCAATCAGTGAAAAACCCTTGTGTTTTTGCATTCCGTCTCCCTTTTGACTAATTCGCAAGGAATTCATAAAGAATTTGTAAAGATATTTGCACGTCTGAGTCCAAGCTGGTTAGTTACTTCAGTTACCGCGGCGATCGCGATAAGCCCTTTGTTTCGGCAACGCAGGCGAATGGCTCGTTACCTTAAGGATGGTGCCGAGGGCGACACTTGATCGAAAACTTGTATCAGGGACAGACAGTTCGTGTCACGTTTGACGAGTTTCAGATGAGCTGGAAGTTGTCGACTGCTCACCGGCTAAGTAATGGTCAAGGACAGGGCGCTACTGGTCCCACCGCTGGTACAGCCTAAATCGCCTGAGGTTCCGCTGGGAGTGTTGACCGTCACGCTTGCGGTTCCGGGAGCGGTAATCAAGGTAGTGGTGAGAGTGACCTGCAACTGGGTAGGGCTTGTGACCAGGGTGCTCAGCGCAGTCCCGTTGATCTCCCCCACGGTAGATGAAACAAAGTGACTGCCATTCACCGTCAGAACAAAGCCCTGCTGCACTTCCGCAAACGTAATGGTGGTGGCAGAAAGAGATGCAATGGCGGGGGCTGGCCGAGCACTTCCGCACGCGGGATTAAGCGAGTTGCAGGATTGGAAGACGAGGAAGGCGAACAGGATCGCGGAGAGGGATCGCAAGAAAGCTAAAACTCGTCTCATGGAGCATCGTACCATGCGTTTGCCAGTTCTCCCGCGTATCGCCGGTTATCGATAGTTATGCCGGGGGGCCTTGGGCCAACGGCGCAGTTTAGTCCGATGGAAATAATTCCGAGTTTTGTGCGGAGCGGACGCCCGCCCTGTTCGCACGAACGAAGGTTAATGCCAGATTAAATTCTGGTTACAAGCATAAGAATCGATGTGGAAAACGGCGCATCGAGAGGTTCTTGAATCGCCGTGCGGTGGAAAACCGAACCGGTTCGGATGTCCTTCTGAGACCTTCCCGGCTTGAACCGAAATGGTAAACACTCGATTCCATGCTACTCCCCCAGCTGAATACCCGATCCCTTTCTGCATTTGCCGCTCCTGCGGTTGCAGTCGCAATCCTGATGACGATGCTGCCCGCACCGGTGCGAGCGGCGACGGAACAACTGGGTTCCTCCCCCGCCAGCCTGAGTTATGGCCATGTTACGGTCAGCCAGAATAAAACTCTTGTCGTCACTTTAACGAACAAAGGTCGCACGAGCGTAAAAATTTCGAGCATCGACTCGAGCAACAGCAAGTTCGAACTTTCGAAACTGACGCTGCCGGTGACGCTGACCGCAGGAGAAAAGCTTGAGCTAAGCGTAACGTTCGCCCCGACTGCGACTGGCTGGGTGGGCGGCCATATCACGATTGTCAGCAATGCCTCCAACGAAACTCTTACCGTAGCAGTGGGAGGTACGGGGGAGGGTGCGAGCAAGCCGCAACTGGGCATTGCTCCCACGACACTGAGCTTTGGCAATGTCGCAGCGGGAACTACCGAGACCCTGACGCTGGGGCTGAATACCAGCGCGGGAAGCATTACGATTTCTTCAGCGTCCAGCAGCAGTTCGCAGTTTGCATTGCAGGGCGCGACATTCCCACTAACGATCACCGCGGGAAAGGAAACATCCGTTAATGTAACGTTCACGCCTGCGAACGACGGGGAAAAATCCGCCACACTGACGTTTGTAAGCAATGCCGCAAATTCGCCAGCGTCGGAGCCTTTGACGGGAGATGGCACGGCACCCTATGTGACGCTTTCCTGGGTCGCGAGCGAGTCGGCGACCGGCTACAACGTTTACCGAGGCACAGCTCAGACCGGCACTTACGCCAAGATTAATTCGACCGTTGATCCAGACACCAGTTACACGGACAAGACGATCGTCGATGGCACCACCTACTACTACGCAACTACCGCCGTGAACTCAAATGGGAAAGAGAGCGGTTACTCGAACCGGGTGAAGGTGGTGGTGCCCTAGGAACGGGGTGAGGATCAAGCTCGCGAAAGATCGCCATTCCCTCCAACAACGAGGTTCCAAGTGGCAAGCGCAGGTTACGGGATTAACGAACAGACCTGCCCAGGGCTGCAACGGTCAGAGCCGGACTGAGGCGGACCTTAAACTTGTCGTCGTGTCCGCAGCTGATCACCGTAACTTCGCCGGGATACTCTCTGACCCAAATCACGTGTTCAGGATTCACAAAGACTTCCATGCCGTCCACATCTTCAAACATCACAAACTCCACGTTGCCTCCTTCTTGCCGGTCGCCGCTGCTTTAAGTAATGACAAACTCGCCCCACCAATTCGGCCGACGGTGCTGGGAATCGTAGCTCGACCGGCGCGCGGGCCGGTCGAGTTTACCGAAAAAACTGCGGTTGCTCCAGCGGTTCCGAAGTCTTTGGGCGTGGGACTGACCTGGTAGCTGCCGCGTAGTGCCTTCCAGGAGTCGCCCATGATTGAAACGACGTGAAGAACGGTCCCAACGGGAGCGATCAAAGGTAGACTGGCTCGGGTGGGAAGTTGAGATCGGAAATCCTGGATTCGAGCGGGAATTGGCGATGAAGCAGAAGACAATCCTGGTGACAGGCAGCAGTGGGCTGATTGGATCGGAGGCGGTGGAGTACTTCGACCGGCAGGGGCACCACGTGGTGGGCGCGGATAACAACATGCGCCGCGAGTTCTTCGGCCCGGCCGGGGATACGCTGTGGAATCTGGAGCGTCTGAAGAGATCCACCAAACGATTCACACCTGTCGATTTGGATATTCGAGACCGGCGCGGGATCGAGGAGCTTTTTCGCTCGAATCGCTTTTATTTGATTGTTCACTGCGCCGCACAACCCTCTCATGACAAAGCGTGCGACATCGCGTTGATCGATTTTGAAGTGAACGCACTGGGAACGGTGAACCTGCTGGAGGCGACGCGGCAGCACTGCCCTGAGGCCGTTTTCCTGTTCATGAGCACGAACAAGGTATATGGCGACGCCCCCAACGAGATTCCGTTGGTGGAGCAAGAAACCCGATACGACTACGCGCGTCCAGAAGACTTCGCCGGCGTGAGTGAGACGTGCCGTATTGACCGCACGATGCATTCGTTGTTCGGCGCCTCCAAGGCAGCGGCGGATCTGGTGGCGCAGGAATACGGCCGTTATTTCGGGATGAATGTAGGCATCTTTCGCGGCGGATGTCTTACCGGGCCATCGCATTCCGGCGTCGAGCTACATGGTTTTCTTTCCTACCTGGTGAAAGCGACGCTGAAGGGCGGGAATTACTCGGTGTTTGGCTACAAGGGCAAGCAAGTTCGAGACAATATTCACAGTAGCGATGTGGTGAGGGCAATCGAGGAATTTGCAGCCAACCCGAGGCCCGGGGAAGTTTACAACATGGGAGGCGGGCGGGAGAACAGCGTGTCGATGCTGGAGGCCATCGCCCGGATCGGAGAAATGACCGGGCGCAAACTACCGTGGAGGTATGTCGAAGAAGCACGGAAGGGCGACCATATTTGCTACATTTCCGACTTGAGCAAATTCAAAAGCCACTATCCAAAATGGAAGACTACCCGCGGACTGGATTCGATTCTGGAAGAAATGGTAAGGTCCGAGACGTCCCGCCAGGGTGCCGCGAGCCGCTAGATCAGATGTAGACCATCCCTTCGGAAACTTCAAAGAACCTGCGAAACTTCCTCGAAAAGTCTGCAAGGATTTTTCTGTTTCCGCCCTAAGCAGAGACCAAGCATTTTCTGTGGTGAGGACGTGATGCATTCGGAAGGCGCATTACCTTCGTAAGGGATCGTCCTCAAAACCGTTCGGTATAGTTTTTACATGCAGAATGGCCCCGGAAAGAGCGGAAGTGCCTTGCTGGTACCAGAGGCAACGCTCTCGCCATCAAGTTATGTTGAACCGCTATCCGCAGGCCTGGCTGCCGCGAGTGGTTCCTCTGAAGGCGCGTTGGTTCCCGCTCGCGTCTACCGGTATCCCGTTGCGATCGCGTGCAGCTTTGGTTTAGCGGCCCTGGCGCTTTTGTTGTTCGGTATCAAGACGCCGGCAACGATGTTTTATGACGAAGGCTACTTCGTTCCGGAAGCGAGAGTCTTCATTCTGGGCCCGAATCCGAATTCTCATGCTAATCAGGAAAAACCTCCGCTGGGGAAACTACTTCTGTCCATTGGCATCAGAGCCGCCGGAGACAACGCATTGGGTTGGCGTGTCGCGGCCGCTGTGTGCGGCTCCCTGGCACTGGTAGCGATCTTTCTTTGGACCTATCTGCTACTGCAAGATACGCGGCTTGCTTGCCTGGCGGCGGGGCTCACCGTTTTCGATAATTTTTGGTTTGTGATGTCACGCATCGGGATGATGGATGCATTCCTGATGCTCTTCCTGACGTGGAGTTTGGTGGCCTTCACGGCATGTCTCGTCCTGGATGTGAGTACTCGCCAGCGCCGTTTTCTTTTCTGCTCATCCGGTGTTTTGATAGGGTTGGCGGGCGCGTGCAAATGGAATGCGATCGATACGCTGGCCGTCTTTTTTCTGGTCACATTCGCGCTATGGTGGATCGCACGCCACCCGATTGCAAATGCAAACTCCTCCCTTGCGGTCTGCGCAGAAAAGATCAGGCAGCTTGGGGTTCCGGTTCTTCTGCTTGGACTGGTCGTCGCTCCGATCGTGGCCTATAGTCTCGCCTACTGGCCTCTCTGCCAAGCGATTCGTCGACCATTCGATATTCACGAATTGGTGGCGATGCATAAGTCGATCTGGCATTTCAACAGTACAACGATTTCGAATCCGACGATTATTTCCCCTTGGTATTCCTGGCCGTTCAACCTGGGTCCGCAGCGTGCGCTTTCGTATCTGGTGGGCAATCCCGTGGTCGCCTGGGGCGGCCTGGCGGCGATGGCGGTCTGCCTGCGGCGTTTCTGGAAGGCGGTAAGTTTCCAGGAAGGATTGGTCTTCCTACTTTTTGCCGCGAATTACCTGCAATGGGCGGTGACTCCTGAAAAAGGTGTCTTTTATTACTACTACTACCCCTCGGTGATGATCCTTGGCGTGACGATCGCCGTAGCCCTGCGCAGCTTGCCGGCTCGGGTCTTTGGCATAAGCATCAGCCTCCTTGTGCTGATCGCTGCTGGAACCTACTTCCTGCGGTGTTATCCGCAGATGGCACATTTAGAAGCTCCGTGGGACTGCGCCTTTGGATGTTGGCCGTAGAAGGTTTATGACTTTGACGATTTTCGTGAGACTGCCCGCGTGAAGATGACCCGCTATGATTGCGACACAAACGGAGGTCGGTAACCGGAAGGCGTGGGGGCCCGATGCCCTTGCCGAAGTCCGCGAGGCCCGGCGCAAACATCAGGAGACGATCACCGACCATCGCGACGAATACATTCAATCCAACCGTTATTTCTACGACCATCTCAAGCGAGTACTGCAATTCATCGTCGAGCCGGGCAAACATGTTCTCGACGTCCGTTGTGAGACCGGCCATCTGCTTTCATCCGTCCGGCCGGCATTTGGGGTTGGCGTTGAAATCAGCGCTGCCATGGTCGAGCGCGCGGGCCGCCAGCATCCAGAGCTGCATTTTGTGCAGAGCGATCCGGAAGACCTCGAGCTGAACCAAACCTTCGACTACATCCTCTTCAACCACATTTTTGACACCGTCGATATTCTTCGCGCGCTGGAACGTATCAAGCGGCACTGCACGTCCGAAACGCGAATTGTGGTAATCAACTATAACCATGCCTGGACGCCCCTTCTCGAAATTGCCAGCAAGATCGGACTGCGCTCCCAATTTGTCGAACCCAACTGGATCAGCGAAAACGATATCCGCGGGTTTCTGAAGCTGGCCGGTTTCCGGCCGGTTCGGCTCCATCGATTGATGATGTTTCCGAAATGGATTCCGGGACTCTCGCAATTGTTGAACGGGTTGCTGGCCCGGCTGCCGGGCTTGCGAGGACTTTGCATGATGCAGATCATGGTGGCCCGGCTGGTCACCGAGCCCAAGCGCGAAGAAGAAGTCACCGTATCTGTAGTAGTGCCTTGCCGCAATGAAGTGGGCAACGTGCAGCAAGCCGTGGAACGCATCCCCACCATGGGGAAACATACGGAGATTCTGTTTTGCGATGACAAATCGACGGATGGCACTGCCGATGAAGTGCGGCGGATGATGGCGCTCTATCCAGAAAAGGACATTCGCCTGGTGAAGGGGCCGGGAATCTGCAAGGCGGAAAATGTTTGGGCCGGGTTTCGGGCCGCGACGGGCGACATCCTGGCGATACTCGACGCCGATCTAACAGTAATGCCGGAAGAATTGCCGATGTTCGTGAACGCGCTGGTGAATTCGCAAGGTGAATTTGTCAACGGGAGCCGCCTGGTCTACCCTTTGCCACAGCTGGCGATGAAGTTTGCCAACACGATGGGCAACAAACTTTTCGGGCGAGTCTTCTCATTCCTGCTGGATCAGCGTATCAAGGACACGCTTTGCGGCACCAAGGTCTTTTGGCGCAAGGACTGGGAGTGCATGGAAATGAATCTCGGCATGTGGGGAATCCAGGATTTGTGGGGTGACTACGAGCTGTTGTTCGGCGCAAGCAAACTGCACCTGGAGATTGTCGAAGTTCCCGTGCATTATCAGGAACGAGTTCATGGCGTTACCAAGATGACCAAGGTATTCTCCAACGGAATGCGAATGCTGCGCATCTGCTGGTATGCCTGGTTTCGGCTGGGAGGTTAATTCTTTTTGCCTGCAGCAATTCTCCGCCGCTTGCTTGCGCATCCACTCACGGCTTCGCTCTCCCTGGATAATCCGGCCACAACGGAGATGCGAAATCAGATCATTGCGTCCAAGCCGTTCTTGAAATGCATTTACGACGAGTGGTACAGAACCCTGGCCAAAGACCTCCCGGCGGGAGAAGAGCGGGTGTTGGAGTTGGGTTCGGGCGCGGGGTACTTAGAGCGATTCATTCCGGGGTTGATCACTTCGGAGATCTTTCACTGTTCCCGAGCGAAGGTTGTGGCCGACGCGCAGGAAATACCATTCGCCGACGGGTCGTTGCGGGCGATTGTGATGACGGACGTTTTACATCACATGCCGCACCCAGAGCGTTTTTTCGCGGAGGCATCGCGATGCCTCTGTAGGGGCGGAAAGATCCTCATGATTGAACCCTGGGTCACGCCGTGGTCGCAGTGGGTCTACACACGCTTGCATCACGAACCGTTTCGGCCGGAGGCAGAGGATTGGTCCTTTTCCTCCACCGGTCCACTTTCTGGGAGCAACTCTGCAATTCCCTGGATCGTGTTCGTAAGGGATCGGCGCAAGTTTGAATCTCTTTTCCCGGAACTGGCGGTCGAGCGGATTCGCCCTTTCATGCCGTTTCGTTACCTGGTATCTGGCGGCGTGGGGATGCGAAGCCTGATGCCGGGTTTCACCCACTCCGCATGGGCGGGGCTGGAAAGCATGCTGGAATCGCAGATGCCGCGGTTCGCCATGTTCGCCTTTTTATCCTTGCAGCGATCCTAGAGGGCAGTTCAATCGGGCCGATTTCGTCCGGATAAGCGACTCCCCCTCCCCAAGCGGCGAATTTCCCACCCCTATCGCCTGCCCGGTTCCGGTTTGACCCTCTGCGGCGAAGTCCTTACACTTGAGGGTGATCTCCGCCCGGCGCGCGACTCATCCTGTGGAGGGTTTCCTGAGTTTGCGATTACGAATTGCGATATTGGCGGCCTGGTTGGGGCTGCTGGGGTTAGTTTGCGCGGGGCAAGACGCGGCTCCGCAGAATCAACCCCCTCAGAGCCAAGCTTCACCGGAACAGTCGTCTTCACATGACCAGGCTCCACAAAGCCAGCCTCCAGAGAACCAGGAGCCCAAGAAGCCAACTCCGCCGAAGCCGACTCCGCCGAACCAGTATTCGCAGGAGCGCTCTCCGATCGCGCTGGATAGCAGTGAGACACTTTTTTCGGTGCTGGCCGCACTCAATTCCTGTGGGTACGACCAGGACTTGACCATTTCGGACGCGACGCGGAGCAACGTGCGGGCCGAGGTACAACGAGTTTTGGCGGAGTCAGCGGACGCCGAGGCGGCGCGGTCGGGGCTGTGCGAGTTCTACCTGACCCACACGGCGGAGAGAAGTTCGAATCGCAGCTTGTCGCCGTACATCTCGCTGGCACTGTATATGGATGGTCCGCCGCATTTTGCGCCGAGGATCAAAGAAGAGGATCTGCCGCCGGATGCGTCGGCCATTGCGACTTTCGGGACTTTGCTGGAGCGCTTCTACGAAAAAGTGGGACTGCATTCGATCTGGGAGCGGCATCGCAGGGACTACGCGGCCATGATGGCCCGGTATCACGAGCCGTTGGCGAAGATGGTGTTCGACACGGAAATCTATCTGAAGCAGCCTTCGTCGCAATATTTGGGGCGGAGATTCACGATTTATCTGGATTTCATGGGCTCGCCGAATGAGACGGATGCGCGGAACTATGGAGCGGACTATTACGTGATTGTATTTCCGGCTCCGAACATGCCTTCCGGCGAGGCGCCGAAGACGGCGCTGAAGATGGACCAGATTCGGCATACGTTTTTGCACTACGAATTGGATCGGGAGGCGGAAAAGCACTTCACGGCGATCAAGCGGCTGGAGCCGCTGCTGCAGTCGGTGAAGCGAGCTCCGCTGGAGGAGAGCTTCAAGACGGATATTTCGCTGCTGGTGACGGAGTGCATGGTGCGCGCGATCGAAATACGGACCACCGGGAGCAAGCAGGCGGCGGATGAGGCGCTACGGGCGCAGGCAGTAGATGACGCGGTGAAGCAAGGATACATCCTGACGCGGACGTTTTATGACACGGTGGTAGCGTTTGAAAAAGACCCGGCGGGCATTCGGGCGGCATACGGCGACTTCCTGGCGAATATCGACATAAAGAAGGAAGAGAAAGCCGCGGCGGACATTCAGTTTGCCAGCAAGACATCACCGGAACTGGTGCAATTGTCGCGTCCCGAGGAGCGGCGAATGCTGTTCGCGGCGGAGAAGCGGCTAGCGGCGGGGGATCCCAAGGGAGCGCAGGAACTGGCGCAGCAGGCACTGGATAAGAAGATTGGAGACCAGGGACGGGCGCTTTTCATCCTGGCAGAAGTGGCCGTAGCCAACAAAAATCGGGACGGGGCGCAGGATAATTTCCAGAAGGCGATTGAAGCGACGAGAGACCCCAAGGTGGTGGGATGGTCGCACGTGTATTTGGGGCGGATTCTGGACATGAAAGAGGATCGCGAAGCGGCGTTGCAGGAGTACCGGGCGGCTCTGAGCGCGGCGGGGCAATTGCCGGAAATCAAGGCGGCAGCGGAGCGGGGTCTGGAGCAGGCGTACGAGCCTCCGGCGAAGCCGCAGCCGCAGTAAGGATGCGAGTCAAACGTACGACTATTGGGTGCGGCTTGCGCGGGATCACGCTCCGAAAGATGAACCCGCGGTTACAATGCAGGGTAGAATCAGCAACGAATTGCAGCTGTGGAAGTCGAATGCCAGGTAGGTTGGTTTAAGGAGAACGCATGAAGCGAACAGCAATCATTACTATTATCGCAATGCTGGGAATTTCGGGTTGGAGTGTTGGCCAGAACAAGCCGGCGAGTTCGAGTACGACGCCGGCACAAGCGGCAGCAGCGCCCGCAGGAAAACGGCGCCCGCAGGCCAAGACACAACCGGAGTTCGACGCGTATAAGGTTGCCGCGGCAATCACCGATCCGGAAGCGGGAGAGAAAGCGGCGGACGACTTCGCGACAAAGTTTCCGGACAGCGAGTTGCGGCCGCTGCTCTACAAGCAGGCAATGGGCACCTACCAACAGACCAATAACGCCGACAAAATGCTGGCCATGGCGAGGAAGGTTTTGACTTTCGATCCGGACGATCCGGATTCGCTGCTGGGAGTCGCGCAAGTGCTGGCCGAGCGCACGCGCGACACAGACCTGGACAAAGATCAGCGCCTCGGAGAAGCCAGAAAAGATGCGGAGCGCGCGCTGGTGACGGTGGATACGGATGTGCCGACGGCGGGAGTTGCTCCAGAGAAGCTGGAGCAATACAAGGGCTTTGTTCGTTCCGAGGCATACTCGATTCTGGGGACGATCGACTTCAATGCAAAAGCCTGGGCAGCGGCGGAAGGAAATCTGAGGAAGTCGATTGATGCGTTACCGGAGCAGCCAGATCCGATTGCAGTCTTCCGGCTTTCAGTGGCGTTGGATATGCAGAACAAATATCCCGACGCGTTGAAGGTAGCCAACCAGGCGGTGGATTTGACGAAGGCCGGCACGAATGCGGGGGACGCGGCACGGAAAGAGAAGGATCGGCTGATCCAGTTGATTGGCGGCATCCCCGATACGCCCGCGAAATAAGGATGCGAGCCCAACGCGCGACTGTGGCGCCGCCAAGAGCGCAACCCTTCGACGCGGCAGTGCAATCATGAAAGAAAGGGAAATCACCGCGCTGGAAGCGGCGTTGGGCTACCATTTTCGGCGCCGGGGCGTGATCGAACAGGCGATCACTCACAGCTCGCAGGCGCGCGAGCAGGAGTCCCAACAATCGGGCGATAACAAATATAAGGTCAACGATAACGAGCAGCTGGAATTTCTGGGAGACGCAATTCTGGCGCTGGTGACGAGCGAGGCACTGTTTCATCGATTTCCGGAATTTCGTGAAGGTGAGCTTTCCAAGCTGCGCGCCCACGTAGTGAGTGAGCGGCACCTGATCCGAGTGGCGCAACGCCTTGAACTGGGGCATTACTTGCGGCTGGGGCGCGGCGAAGAGAAGAGCGGCGGTCGAAGCAAGACGGCGCTGCTGGTGGACGCGCTGGAGGCCGTTCTGGCCGCCATTTACCTGGACGGCGGAATGGAACCGGCCCGCGAGTTCATTCTCCGTGAGATTCTGGCCCCGGAGCTGGAACGGATGGAGCGCGAAGGCGGGGCACTGCCGATGAACGATTTCAAGTCGGCTCTGCAGGAGACTCTGCAAGGATTGGGAATCGCGCAACCTTCTTACGTGCTGGTGGAAGAGGCGGGACCGGAACACAGAAAGACGTTTACGGTGGAAGTCCGTCTGGACGGGAAGAAGGGCGAAGACCGGGCAGAATTTGTGGGACGGGCACAGGGTTCCACCAAGAAGGCGGCGGAGCAGGATGCGGCGCGACAGTTGCTGTCGTATCTGGCATCGCGGCCACAGGCGGCGGGAAGCCGGCTAGTGCGGGCGTCGCGCTCTGCGGAGAAGTAGCGTGGCGAGAGAAGTGGAGTGAATGAATTCTTCAGACGATCAGCTTCCGGGCCCTCAAGTTTCGGACACCCAAGTTCCGAACAATCCGGTTCCGGACAATCAGGTTCCGGACAATCAAGTTCCGGGCGAGCGCATCTCACAAGTGCGCAGAACTGCGTGGACGGTCGGTGTGGGCATATCCGGGTCGGTGCAGTCCCTGCTGGGAACGGTGGTGATCGCGGTTTTTGTGATCACCTTTATCGTGCAGGCGTTTCAGATTCCGTCGCCGTCGATGGAGAATACGCTGCTGGTGGGCGATTATCTCCTGGTGAACAAGTTGTGCTACGGAGGAAGCGGGCTGGGAGACTATTTGTTGCCTTATCGCCGGGTACGGCGGGGCGACATTGTGGTGTTTCATTATCCGGTGAACCCAGCGCAGCACTTCGTGAAGCGAGTGATTGGAATTCCTGGAGACCGGGTGCGGCTGATCAATAAGCAGGTGCTGGTGAATGGAGTGTCATTGCGAGAACCCTACGCGCACTTCAGCCGGCCGTCGAATGACGCGTTCCGGGACAGTTTTCCGCGGCTGGATGTGGCGGCAGGTGAGACCCCGGAGTGGTGGGTGCAGTTGCGAAAACTAGTCGACGATGGACAGCTGATTGTTCCCGTTGGACATTATTTTGTGATGGGAGACAATCGGGATGATAGCTACGACAGCCGCTATTGGGGGTTCGTGCCACAAGCCAACATTATTGGACGGCCGCTTTTAATTTATTGGTCGGTGCAAGAGGGAGAGGGCGAAGCAGCGGGGCCGAACTCGGTAGCCGGAAAACTGGCGCATTTTGCTTATGCGGTAACGCACATTTTTCAGATCACGCGCTGGAACCGGACTCTGCGGCTGGTGAATTAAACTCTTCGCGGCTAAGATAGGCCGTGCGGTTCGGCAACCAAGACGGGACGGATAGATCACGGTGGCGAAAAAAGACAGCAACGCGAAGAATGAAGTAGAGGTAGACGAAAAACCGCGCGAGACCACAGTGGAGTTTCTTTCCTCGCTGGCGGCCGTGCTGGTGACCGGGTTGTTCATCATCACGTTTGTGGTGCAGGCGTTTGAGATCCCTTCGAGTTCGATGGAGAACACGCTGCTGATCGGGGATCACGTGTTTGTGAACCGCATTCAATTCGCACCGACGACTTCCTGGGTGGGACCTCTACTTCCCTACCGGCAGGTGAAGCGCGGCGATATCGTGGTATTTCTGGCGCCGTGCGAGCCGGGATTGTATGTGGTCAAGCGGATCATGGGCGTGCCGGGCGATCACATTCACCTGCGCAATGGCGTGGTTTATCGCAATGGCGAGGAGTTGAAGGAATCATATGTGATCCACTCGCAGGACGCGGCGCAGTATCCGAATCCGTATCGCGACAATTTTCCGGCGGTGCCGCCGTCAGAGAATTACAACGTGTATCCATGCTGGGAGCCGGAGTTGCCGATGCATATTCAGGGGGACGATCTGGTGGTGCCGCCGGGCCGTTACTTCGGCATGGGCGACAACCGCGACGTGAGCCTGGACAGCCGGTATTGGGGATTTATTCCGCAGGAAAATATCATTGGGCGGCCGATGTTCATCTACTGGTCGTTTGAGACGCCAGCCGACCAGTATCGCAAGACCGAGATGAGCGACCGCATTGGCTTCCTGGCGCATGTGGTATTGCACTTCTTCGATGAGACGCGATGGCGGCGAACGTTGCGAGTGGTGAAGTGAATTTTTTTTCTTCCAAGCTGCGGGTTGTATCCGTGGCCGCGGGGATTTTGCTGGTCCTGTTCCTGGTGCGTCCGGGGGTTTCGCGCCTGAAGGCGCGCATTGCCAATTCCATCAGCCAGGCAGTAGCGCGTCCGGTAGAGATTGGTTCGGTGCATCTTCGGTTCCTGCCGCAGCCTGGATTCGATCTGAAAAATCTAGTCATCCACGAAGATCCCGCGTTTGGTGCGGAGCCTATGCTGCGTGCGCCGGAGGTGACGGCGCTGGTGCGGTTGACATCGTTGGTGCGAGGACGGCTGGATATCTCGCGCCTGGAGTTGACCGAACCGAGTTTGAATCTGGTGCGCAGAGAAGACGGGCGCTGGAACTGGGAGGCTCTGCTGGAGCGGACGGTGCGCACACCGCTGGCGCCTACGGCGAAATCGAAGCGTGAGTCGCGTCCGGGCTTTCCATATATTCAGGCGAGTTCGGGGCGCATCAACTTCAAGGCAGGGGCGGAGAAAAAGCCGTACGCGCTGCTGAATGCCGACTTCTCGTTGTGGCAGGAATCTGAAAATGAGTGGGGCGTGCGGTTGAAAGCGGAGCCGCTGCGCACCGATATGAATTTGACCGACACGGGCTTGCTGCGGATGAACGGAAGATGGCAGCGGGCCGGAAGTCTGCGGGAAACGCCGCTGCAGTTCAGTTTGGAGTGGCAGCACCTGCAACTGGGGCAGTTGAGCAAGCTGGTATCGGGCAACGACAAAGGTTGGCGGGGCGATCTTCGAGTGGACGCGACGCTGAGCGGGACTCCGGCGGCGATGCAAGTGGCGGCGGACGCGTCGGTGCAGGACTTTCATCGCTATGACATCTCGTCGGTTGAAGGATTGGCGCTGGCGGCACATTGCGATGGCAAGTACAGTTCGTCAGAACAGATGATGCGGGAGATCTTCTGCCGCGGGCCTGTGGGCAATGGCATGGTGACTCTGCACGGCGATGCGGGCGGACCGAGAGCACACAAACTGGACTTGTCATTGAACGTGGAGGATGTTCCCGTAAGCGCGTTGGCGCAACTGGCCCGACGCGCGAAAAAAGATCTGCCCGCGGATCTTGTAGCCACGGGGAGTGTGCAGGGCAACTTCGGAGTGAAAGAGGATGGTGCATCGGCGACTGCAGCGAAGTTTCAAGGCCGCGGCGAGATCAGCAATCTTCGTCTGCAGTCGGCGAATACGAAAGTGGAACTGGCTCCGGGGAGCGTGCCGTTTACGCTGAGTTCAGAACCCGTCAGCGATGGCGCTTCATCGCGAAGCAAGGGTGTTCGCCGGTGGAATAACGCCGGGTTGCCCGTCCCTAACGAACTGCATATCGAATATGGTCCTTTCCCGGTCGCGCTGGGGCGGCCTGTGCCGGCGCAAGCACGAGGCTGGGTGGGGCGATCGGGTTACGCGGTGGCGGTGCGCGGTGCGGGGGAAATCTCACACATGCTGCGGATGGCAGGCCTGCTTGGACTCCAGGCGGTGAAAGCGAGCGCCGAGGGTGCGGCGCAAATCGATTTGCAGATGGCTGGATCCTGGACGGAGAACGCTTTGGGAAGCCTTTCTGGTTTTCCGGTGCCGAGAGTTAACGGAACGGTGGAATTGCATAACGTCCGAGCCAGCGTGCGGGGAGTGAGTGAGCCGATTGAAATTTCTTCGGCCGAACTGAGGCTCCTGCCCGATGAAGCGCGGGTGGAGAACCTGAGTGCGCGGGCCGCGGATGCGCAATGGACGGGCTCGATGACATTGCCGCGCGGCTGCGGAACCCCGGGACAGTGCGTGGTCGAGTTCAATTTGAATGCCGACCAGGTTGCACTGAGCGGGCTGTACGAGTGGCTGGGACCCCATCCGCGCGAGCGACGTTGGTACCAGATGCTGGTGCCGGCGGATCCCGCGGCGCCATCGTTTTTGCAAAACTTGCGGGCATCGGGAAAAGTAAGCGTCGGGCATTTGCGAATTCATAATGTGGTGGCCGACCGGGTTTCCGCATCGCTTGAGTTAGAGCATGGAATGATGAAGGCGTCCGATCTACGCGCTGACCTGCTGGGCGGAAGGCATCGCGGTAATTGGCAAGCAGATTTCACGGCGGCGTCGCCGGTGTACAACGGCTCCGGAATTGTGACAGGAATTTTGTTGGAGAAGGTAGCCAGCGCGATGCACGATCCGTGGATTTCTGCAACCGGGGGAGGGACTTACGAGTTCAAGGCATCGGGAGCGGATTCGGCAGCGTTCTGGCAGTCGGCCGAGGGCGAACTGCGTTTCGATCTGCGGGACGGAGTTCTTTCTCATATCTCCCTGGATAGCGATGAGGGACCGCTGCGGATCGCTCGCTGGCAGGGGCATGCGCGACTGCGCAACGGGAACATCGATCTCGAGAAAGGTGAGTTTGATTCGCCGACGGGAGCCTACGAGATCAGCGGGACAGCGTCGCTGGGGCAGAAGTTGGACTTCAAAGTGATTGCTGAAACGCCGAAAGCGGCGGGCGCGGTTGTTTATAGCATCACGGGAACCGTGGCGGAACCGAGGGTAACGGTGACTCCGACGCCGGAAACGCAGGCGCGGTTGAAGCCGTGACGGCTTCCCTCAGGGGCTGAAGCCCACATCTTTTCCTAACACTTATCGGCACGACTGAAAGTCGTGCCCTTCCCGATCTCTCTCCAGCAAATCTTCCAGAAACTCTCTTCCCGGCTATGGAACGTAGCCGGCACCGCGCAGAACTTTTCCTGGGAGCGCTCCTGTCATCTTTGCGTGATCGATCACGGGAACGCCGTTCACGAGGACGTACTCCATGCCTTCGGAAAGCTGATTTGGATTATCGAAGGTGGCGAGATCACGCACGGTGGCGGGATCGAAGATGACGACGTCGGCCCACATGCCGGCTTTGAGAACACCGCGATCGGTGAGGCGCAGGCGTTGCGCGGGCAAGGCGGAAAATTTGCGGATCGCATCTTCCAGCGTCAAATCCTTTTCTTCGCGAACATATTTACGCAGGATGCGGGGGAAGGTTCCGTAGGCGCGGGGATGAGGATGCTCCTGGCCGAGGAGGCCGTCGGGCGAAGTGCCGGAAGAATCGTTATCGATGGCGACCCAGGGTTGCTGCAGGGCGAGCGTGACATCGGGTTGCGACATGCCGAAGACAGCGACGCCGGTGCTGGGATCCTCGATGAGGAAATCGAAGAGGGCATCGATCGGATCTTTGTTCCAGAGCTGGGCAATTTCGGAGAGACGCTTGCCTTGCAGGGGAAGCATCTTGGGATTTTGCACGACGCCGATCATGATTGCGTCGGGGCTGGGAATTTCCTGCCATTCGTTATCCCAATCTTTGGATGGAGTGAGCATGTCTTTGCGGATGCGCTCACGAGTTGCTGGATCTTTGAGCCGCTCGACGAGCTTCGCGGTTCCACCATCGTGGGCCCAGGGTGGAATGAATGCGGAGAAATCGTTGAACCACGCGGTGTAGGCGTAGGTATCGGCGGTGACGTCGGCGCCGGCGGCGCGGGCAGCGTTGATTTTGGCGACGACTTCGGGCATGCGTCCCCAGTTGTTTTTGCCGGCAACTTTGATGTGCCAGATTTCCACGGGGACGTGGGCTTCGCGGCCGATGCGCAGAGCTTCGTCGATGGCTTCGAGTACGGAATCGCTTTCGTTGCGCATGTGGGTGGAGTAGATGCCGCCGAACTTGCCACCTTCAGCGGCGAGAGCGATCAGTTCGTCGGTCTTGGCGTAGGGGGCGGGGGCGTACTCGAGCGCAGTGGAAACGCCGACTGCGCCGTCTTTCATGGCGTCGCGGACGAGAGCTTTCATTTGCTCGAGCTGCTCGGGTGACGGCTGCTTGTTGTCTTCGCCGAGGACGATACGTCGGACTTGCGTGGCGCCTACGTAGCTGGCGAGGTTGATGCCCATGCCTTGTTTTTCGAGGCGCGCGAAATATTGGCGGAAGGTTCGCCAGTCGGGAGTGATGTGGTAATGCTCGTAGCCGGCGCGACCGGATTGAATGACGGCGTCGTCGAGGGGAGCGATGGAATCGCCTTCGCCGGTGAATTCCGTGGTGATCCCTTGATAGATTTTTGACGGCAGGCGGGGATCGACCAAAATGGTGAGTTCAGATTGCCCGAGCATGTCGATGAAGCCGGGAGCAACCACTTTACCGGCGGCGTCGATGGTGCGCTTGCGGGGCGACGCGGCGAGATTGCCGATAGCGGCGATTTTTCCGTCTCTGATACCGAGGTCGCCGGAATACCAGGGGGAGCCGGTGCCATCGATGATGTGGCCGTTGGTGATGACGAGATCGAACGGGGCGATTTGAGCGAGGACATAGCGGGCGGTAGTCAGCAGTAGTGTGATGGCGAGCGCAAAGTGCAATTTGTAAGGGTTCATAGTAAGTTTGCTTCTCAGTTTGGCGGATTCAGAATACGACCACAGGGGCTAAAGCCCGAATTGATCTTTACGCTTTACGCGACGCTGAAGCGCCGCTCTTCCACGGTACTTCAAAGGCCTGTGCTAACTAACGGTAATCCCGCGGTGCGCGAGCGCGCCTAGCGCGATCCAGATGGCGAGCGCGAGCCATTCGTAAATCGTGAAGTGTCCCGGGATCGCCGGGACGACTTTCATCAGCATCATGGCGATGGCCACGAGCAGACCAAAGCCGGCAACCAGCCATTCAACCGACGATCGCGTCGATGGGCCTGGTAATGTTCGCGTGCGGAGCATGCAAAGATAAGCAGCGCAGGTTGCCGCCCATCCAATCGCGCAAGCGACGGAGCCAACCTCGGTGATCGGGACCAGGATCGCGTCTCCCAGGAGCATACACGCAGCCGTGGCGATGCCGATGCAGAGAACTGCTACCGACGGCGTCTGATGCTGGGGGTGGATGCGGCCGGCGCGTGCGTCGACGAGGCCACGGCGTCCCAGAGCGAACACGAGGCGACTCGCGGCAACGAAATTTCCGTTGAAGCATTTGACCAGCGACAGCAACGCGGCGATCAAAATTATGTTGACGATCCAGCGCGAGCCTACTGCCCGCTGGAAGGCGACGGCGGTCATGAACTTCTCGCCGGTCAAAGCGTGCCAAGGAGCGACGAAGGTGACGGCGGCGATGATGGTTGTGTAGAAGATTATGCCGACGAGGATGGCCATCCAGATGGCTTGCAGAAAACTTTGGCGGCGAAACTCGGGAGTGGATTCCTCGGCGGCCTTGCTGACGGATTCGAATCCGGTCATGAAATACGGGACAATCTGAACCACAAGCAGGAACGACACCAGGGGCGCATGGGTGAAGAGCGGGGGGAAGTTGTGCGGCGATCCTTTGCCGACGCCGAGGGCGACGAAAATGATGAACAGAGCGAGCGTACCGAAAGCGGTCCAGTTCTGGAAGGTTGCGCTCAGGCGGATGCCGCGGTAGTTGAGCGTGGTAAGCAGCGCCGTGAGGGCGAGGCCGATGAGGAGGTGCGGAAGATAGACGGGGCGTCCGGCGATGCGGTAAATCTCGATCGAATCGAGCGCTGGGACGATGTAACCGGCGATGCGGCCGACGGCGACAGCTTCCCAGGGGCAGACGATAAAGTAGGCAAGCATCATCATCCATCCGGTGGAGAAGCTGACGGAGCGCGAAAATGCGGCGGCCGTGTAGGCGATTTCGCCGGCAGCGTCGGGCATGGCGGCGACCAGCTTGCCGTAGACCCAGCCAATGGGGAACAGCAGAGCGCCGCCGATCGCGAAGCCGAGCAGGGCGCCGAGAGCTCCCCCGCGGAGCAGCCAGTCGTCCATGACGACCAGCCAGCCGACTCCCACCATGGTGCCCCAGGCTAGCGTGAAGTAGTCAGCAAGGCGGAGTTTGCGCGCGAGATGGGACATGCGAAAGAGTTCGAGCTATGGAGGGCGAATTATAAGGCATCGGAGTCGATCCAGGATTTGTTACGCTTTCGACGGCGGTCTGCCGATGCCGAGGAAAACTGGTCGAGCTTCGCTCGACAGGACAGCCGAGGGCGGCTGTCCCCACCTGGGCATGATAGTATCGACAATACTCTGCATGATCCCTCAACCTCTGAATTCAGGCGCTTTTGATGCCGTTGCGCCTGTGACGACTCGTTGAAAAACTGATGACAATTTCTACCAACTTGCGGAAGCGCGTGCTCAGCGGCATGCGTCCGACCGGGAAACTGCACCTGGGAAACTACGTGGGCGCGCTCGATAACTGGGTGCGCATGCAGGATGCGTATGAGTGCTTCTTTTGCGTGGTGGACTGGCACGCGCTCACGACCGACTACGCCGATACTTCGCAGGTGAAACAAAATTCGGTGGAGGTGGCGCTGGACTGGCTGGCAGCGGGGCTGGATCCGGAAAAATCCGTCATCTTCATCCAGTCGCATGTCCCGGCGCACGCTGAGTTGCACCTGCTGCTTTCCATGATCACGCCGCTGGGATGGTTGGAGCGGGTTCCGACCTACAAGGAGCAGCGGGAAAACATCAAGGAAAAAGACTTGGGCACTTATGGATTTCTGGGCTATCCCGTGCTGCAGGCAGCGGACATTTTGATGTACAAGGCGGATGTGGTTCCGGTGGGCGAAGATCAGGTCCCGCATGTGGAGCTGACGCGCGAGATTGCGCGGCGGTTCAACAACTTCTATGGCGAAGTTTTTCCGGAGCCGACGGCTTTACTCACGCCCTCGCCCAAGCTGCCGGGGACGGATGGGCGGAAGATGTCGAAGTCATATGGCAACACCATTCTGCTGACCGATCCGGAGCCAGTGGTGCGGCAGAAGCTGAAGACGATGGTAACCGATCCGGCGCGGGTGCGGCGGTCGGACCCGGGGAATCCGGATGTGTGTCCGGTGGGCGATTTGCATAAGATTTTCAGTGATCGCGCTACCATGGATAAAGTGTATGAAGGCTGCCGTTCGGCGGGCATTGGGTGCATTGAGTGCAAGGGCTGGGCGGCGGATGCCCTGGTGAAGTTGCTGAACCCGATGCAGGAGAGGCGCAAGAAATTCGAGGAGAATCCGCGGCTGGCTTGGGATATTCTTGAGGCAGGCACGGAACGGGCGCGGAAGGCCGGGGCCGAGACGATGAATGACGTGCGCGAAGCGATGGGGATGTCGGTGGGGTACGAGGCGCCGAAGTAAGAGTCAACCGCCCCACCCTGTCGCAAAAATCGCGACAAGGATGGGGCACCCTGATTCAGCAGTTCTGATTTTGCGATGACGGACAATGCAAAGCTCGATGCGGTGAATGAGCAGATTGCGACTGCGCCGCCTGCGATTGTTGCTGACGCGAAACCGTCGAAAGAGGCGGCAAAGAAAGAGGAGAGCGATTCTCCCTTTGCGGTTTCGGTGACCGATGTTTATGAGGGGCCGCTGGACTTGCTGCTTGATTTGATTCGCAAGCAGGATATCGATATCTATGACATTCCGATCGCGCGGATCACGGCGCAGTATCTGGCTTACGTGGAAAAAATTCGAGAACTGGATGTGAACGTGGCGGCTGATTTTATCTACATGGCCGCGGTGCTGATTCACATCAAGTCGAAGATGCTGTTACCGCGCGATCCGTCGGCGAAAGCCGAGGAGTTGGAAGATCCGCGAACGGAGCTGGTGAACCGACTGCTGGAGCACGAAAAGTTTAAGTCTGCGGCGCAGATGCTTTTGCAGAAGCAGCAGATCGAGGACGCGGTGCTCACCAATCCGGCTCTGAAAGAATTCATGGATGCGGAAGGCACTGAGCCGGAGATGGCGGCCGACGTGATTGATCTGGTCAAGACGTTTCAGCAGATTCTGGAGCGCGTGCGTACCCGGCCGGTCATCAATGTGAATGAAGAGACGGTTACAGTGGGGCGGATGATCGACTATCTGCGGCGGCGGCTATCGCTGGAATCGAGACCGATCCGGTTGAAGCAACTTTTGCTGCGGGTGCCCTCGCGGCAGGCGCTGGTGTGCATGTTTCTAGCGCTGCTCGAAATGGTGCGGCTGCAGGCGATCCAGGTGCGGCAGGATGAATTATTCGGCGAGATCGCGGTGCGCAAGCATACCGGGTTCGACGCAGTGATGGCGGAGCAGGCTGCGGTGAGGGATGATTGGAGATAGTGTGGAGTTCGGAGCGATGAAGCGTGGCCAGCTTAGCGGCAGGGGATATCCTTCGCTCCGCCTGAAAAGCGGCTGCGCTCAGGATGACAAATTCTGATTTATGAGTTTAAAAGCTCAACTCGAAGCCATTATTTATGCGGCGGAGACGCCGATCACGACCGAGCAGATCACCCAGCTCGTGAAGGAATCGGTGATGGCTGCGGGCGCGGCAGCGGACGAGACTGAAGTGAAGTCGCGAGTGCGGGCGGCGCTGGAAGAACTGGTTGCAGACTACGGCACGCCCGATCATGGGATTGAGATTCGCCAGGTCGCCGGCGGGTATCGCATGTCGACCAAGCCCGAGCAGCATGAGATGGTGCGGAGTTTTGCGAAGAGCTTGAAACCGCCGATACGGCTCTCGTTGCCAGCTTTGGAAACGCTGGCGGTGATTGCGTACAAGCAGCCGGCAACGGTTCCGGAGATCAACGAGATTCGCGGCGTGGATTCTGGCGGCGTGATCGCTACGCTGCTCGATCGAAAGCTGATCACGACGGCGGGGCGCAAGCAGGTGATTGGACGTCCGATTCTTTACAAGACGACGAAAGAATTCCTCATGCGCTTTGGATTGAAAGATGTGAACGAATTGCCCAGCATGGAAGAGTTCGAGAAGCTGGTGGCGGAATCGTTCCAGAGCGAGTTGATTCCGGCGGAAGAGGCGGCGCAAATGATTGAGTCTGCCCAGCCGGAAGAGATCGCTGAATCCGCCGCGCAGAAAGAGTAACGTGCAGCGGTGAAACAAAAGTGCGACCACGGGCTGAAGCCCATCGTAATCTGGGGGCTTTAAGCGGCGCTAGAGCGCCGCTCTTCCACGGTCGCAACTGCAGCCGTGAATTTCGTGTTCGGAAGTTCTCATACATGCCCGCTGAACGCCTGCAAAAAATTATTGCCGCCGCCGGGATTGCTTCCAGACGCAAAGCCGAAGAACTGATCAGCGCGGGCCACGTGAAGGTGAACGGCACGGTGGTGACGGAACTGGGAACCAAGGCCGATCCGGACGTTGACCACATTCGCGTGGATGGAAAACTTTTGCAAGGCGCGCAGCAGCACATCTATTTGGTCCTGAACAAACCCAAGGGCTACGTCACGACGGTGAGCGATCCGGAAAACCGGCCGACGGTGATGCAACTGCTTCGCGGAGTAAAGAAGCGGGTGTATCCGGTGGGGCGACTGGATTATGCCAGCGAAGGTCTGCTGCTGCTGACCAACGACGGCGCGCTGGCGAACAAGCTGATGAAGGCAGCGTCGCAGGTTCCGAAAACGTATGTGGTAAAGGTTGCGGGGGCGCCGAGCGCGGAATCGCTGGAGAAGTTGCGCGGCGGAGTTTCGATCGCGACCGAAGATGGACGGCGGGTGCGAACCGCGCCTGCGGGAATCCGTCTGATCAAGGAGGCTACCAACCCCTGGTACGAAGTGACGTTGATTGAAGGACGTAACCGCGAGATCCGGCGCATGTTTGAGAAGGTGGGACACCATGTGGAGAAGATCAAGCGCGTGCGCTACGGGCCGCTCACGCTCGACGTTCCGCCCGGGCGGTTCCGCCCTTTGACCGTACAAGAAGTGGATCGCCTGCGCACCGCGTGCAATAAACCGATAGCACAGACCAAGCCTTCCGTGGCATGATGAGCGGCACGCATGAGCCGTTTCTTCGATCTGGTTTCCAAGCCCGCCCGCGACATGGGGACGACGAATGCTCCGAACGCGGCGCCAGCTGCGAAGGAGGGACGGCCGCAGCTCATCAAACTCGATTCCAACGAAAGTCCCTTCGGGCCTTCGGCGAGTGCCCTGAATGCGATGCGACGCTCGCTGAACACGGCGAATTTTTATCCTGACGACGATTGCCGCCAGTTGCGCACGAAGCTGGCCGCGCATCACGAAGTGCCGGCGGATCAAGTGCTGGTGACGGCAGGATCGACCGCATTGCTGGGGCTGCTTTGTCAGACGCTGCTCACGCCGGGCCTGAACGCGGTTACCAGCGATCGTTCGTTCATTGTTTACTCGCTGGCGGTGCAGGCGGCGGGCGGACGTCTGATCGAAACTCCGATGCGCGAGGACAGTATCGATCTGGAGGCAATTCTCAGGGGAATTGATGCAGACACGCGCATCGTTTTTCTGGCGAACCCCAACAATCCTACGGGCACCATGCTGGAAGCGGCGGTGGTGGAGCGGTTTCTGGCGGAGGTTCCGAGCCACGTCGTGGTTGTGCTGGATGAGGCTTACTACGAATTCGCGATGCATTTCGCGGCGCTGCGGAAGATTACCTATTCAAACTCACTCGATTATGTTCGCAAAGGCGCGAGCGTGGTGGTGCTGCGAACTTTTTCCAAGGCGCACGGACTGGCTGGACTGCGCGTAGGGTATGGTCTGGGCCCCGCGGAGTTGCTGGGCTATTGCGCGCACATGAGAAACACATTTTCCGTGTCGTCGGTGGGACAAGCGGCGGCATTGGCGGCGCTCGAGGACGACAGTCACATTCAACGCGTCGTGGAGTGCAATGCGATTCAGTCGCGCGATCTCAGCCACGGATTGTCAGCGCTGGGATATCGAGTAGTTCCAACGGCGGCGAATTTTCTGTTTTGTGATCTGGGAGAAGATGCGGCCGCCTATACGGACCGCTTGCTGGATGAAGGCGTATCGGTGAGACCGCTGGGGCCTTGGGGAGCGGCGAATTGTATTCGCGTCACGATCGGGACGGGGGAGCAGAATCAGGCATTTCTGAAGGCGGCGGGGCGCGTCGAGACAAGTGCTTCCCCTGCGGAGCCTCAGGCGTAGAAAACGAATGAGTGTGCCGACAGCCATCGCCTGCTGGATCGGTCCACTACAAGATTTGTGTCCGCCTACGTTCCGTGAGTCGTCGGTGACAAATAATCTACCAATCTCCACAAAACTTTACCTGCGGATGGAACCTAGCGCACAACATGCTGGTCGACTTCGAGTTTGATTCATCGACCGAGGTTAGCGGAGTCCAATCATGAGCAGGTTCGGGTCACTGGCGTTTGCCAAAGGCTGCGCTTCAGTTCTGCAGAAAACAAACTGGTCGGCTTGTCTGGCTTTCTCCCCGCTGCTGGTGGGGCTGAGTGGATGCGCCTCTGTGCAGGTTCATCTGGGAATGAAAGTTTACCTGGACAAGACTCCCGTCGCGTCCATGAAGGTTACCCTGCCGAAAGGGCCGTCGATCGGACCGGGCGAGAAGCTGCCTCTGGTGGTTGTGGTGACTGAGCCGGACGGCAAGGTATTGCAGACGGAGGGAGCAGGCGGGGGAAAGGTGATGTGGAAGGACCTTAAAATCACGGCAACTATCGTGACCGCCAACCAGAAGGGCGTGGTCTCCCTTCCTCGTGATCCGAGGATCAGCGACGGGAAAGTTCCGCACGTCACGATCACGGTGCCCAGCCATCCGGACATTCGCGCGGATCTCGACATCCCAGTGCGGTACGACGAAAAGTACACGGCGAATTTTTCCGGCAGCCCAGGCTCGAGCGGTATGAATGGTATGGATGGAACGGACGGGGCGAGTGGCAGCATGGGATCCATGGATCCGAACAATCCCTCGGCGGGCGGAAACGGCGGGAACGGGACGGACGGCTCGAATGGTGAGGATGGAGGGGCAGGAGGGAACGCGCCGCCGGTGCAAGTGCGGGTGGCGTTCAGATCAGGGGACCATCCACTGCTACAGGTGAGCGTAACCGCAACAGGCCATCAGAAGCTGTACCTGGTGGATCCCCATGGAGGGTCGCTGATGGTGAGTGCTGATGGAGGGGCAGGAGGATCCGGGGGAAGGGGCGGCCGTGGCGGGCGAGGAGGCTCTGGAGGGATGGGATCGCCCAGCGGAACGAGCGGGAGCAGCGGCTCCGATGGGCGGAACGGCTCCGATGGTTCGCCCGGGAAGGGCGGAAGCATTACGGTGACTTACGACCCGCAAGCGAAGCCCTTCCTGGCTGTGATCCGGCTTTCGAATCGGGGTGGGCCTCCGCCGGTGTTCATGGAAGAACCGGTGGCGCCGTTGTGGTGACCCGGTGCAGCGAGCGGTTAACTCACAAGCACCGCAGCCCGGGCGGCTCCGTATAGTCCCGCGTCACTTCCCAGTAAGGCGAGAGTGATGATGGTTTTTCGTTCGTTGCGGATCTTTGTCTGTCCCGCGGGCGTTTTTTCCTTTCCCGGAGAATCGCTCTTCACAGGATCCGCAGCCGCGGTTGCGGCGTAGACGAGCGAGCGGGCGCGCAATTCCTCGAACATGGTGGGGGCGTAGGCGTCCCAGGCGCTCGCAACGCCTCCGCCAAGGACGTACATCTCCAGATTCAGAACATTGACCAGGCCGGCGAGCATGATTCCGAGGTAGCGGCCGAAGGTGCGGAAGATGCGGCGGGCGTGCTCATCGCCCTGAATGGCCAGGTCGTAAATTGACTTGGCGCCGAACTCTGCGTCGGAGGATGCGGCTTTGGCCAATGCTGGCGCATCGCCGGTGGCGATTGCCTCGCGCACCATGCGCGCAATCGCGCTGGCGGAGGCGTAGCGCTCGGCGCATCCACGGTTGCCGCAGCCACAGGGAGGGCCTTCGGGCTCGACCGTGACATGACCGAACTCGCCGGCCATGCCATTCATGCCGTGGAAGATTTTTCCATCGAGGATGATTGCACCGCCGATGCCGGTTCCCAGGGTTACCACCGCGACATTGGCGATGCCGCGGGCCGCGCCCAGCCACTGCTCGCCGAGCGCGGCAACCTTCGCGTCGTTTTCAACCACCACGCGAGTGCCCAAGCGGCGCTCGATTTCGGCGCCCGCAGGATAGTTTTCAAAGCCGGGGAGGTTAGCGGCTTTCCGCATTACTCCGGTTTGAATGTCGACGAGACCGGGAAGGCCTATGCCAGCTCCGAGAAGCTTTCCGGTCGGCTTGTACTTTTCGGAGATTCGCTGAATGGCGTCGCACATTTCGGTGATGACGTGATCGGGGCCGAGAGCGACTTTGGTGCCGAGGGTGACTTTCTCGAGGAGCTGGCCGTCGCGGCTAACGGCGGCGATGCGCAAGTTGGTGCCGCCGAGATCGACACCGATGGAGAAATCGGACATGGTGAGGAGGTTATCAGAATTGCGGCGTGGCGGGCTTGGCGAAAAGGCCGTCGAGCATGCTCGACTGGACAGCCGAGGGCGGCTGTCCCCACATGAGTGTCGTTACTTCTGGCAGTTGGGGCAGTAGTGGCTGCTGCGGCCGGCGATTACGATGCGTTTGATGGGAGTTTTGCAGACGCGGCAGGGCTCGCCTTCGCGACCGTAGACGCGATGCTGGAGCTGGAAGAAGCCCTCCTCGCCGTCGGCATCGACATAATCAGAGATGGAGGAACCACCGAGGGCTATGGCTTCGCGGAGAACTTCTTGTATGGAAGTGAGCAGCTTGGCAAACTGGTCGCGAGTGAGGGTAGAGGCGCGGCGGCGGGGGCGGATTCCGGCGCGGAACAAAGATTCATCGGCATAAATGTTTCCCACGCCGCGGAGAAGCTTCTGATTGAGGAGAGCGCTTTTGATGGGGGTCTTGCGGCCACGAAACAAAGTGAGGAAGCGGTCGAAATCCGCTTCCAGCGGTTCAATGCCGCCTGCGTCAAAGTCACCGGCCGGGGCGACGCTCAAGCGGCCGAAGCGGCGGGGATCGACGAAGCGCAATTCCCTTCCCGAGGCGAGCTTCAGAATTGCGTGCGTGTGCTTGAGAATTTCTGATTGCGATTCGGAGACCTGCAGGCGGCCGGTCATGCCGAGGTGGACGATGAATTGGGCTTGCGTGGAATTGGCCTGTGTGGGGCGGACACTCTTGTCCGCCTTTGCGTGCTGCGTCGATGAAGGTCGTGGCGTCCTCGCTCTGGATCCCGTTTTACGGTGCCGACTTTTAGCGGGCAAAGCCTGCCCTGAGCCAGCCGAAGGGAGTGCCCGCTCCACACAATCCAAATCAAAAACAATATGTTTGCCAACGCGGCGAACGGCCAGAATGTGGCTGTGCTCGAGGGTAGCGGCGATTTTCGGCGCGGGAGATTTGAGAACTTCTGGTTTCTCGCCCAGCCAGACGGATTCGATGACATCGCTGGTGACCCGCTTGGCAAGGCCGCGGGCAATGGTTTCAACTTCAGGGAGTTCGGGCATGTGTCTGCCGTTTGATGAGGAAAGCAGTTTGCGGGATTCGTGACGGGACGGAGCGCCGGAAGAATCGAATTTCGACGGACTGGAAGCTTTTCTAGTCTTTCAGCGGCACTACGGCTCGACCGTCGCGGCAGAACGTGGCTACTTTCTGGAGATCGCCATTGGCCTGGGGCAGAGTCATCACAGGGCCATAGCAGTAAACGGCGTGGCCGGTGGCGGCGAAGTACCAGCGTCCGCTCTTGGAATGTTGCTCGACCTGCCCGGTGAGGCGGCGGTCGGCATGGGCGGCTGGCTTGGCGGTGGTCACACTGAATGCGGTGCACAGCGTGGTGCTGAGCACCGTGGTTAACAACAAGGCTAGGGTCAGGGCCTTCATTGCGTTTAACCTTCTGCAGCTTCGTGAAATTCGTTGCTTCCTTAAACCTCGGGCTCATCAAGCCTGGGGGCTAAAGCGTAATCAAAACTCGACGCTGATCTGTCAGATCCGAAGCGGGCACGGGTGGAACCTGGGTATTGGGTTTTGCACCCTTGCCGGCGCGGCTCTGCGAATGCTGATGCGGAGCCTGATTTAATGGAACCTGGGTTGACGGGGCCTGGGTTGACGGGGATTGAACCGATGGAGCCTGCCCGTGGGTCGACGGGCCGTGGTTCGGAAGAGCTTGAGCGTTTCTGCGAGCCTGGTCGCGAGCTGATCTGTCGGTGAGGACTTTAGCCTTAGCGGCCCACAGTTCCTTGCTGTCACCAAGCAGCACCTGAATCAGATTCTTCTGGGCTTGGATGGTGGTGTTTTGCTCAACGATGAGCAGGGTCATAAGACTATAGGAAAACAGGAATACAACCGTGAGGAGTGGCAGAAGGGTTCGCTTCTTCTTCGGAACCGCGATCGGCATTACGGCCGTGCTACCCAATAGAATCGTCAAGCGCCACTCCGGTCTGCCCGATAACGGCGGGCAATGGGAAGAGTGCAGCTTGTCTTCCAATAAGCAGAACGGCGGGAAGATGTTGAATTCTATGTAGGTTAGTGGGAGGATTGAGGGGTAGCGGACAGGCTGCAAGTGCAACTCGATGCACATTATGAGCAATAGGATTTGTTGAAACATGCCGCTGCCAGCGAGCGGAAACACGCGCCAGGCGCGGGTTTCAGCGGAAGGGACAGTGCTACTTCTGAGTTTGCACCCTATTTGAAGGGAATGGCGGTCTGCTGGGAGGTCCATCCCACGCTCGGTACGGAACCCCAGAACATCCTTACCGACGGGATGTATTTGGTCGTGCTGCCGGTCGGGGCGGTGCGAACGAATACATCGAAGCGCCAATTCAGCACGTCTGCGACGTATATGGTTTGGTCCGGGCCGATCGCCATGAAGTGAGCCCACGCCATTTGGCCGGGCTTATGGCCAGGCTCGCCAAAAGCGCCGAGGATCTTTCCGTCCTGATCCAGTTCGACAATGCGGTCGTATCCGCCGTCGACCATCCACACGTGATGGTCTGCTGTAATCAGCAGGCCGTAGGGGTAGCCAATGCCAGTCCATTGCAGGATGAACTTCCCGTCCGAATCAAAAATCTGGATGCGTTGATTTTCGCGATCGCCCACGTAGACGCGACCCTGGTCGTCGACGGCAACGGCGTGAGGCAGGTTGAATTCACCGGCGCCGGTTCCGTATTTTCCCCAGGCCTTGATGTAATTACCGTCGCGATCGAACTTCACGACACGGGAATTGCCATAGCCATCAGCGACGTAGATGTCGCCGTTCCGGGCGAAGGCAACATCGGCTGGCTTGTTGAACAGCCAATTTGCTTCTGCACCGGTGTTGATTCTTCCCAGGACCAGCAGGACATTGCCGGAGGGATCCAGCTTCAGCACAAGATGGCTGCCATCATCGGTCGTCCAAAGATTGTCGTCGGCGTCGATGCGCAAGCCATGCGGATGCGAGAAAAGACCTTCCCCGAGAGCCTTAATGAAGTTGCCCCTGGCGTCATATTCGGCAAGCATGGGCTTGGTTCGCTGGAACAGGAATATGTGGCCTTTCGAATTCACCGCGACCGCCGAGGCTTCGCCCGGAATCATTCCGGCTGGAAACTTGAAGAAGCTCGGCACAGCTCGGTAGGGGAGTTCGGGAACGGCCTGGAACGGGGCGGCGGGCTTAGGGTCCGTTTGCTGCGCTGCGATCCTGAAGGCTAGAAGGACGACGGAGGCGAACACAACTGCCAGCGATCTTTTCATCTTCCTCCACGTGAACCAAACTTACTTGCCACCGATTAGGAGTTTCGCGATCGTTGCCAACTGCATGTTGGAGGTGCCTTCGTAGATCTTGCCGATCTTCGCGTCGCGCCAGTATTTCTCCACGGGGTAATCTTTGGTGAAGCCGTAGCCGCCATAGATTTCGATGGCCAGCGAGGTGACGCGCTCCGCGACCTGTGAGGCGAAGAGCTTGGTCATGGCGGCTTCTTTCACGAAGTTCGCGCCGGCATCTTTCATGCGAGCGGCGTTGTAGACCATCAGACGGGCGGCTTCGATTTCGGTGGCCATTTGCGCAATCTGGAACTGGATGCCCTGGAAGTCCGAGAGGGGCTTGCCGAACTGCTTGCGTTCCTGCGCGTACTTGGCCGCGAACTCCCAGGCTCCGCGGGCTACTCCGATCATTTGCGCGCCGATACCGATGCGGCCCTCGTTGAGAGTTTCGATCGCGATCTTATAGCCTTTGCCGGGCTCGCCGATGACGTTCTCTTTGGGGACGCGGCAGTCTTCAAGAATCAGCTCACAAGTAGACGAGGCGCGGATGCCGAGCTTGTCTTCTTTTTTGCCGACGGTGAATCCGGGAAAATCTTTTTCGATAAGGAATGCGGTGATGCCTTTATACCCAGCGGTAGGATCGAGGGTGGCGAAGAGGATGAAGAGTCCAGCCTCTTTGCCATTGGTGATCCAGAGCTTGCGGCCGTTGAGGACGTAGTCGCTGCCTTGGAGCGCGGCGCGAGTTTGCAGGGCGAAGGCATCAGAGCCGGATCCGGCCTCGCTGAGCGCATAGGCTCCAACGGTCTCGGCCGCCATCTTCGGCAGATAGCGCTTCTTTTGTTCAGGATTGCCGTAGCGCAAAAGCGCGTTGTTGACCAGCGTGTTTTGAACGTCGACGACGACGCCGGCCGAAGCATCCACACGCGACAATTCCTCTACGGCGAGAATCGCTTCGAAAAACTTGGCCCCGCCGCCGCCATATTGCTCAGGGATTTCGATGCCCATCAGGCCGAGCTGGAAGAATTCGTGGATCAGAGATTTTTCGAAGACGCCCTTCTCATCCATCTCTTTGACCAGAGGGCGAATCTTGTCGTCGGCGAACTGGCGGATGTTGTCGCGGAAGAGAATTTCGTCTTCGGTGAGCGTGGTCAGGGGAGTGGGCACGGGGGATTGGAGGGTCTCGGGCATATAAGTCCTTCAGGCGGAAGAATGGCGGACCTTGGATTTTAGCATCTCTGGAGACGCGCTGCGGTCAGACAGACTTGACGGGAAAGCAGTCGAGCTTCGCTCGACGGACAGCCGAGGGCGGCTGTCCCTACATCATCTTGCTAGCTTCGGCGGGAGTGAACCAGCTTCAGGGTGTCGGCTTGGAGGATGCGCTGGATCTGATTGCGGGCGTGAACCGACCAAGGGCCCGTGGTATCGAGCCTGATATAGGCTTGCCAGTGTTTCAGGGCCTTGCGGGGCTCGCGAACTTTTTCGTAGGCGAGAGCAAGATTGTAGTGCGCGTCGGCGTAGGTTGGAGCCAGTTGGACCGCCATCTTGTAAGTCTGAATGCCTTCTTGCACGCGGCCCGTTTCATCGAGAACATTCCCCAGGTCGAAATAGGCTAAGGCATAGCGCGGATCAGCCTGCAGGGCCGCGCGGTAGTGCTTTTCCGCTAACGCGAAGTCCTGGCGGTTGTAGTAAAGCGTGCCCAGGTTGATGTGCGCAGCGGCGTGCGTGGGCTGGAACTCGAGAACTTTTTGGTAGGCTGCGAGGGCTTCGGTTTGCATCGCCGGATCTTCTTCCAGCGCGATGCCGCGGGCAAACCATGCGGCGGCTTCGTCCTCACGGGGAGTCGGCTCGGCGGCAGGAATGGGCGTGCTGGTCACAACTTTCTCCCGAGTGGCGAAGTCCATCACAAACTGTCCGGCGATCGGCTCGAGCAGTTTGCCCTGGTGACGGAAGGCAACGCGATGCTTTGTGGTAGAAGAAGCGCCGGCCTCGACGAGAGGATTTCCCATGCCGGCAGCCTGCTTTTGCATGGCTTCGAGGGATTCCCGGATCACCGCTGGGCGCACCTTCATGGCACACAGGTCGCGGACCTTTTTGATCTTCAACAGGTCGGCGAAAGAATACGCGTCGGAGGCGGCGATCAGACCCGCACGCTCCCAGTTCGCCAACTGGCGCGGAGTCAGGTGAAGAATTCTGAGTAAATCAGCTCGACTGTACACGACTCTCACAACCTCTCGCGCTCAACTCTAGCGCAAGCATACACCGCCGCCATTATCCGCAACCAGCGGGCATAAACGCAACAGCAAACCCTTGTGGAAATCTGTGGAGAACCTGGTTGATTTACATGCCGCGAGAATGGTGCAAACCGAGATTCCTTGCTGCGCTCGGAATGACAGGCGGTTTTCTTGCCGCATCTAGACGGCGACGGCGGCTTGGTATTCCTCGTACGTGCCTTTGAAGTCGGTGATCTTGTGATTGCTCTCGAAGTGCCAGATGCGAGTGGCGACTTCGTCGATCAAATCGTGATCGTGAGTGACGAGCAAGACCGTTCCCTGATAGCGCTGCAGAGAAATGTTGAGCGCGTTGATGGCTTCCAGATCCAAATGGTTCGTGGGCTCGTCGAGGACGAGTACGTTCGGCTTCTGCAGCATGAGTTTGCAAAAGAGCAGGCGCGCGGCTTCGCCGCCGGAAAGGACGCTGGTGGACTTGGTGGCTTCCTCGCGCTGGAAGAGCATCTGCCCGAGAAGGCCGCGGATTTCTTCGCCGACCGCCGCCGGATTCCACTGATGCAGCCACTCCAATACCGTTGTGCCGCCTTCGATCAGGCTGCGATGGTCCTGAGCGAAATAGCCGATCGAGGCTTCGTGACCCCAGATCGCTTTGCCGGCGTCGACGAACGGGCCATCGTAACCGCTGGTCTTGCGCAGCTCGGCTTGCGGGGTGGTGGGCGAATTCGCCAGCAATGCATTCACCAGCGTGGTCTTCCCTGCTCCGTTGCGGCCCATGAGCGCGATTCGTTCACCACGCGTGATGCTGGCGGTAAAGTCGCGAATGACGGGTGTGTCGCCGTAGGCCTTGCTTAGGTGCTCGACTTCCAGAATGTGTTTGCCGGAAGGACGCTTCTGCTCGAACTTGATGTAGGGGCGCTGGATGTTTGACTTGGCCAGCTCCGTAACCTGCAGTCGCTCGACTTCCTTGCGGCGCGACTGCACCTGGCTGGAACGCGTACCGGCGGCGAAGCGCGCGATAAATTCATTCAACTGTGAGATTTTCTTTTCGCGCTGCGCGTTTTGCGATTCGATCTGTGAGCGCACCTGGGTCTTGGCAAGCACCATTTCGTCGTAGGAGCCGGTGTAGGTGATGATGGTCTCGTAGTCGATGTCGGCGATGTGGGTGCAAATGCTGTTGAGAAAATGGCGATCGTGCGATATCGCGATAACGACGCCATCGTAAGCATTCAGAAATCCCTGCAGCCAGTGGATCGAATCCAAGTCGAGATTGTTAGTGGGCTCATCGAGGAGCAAGGCTTGGGGATGGCCGAATAAAGCCTGCGCCAGCAGCACGCGGACTTTCTGGCCGCCCTGGAGCTCGGACATCTTGCGGCCATGGAGTTCTTCCGGAATATCCAGGCCATCGAGCAGAATGGCGGCGTCGCTCTCTGCAGTGTAGCCGTCTTCCTCGCCGACAATGCCTTCGAGTTCGCCCAGCTTCATCCCGTCTTCGTCGGTCATATCGTGCTTTTCGTAAATTGCGTCGCGCTCCTGCATGGCGGCCCACAGGCGCTTGTTGCCCATGATGACCGTGTCGACCGCGGTGTAGGCATCGAAGGCGAACTGGTCCTGGCTCAAGACGCCGAGCTTTCGGGGACGCACCACTGTGCCTTTTTGCGGATCGAGCTCGCCGCTGAGCAGCTTCATGAACGTGGATTTACCCGCGCCGTTGGGACCGGTGAGGCCATAGCGTTTGCCGGGCGTAAATGCTACCGAGACCTCATCAAACAAAATTTTTGCGCCGTAGCGCATGGAAACATTACTGACTGAAAGCATGATTTCTAGTTTCTCTTCTTCTGGGCTTCGTTTTCTGGGCTTCTACAGGGAAGCTTCTTCAGATTTCTTCTGGACTGCGGGGAATTTCCGCCAAAACGGTACGCAGCTGGAGCTAATAGAATATCACGCCGGTCGCGTCCGGCGTGGTGATCAGGAGCTCGCGGTCCAGGGATCGATGAGCGGAGCCGAGATGTCGTCAAAGTCCCGGATGTTGCGCGTCGCGAGCGTGGCATGGCGCGCGAGAACGATTCCCGCGATCATCGTGTCGCGATCTTCGCGAGGCCGACCTTGGAGTTTTCGGGAAGCCATTAAAGTGCCTGCGTGTTGCGCAGCTTCATAATCAAACGGGGCGATGCGGTGATCTATACCGAGCAGCAGATTCTCAAAACCTTCGGTGTAAACGTAGCGCCGCTTTCCTCGGGGCATGATCTGCAATCCGAAAAGTATTTCCAGTACGGTAACGGAATTTGTCCAGATCGAGGCCCGAGGCTGCCTGTCCAGCCATGCGATTACGTTCTTCTCCGGCCTGGGACGCATGACTTCGGAGACTACGTTGCTATCGAGAATGATCATTCCTCAAACGTCGGAGGCTTGATCTTGAGATCGCGCAACTTTTCAATCTCGAAATCCGGCCCGCTCTTGGGAAAGAGTGCCGCAAGTTCGGTGCCCAGGCCGCCGGCGGGGATGCTTTCTTCCTTATGCGCCGCAGCGCGCAAAATGTCGCGCACCTCTTCTTCCATGCTGCGGCCGTTGCGGCGGGCACGGTGCTGAAGACGCGCCTTTACTTCATTTTCGATATTGCGAACAACGAGTTGAGCCATGTTGATATCATGATATCACGATATCACGACTGGGATTCGGAGTCAATTTCCACTATGTTTTTCTTCTCGGGATCGTCGCCGCGGTCACTGCGTCGGGAGAACGCCTTGAGAAGCCAGTCCATCGCCAGTTGATAGGGATCCTTCGACTGCATGAACCGATTCGCGATGCGAATCGGTTCACTTCGCTCAGGATGACAAAACTAGTGTCCGCCGAGCTCGCGCACGATGGCGCCGACGAATTGTTTGGCGTCGCCGAAGAGCATCAGGGTGTTATCGAGGTAGTAGAGGGGATTGTCGATGCCGGCGAAGCCTGGGCTCATGCTGCGCTTGATCACCATCACGGTGTGGGCTTTGTCGACATCGAGGATGGGCATGCCGTAGATGGGGCTGGTGGCGTCCGTTCTGGCGGCGGGGTTGGTGACGTCATTGGCGCCGATCACAAGGGCAACGTCGGTTTGGGGGAAGTCGCCGTTGATCTCATCCATTTCGATGAGGCGGTCGTAGGGGATGTCGGCTTCGGCGAGGAGGACGTTCATGTGGCCGGGCATGCGTCCGGCGACGGGATGGATGGCAAAACGAACTTCGACGCCCTTTTTGGTGAGGATGTCGTAGAGTTCGCGAACCTTGTGCTGCGCCTGGGCCACGGCCATGCCGTAGCCGGGGACGATAACCACTTTGTTGGCGGCAGACAGGATCGCAGCCGCTTCCTCGGCGGTCGCGCTGTGCACGGGACGGGCTTCCGCGGCACCGACTGCCGCCGCTTGTACCTGGCCGAATGCGCCGAACAAAACGTTGGTGAACGAACGGTTCATCGCTTTCGACATGATTACGGAGAGGATGAGTCCGGAAGAGCCGTCAAGGGCGCCAGCGATGATCAGGAGCTTGGAATCGAGGACAAATCCCATGGCCGCGGCGGAGAGACCGGCGTAGCCGTTCAAGAGGGAGATGACCGTAGGCATGTCGGCGCCGCCGATGGGGATAATCAACAGGACTCCGAAGATCAGCGAGATGCCGACGATCAATGGGAAGAATTGTTTGGCTTCGGGATGCAGGACCAGATAAATGGCGCTGCCGATGGCGACGGCGAGCAGCAGGAAGTTGACGAGGTTCTGTCCTTTATAGGTGATGGGCCGCTGGGGCAGGATCTCCTGCAACTTTCCCGCCGCCATGAGGCTGCCGGTAACGGTGAGGCCTCCGAGGATGACTTCCATGGAGAGCACCGACATCATGAATTTGGGAACGTTCGGCGTGCGCAGATAAAATTCCGCCGAACCGACCAGAGTGACGCAGAGTGCGCCGAAGGCGTGGCTGAGGGCAGTTCGCTGCGGGACGGCGGTCATCTGCACCATGCCAAGCGGGATGCCGATGCCGCTGCCGAGCACGAGGGCGATGATGATCCACTTCCAGTCGACGATGCCGTGGCGCAGCAGAGTGCCGGCGATGGCCAGCACCATGCCGACTTCGCCAGCCCAGATGCCGTGGCGGGCGGTGGCGGGGGAACTCATCCATTTCAGCGAGAAAATAAAGAGGGCGCTGGCGATCAGGTAAGTAAATTCGATGACGTATTGGTTTCCGGCGAAATCGGGATTCATTTATTTTTTCACCGGGCGGCTGGTCTTGAACATCTTGAGCATGCGGTCGGTGATCAGGAATCCGCCAACCACGTTGCTGGTGGCGGCGACAATGGCAATCACCCCTAACACGGTAGCGAAGCTGCTCTTGCGCTCGCCGACGAGGACGATTGCGCCGACGACGGCGATGGCATCGAGGGCATTGGTCAGCGACATCAGCGGGGTGTGGAGGAGAGGCGAAACGTGGCGGATGACTTCAAAGCCGATGAAGCAAGCCAGCATGAAAATGAATAACGCGTCGATCAGGTTGGAACTCATTAGCGACCTCAGGGGCTAAAGCCCCGCTTCTCAAAAAACTCTTACGCGGCGCTGAAGCGCCGCTCCTCCACGGCATCCCGCGAGTCCGTGGTAGTGCCGAAAAACTATCCGCATTACCCGCCGACGGCGGCTAATGCCGGCAGTTTGAAAAAATCGCGCACGCGGGCGTTTACGATTTCACCGCCGCGGGTCACGATGGTCTCGCGGATGATTTCATCCTGCAGGTTCAGTTGCAGCTTGCCTTCCTTCACGATGTAGGTAAGGAAGGTGGTGACATTGCGGGCGTACATCTGGCTGGCATGGTAAGGGACGCTGCTGGCCAGATTGATGGCACCGATGATCGTAACGTTGTGCGCTTTTACGGTTTCGCCGGTGCGAGTGAGTTCGCAGTTGCCGCCGCGCTCGGAGGCAAGATCAACGATCACGGAGCCGGGAGCCATGCCCTTGACCATATCCTCCGTGATGAGTACCGGAGATTTCTTGCCGGGAATCACGGCGGCGGTGATGACCACGTCACTCTCCACAACCACGCGGGTAAGCAGTTCGCGCTGGCGGGCGTAAAAATTTTCATCCTGAGCGGTGCCGTAGCCGCGGGCGTCCTGAGCGTCTTTTGCTTCGATGGGCAATTCGACGAAGCGGCCACCGAGGCTCTGGACCTGCTCTTTGGAGGCGGCACGCATATCGTACGCGGAGGCGACGGCGCCCAATCTACGCGCGGTCGAAATAGCTTGCAAGCCTGCTACCCCAGCGCCGATGACGAAGACGCGGGCGGGCGTGATGGTGCCGGCGGCCGTCGTCATCATGGGGAAGATGCGGATGGAAGTTTCGGCGGCCAGCAGTACAGCTTTGTATCCGCAGATCGTGCCCATGGAAGAGAGCGCGTCCATGCTTTGTGCACGCGTAGTGCGGGGAACGAGTTCGACGGAGAAGGAGGTGACGCCGGCGGCGGCAATCTGCTGAACCACTTCCGAAGAGCCAAAGGGGCGCAGGAAACCAACCAGGAGCTGGTCTCGACGCAGGAGGGGAAGATCATCCTTGCCGGTGACGTCATTGGAGCCGTAGCAAAGCACCTGCACAATAATGTCAGCGGCAGCGAAAACCGCAGCGCGATCGGGGAGAATCTTCCCACCCTTCTCGACGTAGGCTGAATCCGGATAGCCGGCTGCCTCACCTGCGCCTGGCTCGACAACCACTTCGAGTCCGGCCTTGGCGAGCGTGGGGATCACTGCGGGAACCAGCGCGACGCGCCGCTCCCCGGGATAGCTTTCCTTCGGAACTCCGACAATCACGCGGTCATCCTTTCCCCAGGATGCAATGTTACCCGAGGCGGTGAAGTGCTAATCCTATTCGGTCGCAGTACGGCCGACTGTGACGCTCGTCACACGCCGGAGCAGGAAAAAGCATCAAAGGATTGGTGGACACAAATTTACCACCGGACAAATTTTCCACCGATACGAAACTGGCTTCGACGGACCAAAAAACACTATCAGAAACAGGTGGTGGAGAAAAGTGTGGATACGGGCTTGCTCGATCCGGCCCAAGACCAGAATCTGCGGTGAGAACTGTATTGACCCTCGCCTCTTAAGGCTGAGGTAATGAATTGGAACTCTTGTGGCAGCTAGTTCTCAAGGAATCGGGAAGAAGCACCGCTGGTGGAAAATTGCCGGCATAAGCGCGTTCATTGTTCTTGCCAGCGCGGCGGTGATCGCTCGCTTGGTCATTGAGCGCGCGCAACCGATTTTGCGGGCGAGAGTTATTGAAACTTTATCGAATCGCTTCAAGAGCAAGGTTGAACTGGCGACGCTCAATGTTTCCGTGATTCGGGGGCTGGAAGTTTCGGGCAGTGGTCTAAAGATTTACGGGCCAACCGATCCGAATCCTTACGCGCCCGGAGTGCAGGCCTTGATCAGCTTGCAGGAGTTCCACTTTCACACCGGAATTCGAAACCTGTTCCGTCCCACCGTGCACGTCGACACAGTTTACGTGAAGGGCATGGAATTGAACGTCCCTCCGAAAGAAGATCGCCCGCAATACAAGGGCGTGAGTTCGCAGACGAGAAAGATATCGATTTTTGTCGACAAGTTTGTTTGTGAAGATACAAAGCTGCTGATCAATACATCGAAGCCAGGTAAGCCGCCGCTGGAATTCGCCATCGGCGATTTAGAGATGAAGGACATTGGTCCCGGCCAGCCGATGCGCTTTGATGCCACGCTGGTTAATCCGAAGCCGGTGGGAGACATTCACTCAACCGGGTTCTTTGGACCTTGGGATGAAAGCAGTCCGCGGGAAACACCGGTGCAGGGAGACTATTCTTTCAGCAACGCCGATCTCGGCACGATCAAGGGGATCGGCGGAATACTCTCCTCTACCGGCCGATATTCTGGAACCCTCGACGATATTGCGGTGGACGGAGAAACTGACACACCGGATTTCCGAGTTGCGACGAGCGGGCACCCGGTTCGGCTGCGCACCGAGTTTCATGCGATTGTCGATGGAACAAGCGGTGACACGTATCTCAGGCCGGTGAAAGCGACGCTGCTTCATTCGTCTTTTACGGCAAACGGCTCGATAACACGGGTACACAATCCGAATGGACACGACGTAGAACTCGAGGTGGTCATGGATCACGCGCGGATTGAGGATCTGCTCAAACTCGGTGTGCGTACCGATCCGCCGGTGATGACTGGTCCGGTGGAGATGAAGACGAAGTTGAGCTTGCGTCCAGGCGAGGCGGACGTGGCTGATCGATTGCAGCTCGCTGGTACCTTTCATGTGCTCCGCGCGCACTTTACGAATGAGAAGGTGCAGTCTCGGCTGGATTCGTTGAGTCTTCGCACGCAGGGGAAGCCAAAAGAGGCGCAGGATGGCGTGGAAGGGAATGTCCCGGTGGATTTAAGCGGAGTGTTTACGCTGAAAGATGGATCTTTATCCTTTTCGCTGCTGCATTTCCTGATCCCGGGGACGCAGGTAGATATGTCCGGCGAATACAGCCTGGATGGGCGGACCTTCGACTTCCGAGGCACAGCGCGGCTTGACGCGAAATTGTCGCAAATGACCACCGGCTGGAAGTCTGTTCTCCTGAAGCCGGTCGATCCATTCTTCAGCAAGCACGGTGCCGGCACGGAGATTCCCGTCAGGATCACGGGAACAGAATCGGAACCGCATTTTGGTTTGGACTTTCATCATAAAAATGAAGGACAGACCGCAGAAAAGAACTACGATTCAGCGGCCAAACGCTGAGAGATATTCAGATATTCCTGAATCCGCCTTTTTCATGGCGTTGCACCAGGCAAATCAAAGAACCTAGGGTGCCACTACACCGTAATTACAGCCACCACCCCATAGATACCTCCTAGCGCATCCTTTTATGCTCCGAATCAGGTTGACGTGATTGCCGCCGCTCCGGCATCGACGCCGAAGAAAGGACTTTTCCAGTGAGCGCCTCCCCCACCACCCGGCTTCCTCAAGTAAGAACCGATCACGAACTTATTTCGCGTGCGCAAGACGGAGATCCCCAGGCATGTGCTGCAATTTTTGATTTACATCGAAGGCGGGTCTATTCCACGTGTTTGCTCATGACGAAGAATGTCTCCGACGCGGAGGATCTGATGCAGGACGCGTTCATTCAGATTTTTCGTGGGCTCGGCAGTTTTCGAGGGGACTCGGCATTTTCGACATGGATCTACCGTGTAGTGGTAAACACCGTGCTGATGACGCGCCGGAAGCGGCATTTGCGGGAGGTTTCGCTTGACGAGCCAGTCTCAGTAGATTACACGCCAGTACAGCGGGAGCTCGGAGGGGACGATACCGAACTGTTGGGCACGGTGGACCGAGTCGCTTTGACGCAAGCGGGGAACGAGCTGCCAGCAGGCTGCCGGACCATTTTTATTTTGCATGAAGTGGAAGGCTACGAGCACCACGAAATTGCGGAGCGGCTGCGGTGTTCGATTGGTAATTCGAAGTCGCAATTGCACAAGGCGCGGTTGAAAATGAGAAAGTTGTTGGCTTCCGGAAAGAAGCGCATTGGCAGGAGGCGTGCACCGGGGACGCCCGGCAAAGTGCCAGCGATTCGGCCGCTCGCCACGGCGGCTTGAATCCGCGCGCTGGGTGACGAGCGTCGCTGCCTTGCATGACTATTCCGTCTTGAGAGTTTGTCCCGCAGTGTAAAGTTCGGCCGACGACGTGGATGGTGGCGTCCTGACCGCATCGGTGAGAGGCACAGTGACTGAAATCAGCGTACCAGCCGCGCTGGATTGAATATCCAAATGGCCGCCAAACTCGCGCACTCGTTCCCGCATTCCCGTCAGCCCAATGCCGAAGCTCGTTCCTCTGGTCCGAAACGCACTCAATAATTCCTGGGGAATTCCCTTTCCGTAGTCCTTTACGCGCAGAACGATTTTTTCCGGGAAAGCTCGCAGCGCGACTTCGGCCTTGGGGCTCTTCGAATGACGATGAATATTCGTCAAACTCTCTTGCAGGACACGGAACAGCCCAAGCTCCAAGTGCCGGGGAAGACGGCCCAGACGCTCGGGTATTTCCATTTTCACTTCAACTCCACTTCGTTCCGAGAAACCCTGTACGTACCATTTGGCTGCGGATGAAAAACCAACTTCGTCCAGTAGCGGAGGGTGCAGCAAGTGGGATATGGTCCGGGTTTCTGCAATCGACTGGTCGAGAAGCTGGATCGCATTGGCCAAGAGTTCGTCGGTGGGCTGCGACCGCGAGAACATTTCCAGATTCATTTTCACCCCGGCCAAATATTGGCCAAGGCTATCGTGAAGCTCCCGGGAAAACTTGCGCCTCTCCTCATCTTGCATTTGCAGTAATCGCGTAGTCAGCTGACGAAGAGATTCTTCGCCGTCTCGAGCGGCGCTCTCCGCCATAGCGCGCGCTTTAAGTTCGCTGGTAAGAAGCCGGTAGTGGAGGAACAGGAGTATAAGCGCCAGCGCGAAAGATACGCCCAGAATGACGACCGTAAGCTTGTACAAACGATTGGAGGCTTCCATGCGTACCTTCAGCAGCCGCCGTTCTTCCTGACGCATTTGCTGCATGGTGGAAGCGTTCTCGAACGCAAGGGCAAGGATGTCGCCCGCCATCGTACTCTGCCCGGCTGCATCCTGCGGGGAGGACTTCTTGAGCTCGATTGACTTCTTAAACAGGTCGATCCTGCGGTCGGATACATTCTCCAGCTGCGTACATAGTTCCTGCTGCCTGGGATTGTCCTCGGTCAGCCTTCTGGCCTGCTGAAGTTTCTGGCGAACCTCGGGAAGGGCTGTATTGAATGCATCCATTAGCGCCTGATTTCCCGTGATGGTGTAACCGTTTCGCGCACGCGCCAGTTTTGCGATGGAGGAGTCTATTTCGCCGAGCGCGGTCTCAACTTCGAAAGAGTGGACCACCCAACCGGCGCTTTCGCGGAGACGGACAATGGTAGCGTAAGCCGCGATCGAACTCAGGAGCAGCACAACCACGGCAGATGCGAAGGCTACCTGTGCATTCTTGCGAGGTGACATAGATGGTGGGTGCGGGCTTGGTATTCCAGCCGTTGGCTAACCGTCTTCGGCTTTACCGTCTCCAAGGGAGAAGGCCGACGGTTCAAAGATGCCTCGGCTCGCTTTAATCGTATCCTGCCTGCGAATTTCACGCCATAAACATGTCGACGTCTTTGTAAGGCTTTGTATACAGCAAACACCTGATTGCGCAACATGGCTGCTCCTTAGTATTCAGTACACGCAAACGAAACGGTGAGACGTATTCGCAATTCACGCTCTGAGAACGGATTGGTTATCAACGCGGAATCAGGGGCGGACTGTTGAAACTCCGGATTCTGGTAGCGGACGATCACGAGGTGGTCCGTCGCGGTCTCGCGTCTCTATTGCAGGCACAGCCGGGTTGGGAGGTTGTTGCGGAGGCGTCGGATGGACGGGAGGCCGTGGAAAAGGCGAAACAGCTGAAACCGGATTTTGTAATTCTGGATATAGGCATGCCGAATCTCAACGGGCTGGCGGCCACGCGGCAACTGGCGCAGCATGACCCCAACTGCAAGATCATCGTTCTGACCATTACGGATTCGGATCACGTGATCCGAGAGGCTCTCGATGCCGGCGCCCGCGGATTCGTATTGAAATCCGATGCCGTTCGAGACCTGGTTTCCGCCGTCGAAGCGCTGCAACGCGGCCAGATGTTCTTTACTCCGCGAGTAAATGAAATGGTGTTAGCGGGCTTTCTGGAAAAGGGAGTCGTCGCTCCGCGGGGAGCGCCGCCCAGGTTTCCAACGTTAACACCTCGGGAACGCGAAGTGATCCAGCTTCTGGCCGAGGGAAAAAGTTCCAAAGAAGTGGCGACGGTGCTTAAGTTGAGTACCAAGACTGCGGAAACTCATCGCAGCAATATTATGCGAAAGCTGGGCTTCCACTCCATCCGGGACTTAGTGTTGTACGCGGTCAAGAACGACATTATTCAGGTTCAAATGCCGGACACAGACCCGTCCCGGAACGACTCAGGAACTTAGAATCGATTCGCGCGATTTCCTGTCGACCTTATTGCTATTACTATTACTTGCACAAAAAAAACGCCGGGTACTATGACCCGGCGGCTCGCGGATTCTGCGAGAATCGATTCAACTGTTGCGCAAACTAGCCTGCCTTCCTATCAGATCTCAACTTGCGGTCTTCCTCCTCGTCGGCATTCGTATCGTCGACATCGCTGGGAGCGCGATTTTCCTTCGCGGCAGACTTGGCAGCGTCTTTCGTTTTGCCCCACGCATTCTGCACTTTGCCCTCAACCTGCTTGGCTGCACCGTGCACCTGCTTCTCGGGGTCGCCCGTCCACTCGCCTACTTGTCTTTCCACGCGGCCCGCCACATCCTTGACTTTTCCTTCTACGCGATCTTTATCCATGATCATTGCTCCTCTCTTAGTTTGATTTTGAATGGACCACTCATTAACTTCCACCGATTGCCACATGAAAGCCGCAAGCAACCTTCGTCGGGGCTGGCGCGGCAAGAGCGCCACCGCTAAATTGGGTTGCGGCCCTGAATGAGGCGAACCAAAACAGCTATGATCGCGAGCACGAGCAAGATATGAATGAATCCGCCCAAAGTGTAGGAGCTGACCATCCCAAGCAACCATAGAACCAGAAGTATTACCGCAATCGTCCAGAGCATCGTAGTCTCCTTTGGTGATGCGCTTTTTTCTGCGACTGTTTGGCTCAGCCAGACTATTGAAGGCAGGAGGTTGGGAATATAGGGTTGATTCCGTAGCGCAGAGGTGCTGTGGCCCTAAAAACTGCGGGATGAGGGTTCAGACGGTTGCAGTTCCCGGCAGACGGTCTCAATAGATTTGTACGATTCCGTTTCGAACCGCGTACAAGGTTAGATCAGCAATGGAATGTAGATCGAGTTTCCGCATCAGGTTGGTGCGATGCGTTTCGGCGGTCTTCACGCTTAAGCTAAGGGTCGTGGCGATCTCCTTGGTAGTTTTGCCTTCGGCAACGAGTTGAATCACTTCCCTTTCCCGAGGTGTGAGAACATGCTGCTCGAAATTATCACGCACTTCCTGCGGGCGCAGATACCCGTCGAGCATCATCTGCGCGACTTTGGAAGTAAAGAACGTTCTACGGTTTTGCAAAGCTTCCACCGCAGCCACCAAGTCGCGGCCGGCATCGGACTTGAGCAAGAAGCCGCGCGCGCCTGCTGCGAGCACTTCGCGCACGACCTGCTCCGAATCGTGAATGGTGAGGATCAGAATGCGAGCCTCGGGCATGGAGGCAAGGATTTGCCGAGCAGCATCCAAACCGTTCAGGTTCGGCATTCCGATATCGAGGAGCAGCACATCGGGCTTTGATTGGCTGGCAAGCTCTACGGCTTCGCGACCATCCGCAGCTTCGCAGCAAACCTCCCAACCAGCGTGGCCCTCAAGAATGGAACGAATGCCCTTCCTTGCGACTTCATGATCGTCGGCGATCAGTATCCGAAGCACGCGCGCTCCCTCCTGCCTCCCGGCAACAACGCGAAAATGTCGGTCGTCGATCTAGCGGAGCGAAGCGCCGTGTTGAGTTGGTTGCAAACACAACGTAGCCGGTTGCCACGGATCTGTCGGCCCACTCGTGCAGGGCCGGAACAACCAGGTCAAGGAACGAACTGAATTATGGAGATGCAATGTTGCCGCCAATCCCAAATGCATTCAGTTTCTAACCGTTGTGCAAGGGCATGCTGAATGTGATGTAAGTTTTTCCCCGCAGGTTACATAGAAATCAAGAGCCGGACCTCAGCACGGCCTAGGTGATCAATCAGGTATTTACCTTAGCGCGTAAAGGCGCGCTCCGGTCGCCGCGAGCAGAAGAGATGGCATCTAACAGGGCCGACGGAGGACTCCCTATGCGCTCATCCGCTCCCTGGAGCGTCACCAAGATTGTTTCAACCGGCTGCATCGCCGTTGTTTTGGCGGCAAGCGTCGCGGGACAGACCTCAGCCCCGAATGGGTCGACAACGGCACCTGCACCGGCCTCAACTCCAGCTGAAAATGGGGTTCCTCAATCCGCAGCCCCTGATCAACAGCCCTCGGCGCAGGAGCCCACCAGTAATGACCAGGGCATGTTCGTATTCAGGAAGCAGATCGAGGAAGTTGTGCTGCACGCTACGGTTGTCGATCCGGAACAGCACATGGTCACGGGACTGGATCGAAGCGCCTTCACTGTTTACGAACAAGGAATGCCGCAGACCATCACTTCGTTCCGCCGGGAAGATGTTCCGGTCGAGATGGGGATCGTGGTGGACAACTCCGGCTCGATGCGCGAGAAGCGCGGGCAGATCAGCCAGGCGGTCTTAAATCTGATTCGCGCCAGCAATCCTGAGGATCAGATTTTCGTGGTGAATTTCGGACTGGAACCTTATCTGGATCAGGACTTCACCTCGGACGTGAAGCTGCTGGAAGCGGCACTGCATCAAGTCTCCGCAAAGGGGAGCACCGCGCTGTATGACGCCATCGTAGCCTCGACGGTGCATCTGGAACACAACCCGCGTCTTAACAAGAAAGTCCTGCTGGTCATTACGGATGGCCAGGACAATATGAGCGAGGAGACCCTGCAAGAAGCTGCGCGCCGACTGCAACAGGCGAATGGTCCAACGCTGTATGCTATTGGGCTCACAGGCGGCGAATTGCGAAGCGCGGGGCGGGAGGCGCTGCAGAGCTTGGCTGCGGGAACCGGTGGGGTGGCTTACTTTCCCGAATCTCTAGATCAGGTGGATAACATCACGCGGACGGTGGCGCGCGACATACGGAGCCAGTACATCATTGCGTACAAGCCTCACAATCAGAATGGCAAGCCGGACTACCAATCGTTGCGAGTAGAGGCGAACGCCCCGGGATATGGCAAACTCACCGTCCGCACCCGAAGCGGATACTACCCTCCCGAGGCAGCTCACTGAGAGCCGCCTTACCGCTGGTCTGTCCTAACTCAGGCAACCGTGGTTTCCGGAGCACTGTGGATCTGAGCCGGCATCTGAATCTGGATGATGTTGTTCTTGATGGCATAAACCACCAGATCGCGAATCGAGTGCAGGCTGAGTTTGCGCATGATATTGCTGCGATGGGTTTCCACGGTCTTGGTGCTCAGGTTCAGCAGGGTCGCCACTTCCTTGGAGCTCTTTCCTTCCGCCAGAAGTTGAGTGATCTCGCGCTCCCGCACCGTCAGGGTTGGCAAGTTCGGCGCCTCGTTACGGGCTACGACGTGACCTTTGTCGAGGAACCCAGCCAGCACCAGATCGTTCACCCGCGGAGTGAAGAACATGCGCTTGCTCTGCAAAGCTTCCACGGCAGAAACCAGATCGCGAGCCGCGTCCGACTTGAGCACAAAACCGCGAGCACCAGCATCGAGCGCCTCACGGATGACCTGATCGGAATCCGTTATGGTGAGCACGATGACTTTGAATTGCGGATCGTACTGCATCAACTGGCGCGTAGTGTCCAAGCCGTTGAGGCTGGGCATGCCGATATCGACGATGACGACATCGGGTTTCAAGCGCTTGGCCATTTCGAGCGCTTCGCGGCCATCCGAAGCTTCCCCGCAAACCTCCCATCCCTCATGTTTCAGAAGAAGAGAGCACAAACCTCGGCGGACAATTTCATGATCGTCGGCTAACAGGATTCGCAGTTTCATGGCAGACTTACCTCCACGGTTTTTCCGAGAGTATTAGAGACAGATTCGGATCTTCAGTACCCCACTAGCACGAAGCCTGTGGGCTTCGTGCCAAAGCGGTAAACACCCGATGCTGACTCACTGATTCGACGGCTTCCAACAGATCGCGCGCGGCGTTGGATTTCACAACGTAACCTCGGGCGCCCGCATCCAGCGCTTCCCGCATCATCTGCGGAGAGTCATGTTGCGTAACAAACAGAACTTCGGGACCAGCGTTTTTGTGCTTCTGCTGAATGAGCCGGCAGGCTTCAAGGCCGTTCATTCGAGGCATGGTGACGTCGAGCACTACGACATCCGGCTGCAAAGTATCGACCTTCTCCACGGCCTCGAGTCCATCTGAAGCTTCACCTACTACTTCCCAATCGCCTCGGCCCTGAAGAAGAGTTCTCAACCCTTGTCTCACGACGGGATGATCATCCACTAACAGGATCCGGACAGCCATAAAGTTCTCAACCCTCTGATGCGCCACCGTGCACTCCTGACCACGGCTCCACGGCCGGCTTTGCTTTGTAGTTTGCCCCATTCCCGCCGCGGAGTCCACTAGCATCAGGGGAAGGCAATTCCGAATGCGTGAAACACCTTGAAGCTAGCATGGCGGTCAACTCCCCCGAATACAGGGAATCCTGTATTCTAGCGCTCAAAATATCCAGACTTAAGCAGAGGCTAACTCGCAATTGCAGGAAAATAGGTGCCCGCATGCAGCAGAGCATCCACGGCTTCGACGATGGAACCGACGTCCGATTTCGCGCAAGCTCCCCGGATCCCGGCCTTGCGGGCTTCCTCCGCCAATTGTTTTGAGAGATGAATAGTGACCAACAGAATGGGTATCTCCGGGAAAAGCCCCGAGATCTGCCGGGCAACATCGAGCCCGTTCAGATCGGGCATTTGAAAATCCAATAGGATCATGTCGGGGGGATTTTTCTTTACTCTTTGCAGAGCTTCCCCTCCGGTTCGCGCCTCGTCGCAAACCTGCCAGGCACTTTGCTGCTCCAGGAGAGCGCGAAGATAATTGCGTACCGCCGGGTTATCATCTACCACCAGAATACGAACCAAACTGACCGTCCCTCCACTTAAAACGTAAAGATGTTTCTAATGTTCGCTGGTACCCGATACGGGACGGGTGCCAACCATTTAATAACCTCGCGGCGTGCCATCGCAATACTGCGAACTCCGTAGAGTGGGTAACTCACCATATTCCTTTGTCGCTGCCCGTAAGCTTTAATTCGATCGCCGCCGCGGCAGCTAAACCGGGCAACAGGCTGAGGCGCAGAGCGCTTTGTAGCTCGCCATTCAGGAATAATCTTTTCCACTCCGAAACGTACAATCTGGCGGCCTGCGGGAAAATAGGAATGCGCAGGAATTTCCTTCGGAAGCTGACCAGTTCGTTGCCAAACTGCGCCGCATCGGTTACCAGCGGTGACAACAAAAGATCTTCTCCGCGATACGGCTTCACATATCCAGAGACGGTCACGAGGTACGTGGCCAGGCCATCCCAAAGGCCGGCGGATTGAGCCAGCGACTTGAGATATACGTAGTCAACTGAGCCCGAATCCACCAGGCGTGCAGTGTCCACAACATCGCACAGGCGCAGATAAAAGTGGCGATACATGCGTTGCAGGGTGCTGATTATCAAGCGATCTTCCGACGCCGGCACGCGAAAAGTCTCTCCGCCAAATCGCGCCGACTGCGCTCGCGTGACGAGAGAATTCGTGATCGCGACCTGCTCTCCAGTCTGGCCCAAGCGAGATACGTGGACCTCGACCAATTCAGGGAGACCGGGCACAACGAAGTTCCATTTGTTGGCCAGCCGGTCGCCCCAGCTCCGCGCGTCGGGGCGTGCATGAAGGCGCCCCACCATGATGGCTACAACGTCGGCGCTCTCCGCATTGGTGTAAAGATCGAGATCGTTTCCGAGATCGGGCCAGTGATCGAGAGACTTGATCACAATCACCGCACCGACTTGCTTGAGTGCCTCACAAATAGGAAGCAGAAAAGATAATGCGTGTTGTATGCGGGCATGCTCTTTCAACAAGGCCTGCTCAACCCAATCGGCGCGCTCGTGCCCGGCGGCCGCCAACGCTTGATGCAAAACAGGAAATGTCCGGGCAATGACATGGTGAGAGGTCGCCAGGCTCCACAGCTCGCCGAAATCCTCGGCGCCGAAAGTAGAAACGATTTCAGCGATTTCCTCATTGCTGCTTTCGCGAGCTGCGCTCGAGGCACCGGAACCGCTACTTACATCGCACTCCAGCAGCAAGCGGGAGAGAAGAGAAAGACACTCCGTAGAATTTTTCACGCCGTCCATAGTTTTGACTCGCATGCCGCCAACGGGCAAAGATTCGACGTGCATTCTTCGATGAGAAAACTCGCTCCGCTGTTGTTACTAGAGCGATTAACTCAGTGCGGCGTGGGCTGGCCCTGGCTTGCGCGGCCGTCATCGCCACAATTAGTGGCCGAGCGGCGTTCAATGGCAGTCCCTTCCTCATAATCGTTCCAGGTTTCAATCAGGAGAAACGGCAGCGGCTTGGAGCTGTCGTAGTAGCGCTGATAGAAATTCAGAGTTTCATCCAGCGTTTTGCCGCAGGCGCTTTGCATGTGGCGATTGAGTCCCCACTTGGCGGCGGAATCGTCGAAGCCGGACCACGCGCCACCGACCGCAATTTTGTCGGGATGCTTCTGCATGGTCTTGTAGAAGTCTTCGAGATAGGCCTGGCCCCAGTTACCCCCATCCGGCGCCCATCCGCCCGGGCCGGGCTGCACCCAGGCGTAGGAGCCCGCAAAATCATTGGCATATTGCGCCTGCGGTTGGTCTTTGTAGATCAGGAGTGGCGGGCGGTCCCAACTGCCGCAGTGCTGGCGAACCTGATTCCAGTCAACGTGCCCGCTCTTGGGAAAAACAAAGATCATCGGGCTGCCGTTATAGGTGAGGTAGGCATCGCGATATTTGGCGGTGGGTCCGATGTAGCTTGCGTATGCCTTATCGAGAGCGGCGATTGCGTCATCCGTCGCTTGCGCGTCTTCGTCGGCCGCTTCGTTGTAAAGGAGTGCTACCTGGAAACGGCCCTCGCTCGCGACTTGTTGCAGCAGAGCGAAGTTGTGATCGGAATAAGGATTGCTCTCGCCGTACCAGTCGACGACAAAGGCCGATATCCCCATCTGTCGAGCTTGTTGAATTTGCTTTCGGAGAACGGCAGGATCCTGGCTGGAATAGCCAACATCCATGTGGGTGTGGTCACCGAACCAGGGCATGTACACCGCGAGAAGCTTGGGATAAAGACCTGGCGCCTGCGCGTTCTGCTGCAGGATATGATGAGCACCGGGCGTGGTGCAGCCGCTCGCCATCATGAATAACGCCATGGTTAACCCTAGAAACGACCTGGGCAATCGACATCTCCATTTCTTACGGCCTTCCTGCGGAGTAAATTAAGATGCGTCTGCGGACCGGACGGTTGGCGCGCCAAGGGCTGGATGACGGCGTTCAGGACGATGGTGTTCAGGCGAAGTTCAGGCTGGCAACAAGCCATCAAAACTGTGGCACAGCCTGCAGTTGGCGAATGGCCCAACGATCGGCGCCGGGAGTCATGAGCACGACGTAGTGGACGACTACATGTTCGTCATGGATGATCGTGTTTCCATCGCGAATCTGTAATTGATATTGAGAGGTGTCGTGCAACTCCATGACATCGCCTTCGGGCGCGTAAAACACTACCTCAAGCTGATGATTTTGATCCAAGTATCGCCGGCTCAAACCTGACTTCTGCTGGCCGGCAACGGTCTGACTAAGCCACTGCTTGGCGTCGCCGGAGAAAGCTCCTGCTAGTGGGTCGACGGTATTGGATTCCAGCGCCTGCGCCATGCTGGTCCACGCGAAGCGATAGTCACGAAGGATTCCACGTTCGGTGAGGCTCTCAACCGCGCGTGGGCCGGCATTCTTCGTATTCAACTGGACTTGGACACCGCTATCGGCAGCGTGCAATTTGAGGCCAGGTGAAAATGACAAAACACATAGGGCGATGGCGGCGACCACGAAACGAATGGGAAGCTCGGCTCTCACTGTTCGGCTCATGGCTGCGCTCCCACGCGAATTTCGTTTCCCATCACAACGCCGGAGGCCACTGATATCGTCGTTGGACCTGGCGCTTCCATTTGGGCCCGCGCTACGCCCTGCTTGATTGGAGCATCCACCGTACCCATTCCAGCTGACCCGGTGGCAGTAAACGTCACCATCGTGCCATCGGGGACTACATTTCCCGCGCAATCGTGAACGGGCTCAGTTTGGACGAGAATGCCCTTCGGCGTGCGCTGGCCGGTGATGCGAAGATTGCACGGGTCCGACGCAACTTGCTGCATCGCACGCGGCGTCTTCAGGTCGTCCAGCGATGCCGTGACTTGCACCGGACCGGCAGACTTGCCGGAACCGGTTCGAAACCAGGCCACCCCGTTCTGCGTGCGAACGGATCGTGACCACAAAGGAACGTCTTTTGCCGTAAGTCGGAAGTTGACGTTCTCCGTGGCGAGAACAAGGTTGCGATATTGATCGAAGGGAAATGCAACGCCGCTCACTGCGTCCGCTAGCGCGACCGGAACCCGCGAGGGATGCACCAGAAAAGTGAGATCAGCTGGTTTGGAGGCACTTACGTAAAAACTCTCACTATGACACGTGCCCAAGCACACGATCGCCAGATAGTCACCTGCATTGCGCAAATCCTGCGGCGCTAACTGCACTTCTCCGCCGAGCGTGATGTCGGTCTTCCGTGACACTCCGGGACCGAGAAGATAAAAGATCGCCTTGCCGCTTCCAGTGGTAGAAATGGATGCTTCCTCGCCTGCGACTGCGGAGTCGGGAACGTGGAAATCTTGCGCGGAGCACAGTCCGGCAAATGATCCCGTCGCACAGAGGACCGCGCAAAGCTGCAGCAGGCGCGACATTCTAGGACCTCCCCAAACTAAAATGATTCACTACGACATGAAAGCTATGCACCTTGGCCGCGAGAGCCTTGGGGATTTCCACTGCAAAAGATTCCGAGGATTGCGGAAGAAGAGCGCGGTCGACGTAGCCGTCCGAAACCCATACGACTTTGCCGTCGTTGTCGTAGAAACTGGCGATGACGTGGGGAATATTGACCGTCTGACCACCCTGATTCAGCAAGTCTCCGCGGAGAACGCTCTTTCCTTGAACGTCAGAATCGATCTTCTGATTCATGACCCCAATCACCGGATCTGCTGATGCCGGAACCAGGCTGGCTTTCACATCCATGTGAACGTTCTTGACACTCTTGAGATTGAGGTTCGGAAAGTCGATGCGATAAGGCGTGACCTGCTTCGGCAACAGAACATGCGCGATTTTATCGAAGCTGCTCTCTTCATCAATCGGATTGCCTGCGGCGTCGACCAGTGTTGCATTGACCGTCACGAACGCCGGAATCGTATCTTCGTTCGTGACCTCTCCCATCACCACTGCGCCCTCGGCTGAATCGACAGCGTTCATCGAAATGATGCGGACGTGCGGCGCATCCACATTTTTCGATCCCCACTCATCGTCAGCGCTTCCAGTTACCAAATCCCAACGGAGGAAGTTGACCGGGATGACCTGGGCAGGCACTGAGGGTACCTCGACCTTGGGCCACACCGCTTTCCAAACGTCACCTTGCCGAATCAAGTGAATATCGCGCACGTCTTCCAGCGGCCCTACCGGAGTGGAAAAATGCAAGCGGATACGAAATTGAGCTTCGTCGTTGGTAGCATGCATCGGGCGCGAGTCAAAACCTTCCAGCGCGGAAAAAGAACGCAGGCTTCCATTCGATCCCATCCAATCCTGAATGAAGGCCTGCTCGCTGATTCCGCTTGTACTCGAAATGCCGGCAAACGCACGGTCCCAATTGCGGCGCTGGACATCGACGAGCAAGTTGATGAGCGCTTGATCCGGCGTGCTTGCTCTAGCAGTATGCAGGGCGGAACCTTTGGTCACACCGACTGTGATTCCGGCCTGTCCGGTCACATAAAGGCCCAGCACCATCAATGCGACGGTTACCGCGACAAGAACAATTGGAATCGCAAATTTCATTCTGATTCCTCAGCCTGCATTCTCAGGCAACGATATGGTGTTCACGATCCTCGGAGCGAACCGGCATCCGTACTCCAACCGGCACGCGGCGCGTCTCGGGTAAGAAGAATTCGAAAAAGATCGCCAGAAAACTTATGCCAATCGGGAGGATTCCCCACAGCAATCCCTGCCAGGGAGCGGGAATCGCATCCGACTCAATTCTGTGAGCCGGAGGAACGTCCTCCTTCGACCACGCCGTGATCTCACCGTTGCCGAAGGTCTCGATCTTGCGCCAGCCCACGAAGGTAAGCAGAGGCTCGTAGTACGGGTCGTGCACAAAAATGTACTTCAGGCCATAACGGTTGGCGTGTTCGAGCATCGCGCGAAGAGCGGACATGCCAGCGGTGCCGTAGAATTTCGCATTGGTGAGCTGCGCCGACCCATAGTGAGTCATTTCGGGCAGCAGGCGGGCGGAGTTGTAGTCGCCGTCCACGCTGCCGGCATCGGTGTAAGTCGATACCTTCGCGAGTTCACTCCCGAAACCCAGAGTGATATAGCGATAAGAGTCATGGCCATCGCGATTCAGGAAGGCGATCACCGGCTCGACATTGGTTGCGGCGGTCGGCCGGAACGGGTTCGCATTGAGCCAGAAAAGAGCGGCTCCGATGGTTGCGACCGATGCCAGCGCGAGCCCTACCGCCGCCTTGGAACGGAAGCGATCGAGAAGTTCGATGGCCAGGACTCCCACAAAGGGCATGGCCATCAGCGTCGCCCAAAAGGTGAACCGCTCGAAGGTGAGAACTTCAAAGGCGCGTCCCAGCAGCCAACGCGGCAAAGGTGTTGTGCCACCAAGTCCGAAAATAAAGGTAAGCCAGAAGCCGAATAGCAAAGGCCGCCAGCGGCGGGACGAAGCTCCGCGAATGACGATGAACGGCAGCGCCAGAATCAAAGCGCCATACGGAATCACGAAGTAGTTAATTGCGGTAATGGAATTCAACAAGAAATTGGCGCGGCTGTCGTGCGGGATGGGAATCTGATGAATCGGATGTTGAATAACAGCCAGCCAATAAGGCAGCAGGACGATACCGACACCGGCCCCGACGAGAACACCAAACACCGCCGCCCGCATTAGTACGCCGCCAACCGATCCCGCTACTCGCTCGTCGCGAGCGTCCAGATAGGCCGTCCACAACACGGGGCCAGCAAAAAGGACCACACCAAAAATCAGGGTGACGTGGTGGGCAGCGGCGGCGGTAAGGCTTACCGCTACTCCCTTCACCAAGGAACGCCCTGAAGCCTCGGTCATCCATTCATAGAAATAAGGCAGCGCGTTCAAGTAGAGAGCGGCCGAGGCTACCGTTGCCAGTTGCCCGGCTTGATACACCAGAAAGGCCAACGCTCCTAAGAAAATGGAGCCTAAAGCGGCGTAGCTTGCGGCGCGGTCATCGACCCAAATTTTGGCGAAGCGAAATACACCCACCGGCAACAACAGAACCGCAATTAGTTGCACCAGCATGTAGCCCATCTTCAAGCCAACCACGTTGGACATGAGCGCGATCCACTGGTGGGTCAAGGGAGGATAAGTAGTTTGCGAGAAGCCTCCAAACCATTTTTCATTCCACGGATCGAACCAGTGATGAGCGTAGTGCGACGCAAAGAACATGTGGAAATTGGCGTCAAACGAGCCGGCAGGAAGCTGCATCAGCAGCAGCGGCCCGTGAACTGCCAGCGCTACCAGAACAATTGCAAGAAGAGGAACTGGACGAGAGTAACTACCTTGGACAGTGCTCACAATTGTGCGCTCCATAGGGTTCGCAGCGAAAACGTTGGATTCCGAAACCCGGCGGGGGGTTTACTCGAATTTTGGGCCATTTCGAGGGCGGTTTTCCTCCCCAGAAGCAGCCTTAGCCGAAGGAGTGGCATCTGATGGGAGCCGCAGAAAATTGTCATGCGGGAGGTAATTCAAAGACTTGTATCCAGCGTGGTGATTCTGTGAAAAGCCGACTTCCGCTCACGAGCTTTTGCATCGTTTTACTTTTCGGTTCAGCGCTTGCTCAGACGTACGACATCAATGGTCAAGGCACGTCCGCTTCCAAGAACCAGAGCTCGAAGAACGCCAACAATACCGCCCAAGATACCTCCAGCCAAAGTGGGTCAGGATTTGGCTGGGGATCGAGCATCGAAGTCTCGCGTCAGGCTCGGGCGGCGCAAGATGCATTAAAGAGAAACGACTACACGGCGGCGGTGGGGTTTGCAGAGCGCGCCGCGAAGGCCGCACCTCAGAATGCTGAACTCTGGTTTTTGCTCGGCTACGCGGATCGGCTCGCGGATCACTATCAGGCTTCGGTTGACGCATATAACCGCGGGCTGAAGATTCAGCCTGGGTCGGTTCGTGGCATGGCCGGGTTGGCACAGACTTACGCCAAAATGGGCCGAGAGGCTGATGCAGAACAGTTGCTCAAGCGTGTGGTGGATGCGAACCCGAAAGATGCGAACAGCCTACAGTTGGCAGGCGAGCTACTGCTAAACTCGGACCCTACGCAGACGCTGGAATTGCTGAAGCGCGCCGATCTGCTGCAAGCGTCTCCTCATACGGACCTGTTGATTGCGCACGCGTATGAACGTCTCGGTCAAGCCGATGAGGCCACGCACTATTTGAATGTCGCGAAGCGCCGGGCGCCGAACGACCCTGAAGTCCTGCGAGCAGTTGCCGGGGAATATCGCGATCAAGGGCAGTACGATCAAGCGATCGCAACGTTGCAGGCGATTCCTAAGAAGACGACTGACATCGAAGCTGAGCTGGCATATACCTACCAGCTCGCGGGCAAGCAGCAGGAAGCGGCGGACTTGTACACGCGGCTCGCAAAGGCAGCAAAAGGAAACATCGGTCTCGATCTCAGTGCCGCGCAGGCATTGGTTGGTTTGGGTCAGGCGGATGCTGCCCAGAGTTTCCTGGAAGATGCCCAGAGAATTGACGGCAACAATTACCGGCTGCATGCGATTCTCGGAGCAATCGCCGAATCGGACGATCGCTTTGCGGATGCGAGCACGGAATACAATCTCGCGCTCGCGAATCTGCCGGCACATGTTCCTGAAGGTCCACTCTATCCAATAGAACTGCGGTTGAAACTTTACGAGCTCGATCTGCGGCAGGAAGATGAAGCCGGAGCGAAACAGCAGCTGGCCGCCGCCTTTGCGGCAATCAATCAGGTCAGCGTTCCGCAGTCTTCCCGGCCCGAGATGCTGAGGCTGAGGGCCGCGATCGAAGCTGGTTCCGGCAACATCGATGCGGCCAATAAGGATCTCCAGGAAGCGCTCTCTCTGGCACCCTCAAACGTAAATTCGCTGTTGAACTATGCCAGCTTGCAATGGAAGATCGGGCAGAAACAAGCTGCCGAGGATACTTTCGCAAAAGTGTTGGACCTGGATCACAACAACCGCACGGCTTTGTCATCGCTGGGTTATCTCGCCCGCGACAAGGGAGACGCGAAGCTCGCGGAGAACTTTTTCAAGCGCGCCGTGAACGCGCATCCGAAAGATTATGAACCATATCTCGCGCTGGGCGACTTGTATACCGCCGGACAAAACTATCACGCGGCTGAAACCAATTACGAGGAAGCTTACCGGCGGATGCCCAGCAACGCGATGATCATTGCGGGCGGCGCGAATGCAGCTCTGGAAGCGCACAACCCTGAGCTGGCAAAGCATTGGCTCGACCGCGCGACTGGGAAGATGAACGACAGCGCGCAGGTAAACCGCGAACGCGAGCGTTACCTGACACTCAAAGGCGATTATTCTGAGTCGGCGAAGCTGGGATACAAGGTTCTCGAAACGCTTCCTCACGATCGTGAGGGCGTGGTGTATCTGGCTTACGATCTCTACTACCTGAACCGTTATGATGAGGCCCTGGCACTGATCACGAAGTACGAACCAATCCTTCCTGATGACAAGGATCTACCGCTGGTCGACGGCAATATTCATGCTCATAACGGGCAGTTGCGCGAGGCGCTCGATGACTACACCCTCGCGCTGCAGCATGATCCGAAGATGGCTACCGGATACGTGAATCGCGGATTCGTATTGAACGATCTTCACGAGGCCGGAAAAGCCGTTCCGGATTTTCAGACTGCGATCCAACTACAGCGCGACTATGGTGAGGCGCATCTGGGATTGGCGTTCGCAGATTTGCAACTGCACCGGCCCAAGCCCGCGCTCAGCCAGCTCGAGGTAGCTCAGAAGATATTGGGCAAGTCGCACGCGTGGCATTTAGCACGGGCCGAGGCGTTTCGTCAGGAGCAGGATTTTACCCACGCGGAAACCGAGTACAAAATCGCTCTGCAAGAAACCCCGAATGATCTGACCACGCAACTGGCCTACGCCGACACACTGTACCGCTTGCGTCGATATGAGCAAGCGCTGAACGCGCTGCAGGGCGCACAGACCCTGTCCGCCACGGACGCGCGAGTTTATGCGCTGCGAGCGGAGATCCATGCCAGGGAGGGAGCGCGGGAAGATGCGATGCATGACATCCAACTGGCCGAGCAATATGGCAAAGACAATGTAGACATTCTGATGGCGACCGGCGGAGCGCTATTAAGGTTGGGGGATCGGGATGCGGCCATGCAGCGGTTCTCCCGCGCCCTCGACGTCCCGAACGGTGATCGTTTGGGAGTGCGATTGTCAGTGGCGCAGGTATTTTTGCAGCAAGGGCATTACGACGATGTGCACCGCCAGCTCGCGCTGGGCTTCGCCGAAGCCCGCCTCGATGGTTCTGCGGTTTCGGCGGAAGACATTCTGGAGGCGGCGAATACTTTTCTGGCGATGCACGATTTCGATCTTGCGGAAACTTATTTCGACAAGGCCAAACTCGCCGGAGCCAATCCTCGTACCGTGGAAGTCGGACTCGCCAATACTTACCTCGCGGAGGGAGAGAATCACAAAGCAGAAGACGCACTCGCCAGCCTGGGCCCGGCCAGTGACTTCAACGATGACTACGATTACATGATGGCCTCGGCGAATTTGTACCGGCAGCGGCAGGACACAGTCCATGCCCTGTCTTCTTTCGCGCAAGCCAACACGGTCGCCGGACAGGACAATCAGGCCACGGCGCAAGTCGCGCAGGATGAGCTTGCCATGGAGGAAGGACGTCAGATCAATCAGGCCGTGAGTCTTCTGCCAGAGGCCTCATTCGCTCCCGCGCTGGAAGATATCAACGTTTACACGCTGGATGCCAGGATCCTGCACGTCACCAATCCAGCATTGCTGCCGCCACCGCGGCATTCCTACCAGAGCCTGGCCGATTCCCATTATCGAATCCATCTCGGCGGATTGCCTGTGATTTCGGGCTTCGTCGGCGAGAGCCTCACCGCCGGACGCTTCCTGTTTCCCAGCGAGAACATCATCGAGGATCGCAACACCTACGACACTTATTTTAATGGCGGGATTACGCCCGTTCTCCACCTCGGCTCGAACTCGATCACGTTCGACGGCGGGTTGCAGTTTACGATCCGGCGCGACACAATTTCGCCGCAATACATGAGCCAAAATCTTTTCCGCCAGTTCCTCTACATCTCGACGAGTTCTTTTTATAACTGGCTTTCATTTACCGGCAGCGCAATTCGGGAGGCTGGTCCGTTTACCGATACGAACCTGAATTCTCGAGATGCTTCCGCCGGGATCGAATTCACGGTGGGGCGCCCTTGGGGACACACTTCGCTGATCACGGGATACACGGCGCGCGACCTTTTGTTCAACCCGGTGGTACAAGAGTATTTCAACACCTCGAGCTACGTCGGATTTCAAAGAAAGTTCGGAAGCCGGATTACGGCGGCGATCCTGGCGGAGGATTTGCGTTCGTGGCAAGTACAGGGAACGCAGTATGCGACCGCGCAAGCTTTTTTGCCTGGAGGACGCTTTGAGGTGCGCGCCAATCCGCGATGGAACGTGCAGGGATCCTTCTTGCTCTCGCGTGGAGAAGGCTATCACCAATACGACAACGCGCAGAGCGAGTTCACAGTTTCCTATACGCGTCCAGCCCGCAACTCTTTTAAAGACGCCAGCGGCGGAACACTCACTGCGTATCCGTTTCGAATTTCCCTGGGCGTGCAGCAACAGACTTTTTACAGCTTTGCGGGAGGATCCAAGAGCACGATCCTGCCGATCGTGCACTTCACTTTGTTCTAGATTTCGACAATCTCCCGAATGGCATCAACAACAAAAAGCGATGCGGTTGTCTCATCGGTCGATGAGAATCCCCTCAGGACGCCGGCGGCAGCCAAGGGGTTGAAGTCACAACTTTTCGGGGGCGTGCTGACGCTGCTGGCCGGCTCCGGCCTGGTTGGAGTTACGAACCTGGTCTACAACGTGGTGACCGCTCGGCTGCTCGGTCCTACCGGGTTCGCGAATGCTACCGCGGTCTACACCATCCTGATGCTGCTCTCGTGCATCACGCTCGCGTTTCAGGTGGTGTGTGCGAAATATGTGGCCAAAACCAGTTCGGCACAGGACCGCTTTCAGGTTTTCGCCAACCTGCACCAGCGCTCATGGATCGCCGGAATCGGAATCGGACTGCTCTTGTGTCTGTTCGAGCGGCCGCTCACGGCATATTTGAATCTGCCCGATCCTGTCCTTATCTGGTTACTCGCGCTGGGAACGGCGTTTTATATCCCGCTGGGAGTTCGTCGCGGATATATTCAGGGAATTCACGCCTTCCGACCTCTGGCCATTAATTTCATGCTGGAGGGATTGGTCCGGCTCGGTGGAGTTTTTGTATTAATCGGAATCGGCTGGGGGGTTCGGGGCGCAGTGCTAGCCAGTGTGCTGGCGGTAATTGTTGCGTATTTTTTTGCACTTCCGAGTCCCGGCCTGGGTTCCTTCCGCTTTCGGGGATTAGCGATCTCATCCCGCGAAGGATTGCAAGCCATTGTTTTCTTTGCGGGGCAAACGGTCATCAATAATTTCGACATCGTTCTGGTAAAGCATTTCTTTCCTCCCGTTGAAGCTGGACTCTATGCTGCGGTGGCATTGGTCGGCCGGCTGGTGAATATGTGCGCGTGGTCGGTGGTCAATACCATGTTTCCGGTTTCCGCCAGTGCCGGGGCAGATGAGCACGAGGCCAGTCCCGTCCTATTCACTTCTCTTTCGATGGTCTTTCTTATCTTGTCCCTTTTGATCTTCGGCCTGTGGATGGTCCCCAGCTTTCTCTGGAAAACCTTATTCGGCGCGCAGTTTGCGGTAGGCAATTATGGAATGCTGGCTCCGTTGCTGATTCTGTACGCCATCACGGCGGGCGTCTATTCTCTGAGTTCCGTCATCATCACCTACGAGATGTCCCGCAAGATTGCGAACACAAGCTGGCTTCAACTGGCATTCAGTGGCGCTTTGGCTTTGGGTGTTTATCTGCTTCACCAAACCCTTCGCCAGGTGATTCTTGTCCAATTAGTGCTGATGGTGATCCTGCTTTTCGTCCTGATGATTCCTCTGCTGCGGAATCAGTTGACGCCACAAGCGCTCGGCAGCTATAGCAGCTATAGCAGCTTGCGCCTCCGCCGCTTGCTGACCGAAGAAGAAGTGATAGCGGAATTTCTGAGGAGCGAGTTTCACCATCCTGAATTCGACGACTATCGCCACGAATTCGAATCTCTGGTGAAGAGTCCAAACTTAGATAGCTCTCGCGAAAACGCGGTGCGCCAAGCTCTGCTATTTTTGCGTCGAGGCGCAATGTGGCGGGAGCTTCCGGCGGATACCAAGTGGTTCGAAGTCGAACTTAGCGCCAAGGATTTGGATCGCATTCGATTTTTTCCTCGGGCACAATGGCGCCGTGCCGCCGATGGAAGCTTCTACATGAAGGACGTAGTTGAGCGCTTGCGCCTGAAACTGGCTGAGACCAACGACGATGAGTTCTTTCGTAAGCTGCGGCTTTTGAGCTTGTCGGTAGAGGAGAGCCTGGTCAATCCCACGGTCCTGCTGATCGGAATCAACAACCGGGGACCGCTGACCATTCTGGATGGCAATCACCGCATGGCGGCGGCTTTGCTCAGCCAACCTGTCCCTGTGCTGAATCGCTTCCGCTTTATCTGTGGATTCTCGCCTGAGATGGCCAAGTGCTGTTGGTATTACACCAACGTGAATACGCTGCTGCGTTATCTCAAGAATCTTGTCCGCTACTTCACCTACGACCCGGAGAGCGACATCGGACGCTTCCAGGAGCGAGGCTTCTAGAGTTGATTTACTGCGGCGCCGGAGCACCGGCTGGAGGCACGGCCGGCTCCTGCACGACTGAGTTGTCGCGCCGCAACAGGAGAATCGGTTCCTGGTGCTGGCGGCGGGCATCCCGTTCCTCCCGCTCTTTGGCTTCTACTTTTGCGTCGCTGTCGGATGCGACCCGGGACAACGGCAAACCTTCCGCTGAGCTGCGAGTAGCCAGCCCTACGGGAATATTGGCGCCGCTCAGAGCCTGCGCTTTGTCATAGAAAAATTGCGCGGTCTCACGGTCGCCTTCGATTTCAGACACGTAGCCGATATTGTTGGCCGCGAATGCATTGGTCGGGTCTAGAGCGTAGGCGCTGCGGAAATCTTGTTCCGCCACGCTCAACTCATTGCGATTGATCGCCGAGACTCCGCGAGTGTTTAACTCCGCCAGCCTGGTCTCGCGGGTCATCTGAGTTTCCAGGCGATTGCGCAAGTTGCGGGCATTCTGTGCGGCCATCTCACTGACTCGTTTCCCTCTCCACGTGCGATTGAGAGTAACCACGGCAGCCGCGTCAGAATTTACGGCGGCAGCAGAGTCGTAGTATTTCAGGGCGGCCTGCGATTCCCCTTCCATCTCTTTTGCGACGCCCATGTTGTTGAGAGTGAATATATTGTTTGGATCGGTCTTCAATGCCTGTTGCAGCAGGATGTCGGCCTGGGGACCGCGTCCTTGCGCCAGCAGGCGCACGGCTTCCACGTTGTCATGATTGATCTGCAGCGGCAAGTCCGGGATGGCGAGCGCCTCTTTGAGGGTGCGGCCTTCCACGCGAGGCGAGCTCGCTTTATCGATTGCCGCGTCGCTTGCTCCTTTTCCCGCGAGAGCATAGAAGTTCTGGGCGCGGTCGATTTGTCCCTTCAACTCGGAAATGTAGCCCAGATTGTTCAGGGTGAAAGGGTCGTCGGGATCGAGCAGGTAGGCTTTATAGAAAAACGTCTCAGCCTTTTCGTACTTGTGCTTGCGGATCGCTTCCACGCCATCCTGGTTGAGGCGCTGTACTGGGGTCATGTGGCTGCGTTTGGGCAGAGTAATCTTCAGGTCGCCCGCCTGGGCGTACGATCCCCAGCCAAACGTAATCCCGACCAATCCGGCGACAACCCAATGTTTCCAAGGCATTCCGCAGGCCTCTCTTTCGGAATCGAACACGCAAAGCCTAATTGAGATGCCGATTACAGGGGATGGTTTGTCGTTGCGGCGCAGATTTTTCCTGGCGAAATGACTACCTTGCGGCCGTTCTTAGCATCAAATTGCGGCGTCGAAATATAGGTGCATGAGGAGATCATGGGCTTCGAGATCACATGGCGATTTTTTTCGTGCGCGTTTGCGAGCAGCGTCGTCGCGGCCTCTATTCTCGGAGCCGCGCACGGACAGGTTGTAGCTTCCCGGTCCGTGGTTTCGCCCGCCACAGCGACCGTGACACCGTCGTCGATCGCGCCTGTTATTACGACAGACAACGCGGAGATAGAACTCGATCCCGCCAGCCTGCTTCCTGACTTACCCGCGCTGCCCCCAGTCAAGGCGAGCCTGATTGGTGGCACGATTCAGAAGGTGGACCGGATACGCGACCAGCTCACGATTCAGGTCTTCGGGGGCGGAAAAATGAAAGTCGCGTTCGACCCCCGCACACACATTTATCAGGGAAGCACACAGGCATCGGCTTCCGATCTGCGCCCCGGCGATCGCGTCTACGTCGACACGATTCTGGATCGCAGCATTATCTTCGCGCGCAACATTCGGCTGGCGAAAGCGGCCGCGGGCGGGATGAGTCAGGGTGTTGTGATGAGCTATCGCGCAGACAAGAACGAACTGATCGTGCGCGATCTGCTCTCCCCCGACCCGGTGAAATTGCGTTTCACCCCGAATACGCAGATCGTGCAAGACGGGCGTGCAGCCTTTGCCAGCCAGTTAGTCCCCGGAACGCTGGTGGATGTGAGTTTCGCCGCGCAGAGAAACGATCGCAACGCGCAGCGAGTTTCTATCCTGGCGGTTCCCGGCACGGACTTCACCTTCGCCGGGCAGGTCACAGCGCTGGACCTGCGTATCGGTCTTCTGGTTCTCACATCGGTGACCGACCACAAGACGTATGAAATTTATTTAGATCCATCGGTCATTACATTCGATGAGCGGCTACATCCGGGAGCAGAGGTAACGTCGGTGGCGAACTTTGATGGATCCCGTTACGTAGCTCGCACCCTTACGGTCAATTCCCAATAACCTGATCACATGCTTTGCGGCGTGCATGGCCCCGGAGGCGATGTAGGGGTTGGCGGCGAGGGCGGCGTCGACCAGGGTACGTTCGCAAAGTCGAAGAAATCCAGCAAATCTGGTTGAGCCGCATCGCGGTCGGTCAGGTGCGCGCTTGCGCCGATGAAGCGGTTCTCCACAAACTTGATGATGGCGGTGTGATCCATCGGGATATGAGAAACGTAGTGCTTCCGTACAAAAGGTGAAATCACGAGATTCGGCAACCGGAAGCCGAGTTGCGCGGCGAAGCCTTGTTGCGCAGGGGCGTCACCCGGATTTGCGCCGGGATCCGCCGGCAGAAGATCGCAGTGCAGCGTGGGAACTCCTCCGAGCGGAAGACACGGCTCGTAGCCGTCTGCATTTACGGCAATCGACTTGATGTCGGCGACTGTTCCCAGCGAGCTATCGGTATTGTCGTTGGAATGCCCCGGAACGGGCGGAACGTGATCGAAAGGTCCGCCCGGCTCATCGTAGCTCAGGAAAAACACCGAACTCGCCCACGATGGACTTTGCATGAGGGCATTGATCAGACTTGCAACCTCCTGCTGGCCTGCGAGAATCGATTGACCCGAGCCAGGATGTTCGTCGCTGCTCCCATAAGCCGCTTCGATGAACGCATAGCTTGGCAACGTGTTGTTGGCGGCGTCGGTGAGGTATTGATCGAGCGGGGCGATATGAGTCGTGTCGATGCAAAAGGCATTCGTAGCGTCGCCAAGCGCTTGTTGTGAGCCAACGGTTGGGGCGGTGCATGCAGCGTGTTGCGGATTCTCGTACAGATATTGGCTCGCATAAGTGAAATCGGAGAACGTGGTCACCGGATAAGCATTGGATTGTCCGCCTGGGCCGCAGTCGCCATCTTTGTCGGTACATCCGCCCGCGGTAATCGAATAATAGATTTTCCACGATACGCTATTCTGATCCAACTCTTGAAAAATGGTTTCGATGTTGAGTTGGCTGGTAATGCCGTCGTCGACGAAAGGATCGTTCACCAGGCCCTGCGTCGTTCCTCCCGTCATCGTTGCAATGCGGTTCGGCGTGCTTTTGCTGGAGACGGGCGAGAACCATCGATCCGAAACTGCAAACTGCGAGGCCATGTAGTAGTAGTAGTTCAGCAAGTCCTGATCGTAATAACCCATCGCGCGCTGGCCGGCCAAGTCGGTGAACTGGCCGTCACCCGCCCCGGACTTGGCGTAGCCCTCCGCCGTGTGCACGAAGCCATTCATCAGGATGGAACGGCTCGGACTGAAGTCGTAGCGGTTCACATCGCCGTAGCTCTCCAGCCAGGCGGAGCTCATATCATCTACGCAAGCGCTCTTGAACTTGAAGAGATTGAACGACTGTCCTTCATCATCCGGATTGGCGAACTCAGACATCTTGTCGTCGATACCATCGACGGTGTAGGTGTTGCCATCCTCGCTGACGGTCCAGGCATTCGACTCGCGATAGGGATTAAGCATCCCAAAGTAAGTGTCGAAACTGCGATTCTCCTGCAACATGAAGACCACGTGCTGAACGGACTGAAGGTTCGCGGAAGTGGTGGTCGTCGTCGTGCCAGCTACGAGCCCCCGGCAACCGCACAACGCCAGGGATAGAGCCATCAGACAAGCAACGGAGAGCTTGCGGCCCGAATCGTCCATGAAGAATCCTCTGGAAAGCGGAGATTTACGATCTCCTTAGGATGAGTTGAACGGGGGAAATGTTGGTCTGACCTCCGTTAAAAGGTCGTGGCTTAAGCCACTGATAAAGCAGCATTTCCGGTCCAACTGAACAACTATCAGCGTGTTGGATAGCGCCGAAAGTCCGGTCGATTGTTCTGACGATCGCTGAACCCTCCCTTCGCAGGATCTGACTCTCCCGACTCTTCATTCGTCGTTGGGTGACATCCGTCACGATGTTTCCGGCCACATCCCACAGACATCCACAGGCCAAGCGGGCGATGCTGGCAGCGGCTTTGAGAGTGACCGCATCGGCGAACCGCTACCTCAAGCTCCATCTGAGCGGCGTAACCGGAGACAAGACACGGATTGAGTACATTCAACAGGTCAACCTGGCGGAGTTGGGCAACTGAGAGCTTCGTCCACTGGGCCACCGACCGAGGTTATCTGTTGCGCGTGGCTCGGCTCTCGTAAGCTGCACCCAGTTCCAAGAAAGACCAAAAAACAAGAGCCAGTCCCGTGGAAATCTATAGGCGGGCGCGCCTTCCCTGGCCTGGTCCCAGATCCGAAGCAAGATCCTCGGCTCTACCCTCCGCCCCTGAGGACCGATGCGTCTCGCACAGTTTGCAGTTGCAGTCACACTCATCGCTGCGTCAAACCTAAGTTCGGCCAGCAATTCTTATGTGGTGCCAACCACCACTTTCGCCGCTCAGACCGCAAACAACACGAGCGCGGCAAACAGCTTTACTACGCAATCCAATAACAATCGAGGCGCCGGAAATATAAGCAAAGTTGACGTTCACACTCTGCTTTATTCGGGCGCCACGACCAAGGTTTACGCTCACATGGTTCTTTGGTTCGGCCGGTCGAACCACATGAACATCGGCTACAGTGAGACGAACGCGGCGCAAGTACAGAGTCAGATCGACGACATGGTCAGCCGCGGCATCGACGGTGCGATCATTGACTGGTATGGCCCCGGCAATTCCATCGACCAGGCAACCCAACTGGTGATGGCGGCGGCCGAGAGCCATCCTGGATTTACTTTCGCCATCATGATCGATCAGGGAGCCATCGAGTGGTACTCCTGCCAAGGCTGCTCGCCTCAGCAAGCCCTGGTGAACGATCTGCAATATATCGAAAAAACGTACTTTTCTTCGCCGGCGTACATGACCATCCAGGGGCAACCAGTGGTTACAAACTTCAACGTGAGCCTCTCGTATCCTTCCGTCGATTGGAACGCTGCTAACGCCTCACTCAGCTCGCGTCCTGTGTATATTTTTCAAAACAACAACGGATTTACCGCGCCTCTTACCGATGGCAGCTATTCCTGGGTGATGCCCACGACCACCGACTACGGGATGAGCTACCTCACAAGTTTCTACAATACGGGGATCTCCTATCCGAACGAGCAAACCGTGGGGACGACGTACAAAGGATTCAACGACACCCTGGCGTCCTGGGGATCGAATCGCATCATGGGACAACAATGTGGGCAGACCTGGCTGCAGACATTTTCCGAGGTCAACAGCATCTATAGCGCGGGGAAACAGCTTCCGTACCTTCAGCTGGTGACGTGGAATGATTACGAAGAAGCGACCGAGATCGAGTCGGGAATCGATAACTGCTTGAGCGTGTCAGCTTCAGTGGGTGGGAATAACTTACAGTGGGTTGTCAGCGGAAACGAAAACACCGTGGATCATTACACGGTGTACATCAGCCTCGACGGGCAGAATCTGATGCCGCTGACGGACATAGCCAACGGAATTCACTCGCTGAATCTTTGCGGGTTTCCAATTCCGAGCGGCAGCTATCAAATGCTCGTGCAAGCCGTAGGCAAGCCAACCTTGGCCAATCAGATCAGCGGAGCTGCGGCCTATAGCCCGAGCTGCGCCAGCACGAGCCCACCCGCACCAACACCAACAACGGTGTCATTCAGCGCGTCGCCCGGGACCATCACCATTCCTTCCGGCAAGTCCGGAACTTTCACCGTCGCCGCCACGACTCAATCCGGAACTTTCAGCAGCCCCATCTCGCTCACCTGCAGCGGGCTTCCCTCCAGTTTGGACTGCTCCTTCTCCCCCGCTACCATTACTCCGGGAGCCAGCACCGCTACCTCCGTTCTTACCGTTTCCGCCGTTGCCGGCGCGGGGATGGATCGGCAGAAACACGGGAATGGTTTCCCCATTTACGCCACCTGGATGCTGCCCTTCGGGCTGGTCGGGTTCGGCCTGTTTGGCAATGGAGTCCGAAAGCGCGGAGTACAAGTGCTCGCCTTGTGCGCGGTGATCAGCCTCGGAATGGTTGGAGCTTCCTGCGGTGGGCAGACTGGCGGTCCCGAAACCGGCGCCGTTCCTACCAAACCTGCTGTCACTCCGACCACCTACTCCGTCACCATTCATGGGAGTTCGAGCGCCGCCAACCTTACCACCTCGGTCAACGTCATCGTGCAATAGACGCCCATTCCCCCTTGGACGCGGCGAAGTCCGGTGCAGGGCGGAACGATGAACCCATCCCAGCGAATTCCTGGTCATCAGCCGCAGAAGAAGCGACTTTGAGGGAACCCAGTTGGGCAACTTGCGAAATCTTGTGATATGACGCAGCGCCAGCGTTCTCTGCTCCAATTCGAAATGGCGGAGATACTTTAGAACGACGTTTGGCATCGTCATGCGAAGGGCTGCGGAAAAATTCTGCTCCGCCATGGCGCGCTGCCTGGCCGGGTCCGTGAGAAAACGAATGAGACAGGCGGCCAGGTCCTTGGCATCTCCGGGCTTGTAAAACTCAATGGCCATCCCTTCGCCGTCGGACATCTGGCGAAAATCCTCAAGATCGGCACACACAATGGGAACGCCGTAAGCACAGGCCAAGTGCGCGACTCCACTGCAACCAGTGGACGACGAGTAGGGCATCACAGCAACTGAAGAGCTCTGAAAAAGATCGGGCAATCGACCCTCATGAACATAGCCGGTGAATGCAATTCTCGAATTTTCCGAATATTGTTTCTTCATCGACTCGACGTAACCTGCAGCTTGCGGATGGTTTCCTCCGCCGATCACCAACCTGGCATTGGGCAGAGCCTCGGAAACATAGCGAAAGGCTTCGATCATCAATTCCAGCCGCTTGTACGTTCCCCACTTCCCGAAGGCCAGAATGCGGTGCTCAGGATCGCCGCGTCGGGCAAGATCCGGATACTGAGGTTCTCTGGAAAGAATGCCATGCGAACGCAGGTGCACGTTGTCGCGACCATATTTTTCATGCAGGATCTTGCGATATCCCGGCATGAGCACCGAAACGGAATTAGACAGAAGAAGCATCTTGGTGGCGACGGCTCCCGCCAAACGGTAGGTGCGCGCGTAACGAACACCAGCATCTTTCAGATCGACGGTGTCCATCAGATGATGCAGGGTGACGTGGGTATAGCAACCGGTCAGACGGGAAAGCACCGGGGTGAGAAGTCCGGCAAAAGCAATCAGCGGATTGCGGCCGAAAGTGCTGAAGAGAAGATTAAACCAAACCACATCTGGTTTGAGCTTGCGGATCGCGTTCAAAATGTGAATGGAGCTTGCCGGGTCGTCGAACGACCAGCATCGTTGAACCGAATAACCTTCCAATTCAGGTTCTGGCAAGGAAATCTTGTCAGCCAGAACAGTGAGACGAATGAAGGGATTGCGATGCAACTCCTGAGCAATGTGGAGGCCGTATTCACTCAGGCCACCCTGACTGGGTGGAAAGGTTGTGACCAGGCAAATCTTCATGAATCGCGGGCCTCACGCCGATCGACGCTCCTCGATCACGATTGCCGGTCGAGACGGTCGATCAAGGTTCGATGAGTTCACCGGGAGAGATGTTGGCTCGGTTTGGAGCAGAGGCGGACAAATGTCGGGCTTCACCGGCAACCGCCTTAAGCGCAAGCGCTTGCAGCATCTCGTTTTGGATTCGCGTTTTCATGGCTGCGATCGAATCAGGTCTGACAACGGTCATGGCACCGGAGAGATGAGCCAGTGTGATGTAAGCGTCGCGGTTGCGGCGAACAAACTCAAGAGGATATTCGGGTTTCCGGGCTTGTGCCGCGACAGGGGCCGCATCGATCAGGTAAGCAATGTCGGGTTTGGGCGCAAGCTTGAGGATGAGCCGCGTGAAGCGAATCGCTGACCAGCGGGTTAGAGGAAGATTTGCGAGCTCGTCGTAGATATAACGATCAAGGATCACGATATCGGCATCGCTTCTTCTTGCCTCGCGAACTTTCCAACGAAGGTGAAGAGCATCTGCGAGGTAGAGGCCGAAACGGGTCAGAGTCACGGGCCAGGCAGTGACATTTTTGTCTCGTCGGTGCAAGGGATTCTGCGGGCTACCGACGCCGCGATCTCCTCGGAATGCCTTGTGACTCGCGAACTCGCGGAATTTGGAGAGGATCACGACATCGTCCCAGAAGGTCAGCAGTTGAGTACGGAGTCCGAGTTGGCGGAGCCAAGCTTCGAGCTCGACAATCTGCGTGCTCTTACCGGCACCATCGATTCCTGAAAAGCTTACGATCATTACGGGACGTTTGCTCTGCTGATGCAAAGCCTCCCTGCCGTTCGCGATTTCGGTAGCCCTAGTGCGCACCGGGAGGCTTGCCGGGAGTGGCCGCGGTTAGCGCCACTACCGTTCCCACCGCGACGCCTGCGCCGACGATTGCGCCAACCCGTATAACGATGGTTCGAACTCGATGCTGCTTTGCAGGCGCGATTGCCACTCCCGCGGGTTGCGATGCGGCGATCCCCGCCGCGTGCGTCGGCTCAGCCACGGCCGTGCCAACCGGATTTTGCGGCGCTTGCTGCGGAGACTGCGATTGCTGGCTTTGCGGCTGAGCGGAAGGTGGCGCGCCCGATTGTTGCGCGGAGTCACTGGGCAACGGGTTCTGAGGCTGGAGCTTAGCCAGGGTGACTCCTGGACTGTCAGGAAGATCCGCGGGCTCAGCCACATTCGGCTCCAAGTGAACAGGTTTGGCCACGCTACCGCCTTGTTGCGCGGCGGCAAGCGACACAAACAACGGGACAGCAAAGAACAATACTGCGCTCCCCGCCATCCGCACGACCATCCTTTTCTTTGCTGTCATGTTCCTTGCTGTCATAGGCACCCCCGACGCCACATGAAGATTTAGCTGGCGGCCTTCAGATCGGCAAGACCCTGAGGCGTACCGTACCAGGGCTGGCCTTCAGAACTTGTTTCCGGCGCGAAAACCTTGAAGCTCCGCACAGCCTGATCGGCAGTGTCGAAAACTTCGAAAAGACGATCGACCCGCATTAACTCCAGGATTACCGCCGAGGCTGGCGATACCGCCGCCAGCTTGAGATCTCCGTCACGCTTCATGGCCTCCTCCAGACAATGCAGCAGCATCTCGACTCCCGCGCTATCCATGTATTGGATCTGTGAGCAATCCAAAACAATGCAGGGACGATCATCCTCCAACAGCGGCTGCAGTTCGGTGAGAAAAGACTCTACCTCCGCGTGATTCAGTTTTTCTGGCAGCTCCATCACAATTACGGGACCCCGGGTTTGCATGGCATCTACTCCTGAATAAGGTTGTTGTTACCGAGTTGCCAGGCGTTCAGCACTTGGCGTGTTTCCTGTAAGTCAGAAATTTGTTCCAGAACTTCACGTCGCTCGCTTGTCTTCGGGGCGAACCTGCGGCTGGCGCCGCTAGCCCGCAAGACTCTTGAATCCAAGATTTCGATCAAGACATCGCGCTCCAGGTTCAACAGCATGTTTTCACGCACGACGGCATGGCATAGATCAAGCCAAATTCCGACGCTTGTGTTCGCCAGTACGGAGCTATCTTCAACTGCCGTCCCGCAATCGATACAACAGTCTCTCTCGATGTTGCTGAAGCGAGTAATCAAGGCGTCTGCCCGGACCTTGGAACCGCCGCCTATGTATGCTGGCGCTACGACGCGGGCTCGCCGATGAATTTCGGCGCCTTCGTCGAGCCAAACACCGGGCCTGACCTCGCGGCCATAAGGGCCAGTCCGGCAGCGGCCACGGAGCATGTCGGAAGCGAACTGCCGCAAGTCTCGAGGATGATCAAGACGATTCACGTACTCACGAATGAAATATTCTGATGCTGCGTTCTGTCCCGCGATACGCAGCAGTTTTTCGAGCGGCAGATGTTGCGCCTTTGCGCAATCGACAACCCACAGAGCCAGCGGACCCTGCTGATCGAATGTTGGTGTCGCCGCCTGCTGCGCCTCTCGATGGAAGGAAAAGAGGTCGAGGAGATCGGTTTCGACATAAACGCTCGCCCAATTGACGAATGCGTGCTCGATACCCTGTTGCGAATAATTAGAGAGCTCCTGGCGGATCGCGGTTTTCAGATCGCTCGCTACCCGAAACTCAACGTTCCTGCAATCCGTGCGGAGCGTTGGGATGAACGCCGCAGACTCCACCACGACGGAAATCGCTTCGAGGTTCACGGCGGCGAGGCGCTCAAGTGAACGCTCGACGAGCGAACGGCCAGCCACCTCGACGCATTCCATCGGTTCCGGCAGCAGGGATCCCTCAGGAACATCCGACACATTAGGCGATTGGACGTGGCTCGGGCTCAACCCCTGATTTTTGGCCCCGATGACTACGACGGCTCCTAGCCCCACAGACTTCATCCCCTTGCGGTCGTTGCTGTTCTTACAGCTGCCGGCGTTGATAGTGAAACAACATTGCGGTTGCGGGATCGGTTCACAACGAACTCTTGGCCAGGGACTTGCTGGCGGTCCTAGATGGCCGCGCGTGCCCACGCGGAAAGAGAAGGTCACGCATTTTCATCTTGGCTTTGTGCAGTTGTGACTTTGAGTTTCCGATCGAGCATTCCAACTGCCGGGCGATTTCATGATGCTGAAGACCTTGCACTTCGTGCAGATCAAAAATCCGCCGGCATCCTTCCGGAAGTTCTTTGATCGCGCGATGCAACGCAATGCGGTCGATCGCTCCGGAGAGATTGAGGTCCGCCGTTCCTACGTCTCGCTTGAGAGAAGGCGACTCGCTCGATACGGGCTCATCCAGCGAAAGAAGAGGTGGCGACTTCCGGCGACGCAACTTCATGAGGACAGTGTTGACGGCAATCCGGTAAAGCCAAGTGGAGAAGGCCGAGTCTCCGCGGAACGAATTGAGATTGCGAAACACCTGCAGAAAAGCTTCCTGCGTCAGGTCTTCCGCATCGGCCACGTCCTTCGTCATCTGCAAGCATACGGAGTAAACCCGTTTCTTATGCAACTGGAAGAGCGTAGCAAAAGCCTCCTGATCTCCATGCTGGGCGCGTCGAACCAGGCTGCGCTCAGAATTGTCTCGTTGGGATTCAATTGTCGTGGGGATCAGATCGGTCACTGTAGCGGATATTGCGCAAGTTGCCACGGTAGTCTCCTTACAATCGGCTGCGCTGGCGTCCAAGAACTGCGGAATATTCAGCGTCGAAAACGAGAGTAGCGGAGGGCGGCGAGGCGTCCCATCAGGGTGCTCCTGTAATTGAAGGTCAGATTTGCTGTACCGGGAAGAGGAATAGTTTGTTCAGGTTAGCGAAACTTTTCTTCGAAAAGAGGGTTGGGCTCCCTACATTGGGCAAAAATTATGCGGCAAGCTCTGGATTTCCGATGTGAGCTTGCCGCCGAATCACAAGTCGAGACGATGAGCTTCGACTAATAGAGCCGGAAGCCAACTTCTACACTGATCTGCACATTCACCGGCCTGCCGTCTTTCATAGCGGGCTGGAAGCGCCACTGTTTGACCGCTTCGACGGCCTTGGCGTCGAGCCCGAAGCCGAGACCGTGCACCACTCGTATGTCGCGCGGATGTCCCTGGTCATCGACGATGAGCCAAAGGATGCATGTTCCTTGAGTCTTAGCAAGACGAGCCTGCTCGGTATATTCGGGATCAGGCGTGCTTACGGGTTCCGGCGCCGAAATGCCGCCGCCAACTTTGAACACTCCGCCGCCGATTCCGCCGCCACTGCCCGATCCCACTCCTGGTCCGTGACCCACGCCAACGCCGCCGCCCGAGCCGGAGCCAATGCCTGCGCCCGAACCTGTTCCATTCGAAGGAGGAGCCGAGGGGAGCGGGGCAGCCGAAGGAATACCCAAGTTCGGCATATTGTTTTCGGCCACGCGAACCTGCGGAGGAACTACAACTGTGGGCGCGACGGCGAGCTTCGGATGCTGGTTGCGCAGCACAATACTCGGCGGCGTAATCTGTTGCATGGCAAACTTCGGCAAACGTCCCTTTGGTGCAGGCAATGTGTCATGATCCCCACCGCCTCCGCCGCCCCCGACCACTTTCTTGGCAACGGGAAGAGCGTAGGAATCCGGCGAGGGCGCGATCAAGGTCACGGTTTCATGTTGCTCGACCTGGGTCACCACCCGGTGTCCAAGCAGGGAGCCACTCAATACCAAGGTTAACAAAACAACGTGCACTACGGCGGATCCCGCGAGACCGTTCGACCTGTAGTTGTTGTAGTGTCCCCAGATCGCGTCCGGGCCAACCGGTTGTTGCTGTCGCACTCGAGGATTCATTTTCACAAATGGGATGGCACGTTCACGAGCGACATACGGTTCGCGGGCAGAATAAGAAGTCTTAAGGTCTTGAAATGGGGGCAGAGCCGTTAGAGCGTGCGCGGAGTTGTGTGGACCTTGCTGGTTCGACATTGACGCTCCTTGTAAATTGTCGGGAAATCGAAGTGGCGCTATAGATTTCCGACGCTCGTATAGATGCCAGAAAGTAAGCAGCGGTTTACAGGAGGCGGCGCACAACTGGAGCGGATTACGCGCATTTCCGTGTGTGTAAGCAATAACAAGAACACTTCTACTTGGATTACCTGATTGCCTGAAATGAGTTCTACATGCCGCGAAGGAGAAACTGGGGAAATTTAAGCTTCATGATGAGTTCTGACGACTGGCGGCAATTGCGGACGAGGCTTTGATTCCCAGTGAATCCGATGCGTTGCTTCTCCAATAAGAGGCAGATAAGGTGTTGTTTTCCGCGAACAAAAAACGGCGGAGAGCTTAGATGATTTCAGACTGCCATCGATTTTTCTGCTGGCAAATAATTTCGTAGCAGTCACAGGCGGCATCTTCCAGCTTGGGTTTGTTCAGAATGGTCACATTCCCGCGCGTGTAAGAAATCATTCCAGCCTTCTGCAAAATACCTGCGGCTACACTGACGGTGGACCGTCGCGTTCCGAGCATCTGTGCCAGAAATTCTTGAGTCAAGGGAAGAGTCTTACCACCAATTCGATCGTGACTCATCAGCAACCACCTCGCCAATCGTTCTTCAACGTCATGCAAACGGTTGCAAGCAGCCAGCTGGGCTGATTGAATACCCAGGATCATCGAATAGCGTTGCAACTGTTGCTCGAGCGCGGGGCAATTCGGCAGAAGATCGCGCAGGATCCCGACATCCACCCGGTAAGCCGTGCCATCACCCTGGGTGATAATTCTTAACGCGCTGGTCTTAAAACCAAAAATTACTGGTAGGCCAACGAATCCCTCCTTGCCGATAAGACCGACCTCGACGCTTTCTCCGTCTGGCTGAACCGTCAGCACAGAGCCCATTCCCTCGTTCAGAAAATATCCTGACTTGATGGATTCGCCGACCTCGTGCAGAACCTGGTGAAGTCTCAGACGGACAAACTCGAGGGAGGAGAAGAGTTGCGTCCACTCTGCTGGCGGGAGGCCGCGCAGGATGATATTGCCGACTTCGCTCCGGTCATTGTCGCGTTTACTAAATCGGGCGGGTGCACCTCGAACAGATTGGATGGCCATGACTAGTTCCTTTCATCACACAGCGACAAAAACGCCGTCTGATTTCGCAGGAACCGTTAAGCTAAAAAGGCCTCGGCGGCAGGTGCTAGAAAAGACAAGTTAAGCCTATAGCTTTCGGTGCCATCTGTATGTGCCATACCGCACACATTTGTGAAGTGCATCGGACAGACAGATCTTCTTGAATTCCCCAGCATCTCGGACTCTCATCGCTACTCCATAAGCATGAAAATGCACGGCTTGAGAGTGTTGAGGCCTTGCCGCGGAAGCAGGAATCCAACTGAACTTGTGCGCTGCTCAGGGGATGCGCGGAAACTCCGCGCTTCTGTTTGTCGAGCATGTCTCCATCAACCAACGTCCTACGTCAGACTCCGCTGCCCCGCCGCGAAACGTGAGTGACGAGCGAGAGAACGAAGAGCACCAGAAAAATAAAAAACAACAGTTTCGCCACGCCAGCAGCTGCAACCGCCACGCCGGTGAAGCCCAAGACTCCCGCGATCAGGGCAATCACCAAGAAGACCAACGTCCAGTAGAGCATATTGGATATCCTTCCTATTCGATTACGAAGTTGAAGAATAGCCACCTAGTGTGCCGGCACAAATCCCGTGCGCTACGTATTTGGCGAATCCAGTTCCTGTACTTGCGGCGCCTCATTTACCGTTCTCAAGTTCTAGGAGGGAGCGGATGCAGGTTTTCCGGTTAAAGAGAACCGGCATCCGCTCGATTGGGGCGTCTGTCGAGTAGAACTCGACACTAATTCCGAGGCGTCATCCTTGCCCATACTGTGAAGCTTGTAGTTTTGGAGGGGAAAGATGAGCCCTTGGCCACAGGCTTTTCTTTAAGAACAACCTGTCTCCATTACAGAAAACCGCGTATGGACTCCGACCCCCTTCACCAATTAGAAAGACGGTGTCCGTTGCTGTGCCACGGGTCGGAAGGAATGGTAGCGGCCTAACTAATCGACACCGATTGTTGCCGCTTCGACTCTCGAGGAATTCATGAAACAAGCAACAAGGCTTTTGGTGAATGCGTGCTTCGCCGCAGCGATGAGTTCCACGATCCTGGCACAGGATGTCACCAACCCGAGTCCGGAACCTTCTTCGTCGGACCTTGTCGGATTTCAAATGATCGCGTGGTCGGCACTGCAGAAGCTGCAGCCACTGGATCAACTGGGATTGGAGTCTGCGAGGAGCAAGAGTCCGGGCTCTCAACCGGATCGAGCGGTAAGCCCCTCGGGGCAGCAACTGCCGGCCTTACCCCCGTGCCCTGAGACTGCGAAGAAAGACAAACCTCAAGCAAACAAATGAAAAGAGGAGAACAGGTATGCCTGCCCTCCTCTTTGATCGCTTTGAAACGACGGTTACTCAGCGTGCCCAATTTGCCACGCTAAGAGCTCTCCCGGCCTTCTCACAAACGGCCAGCCAGAAGCAACACGAGTAAGACCACAACCACGAGTCCCAGCCCACCGCTCGGATAGTAGCCCCAGCCCCGGCTGTAAGGCCAAGCGGGAAGAGCACCAACCAACAACAGCACCAGCAAAACCACCAGAATCGTTGACATTTCCACCCTCCGATCGAAATTGTTTTGACCTCACCTACTGATTGAGAACCCGGCCACGATCGAGCGCCCTTCTTACTCGCCGTGATTCTCCGCCTGGCCTGCATACTTCCTCACCGTAGCCTCGAATGCCCCGCTCCCCGCTGGCGGACGCACTTTGCCGGACAAGATCGCCTCAAACGGTACAAACTTTCCGTAAAGCAAATGCGTCTCGTCTTTGTCCTGTGTGACTGCGGAGCCGTTGAGGTCCACGCCGGCAAAAAGGCCGCGCGCACGGGAGTAGGTCAACATTTCTGCTTTCATTTTCCAGTCCGTGTCGGCGCCAGTATCACGTCCGACGGGGCCAGCTGCTGCCGAGGCATCGGCGCCGATTTTGAACTTGCTCGAGAGCAGGTGCTCCATACCCTGTTGGTTCGTGACAACCAGCACAAGGTCGACCGCCTGTCCGCCTAACTGCAACCCCCAGCTTCCGCCCGTGATCGTGATCGGCGCAGGGGCGCTCCAGTGGCCGTTTTCCAGGCGGCAGACCGCGACTCCCTTACCATGGTTTCCTCCGAAACCCACTGCAATTTTCACCATCGAAGGAATCACGGCGATACACTTCGCGTCGTGCATAACTTTATCGGGAATTGCTTTGTCGGGAGTTGACATAATTTCGTTGAGAACGTTGGCAGCGTTATCGATTCGTTTTTGGATGCTCGACTCGTTTTTGTCCTTGTCGTCATCCTGAGCCCAGGCCATTCCGGCGATCAGTAGGAAACCGGCACCGAGCACCAAAAGACATCTGAGCACTTGCAAACTCTTTCCTGTCATAAGCGGACCCCTTCCGTGCTCGAAGCGAGCAACTGTTTCTGAATTTCGTACGACCACAACCCTAACTTTGACCCCACGCTCCTTCCATCCGGTTGACGCTGTAAAATGAACCCCCTCCTGCCCGGATAAGCCAAGGTGGTAATCCCAGTGGCATACAGCTGAAATAGAGTGAATCAGCGAGCGATGTACGGATTAACCCTTATTGACCAGCCTGGTCTCAAGCAGAGCCAAATAAAAGAGTTGCCATCGCGTCTCTCCCTTGTGACCGTAGATTCTCTTTGGTCAAAGATCCGCGCATGCGACTGCATTCGCCAATCGCGCGAAGTCTCTAGATGATTGCCCCTCGATGAAGACCCCTAGCCCTTGTGACCTAGATCACCATGCAGGGTGTCTGTCATCACGGCCAAAGGAACGCGTTGACCGGAAACTACGACATCACTCAACGACGATCAGCAGTCTTTCGGAGACAAAATGAGATTTCAGATAACGAGAGTGGCGATTTCTTTGCTTGTGGCAGTTCCTATCATCGTTTTGCTTTTCTCCTCCGCAGTAAATCCGCCTACCGTGTCAGCCGTTCCCAGCTATGCGCGGCAGACGGGTTTGGCATGCAGCGGTTGTCACTACACCCCTCCGGAACTTAACCCGGCCGGACGAAGGTTCAAGCTGCTCGGCTACGTGGATAAGGGAGACGACGCCAAAGTCATAAAGACGGACGGAGGCAAATCGCGAGCCGCGCTTGACCTTCTGGCTTCGCAACCGCTTTCCGTGATGCTTGAGACCTCATTTACCGCAACCAAATCACCCGTGCCGGCGACGCAGAATGGAAATTTTGAATTTCCTCAAGATATATCGCTCTTCCTTTCTGGCGCGTGGACCAGCAGCGTCGGCAGCTTTCTCCAAGTGACTTATGACACCCAGGCCGACCATTTCAGCATGGATAACACCGACATCCGCTACGCAAACAATAAGCACAAACTGGGCGGGAAGGAGTTCGTCTACGGCCTAGACCTCAACAACAATCCGACATTAGACGATCTTTGGAACAGTACGCCGGCATGGGGTTTCCCGTGGGTGGCCAGCGACGTCGCACCCACTCCCAGTGCCACTCCCATCATCAATGGCGCTTTGGCCCAGGACGTGGCAGGATTCGGTGGCTACGCGATGTGGAACAACCACCTGTACGCGGACGTTTCAGTTTATCGCTCGGAACACGTGGGCGGTGCTCAGCCGAATCCGGGATTCGGGTTTTCATACAACATCCACGGGGTTGCGCCGTACTGGCGGGTTGCGTGGCAGGAATTGACTGCGAAGACGCAATATGAGATCGGCACTTATGGAATGCACATGCGGTCCACACCCAACCAGATCGTCGGTGCCAACGGGATAACTGGCCCGGCGGATGAGTACACGGATTGGGCCTTTGACACTCAGATCGACCGTACCTTATTCAGAAAAGACGTGCTTTCGTTTCGGGGTACGTATATTCGCGAAAACTCCGATTTATTAGCCAGTGTCGCCCAAGGTTTGACAACACTGGGTTCGCATCATCTGAACACCGTTCAGGCGAATGCCGAATATCACTTCGGCAACCGGTACACAGGCACATTCGGTTGGTTCGATACGGGCGGGACGGTTGATCCGGGGCTATACGCACCAGGCGCGGTGAGCGGCAGCGCCAATGGCGACCCGAGAGGCGCCGGTTACATCGGGAACATCTCGTTTTGGCCGTGGCAGAATCTGCAGCTCGCGGCGCAGTACACCGGATACACACGCTTCAATGGCGGCACGACAAACTACGATGGCTCGGGTCGCAATGCGAGCTCTAACAACACAATCTATCTGGACGCGAAATTCATTTTTTGACGCGTTCTCGACAATTTATCAATTGCAAATTCAAAGGAGAACAACGCAATGAGGTACAAGACATGTGCATTGACTGTGCTGATAGCCGGGTTGTGCACGGCGGTTTGGGCAGGCGACATCGACGGCAAGGTTACTGGGATGAAGGGCCAGTCGGTGGTTTACGTCGACGCCATTGCGGGCAAAACGTTTCCCGCTCCCAAGGAGCACCCCGTCGTGGATCAAAAGGGACTGCTCTTTGCTCCGCACATTATCGCCGTACAACAGGGGACAACGGTTGAGTTCCTGAACAGCGACAATGTGCAACACAACGTCTTCTGGCCTTCAGTGGCCGGAGACAAGAAAGCAGGACACAATCTCGGAACGTGGCCCAAAGGTGAAAAGCGTCCCTTTACGTTCGATAAGGCGGGCGCTGTGCCCTTGTTTTGCAATGTACACCCGGAAATGGAGGGATACATCATCGTCAGCCCAACTCCCTACTTTGCCCAAACCGACGATAGCGGCAATTATAAGATCAAAGATGTTCCAGACGGCAGCTATACCGTGACGGTGTGGCATGAGGGCGCAAAGAACCAGTCGAAACCGGTGACTGTGGCTGGCGGCGGCAAAGCGGATTTCACCCTGAGTAAGTAAGGAGCAGCGAGGAATCACGGGGAGCGCTGTAAAGCCGAACTGCTTCCCGTGTTTCTCTTTCCTCACGTCGGCAAAAGAACAAACTGGGAAACGTTAACCAGCTCGCGAAACATAAATGCCTTCATGCTGAAGCGATACAAAAATAAAAAGGTCGATAGCGATTGGCTGAATACGAACTTCCCGTGCATGATGGCCTGTCCGGCGCATACCAATGCCGGACGCTATGTCGGCCTGATTGCTGAGGGCCGGTTCGAGGAAGCCTATCGCATCGCGCGCGATCCGAATCCACTGGCCAGCATCTGCGGAAGAGTGTGCGCACATCCTTGCGAAACCGCTTGCCGCCGCGGCGAGATCGACCGGCCAATATCTATTCGAGCTCTAAAGCGCTTTCTCACCGAGCAGTTCGGACCAGAGTCGAAACATCCCATTCAAATCAATGAAGGGCGCGGGCAGAAAAAACTTCCTTTCAAAGTAGCCGTCGTCGGAGGTGGTCCAGTGGGCCTCTCGGCTGCGCATGATCTGGCGCTGATGGGATATGCGGTCACGATTTTCGAAGCGGCGCCGGTTGCAGGCGGAATGCTATATCTCGGCATCCCTGAGTATCGCCTGCCGCGCGATGTGGTCGAAGCGCAAGTGCGAGAGATCCTGGAGACCGGCGACATCACGCTGAAGCTGAATCATGCGGCCGGTCGCGACTTTACGATTTCCGATCTTCGCCGGCAAGGTTTCGACGCCGTGCTCATCGCTGTAGGCGCGCACCGCAGCCGCGATCTCAGCATTCCTGGAGTCGATCTCGATGGCGTGCACAAGGGTATCGACTTTCTGCTCAACGTAAATCTCGGCTACAAATTCACTATCGGCAAGAAAGTAATTGTGATCGGCGGCGGCAACGTGGCCATGGATGTGGCGCGTTCGGCGGCTCGTGAAGTGGTGCGACAGCATGCGGGCGGTGTGGAGGATGCCGAGCCTTCCGCGGAAAACATGACCGCCGTTGCGACGCGCGAGATGGTCGACATTTCTCTTTCCGCGCTGCGCATGGGCGCCCGTGAAGTGAATCTGGTCTGCCTGGAACCGCGCGACCAGATGCCCGCCGCCCTCGAAGAAATCGAGGAAGCTGAAGAAGAAGGCATTCGCATGCACCCGGGACTTGGCCCCAAGCGGATGGTCGGCAAAGACGGCAAAGTGGTTGCGCTCGAAACGCTGAAGACCAAGTGGGTCTTCGATGAGAACAAGCGCTTCAATCCTGCGTTCTTTGAAGGCAGTGAAAGTCTGATCGAGTGCGACACCGTCATCATGGCGATTGGGCAAGCGCCACGCCTCGACTTTCTGACCCCGGAAGATAACGTTGAACTGTCGCCACGGGGATTGATCGCCATCAATCCACAAACGCTGATGACTTCGGCGGCGGGCATCTTCGGTGGTGGCGATTGTGTATTCGGACCGCGTCTGATTATCGACAGCGTCGGCGACGGAAAACGCGCCGCGGTGGGAATCGACGAATACCTGCGCAAGAATAAACATCCCGAACCCATCATTGAAGTCGAGGTGCTGAAGCGGCACAGCATGCCGCTTGACTATCTGGACATCAACCGCCAGCCCGTGCCGATGCTTCCGCTCGAACGCCGCACAGGCGTGACTGAAGTGGAAGTGGGCTATAACACTCCGGAAGCGATTGCGGAGGCTCAACGCTGCCTGCACTGCTGGACCAACACGATTTTTGAAGGCTCGCCGGAAGACGGCAGCATGTGCATTCTCTGCGGCGGTTGCGTGGACGTTTGCCCGGAAAAATGTTTAGAACTGGTTTCGCTCGATCGCATCGACTTCGAACCGCGAACGGTGCAACACATCCTAGATAACCAGGAATGTTTCGGAGTCGAACTCGATGAAGTGGCGGCCGATGAACTGGGCGTTATTACCGGCGCTGCGATGTTGAAAGATGAGACCCGCTGCATCCGTTGTGGACTCTGCGCCATGCGCTGTCCTGTTGGCACAATCACGATGGAGTCTTACAACCTTATTCCCGCCGAACCGACCGGATTGATCTCAATTGCGGCGATTGGAGCAGGCTTGCAGTCGAAGTGAGCAACGAACATGCCAGACGAAATCAAGAACGCAAACGCTGACGAGAACGTCAACCGCCGGCAGTTTTTCACCAAACTAGGTTTGGGTTCGCTGGGCATTGCGGCCGCAGGCACGGCTGCATTCGCCTATCAGTTCCTCGATCCCAATGTGCTTTACGAGCCATCGCCGGTGGTGAATGCTGGCAAACCGGACCGCTATCCGCTCGATTCCGTCACGCTCGATGTGAACTCGGGCATTTACATCATTCACTCGGAGGAAGGCTTTTTTTCTCTGAGCGCAGTGTGCACGCATCTGGGCTGCCTTACGGCATGGAAGCCGGAGTTGAACATGATTGCCTGCCCCTGCCATGGCAGCAAATTCGCTGTTTGGGAACGGGCCAATTTAAAGCCCGGTGACAAGATCGAGGGACCGGCGCCCAAACCTCTCCCGTGGAAGAGGGTGTGGCTCAACGACGACGGAGACTTGCTGGTGGACCGCTCCACCGATGTTCCTCCAATGCAGCGCGATTCATTCGTGAGGGTCTAAGCCATGGCGAAAACACTCGACCAACAGTTCGACGCATTACGCGGCACGCGGGTGTGGCGTTCGATTTTCCGCAGCGGCACCGGTTCAAGCACGCTGAAGCGGGCACTGGCTATTCAGCAGAACGTATTTCTGCACTTGTTCTCGACTAAGGTGCGCACTCGCATGCTCAGCTTCAGCGCGACCTGGTACTTGGGCACGCTGACGCTGGGAACCTTTCTGATTCTGGTTGGGACCGGCATTCCTCTCATGCTTTACTACCACCCCTCCGCGCCGCAGGCTTACGCCGACACCAAAGACCTGCAATTCGTGATTTCATCCGGAATGTTCCTGCGCAGTCTCCATCGCTGGTCGGCGCACGCCATGGTTTTTCTGGTCTTCGCGCACATGTTCAAGGTTTTTTATCGCGGCGCTTACCGGAACCCGCGCGAGTTCAACTGGGTCATCGGCGTGATCCTGCTCCTGATCACATTGCTCCTTAGTTATACGGGCTACCTGCTGCCTTGGGATCAGCTGGCTTACTGGGCTATTACCGTGGGATCGAACATCGCCTCTGCGGTGCCGGTCATGGGCAATAAGATTCACTTCCTGCTACTCGGCGGCAACGCAGTGAACGCCAACGCGCTGCTGCGCTTCTACGTGCTGCACTGCATGATTCTGCCGCTGACGGCAATGTTCTTCGTCGCCATCCACTTCTGGCGCATCCGCAAGGACGGCGGTCTTTACTCGCACACCAGCGAACCAGCAACGCTGCGGGCAAACTCTTCCACCATCGTCACCGCGAAGGAGGCGCAATAATCATGGCTGAATCCAAAGACTTCATAGCGGGCGTCGATTCCAATGCCCAGAAGTCTCCGCGCCGCATCGTCTTCATTACTCGCCGAACCTCGGCGCAAGTAAAAGTCGAGAGCGAAAATCTGGTTCAGACTTTTCCTGAAGTTCTGTTCCGTTCCGCCGTCGCCATTCAACTGTTGGCCATCGCTTTAGTTTGGATCGCACTGATCTTCAGCGCCCCGCTGGAGGGTCTGGCCGATCCTTCGCACACTCCCAATCCAGCGAAGGCTCCCTGGTATTTTCTCGGGCTGCAAGAAATGCTGCACTACTTTCCGCCGATGGTGGCAGGAGTGCTGGTTCCGGGACTGGTAGTGATGGCGCTAATTGTCATTCCCTATTTCAGAGTCAATATCGAAGCACAGGGACTTTTTCTTAAGGATCGTCAGCGGCGCCTTCGAATCTTTTATGTGGTCGCGACCGCTCTCTCGCTGTTTCTGTTGTTTTTCAAGGTATACGCCGCTCTGATCCCAACATTGATTATGGCCGCAGCCATGCTCCTGGCGGCGCAGAGTTCTCCGCAATCGTATTCGGCATTCCGTCGCTATCTGGCGGCGAAACCGCTGTCCTATTGGGTGATGACGTGGTTCTTGTTCGAACTGGTGGTACTGACTGCCATCGGCACATTTTTCCGCGGGCCCGGTTGGGCGTGGGTCTGGCCGTGGCAAGGGTCTTAATGCGCTCATGAAAACAAAATTGAAGTCGCTGTGGAACACATTGTTCGGAGATAGCGTTCGCGCCTTCGGCGTGGTTAGTTTCGTGTTCTTGATTTCGCTGGCCATCGCCCCTGCAAAAAATCATTTCAGCGAGTGGCGTCACTATCAGCACGGCTATCTGAAGATGATTCGCAATCGCAGCGACGCGGTCACGCTTCAGCGCCATTTTGAGGGAGGAATTCAACAGATCTGGTTACCCGAACTCGGCGTGGTCGACCGCTGCACAAGTTGCCACGTTGGCTTGAAAGAAGTCAGCCTCAACGACGTGAGCGAGCAGCCGTTTCGCAAGCATCCCGCAATCCCACATCAGATCGATCAATTCGGATGCACGGTTTGTCATCGCGGCCAGGGCGTGGCTACCACCGTGGCCGAAGCGCATAGCAGCACGCTGGCGTGGGAACAACCGATTCTGCCGGCGAAATACATCGAGTCATCGTGTGGCGAGTGCCATCGCGGACCTGTGCCCGGTGCGCCGCAATTGAATCAAGGCCGACATCTGCTTTCCAGCTACGGCTGTGTGCATTGCCACACGGTGAAGTTACCCGATGGAAAAATACTAAAGGCGATTGACAATCCACCTTCCCTGTCGCACATCGCCGACAAGACCTCCCGCGAGTGGATTTACGCATGGCTGAAAGATCCACAAGCTTACGCAACCACAGCGACCATGCCGAACTTCAAGTTGAGCGATGACGATGCACGCGATATGTCGGCCTTCTTGATGGCCAACAGCACCTCCTTGCCGGGTGACGCTGTCACGCTATCGGCAAAGGCGGCATCAGATCCTGCGGCTGGCGCCAGTTTATATGGAGAATCTTTTTGCTCCTCCTGCCACGCCGTGCAAAATGCCGCCGGCAATCTGGTGGGCGGAGACGTGGGACCTGAGTTGACGCGAGTCGGAAGCAAAGTGAAACCGGAGTGGCTGCAGGCATGGTTACGCAATCCGCGCGTCTACCACACTGACACCGCGATGCCTCACTATCGCCTCGGCGATCCGCAAGTGGCCACCCTCACAGGATTTCTGCTGGCAAAGAGTGATCCCGACCTGCTCGCCAATGTTCATCTGGAAGCTGAAACTCCAGAGCAGATCGCGCACGGCAAGCGCCTGGCTTCCGATTATGGCTGCGCGTCATGTCATGAAATTGCAGGCATCAAGAAGCCGGAAAACTTTGCGCCGGAACTCAGCCGCATCGGAAGCAAGCCCGTCACTCAACTCATTTTCTTGCCTGGCATGCAACACACGCTTCCCGATTACATCGCGACCAAGATCAAGCAGCCGCGTGCCTTTGGACAGGGCTTGAAGATGCCGCAGTACACGTTCACCGGACCGCAGATCGATTCCCTCGCCACCGCCTTGCTCGCCTTGAACGACCGCTCGTTCACGTTGCCGCCCGCGCTTACTGTCGGAGCGAAGCCGGTATCTGACTACCACCCCGCCGGCAAAGCCGGAAAGCTGATGAACGATCTGGCGTGTTTCAGTTGCCATCGCATCAATGGTCACGGCGGCGAGATGGCGCCTGACCTCACCTGGGAAGGAAGCTCTGTACAGCGCCAGTGGCTGGTGGATTTCCTGAAGAATCCGAACACGCTGCGACCGTCCCTCATTCGCCGCATGCCACGATTCAATCTTACCGACGGCGAGGTGAACGAAATCACCGACTATATCCTCACCGTGTACCAGAGTCCGGCCATTGATCGCGATTCGATGCCGCTGAGCGGCTATCCGCAAGGCCAGGTTGAGTTGGGCAAGCAACTCTTCTATGGCAAGTACGCCTGCCAGGGCTGCCACATTATCGACACCAAGACTGACAAGGGATACATTGGCCCAACGCTGACAAAAGTTGGCTCGCGCATGACCGCCGCATGGATTTTTCAGTGGATGAAGAATCCGCAGGCTCTGCGTCCCGGCACAGCCGAGCCGAACCGCGCCATGAGCGACGAAGATGCGCAGGCTCTGACCGCGTTCCTTATCTCGCAGAAAGGCGGAGGCAGACTGGAGGTCGCAAAGAAATGATTCGCCGCTCGCTGACCATCATCGCTTTGCTTACGGCCACGCTGGCCATGTCCTGTTCGCGCAAGACCGCGTCGGAACCGCTGCCCAAGCCGACCGCATACGGAGCCGCTATCATCGAATCCAGTGGAGGAAAACAGACCGCGCAGACAGGCTCGCCGATGCCGCAGCCTCTGATCGTGCAGGTGAATGATGAGCAGGGCAATGCCCTCGCCGGCGCCCTCGTCGAATTCAGTGGCGCATCAGGAGTGAACTTCGATCCGAAGAATGGCCTCACCGACTCGAGCGGGCAAGTCACGACCAACGTGACTCTCGGCGGCATGGCGGGTCGTTATGAACTCACCGCATCGACCAGGGATAAAACGGGCAAGCCGGTCGCACTGAAAATCGAAGAGATCGCTCTGGGTTATCAGCAGACTCTTGGCCGCCAGCTCAACGATCAGTATTGTGAGCGCTGCCACAATCCTGAGTCGACCGTGGAGCGCGTCTCGAACTTCGACAATCTCGAAATCAAACCGCATCCCTTCACTGAAGGCGATACGCTCAACAAACTGACTGATGCGGATCTCACCGCGATCATCAGCCACGGCGGGCCCGCGCTCAACAAGTCTGCGCTCATGCCGGCCTGGGGTAACACCCTCAGCAAGGCGGATATTCAAGCATTGGTGTCTTACATCCGTGCCGTATCCGATCCGCCCAGCCGTGCTGCAGGACCGGTGTATGCGAAGAATTAATCTGTGTGGAAGATTTGATATAACTCGTTGCCGTGACTCCCAAGAGGTTTAGCGCGCAACGATTGCGCGACAATCCGCCTTCAGTCTGAGGCGCATACATCCAGGACCGGACTTGAATCTCGCGAGACGGAACGGCAGGGAATGCTGAGTTCCACCACGGTTCCAGGAGGAGCATTTCGCAATCGCAATTCCCCGCCCAGTTCTCTGGCGCGCTGCTTCATGCCGCCGATGCCGACGCCCACGCTATCGGGGCGCATTTCGGCAATCTTCTTCCCAATCCCTCGGCCATCGTCTTTCACCGAGACCTCTATCATTCCATTTGTGTGGCTTAGAGAAATCCAAACCTTGTGCGCTTCGGAATGGCGGAATACGTTGGTTAAGGCTTCCTGAACAATTCGAAAGACGGCGGTTTCCACCTCAGTGGCAAGTCTTGGGAAATCGCGAGGCTGGACATCCAGAGACGTCTCGATGCCGCTACGTTTGGTAAGCCCGTCCACGTACCAGGACAAAGCCGAGAGCAAGCCGACCTCATCGAGCAACGGTGGATGCAAAAGGTGAGACATCGTGCGGACCTGCTGAATAGCCCGGTCGATAATACTGCTTGCTTGCGCCCACGATTCATCATCGGGCTGCGATGATTTTTGCAGAAGGATCTTGTCCAGCACCATCTTCGCAACCGCCAGCTCTTGCCCCAAGCCGTCGTGCAAATCGCGGGCAATTCGCCTCCGCTCTTGATCCTGCAATGTCATAAGGCGGACGGAGAGACGCTGTAATTCGTTCGTTCTGCTATCCACCATCTTTTCGAGTTCGGTGGCGTTGTCACGAATAGATTGCTCCAGCAACTTGCTGTCGTGAATATCGGAACAAGTTCCATACCATCTGGCGATTTCCCCATGTGGGTTTCGAATGGGAACAGCTCGCGACCGGAACCAGCGATAATCTCCATCTTTGGATCTCAACCGGTATTCTGACTCGTAACTACTCCCAGACTGAATTGATTGCGCCCAGCCTGCTATGACTCGTTCGACGTCATCCGGTTGTACATACTCCAACCAGTTGACGCCGCGGCCAGGAACCGCGGAACTGCCCGTGTAATCATGAAACCGTTCACTGACGTACTCGTAACAGCCATCTCCCTGGCTGCTGAAAATTACATCTGGGGCGGTGCTGACGATCGCGTCAAGTTCTTGATTCTTGCCTACCAACTCCATGTTGAGATGCAGCAGCAATTCAGCTTTGCCGGCCAACTCTTCCGTGCGCTCGAGCACCCGCTGCTCAAGTTCGCGATTCAGCGTTTCGAGCTGACGCGTCTTGCGGTGCAAGTCGGCGAACACCCTCACTTTTGCGCGCAGGAGTTCCTGAACGACCGGGACCGAAATGTAATCGACAGCACCGTGCTCGTATCCCTTGAGCTGGTCAAGATCGGTGAGATGAACGGCGGACACAAAGATGATCGCGGTTCGCTGAAAACGCGGATGCTGCCGGATCATGGCTGCCAGTTGAAAGCCGTCGAGCTCCGGCATGCTCACATCCATCAATACCACGGCCACTTCAGTCTTGAGAAGAATCTCGAGCGCTTCTTTCGCAGAATTGGCTTTAATCAGGTTTTCCCCGAGACCGCCGAGCATTACCTCATAGCTAAGCAGCTTGGCGGGCTGATCATCCACCATGAGGATATTTACTCTTTCGTCTTGGCCCATTCATTCTCCCCGCGCCGATCAGGACTGATTACCGCGTTGCGACCCTACCGGTGAAGCCACATGCGCAACGACGAGAGCAATTGCTCCGTGTTGACGGGCTTCGCCAAATACTCCGAAGCCCCAGCCTCGAGACACTTCTCGCGATCCCCCTTCATCGCTTTCGCAGTCAGCGCGATGATGGGCAGGCGCCGGAACGAAGCATTCTGCCGGATCACCTGCATAGTCTCGTACCCATCCATCTCCGGCATCATGATGTCCATCAAAACGATGGCGATATCCGGCGTCGATTCGAGCTTGGCGATCGCTTCCCTGCCGGTTCCGGCCGTGATCACGGTCATCCCACGACGTTCAATAACACTACTGAGTGCAAAGATGTTGCGCACGTCGTCATCCACGACTAATACTTTCTTGCCCACCAGCGCGTCGTCAGAACGGTGCAAGCGGTCGAGCAGCCTTTGTTTTTCTACTGGAAGATCGGAAACGACTCGATGCAGGAACAGTGCGGTTTCATCCAGCAGTCGTTCGGGCGACTCCACCCCTTTGACTACGACGCTGCGTGCGAGGGCATGCAGGCGGGCATCCTCTTCCGGCGAAAGCTCTTTTCCGGTGAAAACTACTACGGGAAGATCTGCCAGGGACGGAGTTTCACCGAAGCGCTCCAAGACATCGAAGCCCGATATGTCGGGAAGACGAAGATCAAGTACGACACAATCGAAAGACTGTTGGGTGACGGCCTCGATCGCATCCATACCCGTCGATACGACGCTTACGTCAATGTCGTCATAATCCAGGAGCGCTTTAATACTTAACTGCTCGCCAGGATTGTCCTCTACTACCAGTAATCGCTTCCGTCGCGGAGTCGCATATTCCTTGATACGCGACAGCGCCGACTCCAAGCCTTCCGGCGTCGTTGGTTTTGTGACGAAGGCAAAAGCTCCGCGAGCCAGCCCATGATGGCGGTCTTCATCCAGAGTGAGCATCTGCACTGGTATATGCCGAGTTGCCGGATCTTGCTTCAGGTGATTGAGCACCGTCCAGCCCAACATGTCAGGAAGGAAAACATCCAGCGAAACTGCTGTCGGATGATACTCGTGCGCAAGCGCGAGGGCTTCCGTACCACGTGTCGCCACCAGAACCTTGAAGCCCTTGTCGCGTGAGAGATCACACAACACCCGTGCATAATGCGTGTCATCCTCAACAATGAGCAAGATGGCGTCGTCGGGCTGAAGATTGTTCCGGTCGTCTTCGATGGTTTCGACCACGTGCTCGGCGATGCCTGCGACTGCTAGCTGCGCGGGCGAGATCGCCGACGAAACCCGCGCTTCCACTAAAGCGGCGTTCGACGTGGAAGGTCCCACGTAAGTTTGTGGCAGGTAGAGGATGAATGTGCTGCCGCGCCCGGGAGCGCTGCGCAACTGAATTTCTCCGCCCAGCAAACTCGCGAGTTCACGGCTGATTGCCAAACCGAGGCCGGTTCCGCCGTACTTGCGGCTGGTGCCGGCGTCTGCCTGCTGGAAGGCCTCGAAGATGATGCGTTGTTTTTCGAAGGGGATCCCGATGCCGGTATCTGCCACTTCAAAAGCCACGACCGATGCGGCTTTTCCGAGGATCGGATGATCTTCACTCCATCCGCTCCTGGCCGGAGATACGGTGAGCCGGACGCCTCCCACTTCGGTAAACTTGAAGGCATTCGAGAGCAGGTTCTTCAATACTTGCTGCAGACGCTTGGAATCGGTGACCACGCTGCGCGCGAGATGCGGATCGGTCTGCACATCGAATGTCAGACGCCGGTTCTCCGCTTCGTGACGGAAGGGACGACCCACTGCGTCCAGCATGCTGGCAAAGAATACTTCCTCCGCTTCCACCGACACGGTTCCAGATTCGATCTTGGAAAGATCAAGGATGTCCGTGATCAGGTTCAGCAAGTCTGTACCCGCGCCATGAATCGTACGGGCAAATTCGACTTGCTTCGGAGTAAGGTTCGCGTCGGGATTGTCGCTGAGTTGCTGTCCCAAAACCAGAATGCTGTTCAGAGGCGTGCGCAACTCGTGGGACATATTGGCCAGGAATTCTGATTTGTATTTCGAAGTCAAAGCCAGTTCCTTGGCTTTATCTTCCAGAGCGCGACGAGCTTGTTCGATTTCCTGGTTCTTGCGTTCGACTTCAACGTTTTGTTCGGCAAGCTGCTGTGCCTTTTGCGCTAGCTGCTCGTTGGTCTGCTGCAGTTCTTTCTGCTGCATCTGGAGTTCGGTCGCCAGCTGCTGCGACTGTTTGAGGAGTCCTTCGGTCTGCATGGTGGCTTCGATACTGTTCAGCACGATGCCAATGCTGGCCGTTAGTTGCTCAAGAAACGCCAGATGAGAAGTTGTAAAGGCGCCGAGCGAAGCCAGTTCAATGACCGCCTTAACGCGATCTTCAAACAGCACCGGAAGTACGATCACGTTCTGCGGAACTGCTTCGAACAAACCAGACCGAATCGAAATCGTATTGGGTGGCAATTCGGAGATGAGCATTCGACGCTTCTCCGCGGCACACTGGCCGATCAACCCTTCGCCGATTTTCAACCGCCGCAGATGTCCGTCCTCGCCATCTCCGGCGAAGGCCGACAGCAGAACCATTTCAGCCGATTCTTCGCCACCCATCTGGTAGATGACGCCTTGTTGGGCGCTGACCAGAGGCGCCAACTCGGAGAGAAGCATGCGTCCCACGGTTGCCAGATCGCGCTGGCCTTGCAACATGCCGGTGAAGCGAGCGAGATTTGTTTTGAGCCAGTCCTGCTCCGTGTTGCGATCGGTGGTGAGGCGGAGGTTGTCAATCATCGTATTGATGTTGTCTTTCAACTCCGCAACTTCGCCGCTGGCTTCCACCTGAATGGAACGCGTGAGATCGCCCTTGGTAACGGCCGTGGCAACTTCGGCAATAGCTCGCACCTGGTTGGTCAAGTTGTCAGCCAACAAGTTGACGTTTCCAGTGAGATCTTTCCACGTACCGGCGGCACCGGGCACGTTGGCCTGGCCGCCCAGTCGGCCTTCCACGCCCACTTCGCGTGCGACGGTTGTGACCTGATCGGCGAATGTGGCCAGCGTGTCCGTCATGTTGTTGATGGTTTCCGCCAGCGCTGCGACTTCGCCCTTCGCGTTGACCGTCAGTTTCTGAGTGAGTTCGCCATTCGCTACGGCGGTTACGACTTTCACGATGCCGCGAACTTGTTCCGTGAGGTTGGCGGCCATCACGTTGACGTTGTCGGTAAGATCCTTCCAGGTTCCGGCGACACCCGGCACCTGCGCCTGCCCGCCGAGTTTGCCTTCCGTACCTACTTCGCGCGCTACGCGAGTTACTTCGGCGGCGAATGCGTTCAGCTGATCCACCATGGTGTTGATGGTGTTCTTGAGTTCTAGAATTTCGCCTTTCACGTCGACCGTGATCTTGCGCGATAGATCGCCGCGAGCTACGGCCGTTGTGACCTCGGCGATGTTGCGCACCTGACCGGTGAGGTTACCGGCCATGGCGTTGACAGAATCAGTGAGATCCTTCCACGTACCAGCCACGCCCGAGACGTTCGCCTGGCCGCCCAGACGGCCTTCGCTGCCAACTTCGCGCGCCACGCGGGTTACTTCCGCGGCGAACGAGCGCAACTGCTCGACCATCGTGTTCAGCGTTTCTTTCAGCTGCAAGATTTCGCCGCGCACGTCGACCGTAATTTTCTTGGAAAGGTCGCCGTTCGCGATAGCGGTTGCGACTTCCGCGATATTTCGCACCTGGCCAGTAAGGTTGCTGGCCATGAAGTTGACGTTGTCGGTAAGATCTTTCCACGTGCCGGCCACCCCGGGAACCTGCGCCTGTCCGCCGAGTTTCCCGTCGGTGCCGACTTCACGCGCCACGCGCGTTACTTCGCCAGCGAACGCGTTAAGTTGATCCACCATCGTGTTGATCGTGTTCTTGAGTTCAAGAATTTCACCTTTCACGTCGACCGTGATCTTGCGCGACAAATCGCCGCGGGCAACGGCGGTTGTAACTTCGGCTATGTTGCGCACCTGGCCAGTAAGATTGCCAGCCATCGAGTTCACGGAATCGGTGAGATCTTTCCAGGTACCGGCCACGCCCGGGACGTTGGCTTGTCCGCCAAGTCGGCCTTCGGTACCGACTTCGCGCGCCACACGCGTCACTTCGCCGGCAAATGCGTTGAGTTGATCTACTGTTGTGTTGATGGTTTCCTTGAGCAAAAGAATTTCACCGCTCACATTCACGGTGATTTTCTTCGAGAGATCTCCGCTGGCGATCGCCGTTGACACTTCCGCAATGTTGCGCACCTGTCCCGTCAAGTTGCTGGCCATCGAGTTGACGGAGTCGGTAAGGTCTTTCCACGTTCCTCCTACGCCGGGCACCTGCGCCTGGCCGCCGAGTTTTCCGTCAGTGCCGACCTCCCGCGCCACGCGGGTCACTTCCGAAGCAAACGAGCGCAACTGATCGACCATCGTGTTCAAAGTGTCTTTGAGCTCGAGAATTTCGCCCTTCACGTCGACCGTGATTTTGCGCGACAAATCGCCACGGGCCACAGCCGTTGCCACTTCGGCAATATTTCTTACTTGGCCGGTAAGGTTGCTGGCCATGAAGTTGACGTTATCCGTGAGATCTTTCCAGGTGCCGGCGACGCCCGGCACTTGCGCCTGGCCACCAAGTTTGCCTTCCGTACCCACTTCGCGGGCCACGCGAGTTACTTCTCCGGCGAAGGCGTTGAGCTGGTCGACCATCGTGTTGATGGTGTTCTTGAGTTCGAGAATCTCGCCTTTCACATCGACGGTAATCTTGCGCGACAAATCGCCGCGCGCCACAGCGGTCGTGACTTCGGCGATGTTGCGCACCTGGCCGGTTAAGTTCCCGCCCATCGAGTTCACGGAGTCGGTGAGATCTTTCCAAGTGCCGGCAACACCGGGTACGTTGGCCTGTCCTCCAAGTCGCCCTTCGGTACCAACTTCACGCGCTACACGAGTCACTTCGCCGGCGAAGCGGTTGAGCTGATCAACCATCGTGTTCAGAGTTTCTTTGAGCTGCAGAATTTCGCCGCGAACATCGACAGTGATTTTGCGCGATAAATCGCCGTTGGCAATGGCCGTCGCCACCTCGGCGATGTTTCGTACCTGGCCGGTGAGATTGCTGGCCATGAAGTTGACGTTGTCGGTGAGATCTTTCCAGGTGCCACCTACGCCGGGCACCTGCGCCTGTCCTCCGAGCTTGCCTTCGGTACCCACTTCGCGGGCGACGCGAGTTACTTCTCCGGCAAAGGCGTTGAGCTGATCGACCATCGTGTTGATGGTGTCTTTAAGTTCGAGAATTTCGCCTTTCACGTCGACCGTGATTTTGCGCGACAAATCGCCGCGGGCAACCGCCGTAGTCACTTCGGCGATGTTTCGCACTTGAGCCGTCAAGTTACCGGCCATGGCATTCACGGAGTCCGTAAGATCTTTCCACGTACCCGCAACACCCACCACAACGGCCTGTCCACCGAGTTTACCGTCCGTACCTACTTCCCGAGCCACGCGCGTAACTTCGGACGCGAAGGAGCGGAGCTGATCGACCATCGTGTTGATGGCTTCCTTCAACTGGAGGATTTCGCCGCGCACATCGACCGTAATTTTGCGGGACAGATCCCCACTGGCAACAGCGGTGGCAACTTCCGCGATGTTCCGAACCTGACCAGTAAGATTGCTGGCCATCGAGTTCACGGAGTCCGTGAGATCTTTCCAAGTACCAGCGACGCCGGGCACCTGCGCCTGGCCACCGAGTTTCCCGTCCGTACCTACTTCGCGAGCCACACGGGTTACCTCGGCGGTGAAGACGCCGAGCTGTTGAATCATGGTGTTGACGATGCTGGCGGAGCGCAGGAATTCGCCCTCCAGTGGCCGGCCGTCCACATCCAGGCGCACGGTTTGCGTTAAGTTGCCCTGAGCGACAGCGGCAATCGCACGTGTGACCTCGGCCGTCGGACGAAGCAAGTCCTCGACCAACGTGTTGACCGAGACCTCCATATCGCCCCACGCTCCCCTGGATTCGTGGAAGCGGGTGCGCTCACGCGTTCTTCCTTCCTTGCCTACCACTTGTCCCACACGTTTCAATTCCTGCGCCATCTGTTGATTAGCAGCGACGATGGAGTTGAAAGTATCCGCAATCTTCCCTGGAAGTCCGGTCCACGAGCCTGGAAGACGAACTGAAAAATCGCCGTCCCGCATGGTTTGCAAGCCGGCCAGAATTACGCTGAGATCACCCAAGGCCAGTTGATTAGCGGGGTTGGAGTTCCCGTTGTGCTTATTGCTCTCGCCCTCTTCGAATGCGCCATTGGCCACAGCAGTGGCGGCGTCTCGGCTGTTTCTCTTCATACGGCGTGTTCTCCATGAGCCTTTTGCTGACCATCCACAGGCGAAGACGCCAGCAAGATCAATACAGCCTGAAACATGTCTCTTGAAGTCAAACCAGGGGGATTCTACCTATCCGGTATTGATTCGTATCACGACAAGCTGTAGCGTGACTCTAGGGTTTTTACTGTAGGTCCAGCCGCGGCCAAGTAACGATGGGCTTCCAAGTTTAGGCGAGTCGGTAATCCCAAGAACAATGATTTCAATGGAATTTGGATTTTCGATCCAGTCTTTTTCCTTTGGGACCTACGGCCATCTCTGTATATGGACAGGGCACTCTGGTAATTAGGATGAGTGGGAATGCGAACACCGCCCGCCGACGAGACTCGAGAGGAAGCACGTGCATACAACCGGTCTCGGTGGCTTCCCGCTGACTATAGGGTGATTTCTTTTCCGGGGGTTCCGCGCCAGAAGTTTTCGGGTTCAGGGCTGGAGGCTTAATATGCGGCTGCTGAGTGTTCGACTCATTCTCTCGCTCATTGTCGGCATCACGATTGTTTCGCTGGCCTTTTCCTACTACGAGGTGTTGCGCGAGAAACGCGTGCTTCGGAATCAGCTGGAACGAAGTTCCGAAGAGCTTGGCGAGAGCTTTGCGCTCAATGTAGAAAAGTCCTGGGAATCCTCCCGTGCCTTGCAGCGGACCGTGCAACACTTCGGCAGCCGCGAACACATGCTCGGGGTTGCGATTTACGACCGCCAAGGAAAACTGGTGGCGATCACCTCCGAATTGCAGCCGATTTTGGGAGCAGTTCCAGCGGACGTGACTCAGGCCATAGCCGAAAACCATACTGAGAGTTCATTCGGCCGGCTGGACAAATATCGAATACACACTTTTGCATTGCCGCTGCACCGCGACGACGAGGTCATAGGCGGACTAGCCTTGGTGCACGATGTGGATTACATCCGCGCACAAAATCTCCGCACCTGGCGCGAAGCCTTCCTGAGAATGCTCGTGCAAGTCTTCCTCATTGTATTCATCACGGTGTTGATCGTGCGTTGGAGCATCACTGGGCCGATCGCGCGCGCCGCGCAATGGATGCGGGCTCTTCGCATGGGCAGAATTTCATCTCGTCAACAGATGCCGGACCTGGATCTATTCAAGCCGCTGGCGTGGGAAGTGGTGACGCTGGCCGAAAGCCTCAGCCAGGCGCGCAGTGCGGCGGAAAATGAGGCTCGCTTGCGGGAAGCCGGGGAATCCTTGTGGACGGCAGACCGACTGGCAGTGCAGATCCAGACTCGCCTCAATGGAGGTCGCCTGTTTGTGGTATCGAATCGCGAGCCTTACATCCATCAGAGAAATGGCAAAGAGATCGAAGCGGTCGTTCCGCCCAGCGGATTAGTCACTGCGCTGGAGCCCGTACTCAACGCCTGTGACGGAACGTGGATCGCTCATGGTAGTGGAGAAGCGGATACGGAAGTGGTAGACGCGCACGATCGGATTCGCGTGCCACCGAGCGAACCTCGCTACACGTTGCGCCGGGTTTGGTTGAGCAAAGAGGAAGAGGAAGGATACTACTACGGATTTTCCAACGAGGGGCTGTGGCCACTCTGCCATATCGCCCACACGCGTCCGATCTTCCGCGAGTCGGACTGGCGTCTCTATCAAGAAGTGAATCGAAAATTTGCAGCTGCAGTTCTCGAGGAAATCGCCGATACGCCCCACCCCGTCGTGCTGGTGCAGGATTATCACTTCGCATTGCTGCCCCGATTCATCAAGGAAAAACGGCCGGACGCGCGGGTGGCCATCTTCTGGCATATTCCGTGGCCCAACCCGGAGGCCTTCGGCATCTGTCCTTGGCAGCGGCAGCTGGTGGATGGATTGCTGGGAGCCGATCTCATCGGATTTCACATTCAATCGCACTGCAATAACTTTTTGCAGACGGTGGACCGGGTAGTGGAATCGCGCGTTGACTGGGAACACTTCGCCGTCTCGCGTCAGAATCACCGGACCATCGTTCGCCCATTCCCAATCAGTGTCGACTTGACCGACGACGAATCCACGGAGAACGACCAGTATGGAATTAATTATCTGGAACGCTCGACCTTGATGCACAGCTTAGGCGTGGAAGCGGCGTTCGTCGGAATCGGGGTCGACCGGGTGGACTACACCAAGGGAATTCACGAGCGTTTCCGGGCGATTGAGAGATTTCTCGAGAAGTATCCCAAATATCAGGGCCAATTCACTTTCATACAAATTGGCGCACCCAGCCGTACTCACATCAAGCGCTATCACGATTTGATGGCGGAGTTGGAAGCCGAAGCGGAACGAATCAACTGGAGATTTCAGTCGGGCAAGTGGAAACCCATTCTGTTTCTCAAGCGCCACCATAGCCATAAGGAAATTGAAGGCTACTATCGTGCCGCCGATCTCTGCCTGGTGACCTCGCTGCACGACGGAATGAACCTGGTGGCGAAGGAGTTTCTAGCGGCGCGCCGTGACGGACGCGGCGTACTGATCTTGAGTCAGTTCACGGGAGCCGCCCGAGAACTAAGGGACGCTTTGCTCGTGAATCCTTACGACATCGACCAGACCGCCGAGGCCATCCGCGCTGCGCTGGAGATGGAACCGGAGGACAGGCAGATGCGGGTGCATCGCATGCGGAAAATCATACGAGAGCACAACATCTACCGCTGGGCCGGGAGCCTGGTAACGGAATTGTGCGAACTCAGGCTGGACGGGAGTGATCGACCGCAAGGGAAGTTTCGAGGAGGTGTGGCGGCCGCGTGATGCATTCCAGCCACAAAACTGACACAGGGTTGGAGTCGAGGCTGAAGCCTCAAGTTGAATCCCTCCTGAAACTAGTAGCGCGGGCGCGGCGATCGCTGCTCATGCTGGACTTTGACGGCACCCTCGCGCCGTTCCGGAGGGACCGCAAGAATACTGTTCCCTATCCCGGGGTTGTATCAATCTTGCAGGAGATCCTGAGTGTTGGAAATACGCGAGTCGTAATCATTTCTGGCAGGGATGTAACGGAGACGGTTCCACTTCTTTCGATCAAGCCGCATCCGGAAGTCTGGGGGCTTCATGGATTGCAGCGTCTGAAGGCGGACGGGAGCGTCGAACTTTGCGACTTGGATACGTCGACGGTGGAAGCCCTGGCGGAGGCGGAAGCTTGGCTACGCTCTGAGAACCTGCTGGACGCGGTCGAACTCAAGACCGGAAGCATTGCGGTGCACTGGCGCGGTCTGCCTGAATCGGAAGCGCAAGCGGTGCAGAACCGCGTGCTGGAGGGCTGGACAGGGATTGCACAGCGTTTCGGATCCGACTTGATGGATTTCGACGGCGGGGTTGAGATTCGCAGCCCGCGGGCCAACAAAGGAACCGCCGTGCGCACCATTCTCAAAGAGATGGATGCGAATGTGCCCGCCGCCTATTTGGGAGACGACAACACGGACGAGGATGCGTTCCGGGCGATTAATGGCCGAGGGCTGAGCATATTGGCGCGTCCAGAGTGGAGGCCGACGGCGGCAAGGATTTGGCTCAGGCCGCCGGATGAACTCCTTGAACTATTGAGTGGGTGGCTCCGGGCGTGCCGCGAGCACAACGAGCCGAGCACCCCGTAAGCCTCTAAAGTCTTTCTCGCGGAACCTCACCGCTTTGTAGTGTCTTCTTTCGGATCGCCCTTCGCGCTCGCTTCCGGGTCTGCGGCAATCGTGACTTCTACCTCGGCTCCAGGCTTGGCCGGACATTCTCGCCATTCTCATCGGTCAGGTATTCTCGGTGCGAAGCTATCAATATAAATGATCGGGTCCGTGGACGGCAATTTGCGCCCCTCCCAGGCTCGGTGGGAAATGGGGGATTCATAGTCTTCTCGACGGTTGAGGTAGTACTGGGCTTTTCTCTCATAGTGCTTCCTATCTCGGCTGTTCAACGGTTCCTTGGTTCTGATTAACGCCAGGAGTGCGTGTACCTTCGAGTGGGAAACTCACAGTTTCTGCTAGGAGGGAATACAGTGTTTCTGGTACCTTCAGTTAAATTCTAGTTGCGGCATTCCTGAAGCAGCCTGTTCGCTGAATTTCAGGAATTGAGATGAACCGCCGAACCAGCTAATTTACGCCACTTCTCTCGGTCCACCACGCGCCCGCTCGCGCGTAAGGGCAGGTTATACAGGCAGTTCGAAACGCCGCAAGCCAAATATAAACCTTACCAGGGAGATTCTCGCATGCCGAAGACAGCGTTGCTGATCGTCTGCCTCTTCGTTATCTCTGTAATGTGTATACCCGCTTTGTTCGCTGGGGTCACGGTCAAAACGCCCGCCAATAACTCGACGGTCCAAGGATCCGTTCCTTATGTGGCGTCGGCCACGAGTTCGTGTGACAAAGGGGTAGGCTCGATGGGAATTTACACCGCTCCGGGCGTCCTCTCCTACGTAGTGAATGGCTCTTCGTTGAACACAAGTTTGAATCTTGGTCCTGGCACTTATAACACAGTCGTCGAAGCATGGGATAACTGCGGTGGAGCGGGGACGACTCCAATCACCATCACAGTCAGCAATCAAATGGGCGTGCACGTCACCGCCCCTTCTAACAATGCTACCGTCGGGTCTCCAGTAAATTTTACGGCAACTGCGACCAGTTCCTGCTCCCAAGGAGTGGCTGCCATGGGAATCTATACCGCCCCCGGCCAATTGGCGTACACCGTAAACGGCGCGAGCATGAACTACAACCTGGGTTTGAATCCTGGGACATATCACGCGGTGGTCGAAGAGTGGGACAAGTGTGGCGGAGCTGCCACCACTCCGGTCACGATTACCGTGAATGGCGGAGATGGCGGAGGCAGTTCGTTCTCAAACCTGCAGCGCAGCGGCGGGTGGGGCCAATACGGGCAAGGGCCTCCGAACTTCATTGATTGTTCTCCTTCGCCCTGCGATGGAATTTCCTTCTGGATGGCCCAGGGCATCAAATCTCCCTCAATGAGCGGAAATGCCTCGGAGTTCAATGTGGGAGGGTCCGCGGATTACTCCGACTCTCTCTTTAACAACCACTTGATCGGACCCTATTCCTCCCAGGGTCTGGACGATTCAAATCACACCCTGGTTCCCACGCTCCATGACTTCACCTACGACGTGTATTTCTACGGAGACAACCTGGGTCTTTCGCAGGCAGAGGAATTCGACATCAACCAGTTTTTCGACAACCTGGGATTCGTTTGGGGTCACGAGTGCCGTATCGCCGGCGGAAACGAGTGGGATGTCTGGAACCCCGCAGCCGCGCGCTGGACTCCCACGGGTATTCCCTGCTACCCAAACAGCAATTCATGGAACCATCTCACCCTCAAAGTGCAGCGGACTTCCAGCAACCAGTTGTTGTATGAATCCATCACGCTGAATGGAGTGACGAACAACTTGAACTGGACCTTCAACCCCGCTTCTTATCCGGGATGGTACGGCGTGACCATCAACTATCAACAGGACGGCAATTACAAACAACAGTCCTACAATATCTACCTGGATGAATTGACCTTTACTTACCAGTGAGGTCCGGTTAAGGTCGCGACGGCGCATGGCCTGATTCTTCCTTAAGTCCAAGTAAAACAAGCGCAAAACCTGCGGGCCCGGAAATACCGGGCCCGAAGCTCTTTTCCCACCCCTTCCCCGCGAAAACCCTGTAACACGTCGGTAACTTGGCGCGATCGTGCACCCCGGTGGAGAATTAGGCACGGCTGCCTCCCCGCTCAGGACAGTCGTTACCGCGTCGTGTTCCGCGGCAAAGCCGTGAGAAAGATCAGAGCACTTCCCGGTCTGACGAATCACAAGGACAGTCTGGAACCGAAAATGTCAGCGAAGAGCGGCCGCAGAGGCGAACGTTTTGGGCGATACGAAATCCTGTCTGAACTGGGACGGGGAGCCATGGGGATCGTCTACAAGGCCCGCGACCCCAAGATCAATCGTGTTGTTGCGGTGAAGACGTTCTCATTGGCCAGCCAGCCGCCGGAGGAAGAGCAGGAATATCGCGAACGTTTCTTCCGGGAAGCGGAGGCCGCAGGCCGATTGTCGCACCCCGGGATTGTAACCATCTTCGACGTTGGGGAGGAGCCCGGAACGCACGCTCCCTACATTGTCATGGAATTCGTGAGCGGTCAGTCGCTCGATAAGTTGCTCTCGCAGGAGGACCACAAGCTATCGCTGGACGCAGCGTTGCAATTGACGCACGAACTCGCGGAGGCACTGGATTGCGCGCATGGTCAAGGGGTAGTTCACCGCGATCTGAAGCCGTCAAACATTCTAATCACGGAAGACGGCCACGCTAAGATCGCCGACTTTGGGGTGGCCAAACTGAATCTTGCCAATCACACCCTGGGGGGACGCGCCTTGGGAACACCCGCCTATATGTCGCCCGAACAATTAAGCGGCGAACCAGTCGATGGGCGATCGGATTTATTTGCACTGGGCATCGTTCTGTATACGGTATTGACCGGCTACAGGCCGTTTCAGGGCAACAGCGCGATGACTGTCTCCTTCAAGGTGGTCAATCGCGACCCTGTTCCCGCAACCGTCCTCGACACTGAGTTGCCGCCCGGGATCGATTACATCATTGGCCGCGCCATGGCGAAGGATCCAGCCCAGCGCTACCAGCGGGGCATGGAAATGGCCTTGGATATTCAGGATCTGCGGGAAGGCAGGGAGTTATGGAGCAAGGCGAAGCAACCCGACTTACAAGTTGGCAACAACTCCCAGCGGTTGCGTGAGAAAGACAAAACATCGCCCAAAGGTCAAAGCGCGGCTATTCAGATAAAGACCGATGGGAATAACGCGGCCCACAACTTGCTGGACAAAATGAGGAGTCCGACTTTTGCCGCTGTGGTACTCGCGGCTGGACTTCTGCTCTTCGCGTTTCGCATGGGCCTCGTCGTCTGGCCAGCCGCAATGCACACGCAGAATCGGGACAGCCGCCGAATCGCCGCTTCATTGTCGGCGGCGCGTGATTCCGTAATGATGAACACAGAGCCGCCTGCGCCAGAATTGAGCTCCCGTAGCCCTGCTACATCTGTTCCACCTGTAGAGACGACGCCGAAAGCGGTGGCAAAGAAGTCCGAGTCAAAGTCGGGGAAAATATCTTCCCCGGTGAAACCAGTCGGTTTCCCGAGGTCTGCGACATCTTCGGCAATTGACAAGGCGACTCTGGAGATCGAGGTAGAGCACAATTTTGCGGAGGCGCATCTGTCGATCTGGGTCGATGGAACCCTGAGTTATACCCATCGGCTGGAAGGCGCAGACAAGAAACATATGGTTGTCTTTCACCATGTGGAAGGTCACGAGTTTCATGCCATGCAAATCCCTCCGGGAAAGCATAGACTGCGCGTACAAGTCATCTCTGACCCGGCTTCCGCGGATCACTCCGCTACCATTACCGGGGAGTTTGCCAGTGGAAAGGAACAAATGCTACAGATTCATTTCGACAAGCACGGCGAGATGAATGTAAGCCTCGAGTAGAGGCATGCCGCGGCAAGACCCCCCTCCTGATCCCTAACTTCCGGCACGATCGAGGAATCAATAGCAATCGCGTGATCGAGAAGTCCGTGGATGGGCTGCCATTTCAGTACTCCGAGCAATCACCACGAATGCTCACAAACCCTATCTACAGGGTGTCGAAGACTGCTTTGGAGCAGAAGTTGATTAGGCACAGCTTCACAAAATCTCATGGAGCGCCGACCATGGACGAATCACGTTACAGTCTCGCAACCTGCGTCGAATGCGCCATGAAAACCGTGACCGGCGATCCCGGAAGCATTGCATCTACTCAGTCCGGACTACAAGGTTTGTCGAAGAACTTTAGTCAACCTGTGGAAATCAACTGACCCACTCCCAGAAAAAGGGCTGGATTGCGAGGGCAGGGTTTACAATGGCCCTCGATTTCTCCTGAGCCACGAGACGTTCTCCGTTATGAACAAGAAGACCATGCCGGCCACCGTGCCGGCAAAACTGCTGCGGTCTGCCAAGAAGGCGATGAAGAATGCGTACGCGCCCTATTCAAGATTTCGGGTGGGCGCGGCCGTCCTGCTTTCGAACGGCCAGATCTTCTGCGGTTGTAATGTGGAAAACGCCTCGTACGGAATGACGAACTGCGCCGAGCGCACCGCGATTTTTGCTGCCGTCGCGGAACTTGGTCCTAAAATCGAGATCCGCGCAGTCTCGGTCGTTAACGACCAAGGCGTGCCCTGCTCGCCGTGCGGTGCGTGCCGTCAGGTCATCTATGAATTCGGCCCGGATGCAAGGATTTTCTTCCAGGGCGGCACGGGTCCGAAGCAGGCTCATATTACCGAACTTCTTCCGGAAGGATTCCGCTTGCAGTGAATCCAACCTCTGCTTCAGCGCAGACTTTTCGTGCCATTGACGTGATCCGCAAGAAACGGGATGGCGGCGAGTTGTCTCGGGGAGAGATCGATTACTTCGTAAACTCCTATACCGTCGGCGATATCCCCGACTACCAGGTTTCGGCTTGGCTGATGGCAGTTGTCTGGCGCGGGATGACTCGTGCCGAGACTGCGGCGCTGACCGATGCCATGCTGCACTCGGGCGAAGTCCTGGATCTGTCTTCACTCGCGGCAAGAAAAGTTGATAAGCACTCAACCGGCGGCGTGGGCGACAAGACCTCACTGGTGCTGGCACCGCTTGCAGCCGCGGCGGGGGTGGCGGTTCCGATGATCAGCGGTCGCGGCCTGGGGCATACGGGAGGCACGCTGGATAAGCTTGAGGCGATTCCGGGCTTCAGCGTGAACCTTCCTGTCGCTGAATTTCGCCGCGTACTGGAAAGCTGTGGTTGCGCGATGATTGGACAGACCGCTGAAATCGCTCCGGCGGATCGCAAACTCTACGCGTTGCGCGACGTGACGGGAACGGTGGAAAGCCCTTACCTCATCTGTGCCTCCATCATGAGCAAGAAACTTGCGGAAGGCATCGATGCGCTGGTTCTCGATGTAAAGACGGGCTCCGGGGCATTCATGAAGAATGAAAAGGATGCGGCCTTCCTGGCTGAACTGATGGTGGAAACCGGCGAGCGCATGGGCAAGCAGGTGGTTGCGCTGATCACGGATATGGATCAGCCGCTGGGATGCATGATTGGCAATGCGCTCGAGGTGGTCGAAGTCGTCGAAGTGCTGCGGGGCGAAGGACCGCAAGATTTGCGTGAACTGTGCCTTGAACTTTCGGGTTGGATGTTGCATCTGGGCGGGGTGGCTGACACCGTCGCGGACGGGAAGAAGCAGAGTGAAAAATTGATTGCGTCCGGAAAGGCGCTCGATCGATTTCGGAAGATGGTGGAACTGCAGGGCGGAGATCCGCGCACGATCGACGATCCCAAGAAACTTCCGCAGGCCCGGAACAAGACGATCGTTTCCAGCCCGAGGGGCGGGTACCTCGCATCTTTACAGTGTGAGCAGGTCGGAACCGCATGCGTAATTCTTGGTGGGGGCCGCGAACGCAAAGAAGATTCGGTCGACCCAGCGGTCGGAATCGTGCTTCACAAAAAAGTTGGAGACGCCGTATCCGCGGGCGAGCCGCTGGCGACGATTCACTACAATGCAGAATCACGAGCGGATCGTGCCAAACAGTTGCTCACGGAGAGCTATCGGATTGCCGATGCGCCCACGCGAGACAAAAGGCCGTTGATCCATCGCGTGATCGGAAAACCTGGAGAGAAAAAGTAAATGGGACGCTTCACTGGAATCCTCGGCCTCATGACTATGCTCGGATTGGCCTACGCCTTTTCCACCAATCGCCGAGCCATCCGCTTGAAAACGGTGGCGTGGGGCTTGGGCCTGCAGTTCGCTTTTGCGGTCTGCGTGTTGAGGATCGATGCCGGACGGCGAATTTTTCAGAAAGCCGGGGACGTTGTCAGTCGCTTGCTGAGCTACTCTTACGTCGGCTCGCAGTTTGTTTTCGGCGATCTGGGGAAGCAAGGCTCTCATTTCGGTTTCTATTTCGCCTTTCAGGTGCTGCCAACCATCATTTTCATTTGCGCGTTTTTCGCCGTGCTGTATCACTTCGGTGTGATGCAGTTCATCATTAAAATTGCCGCCTGGGTCATGACGCGGGTGATGGGCGCCAGCGGCGCGGAGTCGCTCAACATCGCTGCCAGCATTTTCATGGGACAAACGGAGGCGCCGGTAACCATCCGACCGTTTCTACCCGATCTGACACGCTCGGAACTCATGACCGTGATGACGAGCGGCATGGCGCACGTCTCCGGCGGGATCATGGCGGCGTACATCGCGTTCGGCATCGAACCCAAACATTTGTTGAGCGCGGTAATCATGACCGCACCCGGCACTTTGCTAATGGCGAAGATGCTCGTGCCCGAAACTGAGCAACCCAAGACCGCCGGGCGAGTTGTCATGCCGGAGAGCGAAGAGGAAGCCGAGAAAGAAGAGAATTTGCTCGGCGCCGTCGCCCGTGGAACGACTGACGGTCTGCATATGGCTTTGAATATTGCAGCCATGCTGATTGCATTCCTGGCGCTGATCGCACTGGCAGACGGCATTCTTGGTGGAGTTCACCATTGGATCGCCTGGTTCCCGGAAAGTCTGGAGAAGATTTTCGGAGCCGTCTTCGCGCCAGTCGCATGGGTAATTGGTGTTCCCTGGCACGACTGCGGGGTGATTGGAACTCTGCTCGGTACGCGTATGGTGCTGAACGAACTGGTAGCGTTTTCCATGCTTGGACCGATGAGGGCGGGGCTCGATCCCCGCTCATTCACGATTGCTACGTTCGCGCTTTGCGGCTTCGCGAATCTCAGTTCCATCGGAATCCAGATCGGCGGCATCGGTGCGCTCGCGCCGAACAAGAAGAGCGAACTGGCTCGGCTAGGAATTCGTGCGATGCTGGCGGGAACAATGGCGAATCTGATGTCGGCATCGATCGCGGGTATGCTGCTATAGATCAAGCCGAACCTCATTCATATTCAGAAAGGATTTTTTCCTGTGAAAGTTCGGACTACGTCACTTTTAGTTTTGTTCGCATTTCTTATTCTTCTGACAAATGCATTTGCCGAGACCTCGCCCAAACGGGTAATCATCGACACCGATCCTGGTACCGATGATGCCATGGCCATCATCCTGGCTCTGAATTCTCCCGAGCTCAAGGTCGAAGCGCTGACGGTTGTGCCCGGTAACGTGGACGGGCGGCAAGGATTGGAGAATGCGCTGAAGATCGTTTCACTGGCGGGACGCTGCGACGTTATCGTCGCAGGTGGAGCGCAACATCCGTTGAATCAGAAGTTGATTACCGCACAGTTCTGGCATGGAAAGAACGGCTTGGCGAATGTTGAATTGCCGGCCTCGAAATGCAAAGCAGATTCAAGATTTGGTCCGGATCTTATCATTGAAATGGTCCACAAGTATCCGCATGAAATTACTCTGATTCCCGTTGGGCCGCTGACCAACATCGCGCTTGCGGTCTCGAAGGATCCGTCGATTGCTTCGCTCGTAAAAGACATTGTTATCATGGGCGGCTCGATCACGGGCGGAAACGTCAACGGAGCGGCGGAAGCGAATATCTATAACGACCCCGAGGCAGCCGCCATTGTCTTCAATGCGGGATGGATGGTGACGATGGTCGGCTCAGACGTGGGCGAGCGAACGCTGATCACGCGAAAATATCTTGCAGAGCTTCAATCGTCGCATGGACCGCAGAGCGATTTCATCGCCAAGATCGCCGAATTTTATCTGAACCGCAGCGAGAAAAGTGGATATAGCGGCGCCGCGATGTATGACCCGCTGGCGGTTGGAATCGCTTTGGATTCGACTTTGGGCACGCTTAAAGAAATGCACGTCGACGTGGAAACCAAAGGCGAGTTCACCCGCGGAGAAACGGTGGCGAACCGCATGGGGTCGAATGAGAACAACATTCTGCACGGCGACCACTACGAAATCGAAGGCGTCATCGAACTGAAACCGAATGCACGAGTCTGTCTGGCGTCCGATGCCGAGCGATTCCTGCAGTTGTTTGTGAGCCGCATCCGGGGAAAATAAGCGCTCCTAGCCATTCGCTCGAGCGACCAGGAAAATCGCCAGCCCATAAAACACGAACATCAGTCCAAGGTAGGCTTTCGCTCTGGGTCCTGAATTCTCAAATTCTTTCCAGGCGAGAATTCCCCAGAGGGCGGCCACCATGGGAGCGCTCTGACCAATGGCATAGGAAATTGCAACTCCGGTGAAGCTCGCAGCTACCAGATTGAAGACGGTGCCCACACCCCAGATGCATCCGCCGAGAAGCCCGAGGAGATGGCCTGAGACCGGGCCGCTGAAGAAGCCACTAAAGCTCACGGGCTCACCTACCAACGGGTGTTTCATAAAATAAATGTTCCAGATAAGGCATGAGAGCAATGCGCCGAGCGTGAGGAATACAGCGGCGCTGTAAGGGCCGAGCGGATTGCCACGCGTCATCGCGTGTGTCATGAACGGCGCCCATAGACCCATCAGAACGCCGGACACAATGCATGTGATCACACTCTTCTTTGAGACCGAACGGCCGGTAGCGGCGAGACTGCCGTAGGCTTTGCCATCAAGAAGGACTGCGAGGAACGCACACGCTACCCCGAACGCCAAGAAAGCAGGGTTCCCTCTTGGTTGCAGCGCATAACTCAAAACTGTCCCCACCACCAGCGCGATGCCGATTGAAATGGGAAATGCGACGGCGAGTCCAGCCATGTCGATCGCCGCCACCAGCAGGAGGTTGGCAAGGTTGAACAGTGCCCCTCCGATGAGCGCGTTGATAATGTTCGAAGAGTCGGCCGCGCGGACATTGTTCAGAAAGCTGGAAGCATTATGGCCTGTGCTTCCCATCGTGAGAGCGAGCACGAGCGAGACGAGGAAAATGCCAACCGCATAGTCCCAGTAGAAGAGTTCGAAACGATAGCCCTTGACGCCTTTATAGGTATTGGCCCACGATCCCCAGCAAACGGCGCTCGTGATCATCATCATCAGCGCAATGCTCAGACTTGATGGCGTGAACAATCGGTTCTCCTTTGGGCGTTGTAGGGGTTGGAAACATGTAACTGTACACTAGCCGTTCACTTGCGAATAGGTTGACCGCCGCAGAAATTCTCCTTGTCCAGCACGGCCGAGAAATCTTTCTCCGTCTACCACGACGCGCCCTCGCGAGAGCACAAGATCCGGCATGCCGGTGACTTCGATACCCTCGAACATCGAATAATCGACGCGCATGTGATGCGTCCTGGCGCTGATCGTGTGTTTACGCCGAGGATCGAAGATCACAAGATCGGCATCAGTACCGACCGCGATGGTACCTTTGCGCGGATAGAGGCCAAAAAGCTTTGCCGGAGTTGTCGAGACCAGTTCAACGAACCGGTTTACACTGAAACGGCCTTGGGCAACCCCGCCGGAATAAATCAGGCTCATGCGATGCTCAACGCCCGGCCCACCGTTTGGAATCTTGGTGAAATCGCCGCGTCCGAGCTCCTTCTGCTCCTTGAAACAGAACGGACAGTGATCGGTGGAAACAACCTGCAGATGATCGCGCTTGAGACCGCTCCAGAGTTTTTCCTGATGCCACTTCTCACGAAGCGGCGGGGTAAAAACGTATTTCGCGCCTTCAAAATCGGGGACGTCGAAGTTTTCAATTGAGAGATACAAATATTGCGGGCAGGTTTCGGCGTAGACCGGAAGGCCACGGTCGCGAGCTTCGCGAACTTTTTCTAAGGCTTCATTGCAGCTTAAATGCACAATGTAGATGGGGGCTCCTGCCATCTCGGATAACGCAATGGCGCGAGAAACGGCTTCAGCCTCCGCCGTGGTAGGCCGAGTAAGAGCGTGATACTTCGGTGCTGTCTTCCCTTCGGCCAGGGCCTGCTGCACGATCACGTCGATCGCGCTTCCGTTTTCGGCATGCATGCAGATGAGGCCGCCGTTCTTTGCTGTGGTCTGCAGCGCGCGGAAAATGCTGGCGTCATCGAGCATAAACACGCCGGGATAAGCCATGAAAAGCTTGAAGCTGGTAACACCTTCACTCACGAGGCTGTTCATCTCCTGCAATTGACCGTTGCTGATATCGGTAACGATGCAGTGAAAGGCATAGTCGCAAACGGCCTTCTTCGACGCTTTGTCCATCCAAGTGTCGAAGGCTTTTCTTAACGGCTGGCCTTTGTATTGGATAGCGAAGTCGATCAGAGTGGTCGTTCCGCCGAAGGCTGCGGCTCGAGTTCCAGTTTCAAAATCATCAGCGCTGGTGGTGCCTCCGAAGGGCATATCCAGATGCGTGTGAACATCAATGCCGCCGGGGAAGACATATTTTTGCGACGCGTCCAGCACCTTCGCGGAGTTCTCTCGAGGAAGATCTTTGCCGATGGCGGCGATCTTGCCATCCGTGATGGCCACGTCGGCGACGTAGGTGTCTGTTGCTGTTACCACCGATCCGTTGCCGATGATCGTGTCGAACCCCATCAATGCCTCCACCGCGAGCTGAGATGAAAAAAGAATTCTATGCTAAACTGCCGCACTTCACTTCCTCATAATCTTGGGCGGCGATGAAAGGGGCGGCCATGCAGTTTGGCATCACGTTGAAGCCAGACATTTCGGTTGAGCGCATTCTCGGTTTGACGCGGCAGGCCGAGGCTGGTGGATTTGAGTATGGATGGCTTTTCGATTCCCATGTTTTATGGATGGATCCTTATCCTTTGCTCACGCTCATGGCGGCGAACACGCAGCGGATGAGGCTGGGGACGCTGGTGACGAATCCGGCAGTTCGCGATCTGACGGTTACATCCAGCCTGTTCGCGACCCTGAATCTGATTTCGGGTGGCAGGATGGAACTGGGCATTGGGCGGGGGGACAGTTCGCGACGCGTGCTGGGAAAGAAGCCGGTGAGCTGGTCGCAGTTGGAAACTGCGGTAAAGATTTTCCGTGACCTCACCAGTAGCAAAGAAATTGAGTACGAAGGTCAGGCCACGCGACTTACTTGGGCGAAGATTCCTCCGCGAGTGTGGATTGCGGGCTATGGACCGAAGGTGCTGCACATGGCCGGCAGGGTTGCGGATGGAATCATTTTGCAGTTTGCCGATCCAGACTTGATTTCCTGGTGCATGGGCTTTGTGAAGGAAGGTGCGCGGGCCGCGGGCCGGGACCCTGGACAAATCGAAGTGATGGCAGCGGCGCCGGTTTGGGTCTCTGATGACTTGGCGGCTGCCCGCGAACGCGTGCGCTGGTTTCCGGCACTGGTTTCGAACCACGTGATGGACCTGATACGGCAGTACAAGCCGGAAGATTTGCCTCCGGCGCTCACTTCTTACGTGCAGGACCGCGGCGGCTACGACTACCTTCATCACTGCGTGGTTGAAAGTGATAATGCCAATTTTGTTTCTGACGAGGTGGTCGATCGGTTTTGCGTTGTGGGGCCAGCGAAGGCTCATCACGAGAGGCTGCGCAAGCTCGCCAGCGCGGGAGTTACGCAGTTTAACTTGTATTTGATGTGTGGAGACGAAGAAGAATCGCTCGACATTTATCAGCGCGAGGTTTCGTCTGCGTTCCAGAAGACGAAACGCTGAAGTCAGGAAGCCGCCATCGGTGACAAGACAGCCCGGCGCTGAAGCTTCATCATCGCGTAATAGATGGCAAAGGAAACGGCGAAGCCAACAAACCACGAGTAGTCATAAAGAACACGCACCGACGGTACAGCTAGTCCCACCAGAGCAGTACCTGCTCCAAGCGCAAGAGCAACTACCGCGCGCCAGTTGATTCCTTTGGAATATTCATAGATTCCGCCGCGAAGATACAGATCATCCACTTGCAGAACACATCTCCGCACGACGAAATAGTCGCAGATCATGATGCCTGCGACCGGCCCCAGAAATGCGGCATATCCACCCAGCCAGCCGAGAATGAATGTGTTGTAGTCCGCGAGTAGTTTCCACGGCATCAGCGCGATGCCTATGAAGCAGGTGATCACTCCGCCGGTTCGGAAGCTGATCTTCCGCGGCCACAGATTGGAGAAGTCGTTCGCCGGCGAAACAACATTTGCTCCAATGTTGACGTTCAGCGTGGCCAGCAGAATCGCGATCAGCGAGATCACGACGGCGACGGGAGAATGAAAACGACTGAGCAGTTGGACAGGATCGGAGATAGCAGTGCCATAAATCACGACCGTGGCCGAGGTGACGGCGATACCAATGAAAGCGTAGAGAGTCATCGTCGTCGGCAGCGACAGGGCCTGGCCAATAATCTGTTCGCGCTGATTTCGCGCGAATCGCGTGAAATCAGGAATATTCAACGAAACTGTGGCCCAGAATCCCACGGTGCCGTTCAGGGCGGGGATTAGAAATTTCAAGAAGCCGGCAAGGTTGGTGAAGCGAGAAGGCGCGGCCAGCATGGGACCGAAGCCGCCCGCACGGTGATAGGCCCAAGCCAAGAGCAACAAACCAACTCCCAGCAATACGGGGGCGCTAATCCCCTGCAGAATCCGAATGGATTCGATGCCCATCAGAATGACGGCGAGGTTGATGAGCCAGAACAGAAAAAAGCAAACAGCCGTGGCGTAGGGAAAATTCTTCCATCCCGGCGCGAGCGTTGCCAGCAGCGTGCTGATTGCCTCGCCACCGATCCATGTCTGGATGCCGAACCATCCACACGCCACCAGCGCACGGAGGACGGCGGCCAAGTTGGCTCCCAGCACGCCAAACGATGCGCGAGCCAACACTGGAAATGGAACTCCGTACTTGGCGCCGGGGTGCGAATTCAGCAACATCGGCACCAGAACGATCACGTTGCCGATGAAAATCGTCATCACCGCTTGTTTCCAGTTCATCCCACCCTGGATCAAACTCGCAGCCAGCATGTAGGTGAGGATGTTGACGGACATTGAAATCCATAGCGCTGCAAAGTTATACGTTCCCCAATGCCGGCGGTCGGCGCGAGCGGGCGCAAGGTCAGGATTGTAAAGAGGGCTGGATTCGATGCGAGATTGAGGATGAGGAATATCGGGCGTCGTCATGAGTTTAGATTCAGGGAATGGCGCGAATATTCAGCTAAGAAAAACGGATCCAGTAGTTTTGCTTAGTCCGCCGCTGCTGCCTCACCCGTCTGCGCTGTAATCGGACCGTAGCTTTCCGGCCGGCGATCACGGAAGAACTGCCAGACTTTACGGACTTCCGCGATCATGTCCAGATCGAGGTCCGCGACCAGGACTTCGTCTTTGTCGCGGCTGGCCTGGGCGATAATTTTGCCGCGCGGATTGCAGAAATAGCTCTTGCCGTAGAACTCTCCAATACTCCATGGCTTCTCAACGCCCACGCGATTGATGGCTCCCACAAAATAACCGTTGGCTACCGCGTGCGCGGGCTGTTCAAGTTCCCAGAGATATTCCGAGAGACCCGCAACCGTGGCCGAAGGATTGAAGACGATCTCCGCGCCGTTCAACCCCAGAATGCGAGCGCCCTCGGGGAAATGGCGATCGTAGCAAATGTAAACGCCGACCCGCGCATACTTTGTTTCGAAGACTGGATATCCAAGATCACCGGGAGTGAAATAAAACTTCTCCCAGAAGCCGGGATGGCAGTGCGGAATGTGATGCTTGCGGTACTTGCCGAGATAACTGCCATCGGCGTCAATCACCGCTGCAGTATTGAAATAAACGCCGGGCATCTGCTCCTCGTAAACTGGAACCACAATCGCCATGCGATGTTTCGCGGCCAGTTTTTGCATGATGCGCACCGTAGGACCCTCAGGCACTCGCTCCGTCAATTCGTACCAGCGCGCATTCTGCTCCGCGCAGAAGTAAGGTCCGTAGAAAAGTTCCTGGAGGCACAGGATTTGTGTTTTCTTTCGCGCCGCCTGTTCGATCAATTTGAGATGCTTGTCGATCATCGCCTTTCGGATCTGGGCAAGGGGGCGATCGGTGCTGAGCGCATTGCTGGTCTGAATCAAGGCACAGCGCACATTTCTAGGCATGAGACGGGACCTCCGAGGAACGAAACTATAGCAGAAAACTGCGGCGGGCTGACCTTCTGCCGTACAATGCAAGAGCGGTGTCAGAGGAACAAAAGAGGCGCTACGGGGTCGCAGACCGCCCGAATCGCGGGGCGCCGGACAAACTCGCGCCCGATTCGGAAGCGCCCATCGCCACGCTCTCCGGACGGCCTCTGCTCTCCAACCGCCACATCCCTCTAAATCTTGATTGGGTAAAACAAGTTCGTGTGAACACCAGCGCGGTGGAACGCAGAGCGCAAACACACGTTGCGCGGCGAACGGTGAAAAAAGAATGGCAAGCCGCTTGGCTCCTGCGTGCCATCTCCTGCATGGACCTGACGACGCTTTCCGGAGATGACACGGACGACCGCGTGCGACGCTTGTGTGCGAAGGCGCGGCAACCGATTCAAGGTGAACTTCTAAAGTGTCTTCAGATCGAAGATCTCGACATCAAAGTAGCTGCGGTTTGCGTGTACCACCGCTTCGTTGAAACTGCGGTGCGAGCGGTTGCTGGCAGCGGGGTTCGCGTGGCTGCGGTTTCCACGGGATTTCCCGCCGGCTTATCACCCATGCGAGAGCGGGTTGAAGAAATTCGCCGCTCGGTGGAAGCGGGAGCAGATGAGATCGATATCGTAATTACGCGGGCTCATGTGTTCGGCGGCAAATGGCAAGAGCTTTACGATGAGGTGGCTGAATTTAAGCAGGCCGCGGGACATTGCCACATGAAGGCGATCCTGGGCACGGGCGACCTGGTCACGTTGCGCAACGTGGCGCGCGCAAGCTTTGTGGCGATGATGGCGGGCGCGGACTTCATCAAGACTTCCACCGGCAAAGAATCGATCAACGCCACCCTTCCAGTTGGATTCGTAATGGCGCGAGCCATTCGCGAATATGCCCAGGAAACCGGTATGGCCGTCGGCTTCAAGGCTGCCGGAGGAATTCGCACGGCAAAGCAGTCCACGGAATGGTTGGCGCTGATGAAAGAGGAGCTGGGAACAGCTTGGATGAAAGCGGAACTGTTTCGCTTCGGAGCAAGCGGACTTTTGAATGATATCGAACGGCAGTTGGAGCACTACGCCACAGGCCGGTACTCGGCGGATTACCGGCATCCGATTGCATAGTCAGCATGTGCAGACGAAGATCGAGGAAGAAAGCGGAAAGCGCGCATGAGCATAGCTGAAAAATTCCTTACCATGGAGTATGGCCCGGCGCCCGAAGATCCGAAAGATGCGCTGGCCTGGCTCGACCGTTATCAACGACGATTCGGCCACTTTATTGATGGGGAGTGGCGCCAGCCGGTTGTAGGCGCATTTTTCGACTCGACCGACCCTGCTACCGGAGAGAGGATCGCGACGGTTGCCCAGGGGTCATCTGCCGATATCGATGCCGCGGTCCAGGCTGCGCGAAATGCTTTTCCAAAGTGGCAGTCTCTTACCGGGCACGCGCGAGCTCGATACTTGTATGCTTTGGCCCGGGCGATTCAGCGACATTCGCGGCGGCTTGCGGTGCTTGAGACTATCGACAACGGCAAGCCGATTCGAGAGAGCCGCGATATCGATATCCCTCTGGTGGTGCGCCATTTTTATCATCACGCGGGATGGGCACAACTGTTGCAGAGTGAATTTCCGGACTACACAGCTTGTGGGGTCGTCGGTCAGATCATTCCGTGGAATTTTCCATTGCTCATGCTAGCGTGGAAAATTGCACCCGCCCTCGCAACAGGAAATACAGTCGTCCTGAAGCCAGCGGAGTTCACGCCGCTTACCGCACTCGCCTTTGCCGAGATTTGCCAAGAGATTGGATTGCCGCCGGGAGTCGTCAACATCGTCACGGGCGATGGTTCCACTGGCGAGGCGTTGGTAAAACATCCGAGCGTAGACAAAATTGCCTTCACGGGGTCCACCGAGGTGGGCCGTGCGATTCGCAGTGCGACCGCTAACAGCCACAAGCGACTTTCGCTGGAACTAGGCGGCAAATCTCCCTTTGTGGTTTTCGAAGATGCCGATCTGGACAGCGCGGTAGAAGGTTTGGTGGATGGAATCTGGTTGAACCAAGGGCAGGTTTGCTGTGCGGGGTCGCGACTGCTGATGCAGGAAAGCATTTCAGAAGCTCTCCTGGAGAAGATTCGCGAGCGCATGAGTACGCTTCGCGTGGGTCCGCCGCTGGATAAAGCCATCGATATTGGGGCGATCGTTGCTCCCGTGCAACTCGAACGCATTCGCCGCCTGGTAGACCAGGGAATCGCCGAAGGGGCAAATTGTTGGCAACCTCAAATCGAGATGCCGTCGCGTGGACTGTTCTTTCCTCCAACTCTGTTGAGCAACGTGCATCCGGCATCGATCGTCGCGCAGCAGGAGATCTTTGGGCCAGTGCTCGCAGCGATGACATTTCGCACTTCCGCCGAAGCGGTAGAACTGGCCAACAACACGGTTTACGGCCTGGCGGCCTGCGTATGGAGTGAGAGCATCAACGTATCTCTACAGGTGGCGGCGCAAATTAAAGCCGGCGTGGTGTGGGTGAACTGCACGAACATGTTCGACGCGGCGTGCGGCTTCGGCGGTTATCGTGAGAGTGGTTATGGCCGCGAGGGGGGGCGGGAGGGTCTGTTGGAATATTTCGAGCCAGCTTGGTTCAAGCACGCTCCTGCACTTCACGCCGCGGAGCCTGTGCCGAGTGAGCCTACGGCGCCAAAACAAGAAGGAGACGCGGCGATCGACCGCACGGTGAAGCTTTACATCGGAGGCAAGCAGGCGAGACCGGATTCCGGATACAGCTTCGAAGTTCGCGGGAAGCGGGGTGAATTGCTTGGCGACGCACCGCTGGGCAATCGAAAAGATATTCGCAACGCAGTGGAAGCCGCTCGCAAGGCTGCAAGTTGGGCGAAGACTACGGCCCACAATCGCGCCCAGGTACTTTATTACATGGCGGAAAATCTTTCGCTGCGGCAGGAAGAAATCGCTGGCCGGCTGTCGGCAGCGGTTGGCGAAGCCCAGGCGGCCAAGGAAGTCGCGGCCAGCATCGAGCGCATATTTTCGTATGCCGCGTGGGCCGACAAGTTTGATGGCGCGGTCCACAACCCTCCATCGCGGACCATTGCACTCGCGATGAACGAGCCGATCGGGACCGTCGGAATTATTTGTCCCAACGATGCGCCGCTCTTGGGTTTGCTTTCTGTCGTCTTGCCGGTTCTGGCTGCCGGCAATACTGCCATCGTGATCCCGTCGGAAACGTACCCGCTCATCATCGGAGATCTCTACCAGGTCTTCGATACAAGTGATTTGCCGGATGGCGCCGTCAATATCGTCACCGGTCACACTTCTGAACTGCTCAAGACGCTCGCCGAACACGACGACGTCGACGCGATCTGGTGCTTTTCGGACGAATCCAGTGCAGTGGCAGCGAAATCGTTTTCTGTAGGCAATCTGAAGCAGGTATTCACCAACGAAGGCCGCGTCATTGACTGGTTTGATGCGAAGCAAGGCGAGGGCCGATGGTTCCTGCAACATGCAACTCAGGTGAAGAACATTTGGGTTCCTTACGGTGAGTAATCGCAAGCGCGAGGTTAGTTTCCCGCCTCTTTTTCCTAGCATCGCTAATCTTTTTTGCTTCGCTATTCCGTTGACACAAGCAGGAGCGCCAAATAGACTCGGCGGTCGCGGAATTCTCTGAACCCATGTCTCGTCGATCTCGAGTTGCTGTTGTCGGCAGCGCCAACATCGACCTCACTACATTTGCGGACCGGTTTCCGAAGCCCGGAGAGACCATCTTCGGCCAGAGATTCGATCTGGGATTCGGGGGAAAGGGTGCGAACCAGGCCGTCGCCGCACGCCTTTGCGGTGCGGACGTCTTCATGGTGGCGCGAGTTGGCAGCGATCTCTTCGGACCGGCGACCATCGAAAACTTCAAGAAGCTGGGAATCGATACAATTCACGTCAAGCAGGTGGAAGGATTGTCCAGTGGAGTTGCGCCGATTTTTGTCGAGCCTAATGGGCAGAACCGTATTCTCGTGGTGAAGGGAGCGAATGACGCAGTGAGACCGGCCGATGTCGACGCCGCTGCAGAAATGTTGAGAAGCGCAGACTGCATCGTGCTGCAGTTTGAGATTCCGCTGGAAACGGTCTACTACACAGTAGAGTTCGCGAGAAAGCACGGCATCCGCTGCATTGTGAACCCGGCGCCCGGCCAGCCGGTAGACATGGGCGCACTCAATGGTCTCGATTATTTCGTTCCGAACGAGAGCGAGGCCGAGAACATCACGGGGATTCCGGTGCGGAACATCGACGACGCGAAGACATGCGCGAGCAAACTCGTAAGCGATGGCATTCGCCGCGTCATCATAACGCTAGGGGCGAAAGGTTCTCTTCTTGCAGGTCGTGAGGGTAGCCAGCATGTGCCTGCGTTCGCCGTAAAAAGCATCGACAGCACGGGAGCAGGTGATGCGTTCATTGGCAGCTTTGCGGTATTTCTGGCCGACGGAGTTCCGGAAACAGAGGCCGTGCAGCGCGCCAATCTCTACGCGGGACTGTCGACAACGGGCGTGGGAACTCAAAAATCCTTCTATGATCGCGTACGCTTCGACTCGGAATGGGCCGCCCGTTCTAAAGAGTTGAGCGCGATGAAACCGTGAGAGACAGTCGTTGCGGATATTCTTCTGTGCCGGTTCGGAATTTTGGCTGAGAGTTGGACGTCTCGGTGCCGAAAAGTCTTGACTTCGGAAGTACCTGCCATTTATAAGGCCGTTCTACGGTCCAAGACCTCCAACTCTTTCACCTACGTAACGGAGATTTGATTCGTCATTCGGTGTGGGGCCGCCGAAAGGGGTGGTATGAATAAAAGGGCGCTGCTCGGTGTTGTTTTCTGTTCCCTCGTGTTCGCGGTCTGTCCGGAAATGCACGGACAAGCGACTGGCGGTTTCACAGGAACCGTTTCCGACAAGGCCGGAGCGGTAATCTCGGGGGCAACAGTAAACGTCACCTCGCAGGATACGGGCCTCTCACGCGAGGCGAAGACGGACGACTCGGGGCTTTATCTGATTCCGCTACTGCCGGTAGGCCAGTTCACAATTCGAGTGACGTCGCAGGGCTTCCAGACGACGGAGCAGAAGGATGTTCGGTTGCAGGTCGACGAGCATCGCGAACTGGATTTTTCGCTCGCGCCTGCATCGGTCAGTACGTCGGTTGAGGTGAGCGGCACCGTAGTGGCGGTGGAGACCACGAATCCAACGCTGGGCCAAGTCATCACCTCCGAGCAAGTCGCGGACCTCCCGTTGAACGGTCGCAACTTTACGCAGCTGGCGACTTTGACGCCGGGCACGACGTCATCCACCAGTCCAGTGAGCTTCTTCACGAGCGCGGCCAGCAGCGAAGCGGCTACTCGCGGCTCTTTCTCGCTCTCTTCGGGCGGTTCGCGCGAACAGGAGACCGACTGGCTGCTCGACGGCAACGACAATAATCAATTGGATGAAGGCGGGATTGCGATTTTCTCTTCGATCGACGACATCCAGGAGTTCAAGGTTCTGACCTACAACTACTCCGCCGAATACGGAGAACGCGCAGGTCCCACGGTATTGGTTACTACAAAGTCGGGATCGAACAAATTTCACGGATCGCTGTTTGAATTTTTTCGCAACACGGATTTAGATGCACGCAGCTACTTTGCCACCTCGGTGGAGAAATTCAATCTGAACCAGTTCGGCGGTTCGCTGGGCGGCCCGATTCAGAAGGATAAGACTTTCTTCTTTCTTGACTACCAGGCCAAGATGCAGCGGAAAGGGGTGCCGTTCACCGGATTTGTTCCGACCGCGGGAATGACGACACCCGACGCCAATGGCGATTACGACTTCAGCAAAGACCCGCTTGGCGTCTCAATTACGAATCCTTTCCCATATGCCTTCGGTCCCGCGCCTGGCAACGCCCCCATCACAGGCCCTTTTCAATGCAGCACTGCGACCGGTCTTCCCGAGACGCCGACCTCCACCGGAGGCCAGACGCCAGGCGCAGGCTTTACTGCCTGCAACGTAATTCCCGCCGCCCTAATCAATCCGATCGCCGCAAAGGTGGTTCAGCTTTATCCTGCGCCCAATGCGAGCGCCGCAGGCTACAACTACATTAACGAGCCGGTGCGGAAACTCAATGAAGGCACCTGGGACGTTCGTCTGGATCACAATTTTTCCAGCAAGGACTCCGCATTTGCGCGCTTCAGCTACGATCAGGCGACGAACTTTGTTCCCGGCGGCTCGCCCACGTGGTCCGAACAAAACGCTTTTGGCAGCAACCAGCACATCGAAAACCATGGCCGCAATCTAGCGCTCTCGGAGACGCACGTCTTTTCCGCCAACATGATTAACCAGCTCAATGTTGGCTACAACCGAATTTTCAACCACATTCTTTCCTTTGGCACCGGAACCTGCGAAGCGGCGGCGCTTGGAATTCCGGGCGCCGATCTGGCCAGTTCGTGCGATAACATCACCGGTTATCCGGCGAGTCTGAATCAGGCGTCGCAAGAGTGCGTAAGCTGTGGCCTGACCTCGTTCGATATGTCCGCCTACTTTTCTATTGGTGACCGCGGATACGCGCCTTACCAGGGAGGGACCAACGTCTATTCAGTCTCGGATACGCTGGATCTGATTCGCGGCAAGCACAACATCCGGTTCGGCGTCGTGTTTCGCGCCGAGGAAATGAATGTAAGAAACAACGCATTTCAGGATGGTTTTATCGTACAGACTGGCTCCGGAACCAATGACGACATTGCCGGCACGCTGATTGGGGGGCTCGGCGCTTTTGCGGCCCACGACCAAACATTTCTCGGAGCCACCACTGGGCGCCGCTGGAAACTGTTTCGTCCCTTCGTCCAGGATGATTGGCGCGTGACCAGCAACTTAACCCTCAATCTTGGGTTTGCCTGGGCTTTGGCCACGCCGGAGACCGAGGTCCAAAATCGGCAGGCGAACTTCGACGTTCAGAACCTCATGTGGTACGTCCCGAAGGGTAGCCCCGCATTGAGCACCTGTACGGTCTGCATTCCCACTGATGGCCGGGTGGGCATTCAGTTCGATAAAACCTCTCTCGAACCGCGCATTGGATTCTCGTGGAAGCCGATGGGTAGTGACAAGACCGCTATTCGCGCGGGCTACGGTATCATCCACGACTCCGCGTGGAATCAGGGTGGGCAGGGCCTGTGGCAGAATCCGCCGTTCTACGCGGAAGTGGATCCCTGTACGTTTTGTTTAACCTACGGCGTTGCGGCGGGTTCTCTGTCGGGCGGCTTCCTTCTCCCGGCCGGAACGCCTTCGACCACGCCCGTTGCGGGCGGAGCCGTTTTTAGCTCGCCTGTGAATCCCCAATCGTACACGGGCACGATCCAATCCCAGAACCGCGACTTCAAGCAGGGGATCATTCAACAATTCAATCTGAATGTTGAGCGCCAGCTGCCGGGGAATGTGGTGCTCACGGTAGGTTATGGCGGCTCACGCAGCGCCCACATTCTGGTAAGCCAACTGAACGAAAACATAAGCTCTCCAAGTGCCTGCCCAGGTGGCAGCAATTTCGTCCCGGGCTACACTGTGGGTTGCGGATTCCCGTCGTTCCCCTACGCCGCAGCCTTTCAGAGCGTCGACACCAACAACAGCATTGGCGCGGCGCGTTACGATTCGCTGCAGGTTAAAGCTGAGACCAAGAGCACGCGGCACGGGCTCTACGCCTTGTTCGGCTACACCTACTCGCGCAATTTCGATTCCGGTCTGACGGACGGCCTGGGCACCAATCCCGGCGCGATGTACTACCCGCTGCCCGGATTCAACAAACTAGATTGGGGCTTGTCTCAGTTGAACCTGAATGACAGTTTCACCGCCAGCGTCCTGTACGACTTGCCATTCGGACAGGGCAAGCGTTACGGCAGCAACTGGAATGGAGCTACCAATGCCATTCTGGGCCATTGGCAGCTGGACTTGATTGAAAGGGCTACCTCCGGTTTCCCGCTGTTTGTGGTCGATAGCGCCGACGAGTCGGGCGTTTTCTTCTCTTACAACGGCAACACCTTCCAGCGTCCGAACCAAGTCGGCGACCCGAATACGGCGGGCAACGAAGGTGGATCTACGGGCTGCCCAACGAAGATCCATACCCTGCAGAATTGGTTCAATCCCTGCGCTTTCGCGAAGGCCCCAACTGGAGAGCTCGGCACAGCCCCACGGGCACCCGTTTACGGCCCACGTTTTGTAAACACGGATTTCTCAGTGATCAAAGACTTTCCGTTGACCTTCCGCGAGGGCATGAATCTGCAATTCCGGGCTGAGTTTTTCAATCTCTTCAACCACCCGCAGTTTTTCCTCGAGGGTTTCGGTGGCACCGGAGAGCAGGACATAAGTACTCAGTCCAGTTTCGGAGTGATCAACCAAACGGTGAACAATGCGCGGTTAGTCCAGTTTGCCTTGAAACTTAACTTCTAACGAGGAAATAGCGCCGCTACTAAGGGCAGGCTGGATCAGCAGCCTGCCCTTCACTTTGCAAATCACAAAATGTGCGGGAGGAACAATGTGGCGTTGTGAAAGGAGACTCGCCCTGCTGGTTCTGTGGATCAGTCTTCTCGGAGGTGCTTCTGGATATGCTCAGGCTCGGCGCAAGGTAATCATCAACGAGGATTGCTCGGGCCCCGGCGGCAGCAACATGCAAACGCTACTGGTGATGATTCAATCGCCACAGGTAGAAGTCCTGGGGATCACAGTGGTGAGCGGGGATCAGTGGCGCGATGAAGAAGTTGCACACACGCTCCGCTTGCTCGAGATCATCGGCCGCGCCGATATTCCTGTAATTCCGGGAGCGGCATTCCCTTTGGTGCGCCGCCGCGACGAGAGTCAGATTTGGCAGGAGCGTTACGGGAAAGTTGCGTACGCGGGCGCGTGGGACGATCGGTGGTGGCATGAGCCGTTCGTCGTGCCGACGCTTCCCGAAGGGTCGCCCACGACGAAGCCGAGTGACGAGGACGCCGCACATTTTTTGATCCGCATGGTACACAAGTATCCGCACGAAGTAACGATCTACGAGGGCGGACCGATGACCAATCTTGCGGTCGCGACATCGATCGATCCGCAGTTCCCTGAACTGGCGCAGGAACTGGTCTTCATGGGGGGAAGCCTGAGCCCGAACACGGACAATCCGGAGTTCGCGAACAATCCGCGTCACGAATTTAATTTCTGGTTCGACCCCGAAGCAGCGGAGATTGTATTGCGCGCCCCGTGGAAGAAGATCGTTTGCACGCCTACTGACATCTCCATCAAGACTCATCTAACGCCAGCCATCGTCAAGCAGATCGAGGCAAGCGGGACCCCGCTGGCTCACTATCTCTCGCGGTTTGCCATGTATTCTCCGGGGGCCGACATTATGTGGGACGAGCTTGCTGCCGCGGCGTGGATCGATCCGACTCTGATCACCAAGAGCGAGATTCTCTACATGGAGGTAGATCTGGATCATGGAGCCGGGTACGGCAACACGCTGACCTGGATGGAAAGAGACAAACCGCCGCTCGCTGCGCATCCTGTCGAGATTCAGGTGGACCTGGATTTGGAAAAGTTCTATCGAATGTTTGTAGACTTGATGAGCGCCAAGACTCCTGCTGCGCATTGATTCGAGTGAAGGCTCATCGCGGTTGCAAGCCAGGCGGCCGGTCCCGCATCTCATATACGAATTGTTGCAGCTCGTGCCGCTGGCGTTCGGTCTCTTTCGTTTTTTCAGCCGATATCTGCTCGTAAAGCTGCAGCTCCGCCTTGGCTTTTGGCGTCTCGCCATTTTGACGGTAGAGTTGGGCCAGGCGGTAGTGTGCCTGTTCCAATTGCGGCGTGGCTTCGATCGCGGTTTGCAAAGCGGAGATAGCTTTCGGAATGTTCTTTTCCTGCGAATAAACAATCCCTAGTTCGAGATATGCGAGGCCGAACTTGGGATCGAGGTGGACAGCCTTCTCCAGCAGCGACTTTATTTTCTCGTCATTTTCGATGTCGTCCGGCGACTTCCGCTGCTTCCACAAACTGACCGCGTAATAGTAATTGGCCAGAGCATTTTGCGATTCGAGTTGGGCAAACCTCGCGAGCCGCTGCAAGATCGCCTCTGACTGCGCAGCCTCGACAGTTTGCATTTTTCCCATGAACAGATATGGGGCCGGATCGTCGGGATTCAAGTCAGACGCCTCGCACAAGCGCCGTGCCGCTTGATCGTAGGAACCGAAAGAGTACCAAGCCGCTCCCAGGCCGGTCAGCATCCGGACGGAATGTGGGAACAACTGATTGCCTTTTGTGAAAACTTCAATCGCAGGGTCCGCCGCGCGATGGATGAGGAGCTCTGATCCCCAATCGAAGAGATTCGTTTCGCTGGGATCGAGTTCAGCTGCGCTCTGATACTCACGAACGGCTTCCAGGGCATCGCCTAATCTCTCGTCAGCATCGCCGAGCAAGTGGTGCAGCTCGGCTTTCTCCTGAGGAGACCTGCCCCTGGCGACCAGAAGCGCTCGCGCTTCGCGGCGCGCTTGAGCATAGTTCCCGGTTCCGGAGTAAGCAAGGGCCAGTTCGTAGGCGTTGTCAAAATTGCCGGAATTCAACCCGGATGCGCGTTCGAGGTATGGGATCCCTTCCTGCACTTTGGCTTCATCGACCAAAAGCTTACCCAAACGATAATTTGCGTCGAACTCTTCAGGCTGACGCGCAGCGGCCTCACGCAGAGATTTTTCCGTCGTGGCTCCGGAAGAATCAGGCACGGAATTGGCGTCCGGTTGTTTGCTGAGCGCGGCGGTTGCCTGAGCTAATGCTTCTCGGTTTCGGGCAACCACATCGGAACCATGGCCGCCGAGATTCGTTGTGTCGGTAACGCCCGCCACTGTGAAATGCGGTTCATCGAAGAACTCGGGCCGCATCTTCGACGAATCTTTTGCTACGGCTACTTTTGAAACATTCACAGTGAGGTCGATCGTCCTAGTCTCTTTCGCTGCAAGAACGAACGGATCTGAATCTGCTTGGTCGTAACCCTCCAGCTCTGCCCGCAGAACGTATGTCCCCGGGCGGATCTCCGAAAGGAGATAGGCTCCTGCTGAGTCGGTATGCACGGTGAGAATCTGCGCGTCCTTGGCTCGCAAGCTGACAGCAGCTCCCTCCACCGGACGGTTGACCGAATCCCGCACCACGCCATGCAGTGTCGCAGCTTCCGTTTGGGACTCACTTAGCTGTGGTTGAGCAGATCGTCCGTGGACCATCACCGCAAAGAAAAGTATGCTCACTGCGACGGCGCAGATGGCGTTGATATTGAATCGGACCATAAAGCAAGTCTTTAGAAAGACGGCCGGAGCGTAGCTTGCGCCTCAGTCCGGGATTCTAGTCGCTCGAACTATGATCCGCAATTTGATGCCGCTGCAGTTTTGTAAATCGGGCGTTGCCATGAGTAAATCTGTTACCTTCGAAAGGCAGAGGCTATCGATGCTGGCTTACCGAATACCGTATCTGACAACCGTGTTGCTGATGATGACATGCCTTACTTACGGCGCCCAGGAGAAGCGGAAGATCATCATTGATCAGGATGCGGCTGGACCCGCTGGAACGGATCAGCAGTCCATGCTGCTTCTCATCCAGTCGCCGCAGACCGAGGTCTTGGGCATCACGGTCGTGACGGGCGACCAGTGGCTCAACGACGAGTTGGCGCACACGTTGCGCATGCTTGAACTCATCGGGCGAACGGACATCCCGGTGGTGCCGGGAGCGGAGTTCCCGCTGGTGAGGACAAAACTGGATACAGAGCGATGGGAGCAACAATATGGCAGCGTAGCGTGGCTGGGAGCCTGGACTCCGAAGTTTTATCACCCACCCGATCAGTTGGGCGAGATGCCCGAAGGTAAACCCACTACAAAGCCCGCCGACGAGGATGCCGCCCACTTTCTCATCCGCATGGTTCATAAATTTCCGAACCAGATCACTATTTACGAGGGCGGCCCGATGACCAACCTCGCGCTCGCCATTTCGATCGATCCCACATTTGCGGGTTTGGCAAAGGAGATGGTGTTTATGGGCGCTAGCCTCAATCCGCGAACTGATGACCCTGAGTTCGTGAATTCACCAACTCACGAATTTAATCTCTGGTTCGATCCTGAAGCGGCGCATATGGTGCTCACGGCGCCATGGAAGAAAATTGTTTGCACGCCGGTGGATATTTCAGTGAAGACGAGACTGAGCGCCGACCTGATTAACCGCGTCAAGGCGAGCGACTCTCCGGCGGCGAGATACATCGGCAAATATGGGCGTTTGAGGGGCAACTACAATTATCTGTGGGACGAACTGGCTGCGATGGCCTGGCTCGATCCGACACTGATTACAAGAAAAGAAACTCTATTCATGGATGTCGATCTGGATCGCGGCGCTAATTACGGCAACACGCTGAGCTGGACAGATCGCGAGAGGCCTAAAGGCGAACTACAACCGATCGAGGTGCAGGATGATTTGGATCTCGACAGGTTTTACAAGATGTTTGTGGATCTGCTGACCGCGCCAACACCCAAGAATTGACGGGCGTACGTTTTATGAAGTCATTTCGAAAGTTGCGCCAGCATGCTTTGCGCCTGTGTGTGATTCGGATGTTGCTTGAGAAGTTCGAGCAGTACGGACCGAGCCTCATCCATCGTGCCTTCGACAATATAGACTCTAGCCAAGTTCAGATAGGACTGATCAAAAGTGGGTGCTACCCGGATGCATTCCTTAAAAGTCGCAACTGCCTCATCTCTTCGCCGTGTGCGTAAATAAAGTATTCCAAGGTTATTCAACGCTTCCGGGTAAACGGGACGGGACTTCAAAGCTCGTTGCAGATATTCGTAAGCGCGGTCGGCGTTGTCGGCCTGCGCAAACACCATCCCCAAACCATAGTTCGCGTCGGGATCTTCGGGGCTGACTGCGAGAGAGCGCTGAAAAGTGTCGCGAGCCTTCTCCCATTCCTTCTGCAAACGATACGCGTTGCCCAGATTGTTGAGGGCAATCAGATGAGCAGGACTTGAACGCAATGCCTCCTGAAAGCACCGTATCGCTTCTTCCGTCCGGCCTTCCCTCGTAGCCAGAAGGCCGAGGTTGTTCCAGGCGTTGGCTAAAGTATCCGGATAACTTGCGCGGAGTCTGACCGCAAGTTCAAAGCTCTGCCGGGCCTCAGCCGTCTTTTGCTGGTTCAGTTGAGCACTTCCCAGGCCGTAGCAGGCCTCGGCGCTCGATGGATCGTCGCGCAAAGCAAGTTGAAACGAGGTTGCGGCTTGGTCGAAGTATCCTCGCTGGAAAAAAACGGAACCGTACGAAAGATTGTTTCGCTCAAACTCATAGGTTTCTGCAGCACCGGGAAAAGGCAGTGCGAGCGCGAACCTGTCTGCGTCGGTTCGAGGAATGTTTCGGGAGTCTTGTTCTACATGCTCGGCGTTCACCGGACCCTGATAGACCTTGACGATGTCCCCGTCCTGATCGATAAGGAACGATGTTGGAAGTCCGAGATCACGATGGCGGTCGAAAATGTAGCGGTAAAGAATGTTGTAAACCCCGGCTATGTCGTTCGATCCGCGAAGGACGGTAAATGAAAGATTTTGCTGGCGCGCCAGCGCTCTCAATTTTTCGGGGTCGGCAGGATCATCCACGTTCACGGTAAGGAGTTGAAGACCTTGAGCGGCCCACCGTGCATGGAGCCGGTTGAACAGTTTCAGGTCTTCCTGACAATCTGCTGATTGCGTGACCCAAAAATTGAGCAACACCGGCTTTCTGCGAAGTGCGGCCAGCGATTGCATTTTCCCCGCCAAGTCGGGAAGAGAAAAATCGGGCGCGGCAACGGGAGTGAGCAGCCACGTTTCGGCGGTGTTGGGAGATGGTTCCGCTTCTTGCGGCGGAGTGGCCGCAAGTTCGCTGCGCAATGAGGCTGTCGGCTTGAACGGTTCCACTCGGAACTTTTTCGACCCCTCTTCCATCCAGATTCTGCAGTTCAGCGGAATGTCATGAAACTCCTGAATGGTTCCGCGCGGCCAGCGGATCGATGCTCGCACCGGTCCCTTGGCCGCGCCGAGGCCGAAAAACACTTCCTTGCTATGTTGTGATAAAAATCCGGATCCGGCCTGCAGCAGGCGAGTCTGGCGACCAGCCTCACTCTCTACTGTAACTACTGTGCCGATCGCGTCACGATTACTCTTCGTACCGCGAAGGCGAAGAGCGATGGATGCGGGAAGATTCTCGATTACATTCTTCAGTAGGCGCAGTTGTGGACCGTTACGGTTTTTCAGGAAGACCTCCTGCCGACCGTCTCGATCAAAATCAGCGAGGGCAAATGCCCGGCCGTCCTCGAGAAAGTCCAATCCCACCGCGGCAGAGACATCCGAAAACGTTCCATCGCGGTTGTTCGCATAAAAGACATTCCGTTCGAAACCACTCCAGGTTCCGTCGGCACGAATGAGTTCGTTGATGGCGCTCCATCCCTGCTCGTAATCATGCGAGGGCTTCGGCTGATTCGGTGATTTCGCAACCACCTGACGCCAGAAAAAACTATTCAAGTCTTCGCGCGAGACACCTGACACCATCCCATTTGCGATGTAGAGATCGGGATAGCCGTCATGGTCGAAATCAAATGCGTCGCTCGACCACGCCCAACGGCCCATTCCAACTCCGGCCGGGAGGGTTTTATTCTCGAAGGTGCCGCCGCGGTGAGGCTGGCTATTTCGAAAGAGCGAATTTCCCATCGCATGCTTCTGGTATAGAGCTCGGACGTCTGCGGGAGCATCTTGTTTGAACATTTCTTGCATGGAAACGCGCTCCCCGGCGGCGGTCCACATGTCGCCGACGTAAATGTCCTCGGCTCCGTCATTGTCATAATCCAGCCAGCAAACGCTCATGCCGGCGCCGATGTCCTCCACTCCAGCTTCGGGAGCAACATCGGTAAAGGTTCCATCGCCGTTGTTGTGGTAAAGATTCTTGCGGCCGAAATCATTCACCACATAGAGATCGGCCCAGCCGTCCTGGTTGTAGTCGTTCCAGCCACAGCAGAAGCTATAGCGCGTGTTGTTTTGACTCAGGCCCGATTCCGCGGTGACATCGTGGAAGGTACCATCGCGATTGTTCCGCATCATGAAGTTGGGCGGGCCATTTTCGGCATCGTGATAGGGAACGGGATACTTATATTGGTCGGTGCCCTGGTAATAGATGTAAACGCAAAAATAAATGTCTAGCCAACCGTCGCGGTCGTAATCGGCGACGGCTGCGCCGGTAAAAGTTCCCTGCGGAGGATTGGCGAATTGAAATGCGCCGGGTTTGTGACGAAATTTTCCGTTGCCTTCATTCACGAACAGAAGTGGACCGTTCGCGCGCACGACCACTACATCCTGGCGGTCATTGTTATCGAAGTCGGCGAAGAGCGCGCACGCTGTGTTCTCCAGGATCCCCAAGCCAGATGCTTCCGTGATGTCTTCGAACGTGCCATCTCCGCGATTTCGATACAGGCGGTTGGGGAGACCTGCGGGCTGACAGATGTAGAGATCGTCGTAGCCATCGTTGTCGATATCGGCGACCGAAACTCCATTGTGGCCGTAGATATCGATGCCGCAGGCTCCATCAAGAACGGTCCGCCAGTAATCCGTCCCGCGAAGCAACTGGGCAGCGTAGGAAGCATTTCGGCCCAGCGCCGCGGCAGTAATGTCGACAAAAACGGGAGCGAAGGAGCGGCTTCGCGTCTCGTCAAGTGCGTGCCATCTACGAAGGCGAAATTCCGGCGCGGCGGGTGAGGAAGGCGAAGCTTCCCATTCCAAGTCCCAGTGCCCTACGCGCTGCTCGCGGTAATAACCGTCCCCGGTTCCCACCAGTTCGTAACGCACGCGAGTGTACACCGTCGCCGGAAGTGGGGAAGTAGATGTCGAACTGGCTTCGATTCTCGTTACCTGGAATTCCGCGATCGCGATCTTCGAAAAACCACTCAAGGAAGATTTCAATTCTTGAAGAAAAGAATCTCGTCCGAGAATTGCGTGAGTCTCGAATTTGTTCTGGTGAACTTCCAAAGCCGCGCCGGAACGCAGCACCCGCGACTCCGCCGGCCGCAGAGATGGACCTGAGAAATCTGCTACAAAACTTTTTCCGATGGCCTGCGCTTCCTGCGGAGAACGAAGTAGATTCGAACTCCATTCCGCGAGAATCGCGGCAATCCGGTCATGGTATTTTTCGGTGACGAAATCGTCGAAGTCAGTCTGCACTTTAAGCAGCGTCGCGTCGAGCGGTCTCTGGGTGGGAGAGTGCGGGTGCAAACGGAAGCCGAGGTCGGAGGGAAGCGAAGTTGGAGAGTCAAAGGAATAGGCGGAGGAGAAGGCAAAATCGCGCAGGCTGGCGGGAATGATTGCCGCCGAAGCTCCCTGGCAGCAGCGGACAAGAAACTTGCGGCGACTCTGGTTTATCAGATGAGGATCGACTGCCAGATGCGTCTTCCCTGGCCGGCTCAGAGCGATGCCCCCTGGTTACCGCCTTTAGCGCGAGCCGGCGCTGAACTCATACACGGTTACGCTATGAAATTTCTGTCCCGGTTTCAACTCGGTCGAGGGAAAGCTAGGGTGGTTCGGCGAGTCTGGATAATGCTCCGTCTCCAGGCAAAATGCGAAGCGCGGCTTGTAAACGCGGCCGTCCTTTCCGGTAATCGACCCATCGAGATGGTTCCCGGTATAAAACTGTACAGCAGTCTCCGTGGTGAGCACTTTCAGAATGCGTCCCGTCGTCGGCTCGTATACTTCGGCAGCCTCGGCCAACTGACCCTCCGGATGGTCCAGCACAAAGTTTTCGTCGTAACCTAAACCGAAGTGCAGTTGCTCGTCGTTCGCGTCGATGCGCTCGCCGATGGCGTGAGGCGTGCGAAAGTCGAAGGGCGTTCCTTCTACAGATTTCAGCTCTCCGGTAGGAATTAGAGTCGCATCGACGGGAGTAATCCTGGATGCATTGATCTTCACCACGTGCCCTAGAACTTCCCCCTTCGCCTGACCCAACAAGTTGAAATAGGAATGGTTCGTCAGGTTCAGGACTGTGTCTTTATCGGTGGTCGCCGAATACTCAATCCGCAGGGCATTTCCATCCAACGCGTAACGCACCGTGGTCGTGAGCGCGCCGGGGAAACCTTGATCTCCGTCCTTGCTCACGTAGGTAAGTTCGATTCCATTCTTTATCTCGTGCGCCGTCCAGACCACCTTGTCGAACCCAACAATTCCGCCGTGAAGCGTATTGTCGCCGTCGTTCTTGGGGATGGAATAGGTCTTGCCATCGAGTTGAAAGCTGCCATGCGCGATCCGGTTCGCATAACGGCCGATGATGGCTCCAAAATAAGCAGTTTTGGCGATGTACTTATCGAGCGAGTCGTAGCCGAGCACGATGTCGTCGAATTTTCCGTTGCGATCGGGAGCGCGCAGCGAAACGATGATCCCTCCATAGTTTGTGATGCGCAACTCGACCTTGTCATCGGCCAAAGTGTAGAGATCGACGGCGGTTCCGTCTACGGTATGCCCGAACGGCTGCTTGGTGATGTTGGTCTTTGCCTGCAACATTGTCGTTAGAATAACCAGACTAGCGAAAATTGCAACCCAGTCGCTTCTGTTGGCGCGCATAGTTTCTGTCATTCTCCGCGAGACCTCGCGGTTTTGAACCGCGGGTCGCGCTCACAGCGTATCAGGCTCAGCCGTCAAGCAACAAGAAATCAGCCATGGCGCAAAACGTTTCGCTCCTTCGGCGGATCGTCATGGGAATATCGAGCTACGCAGCGGCGTGGCTAAGGTGATAAAGCGATCCTAATATCGCGCCAAACAGCGCATGCGCCAGGAAAACGGAAATTGGAGTTTGCACTCCATAATTGAGTGCCATGAAGCCGGGCGGTTCAAGTTGACGGTTCGCGTTGAGACCGTGCTGTTCGCTCGCCATTCGTGGGTGGATCCCGGGCATCAACGACATTCCAACCGTCAAAATGAACAGCGCGTGCGCCAGTCCCAAAAGTGCGCCAAACCACCAATTCGCCATGTGGCGGGCCTCGAACACAAGCACGTACAGGATAGAAAAAAACCAGCCATTCGCCAGATGGATCATGAAGCCGTAGACTTTGGCCTTTTCCCTTTGCGGAGTGACGAAGGTTCCAATCAGATACGGCAGATTCATTCGCGTGAAGCCACAGCCTTGGCTGGCCGACAACAAAGTCGACAGAGCCAAGGTCGCCAGGAATCCGGAAAGCAGCCAGCTTGTCCAGTTCACGAGCGAACCTCGGAAGGTGCATGCTCGGTTGCTGCCGGCGGACGATGTGCCAGTTGCCGCTCCCCTTTCTCTCTTTGGTCGATCGATAAGGCCGCGCCGATTAATCCCACGTGCGTGAAGGCCTGAGGAAAGTTGCCCAACGCCAAGCCGGTGTTTGCATCGATTTCTTCACCGTATAAACCTAAGTCGTTTTTATATTTCATCAATTGCGCAAACAGCTGCTGAGCGTCTTCCAGAGTGCCTCCTCCCATCGCCAGATACTCCGCCTCCCAGAAACTGCAAATCGTAAATGTACCCTCCGGCTTTAGCCTCTGATAGCGGAAAAGAAGACCGTCCGGCGTACCTAGATGCTGCCGGATCGCGCGGTAAGTGGCGCGCATCCGGGCGGACTTGGCCTCTTCGAAGCCATACCAGGAAAGCAGAAGCAGACTGGAATCGAGTTGATCGCTATCGAGCACACTGACGTAGCTCTGCATCTGTTCGTTCCAGGCGCGTTCCTCGATCTGGCGCCGTATCAAGTTGCTAATCCGCTTGTAGTTCTCGACGGGCGCACCTCGCAGCACGCCGCGTTCACCGAGACGGATCAGTCGGTCCATCGCCGTCCAGCACAAAAGTCGCGAATGGGTGTGATTCTGACGCCCACATCTTGGCTCCCAGATGCCCTCGTCAGGCTGATCCCAGTTCTGGGCTACATAGTCCCCGAAGCCGATCAATGCTCTCTGCATATCACGGTCGAGATGGCCGCCATGGAATGCAAACTGAGCCGCAGCGTCGACGACTTCCCCGTAGACATCGAGTTGGAGTTGATCTCTGGCCGCGTTTCCAATGCGGACCGGCCGCGAGTCGCGATATCCGCTCAAGTGTTCCAATTCACGTTCCACCGGCGCCTTATCTCCATAAAGCGAATAGAGAATTCTCAGCCTGGGCTGTGTCTGCGAGGTTGCACGCAGCAGCCAATCGAGGAAGTCTTCGGCTTCATCCCAATAATCCAACTCCAGCAGTGCCCGGATGGTGAACGAAGCATCGCGCAACCAGCAATAGCGATAGTCCCAGTTCAAATCTCCCCCGGGAAGTTCTGGAAGAGACGTAGTCGCGGCGGCGATGATTGCTCCGGACGGGGCGTAACTGAGGAGTTTGAGAGCGAGCGCGCTGCGTACCACAGTATCCCGATATTCTCCGTCATAAACCGCGTGACGGCCCCAATTTTGCCAGGCCTTCACGGAATGATCGATCCGGTCATCGAGCGATGCATCGAGCGGCGGAAGCACCGCAGGAGCCTGTTCGGAGTAGCTGAACGAGAAGCGCAGGCTCTCTCCCGCACGTATTGAAACGCGAGCATAGGCGGTCCCGTCAGCAATCGTCAGGAGCACGCTACTCCGCAGCCAATAAACGGCGTGGCCCACCACGAATCTCAGGCCCAGTGTTCCGAAATCGCGAATCTGCACTTTCCTCTTGCCGTAGTCCGCCATGGGCTTGAATTCAATTGCAAGCTCCAACTCACCGGTATTGCAGGTTATTTTCCGCAGGATCTCATGATCAGGCAGCAGGACGCTTTCCCGAGAGGCACGCGACGAACTCGGCATCAGGTCCGTGAGAATTGCGCTTCCCGAGTGATTGGTAAAGCGAGTTTGAAGGACATTCGAATCCGGAATGTAGTGTCGTTCGATGGTCGCGGAACCAACAGGAGAAATGCGCCAATGCCCGCCGCGATCGCGATCCAGAAGAGCAGCGAAGATGGCAGGTTTATCGAATCTTGGCCAACAGAGCCAGTCGATCGAACCCTGTCGCGAAACCAAGGCCGCGGAGCGGCAGTTGCCGATGATGCCGTAATCCTCTATTTGAGGCCAAGGTACGCAGACGCTCTCAGTCGCGTTTTGCGGATCCTGGTTCGGAAGGAGTCCTGAAAGCTGGCGATCTTTCGGCATTTCTAATGGATGCATTTTCCTGAATTACGTTGCTATGACTGCCGCAAACGTGGGGAGCATCATCGCCTGCAAGCGGTTAAGATATTGAAATGTCCATCACCGCCGCTCAGGCGCAGGAAGCGCGGCAAAACATTGTATCGGCTGCCGTGCGTACGCCGCTAATCCGGTGCAACGCGGACACGCCTGCGAACTTGTATCTGAAATTGGAAAATCTGCAGCCTATCGGCTCATTCAAAATTCGCGGAGCAGCTAACGTCATGGCACGGACCCCGCGCGAGCGCTTGGCTCGCGGAGTTCTAACCGCGTCCGCCGGCAACATGGCACAAGGCGTGGCATTCTGCGCCCGGCGGATCGGGGTTAGCGCCACGATTATCGCTCCGGACACCGCTCCGGCCACCAAGATTCGCGCTGTCGAACGCATGGGCGGGCGCGTAATCCAAGTTCCTTTCGCCGAGTGGTGGCGAACTTTCGAAACTCGTTCCTACCCGGGTATCGACGCCACGTTCATTCATGCCTTCGATGATCCGGACGTCATGGCGGGGAATGGCACAATCGCGCTGGAACTGTTGGAGGATCTTCCCGATTTAGATGCTGTCGTGATTCCCTGGGGCGGTGGAGGATTGTCATGCGGCATCGCCGCAGTATTGCGAGAGCTTGCTCGCGTACGCATCTACGCCGCCGAGATTGAAACGGCAGCTCCGCTGGCTGCATCGCTGGCTGGCGAGCCGCGACAGGTGGAATATCGGCCTTCGTTCGTCGACGGTATAGGGAGCAAGATGGTATTCCCGGGCATGTTCGACGCCGCCCGCAAGCTGCTGGATGGATCATTGGTGGTCACTCTGACGGAAGCGGCGGACGCCGTGAGGATGGTGGCGGAGCGGAACCGAATTATTATCGAAGGTGCCGCGGCTTGCGCAGTCGCCGCTGGTCTTTCGGGCCGTGCGGGCCCAGGCAAGATCGTAGCCATCGTGTCCGGTGGCAACATCGACCTGGACAAGTTCGCTCAACTTGTCAGCTAGGCCCACCTGCGCGGGGAGCTAAGGATCGGATAACGATGCGCTGAATGACTGGAAATCCTGCGCATCATCTACAATCGATGTCCAGGTCGACCTTCGAGGTTAGAGCGCTTGGAGAAAAGACGCGACCAGCAAACCCGCACCGAATCCAAAACGCAGCTTGTTGAGCAGATCAACATCTCTCTGCATTCGGGCGACTACGCTCGCGCCCTCGATTTATTGCGGGGCGCAGTCGCCGAATTCCCCAACGATGCGGAGCTGGCGGAATTGGAAAAGCTCGCCCAGGATGGCGTCAAGTGCAATGCCGAAGCCAACCGTCTTATCACCGAAAGCCAGGAATTTTTCGCGCAGCAGAAGTCTGCCGAAGCGATTCAGTTGTTGCGCAAAGCCTACGACCTGGATAAAAACAATTCTCTCGCCCGCGCCATTCTTTCCAATGCCTTGGTTGAGCACGCGAATTCCATGGTGGAAACCGATTGGTCGGAGGCCGAGAAGCTGGCCAAGCAGGCGCTCGACCTGAACCCTGCACATCCCACGGCCAAGACTATCCGCGGCCTTGTCCTCGAGCGAAAAAAAACAAGCTCCGTCGAGGATTGGGTTTCGCAAGCGCGCAAGCTGCAGTCCTCCGGCGATCTATTCGCAGCCTTGGCTTGGGTTGCGGAGGGATTGGACGTTCATCCAAACGATCCCAAGTTGCTTCAGATCCAGGATGCGATCCAGCGCGACCAGGGCGCTCAGCGGCGCCAGTCCCGCCGCCGCGACTTAGAAGACCTGCGACGCATGGACAGCGAAATCGAAGGGGCGGCGGACGTCGCCGCAAAACAAGCATTAGCCGAGCGCATACAAGGGGTGGCCGCCAAGTATTGGACGGATGGAGAAATCTTATCCGTCGCCAATGGTCTCCTGCACCGGCTGGGATTAGTCCCACAGGATGGTTCAACCGCGTCGCCGCACAGCAAAGGCGCGACCGTCATTTTTCACGTCCCGCGCCCCAGTCCTCCGAAGCCGTCCCGCGCCGATACCAGCCAGGCTCCGGCGAGCCCGATTGTGCCAAGCCCGGTTTTGCCGAGCCAGGCTCCGCCCAACCCGATCCTGCCCGGAAACGCTCCCACCGGCATTTCCCCGCCTAGCAAAGTTTCGCCCAGCATTGTGCCGCCGGGCGAAGTCCCTGCCACTGCGCCAGAACCGCAACTCCCCCCGCCACAAATAGCCACCGTTCCCGCCGCCGAGCCTTCCGCACCGGCGGCGAAGGTCACATCCCAATCCTCCCAACCAAAACGGCCCATGAGGTCGAACTCAACAACGCTGATCCTCGTCGCCGCCGCTGCGATGATCCTGGTCGCAGCGACCTTCTTCTTCACGCGAAAACATCAGGCTCCGCCGGTAGCGGAGATTCCCTCCGCTGGTCCAGCCGTCTCTGCCCCGATCGTCTCTGCCCCCGCGGCCTCTGCCCCGGTCTCAGTTCCCAGCGCCTCGGCTCCGGCCGTCTCCGCGCCCGCACAAACGACTCCCGAACGGTCTTTGCATGCTTTGGGTGCTTCTTCCGACGACGCCGCCAGAAAAGTCGCGCTCCATGATCGGCCGCCCGCCGAGTCCGGTCACAACCTGGGCACGCTCCTTGTCGTTGCCGGTCAAGACGACGCAAGAGTTTTTCTCAACGGAGAACTTCAACGGCAACTCACTCAGGCCGGCCAGTTGCTCCTACCGAATCTCGAGCTCAAGGACTACGTTGTACAAGTCTCTAAGAGCGGCTTTCAGGATGCTCCCCAACAGAAGATTCGCATGCGCAAGGGCGAGCAGGCCAGGCTTATCTTCAACCTCCAACCGCTACCTCGCCTGGCCTCGCTGACCATCCAGGGCGGCGCTTCCGGAACCACGGTTCTCGTCGATCAAACTCTCGTCGGCACCATTCAGCACGATGGCACGCTCTCCGTCTCCGCCGTCGATCCCGGAGACCATACCGTCGAACTGCGCAATGAGGGATTCAAACCCCGGCAGTTCAAGCGACACTTCGCTGTGGGCGGAACTATATCTCTCGCTGCTGCGGATGCTGCGTTGGAAGCCGCTTCCGGAGAATTGAAAATTACCTTCGCGCCCGCAGACGCCAAAGTTGCAATCGTGAAAGGTCAGCTTTTGAAAATGGTAAGCAGTGGTGTCCCGCTCAATCTTGACCCCGGCACCTACACTCTTACTGCGCGAACCGCCGAAAGATTTACGCGCTCGTCCACGCTCGAAGTCATAGCCGGTCAATCGAAGACTTTGGATTTGTCTCTTGCCCCGAGCGGTATGTCGAAGTGGGATGACCCAGACGCCTGGAAGCATGAGAGAGATTCTTTCACTCGCAAAGGGGGTGACTTCGTCCTTTACGGAGTCGTTCCCGCCTCGGGCACATTTGTTTTTTCCGCGATGCCTATCAAGGGCCAAGTCTTGCAATGGGTGCTCAACTACAGTGATCCCAAAAACTACGTCCTCTTCCAGATGGACGACAACAACTTCTACCGTACTGTCATTCGCAACGGCGAGAAAACGAACGAGATCAAAGTTCCCGATAAAGGCGACAGGAAAAGCTTCCGCACGTTCCAAATCCGCGTTAGCCCCACGGAGCTCGTCCACCAGATCAAGCACGGTGAAAGTTGGACCGTCCTGGATCGCTGGACGCAGCCCGGCGCTAATCTCAGCCTGGGCAAGTTCGGCTTCTACATACCCGGCAACGACCAAGTAGCGATCTCCAGCTTCGCCCACTACGTCGACCTGAACCTCCGCTAAGCAATCTACGGCCTAGGCCTTCCATGACCGTCGCAATGTCGTAATATTGCCGAAGCAGCGGAATATCTGTCAGGGTAGCGACAACGAAGGCGATCGCCTAAACCAAGGAAAAAATTGGTCGGGGAGAGAGGATTTGAACCTCCGACCCCCTGGTCCCGAA
>Ga0187883_10000009_pt1 | contig 159391 bp, 143 predicted proteins | sample June2016WEW_20_1_2_FD_132966 | JGI IMG/M metagenome (GOLD analysis project Ga0187883, IMG submission 132966) | Peatland microbial communities from SPRUCE experiment site at the Marcell Experimental Forest, Minnesota, USA - June2016WEW_20_10 | ecosystem: Environmental > Terrestrial > Soil >...
GACGGTCGTAAGCCCGTAAAGAATCGGAATTCGCCATAGTTGCCGATGGCTTCGCCCCAATCTGTCCGCATCCCGATTGTCGATATGTCGGTCAGCTACGGTGTCAGCACCAAGGGCTTGGATCTTGCCTCGCACGACGGCGCTGTGGAACTCGAAAGGCGCATCAATGACGCTGCAAAGGTAGCGTGCAAGGAGATCTTCAAGCAATATCCGGAGGCGACGCCGCCCCAAGCGGACTGCGTCAAGGCAGCGACAGACAAGGCGATGGCCCGGGCGCATGAGTTGGAAGCGACAGCAGCCAAATAGGTTGCCCTATAGTTGGTAGTCAGTTCAGCCGCAGGCGAAATAGGCCAATTTAGCGGGACATTCTGACTCGCGTTGGCTTCTGTCCGGTGGAAGATTCATTGTCGCGAGGCGCGGCGGGTATTGCTTCGGCTCGCCTCATAGGGCTGGCTGCCCACTCGCAGACGATCACGACGGACCGCTAGGGGGGTGTAATGTGCCGGACGCCGACCTTCAGGCAGGTCCGGCGGTTGCCAAAATCGCACCAATCGTTAGTCTGCTTTAGTTGGAGCAAGGTGGGTGTTGAACCAGTCAACAAGCCGCGTCGCCACGTCGATCTGGTCTTCATGCCGGTAGAAGAAGTGACCTTCATCCGGATAGACCACGAACTGGGTTTCCACGCCGAGGCGACGCAGGGCGTTCCAGTACTCGTACGACTGCGAGATTGGCACCTCGGCATCTCGATCGCCACCGACGATCAGGGTTGGCGTGCGCACCTTCCTGATGAAGGTCATCGGGGAGCTGCGCGCATAGACCTCGGGGTCGTCGTACACGGAGGCGCCGAAGTACGGCAGCATCCAGGTGTCGATGTCGTTGGTGCCGTAGTAGCTCTGCCAGTTTGAAAGCCCCGCCCCGGCTACCGCGGCCTTGAACCTGTGGGTCTGCGTGAGCGCCCACATCGTCATGTAGCCGCCGTAGCTCCAACCTTCTATACCGATCTGCTCAGGATCGATCGGCGCCTCTTTGAGCACGGCATCCACACCGGCGAGGACATCCCGCATATCGCCGTAGCCGAAGTCTTTGACGTTGGCGCGCGTGAAAGCCTCACCCTGCCCGTAGCTGCCGCGCGGGTTGGGGCAGAGCACGAAGTAGCCCTGATTAGCCTCGAGCGCGTCGAAGCGATCCGGCCGCGACGGAAAGATCGGGTAGTGGGCATAGGCGGGGCCCCCATGGACCTCCACGATGAGCGCATAGCGCTTGCCCGGCTCGACTTTCGGCGGCTCGATCAGCATGCCCTGCACGTCGAGCCCGCCGCTCTTCCAATGTATGTTGCGCGCCTTGCCTGTGATGGGCCTGACCGCGGCATTGGCGTGCGTAATGGCATGCCAGTGACCAGGCGGGCCCGTCTCCACTTCCGGCGGCGCGTTGTACGACTGACGGATGACCGCGGTCACCGCGCCGTTCCTCGAGAGCGATATGCCGGCGTCGCCGGGCGCCCAATCGAGCAGCGTGTTGGCCCATATCATCTCCGGTGCACGCCACAGCTCGCGCTGGGTCTTATTGACGACATCGACGCGCGCGAGGGTTTCCTCGCCTGCGGCGAATTCGGTGGCTACGATTTCGCGCGGCGAGCCGTTCCAGGTGATGGTATGCACCGACGCGGCGAGGCCGGGGGTCACATCCTCAGGCGCTCCGCCCGAGGCGGAAATCACATAGATATCGCCGCCCGTGATGCTCTCATCGCTCATAATGCCGCCGATGAAGGCGATCCGGGTGCCATCGCCCGAGAATCTCGGCGAGGCCATTTGCATCGAGGGGGTCAGCAGTGTCGTGATGGCGCCAGAGCGCGCATCGCAGACATCGAGCTCTGCAATCCACCAGTTGTCATCACCCGAGCCATGCGCGGCCGTAATGGCAAATCGCTGTCCGTCAGGTGACCAGTCGTACTCGTAGACGTTGAGATTCGCCGGGCCCAGCAGGGAAATATCACCGCCCTCGACGCCGACCACGGCGAGCCTTTGCTCGTAGAAGGTCTCCGACAGCACGCCTGCATCGCGCGTCAGCGGATTGAGTGGTCCGGGCGTCTTCGGAGCGTCCACGGAATACAGAAACGCGACCCGCCTGCCATCCGGCGACCATCGCGGCGTGTCCAGCGGCCCGTGAGCCCGGGTGATGATCGCGACGTGCAGGTCGGGCAGCGTCGCAATCGCAATCTGCGGCTGATCGGACTCATCGGTGGTAACGAAGGCAATCTGCTTGCCATTCGGTGACCATGCGGCCGCGTGCTCATCACATATTTTGCCGGGACACGCGGTGAGACGCCGTGCTCCCGAACCGTCTCGAGCATTGACGATCCACAGAGCCGATGCGTCGACCTCGGCATCGCCGCGCTTGCCGCTGACCGTGTCGCCGTAGACCACTGTGCCGCCGTCCGGAGAGAGCGCGACCTCCACCAATGAGTGCACGGATTTCAGTGCATCGAGCGCTGTGCCGATGTTGGCGGCTTGAGCGGCATAGCCCGCAGCGGACCAACCCAGTCCAAGGCAGGCCATTGACAGGCGTGTGATGTAGTTGAATCGGTTCATATTGGTGTCAGACCCTCGCAAATACACCGTTATCATTCTTCTCATTCGTCGCCCGGAGGAACTTCAAGAGCGCGCCGGTGGGCCGGGGGAGCATAGTATTGCAGGGCGAGTCCCGCAACCGATGAGAATGAGGCGACCCGTGCACCGATATTTCCGTTGCTTTCCAGTGATGCGGATGGCGCTGACACCGACCCCATGGGTCGCCAGTGCCCCGTCCCTCTATCTCGGATTGGGCGGCACTTCGCCGCCGTTCATCGGTCGCGGTAGACTTGAGTGCATGCGAGAAATGATGAAGTCAGCTGTAATCACGCTCATCGGCTTCAGCGGCAGCATTGCATTCGGGCAGTCATTGATAGACGCTGAAAACTTGCTGTTTTCGCCTCCCAAGGATTTCAAAATCGGCTTCCAATCCAATCGCGATAACCGCTTGATGACCGAGTGGGTGCCGGCCGCCGAGACGGTAGAAAATTGGACGCAGATGCTTACGGTTCAAATTTATCGGGGCGCCACGGTCGACGCAGCACGCTTCCTGGAGGGCGTCGGAAAGCGGTACATGGACGCTTGCCCCGGAACGGCCGCCAAAGGCATCTTCACGGGACAGGCTAATGGCTACGTCGTGTCCATGCTGCTGCTCAAATGCCCCAATAACCCCAGCACAGGCAAGCCTGAGACCACCGCCTTTCGGGTGATTAAGGGCAACGATGCACTGTACTCGGTTCAACGAGCATGGCGAGCCGTCCCATCAGACCGAGAAGTGGATGACGTGATGCACGCCCTGGCCAAGACGACCGTCTGCGACACGCGAGCGCCGGAGCATCCGTGCCCCGCGTTCGATTCTCTGGTGCCGTCCAAATAACCGAGCCTCGTCACCGCTCGACTTGCCCCCAATCTGCAGTTGACGGCGCACTTCGACAAGGGCGGCTCGATACACGGCAATCGTGGGCCGTCCGCCGGGAACGGGGGCGCTCGAGTAAACGCCAAATGAAGATCAAGACCTTCATGTAGGGCAATACGAGAAAAGCCCTTCACCTGTATTCACTCGGTCAAAGCGCCGCTGCTGGTGCGGCAGGGCGATGACGATCTGCGCGTGCCCAAGGAAGAGGCGACACAGATCGTGGAGATTCTCAAGAAGGACGAGCAGACCGTCGACGCGCACTACTATCCGAACGAAGGCCATGGTTTGAGGGCGCGCGAAAATCGGATCGACGCGATCCGGCGCGCGGTCGAGTGGTTCGACAAGTATCTGAAGGGTGTGCCCTGAACGGCGAGCAAGGGAACCGGAACCGAACCTCATGGGACTAACAAAACACTCAGCCCGGTTCCGGTGTCTCAGTGCAGACCCGCACTAGTTTGCGGTGTTTTCAACGATTTGCAAGTCCTGTCTGCGCAATGTCGTCGTAATCGGGTCCCGCCACTGACGTGCGCGTACGTCGCAAGGCGCGTCGCGAAGCCAAATTCGCCGCCTTTACATAGGATCAAATCATTCGATCTGTTCACAGTAATTTGTGCATCGCCCGCTAAACCTTGTGAGCGGATCGCCGATATTCTCGGTCATGGCAAGAAACATGGCGCAAACGCGTCAGAGACTTCGCATGATTCCTGCCGAGACTGGGTGACGCCGGGGCTAGCGGCTGCTCATGGTATCGCCTGACGACTGAATTCAAAGGACACTTAGGATCACTATGGCAGCGACCATTCTTGCAGTCGACGATTCCGCATCCATGCGCCAGATGGTGAGTTTTACCCTGAAACATGCTGGATATATCGTCGTAGAGGCCGTGGATGGTGTGGAGGCGCTCGAATATGCGCGCTCCAACGCCGTCAATTTGGTGCTCACTGACGTCAACATGCCGCGCATGGACGGAATTACGCTGGTGCGTGAGTTGCGACAATTGAATGACTACAAATTTGTGCCGATGCTGGTGCTGACGACCGAGGCGGGTCAAGACAAAAAGATGGAGGGCAAACAGGCGGGGGCCACGGGCTGGCTCGTCAAGCCGTTCAATCCCGAGAAGTTGCTTGCGACGATAGCTAAGGTGTTGTGAGCCGATGTCGCTCGATTTAGAAATGGAAGAGATCGTCAAGGTTTTCTTCGAGGAAAGCTTTGAAGGTCTGGATGCGATGGAATCGGGCTTGCTCACGCTCGATTCGCATGCGGACCGCGAAACCATCAATACGATCTTCCGCGCCGCTCACTCGATCAAAGGCGGGGCGGGAACCTTCGGCTTCCTCGAGATCTCGCAGTTCACGCACTCGGTCGAGACTCTGCTCGACGAAATGCGCAACGGCATGCGTGCGGTTACGCCGGATGCCGTGCAAGTGCTGCTGCAGTCCGTCGACGTGATTCGTGAAATGACTCAATCGGCCCAAGCCAAACAGCCGATCGTGACGGTCGGTGCCGATGCATTGAGCGGCGAACTCGCGCGCATCCTGGCGCAAAAGGGCGGCGCGGCCGCCGCCACTGCCGCCGTCTCCGGCGCCGAAACGACCGCGGGCGCAGGACCAGCCCCCGGCGCGAATCCGGCCGCCGGCGCAGACGCGGCTGCCCCCGGTGCCGCGGCCGTCCGTTCAAAACCGGCAGCAGTCGTACCGATCATCATCGCGCCGGGCAGCATCGAGGGCTGGCGCATCACATTTACGCCCGAACCGACGCTGTTCAAGACTTGCAACGACCCGCTGCGAATATTTCACGAACTCGCGACCTTGGGGCCGCTCGAGGTTATACCCCACGTCAAGGCGCTGCCGTCGCTCGAGGCCATGGACCCGACGCTTTGCTATCTGTCGTGGACGCTCGTGCTGCGCGGACATGTCGAGCACGCACGCATCATCGAGGTATTCGATTGGGTCGAAGCCGTGTCCACGATCATCTACGAGCCGCTGTATCTGGGCGGCGCGATTGGAGAGATTCAAGAGCCCAGAGGTAATCCCGCCCCGGCCGCGCCGTCCCGGAAGCCCGCGACGGCCGAGGTCACGGCAGTGGCGGCCGCGGCGGCGGCTGTACCGCCGGCCGCACCGGCAGCGGCCCTCAAAGCCGCCGGCGACGCCGGTTCGATCCGCGTTGCGACCGAGAAGGTCGATGCGCTCATCAATCTGGTCGGCGAACTCGTCATCACACAATCAATGCTCGGTAGATTTTCGGAGAAATACGACCCCGCTGATCTCGAAGCGATGCGACGCGGCCTCATACAACTTTCCCGCAATACCCGCGAGCTGCAGGAAAGTGTGATGCAGATCCGCATGTTGCCGATCGGATTCTCCTTCAACCGATTTCCGCGCCTGGTGCACGACCTGTCGCGCAAACTCGGCAAGAAAGTGGAACTCAAGCTCTGTGGAGAGAACACCGAGCTCGACAAGACCGTATTGGAGAAAATCGGCGACCCACTCGTTCACTTGGTGCGCAACGCGCTCGACCACGGCATGGAGATGCCCGAACAGCGACTCGCCGCCGGCAAGAGCGAGACCGGGACACTGGAGCTCAATGCCTTCCACGAGGGCGGCAGCATCATCGTCGAGGTCAAGGATGACGGCGCAGGCCTCAATAAAGCGCGGATTCTCGCAAAGGCGCGCGAGCGGGGCCTGATCCAGGAAGACGAGATCTTGACCGACGAGCAAATCTACAATTTGATTTTCGTCGCCGGATTTTCGACGGCCGACAAGGTCAGCGACGTGTCCGGCCGCGGAGTCGGCATGGACGTCGTCAGGCGCAACATCAACGATCTCGGCGGCCATGTACAAATATTCAGCACCGAAGGACTCGGCAGCACGATCAGAATCCGCCTGCCCCTGACCTTGGCCATTTTGGAGGGCCAGGTCTTGCGTGTCGGCAAAGAGATCTACGTCGCGTCGCTGGTGTCCATCATCGAGACCGTGCAGCCGACCCGAGAGCGCTTGAGCAGTGTTGCGGGCCGGGCGGAACTGTTCAATCATCGCGACAGCTATCTGCCGATCATCAGGCTCCACGATCTGTTCGACATTGAACCGGACAGCCGCGATATCGCCAAGGGCTTGCTCGTCGTGGTCGAGGCCGATGGCCGGCGCGCTTCCATTCTGGTCGACGAACTGTTGGCTCAGCAACAAGTGGTCATCAAGAGCTTGGAAACGAATTTCAAACAAGTGCCCGGACTCGCGGGCGCCACCATCCACGGCGACGGCACCGTCGCGTTGATCCTCGACGTCCCCGGACTGATCACGAATTTTCTCGAGCGTCAGTCGGGACGCGTCGAGTTGGCGGCATAAAGAGCATGGAGGCGTCGATGACCGTAAATACGAGCGCCGCAGACGCGACCAAGGAGAGCGCCGATTCCGCGAAGGAACAATACCTGAGCTTTATCCTGGGCCGTGAGGAATACGGCGTCGACATCAAGAAAGTTCAGGAGATCAAGGGATGGGATACCGTGACCAGAGTGCCGTATTCGCCACCCCACGTTCTCGGCGTCATCAACCTGCGGGGCTCGATCGTACCGGTCATCGACCTCAGAATTCGGTTCGGGCTCGAACGGGTTCCGCATGATGCCACCACCGTCATCATCGTCGTGCACGTGCCCGGAGACCGAGGCGAGCGCACGGTCGGAATGGTCGTCGATGCCGTATCCGATGTCTACAACATCGCGGCGGAACACATCCTGCCGCCACCCGACGCCCTCGGTTCGATCGAAAAGGTGTTCGTCCGAGGTCTGGCCTGTCAAGACGGCAAGATGCTGATCCTCCTCGACGTCGACGGACTCGTGGTTGCCAGCGTCAGCGATGCGGCCAAGGCGGCGGCATAAGCCATGTCAAAAAAGCAAACTTCCGGACCGGTTCCCGAGGCCCCGAAGGTCGATTTGATCGATCCGGTGCTCTATCTGGAGCCGAATCTCGAGATTCAGAACATCGAAGAGGTACGCCGAGACCTCGTCGAAATGCTCGCGCGCGCGTTGCCGGTTACGGTCGACGTCAGCACCATCGCGAGCATCGATACCGCAGGCGTCCAATTGCTGCTCGCTCTCAATAAGGTCGAGCCCCAGCACGGCGTCAGCGTCGAATTTCGCGGGGAATCCGCGGCGCTGTCGAACGCATTGGCGGCGTTGGGCTTGCAAGGAGCGTTGACCATGGCATCAAGTCATGACGCCCGATAATGCGGTAGCTTCAAAGGAAGCTGCGCGTAAGGAAGCGACGGTGCGGGGGGTGATCGACGAGTTCGGCCGCCTTCTCGAAATATTCAGCGCGCAGCTCGCCGAATCCTTGCAAGAAGCGGATCGGGAATGCACCGCCGTTGGGGACTCATTCCATGATCTGGTGGAAGCGCGCGGCAACATCGAGCGCGTGGCCTGTCCGGAGCCCCAGTCGTCGATTTTGCGGCGCGAGTGCGCGCAGATCGACGAATCCATCGGAGCGGCCGTCGTCGCGCTGCAATATCACGACCGTCTCGCACAGCGGGTCGGACACATTCGCGTCGGACTCAACCACCTGCAGAAGTTGCTGTGTTATCAGGGCGAGCGCTCCTCCGAAGAGTGGCTGCAGTTACTTCAAAACGTCGAGCGAACCTACCATCTGGAATGGCACCGCCTGGCGCATGCGACCCCGATCGAGCAGCGCGGGGCTGCTGCTGCGCCGGTCCACGACAATTCGAGCGTGGAATTGTTCTGAGGTGTCGGAACCATTCTAAAGAATGGGATAAAACCAGCCGATACATCTCGATACCGATGCGAATGAGCCGGTTCCACTGAAGCAAGGCCTATGTCAGAGATTTCATCGAAAAACAAACCGGAAAAAGTCGGCGCCGCGGCGCGTCAGGTACTGACCTTCTCGCTCAACGAGGAAACCTACGGGGTTGACATATTACGGGTCCAGGAGATCCGGGGCTGGTCCGTGGTCAACCGGATTCCGCAAACGCCGCCCCATGTGCTGGGAGTGCTCAGTTTGCGCGGCTCGATCGTGCCCATCATCGATTTGCGGGTGCGGTTCGGTCTTGCGAGCGCGGAGTTTACTCCCCTTACGGTGATCATCGTGCTGTCGATCAAGACCGCGAAAGGCTTGAGCGAGTTCGGCCTCGTGGTCGACAGCGTATCGGACGTCGTCGACATCCGCGGCGAGGACATAAAGGAAACGCCGAATATGGGCGGCAAGATGAATGCCGATTTCATCGAGTCTCTCGCGACCGTCGCCGACCGCATGGTGATCCTGCTCGACGTCGATGCGCTGATCGGACGCGATTCGTCTTTGGGAGTATCGCAGGCGCTGGCCGGAGCCGCGTGACGCACACGCGCGCAGCAGCATGAATCAGGACCGCGCCGCCGCCGCCATCGGCCAGAAATCCGACCGCGAATATGAATTCAGCGACGCGGATTTTCGCGCGTTGCGCGATCTCGTCAAGGAGATGACCGGCATCAGTTTGGCCGAGACCAAGCGAGAGCTGGTCTATGGCCGCGTCTCGCGACGGCTGCGTGCGCTCGGGTTGACGAGCTTCGCGGATTATCGCCGCCTGCTGGAGGCAAAAGACGCATCGGAGCTGATCGAATTCTGCAATGCGCTGACCACGAATCTCACCTCGTTTTTCCGCGAATCGCACCACTTCGATTATCTGCGCGACGAGTTTCTTGCCTCGCGCATCAATGATCCGCGCAATTCGCGCAGAATCCGCATCTGGTCCTCGGCCTGCTCGTCCGGCGAAGAGCCGTATTCGATTGCCATGACCATTTGCGAGACGGTCAAGGACTTGAATAAATGGGACATCAAGATTCTCGCGACCGACCTGGATACCAACATATTGGCGGTGGGACAGCGCGGGCTGTACAAGCAGGATCGCGCGAAGGGCATCAATCCGCAGCGGCTCAGCCGCTTCTTCCGCGAGCGGCGAGACGAAAACTCAACGTCCTACGAAGCGCTGCCGGAAATCAAGAATCTCATCACGTTCAGGCAAATCAACCTGACGCATGAATTTCCGATGTCCGGGCCATTGGACATCATCTTCTGCCGAAATGTCGTCATCTATTTCGACAAGGACACCCAGCGCGAGCTGTTCTCGCGCATGGCCAAATTGCAGCGCTACGACGATCTGCTGTTTCTGGGTCATTCCGAAAATCTCTTCAACGTGTCGAGCGATTACACGCTGATCGGCAAGACGGTCTACCGGCGGAGCGAAGCGTGAGTGAGTTCCTGAAGAATCAGGCGAAAGCGCCGAAATTGCCGGCACTAAAGGGTTTCGAGCACGTGCAGCGGTATTGGGACACGACCAGCAATGCGTGGACCGCAAAGATCCTGCCGGGCGAGTATTTCGTCACGACCCACGATGAAACGATCACGACCGTGCTGGGTTCCTGTATTTCCGCCTGCATTCGCGACACCGTGCTGTGCTGCGGCGGCATGAATCATTTCATGTTGCCGGAGGACAAATCGGTCGGCGCGAACAGCTGGATGGACGGCGCGGACGGCTTGTCGACGCGCTATGGCTCCTATGCGATGGAGAGCCTGATCAACGAACTGATGAAGCTCGGCGCGAAGCGCGAGCGCCTCGAGGTCAAGATCTTTGGCGGCGGCAAGATATTGCCGGCGATGACCGACGTGGGCGCAAAGAACATCGCCTTCGCACGCGGATTCTTGAACCTGGAGGGTTTCAGGATTGCCGCCGAGGACGTGGGCGAAATTTACCCGCGGCGCGTGGTCTATTTTCCGAAAACCGGCCGCGTGATGGTCAAGCGGCTACAAGCGCTGGATGCCGATGCGATTGCGAACCGCGAGAAGCAATACCTGCAAAACCTGGCCCGAAAGCCGGCGAACGACGACGTCGAACTCTTCAATTAGCGGGCCGCGAGAATACCAATGACACCTATCGCTCCGGCTGGAAAGGAAGCGCAATCGAGCCGGCGCATCAAGGTGCTGATCGTCGACGATTCGGCGCTGGTTCGCCGCATCCTCACGGATATCTTGTCGAGCGATCCGTCGATGGAAGTGCTCGGATCCGCCGGAGACGCCTTCATCGCACGCGAGAAGATCAAGCAGCTGAACCCGGATGTGCTGACCCTGGACGTGGAAATGCCGCGCATGGACGGCCTGACTTTCTTGCGCAATTTGATGCGCTTGCGGCCAATGCCCGTGATCATGGTCTCATCGTTGACGGAACATGGGGCGGAGGTCACCCTCGATGCACTTGCGATCGGCGCCGTCGATTACTTGCCGAAGCCGAAAATAGATCTTGCGGCGACGCTTTCCGACTACAAAGATGAATTGATCGCAAAGGTCAAAATGGCGGCCCGTACGCGGGTCTACACTCGCGAGGTGCCGGCGTCGATCAGCGCCGATGCCGTGCTCGCCAAACAAGCCCCGTTGCGCCAACTGCGGACCACGGAACGCATCGTGGCAATCGGTGCATCGACCGGCGGCACCGAGGCGATCAAGGACGTGTTGGTCAAGATGCCGCACGACATGCCCGGCGTGGTGATCACGCAGCACATCCCGAAATTATTCAGCGGCGCATTCGCACGCCGTCTGAACAATCTTTGCCAAATGACGGTTTGCGAAGCCGAGGATGGACAGCAGATTCTGCGCGGGCACGCCTACGTCGCACCCGGGGACATGCACCTGTTGGTCGTGCGTGACGGCGCGCGCTATGCGTGCAGGCTCGAGGACGGCCCGCCGGTGAATCGTCACAAGCCTTCCGTGGATGTCTTGTTCCGCTCGGTTGCGCAACAGGCCGGACGCAATGCGATAGGCCTCATCCTGACCGGAATGGGCAAGGACGGCGCATTGGGGCTCAAGGAAATGCGCGACGCGGGCTGCCCCACGATCGCACAGGACGAGGCGACGAGCATGGTTTGGGGTATGCCCGGCGAGGCGGTCGCTGTAGGTGCGGCGCAGGATGTGTTGCCGTTAGGGGAAATCCCGAATCGCATATTGGCGCTGTCTGATGAGATGGATGTGACGCGTCGAACAGCCAAGGCTTGATTTTGCGGATATATTTAAAACACTCCAGTTTTTCTTCATGCAGTTTTTTAGCGGAGAAAGGTTTTGAAAATCCTGATCGTAGATGACTCGACCGCGATGCGCATGATCGTCAGAAAAACCATGCGCCAAGCCGGCTTTGACGGCCACGAATTTACCGAAGCCGAGGATGGCGCCAAAGCTTTGGCCGCGATCAAGGCGACGCCCCCGGATCTCGTGCTCTCGGATTGGAACATGCCGAACATGACCGGCATCGAATTGCTCGAGAGTTTGACGAAGGACGGCATCAAGGTGAGATTCGGCTTCGTAACCACCGAAGCCACACCCGACATGCGCCAACGGGCGACCGGCGCGGGCGCCAGCTTCTTGATCTCAAAGCCGTTCACGCCGGAATCCTTCAAAGAAACCTTAGGACCCTTCATCAAATGAACGCCGCGGTTGCCGGCACAAGCTATCCCTTGCCGGACATCAGTCAGGTCCGGGACCTCATGGGCATGCTGTTCGATGGCCTGGCCGTAAAACCGGGCGCCAAACTCGACCTTACCCCCAAATCGAGCACGTATTTCGCGATTTACGTGACCGATAACGGCGCGCCGGCGGCGCTCTGCGCATGCGACATCGCTTTCGCCGCAAACAGCGGCGCTGCGCTGTCGATGCTGCCGCCCAACGTCGCCAAGGATGCCGCGAGGACGCAGCAGCTCACCGACGTGATGCTCGCCAACCTGCGCGAAGTCATGAATATTTGCACGCGCCTCGTGCTGCGTGAAAACACCCCTCATCTGCGCCTCGATACGGTCTGTCCCGCAAGCAAGCTGCCGGCCGCCGCGGCGGCAATCGTCGCCGCAGCGAAGGGCCGCATCGATTTCGAGATCGGCCTCGGCAAGTATGCCGGGGGTTTATTCGCCGTATTGGTCGCCTAGTCCGGGCAGGCTAGGCATCGCCGCGTCCGCTGGGCGATGATCCGCGCGTCAATCGATCCAAGCGCCGCCGGCGTGCGAATCGCGACCGCGGCCTATTTGGTCAAGGCGCTCGGCGGGGGTTGGGTAGCTTCGCCAACGACTCGATCGTGATCGGCGGCGACATGGCGTTCGATTGGATGAAATCCACGCCGAGGGCCGTGAGCCATTCCTGTTCGGCCGCCGATTCCGTGCGTTTCGCGACCGTATGCAAACCCAGGACGCGCGCCATTTGCACCAAGGCGGTGACGGCCGCTTGCGATACTTTGTCGGTGCGCATGTTGCCCGTGATCGACGGGGCCATCTTGATGTACTTCACGCCCGGCAGACGCAGAAGACTGAAGCACTCGGTACGCATGCTGAAGTCGTCCAACACGAGCGGGCAATTCATTTGCAGCAGCCCGGCGGACACTTCGGCGATACGGTCACTGCATTTTACGGCCGTGGCCACGTCCACCTCGAAACCGATCGTCCCCTGCGGCAGCGATGCCTTGTCCAGGCACAGCCCGACGAATTTCATGAAGTGCTCGTCGTGGAGCGCAGTCTTCGTGAGGTTGACGGAAAACATGCTGCCGTTGTCTTGCCAAACATTCGGATGGTGTACGAGCCATCCGATCAATTCTGTAACGACGCGCCGGTCGATCATGGAGCCCAATCCATGTTCGACGGCTGCTTTCAGCATCGCCTGCGGAGCCTCGTTCGGCGCCGAATTGGCCGAGGATCGCAACAAGACCTCGTAGCGTTTGAGCTTGCTGCCCCTCGTCAGGGGGATCAATCGCTGTACGGCGAGCGCGATCGGGCTGCGCCGCAGCGCCGCGTGCAGGCGGTCGACCTCAGGAGTTACCGGTTCCCGCTCGGAGCGTTGCGGCACATGCGCGGGGACCGGCTCGGCCGGCGGTGCCAGCGGTCGTGCTTTGGCGGGTGTCGGCACATGGCGCGGCGGCGTCGGTTCGAGCTGCAGCGCCGGAGCGCGTGTTGACTTTGCTGCGACCGGGATCGGCACGGGTTTGGGCGGCGGCGGTGCCTGCGAGAACTTCAGTCCGGGCGTCGTACCCAGCGATCGTGCGGACGCCGGCGGCGGTACGGGAACGTTCGGAGAGCTGCGCGGCAGCATGACCGCGAACTCCGCGAGCGTGCGCAACAATTTCTGCGACATCAACTGCTTCGGCCCGCTTGGACCTTGCTTGATGGCGCGGCTTTCGATGACCACCATCGCCGCGCCCACCATGGCACGCTTCGAGTTGGTCACCTTGAAAAGCACGGCGGACCGTGCGTCGCCGAGATCGTAGGCGACTACACCCGAGCCGTCGCCGTTTGCAAAGGTCTCGAGCGCCTGTTGAACCGCATTGTGCTCGTCCGGCCCCATCGAGCTTTCGGTAAGCCACAGCATGTCGCCTTCGGCATCGTGCAGCGAAACGGCATGGGCGCGCACCGGATCGATCGCGGCGCGAATTTTCTGACATACGCCGACATAATCGACAAGCGGTGTTTCGGTCGACGAGAGGTGCTTACCCTGTTCCATAGGCCCATGATTCAGCTATCAGGCTATCTTCATACCGCACGCAGCGGGGCCGCGATGTGATGCTCTTCGCCAAAAGCGCCGCACCGGCCGCGATGGCTTCAGCGGATGAATCATGGCCACGCGGAGCTTGGGTTCTATGACATATCATCGCCAAGCTCCGCAATCATTCAGTTAGACCGAAAAACATGACTGTGACACACGCCCGCCGCCAATTCCGCTATTACGATTTTGTGATGGCGGCCTATGTTTGCATCCTGCTTTGCTCCAATTTGATCGGACCCGCCAAGGAAACCACGATTCACCTGCCGCTATTTGGCGACCTCACGTTCCTCGCTGGCGTGTTGTTCTTCCCAATTTCCTACATTTTTGGCGACATTTTGACCGAAGTTTACGGTTACGCCCGCGACCGACGCGTGGTTTGGGCGGGATTCGGCGCGTTGGCGTTCGCTACGGTCATGTCGGCGGTGATCGTTCACTTGCCGCCGTCGGTGGACGGCCGCAAGACTCAGCCCGCGCTCGAGGCGATCTTCGGAAATACGCCCCGGATTGTGATCGCATCGACGATCGCGTTTCTATCCGGCACGTTCATCAATAGCTATGTGCTGGCCAAAATGAAGATTTGGACGCATGGCCGGTGGCTTTGGACGCGCTTGGTCGGTTCCACGGTCTGCGGGGAATTCGTCGATTCGGCGCTGTTTTATTCCCTCGCGTTCTACGGCCGCGTGAGCTTGGAGCACCTGTGGACGATTATGTTCACTCAATATGTGCTCAAGTGCGCCTGGGAATTCCTCGCCGCCCCGCTGACTTACCGGGTCGTCGGCTTCCTGAAGCGCGCCGAACACGAGGACTACTACGACATCAATACCAACTTCACGCCGTTTTCCTTGAAAACCTAGCGAGGCGTGCGCCCGCGTTGCGGGATTTGATCGGCACATCGCCCGCATTTGCCCGAATCCGTACGGCGCAAGGCCTGCTTTCCCGACTGAAATGGCTCCCTAAGGCGATGCGGGCGTATCGCCTGAGGATCAAGCCAAAATAGGTGAGGAGCTGTCATGAACAAGTCGTTGTCTCAAATGGTATGGACGGTCGGGTTGCTGTGCGTCGGTGGTCTTGCCTGTGCGGTGCCGTCCTACGCCGGCGAATCGAGTGCGGGCGACGCGAAGAAGGTCGCGCCGCCGCAGGAGCCGATCGGCTTCGTGGCCGGCGGGGTCGTCGGGGCGCTCGCTGCGGGGCCTGTCGGCGCGGTCGTCGGCGCCGGACTCGGGACCTGGCTCGGCAATCGCGTGCATCGCGCCGGCGAGGCCAAGAAAGCCGAGGCCATGGCCGCGTCGCTGCAAGCCGAAAAGAGTTCCTTGGAGAGCCGCGAGGCCTCGCTGCAAATCGAGAAGACCCAGCTTGCGGACATGAACCGCTCGTTGACGGTCCAGGTCGAGCAACTGTCGACTTCGATCAAGGCCGCACAGTTGGCCAAGAACGATCCGGCGGAAGCGCTCGACGGTTTGCAAGGCGACGTGCTGTTCCGCACCGGCAGTGCCGAGGTCACGCCCGACATTGCTCGCCAGATTCAGGTGCTGGCACAGGCTATGCGGAAATCTCCGGAACTGAAGATTCGCGTCGACGGGTATGCGGACCCGCGCGGCGGCGTCACTGCGAACCTGAAACTCTCCGAGGCACGAGCCAGCGCGGTGCGCGACTTGCTGCTCGCCGCGGGGGTCAGCGAAGAGGCGCTCGAGCTCAACGCCTACGGTAAATCGCTGAGCGTCGCCGATGACCCGGACGGCTATGCGCTCGAGCGCCGAGTGCGTCTGACGCTGCGCGCCGAAGGCATGGAGGTTGCCCGGGACGAAGCGAAGAACGGCACCGAAGCCGACGCCGCGAGTGTAGCCGCACCCGCGGCCGGTACCGGCACCGGCTCGCCCAATTGAACGGTTGCCGTCGGTTTGCGGCCCGGAGCGCAGTCCTCCGGGCCGCACTTGTTTCCGCGGCGACGCCATGCCTACGATAGACGATGAACCGACAACCGCAGATTGTGATGCTCGACCGGCTCTTGTTGGGCGAGTCCTCGAATCCGGCGCCCGATCGCATACTCGCCGGCATCCCGCGCGCACGCGTTGCGAATCAGTATGCCGACACCAGCCAGCAATTTTTCTGCGGTATTTGGACCAGCACCGCGGGCAAATGGCGCGTGCGCTACACCGAGCACGAGTTTTGCGTCATCATCGAAGGCCGGATGCGCATCGAATCGGCATCCGGCGCCCGTTACGACGTGCGGGCGGGCGACGCCTTCGTCGTGCCCGCCGGGTTCGAGGGCACGTGGGAGGTCACGGAGCCGTCGAAAAAATGGTATGCGATCTTCGAGCCGAAGCCCTAAGTCCGCGCCGTCAGGCGGTCTCGCGAACGACCTCTGCAAGGATCTCGACGATGCGATCGATCTGCGCGGGCTCGACGATCAGGGGCGGCGATAGCGCGATCGTATCGGCGGTCTGTCGCACCATGACGCCCCGCTCGAAGCATTTCACGAACACGTCGAAGGCGCGCGCCCCGGGCTTGCCCGCGCGCGGCTCCAAATCGACGGCGCCCATGAGTCCGAAATTGCGGATGTCGATGATGTGCGGCAATCCCTTCAAGGAATGCATCGCGTTTTCCCACTGCGGCGCGAGCGTGCTCGCGCGCGTCAGCAGGTTCTCCTTCGCGTAAATGTCGAGCGTCGCCAGCGCCGCGGCGCAGGCGACCGGGTGCGCCGAGTAGGTGTAGCCGTGAAACAGTTCGACGGCATTTTCCGGTCCCTGCATGAGACCCTCGTAAATCTTCCGATGCGCAAACACCGCACCCATCGGCACGGAGCCGTTCGTGATGCCTTTGGCGGTCGTCATCAGATCCGGCGTCACGTCGAAGACTTGCGACGCAAATGCCTTGCCCACGCGTCCGAAGCCCGTGATCACCTCGTCGAAAATCAGCAGAATGTCATGCTTGTCGCAAATTTCCCGCAGACGCTTCAAATAGCCGACCGGCGGCAGGATCACGCCCGCGGATCCGGAGATCGGCTCGACTATGACCGCCGCGATCGTGGAGGCGTCATGCAGCGCAACGAGGCGCTCCAGTTCATTGGCGAGATGCATGCCCCACTTCGGCAGACCGCGCGAATAGGCGTTGTGTTCGTGGTCGAGCGTATGCGACAAATGATCCACGCCCGGCAACATGGAAGAGCCGAAGGCCTTGCGGTTGTTGACCATACCGCCGACCGACGTGCCGCCGAAGCCGACGCCGTGGTAGCCCTTTTCCCGGCCGATCAAGCGAGTCTTGGTGCCCTGGCCTCGCGCGCGCTGGTAAGCGATCGCAATCTTGAGCGCCGTATCGACGGACTCGGAGCCCGAGTTCGTGAAGAACACCCGGTCGAGGCCCGGCGGCGCGATTTCGCCGAGGCGGTTCGCCAGTTCGAACGCGATCGGATGGCCGACTTGAAACGCCGGGGCGTAGTCCATCGTGGACAGTTGCCGGGCAACCGCCTCGGCGATCTCGCGGCGTCCATGGCCGGCGTTGACGCACCAGAGTCCGGAGACCCCATCGAGGACCTCGCGACCATCGGCGGTCCAGTAGCGCATCCCCTCGGCGCGCGCCAATAGCCGCGGATTGGCCTTGAATTGACGATTTGCCGTGAACGGCATCCAGAACGCATCCAATCCATGACCGGAAAGACCGGGAGACAACTTGGCATTCATTGGCAGGACCCTCGAGCGAGACAGCGGGAAGAGGCAGCAAAACGACCTGGGTTGAGCGGCGCAATGATAAAGAAAATTGACAATTACCTCAATTCGGGGCGAAATTCACGCCAAGGCGTTTAATATACTCAACACCCCCAACCACGATTCAGGACCATGAGCCTCGACGTCGGTGCCCATTTGAAAGCCGTGCGGCAGATGTACGGCCTCTCGCAGCGCGAACTCGCAAAGCGCGCCGGCGTCACCAACGGTCTGATTTCATTGATCGAGCAGAACCGCGTGAGCCCCTCGGTCAGCTCGCTCAAGAAAGTGCTCGATGGCGTACCGATGGCCCTGGCGGATTTCTTTACGCTCGATCTCGCCGGTAAACCACAAGTGTTCTTTCGCAAGGAAGAACTCGCCGACATCGGTAGCGGGAGCGTGCAGCTGCGCTTGGTGGGCAGTCACTTGAGTTCGCGCAGCATGGCCGTGCTGCACGAAAAATACGCGCCGGGAGCCGATACCGGCGAGGAAATGCTCACGCACATGGGAGAGGAGGGCGGCGTCATCGTGCGCGGCAGGATCGAACTGACCGTCGGCGGCGAGGCGCGCATCCTGGGCGCGGGAGACGCCTATTATTTCCGCACTTCCTTGCCGCACCGATTTCGCAATCCGGGACGCGAGGAATGCGAAATCGTCAGCGCCAGCTCGCCGCCGACGTTTTGAGCGCAGACGCGTTTGGGCCGCAGCTTGAGGTAGCATAGCTTTTCATGAAACTCATAACGGTAGCAGCCACCCAAATGGCTTGCAGTTGGGATCGCGACGCCAACGTCGCGCGCGCCGAAAAACTGATCCGTGACGCCGCGGCCCGCGGTGCGAATGTCGTGCTGATCCAGGAGTTGTTCGAGACGCCTTATTTTTGCAAGGATCATCAGTCGCGCCATTTTGATTTGGCGAAGCCGCTCGACGGGCATCCGGCGGTCGAGCATTTTCGCGGACTCGCGCGCGAGCTCGGCGTGGTTCTGCCGGTCAGCGTGTTCGAACAGGCCGGCAATGCGTTCTTCAATTCCGTGGTGGTCGTGGACGCCGACGGCGCGCTGCTCGGCAGCTATCGGAAATCCCATATTCCCGAGGGACCCGGCTATCATGAGAAATTCTATTTCTCGCCGGGCGATACCGGCTTCAAGGTATTCGACACCCGTTACGCGCGGCTCGGCGTCGCGATCTGTTGGGATCAGTGGTTTCCCGAGGCGGCCCGCTCGATGGCGTTGATGGGCGCCGAGATTCTGCTGTATCCGACGGCCATCGGTTCGGAACCGAATGATCCGCAACTGGATTCCAGCGCTCATTGGCAACGTACGATGCAGGGGCACGCCGCGGCGAACATCGTGCCGGTGGTGGCTTCCAATCGGATCGGCAGCGAGCAGGGCGAGAAATATACGATGAGTTTTTACGGCTCTTCGTTCATCGCATCTCCTACCGGGGAGATAATCGCCGAGGCCGATCGCGTCAGCGAAACCGTACTGACGGCGAGTTTCGATCTCGACGAGGTGCGCCGCTATCGCCAAGCATGGGGCGTCTATCGCGATCGGCGTCCCGACCTCTATTATCCGATTCTGTCGCTCGATGGACGCGGCTGAGGACTGCGCCCTGCCCCGGGATTTGGTGTTCGTCGATTTAGAGACAACCGGCGGCAACGCGGCCTGGCACCGAATCACCGAAGTCGGCATCGTGCGCGTGGAGCGCGGCGAACTCGTCGAGCAGTGGAGTTCGCTGGTGAATCCCGAGTGCCGCATTCCGAGTTCGATCGAAGCATTCACGGGCATCAGCAACGAGATGGTTGCCGACGCGCCGCGATTCGCCGAATTGGCGCCGATCGTGCGCGCCAAGCTCGATGGTGCGGTGTTCGTAGCTCACAACGCGCGCTTCGATTATTCGTTTCTGCGCAGCGAGTTTCGCCGCGTAGAGACGCATTTTTCGGCCAAAGTGCTCTGTACCGTCAAGCTGTCGAGGCGCTTGTTTCCGGATCAGTTGCGCCACAATCTCGACGCCGTCATGCAGCGCCATGGACTCCAATGCGCCGCGCGCCACCGGGCTCTGGGAGACGCGCGCGTGCTATGGGATTTCTGGCGCAAGCTGCGCGCCGATCTGCCCGAAGCGCGCCTCGCCGCGGCCGTTCAGGCGCTGCTCGGAGCGAACGCGCTGCCGGCATATTTGCCCCCGGAGCTCGCCGACGAATTGCCGGAGGGGCCGGGCGTCTATCGCTTGTTCGGCGCCGACGACGCGCTGCTCTACATCGGCAAGAGCGTTTCGCTGCGGACGCGGGTTCTCGCGCATTTTGCCGGTGAACATGATGATTCCAAGGAGCAAAGACTCGCGCGTCAGGTGCGCCGCGTCGATTGGGTCGAGACCGCCGGAGAGCTCGGCGCGCTGCTGCGCGAGGCCGAATGGATCAAGACGCAGCGGCCCCTGCACAATCGCCGGCTGAAGAGCGATCCGCAAGCCGTGACGATCCGCGTGAGCCTCGAGCCGAACGCCTGCGCGCGACTCGCGACCGTGGATGCGCTTGGCGCGGCCGACCTCACCGACTGCTTCGGGCTATTCCGCTCGCGCAAGGACGCACTCAAGGCGCTCACCGACATCGCCCGTTCCCAGCGGCTATGCTTGAAAGTTTTGGGGTTGGAACAGAGCGCCGGCTCGTGCTTCGCGTATCAACTCGGCAAATGCCGCGGCGCTTGCGTCGGCAAGGAGCCGCTCGCGCTGCATGGCATGCGTTTGCAATTGGCGCTGTCGGCCCTGAAGCTCAAGGCCTGGCCGTTTCCGGGCCGCGTCGCGCTGCGGGAGCGCGATGACGGCGGCGGCGCCGATCTGCACGTCTGTGAGGACTGGGCCTATCTCGGCACCGCGCGCAGCGATGAGGATCTCGCCGACTTGTGCGCCGCCGATCTTCACCGCCCGTTCGACGCCGACGTCTATCGGATATTGGTGCGCCATTTTGCCGGTAAGCAAAAGCTCGACTGGCTGGATCTGCGCGCCGCGATCCGCTGCGCGTGAGCGACAATGTTCGCTATTGGATCGCGACGGCGCCGATCGGGGCGGCATCGGTATTGGCCGAAGAGCTGTTGCAATACGGTGCGAGCGGCATCCGCGAGCGCAGCAACGATGTGAAGTTTCAGGGAACCCTCGCGGTCGGCTATCGCGCCTGTCTCTGGTCCCGCACCGCGACGCGCGTACTGCTGAGCTTGGGATCAATCGATGCCGCGAGTTCGGAGGCCATATACGCGGGAGTCAAGCGCATCGACTGGCGCGACCACTTGTTGCCGGGCGCCACGCTCGCCTGCGATTGCAGCGGCGGCAACGAATCGATTCGCCACACGCTCTACGGCGCGCAGTTGCTCAAGGATGCGGTCTGCGACAATTTGCGCGAGTCCACCGGCGAACGGCCCAACATCGCCCCCGAGCGGCCCGACGTGCTGCTGCATTTGCATGTGGAAGGGCCCGAGGCGCTGCTTTCGATCGACTTTTCGGGCGAGAGTTTGCACCGACGCGGATACCGCACGGAAGGCGGACGGGCGCCCCTGAAGGAAAACGTCGCTGCCGCCGTGCTGCTGCGGGCCGGCTGGCCGGCGGTCTTCGAACTCGGTGGCTCGCTCGTCGATCCCCTATGCGGTTCCGGAACGTTCCTGACGGAAGGCGCGCTGATCGCCGCGCAGGCGGCGCCGGGGCTCGAGCGCAGTTATTTTGGCTTCAGCGGCTGGCGCGGTCACGATGCCGCGCTGTGGGAGAGTCTGTGCGAGGAGGCGCGGTCGCGGCGCGCGGCGCGCGCCGTGCGCCGCTGTATCTTCGGAACCGACATCGACGCGGACGCCGTGCGCATGAGCCTTGCCAACGCCGAGGCGGCCGGCGTCGCCGATTGGATCCACGTCGAGAAGCGCAAGCTCGCTGACGCGGAGCGTCCGGCCGGCACGGCGGGCCTCGTCGTCGCCAATCCGCCCTACGGCGAGCGCATCGGCGCCGAAACGGGTCTACCCGACCTCTACACGCAGCTCGGCGCGCTGCTGCGCGAGCGGTTCAAGGGCTGGAAGGCCGCGATACTGACCGGCAATCCGCCGTTGGCGCGATATCTCGGGATCTACGCGAAGCGCAGCCACCGCGTATTGAACGGCACGATCGAATGCCGGCTGCTGCGTTTCGAGATCGATGCGGCCAGCGAGCAAAAGGCGCCGCACGTGGTCCGCGCCGAGTGGGCGGGGCGGCCGGGTGCGCAAATGTTCGCGAACCGCCTGACCAAGAATCTCGCCAAGCTGGAGCCGTGGGCGGTGCGCGAAGGCATCGATTGTTACCGGGCCTACGACGCCGACATGCCGGAGTATGCGTTCGCGATCGATATCTATGGACGCGAACCCCGTCACGTGTTCGTGCAAGAGTACGCTGCGCCGAAGACCGTCAACCAGGAGAGCGCCCGGGAGCGCCGCCGCGAGGTGCTCGCCGTGTTGCCCGACGTCCTGGCGATTCCGCTGCCGCAAATCCACACCCGCATGCGCAAGCCGCAGAAAGGCAGCGAGCAATACGAGAAGCGCGCGATGACCAACGAGCGCTACGTCGTGCACGAAGGCGGGCTCAAGTTTTGGGTGAATTTTCGCGACTATCTGGATACGGGCTTGTTCCTCGACCATCGAATCGTGCGCGGCACGCTGCGCGACTGGTCCAAGGACAAGGATTTCTTGAATTTGTTCTGCTATACGGGAAGCGCGACCGTGTATGCGGCCGCGGGCGGCGCAAAAAGCAGCGCGAGCGTCGATTTGTCCAACACCTATATCGACTGGGCGCACGATAATCTCGTGCTCAACGGATTCGACTCGACGCGCCACGCGCTGTACCGAGCCGACTGCCTGCAGTGGCTCGACGAGCAGGCGCAAGGCGGCAAGCGCTTCGACCTGATTTTTCTCGATCCGCCGACTTTTTCCAATTCCAAACGCATGGACGGCGTGCTCGACGTGCAGCGCGATCACGTCGGCATGATCCGCCGCTCGATGAGTCTGCTGCGCGAGAGCGGGCGCCTGGTGTTCTCGACGAATTTCACGCGCTTCAAGTTGGATCTCGCCGCGCTGCCGGAGTTGCGTATCGAGGACATGACCCGGAAAACGATACCGAAGGATTTCGAACGCAACGCCCGCATCCATCACTGTTATCTGATCGAGGCTCGATGAGACGCCGGAAGGGCGCGCTACAGCAAATCGCGCAAGCGGTAATACAGCATCGCGACCACGAGCGAAGGGCGGCGCAGGATCGGGCCGCCGGGAAAGTCGCGATGCGGGATTCGCGCAAACACGTCGAAGCGCTCGGCGGTACCGGCGACGGCTTCGGCAACGAGTTTGCCGCCGAGTCCCGTGAGCACCATGCCGTGTCCCGAGAAGCCCTGCAGATAAAATACATTGTTCGCCAACCGTCCGAAGTTGGGCGCGCGGCTCATCGTGATGTCGAGATAGCCGCCCCAGGCGCGGTCGACCTCGACGTCGGTCAGACTTGGGAATACGCGGAGCAGCCGTTTGCGCATCGATTCGGCGAGATGCCGCGGTTCGAGCGCGCTGTAACTGACCCGACCGCCGAACAGCAGCCGGTGGTCGGCGGACAGCCGAAAGTAATCCAAGACCCAGTTGATGTCGGCAACGGCGGCATTGCTGGGCAGCAGCGCCTGCGCGCGCTGCGCTGATAAGGGTTGCGTCGCCATGATATAGGTGCCGACGCCGAGTATGCGTCTCGAGAGCGCCGGGACGAGGGCACCGAGATACGCGCCTCCGCAAAACACCAGATGCGTGCAGCGCACGACTCCTTGAGCGCCGTGGACCTGGATCACCGGACCGTCCGTGTAGCGCAGCACCTGCGTATTCTCAAAAATGCGAACCCCGAGGGACTCGGCCGCGCGCGCCAAGCCGAGCGTGTATTTGAGCGGATTCAGATGGCCGGAGCGGGTATCGAGCAGGCCGCCAAAATACCGATCGCTCGCGACGTGTGCGCGCAGTTGCTGCCGATCCAGCAGTAAGACGCTGCCATACGCATATTGGGTCTTCAGCTCCTGCGCCCATTCCTCGAGTTCCCGCACCTGGCGCGGCTTTACCGCGACGTGCAAGTGGTTGGGGCGGTAGTCGCACTCGATTCCGTAATCGCGAATCAGCGATTGAAGCAGATCCAGGCCTTCGACGGAAAGGTCGAACAGATGCCGCGCATCGTCTTTCCCCACCTGCGCGATCAGCGCTTGCTGACTCGCGGCAAGCCCAAAGATCGTCTGGCCGCCGCTGCGTCCCGAAGCCCCGTAGCCGACATTGCGCGCTTCGAGCACGACGACGCTGAATCCTCGCTTCGCCAGATGCAACGCCGCCGAGCAACCGGCGATCCCGCCCCCGACCACGGCAACGTCGGCGCGCAATTCACCGCGCAAGGCTGGGCGCGCCGGAGGCGGGAACTCGGGGCACGAGGCCGCAACGGAATCGGCGTAATACGAGGCGGCGGGCGGATCCGATAGGCGCACTTGACAACTCGCGGCGGTTCGAGTGTTTAAGATGTTATGGCTATTGACAGGATTTGAGGCCTGTGAGCCTACCGGTTTTTTTGCCTCCGGCGCAATATTGTTGCACAGCAATAATCGCGGCTAAGTCATGGAAATGCCTAAATCTAAGGCGATTTCCGCGCCATTGTCAGGACGCGATCCCCGGCTTGTGGTGTAATGGCCTCGATACGAAAGCCTAGTTACCTCTCTAGGCGTTTAATATATTAAACATGTCTCGAAAGCCGCTCATCGGAATTCCAGCCGATCGCCGCCTGACTGGGAAGCATTATTTCCATGTGGTTGGCGAGAAATACGTTGCAGCCGTCGCTCTCGGTGCGGCTGCCATACCGGTACTCGTACCGGCAATCGGACCGGAGCTCGACCTCGGCGCATTGTTGGAGGTCTGCGATGGATTGCTGTTCACCGGGAGCGAATCGAATGTCGAACCTCACCACTACGGAGGCCCAGCCAGCGAGCCGGGTACCTTACATGACCCAAATAGGGATGCTACGACGCTTCCGTTGATTCCGCGCGCAGTCGCCGCCGGCTTGCCGGTGCTCGCGATCTGCCGCGGTTTCCAGGAAATGAATGTCGCCTACGGCGGCACGCTTTGGCAGCGGGTGCACGAGGTGCCGGGCCACCTCGACCACCGCGACGACGAGACCTTGAGCCTCGACGAGCAATACGGACCCGCTCACGAAGTTCGATTGGAGCCCGGAGGCCTGCTCGCCAAAATCGCGGCTTGCGAGCGTTTGCAGGTCAATTCCTTGCATTGGCAAGGAGCGCAACGACTGGGCGCCGATTTGGTCGTCGAGGCGCGCGCGCCGGACGGCCTGGTCGAGGCCTTCAGCGTCGCTCGTGCCACGAGTTTCGCGCTCGGGCTGCAATGGCACCCCGAGTGGCAATTTTCCCAGAATCCATTTTCTCGCGCCCTGTTCGCCGCGTTTGGCGAGGCCTGCAGGCAGCGCGCCAGCGATAGGTGACACATGGCCAGCACGATTCAGCAGTTCTTGAGAGAACACGGGATCTCGGAAGTCGAAGCGATCATCCCGGACATGGCGGGTGTCGCGCGCGGCAAGCTCATGCCCGCGGAGAAATTCGCCGAGGAAGAGGGCATGCGCCTGCCCGAAGCGATTTTCCTGCAGACGGTCACCGGGGATTATCCGGACGATCAAAGCGCGATGAATCCGTCGGATATCGACATCGTGCTGAAGGCCGATCCGAAGACCGTGCGAGTGGTCCCCTGGGCCGCCGAACCCACGGCGCAGGTCATTCACGATTGCTTCTACGGCGACGGCAGGCCGGTCACGATGGCGCCGCGCTATGTGTTGCGCCGGGTGCTGGATCTCTATGAGGCGCATGGCTGGGAGCCGGTCGTGGCGCCGGAACTGGAATTTTTTCTGGTGGAGCCCAACATCGACTCGGACTATCCGCTGAAACCGCCGGTTGGGCGCTCCGGCCGTCCGGAGATCGGCAGGCAGGCTTACAGCATCGCGGCGGTCAACGAGTTCGATCCCTTGTTCGACGACATGTATTCGTTTTGCGAGGCTCAGGACATCGAAATCGATACGCTGATTCACGAGGCCGGTGCCGCGCAGATGGAAATCAACCTGCTGCACGGTTATCCGATGAGCCTCGCCGACCAGGCGTTCCTGTTCAAGCGCACGGCGCGAGAAGCGGCGCTGCGCCATAAAATGTATGCGACCTTCATGGCCAAGCCGATGGCCAAGGAACCGGGCAGCGCGATGCATTTGCACCAGAGCATCGTCGACGCCAAGACGCGCAAGAACATATTCAGCAATCCCGATGGGTCGCCCTCGACCCTGTTTTTCGGTCATATCGCGGGTTTGCAGAAGTACCTGCCGGCCGCCATGTCGCTGTTCGCGCCCAACGTCAACAGCTATCGTCGGATCAGCCGCTACTCGGCGGCGCCGATCAACGTGCACTGGGGCTACGACAACCGCACGGCGGGATTGCGCGTGCCCTTGTCGGATCCCGAGGCGAGGCGCGTGGAGAACCGCGTGGGCGGCGCGGATGCGAATCCCTATCTCGCAATCGCGGCGTCGCTGGCCTGCGGCTACCTGGGCATGATCGAGGGTCTGAAGCCGTCCGAACCGATCTCCGGCAGTGCCTACGACCTGGCGATTGCGCTGCCGCGGACCTTGGCCGAGGCACTGCGCTTGTTGCGCGAGTCCAAGCCGCTCGTCGACTTGTTCGGTGATCGATTCGTGCTCGCCTACACGGCCGTCAAGGACGCCGAATACGAAACCTTTGCGCAGGTCATCAGCTCCTGGGAGCGCGAGCACCTGCTGCTCAACGTCTGAGGCACCCGGCGCCTCGGCGCCCCGCGACCAATTGGGTACCCCGCAGCTAAATGAGATTTGCTCTGTCCCCGGGACGCCGGCTGATATATAACTACACGTCTTCCAGAAATGCTGAGCGGATAGGGGGATGGGTTTGATGTCGAGCGTTTTTCGGTCAGGGTTAGTGGTACTCGGTTCCTGGTTGCTGCTGAACGCCTGCGGCGATCATACGGCGGGAACCCAGACGGCGGCCCCGCCCGCGCCCGCCGCAAGGCCGAAGGCGCTCAACCTGTATATCTGGTCCGATTACCTCGCGCCGAACACGCTCTCCGAATTCGAGAAGCAAACCGGCATCAAGGTGCACGCCGCCTATTACGACAGCAACGAAACGCTCGAGACCAAACTGCTCGCGGGCAGCAGCGGCTACGACGTGGTGGTGCCGACCGCGTCGTACTTCGAGCGCCAGATCAAAGCCGGCGTCTATCTGCCGCTCGACAAATCGAAGTTGCCGAACCTGAAGAACATGGATCCGCAGCTCATGGCGAAGGTCGCGCAGCACGATCCCGACAACGCGCACGGCGTCATCTACCTCTGGGGCACCAACGGGATCGGCTACAACGAGAAGATGGTCAAGGCGCTGATGCCGGATGCGCCGCTCGATAGTTGGCGCCTGGTCTTCGATCCCGCGATCGCCTCCAAAGTGGCCAAATGCGGAATCAGCGTGCTCGATTCGCCCGCCGAAATGATGCGAGCGGTGTTCAATTATCTCGGCAAGGACCCTAATTCGCAGGACCCCAAGGACTTGGTCCAAGCGGAAGCCGTGCTTGCGAAAATTCGCCCTTTTATCCGCAATATCAACTCCTCGGAGTACATCGAGGCGCTCGCGAACGGCGATCTGTGCATCGCCGTCGGCTACAACGGCGACGTCATGCAGGCGCGCGACCGCGCACGCGATGCCAACAAAGGCATCGACATCAAATACGCGATCCCCAAGGAAGGCACGATTTTGTGGTTCGATATGCTCGCGGTTCCGAAGGACGCGCCCGATGCCGACAGCGCCTACGCGTTCATCAACTACATCATGACTCCGCAAGTCACGGCCGATATCTCCAATTTCAAGCGCTACGCCAATGCGAACGCCGCGGCCGAGCCTCTCGTGCTCGCGGACGTCAAGGCCGACCCGGCGATTTATCCGACGGCGGAACAGCGCCAGCGACTATCGGTGCAGCTCGCGGATTCGGCCGATCAAACCCGCGCGATTACCCGCGTCTGGCAAAAATTTAAAACGGGCCAGTAGGCGATGGCGACGCCCGCAGACTCTGCGCTCAAGGCAGTGCCCGCCGCAAAGGCGACGCCCTGGACGGATCCGAACGCGCCTGCGTACCTGCACATCGATCACGTCACAAAATCCTTCGGCGATTTCAAGGCGGTCGACGACGTCAGCCTGAAAGTCTACAAAGGCGAAATCTTCTGTTTGCTGGGCGCATCCGGCTGCGGAAAGACCACGCTGCTGCGCATGCTGGGGGGCTTCGAGACACCGAGCTCCGGGCGCATATTCATCGACGGCGAGGACATGACCGGCGTGCCGCCCTATGAGCGGCCCGTCAACATGATGTTCCAGTCCTACGCACTGTTTCCGCACATGAATGTCGAGCAAAACGTGGCGTTCGGCCTCAAACAGGACCGGGTTCCCAAGGCGGAAATCAAGGAGCGGGTCGCCACCATGCTCGATCTCGTCAAGCTCGGCGCGTTCGGCAAGCGCAAACCGCATCAACTGTCGGGCGGACAGCGCCAACGGGTCGCGCTCGCGCGCTCGCTCGTCAAGCGGCCGAAGCTGCTGCTGCTCGACGAGCCATTGGCGGCACTGGACAAGAAGCTGCGCGAGCATACTCAATTCGAGCTGATCAGTTTGCAAGACCAGCTCGGCGTGACTTTCGTCGTGGTCACGCACGATCAAGAGGAGGCGATGACGCTCGCCAGCCGTATCGGCGTCATGAATCAAGGCGAGATCGTTCAGGCCGGCACGCCGTCGGAGATCTACGAGTTCCCCAGTTCGAAGTTCGTCGCCGATTTCATCGGTTCGGTCAACATTTTCGAAGGCAAGCTCGTCGAAGACGAGCCGGAACACGTCCGAATCGCGTGCCCCGAACTGGGCGGCACGATTTACGTCAGTCACGGCATCAGCGCCGCGCCGGAAGCCACCGTCTGGGCCGCGGTGCGGCCGGAGAAGGTATTCATGTCGACGGCGGCGCCGCAAGGGACGGATAACGTCGCGCGCGGCGCCGTCCAGGACATCGCCTACCTCGGCGACCTGTCGATTTATCTGGTCAAGCTGCCCACCGGGAAGGTCGTGCGCGTCACGCAGCCGAATACGTCGCGTCATGCCGAGGCGATCACCTGGGACCAGCAGGTCTATCTTTCGTGGGATGCGACCAGTCCCGTGGTCGTCACCCGTTGATCCGATGAGGCGCATCCCCCTCTCTGAGCGCTTTGGTTTGAGCGGTCGCGGCATGGTCGTCTTCTTGCCGTACCTATGGCTGATGCTCTTCTTCGTCGCGCCCTTCGTCATCGTGCTCAAGATTTCGTTTGCCGACGTCGACCTCGCGATCCCGCCGTACACGCCGCTATTGCAGTGGACCGAAAAAAACGTCTTGGCGGTCAAGCTCAATTTCAACAACTACTCGTTTCTTTTCACCGACAGGCTCTATATCAATGCGTTCTTGAACTCGATCAAGGTCGCTTTTATTTCGACGCTGTTGTGCTTGGTCGTCGGCTATCCGATGGCGTACGGCATCGCGCGCGCCAAGTCCTCGACGCGCAATTTCCTGTTGCTGCTCGTGATCCTGCCGTTCTGGACCTCGCTGCTGCTGCGCGTCTATGCGTGGATCGGCTTGCTCAAGGCCAACGGCGTCATCAACAACGTGCTGATCTCCCTGGGCCTCATCCACGAACCGCTGACGATGCTCTATACGCCGTTCGCGATGTACGTCGGCATCGTCTATTCCTATTTGCCGTTCTTGATACTGCCGCTGTATGCCAACCTCGAGAAAATGGACTGGACGCTGCTGGAGGCGGCCGAGGACCTCGGCTGCAGGCCATGGCAGGCTTTTTACAAGATCACGCTGCCGCTGTCCCGCAACGGCATTCTCGCCGGATCCATGTTGGTGTTCATACCGGCCGTCGGCGAATTCGTGATCCCGGCGCTGCTCGGCGGCCCGAACGCGCTCATGATCGGGCGCATACTCTGGGATGAATTTTTCTCGAATCGCGCCTGGCCGGTCGCGAGTGCGGTGGCGATCTTGCTGCTGATTCTATTGGTGCCGTTCATGATGTGGTACCAAAGCATCCAAGCGCGCGAATCCGCGGGCGCGCGATGAATCAACGCCGCTCCATCTTCATCATTTCCTGCCTCGCGTTCGGCTACGCGTTTCTCTACATTCCGATTCTGTCGATGGTGGTATTTTCCTTCAACGCGTCCAAGCTCGTGACGGTTTGGGATTCGGCGAACTCGCCGACGCTCAAGTGGTATTACTCGCTGCTCAAAAACGAGGAGATCCTCGACGCCGCGTGGATTTCCCTGAAGGTCGCGGTGATCAACGCATCGGGGTCGGTCATACTCGGGACCCTCACCGGCTTCGCGCTGTCGCGGTTCACGAATTTCCGCGGCCGATTCACCCTCAACGCGATGGCGACGGCGCCGCTGGTGATGCCTGAAGTCATCACGGGTCTCTCGCTGTTGTTGCTGTTCGTCGCGATGGAGCAGCTGATCGGCTGGCCGGCGGGGCGCGGCATCACGACGATGACGTTGAGCCACATGACTTTTTCGATGGCCTACGTGACCGTGGTCGTGCAGTCGCGGCTCGCGACCTTCGATACGGCACTCGAGGAGGCGGCCATGGACTTGGGCGCGAGACCTCTGAAGGTGTTCTTCGTGATCACGATGCCGATCATCTTTCCCGCGATCCTCTCCGGTTGGCTGCTGGCATTCACGCTCTCCTGGGACGATTTGGTCATTTCGAGTTTCACCTCCGGGCCGGGCAGCAGCACGCTGCCGATGGTGGTTTTCTCGAAGGTGCGGCTCGGCGTGAGTCCGGAAATCAACGTGCTGGCGACGCTCACGATCAGCGCCGTGACGCTCATCATCGTCGGCGTCAGCTTATGGATGGCGCGCGCCGGCCGAATCGAGAAGGCGCCGGCTTGAGCCGGCGCTCGCGCGCCCCGGGCGCCGTCCGCGGCCGGCTGCGCCGTCAGACGAGAACGCGCTCGATCCCGCCGGCATTGGCGCGCTCAACGTACTGCACGAGCCAATTCTCCCCGAGTAGCTTCTTGGCGAGTTCGACCACGATGTAGTCTGCGTCGAGTTCCGTGTCGTCATTGAAGCGCTTCAATCCCTGCAGGCAAGACGGACAGGAGGTCAGGATCTTGATCTCGCCGGCGTGGCCGCTCGCGCGAATCCGATCGACATCGCCGCGCAGCGCCTCCTGCTTGCTGAAGCGAACCTGCGTCGATACGTCGGGACGCGCCAGCGCGAGCGTGCCAGACTCCCCGCAGCAGCGATCGCTCTTGCCGATGCGGCCGTTGCGCTGCTCATTGATCAGCGAGTTCACGACGGTCAAGGGCTCGTGTTTCTTCATCGGCGAGTGGCAGGGATCGTGATACAGATAACGCACGCCGGTCACGACATCGAGCCGCACGCCCTTTTCCATCAGATATTCATGGATATCCATGATTCGGCAGCCCGGGAAGATCTCGTCGAATTCATAGCCCTGAAGCTGGTCGAGACAGGTGCCGCAGCTGACCACGACGGTCTTGATGTCGAGGTAATTGAGCGTGTTGGCGACACGGTGAAACAATACGCGGTTGTCGGTGATGATCTTTTCGCCCTTGGCGAATTCCCCGGCGGCGCGCTGCGGATAGCCGCAGCAGAGATAGCCGGGCGGCAACACGGTCTGTACGCCGATGTGCCACAGCATCGCCTGCGTGGCGAGACCGACCTGCGAGAACAGCCGCTCCGAGCCGCAGCCCGGGAAATAGAACACCGCTTCGGATTCGCTGCTGGTCGCGACCGGGTCGCGGATGATCGGCACGTAGTTGCGGTCCTCGATATCGAGCAGCGCGCGTGCGGTGCGCTTCGGCAAACCGCCCGGCATGCGCTTATTGACGAAATGGATGACCTGTTCGCGGATCGGCGCGTTGCCGGTCGTCGCCGGGGGGTGCCGCGTCTGTGCGCTCGCAAGGCCGCGCAGGGCGCAGTTCGCGACGCGTTGCGCCTTGTAGCCCCAGCCGATCATTAGCTTGCGCGTCGCTTTGATGGTCTCGGGGTTCGTGGCGTTCAAGAAAAACAGCGCCGCCGCCGCGCCCGCGTTGAACCGTTTCTTGCCCATGCGCCGCAGCAAATCGCGCATCGCCATCGACACGTTGCCGAAATCGATATCTACGGGGCAGGGCGCAAGGCATTTATGGCACACGGTGCAATGGTCGGCGACATCGCTGAGCTCGTCCCAATGCTTGATCGACACGCCGCGGCGCGTCTGTTCCTCGTAGAGGAACGCCTCGATCAGCAGCGAGGTCGCGAGGATTTTATTGCGCGGTGAATACAGCAGGTTCGCACGCGGCACATGCGTCGCACATACCGGCTTGCATTTTCCGCAGCGCAGGCAGTCCTTGATCGCGTCGGAAATCGTGTTGATGTCCGACTGCTGCATGATCAGCGACTCATGACCCAACAGGCCGAAGCTCGGCGTGTAGGCGCGCGACAAATCGCCTCCCGGCATGAGCTTGTGCTTGTTGAATCTCTGCTGCGGATCGACGCGCATTTTGTAGTCGCGAAATCCGGCGAGCTCCGCGTCGGTCAAATACTCGAGCTTGGTGATGCCGATGCCATGTTCGCCCGAGACGACGCCGCCGAGCTCGCGCGCGATGCGCATGATGCGGGCCACCGCCAGATTGGCCTTCTGCAGCATCGCATAATTGTCGGAATTGACCGGGATATTGGTGTGCACGTTGCCGTCGCCCGCATGCATGTGCAGCGCGACGAATAGGCGTCCGTGGAGTATGCGCTTGTGCGTCGCATCGCAGCTCGCGAGCAAGTATGCGAACTCCGCGCCCATGAAGATGCGGCCGAGTTCGGCCCGCACTTCCGTTTTCCAACTGATGCGGATACTGCGGTCCTGGAGGCGTGCGAACAGGGGCGTATCGATGCGCTCGAGATGCTCTCGCCAGCGGCTGCGCACGCGATCGAGGAGCTCGAGGGCTTCGGCGGCGCGTTCGCCCAGCGTATCGGCGGCGCCGGTGCGGCCCAATTCACTGAAAAAGCCATGCAGCTCGTCGAGCAGTTCGATCTTGTTTGCGATCGACAGCTCGATGTTGATGCGCTCGATGGCGTCCGTGTAGGCACCGAGCCGCTCGAGCGGAATGACGACGTCTTCGTTGATCTTGAACGCGTTCGTATGTTTGGCGATCGCCGCGGTATTGGCGCGATCCAGCCAGAACTTCTTGCGCGCATCGCTGCTGACCGCGACGAATCCCTCGCCCATACGCGCGTTGGCGAGGCGAACCACCTCCGACGCGGCTGCGGCGACGCGTGCCTCTTCCTCGCCGACGATGTCGCCGAGCAATATCATCTTCGGCAAGGCGCCGCGCTTCGATTTCGTGCTGTAGCCGATCGCGCGAAGGTAACGCTCGTCCAAATGCTCGAGGCCCGCGAGAATCGCGCCGCTGGTCTCGCCCGTGGAGTCGAGAAATCGCTTGATTTCGACGATGCTCGGTATCGCGTCGCGCGCTTGGCCGAAGAATTCCAGGCAGACCGTACGGGTATACTTCGGCATGCGGTGCAATATCCAGCGGGCCGACGTGATCAAGCCGTCGCACCCCTCCTTTTGCACGCCGGGCAGACCGCCCAGAAATTTATCCGTGACGTCCTTGCCGAGGCCGGCCTTGCGAAACACGCCGCCCGCGATATCCAGGCGCTCGCGCCGCAGCTCGCGCGCCTTGTCGGGGCGCTCGCGACCGTCCTTCCAGACCAGCTCGAAACGCGCGCACGAAACGTCGTGAATTTTGCCGCGGTTGTGATCGAGGCGCGTGACTTCGAGCCAATCGCCTTGCGGGTCCACCATACGCCACCATGCGAGGTTATCGACGGCGGTGCCCCACAGCACGGCCTTTTTGCCGCCGGCGTTCATCGCGATGTTTCCGCCGATGCAGCAGGAGTCCGCCGACGTCGGATCGACCGCAAACACGAAGCCGGCGCTTTCGGCGGCCTCGGCGACCCGCTTGGTGACGACGCCGGCCTCGGAAAACACGCTCGTCGTGCGCTCCGCAACCCCGGGCAGCGCGATCGATTCGACTGGTCCCAACATCTCGAGCTTCTCGGTGTTGATGACCGCCGACCAGGGCGTCATCGCGACCACGCCTCCCGTGTAGCCGGTACCGCCGCCGCGCGGAATGATTGTCAATCCGAGTTCGATACAGGCACGTACCAGTCCCGGAATCTCGTTCTCGGTATCCGGGACCAGCACCATGAACGGCAATTCGACGCGCCAATCGGTTGCATCGGTCACGTGGGATACGCGCGCGAAGGCATCGAATCGAATATTGTCGGCGCGCGTCAGGCCGGAGAGCTGACGGCGCGCGCGCTTACGCATGCTGGAGAGCTCATCGAAGTGCCGCTCGAATCGCGCCACCGCATCGTACGCGCGCTGCAATAACTGCAGCACCTTGGCATCGCGTACCGCATCCTTGGGATCGCGGCGGCGCTCCACTTCACGCAGCCGATGTTGCAGTGCTTCGATCAGCAGGCGGCGTCGCTTGGGCGTCTCCAGCAGATCGTCCTGCAGATAGGGATTGCGTTCGACGACCCAGATGTCACCAAGCACCTCGTAGAGCATGCGCGCCGAGCGGCCCGTGCGCCGCTCGCTGCGCAGCCCGTCGAGTACGTCCCAAGCCTCCCGGCCCAGCAGCCGGATGACGATTTCTCGGTCCGCGAGCGAGGTGTAGTTATAGGGAATTTCGCGCAGTCGGGCCGCCGGCTCTTGGTCCGGTGCGTGGCAGGCGTGCGGGATCGGCTGGACAATGGCGCTCATGGGCGCGCGATTTTAGCTCAAGCGGACATGAAGTTTGCCGATATAGCAGGGACATGAGCGGTACGAAGACCTGCGTTTTAGAAAAGTCCGAGAACTGTGATTTCATTCACGGCCTCCTCGAGCGGCGCTTGGCGCGCGATGAAATCGACTTGCCGCTGCTGCCGGAGGTCGCAATTCGGGTCACGCGCCTCGCGCGCGGGGACAGCGCCAGCGCAGGGCAACTGTCCGACATCATCAATGCCGATCCGGCCTTGACGATGTACGTGCTGCGAATCGCCGCGTCCGCTGCGAAGCGGCCGGCATCGCCGATCGTTTCGCTGCACCATGCGGTTGCGTGGCTGGGATTCGACGAGGTCGCGAATATCGCGTTCACGCTGGCGCTGCAGGGAAAGATGCTGAATATTCCCGGCCAGAACCAAAGGGCTCGCCGGCTTTGGCGCCATGCGCTGGCGACCGCGTTATGGGCCCGGCACTTGGCATCGATGCTGGCGCGCGATGCCGGCATGAGCTATCTGTGCGGGCTGCTGCATACGATCGGCAAGCCGGTTACGCTCGGCGCGGTACATGAACTCGCTCAGCGCACTCAAGTCAAACTCACGGGTGAGGAATACGATCGGCTCCTCGAGACGTTCTATCGGCACATCGGCGCGCAGGTGCTCGCGGCCTGGGGACTGCCCAGTGTCGTGATCGGGACCGTGACCCAGTGGGAGGCCTATGCGGATGCCGGCGATCTGCGCCCCGACTGCAACATCGTCAATGTCGCTCACCGCCTCGCCAATTACACATTGACCGACTCGATTCGCCTATCGCGCGAATTGCTCGTCGTCGAACCGGCCTATCAGGACCTCGGATTCGCCGCCGTCGACGCAGTCGCGCTGTTCGATGCCGCAGGATCGATCAACGCGGATTTGGATACCTACCTTCCGCCGTAAATCCCGGCTTTCATTGCACGGCGGCCTCGATTATCGTGGCGGCATGAAAAACAACACGCGCGTCACCCATCCTCCCCTCGTGACGCTACCCGCGGACAATCGACCCCTCGTGGCGCCGATATACCAGTCCGTCAAATTCGAGTTCGGCGATACCGCGGAGACGGCGAGTTTCTTGCGCGGCGAGCGGGACGGATTCTTCTATTCCCGCACCTCGAATCCGACCTTGCGCCAGTTGGAGCTGTTGCTTGCCGATTTGCAGGGCCGCGAGGCATGTCTGTTGACCGGATCCGGCGTCGCTTCGATCGCTGCGACGCTGCTGTCGCTGTGCCGGCAGGGCGATCACGTCTTGGCATTCATCGAATCGTATGGTCCGACGCGCTATCTCGTGCAGCGGCTGCTCGGAAAATTCGGCGTGCGGCATACGCTGCTGTCGATCGATGACCTCCCCGGCATCGAGCGGGTTTTGTGCGAGACGCCGACGCGCCTCGTCGTGTTCGAGAGTCCGACCAATCCGGTGACCAAGATCGCCGACATCGAGCACATCACGGCGATAGCCAGGCGCACGGGCGCGCTGAGCGTGCTCGACAACACGTTCGCGGGATTTCATAACCATGGCAGGTTTGATATCGACTTGTTCCTGCACAGCCTGACGAAGTATGCCTCCGGCCATGGTGACGTCCTCGGTGGAGCGATCATCGGACCGAAGTCCTTGATCGATGCGATGCGCAAGGATGTGGTTTCCATAGGGCCGAGCCTGGACCCGCACGCCGCGTTCCTGATCCAGCGCGGCATGCGCACGTACTTCTTGCGTTACGAACGCCAATGCGCGAACGCGCTGCAGGTCGCGCGATTCTTGGCGGGCGATTCGCGCATCGGCAAGGTCTTTTATTGCGGTTTGGAATCCCATCCGCAGCACCTCTTGGCCAAGAAGCAGATGAGCGATTTTGGAACCGTGGTCTCGTTCGAATTGAACGGCGGCTACGCGCATGGCGACCGGTTCGCCGATGCGCTGACGCTGTTCGCCGTTTCGGCGAGCGTCGGCTCGGTCGAGTCCCTCGTGATGCCGCCGCGCCTGCTGGGCGGCAACGATTTCACGAGCGAGCAGCGCGCCGCTTCGCTGCTCACGGCGGGCACCGTGCGCTTATCGGTGGGTCTCGAGGACGAGGAGGACCTGATCCTGGATCTCAAACAGGCGCTCGATCGCGCATTTGGGTGATTTTGCGGTGATTTGACGCCGGGCCGAGCTCAAGCTTGCGCCCAAGCTGCCGACCCTACGGCTTAGAGATCGTCTGCATTAGGGAACGCGCATGGGCATGGAATCCGCTGCTTTTTTATCTTCACTCGACAGCCAGGTCGCGCGCGATTATTTATGCGATGCGCTGAGCGTGCCGCAGAGCATCGCTCCGATGCCGCAGATCTGCGCGCAATTGGCGGAACTCACGGCGAGCGAAGAGACCGATTCGGTGCAGCTCGTGCGCCTGGTTCAATCGGATCCCGTGGTCGCCGGCGAAATCATGCGCGTCGCCAATTCCGCCGCATTGCGGCCGCGCAACCCGATCGTGTCCCTGCAGCAAGCGGTTTCCTGGCTGGGCGTGGCCGTGGTGCGCAACATCACGGTCGCGGCGGCACTGCGCGGCGAAGTGTTCGTCGCACCGGGTCATGAGCCCGAGTCCGAAGAGCTCTGGCGCGAGGCATGGCTCGGCGGCCTGTGGGCCAAAGAAATCGCGCGCTTGCGCCGTAAACACGTGGAAACCGCGTTTTTGGCGGGTCTGATGCACCGTGCCGGCGCCGCGCTGGCACTGAAGCTGTTTGCGGGATTCGAACGGCAGCGGCGTACCGCGTTGGATGCTCAGACCTTTCGCAGTTTGGTCGTTGAATTCGAATCCCCGTGCGGCCGCTTATTGATGAGCAATTGGTGCATACCCGGCGCGATTCAGGACGCCGCGAGCGAGTGGCGAAGCTACCGGACCTCGCGAGAGGTCGATCTCGCCGGCACCGTCAATGCCGCGCATTTGCTGGCTCAGCATACCCTGTATCCGCAGCTGCTCGTCGAAGAAACCGTGCTGGGCGATGCCGTATTCGAGCAGCTCGGCGTGTTTCCGGACGAGCGAATCGTGGTTCTCGAGCGACGCGATCAGGTGCGGCAGATTGCGGGCATGTAGGCAGGCATGAACGAGCCCGTCTCATTCGACCTCGTATGCGTGGGCTCGGGCCCCGCCGGCAAGACCGCGGCAATCCAGGCCGCGAAATCCGGTTTTCGGGCCGCCGTGATCGAACGCGAATCGCAAGTCGGCGGCGCGTGTTTGCTGTCGGGGACGATACCGAGCAAGGCGCTGCGCGAACAGGCGCTGCGTTACCGGCGCATGCGCGACAGCGCCTCGGCCATGGCGGTCGAGCTCGGCGGCGGTACTCCGATGCCGGCGCTGCTGCGCGGAGTCGACCGGGTCATTGCCGCTCAGGATCAATACTTGCGTGCGCAATTGGAGCGTAATCGCGTGACCTTGATCCGCGGCTTAGGGCGGCTGCAGAGCGCCGATTGCATCGACGTGCAGCGCCTCGACGGCTCGCGCCTTCAGGTGGGCGCCTCGCGCATCCTCATTGCGACGGGCTCGCGTCCGCGCCACATCGCGAATATCCGGGTCGATCACGAACACGTGCTCGATAGCGACTCGATTCTGAGCCTGGCCTACTTACCGCGCACCATGATCGTTCTGGGCAGCGGCGTCATCGCCTGCGAGTACGCGTCCATATTCGCCGCGCTCGGCTGCGAGGTCACGCTCGTCGACAAAGCCGCCGAACCGCTCGGGTTTCTGGATGCGGCATTGCGCAAGGGCTTTTGCTCGGGATTCGAGGCCATGGGCGGCCGTTACTTGGCAGCCGCCGAGGTGCTCGAGGCGGTTTTCGACGGCTTTTCCCAAGTGACCGTGCGTCTGAACGACGGACGGCAGCTTCAGTCCGATATCGTGCTCGCGGCCTTCGGCCGCGTCGCGAACCTCGACGGGATCGGGCTCGATCATGTGCAGCTCGGCTTGAGCGCGCGCGGACATCTGCAAGTCGACGAGCGCTTCGAGACCCGGGTTGCCGGCGTGTTTGCGGCCGGAGACGCGATCGGGCCGCCCGCGCTCGCCTGCGCCGCGGCCGATCAGGGACGCCGCGCCGCGCTCGCGGCCTTCCGTTTGGACCCGCCGACCCGCGTCGATCTGCTGCCGACCGGCGTCTATACGATTCCGGAAATTGCCTGCGTCGGCTTATCGGAAAACGATGCGCTGCGCGGCAAACTCGATTATATCGTGGGCCGCGCGAATTTCAGCGAAGTGGCGCGAGCCCATATCGCCGGCGAGCCGGCCGGATTTCTGCGGCTGCTGTGCGAGCGCGGCTCGATGCAGGTTCTCGGCGCCCAAGCGATCGGCGAGGGCGCGACCGAGCTCGTGCATCTCGGCCAATTCGCGATCGCGATGCATGCGACCGCCGACTATTTCGTCGACCACATGTTCAATTTTCCGACGATGAGCGAAGCGTACCGGATCGCCGCCTTCGATTGTCTGCGTCAGGCATCGGCCGCGCCGGCTAAAGATTGCGAATCAGAATATCGCCGAATTCGCTGCATTTGACCTCGGTCGCTCCTTGCATCAAGCGCGCGAAATCGTAGGTGACGCTCTTTTGCCCGATCGAGCGATCCATCGCGCCGAGAATCGCGTCCGCCGCCTCGACCCAACCCATATAACGCAGCATCATTTCGCCCGATAGGATCAGTGAACCGGGATTGACCTTGTCGAGATTCGCGTATTTCGGCGCGGTCCCGTGGGTCGCTTCGAACACCGCGTGGCCGGTCATGTAGTTGATATTGCCGCCGGGCGCGATGCCGATACCGCCGACCTGGGCCGCCAACGCATCCGACAAATAATCGCCGTTGAGATTCATCGTCGCGATCACGTCGAATTCGTCCGGGCGCGTCAACACCTGCTGCAAGGTGATGTCGGCGATCGCGTCCTTGACGATGACCTTGCCGGATCGCTTCGCATCGTCCATCGCCGCGTTGGCCTCCTTCTCGCCTTTGTTCGCCTTGATGCGCTCCCATTGCTCCCAGGTGAAGGTTTGCGCGGGGAATTCGCGTTCTGCGAGCTGGTAGCACCAGTTGCGGAACGCGCCCTCCGTGAACTTCATGATGTTGCCCTTGTGCACGATCGTGAGGCTCTTGCGCTTGAAGGCGATCGCGTACTCGATTGCGGCGCGAACGAGCCGATCGGTGCCCTCCTTGGACGCGGGTTTGATGCCGATCCCGGAGCTCAAGGGAAAGCGGATCTTCTCGTATTGCTTGGGAAAATGCTGTTTGAACAGATCGAGAAACCGCTGGCAGTCGGGCGAACCGGCTTCGAATTCGATGCCCGCATAGATGTCCTCGGTATTTTCGCGGAAGATCACCATGTCGACTTTTTCCGGCGAGACCACGGGCGAGGGCACACCCTTGAACCAGCGCACCGGCCGCAAACAGACGTATAGATCGAGCAGCTGGCGCAGCGCCACGTTGAGCGAACGGATCCCGCCGCCGATCGGCGTGGTCAGCGGACCCTTGATCGAAATCAGGTAGTCGCGGCAGGCCTGCACCGTCTGGTCCGGCAGCCACGTGTTGTAGAGCTTGTTGGCTTTTTCACCGGCGAAAACTTCCATCCAATGAATCTTGCGCTTGCCGCCGTAGGCCTTCGCGACGGCCGCGTCGAAGACCCGTACGCTCGCGCGCCAAATGTCCGGCCCCGTGCCGTCGCCCTCGATGAAAGGCACGATCGGCTGATCCGGCACTTGCAACTTGCCGTTGGCTATCGTGATTTTCCGGCCTTCGGCGGGCGGCTGTAGGATCACCGGCTTGACCTCTGACATGTGAGCGCTCCTATTGACTAGCCGCCAATGCTAGCATGACGGTTCGGAGGACCCTATTGCGCACCTTGAGATCGACTCCAGCCAAAGACGGCTTCTGGATGCCCGCGGAATTCGAGCGGCATGCCGGTTGCTGGATGCTCTGGCCGGAGCGCCCGGATAATTGGCGCTGGGGCGCGAAGCCGGCCCAGGCCGCATTCACCGCCGTGGCTACGGCGATTGCCGGCGGTGAGCGGGTCTCGGTCGGCGTGTCGTCGCGGCAATTCCAGAATGCGCGCGCGCGATTGCCGGCGGCGGTGCGCGTCGTCGAAATCACCAGCAACGATGCCTGGGTGCGCGACACCGGACCGACGCTGCTCGTCGATGCCAAGGGTCGCCGCCGCGGCGTCGATTGGATTTTCAATGCCTGGGGAGGCTTGGATGGGGGGTTGTACTTTCCGTGGGATCGGGACCAAGAGGTCGCGCAGAAAATCCTCGAGATCGAAGGCGTCGATCGCTACCCTGCGCCGTTCGTGCTCGAGGGCGGCGCAATCCACGTCGACGGTCAAGGCACGTGTTTGACGACCGAAGAGTGTCTGCTCAATCCGAATCGCAATCCGCAGTTGACGCGCTCCGAGATCGAGCTCCTGCTGTGCCGCTATCTCGGGGTGAGCACGGTCATTTGGTTGGGAAAGGGCGTGTATCGCGATGAAACCGATGGGCATGTCGACGAAATCGCGTGTTTTACGAGTCCGGGAGTCGTCGTGCTGACCTGGACCGAAGATCGGGACGATCCGCAATACGAGATTTCGCGCGATGCGTATCACCGGCTGCGAAGCGCGCGTGACGCGAGGGGTCGAGAACTCACGATACACAAGATTCACCAGCCCGGGCCGCTGACCATGACGGCCGAAGAGGCCGGCGGCATCGACATTCAGCCGGGCAGCATTGCGCGTCGCGCCGGCGATCGGCTGCCCGCCTCCTACATCAATTTCTATGTCGCCAACAAGTATGTCGTGATGCCGCTCTACGACGAGCGCCGGGATTCGGCTGCGCGCGCCACGCTGCGGCGGCTGTTCCCGACGCGCGAGGTCTTGGGCGTCGATACCCGCGAGATATTATTGGGCGGCGGCAACATCCATTGCATCACGCAGCAAATCCCGGGCCCGCGACCCCGCGGCAAGCCTGTGCCCATGGCCCGGAGGGCCTCGAGGGCCGAATCGCGAGGTAAATGAGCCTCCGGCGGAACTTTGCTGCGCGCAAGGTCTCGAAAGTCATTATTCTACCCGCCCTGTCGTCATTCAACCGGACCACTTTGTGGCCGCTTACAAATTGGAAATCGTCGTGCACCCATTGCTGCTGTCATCGTTCAAGTTCGGTCGTCAATTCGCCTACGCACTCGTTTGCGCCGGCGCGGTCCTGGCTGCCGGCTGCCACAACAACAACTCCAACGAAAGCAATTATGGGATCGCTTGGACCACCGTGGCCAACGGCACCGGCACTTACGGCAACAATGTCCAGTTCGCAAGCTATGTCGTGAATCTCGACTCGATCGTGCTGACCGACGCGGTCGGCAACGAATACACGGCGATGGCCACGGTCGAACCCGTCGATTTCGTCAAACTCAGCAACATCGCCGAGCTGTGGGGTAACGCGACGATACCGGCCGATACCTACGTCTCGGCGACGATCACGCTCGACTATTCGATCGCGGCCGTCGCAATCCTCGTCGATGGCATACCTACGCCCGCAACCGTCAAAATACCCCCCGGCGATACGGCGTTGACGCAGGTCGCCGTGACCGTGGTGTTCGATCCCAGCAACCCCTTGGTCATCACGAACAGCTATGCGACGACGAACGCGGAGCGCCTGGCGCTCGATTTCGATCTGGCGGCATCGAACATCGTCGATCTCAGCACGAGTCCGGCGACGGTCACCGCGGCTCCGTTCTTCAGGCTCTCAAACGCACCCGCGGACACGCGCTTGATCCGGGTCCGCGGGCCGCTCGTCAACTCGAACTCGACCACGGGGACCTATTCGATTTATGAGCGTCCGTTCTACGATGAAGTCAACAATGTTGGCTCGATTTCGCTGTTTACGACCCCCAATACCATTTTCGACATCGACGGCACGATCTACACCGGCGGCGCATCTGCACTTGCGGCGATATCGCAACTGTCCGCCGGCGTCACCTCGACCGCATCCTACACGACCTTCGAAGTCACCCCGAGCACCAAGAACGCCGCCGGGCAACCCACGGGTACCGCGGGCATATTCACACCCGTCTACTCGGTCATCGGCGGCACGCTCGAAACCAATTACACCGAGAATCTCGAAGGCGACGTCATCGCACGCAACGGCAACGTCCTGACGATGACGAACTCCACGGTGGCGGGCGCGACGGTCAGTTTGCCGCAGGGCTATTTCGAATATATTCCCTCATCGAGCACCAACCCGACCGCGCAGACGCAAGTCTTGATCGGCCCCGGAACGATCGTCAGCGCCGAGGGCACGACGGGCCTGCCCAACCTCGACTACAACTCGATCGCCGTGGGCCAGCACATCACGGCGATCGGCACGTTCGAGGTGTCCTCGACCGGTATCTACACGATCAATACGGTCATCCCCACGACGGGGTCGACGGCCGGCCAGGTGCGGCTGCAATCGACGCCGCTCTTCGGCCAGTTGCAAAGTTCCACGACCGGCAGTTTGACGCTGAATCTGCAAACGATCGATAACCTGCCCGTGAGCCTGTTCGACTTTGCGGGCGACGGGACCGGCGCGGCCGAGACCCCCGTGGCCAGCGCCTATCTCGTCGACACCGGCAACGCGGGCACCGTGAATCTGACCGGCGCTGCGGCGGGCACCTCGCTCTGGGTCGACGGGTTCACGAGCGGCTTCGGCAAGGCCCCGCCGGATTTCCTGTCATTCCCCAATCTCAAGCTTGCGCCATCGCCGAACCAAATCGTATCCGGCGTCAATCAAGAGGCCGTCGTGCCCGCGAGTCTGCAGGTCATGTGGACGGGCACCGGCACGACGACGCCGTTCGCGAGTTCGAGCGACACCTCGTTTTCGATCGACGGCACCAGCACTGCGCTGGCGAGCGCCGCCATTCAGATCGGGCCGGAAATCGTTGCTCTGAGCAGTCTTGGCAGCGCGGTCACGGTCGTGCCGAACACCGTGCCGAACTGCGTCGCTACGAGCAAGACGAATCCGCAGCCCTGTGTACCGTTATTCGCCTTCAGCATGGTGACGACCGCGGCGACTTCCACGACGCCGGCCTTGACCACGATCGTCGAATACAACAGCTTCGCGACCTTCATGGCGAAGCTGAGCGCGGCGATCACGACGGCGCAGCCGATGACGCATTTGGCGGTGAACGGATATTACGATCGGACCACCAATACGTTTACCGCCAACAGCGTCGACGTTGTGCTCTAAAATGCCTCCCCACGATGGGGAAGCTATTTTCAAGGCTGGGATTGGCGTTCGGCTTGCTCGCCTGCTGCGCGGCGAGTCGCGCAGCGCCCCCCGGCACGACGCCTGAGGCCGGCGGCACGCGCCCACGCATCTGCCTGGTGCTGTCCGGCGGCGGCGCGCGCGGCTTTGCCCACATCGGCGTCCTCAAAGTCCTCGAACAGCTGAAAATTCCGATCGATTGCATCGCCGGCACGAGCATGGGAGCGGTCGTCGGAGGGCTCTACGCGAGCGGCATGCCGGCGGATCGCATCGAGGCGAACATGCGTTCGGTGGATTGGCAGGAAGCGTTCCGGGACGCGCCCGCGCGTCGGGATCTGGCATTCCGGCGCAAGCAAGACGATCTCAATTTTCTCGTGCGCCTGCCGTTCGGCCTCAAGCACGGGCAGGTTTTGCTGCCGCAGGGCTTGATTCAAGGCCAAAAGCTGCAGCAGATGCTGCGCTCGGTGACGCTGCCCTTCAGCGATACGGCGAGTTTCGATGAGCTGCCGACGGCATTCCGGGCCGTGGCGACGGATTTGGAGACGGGGCAGGCGGTCGTCATGGACAAGGGTGATCTCGCGCTCGCGATGCGCGCGAGCATGTCGGCCCCCGGTCTATTTGCGCCGGTCGAGGACCAGGGGCGGCTCTTGGTCGACGGCGGCTTGACCGAGAATCTGCCGATGGAGGTGGCGCGCGCGATGCACGCGGATGTGCTGATCGTCGTCGACGTGACCTTCCCGCTGCAGCCGCGACAACAGTTGAATACCGCGCTGTCGATCTCGAATCAAATGCTGGCGATCTTGGTGCGCAGCGATGCCGATCGGCAGAAGGCGACGCTGCGACCCAGCGATACCTTGATCGCGCCGGAACTCGGGCTTACGTCGGCGACCGATTTTGCCGCGGCCGCGAAGACGATCGAACTCGGCGAGAGAGCCGCGCTCGGCGAGGCGATCAAGCTCGCCTCCTTGAGCGTCGACGAAGACACTTATCAGCAATACCTCGCCACACGCGAGCTGCGCGCATCGGGTGCACCGATATTGCGATTCGTGCGTGTCGACGATCTGTCGAGACCCTATGAGAAAACGATCCTGGCGGCCATGCAGCCCTTGCTGCAAAAGCCTCTCGACGTGGATCAGCTGAATGCGCGCATCGCGGAAATCTATGGACTCGGCGACTTCGAGACGATCGATTACAGCGTCGTCACCGAGGGCGAGGGCGAGAACGCACAAACGGGGATCGAGGTGCACGCACGCCGAAAATCCTGGGGTCCGAATTACGTTCGCTTCGGCTTGAATTTGCAGGACGACTTCCAGGGCAATAGCCGCTACAATGCCGCGGCGCGGTTTCTATTGACGGAAATCGACAGTCTGGACGCCGAATGGCTCACCGACGTGCAGATCGGTGATGACTCCAAGCTCTTCACAGAGTTTTATCAGCCGCTCAATGCCGACCGCAATTGGTTCGTCGCGCCGAGCGCGCGCATCGAGAGCAGCGATCTGCCCGTCTACCAGAACGACGTGCAGATTGCGGATTTCCGCTTGCGGGAAGCGGAAGCCGATCTCGATTTCGGCCGCGAACTCGGCAACTGGGGCGAACTTCGCACTGGGTATCACCGCATCAACGGCGCGACGAGCGTGCGTCTGGGCAACCCGGATCTCGTCGAGCCGGCATTCAACGACGGCGAATACTTCTTCAAGTTCAGCTACGACCGCCTCGATAGCATCAAATTTCCGCGCGACGGCCAAAGCTTCTCGCTGCAGTGGGACGCGGATCGCGTGAATTTGGGCTCAAACGTAAGTTGGGATCGGGTCACGGCCGACTGGTTGATGGCGCGCTCCGCGGGGCGCAATACCGTGCTGCTCTGGACCTCCGCCGGTACGCGCCTCGACGGCAAGATTCCCCCGACGGCACTGCAGGATTTTTATTCTCTGGGCGGCTTCCTCAACTTATCCGGACTCGCGCCGCAGTCCCTGACGGGGCCCAATTATGCGATCGTGCGCACCGTTTATTTTCGCAAGATCGGACGCGGCGGCGAGGGCTTGTTCGATTTTCCGACGTATATCGGGGTGTCGTTCGAAGCGGGCAACGTGTATTCACGGCGCGGCGACTTGGGCTGGAACTCGGCGCGCAAGGACGGCTCGGTGTTCTTAGGCTTGGATACCTTGCTGGGCCCGCTGTATCTCGGGACGGGTTATGACGAACTCGGCCACAGCGCGTACTACTTGTTTCTCGGACGCACTTTTTGACGCATGCGTGCGATGGCTACAGGCCGAGCGCGCGTGACGGCTACAGGCCGCGGCTCTCGGCGAGCTTTTCCACCTTCTCGAAAACCAGCGCCGGCGGGTCCCCGATGCGCGAGTATTCATGCTTGCGCGACATATCCGCGAGCGCGCGGTCGCGCTCGATCGCGGTGAAGTACCAATGGGTCCTTTGCCAATCGGCGCCGAGCAACTTCGCGAACGGATCGCCGGGCCGCAAGCGCACCCGGATGCCATAGGGGCGCGGCAGTTGCGGAATGCCGTGAGTCATGTTTTGTGCGTTGGCGATACCCATTGTCGTTTGCACCATAGCGCAATCGAGCGGCGGCTGCCAGCCGGCACCTCGAGCGGCGCGTGCGTGGTAGACTCCGCGACCTTCGCGAGAGGTGATTGATGGCATCGTCTTATACGGCGTCCGATATCGAGGTATTGAGCGGCTTGGATCCGGTGCGTCGACGCCCCGGCATGTACACGGATACGACGCGTCCGAATCATCTCGCGCACGAGGTGGTCGACAATAGCGTCGATGAAGCGCTCGCCGGGCACTGTGAAAACATCCGGGTCACGGTTTATAAAGACGGCTCCCTCGAGGTCGAAGACGACGGGCGCGGGATGCCCGTCGACATCCACCCGAAGGAGAAGATCAGCGGTGTCGAGCTCATCCTGACGCGACTGCACGCGGGCGGGAAATTCAACGACAAGACCTATCAGCATTCGGGTGGCTTGCACGGCGTCGGCGTATCGGTCGTCAATGCCTTGTCGAAGCGGCTCGAATGCCGTGTGCGGCGCGGTGGCAAGGAGTACCGCGTGAGCTTCGAGGGCGGCCGACTTGCCTCGAAGCTCCAGGTGATCGGCGAGGTGCCGAAGTCGAGAACCGGCACGACCTTGAGGTTCTGGCCCGATCCGCAGTATTTCGACACGGAGAAATTCGCGACACCGAAACTGCGCCAGGTACTGCGCGCGAAGGCGGTTTTGTGTCCGAAGCTGCGCGTCTCGCTCGTCAACGAAATCACCGGCGAAACCGACGAATGGTTTTATACCGGCGGTCTGCACGAATATCTAGCCGAGCAGCTTGGGTCGGGTAAATGGCTGCCCGCGGAGACGTTTTACGGTAAGCGCGATATCGAGGGCGGTTCGCTCGACTGGGCGCTCGCCTGGGTTCTCGACGCGAAACAGGTCGTCACCGAGAGCTACGTCAATCTGATTCCGACGATCGAGGGCGGCACGCACGTCAATGGATTGCGAGCCGGCGCGAGCGATGCGGTCCGCGAATTCTGTGAATTCCGCAATCTGGTGCCGCGCGGCATCAAGCTCGCCCCGGAAGACGTCTGGGACGGCGTGAGCTTCGTCATGTCGATGAAGATGCGCGAGCCGCAATTCGCGGGCCAAACGAAGGAGAAACTCACTTCGCGCGAATCGGCCGGCATCGTCCAGGGCGTCATCAAGGATGCCTTTGCGCTGTGGCTCAATCAGCATCCCGATCAGGGCGAGCAAATCGCGCAACTCGCGATCGCCAGTGCGCAACAGCGGTTCAAAGACAGCCAAAAAATCGCGCGCAAACGCATCGTAGCGGGGCCGGCGTTGCCGGGTAAGCTCGCCGATTGCGTCTCGCAGGATCCCGCGCGCGGCGAGCTGTTCCTGGTCGAAGGCGATTCCGCCGGCGGTTCGGCCAAACAGGCTCGCGATCGCGTCACGCAGGCGATCATGCCCTTGCGCGGCAAGATCCTCAACACCTGGGAGTCGGACGCGCGCGATGTCCTGCAGTCCCAAGAGGTGCACGACATCAGCGTCGCGATCGGCGTCGAGCCGGCATCCGCCGACATCACGGGCCTGCGCTACCACAAAGTCTGCATACTCGCCGATGCCGACAGCGACGGTCAGCACATCGCCACGCTGTTGTGCGCGCTGTTCCTGCGCCATTACCGCCCGCTGGTGCTCGCCGGACACATCTATGTCTGCATGCCGCCGCTGTTCCGCATCGATGCGGGCAAGCAGGTCTACTACGCTCTCGACGAGGCCGAGCGCGAGAAAACCCTGGCGCGCATCAATGCGGAGAACTCGAGGTTAAAACCCGTCGTGACGCGATTCAAGGGTCTTGGTGAAATGAGCCCGCTGCAGCTACGCGAAACCACGATGGCCCCTCAAACCCGCCGCTTGGTGCAAATGACGATCGATGCGCACGACAGCCCGGATCAGCTGCTCGACATGCTGCTCGCGAAGAAGCGCGCGGGCGACCGGCGTGAATGGCTCGAAACCAAAGGCAACCTGGCCCGCGTATGAAGGACCAAGAGTTGAACTTCGAGGGAATCGAACGGGAGCCGCTCAAGAGATTCGCGGAGCGCGCATACCTGGATTATTCGATGTACGTGATCCTCGATCGCGCGCTGCCGCACATCGGCGACGGCTTGAAGCCGGTCCAGCGGCGCATCGTCTACGCGATGAGCGAACTCGGCCTCGCGGCGGGCGCCAAGCACAAGAAATCCGCGCGCACGGTGGGCGACGTCATCGGCAAGTTTCATCCGCATGGAGATTCGGCGTGCTATGAGGCCATGGTTCACATGGCCCAGGACTTCGCGTATCGCTACCCGATCGTGGACGGACAGGGCAATTGGGGGTCGACCGACGATCCGAAGTCCTTCGCCGCCATGCGCTACACGGAATCGCGGTTGACGCGCTACGCGGCGTTGCTGCTGCAGGAACTCGGCGAAGGAACCGCCGACTGGTCGCCGAATTTCGATGGTTCGCTCGAGGAGCCGACGATACTGCCGGCGCGTGTGCCCAATCTGCTGTTGAACGGTGGATCCGGCATCGCGGTCGGTATGGCGACGGACATTCCGCCGCACAATCTGCGCGAGGTCGTCGCGGCCTGCGTCGCGCTGCTCGAGGACCCGGACCTCACGACGCGCAAGCTCATGAATCACGTCAAGGGCCCGGACTTGCCGACCGGCGCCGAAATCGTCTCGCCGCGCGCCGAACTCGTGCAGATTTACGATACCGGGTCCGGCAGTTTTCGAGCACGCGCGACCTATGACATCGAGGACGGCGAGATCATCATCGATGCGCTGCCGTTTCAGGTCTCAGGCTCCAAGATCCAGGAACAGATCGCGCATCAGATGCAACAGAAGAAGTTGCCGATGGTCGAAAATTTCCGCGACGAATCCGACCATGAGAACCCGACGCGCCTGGTGATCGTGCCGAAGTCGAACCGCGTCGATATTCCCGCGCTGATGGCGCATTTGTTCGCGACGACCGACCTCGAGCGCAACTATCGCGTCAACCTCAACGTCATCGCCTTGGACGGCCGGCCGCGGGTCATGGGCCTCAAGGAGATGTTGCTCGAGTGGCTGGAGTATCGCAAAGCCACGGTGACTCGCCGTCTCGCGCACCGGCTCGCGAAGGTCGATGCGCGCCTGCACATTCTCGACGGCTCCTTGATCGCCTATCTGAACCTCGACGAAGTCATCCGCATCGTCAGAACGGAGGACGAGCCCAAGCCGGTGCTGATGCGGCGCTTCAAGTTGTCCGACATACAAGCCGAGGAGATACTCGAGACCAAGTTGCGGCGGCTCGCGCGGCTCGAGGAAATGAAGATCCGCGCCGAGCAGAAGGAACTCGCCGAAGAACGCGCCGAGATCGACAAGACGCTCAAGAGCAAGGCGCGGCTCACGAAACTGGTCCGCGAGGAGCTGCTGAGCGACGCCGATGAGTACGGGGATGCGCGGCGCACGCGCCTCGTCGAGCGCGAGGCCGCGCAAGCGATAGCCGAGACCGAACTGCTGAGCAGCGAACCGACGACCGTGGTGCTGTCGCGCCTCGGCTGGGTGCGTGCAGCCAAGGGACACGACATCGACGCCCGCGCGCTGAGCTACAAGGGCGGAGATGAATTTCAGGCGGCCGCCAAGGGCCGCAATTTGCAGCAAGCCGTGTTCATCGACTCCACCGGGCGGGCGTACAGCCTGGACGCGCATCAGTTGCCGGCCGCGCGCGGCTACGGCGAACCTCTATCCGGTACGGTCGATCCGCCCGACGGCGCGACGTTCGCCGCGGTGTTGATCGGCGAGCCCGCTGATACGTGGCTGCTCGCGAGCGACGCGGGCTACGGATTCAAGGTCAAGCTCGGCGAATTGTATGCGCGCAACAAAAAGGGCAAATCGGTCTTGAGGGTGCCGGAAAATGCGCTCGTCTTGCCGGCCCAACCGGTTTCGGACCAGGAAGCGCTGGCGGTGTTCGTCAACAACGACGGCGAGGCGCTCGCGTTGCCGGTCGCGCAAATCGAGGAGATGAGCGCGGGCAAGGGGCAAAATTTATTCGGCATCCCGGGCAGGAAATCGACGGATCGCGACGAGTTCCTGGTCGCGATGGCCGTGGTGGCGCCCGGCGAGCAGCTGACCATTTTCAGCGGCAACAGCGCGCCGATGCGCTTGCGCTACGACGAACTCAAGGCGTTTCAGGACAAGAAGGGCCAGAGACGGCAGCGCTTTTCGCGAGCCTACAAACAGGTCGACCGGCTCGAGGTCTCGCCGCTTTGAGCTAGCGCTCGCCGGAGATGGTCACATCTTCGGGCGCGTTGACGAAATAGCCTTGGATGAACTCGATGCCCAATTGCCACAACACGGCCATCGTGTTGGCGTCCTCGACGCGTTCCGCGACGGTCTCGACCTGCTTGCGCTTGGCGGCATCCACGAGGATCTTGACGCGTTGCTGCTGCACCTGACTCGTCGAGAGGCCTTGCATCAAGGCGCCGTCTATCTTGATGAAGTGCACGTCGATTTCGCCGAGCAATTTGACCGATTCCTTGCCCGTGCCGAAATGTTCGAGCGCGAAGCGGAAACCGCGCTTGCCCAGGTTTTGCGCGAGTTCCTTGGTTTGACGCGAATATTGCGTCGCGAGGTCCTCGGAGACCTGGAAACACAGGCGCTTCGGATCGATTCGCGTCGCCCTGAGCTGCGACTCGAGCCAGCCGATCAGCGTCTTGTCGAGCAGCGTGTCCTTCGACATACGCAGGAAAATGCATGAGGACTTGCGGTTGGCGCAGAATGCCATCGAGGCGCCGACGACCCACCGGTCGATATTCTTCATCAAATCGTTACGCTCGGCGGCCGCGATGAATTCGGCCGGCAGAACCTCGGTGCCTTGCTCGTCCAACATGCGCACGAGCACATCGAACATTCCCTTATCCTCGCCGAGCAGGCTCGCGATGGGCTGTTGCACCAAGCGGAAACGGTTCTCCATGAGCGCCGACTTGATGTGCTTGACCCAGATCTTGTCGTAGGCCTGCACACGCGTGTCGGTATCGATCCTTTGGAGCGTGTAGACGCGATCGCCGCCTTGATCTCGACCGTTGCGATGCGCATCGACCGCATCCGTGACCGATATGCCGACGTCCGGGTCCGCCGAGGGCAGCAGCGCGAGACCGACCGTGACGGTGGCCGTCAGGGTCTTGCCTTCGATCGAGAATTCGTTCTCGCCGACCCGTTTGAGGATGCTTTCGGCCCAAGCCTCGACGTCGCGCGAGTTGCCGCGTTCGAGCAGCAACAGGAAACCATTGCCGCTGAATCTGCCGCAAATGTCGCCCGGCGCGAGTTGATTGCGCAACAGGTCTGCGAGTTGCGAGAGGAACTCTTCGAGCGCGAGTACGCCGATCGCGCTTTGAATGTCGGCGAATCGATCGGGTTTGATGCAGGCGAATGCGCGTACGCCGCCCTTCATCGGCTGCGCGCAGCGCGCACGCACCGCCGCCAGCAGGAAGCGTTGCTGCAGAAATCCGGTCGACGCGTCGTTTTTGACCGCCTCGGCCAATTGCGTCTCGAGGCCGCGCTCTTTTTCCTGCCGCGCCGGTATGCAAATGCGGATCGCGGGCTCGCCCTCGAAGTCGGCCTTGGTCAGCGTCAGCACGAGCGGCAAACCCGATCCGTCCGACAGCAGCGCCTGGACTTTGAGCGCGTGGTCGGTCCACTTGCCCTGCAGGCACGCGACGAGCGCGCCTTTGAGCGCGGGGTGCGTCTCCTGCTCGAATAAATCCATGAGCGGCGTGCCGGTCAGCGCATCCTCGCCGGAGTAGCCGAACAGCTCGAGCCAGGCGCGATTCGCATCGACGATGATGCCTTCCTGGACGTGCGTGATCGCATCCGCCGAGCCGTCGAGAAATTTAGCGAGCTGCTCGCGATATTCCCGCGCCGACGACAGAGTCGTATTCAGCGCGCGTTCCAGCCGGTAGGCGCGCAATTCACGCGCCGCGACGTACTGAAGGCGGCTGCGGTTCGCGAGAGTGACGACGTCGTGAGCGCCGAGGCGCATGGCTTCGGCCATGACGGCCTCGTCGACTTGCGCGCGCACGATCAGCGCCGGCATCTCGGGCGCACTCTGCGCCTTTATCTTCATGATCGACGCGAGATCGATTCCGAGCTCGTCGATGAATACGACCAGCATCTCGGGATTGAGCTGGGTCAGCGCGTCGGAAAGATCGCGCGCATCGGGCAGCCAGGTGCAATGTACCGGGTGGCCCGCGTTACGAAGCGTACTGTTGATCGCTTCGACGTGGTCCTGCGACCGCGTCATGACGATCATCGGGACCGCCCCTTGTTCGCTCACGGCGCGGGATGATGGTTGGACATAGGCCGCAAAGTGTAGCACCGGGTATTTGCCGATACTGGGACACGCGTCTTGCGGCGAAAACCCGCATCCAAACCGGCCGGGTGGCTTGATGGCTCGAAGGCGGCTATGATACGCGCCCTTTGCCGTGCCCGCCGAAAGCGGGCGAACATCCGAGGCCTGCCATGGCGAACTACAGTACCAACGAATTCAAAGCCGGTTTGAAGATTTTGATCGACGGCGACCCGTATGCGATCGTCGAGAACGAGATGGTCAAACCCGGCAAAGGGCAGGCCTTCAATCGGGTGCGTGTTCGTAATCTGAAGACCGGGCGCACGATCGAGCGCACATGGAAATCGGGGGATACGGTCGAGGCGGCCGATGTCGTCGATACCGACATGCAATATCTGTACAGCGACGGCGACTTCTTCCATTTCATGGTGCCCGATACGTTCGAGCAACTGACCGCCTCCAAGGAGGCCGTCGGCGAGGGTGCGCAGTGGCTCAAAGACGGCACGGTATGCGTGATCACGCTATGGAACGGCGTGCCTCTGCAGGTGACTCCGCCGGCGCACATGGAACTCAAAGTCATCGAGACCGACCCGGGCGTGCGCGGTGACACCGCGACGGGCGGCTCCAAGCCGGCGAAACTCGAAACCGGCGCCGTGGTGCGCGTGCCGCTGTTCATCAACGAGGGCGAAATTCTGCGTATCGATACGCGCACCGGCGAGTACCTGTCACGCGGCAAGAACTGATCGGGCGCGGCGCGAGCTGACCCCGCGCGGCCCGCGCTGATCAGGCGTCTTCGATCGAGAAAGCCATGGCCTCTCGCAGCGACTTGGCCCCCATCGCGATCGCGGCCAGGCGGTCGAATCCGAGTGCGACACCGGCGCAGTCCGGCAGGCCCTCGCCGAGAGCGGCCAGGAAGCGCTCGTCGATATGCGGTTCGGTCAATCCGCGTGCTCGTCGCACGCCCAAGTCTTGGACAAAGCGCGCTCTTTGCTCGGCCGCCGAATTCAGCTCGTGAAAACCGTTCGCGAGTTCAATGCCGTCCAAATAGAACTCGAAGCGCGCCGCCACCGGCGGCAAGCCCGGTTTCAGGCGCGCCAGCGCGGCCTGCGAAGCGGGGTAATCGCAGATGAAGCTCGGACGCGAATGCCCCAATTTCGGCCCCACGACGAGGCCCATCAATAAATCGAGTCGTGCATCGCGGTCGAGCGCGGCATCGCAGACGATGCCGTGCCGAGCCGCGGCGGCCGCGAGTTCTCGCTCATCGGCGCGGTGGGCGTCGACTCCTGCGTGGCGCTCGAGCGCGGCGGCGTAGCTGAGCCGTTCCGCCGGCGCGAGTCGGCGCCGCGGCTCGAGCAGGCGGCCCACGAACTGCTCGACCTCGCTCATCAATGCGGCATCGTCGAAATTCAATCGATACCATTCGATCAGCGTGAATTCCGGGTTATGCCAGCGCCCGCGCTCGCCGTCGCGAAATGCCTTGCAAATTTGATAGATGTCGCCGCAGCCCGCCGCCAATAGCCGCTTCATCGCGTATTCCGGCGACGACGCGAGGTAGTGCGGCCCGCTGCTGCCCGCGACCCGGGTCGTCAGCGACTCGATCTGGGGGTCGGTGACGCCGCCGAGGCTCAAGATCGGGGTCTCCACCTCGAGCACCGCACGCTCGGTAAAGAATGTTCGGGCTTGCGCGAGCATGGCGGCTCGCGTGGAGAGCGCGCTCAGCGAGGCGCTTGGACGCCATGTGCCGCTCATCGGAGTCTGCCGATGGATTGACCGAGGCGCAGCCGCGATCCGCAGTGCAGCAGCGGGTCCAAGAGGACACGGTTCTTTTCAAACAGCAAGATCACGGTCGAACCCATGTTGAAGCGTCCGAGCTCTGCTCCCTTGGCGAGCGACAAATCGGTCGGCGGCAGCCGTGTCACCGTGCGGCGCTTCGACGGCGTGATGTCTCCGGCCCATACGGTGGCCATGCTGCCGACGTTGAGCGCGCCGACGAGCACCAAACCGAACTGGCCCGCGGCGCTGTCGAAGCGCGTCAGCACGCGCTCGTTGCGTGCGAACAAGCGCGGCACGTAGTGTGCGGTGACCGCGTTGACGCTGAACAGACGTCCCGGCACGTAAACCGTATCGAGCAGTCTGCCGTCCATGGGCATGTGGACGCGGTGGTAGTTGAACGGCGCGAGATAGATCGTCGCGAAGCAGCCTCCCTCGAAGCGGCCGGCCCAATCCTGGCCGGCCAACAGCTCGGTCAGCGTGTAGTGGCGCCCTTTGGCTTGCAGCAGCGAGTCCGTATCGATGGCGCCGCATTCACTGACCGTACCGTCGACCGGACTGGCGACTGCGGCCGGATCCGCGGCGATGGGCCTCGCGTCCGCCGCCAGCGCACGCGTGAAGAAATCGTTGAAGCTCGCGAAAGCGTAGGGGTCGGTCTCCTGCGCCTCCGCCATGTCGACCGAATACAGCGCGAGAAAACCGCGCGTCAGAAGATTCTTGAACCATGCGGTTCTCAGGCGTGTACAGGTGAGTACCAAACGCGACAGGGCGTGGTGCGGTAATAGGTACTGGAACCAGACGAATAGACGTCCGCCGATCGACCCCGTCACGAGCGCGCGCCCGCGATGAGTCGAAAATCGGCTTGCAGGGCATCGGCGGTGAAGGGGCCCGTGAGTACCGCCGTCAACCGGCCTTGCGGATCGACGACGAGAATCGCGGAAGAGTGTTCGACGATAGTGGTTCCGTCGGGCGCATGGACGATATCCACCTCGATCCCAAGCCGGCCCGCGAACGCCTCGATGGTCGGTTGATCCGCCGCGGTGACGCCGACGAACTCAGGGTCGAAGTAAGGAACGTAGCGTGCCAGCTGTGCCGGCGTGTCGCGGGCGGGATCCGCGGTCACGAACAAGACCTGCGGACGCACCGGTGATGCGGCGGCGCGCAGCTTTTTTTCCATCGCAGCGAGCGTGCTGAGGGTTGCGGGGCAAACATCCGGGCAGTTGGTATAGCCAAAATACAGCATGGACCAGTGGCCCAGCAGATTCGCGCCGGTAAACGGCCTCCCATGATCGTCGATCAGGCTAAAATCCGGCAAGCGGCTGCGTGGTTCGATGAATGCCCCGGTCGTGAGATTCGGGTTGGGCTGCGACTGATGACGCCACAACAGCGTCGCACCGGCACCGGCGGCGAGACACAGAACAATTGCGGGTAGCCATTTCGATCGAATTGCCATGCGACGATTATCCCATAACGATCCAGCCCATAACGATCCAGAAACGGTCGGCGCCGCGATCGAGCGCTGCGCGCGGCAGCTGACGCGCGCGCGCGCGTTTTTCGGGCACGGCACGGACAATGCGCGCGACGAAGCCGCGGAACTGGTGTTCTTTGCCGCAGGATTGGCGCACGAATCGGGTGCCGCGGCGTACGGCAAGATCCTGACGCCGCGGCGGCGTGCACGCATCGACGCGTTGCTGCGACGTCGCACGACGGAGCGCGTGCCGCTTGCCTACTTGACCAAACGCGCGTTCTTCGCGGGTCTCGAGCTGTACGTGGATCGGCGCGTGCTCGTGCCGCGCTCGCCGATTGCCGAGCTCACGCGGCTGCGCTTTGCGCCCTGGATCGATGCGCCTCGCGTGCGTCGAATCCTCGATATCGGCACCGGGTCGGGAGCCATCGCACTCGCCTGCGCCAAGGCGTTTCCGCGCGCGCGCGTCGACGCGGTCGATATATCCGCCGCGGCGCTCGCCGTCTGTCGCCGCAACGTGCGCAAACTGCGCTTGAAGTCGCGCGTCGCGGTCATCAAGTCCGATTATTTCGCTGGGGTAAGAGGCCGCCGTTACGATATCATCGTCAGTAATCCGCCTTACGTGGGCAGCCGCGAGATGCGGACGCTGCCGCGTGAATACCGGCATGAGCCCGAACTCGGCCTTGCATCCGGCGTCGACGGCTTGGATTCCGTCCGAGCCATCCTTGGTGGCGCACGCGAACACCTCCGGAATCGCGGGATTTTGGTCGTCGAGGTCGGCAATTCCGAAAGTGCGCTGCTGCGAGCTTATCCACGCATGCCATTCATTTGGCCCGATATTGCGATGGGCGGCGGCGGTATATTCGTGTTGAAGGCAGAGGACCTCGGGAGCTAGCGACAGTGGCAGGCAATACATTCGGTAGAATTTTCAGCGTCACGAGTTTCGGCGAGAGTCACGGGCCCGCGCTCGGTTGTATCGTGGACGGATGTCCCCCCGGTCTCGCCCTGACGGAAGCGGATCTGCAAGCCGACGTGGAGCGGCGGCGCCCCGGCACGTCGCAATTCACGAGTCAACGGCATGAACCCGACAAGGTGCGCATATTGTCGGGCGTTTTCGAGGGCAAGACGACCGGTACGCCGATCGGGCTGCTGGTCGAGAACGTGGACCAGCGCTCGCGCGATTACGAGAAGATCAAAGATCGCTTCCGGCCCGGACACGCGGATTACACCTACCAGCAGAAATACGGGTTCAGAGATTATCGCGGCGGCGGACGCTCCTCGGCCCGCGAGACCGTGATGCGGGTCGCCGCCGGAGCGATCGCGCGCAAGTTCTTGCGGGAGCGAATCGGGGTGCGCATTCACGGCTATCTCGCGCAGATGGGGCCGATCGTTCTCGAACCGGTCGATCCCGACAGCGCTTATGGGAATCCATTTTTCTGCCCCGATCCGGCGCGCATCAAGGAACTCGAAGATTTCATTTGGCGCATGCGCGAAGCCGGCGACTCGATCGGCGCGCGCGTGACGGTCAAGGCTGCGGGCGTACCTCCGGGCTGGGGCGAACCGGTATTCGATCGGCTCGACGCGGATTTGGCGAGCGCGATGATGGGCATCAATGCGGTCAAAGGCGTCGAAATCGGAGCCGGATTCAAGGCCGTCGAGCAGCGCGGCTCGGAGCATCGCGACGAGCTGACGCCGCATGGATTCAAGACCAACCATTCCGGCGGCGTGCTCGGCGGGATCTCCTCCGGCCAGGAAATCGTCGTGAGCCTCGCGTTGAAGCCCACATCGAGCATCACGCTGCCCGGCGAGACGATCGACATTTCGGGTGCCCCCGTCTCGGTAGCCACGACCGGACGCCATGACCCCTGCGTCGGAATCCGGGCGACGCCGATTGCCGAGGCGATGCTCGCGATCGTCTTGATGGATCATTACCTGCGGCATCGTGCGCAATGCGCCGACGTCGTATCGGTGACGCCGGTCATTACGGCGGCGCCATGAAGCGCATGGCCGCCGGTCCGCGCATCGCCGTGGTCGGCGCCGCGAGTCTGATCGGCGAAGCGCTGCTCGAGGAGATGCGCGCTCGCAAATTCCCCTACGCCGAACTGCACCTGCTCGACGACGTACGCGATCTCGGCCGGCCGGCGCCGGACGACGAAGATAAGCTCAAAGTCGGCGATGTGGCGGCTTTCGATTTTTCGCGCATCGATCTCGCGTTTTTCTGTACGCGATCGGCCGTGTCGCAGCGCTACGCCGAGGCCGCGGCGACCGATGCGTGGGTCATCGACGCCTCGAGCGCGTTTCGTGGCCGCGGCGAATTGCCGCTGATCGTCGCGGACGTCAACGGGGACGTGCTTGCCGGTTTGGGTACGCGAGGCCTGATTGCTTTGCCGGGCAGTGCGAGCGTCGCGCTTGCGACGGCACTCGCGCCTCTGCATGCGCTCGCGGGACTCGAGCGCGTCGACGTGGCGACCTATCAGGCCGTGTCGGGCAGCGGCCGCGGCGCAATGGAGGCGCTCGCGGCGGAGACCGTGGATCTGCTCGGTGGCCGCAAGACTAAGAAATACAGCTTTGGCAAGCAGATCGCTTTCAACGTGATTCCTCAAGTCGACGCCATCGATGCCGATGGTGTATCTCTCGAGGAACGACGCCTACTCGAGGAGACACGGCGGGTCTTGGGCTTGCCGCAATTGGCGATCAATGCCACGGCGGTGCGTGTGCCGGTGTTTTTCGGCCACAGTTTTGCCGTGCATGTGAGTTTCATGCGCGATATAACTGTCAGCGGTGCGGCGGAAATGTTGCGACGCAGCAGTGGGATCGGCCTGATCGAGGCAGGGTCGGTGCAGCAATTTCCGACGCCCGCGACCGAGGCCTTGGTGCCCGATCGGGTCTATTTGGGCCGCCTGCGCCGGGACCCAACACGTGACCGATCTCTAAATTTTTGGGTTGTGGCGGACAATGTTAGGAAATGTGCGGCGTATAACGCATTTTCGGTAGCCCAGATTTTGGTAAATAGATCCCAGTGAGCTATAGTTAAAAAGGCAATTTAACAGGCAAGTGAGAATTGATTGCAAGGCGCCCGTAACACAATGAACTTAAAGTGCTTTCTTGCCCGTATTCTTGGAGTACAAATGTCCGGTAAGGTGCCTCGACTCATTCTGATCGTATGCGCTCTCAGCCCGTCCCTGACCTGGGCGCTCGGCCTCGGCGAGATCCATTTGAACTCGGCCTTGAACGAGCCGATGCGCGCCGAGATCGATCTTATTGCGGCTACGCCCGACGAATTGACGGCGCTGCGGGCCTCCCTGGCCGGTCGTGACGCATTCGCGCGCTACGGCGTCGATCGTCCGCCGTTTCTTTCCTCCCTGGTATTCAAGGTCGGCAAGAGCAAGGACAAACGCGATGTCCTGTTCGTGACTTCGACCGACGCGATACCCGAGCCGTTTGTGACCTTTCTCGTCGAGGTCAATTGGTCTCGCGGTCGCTTGATGCGTGAATACACCTTGTTGCTCGATCCGCCGGTCTACAGTCCCGGCGAGACGGCGACCAGCTCGGCGCCGGTCGTCGCGGCGGCTACTGCGCCTGCCGCGTCCGCCGCGCCAAGCGCGTCCGCCGCGCCAACCGCGTCTGCCGCGCCAACCGAATCCGCCACGCCAAACGCGCCCGCCGCGTCAACCGTACGCGCGAAGCCGCATCGCAGAGGCGCCGCCCCCGCGCCCACCAATGCCGCTGAGACGACGCCGGCGCCCGCGGCCGAGCCAACCGAGACAAGCGCTTTGCCGGCAAGGATCGCAGCATCCGGCAATTATCGAGTCAACGCCGGCGACACGCTGTCGAAGATCGCGCGCAGCCTCAACGCCAAGGGCCGCGCTGAAATCGATATGACGATGATCGCGCTGTTCAAAGAGAATCCGCGGGCCTTTGACGGGAATATCAATATTTTGCGCAGTGGCGCGATATTGCGCGTGCCCGGTGCCGATGAAATCGCTGCATTGAATCAGCAAGAGGCGATCAGCGAAGTCAATAAACAAATGAGCACCTGGCGCGGCCGCACGGGCACGCTCGCCGAAGGCGGTCATTTGCGCCTGGTCACGCCGAAGGCGAACGGCGGCACCGTCGGTGCGGGCGGCCCGAACCCCGAATCCGCGTCGAAGCCGGCCACCGGTACCGCCTCCAGCTTGGAAGCTCTCGCGCTTAAGGATCGTGAATCGCAGGCCGCACAGCAGCGCCTCATCGATCTGCACAACGCTGAACTGAGCGCCTTGCAGCACAAAACCGCTCCGCCGCCGCCGCCGGCCGTGACGCCGCAGCCTGTGGTTCCGCCGCCCGTGGCCGCAACGCCGCCGCCCGTGGCCGCAACGCCGCCGCCTGTGGCTGCGACGGCGCCGCCCGTGGCTGCGACGGCGCCGCCCGTGGCCGCAACACCGCTCAATACCACTGAGCCGACGACGGCCACACCGCCGCCCGCGGTTCCGGTGCCCGCGCCGAAGAAGCCGACTGTCGCGAAGCCGGCAGCGAGCGCTTCGGGTTCGTGGCTCGATTGGATTACCGACAACTGGTGGATGCCTGCGGCCGTGATCCTGGCGTTGCTCGCCGGGCTCGGGTTCGCATCGTTCCGGAGACGCCAAAAAAGTCAGATAGGTGCGTTCGCCTCAATGACGCATGCGGACGCCTCGGACAACGACAGCGATACCACCGCAAAGATCTTGGGCATTCGCAAGGGCGACGATTCGTTCCTCGTCGAGGAATCGGGTGAGCACCCGGCGCCGGATTTCGCGCGCGAGCCCACGATCGAACATCCCAAGCCCACGGAAGATACGCTCTCGAGCGAAAGTGCGGTGAATCTCGACCAAGGCGATCCGCTCGCCGAGGCGGATTTTCACATGGCCTATGGTCTTTACGACCAGGCGGCCGATCTCGTTCGCATCGCGCTCGACCGCGAGCCCGATCGGCGCGATTTGCGGCTGAAGCTGCTCGAGATATATTTCGTTTGGGGAAATAAGGACGCCTTCCTGCAGACCGCGAAAGTCCTCGACGCCTCGCGTGATCGCGCGCCGGCCGGCGAGTGGGACAAGATCGTCATCATGGGTAAGCAGATTTGCCCCGACGAGCCGTTGTTCTCGAAGGCCAAGGGCGGAGGCCGCGGTGCGGGCGCGCTCGTCGATTTGAACCTCGAGGGCGGCGAAAACCGCATCGATATCGATTTGTTCGGCGATCCGGAGGGTGAACGCAGCAGTCTGGATCACTCCATCGCCAAGGAAACCGGAGACACCGAGCAAACCGGCGAATCGCCGCATTTGCAGAGCGGTGCGGGTCTGGACTTCATGTTGGATGCGCCGGAGCGCGGTGCCGATACCGCCTCGACACGGGAGATGCCGCCGCGCGATGAGCCGACCGTTGAATCCGAAATCATGGAATTCACCGATTCGCCGACGCGAGAGTCGCCCGCGGTCAAGACCACATCGATTCGCGGCGCGAACAAGAAGCCCAGTGTCGGCGCCGAACAGACGGCCGAGGTGGCGATCGACGATTTGGGGCTCGATCTCGAAGGACTTGACGACGCGAGCTCCGATTCGGCCAAGCTGCGGCAACTCGAGGAAACCGATCATCCGGACGACGCGCCAACGATGGTCGCCGGTCTCGACGAGAAATCGCGACGCATGATGGCAGACGCGGAGAATCGCTCGCGGGACCGCGATCTGACCGAGCTCGAGCGTGAACTCGAGGCTTCGTTCATCTCCGAACTCGAGGCGAGCCACGACGAAATCAAGACCGCGGTAATCGGACCCGAGTCCGCGCCGACCGTGCAAATGCCGCGCGAAGTGGATGCCGGCGCGACTTCTCGATTCAAGACGCCGGATTACACCGATAAGCTCGACGCCGTACACGGGGATCTCGATTCCACGTCGAAACTGCGCAGTATCAATGCCGACAGCGTCGATCTGGACCTGGACCGTCTCGCAACCGCTCTGGGCGGCGGCGACACGCTCGAGCAGCCGCGTGCCGCCGACGAGGTTTTCTCCAGCGAGGTTTTTGAAGCGAGCCAGCGCAGCCGCCGCGTCGATCTGGACGTCGGCGAAGCCTTGAACGGGTCCGATGCGCTGACGCCCGGCGTACGTACACAAAACAGCGGAAACGGCTCGGGCAAGTTGCAGTCGGCGACCCCCAGTGCCGCCGTTCCGGATTTTGAACCGGTGACGATGAGCGAAGTCGGCACCAAACTGGACTTGGCGCGTGCCTATATGGACATGGGCGATCCGGAGGGAGCCCGTAACATTTTGGACGAAGTCGTCCAGGAAGGCTCTGCGAGCCAGAAACAGGAAGCGCAGCGGCTGATTCAATCCCTGCCCGGCTGACGTGTCCGCCGCAGCGCGGCGCGTCGCCGCCGTTGTGGAGTATGACGGCACCGCCTACGCGGGGTGGCAATCCCAATCGCACTCGAGCTCGATCCAGGACATGGTTCAGCAGGCCATCGCCTTCGTCGCCGGGCATCCGGTCGAAGCGATCTGCGCGGGCCGTACCGACACCGGTGTGCACGCACTGGGGCAGGTCATCCACTTCGATACTACCGTCGAACGCACGGCGCGCGCGTGGGTCCTCGGAACGAATACGCGGCTGCCGCCCGACATCGCCCTGCAATGGGCCGGCGAGGTCGGCTCGGGCTTTCACGCACGCCACTCGGCAATCCGGCGCACCTATCGCTATTGCATATTGAACCGTAGCGCGCGCTCCGCATTGCAGCGCCTGCGGGCCGCGTGGATCCATCGCCCGATCGATGCGCAGGCGATGCAGCGCGCAGCCGAGGTCTTGCTCGGCGAGCATGATTTCTCGGCGTTTCGCTCCAAGGAATGCCAGTCCAAGACCGCGGTGCGCCGCATCGAGTCGATTCGGGTTCGCCGCGACGGCGATTACGTTTGGCTCGAAATCAGCGCGAACGCCTATCTGCATCACATGGTGCGCAATATCGTGGGAACGTTGCTCGACGTGCAGCTCGAAGCGGATCCGGCCGGCGCGATGGCGGCCGTGCTCGGCAGCGGCGACCGGCGTGCGGCGGGCGCAACCGCGCCGTCTTGCGGCCTATATTTGTGGCAGGTCGACTATCATGCGGAGCACCGCATTGCGGCCCCCGAAAGCTGGCTTTTACTGCGGCCGTCAGGCTGATCTGGTTTAATAGACGCCATGTCCTGGTTCGAACGCATCGTTCCGTCGCGTATCAAGACCGAGCGCCGCACGCGCTCGGTTCCGGAAGGCTTGTGGACCAAATGTCCGGCATGCGATGCGGTGCTCTACCGTGCCGAGATCGAGCGCAATCTGCATGTGTGCCCGAAATGCGGTCATCACATGCGCATCAATGGCCGCGAACGGCTGCTGAAGTTTCTCGACATGGGTTCCACCGCGGAGCTCGCTGCCAAGGTCGAACCCGAAGACCCGCTCAAGTTCAAGGATTCGAAGCGCTATAAAGATCGGCTCTTGCAGGCCAAAAAGCATACCAACGAGCGGGATGCGCTGATCGTCATGTCCGGCAAATTGGCGGGTCTCGACATCGTCGCCTGTGCCTTCGAGTTTCGTTTCCTGGGCGGCTCGATGGGCTCCGTCGTCGGCGAGAAATTCGTGCGCGCCGTCGAGCATTGCCTCGAGCATCGCATGCCGCTGGTTTGTTTCTCCGCGAGCGGCGGGGCGCGCATGCAGGAGGCTCTTTATTCGCTGCTGCAAATGGCAAAGACCAGCGCTGCGTTGAAGCGCTTGTCCGAAGCGCGTCTACCGTTCATTTCCGTGATGACCGATCCGACGACGGGCGGCGTGTCGGCGAGCCTCGCGATGTTGGGCGACATCAATATCGGCGAACCGAAGGCCTTGATCGGCTTTGCAGGTCCGCGCGTCATTCAACAGACCGTGCGGGAGACCTTGCCCGAGGGTTTTCAGCGCAGCGAGTTTCTGCTCGAGCACGGGGCGCTGGATATGATCGTCGATCGGCGCGAACTGCGCGATCGCATCGGAAGCATGTTGCGCCTGTTGACCGGCAAAGAACCCGCAGCTGCCTGAAGCTTGGTCAGTCTTGTTCCGTCGACGTTGGACGAATGGCTTGCCTATCAAGCACAGGTGCATCCGCGCCCGATCGATCTCGGTCTTACGCGCCTGACGGAGGTGCTCGGGCGCTTGAATTGGCGGCGCCCGCCGGCGCCCGTGATCACCGTTGCCGGTACGAATGGCAAGGGCTCGGTCGTTGCCACTTGCGCCGCAATTCTTGCGGCGGCGGGACGCCGGGTCGGCACGTTTACCTCGCCTCACCTGCGCGACTATCGCGAGCGCATTCGGATCGGCGATCGCAACGTCGACGATGCGCAACTGATTGCGGCGTTCGAGCGCATCGAACGGGTGCGCGGCGACATCGGACTGACTTTCTTCGAGTACAACACCTTGGCGGCGTTGCTGGTTCTGGAGACCTCAAAATCGGATGTATGGATACTCGAGGTCGGCATGGGCGGGCGTCTCGATGCGGTCAATGTCGTCGATCCCGACGTCGCCGTCGTGGTTAGCATCGGTTTCGACCATATGGAGTTCCTCGGGCCGAGCCTCGAGGCAATCGGCCGCGAAAAGGCCGGGATCTTCCGGGCGGGGCGCCCCGCAATTCTCGGCAGCCGGGATCTGCCCGCGGTCGTCGAGGCGACCGCGACGGCGCTTGGCGCTCCCCTCAAACGCTTGGGCTCGGAGTTCGATTACACGCGCGAGGCGGGCGCCTGGCATTATCGTGGCCCACGCTGGGATTTGCCGCAGCTGCCGCCGCCGGCGCTGCGCGGCGATAAACAGTACGATAATGCGGCTACCGCAATTGCCGCGCTCGAGGAACTCGAGTTGCGCGTGCCGATCCTGCCCGCAGCCGTGGCGCAAGGACTCGGGAAGGTGCAGCTCGTGGGCCGCTTCCAAGTCATCCCTGCGCAGGGTACCGCGCGACCGACATGGATCTTGGATGTCGCGCACAATCCCGATGCGGCCCGTGTGCTTGCAGCCAATCTGCGTTCACTGGCGCATCAGGGCCGCACTTTAGCCGTCTGCGGAATACTCGCCGACAAGAACGCCGCCGGTATCGTTGCCGAACTCGCGGGCAGCATCGACACATGGCTCTTCGTTTCGACCGAGGGCGAGCGTGGCTCCACGGGCGAGTCTCTCGCGGCGCGCGTCGCCGGCCGGATTGCGACGCCGTCTGCAATATTCGCGGACATTCCTGCGGCGTGCGAAGCGGCGCTCGCGGCGGCGCATGCGCGCGACCGGATCGTCGTCTTCGGATCATTTCATACCGTCGGGCCCGCACTCGCATGGCTCGAGGCCAGAGGATTGTAGAGCATGGATCGTCGCGTCAAAGAAAGATTGGTCGGCGCAACAATATTGTTGCTGCTCGTCGTGCTGATCGTTCCGGAGTTGTTGTCGGGTCCGAAGCGGTCCGCCGCGCCGCCTGCCGCGCAAATCGCCACCCCGGTGCACACGGTTACCGTTGACTTGACCGAGCATGTCGCGATCCCCGCAGCCGCCGAGACCACCTCCATGCCAGCACCTGCGTCGGCGCCGGCCCCCGCATCGGCGTCAGCGCAGGCCGACGCGGCGCCCGCGGGCCCGGCGCAGACCGCCGCGCCGCCGCCGAACGAGGCGCCCGCGCGTCCGGCTGCAGCGCCGGCACAGCCGATGCGTACCGACGCCGCAAGTGCGGGCACGGCCGGCGCGTGGGCCGTGCAGCTGGGAAGTTTTGCCGCCAAGGCGAATGCCGAAAAACTGGTTCGCACGCTTCGCGACGAGGGCTACACGGTTTATGTCCTATCCAGCGGCGCTGGATCCGCCGCGCGCTATCGGGTGCGTTTGGGCCCGCTGGCCGATCGTGATGCGGCCGAGCACGCGGTCTCGAAACTCAAATCAAAGGGCTACACCGCCAGCATCGTCTCGCCCGCGGCTTGATTTGATGCAATTGACGAGCGTTTCACGCCAACCGCGGCCGCTCTGCGGTAGAATGCGCAATGCATAATGCATTGGCATGGGCGGACGCTTGACTGGGGCGGATCTCGTCATAGTTTTGATGTTGTTGGCTTCTACGATTGTCGGTGTGCTGCGCGGTTTCATTCGTGAAATCGTCGCTCTCGTTTTCTGGATAGTGGGCTTGTGGGCGGCGTGGACTTTCGGTCCTCTGGTCGAGCCCTATCTCGGCGGTTATCTAGCGGAGCCTACGGTGCGGCCGTGGGTAGGCCGGCTCGTGGTTCTGGCGATCGTTTTGATCGTAGGTTATCTCGTCGGCCTGCTGCTGAGCAGCGTATTGCGCAGCGCCGGACTCGGTCTGATCGACCGCTTGGTCGGACTGCTGTTCGGTATGCTGCGAGGCATTGTTTTTGTCGGGGTCATGGTCATTTGCGGTGAATTGCTGCATTTGAATCATGAGTCCTGGTGGCATCGATCCAAGTTGATTCCTTATGGCGAGACGGTGGGCGACTGGCTGCGGGCCATGGTTGGGGAGCGAGGCGAACCTTGGGCCAAGCTCGAGCGCCTGACCGGAGTCAAGGTTAGATAGACCGGAGGTCCTTCATGTGCGGTATCGTCGGAATGGTCGGTGTTAGTGCGGTCAATCAGCGGATCTACGACTCGCTGACGGTACTGCAGCACCGAGGCCAAGATGCCGCGGGCATCATGACCTCGGATGAGGGCGAACTGTTCATGCGCAAGGATTCAGGCCTGGTGCGCGACGTGTTCCAACAGAAGCACATGCTCAAGCTCAGGGGAAATGTCGGGATCGGCCACGTCCGCTATCCCACGGCCGGGTGCGACAGCGCCCACGATGCCCAACCGTTCTACGTCAATTCCCCGTATGGACTGTGTCTCGCGCATAACGGCAACTTGACCAACGCGCGCGAATTGACCGAAGTGTTGATACGCGAAGACCGCCGCCATCTGAACACGGCCTCGGATTCCGAGGTGCTTCTCAATGTGTTGGCCTCCGAACTGCAGCGGGTCGGTACGCCGCGCGTCACTCCCGCCGACATTTTCGCCGCCGCCAATGCCGTTTATCGCCGCTGCCGCGGCGGCTATGCCGTCGTCGTGATGGTGATCGGGCACGGGATCCTGGGCTTCCGCGATCCGAACGGAATTCGTCCGCTCGTGATCGGCAAGCGCGATACGAAGAAGGGGCCCGAGTGGATGCTGGCGTCCGAAAGCGTGGCGCTCGACATGCTCGGTTTCGAGATGGTGCGCGACGTCGCGCCGGGCGAGGCCGTGTTCATCGACGAACAAGGCCGATTCTATGCGCAGCAGTGCGTTGCCGCTACACGCCATACGCCGTGCATTTTCGAGTACGTGTATTTCGCGCGTCCCGATTCGATCATCGACAACATCTCGGTCTACAAGGCGCGGCTGCGCATGGGCGAACACCTCGCCGAGAAAATCAAGCGCGAAAGACCGGATCACGACATCGATGTGGTCATTCCGATTCCCGACACGAGCCGCACGAGTGCGGTTCAAGTCGCCCAGTTGCTCGGGGTCAAGTATCGCGAGGGCTTCATCAAGAATCGCTATATCGGCCGGACGTTCATCATGCCCGGTCAGGAACAGCGCGCCAAATCGGTCCGCAGCAAGCTCAATGCGATCGATCTCGAATTTCGCGGCAAGAACGTATTGTTGGTCGACGATTCCATCGTGCGCGGCACGACCTCGGCGCAGATCATCGATATGGCGCGCGAAGCGGGCGCGAAGAAAGTGTACTTCGCGTCGGCGGCCCCGCCGGTCCGCTATCCCAATGTCTACGGAATCGACATGCCCGACACATCGGAGCTGGTCGCCGCGGGACACACCGTCGACGAGGTCCGCGAGATCATCGGCGCCGATTGGCTCATCTATCAGGATCTGCACGACCTCGAGCGGTCCGTGCGCCACGACAATGCCAAGATCAAGGATTTCGACACCTCGTGCTTTTCAGGCCAGTACGTTACCGGCGACGTCACGCCCGAATACCTCGCGCGACTGCAAGGAGAGCGCTCGGACGAGGCGAAACAGCAGCGACGCGGCCTTACGGGCCGTGGCCTCAAGACGGTTCGAATTCTTTAGGCGTCGGTGGCCGGAGGCAGTGCCATGAGCCTGCGTCTGCTGTTGATGGCCGGGCATGCCGACTACCGGTTGTTGGTCCGCAAGCACGTGGAAATCGATTGGCCCGACGCCGTCGTCGTCGAGCATCGCTTGGGGGAGGACGCCCCGCTCGACGCCGATTTCGCCGCAACCGGCTACGATGCGGTCGTAATCGTGACCGCCCCACCGGTCGATGCGGCAGAACGTTTGACCGCCGACTTACTTGCAAAGGCGGAATTCGCTCCCGTAGTGCTGGTGGAATTGTGCGACGCCCCCGAACCGAGGCCTGAAGCCAGGCCGGGGCTCTATCGCATCTACGGGCGGAAAATCGACCGCCATACCCTGCTCGAGACCCTCAGGGATGCGTCCGCGGAGCATCGCCAGTCCCTCTCGCTGCTGCGGACTCGACCGGAATACGACAAGCGCTACCGATTCGGCGACATCATCATTCGCGGCCATCGATGCATCAAACAGGTCGGCTCCGGCGGCATGTGCACGATTTATCTGGCCGAGAGCGAGCGGGCCGGCACGGTCGTCGTGCTCAAAGTGTTTCAGCAAGTCCCGGATGTGTCCGAACGGCTCGTCAGTTTCGATCGTTTCCTGCAAGAGTATGAGATCGTGGCGGGGCTCAAGCACCAAAACATCGTGCGCATCTACGACCTCGGCATTGCGGACGATCACGCCTATATCGCGATGGAACATTTTCCGGGCGGCGATTTACGCCAGCGAATGAAGACGCCATTGTCGAGCGCGGCCGCCGTCGACTATCTGCGCCAGATCGCCAGTGCGCTCGACGCGATTCATTCGGTGGGAGTTTTGCACCGGGACTTGAAGCCCGCCAACATCATGCTGCGCAACGACGGCTCCGTGTGCTTGATCGATTTCGGATTGGCGAAGGCGAACATGTACGAGGTCGAACTGACCGGTGCGCGGGAAATCTTCGGAACTCCGTATTACATGAGTCCCGAACAGGGACATGCGGAGCCGATCGATGCGCGCAGCGATCTATACAGTCTCGGCGTCATTTTCTACGAGATGCTGACGGGTCAAAAACCCTACAAGGGCAGCTCGGCGATGGAGGTGATCTACAAGCACCGGCGCGCCGCACTGCCGACGATCCCGCCGGAGTTCGCGGCTTTCAGCAACATCTTGAATCGCCTGCTTGCCAAATCTCCCGCCGACCGGTTTCAATCCGCGCGCGAGCTTCTCGACGCAACGGCACCTGACGCCCTCCCGGCATGAACGGCGCACCGCTGCCGTTCGAGCATCCGCTGCTGCGTGTGCCGACGCCGCCGGCCTGGGTGAAGCAGGCCCGCGAGTCGCGCGAGCTGTTGTTGATCGATCACGCCAATTGCGAGAAGAAGGCCGCGTCGACCGCGCTCGCGCTGATGTTCGCCTATGCGGAGGACCTCGAACTGACCGACAAGATGTCGCGATTGGCGCGCGAAGAGTTGCGCCACTACGAACAGGTCGTGAAGCTCGTTCAGACGTTGGGGATCGTGCCGCTGCGTCTGGCGCCCGGACGCTACGCGACCCGTCTGCGGCGGCTGGTCGCGCGATCCGAGCCGCACCGCGAAATCGATTTGATGATTTGCGGCGCCATCATCGAAGCGCGTTCCTGCGAGCGATTCGACGCGCTGAGCGCCACCATCGGCGCGCCCCTGGACGCGCTTTTCGCGGGCCTACATAAGGCCGAAGCACGCCATTACAGGGTATATCTCGACCTGGCGCGCCGCGCCGCCGCGCGCCACGGTCTCGCGATTCAGGCACGCCTCGACGCATTCGCGGAGCTGGAAGCCGAGCTCATTACGGCGACCGACGACGAGTTCCGCTTTCACTCGGGACCCCCCGGTCTCGGCAGCGAATGCAACTCATAGCCGTGCTGGTCCCACCTGAGCACGCTGCCGTGGGCGTACCAATCACCGAGCACGATCCGTGTGCACGCGCGCTCGTCCACTTGCAGCGTGTGCACCGCCGGGCGATGCGTATGCCCGTGCAGCAGAATCTGCGCCTCGACATTGCGCAAGACGGCGGCGACGCTCGCTGAGTTGACGTCGGTGATGGAATAGCCAACCGCGGCGGTATGCGCGCGACTGCCGTCGCGCGCCGCAGTCGCGAGCGCGCGCCGTTGCGCCACACTGAGCGCCGAGAATTGGCGCTGCCAATCCGCATCGCGCACGGTCGCCCGCAAGCGCTGGTAAGAGCGGTCGTCGGTGCATAGCGCATCGCCGTGCATCACCAGCACCGATTGACCGTAGAGCGTCAACAGCACGGGATCCGGCAACAACCGCGCGCCGGCGGCACCGCAAAACCGCTCGCCCAACAGAAAATCGCGATTCCCATGCATGACGAAACAGGGCACGCCGCTCGCCGTCAGCGTGCGCATGCCCTCGATCGCCGCAATTTGGGCGGAATCCGGATCGTCGTCCCCGATCCAGGATTCAAACAAATCGCCGAGAATATACAAAGCGTCGGCGTTGGCCGCCTCGCGCCGTAGAAACTCAATGAATTGGGCCGTGATTGCCGGTCGACTCGAGTCGATATGCAAGTCCGAGATGAACAGCGTCGTCAAACGATTACGGGCCGGCGACCCGCTCTATTTTTTCAATGATTATCGGCTGGACCGGCGAGTCCTCCTTGAACGGACCTTTGGCGCCCGTGGTCTGGTTCGCAATGCGGTCCACGACGTCCATGCCCTCCACGACTTTGCCGAATACCGCGTAGCCCCAGCGCGCTTGGGTGGGGTCGAGCGCGCTGTTGTCGTTGAGATTTACGTAAAATTGACAATCGCCGCTATGCGGCTCCGGGCCGCGCGCAAGACCGACCGTGCCACGCATGTTCGTCAAGCCATTACCGGACTCATTGAATGTCTTGGTTGCCGCGGGTTTCAGCTTCAGGTCGGTATCGTAGCCGCCGCCCTGAATGACGAAATTGGGAATTGTGCGATGGAATATGGTGCGGGTGTACTGCCCTTGGTCGACATATTTCAAAAAACTGGCGACGGTCAGGGGAGCGCGCTCGTCGTTCAATTCGATCGTGAAACTCCCGAGGGAGGTAACGACTTGAACCCGCGGAGAGCTGGCTTTCACGGGCGCTACGGCCGCCGGTGCGGCCTTCGCCGGCGCAGGATCCTCCGCAGCTTTCGCCCTGACCCCGAGGCAGACAAGCCCGAGGGCGGCGGATATCAAGCCAATTGTCAGCAGTAGCTTCTTCATGCTCCGGGATTCTACTCGAATGGGTACAATCTTGACCTATGTCCTTACCAATCGTCACCCGATTTGCACCCAGTCCCACCGGTGCCTTGCACCTCGGGAATGTGCGCACCGCATTTTTTAGCTATCTATGGGCCCGCAAGACGGGTGGCCGGTTCATCCTGCGGATCGAGGATACGGATGTCGAGCGCAGCGAGCTACGGTTCCGGGACGCGCTGATCGCGGAGTTGCACTGGTTGGGACTGGACTGGGACGAGGGGCCGGACGTCGGCGGCCCCAATGCGCCCTATAGCCAAGCCGAGCGCGGCGACTTTTATCGAGGTCTATTCGCGCAATTGGAGGCTGAAGGCCGATGCTATCCTTGCTATTGCTCGGCCGAGGATCTGGAGCTGTCGCGCAAACTTCAGCGCATGGCGGGAAAGCCGCCGCGCTACGCCGGTACCTGCCGCGGCTTGAGTCGCGCCGAACGCGTCGAACGCGAAGCGCGCGGATTGAGGCCGACGCTGAGGTTCGCCGTGCCTGCCGATGCCATCATCGAGTTCGTCGATTCCGTGCACGGCCCGCAGCGCTTCCAGTCGGACGATATCGGCGATTTCATCGTGCGCCGGGAGGATGGTACCTCGTCGTTTTTTTTCTGTAATGCCGTCGACGACTCGGTCATGGGTGTCACTCAGGTGCTGCGCGGAGACGATCACCTGACGAATACGCCGCGGCAACTCATGGTGCTCGACGCGTTGGGTATGCGCCGGCCGGGATATGGTCACGTGGGGCTGCTCGTCGGCGCGGACGGCGCGCCGTTGTCGAAGCGACACGGCAGCACGAGCGTCAACGAATTTAGGGCGCGCGGATTTTTGAGCGCCGCGCTGCTCAATCATCTGTTTCATCTTGGTCATGCGAGCGATGCGGAAGCATGGCTGCCTGTTTCGGAGATGCCGGCCCATTTTCGGCCCGAGCATTTGGGACGTGCCGCGGCGCGCTTCGATGAATCGCAGCTCACCCATTGGCAAAAGGAAACCTTGGCGCGCATGTCCACCGCCGAAATCGGCTCCTGGCTGGGATTGGGCGACAACGCCGACTTGATCGAACTGGTGCGCCACAACGTCGTGCTGCCCGCCGATGCCGGCGTCTGGGTGGCCGCCGTGCGCGGCGAACTGCCGCCGCTCGGGGACGATGAGCGGCGCGTCGTCGAGGCGGCGGGCCCCGAGTTCTTCACCGCCGCGGCCGCGGCGACCGTCGAAGCCGGTACCGATTTCAAACAGTTGGCCAAGCTGCTCAAAGAACGGACCGGGCGCACGGGCGCCGACCTGTTCATGCCGCTGCGCGTCGCGCTGACCGGGCAGTTGCACGGCCCGGAACTCGCACCGCTCTTCAGACTCATTCAACCGGAAATGGCGCGCCGGCGCTTCGAATTGCATGCTCAAAATCCATAACTCCTTGACCGGGATCAAGCAGCCGTTCAAGCCGCTGATTCCCGGCGAAGCTCGTATGTACGTCTGCGGCATCACGGTCTACGACCACATTCACTTGGGCCACGCGCGCATGCTCACGGTGTTCGACCTCGTACAGCGCTATTTGCGCAGCTGCGGATATCGCGTCACCTTCGTCCGCAACATCACTGACATCGACGACAAGATCATCGAACGCGCGGCCAAGAACGGGGAGAGCTGGTCCGAGCTTGCGCGTCGATTCACCGTGCTGATGCATGAGGATTGCGCGGCACTCGGTCTCGAAGCGCCCGATTTCGAGCCGCGTGCAACCGAATATATCGATGCGATCATCGCGATGACGCAAACGTTGCTCGACAAGGGCTACGCATACGTCGCGTCCAACGGCGACATTTTATATTCGGTTCGTAGCTTTCCCGATTACGGACGCCTCTCGGGCAAGAAAATCGACGATCTGCGCGCGGGCGCCCGCGTTCAGGTCGACGACACCAAGCAAGACCCGCTCGACTTCGTGCTCTGGAAAATGGCCAAACCCGGCGAACCGTCATGGCCGTCACCTTGGGGCGCCGGGCGGCCGGGCTGGCACATCGAGTGTTCTGCGATGTCGACGAGCCTGCTTGGCTGCCATTTCGATTTGCATGGCGGCGGCATGGATCTGAAGTTCCCGCATCATGAGAACGAAATCGCGCAATCCTGCGCCGCCTGCGGCACGCCTTTCGTGAATTACTGGATGCATAACGGCTTCGTGCGCATCCACGACGAGAAGATGTCGAAATCACTCGATAATTTTTTCACCGTGCGCGATGTGCTGGCGATGCTGCGCGATCCGGAGGTCTTGCGTTTGTTTCTCTTGAGCAGCCATTATCGCGGCCCGATCAATTATTCCGAAGCGCAGCTCGCGCAAGCCGACGAAACCTTGTTGGGCTTCTATCGAGCGCTCAAGGACGCCGGGAACGGTGACCCGAGACAGACCTCAATCGATGAATTCCGGGCGGCCATGGACGACGATTTCAACACACCGGAGGCGCTCGCCGTCATGCAGGGCGTATCGCGCGAATTGAACAGCGCGAAGGCGGCGGGCGACCGGCAGGCGCAAGGCACCAGCGCTGCGACTTTGCGCGCCATGGGCCGGACGCTCGGTCTATTGCAGCAGGACCCCGATGCATTCTTGAAGCGCGGAGCGGGGGCCGCAACGCTCGGCGATGAGGAAATCGGCAAGCTGCTGAATGCTCGCCGCGCAGCTCGCGCGGCAAAGAATTTCCCCGAGGCGGATCGCATTCGTGCGCATTTGGCCGGCGCGGGAGTGTTGCTCGACGACAAGCCTGACGGCACGACTGCGTGGCGCCGCGCCTGATCCCGGGCGTCGAGTCTTTCGGCAGCGCAGTTGCTTGTCGATAGAGAAGTGATTAGGATGGCGCCCCCGTCCGAGGCGACGGCAGGGCACGGGGCATGGCGCAGTCTGGTAGCGCATCTGCTTTGGGAGCAGAGGGTCGGGGGTTCGAATCCCTCTGCCCCGACCATCAATAGGATCTAAGAACCCTTTATCAGCCTCCCGACACTCGACGGCTTTATTCAAACCTCCGACAGACAAACAAGTCGGATTCGGCAACTCGGCCGTAGGCCGAGTTGGACGCCGGAGCGACGCCACGGCGGTCCGTAACGAAGCGAATGACGAGCGGCGTCGCCGCGAAGCTCCGCGCCGCGGCGCTGATCGCCCGAAGGGCGACCCCGCAGCGGCGAGGAGTAGCCCCTATGCCCCGACCGTGGATTTTTCTGCATGCATTCCCACAGCGCATGCCGCACTTTATTATCTCGTTGCTTTGACGTAACTTCCGCCTCGGGATCGCGGCGCCCGTAGCTCAGTCGGATAGAGCAGCGGATTTCTAATCCGCCGGTCGGGGGTTCGAATCCCTCCGGGCGCGCCAACTTTTTTGGGGTCGAGAACGCTTCGCCGGTCCCCTACACTCGACGTGTTAATTCGAACCCCCGACAGACAAACAAGTCGGGTTCGACAGCGCCGCGCGGCGGCGCTGATCGCCCGCAGGGCGACCCGAAGGGCGAAGGGGCCGTAGGCCCCGAAGTAATCCCTCCGGGCGCGCCAACTTTTTTGGGGTCCGTTCCGGGCACATCGGTAAGGCGGTTTGTACCGGCCGGGGACATCGTTAACACCCAAGACAGAAGACGTTAGGGACGCATTCGAAACCCAACGGACAACAAATGAGTCCCCGCAATTGGGCCAGCCGGGCGAGCCGAACGCAGCAGGCGATCCGCTGGGTGAGGCGGGTGGTGCTGAATTATGCTTCTGGTTGCGCCAACACTAGCTATCCCCGGGAACCAGTTCGTATATACTTGCATGATGCCTTTGGCGCTTCACCATCGCAGTCATGCGGTACGCATTGCGTTTGCTGCTTGAAGTGCTTTTGACAATTGCCTTTTTAAGGTCGTTTGCCTGATGGCGGGGCGTATCCTGGTCTTCGCATCGGGTCTTGGACGATGGTGGACGTAGCTCAGCTGGTAGAGCCCCGGATTGTGATTCCGGCCGTCGCGGGTTCGAGTCCCGTCGTCCACCCCACCTCGCGAACCGAGTGACTGGGATGTGTTATTGAAAGGTTTTTGGGCCGTTAGCTCAGCTGGTAGAGCAGTTGACTCTTAATCAATTGGTCGTAGGTTCGATCCCTACACGGCCCACCATTTAAGCCTTCATTTTCAGCATTTTACGCGGGGCGTAGGCATCGGTCGAAAGCAACGCTGTGCCATTCAACGCCTGTTGTGCCATTCGATTGCTGTTTTCTCGTCGCTTTACCTTAGCGGCCGGATCAATTCGGGCTTCCGCCGGTAAACGCGTTCCGTGATCTTGCTGTCTGCGTGCCCGAGCAATTGACGAGCGCGTTCCAGGCTCTCCGCGTCACTTCCGACTTTGCCTCGCAGATCATGCTCAGTAAAGCGCTGCGTGATCTTCGTCTCGGCGAGCAACCTCGACATGAATCGTTGCCACATCGAGTCCCATCCGGTTGCTTGACCCGTCTGCTCGTCGAAGTACCCCTCGCCGCGTCTCGTGCAGAAGAGCCACGGTGCGATATCGATCGAGCGCGCCATGAGGGCCATATCCACGGCAGCGCTCAGGGCCGGCGTCCACTCAAACGTGCGAGCGAGTCCGGTGGAATTCGCGGTCTTGTGCGGCCGGACTGTGATACCCGCGTCCGTGATGTCGCTCATGCGTAGGCGAAGCATGTCGCCGCGTCGTATGCCGATCAACATCTTGACCCGGATGTAGGCCTGCAGCATGAGCACGGATCCGCTCTTGCGTTTCGGGACGAGTGACAGCGTTTCGATGATTTCCCAATCTTCGACATAGCGTGTGCGAGGCTTCGTGCCCTTCAAGCGAACTTCGCCCTTAAAAGGATGTTTCGAGATGAGCCCCCATTCAACTGCCTTCGTGAATGCGTGCTTGAACACGCGAATCTCATGCACGCCAGTCGCATGAGACTTCTATCCCTGCTTGTTGATCCTGGTATCGACATATTTGTAGATGTGTCTTGGCTCAAGATCGCCGAGTCGCGTGTCGCCAAAGACTTTGCGCAGATTCACGACTGCTAGGTTATCGCCGCGCTGGGTGGCGGCGGCTTTCATTGGAATGACCTCGAGCGCGTAGCGATCTAAGAGATCGCGGATGCACACAGCGCGGCGCTCCACGCTGGCCATGTGCTTCGCCCATTCGCTCGCCGCTTCCCCGAGCGTCGATCCCAGTCGATACTGCTTGCGGCCATCCCACAGCGCCTCAAGCCCAGGCGGAACGCGATAGTAGTAAGCGCCATGGTAAAGCCGCCAGCGCGCTGGCAGACCCCGGTTCTCGTTTCGCCGCTGACGTGCCACGGTCGCGCTAGTCCCAGTTGGGTTCGGTGCGCCCCATAGCGTGCCCGATTGCCGGCACTGCGTCGAGCGCGGATCGCAAAACAACCACCGAGCCATCGGGGCGCTGCTTGTGATCGATCGCCATGTGCCGCAGCGCACGTCGTTGCGCGGAAGGTCGCGTCCTGCCGGTGAGCTGCGCCACTTCGTCCCGCGTCAGACAAAGCAGGGGAGCGGCAAGACCGCCAAGACGCTCGGTGTTCGGCCGAACGAACTCAATTTTCATAAACGACCTGCAACGTGTGGTTCCGGTCGTTTAGGGTCAAGTTGTCACTTGAAGCAAATTATCGCAGAGGTTTTCAAGATAGTCGGCGAGAGTTTCGCGAAAATTCCGCGAAACTCTTACCGAAGCGCGCAGAGCGGACAAATTTTTGGATAATCCCTCGCGGCCTCTTGGCGCTGAGTTCCCCGGTGACGCAGGCGTTGTTAGAGTTACGCGAGATATTGCGCGAAATGCAGGGTAGGCAATCGGTTGCTCTTGTTGAACAATTGATCACGTGAACGCAGATCAATTCATTGCAGCTCGGGTTTCGCCGGAGACGAAGGCACGACTTCGCGAGCTTGCCGAGCGGCAACAGCTCAGTGAGTCGGCGCTGCTCAGGCGGCTGGTCGAACTGATGCTGCAGACTGCTGGCGGCGCCCCAATAATAACGGCGTCACCGATTAGCACAGAGGCGGCGCGAATCGCTCGCCTAATGATCCGTCTGCGGGCCGACGACCAGCTTCTTTTGCGGGAGCGTGCAGCGGCCCGAGGGATACCGCCAGCCACGTACGTGTCCGTGCTCATACGATCTCACTTGCGGTCGCTCGCGCCGCTGCCGAGGGAGGAGCTACTGGCCCTCAGGCGCACCCTGGCCGAACTCGGAAGCATCGGTCGGAACTTGAATCAGATAGCCCGCGCCGGCGACCAGGGCGAGCTGGTGACCAAGCCCGGGGGCGACGACTTCAGGGCAATGCTGCGCGTCTGTGAGGCCCTCAGAGATCGCGTCAAGGGGTTGCTAAAGGCTAACCTCAAGTCCTGGAATCAAGGCTCTGGCTAGCCGGCTTTTCGGATCGTGCGGGACTTTCTCCGTTTTCCCGGTACCGTCGACCGGCTCTAGACGGCCAACAAAACCGGTCATAGGAGTGCGGAATCAGACTGGCCGGAAGCGGTCATCCTCCCGGCCTCAAATTAAAAATTTGCCGACTTTCATGGAAGTGAATTTGCCGCGGCAAATGTTCAGAAATCCATGCTGAAGAGCGTCGGTCGGAAAACATCCTGCAAACTCGCAGCGGCATCGTCCCTTCCACGACACTGACGCGGCCATTATTTGGCGCCGGCCTTCACTAATACGGTTCTCACCTCGGTGTATCCTGCAGCTGTTGCCGACGTCAGCGCCGTCGTGCCGTCGTTCCTCATGGCATTGACGTCGGCTCCCTTGTCGAGCAGCGCCTGGGCAATCTCACTGTGGCCTTTTCTGGAGGCCTGCATCAGCGCAGTCCCGCCATTGCTCGACCTGGCATTGACATCAGCCCCCTTGGCGAGAAGAGCCTGTACCACATCAAGGTGGCCGTTTTGGGAGGCCATGAAAAGCGCGGTCCAGCCATCGCTCGCCTTGGCATTGACATCGGCCCCCTTGGCGAGAAGAACGTGCACCACATCAAGGTGGCCGTTCTGGGAGGCCACGAAAAGCGCGGTCCAGTCATCCCTCGCCTTGGCATTGACATCGGCCCCCTTGCCGAGCAGCGCCTGCACCACGTCACCGTGGCCTTCCTGCGAGGCCAGGATGAGCGCGGTCGCGCCATTATCGCTCGCCTTGGAATTGACCTCAGCCCCCTTGTCGAGCAAGGCCTTCGCTGCATCGAGGTGTCCGTTCAGAGAGGCCATGAAAAGCGCGGTCCAGCCATCGCTCGCCTTGGAATTGACATCAGCCCCCTTGGCGAGAAGAGCCTGCGCCACATCAAGGTGGCCTTGCTGCGAGGCGATGAAAAGCGCGGTCCCGCCATCGCTCGCCTTGGCATTGACATCAGCCCCCTTGGCGAGAAGAGCCTGCACCACATCAAGGTGGCCTTGCTGCGAGGCGATATAAAGCGCGGTCCCGCCATCGCTCGCCTTGGCATTGACATCGGCTCCCTTGGCGAGCAGTGCCTGCGCCACCTCACGGTGCCCTTCCTCGGAGGCTAGAATCAGCGCAGTCGCACCATTCGCCGTCCTGGCATTGACATCAGCTCCCTCGGCGAGCAGCGCCTGCACGGCACCCATATCACCACGAGTCGCCGCGTCGATCAGGTTCTCCGCGGGCCCAGCCACCGCTGCTGACGCCAACCCGACCGCCAGTGTTACCCATAACACCAATAGCACCGGACAAGTGCGAGCCATTAAATTCTTGAAAGCGATCCACTTTGTAAATGGCATTCGCGGTCCCTCAATATCCCCACTTCGGGGTGATGATGTCAGAATCTGAGCCTTGGGAATACAAAGCTGCCGGTGGCGGGTGGCTTGTGTGGGCCGCAACCCGCCTGATTCGCTGTCCGAGACCGGTCATTCAGGGGCGTAACACCAGACATCGACTGCATGATCCAGACCAAGTTTGTCCTTATTAAGCCGCCCCATCGAGCCCAAACAACGCCCGATCCTCCGCCCGCGTCCTACGCGTCGCAATCGATCTCTCCCGCGCCTCCTTGCGCTGCTGCCTAACTTTCAGCTGCTTGAGCCTCTCCTCGAGCGACGCTATTCGCTCGCGCTCGGTCACCTTAGACACGAGAATCTCCTTACCTATAGACGCCGCCCCGGACGGCCTATTTCTTCTTCAATTTGTCATTCATCATGCAAGCGTAGTCCGCTAACGGCATGAGCCCGATTTCCTGGCGGCGCGCATCGATGGCGGCGAGATCGGTGACTCCGCCAGGATTGAATTTACCCGACAGCCAATCGAACTGCGTGCCGAATCGCTGCGCCTTGCCGAGCGCAATCAAGATGCGATCGGTGAGCTTGGCCAAATCCTCGGCCGGAAGCTCGCCGGCCTCATAGCGTTTCGCAAATTGCGGCAGCACCGTCGCCTGCAGCTTCGGATCGCGGTCCGCATGCTGGACGAGCGCCCAGGCCCACTTGACCCCGTTCTCCCCGACTTGCTCCGCGCTCGGAATGCCCGTGTCTTGCACGAGCTTCTTGAGCCAGGCCAAATTGTCCGCATCAATCGAATCGACCCGCCGCTGCACGTCACGGTCGCTCGGCGCACGAATCATCTCCCGACGCGCGCGTTGATCGGTCTCAAACCGTTCCTGAAGCTGCTTGCGCAAATCCGGATCGGTGAACGTTCGCGCCTGATCCCGTTGCGCAATCGCGTCGGCAGAATCCTCAGGATGCGCCGCCTTCCATGCTGCGGCCCCGGGACACACGGTCGATGGCAGCACTGCCTCGTCGCTCGCACAATGCCCCGTCAACGGCAGGACTAATACCCAAACACACAGCAGCGCAGGGCCCCGATTCAAACGACGCTCGCCACAAATGCGCGTCGTGCCGATCCTTGGGTCGTCGCAGTCTCCCTACCGTCAAATCCGGCGTTCACGGAATGTCCGGGCTCTCATCGGCACTATCAAATTCATCAAGGGATCTTCTTCCGTACCGCCACGACGCGCAAGGGCAAGTCTGCCTGGTGAGGTGAGAACCCCAAAGCCGCATTCCTACCGCGAGCACCCAGATTTCGCCGACGCGCCGTCCAAGAGCGCGTCATCGCCGGGGTCGGGCCCGGCAATCGTCTGCTCGCGCATTCCGACGGCATCGCTGAGCTCGCGCGGACGGCGCCTTCAGGGGTTCCGAAAGCAAAAAATCTCGCCGTAACGCTTTAATCAGCATTTCATCAGCCCACCATCAGGCATGCCGCGGCGCACCGCACGTAAGATCCCGGTCGCTCCGCAAGCAGTCGCTCGGGATCCATCGTCCAAGCTGAGGGAACAAGAAATGGCCAGTCGTCACCTGCTCGTCGCGGCTTCGGTCGGAATTCTGGCCGTTTGCTTTATGCTTGTCATGCTTACGGGTTGTGGTTCCCGCGGTCATGCGCTACCAAGTTTCGGCTGCCCCGGCAACTCGAGTTACGGTTTCACACTGGACGGGACCGTTACAGGTCTCGTCGGCTCCGGCCTGAGTTTCAATGCAGAGCCCGATCCATTCCCGGGCTTTCAGACGGTGGACTCGAACGGACCCACACTGCTCGGCGCCGTGAACTGTAATGTCCCCTGGACCCTCACGGTGCAATCGCAGCCCGTCAATCCGGCACAGACGTGTGTCATTGCGAACGGGTCGGGGCCGGGCGGCACTGGATATGTCGACAATATCTCGGTTAGCTGCACGACCAATCCTCCGCGTTTTGCCTATGTGGTCAATCGAGGGTCCAACAACGTCTCGGCCTATTCGGTCGATGCGGCGATCGGAACCTTGACCGCCATCGGGGGCTCGCCGTTTGCGGTTGGCAATGATCCGGTCGCAATCGCGGTGAACCAAACCGGTAGCTATGCCTACGTCGTCAATCAAACGGATGCGACGATTTCGGCATTCCTGATCGACCGCAGCACCGGCGCACTGAACGCGGTGAAGGGTTCGCCATATGCCACTGCATTCGCGCCGACGAGTGTCGCCGTTAATCCCTCGAGTTCCAATGTTTACGTGACGAATAGCGGTGCCGGCACGGTGTCGGTCTACTCGATTACCGCGGGTAGTGGGGCATTAGCGCCCGTGACGGGCTCGCCTTATGCGATCGGCGGCGCACCCACTGCGGTGGTGGTGAGTACATCAGACAGCTATTCCGTCTTCGTGGCCGATCAAACGGCTGGCACCGTGTCCCTCTACGCACCCCCTTTCAATGGCGCGTTAGCGATCATCCCAGGTTCGCCGTTTACCGTCGGCGTCGGTCCGCTCTCGATGGCGGCTGATAATTTCGACCGCCTCTTTGTCGCGGATGCCGCCGCCAATGAGCTCTATGGTTTCAGCGGTACGGACACGGATTTACCCACCGCCACCGCCGGATCGCCATATCCGACGGGAAGCATGCCCACCTCGGTCGCCGTCGACCCGCTGGACAATTTTGTCTACGTCGCCAATCAAGGCTCCAATAATATTTCTGCCTTTGCACTCTCTGCCACCACCGGTGCACTGACGCCGCTGGCCGGATCACCGTTTACAGCCGCGGACGAGCCCTCGGCCGTGGCCGTCGATCCCACGGGCAGTTTCCTCTATGTTGCGAATGCTGGCGCCGGCAACGTGTCCGTCTTTGCGATCGATGCGACGACGGGTGCGCTGTCGGCGGTAATAGGCTCGCCCTATGCAGCCGGTACTCAACCCTCGGCAATCGCGATCAGCGATTGACGGTCAGGCGAGGAGGAGGTTGCTATGCCGAAGGGACGCAATTCAAGTCGATCAATGAAACGCTTCACGGTTCTGGGGTTAATCATCTGCCTGATCGGATGTACGACGCTGCAGCCCGCGACTGGAAACCCTGCCATCCTGCAGAAGCGCATTGCTTCTGGTGAGCTGCTGAAGCCGGGCGATAACGCCGACATTCTCACGAAGGATGGCAGAAGGCACGTCTTCAAAGTCAAGTCCGTTAGCGCGAGTACGATTGACGGTCAGTATGAGTTTGACTCGGTCCCGATTGACCAAGTCGACATCATTCTGAAGCGCAAATTAAACGTCGGAAAGACTGCGCTGGCTGTCGGACTGGGCGTTGTTATTGTTGCCGCCGTCGTTGTCGTCGCTGTAGGCTCTGGCGGAAGACACGGCGGCTGGTCAGGCGGCCACGCGTCTCGAGGCCCTGCCCACTACACTCAACCACCGCCTCCGCCGTCACTGCAAATCCTCCAGACGCCTCCCCAAACACCGCAGCTTCAGACTTGCGCCGGACCCGGGAGCGAGAACAAAACCCAAGAGGAAGGCGGAAGAGACAGAGCACCTCCTTGCCCCGCTGCCGAACTTTGATCTGCTTGAGCCTCTACCTCGAGCGCTTGTATTCGTTGTCGCTCACTCACCTTCGACACGCGCTTCTCCCCCATGCCCCATGCTGAGGAATCCCGGACGCTCTGCGCCCAGAATCGGCGCGAGCAAGAGGTATCTAATGCTGAGCTAAATGCCTTCGGTGAGGACCCAAATCCGTCTTCAGCCCAGCACTTAGCGGACAGTCGCCGGCTTGAACAATCTCGAGGTCTGATGTATTCTAGTCAGTATGACTAGAATGATAAAATCGAAACGCACCGCATCGAAAATCCCGAAGATCCGAGTCCCCAAACCGCGATCTGGATATTGGCCTTTGCAGGACGCCAAGGCGCGCTTCAGCGAGCTAGTTCGGAAGGTGCGCAGCGAGGGGCCGCAGCACGTCACGGTGCACGGACGCGATGAGGTCGTCGTGATCGCAGCCGAGGAATTCCGTCGTCTCAAAGGTAGCGCTACTGGAACGGCGTTGATTGCAGCGATGCAGGCATCTCCTTATCGTCAGATCGACATTGCACCCGGGCGAGTGCGCCCGCCGGTACGCGACATGTCACTGTGACGGGGTGGTTACTCGACACCAACATCCTGTCGGAACTTCGACGGCCGAAGCCCGAGCGCAAGGTGCTGGCGTTCGTTGCGGCACAGCCGCTTGAATTGCTTTACATCAGTACGGTGACGCTGGCCGAAATTCGTTTCGGAATCGAGCTGCTACCCGACGTCGCACGCCGCTCCGCACTGAACGACTGGCTTGCTCACAAAGTGAGACCGATGTTTGAGCAGCGCGTTCTCGCCATTACCGATGACATCATGTTCAAGTGGCGGCTGCTGGTAGAGGAGGGCCGCAAGGTAGGCCATACTTTCTCTCAGCCGGACTTGATAATCGCCGCGACTGGCCAGCATCACGGTCTTACGATCGTTTCGCGCGACACTGCCGACTACGTCAAGGCGCAGGTGACTGTCTTCAATCCTTGGACTGATCAATTGCCGGAACCGCGTGAATTGTAGTTTGCCGGGGGTTAGCGAACAAAGCCGGTTCGTGTGGCCACATTTCAGGTAGCTCCAACAGAAGTCCTCTACCGAGCGCTCGAGAAAGCGCAAAATTACAAGAGGTAATCAGAAGCGGCGTGGTTCTCTTAATCAATTGGTCGTAGGTTCGATCCCTACACGGCCCACCAATTTCTGAAGTTGCCTAATTGGCGCGTGGCGTTCCAGCATACCGCCAAACGACCTCTAACCAGCGACCGGTGGTCGAGTGAAAACCTGATCGGGCTCAACTGAGCGGCGACCCTCATCCCACGCAGCGCTCAAAGTTCTTAGGAGGCTTGGCTCAATGCGCTCGCGCTCGGCTTTCAGAGTCTCCGACATCGCGTCGGCGCAGCGCTCGATCGTTCGTTGCGGATGCATTACTTGGCAAATGGTCTTACCGAACTCGAGCAGCGTCTTGCGATCGGGATAGCTTCGCGTCTTGCCGAGCTTCAGGGCGAGGGTGCTGTCGTACTTGGTGATTTGGGTCGTGCCGCCCGATACATCGTAGATGCTCGTGGTAACCACATCGTACAAGGGCGCAAGCCGAATCGAGGCGAGATTCTGTGGGTTCTCATACAAGAGGCCGAAGTTCTTTAAATGCCCGTCGCCATTTCGCACCATTACCATGAGTGCGACATAGTCGAAGAACTGCTGCAGTTGGGCTAAAGGGTTGCCAGACTCGCAGTAGAGCCGAATCGCCTTGGCAACATTATCGTAACTCCCCTGATATTTATCGCGGTTCCCGCGTCCGGTGAGAACGCCCATGTCCTCGAATCCTAAAGACTTGCCCTCCCGTTGATCGAATCGCGAGAGGATGAATAGGCCTCCATCGTCCGATAGTGCGAAATCAGGGACTGGAATACCGGCACGTTTTGCCGCGCTCATGCAAAGAAACTCGTTTTGCGTGAGGTGTGGAAACTCGAGTCCACTCGCCTTGACGATCACGTCCGAATGCACGACCGTGGCACGATCTGTCACGGGATTTGGAATGTAGGTTTCAGGTACCAGCACTTTCGGCTGTACGCCCGAGATGCCCGACTCGAAGTAGATTGCCACCAGTTGATCGAATAGCTCGCTCGTCGGTTTTCGCGTTAACAATTCCTTGCGACTGATGGGCGCGCGCGCGCGGCGAGCCGGCTCATCGGGCGCAGTGTACGTTAACCGGCCAATCTGGGCGCCACCGGTGAGAGCGAGCAGTGACATGTCATCGAGCGGACCCACTTTTGCAAATGCTTCCTCGATCTTTGAGAGCAAATACCCTTCAGGCTTGTTCATTTCAAAGATCGGCAACAAGGCACCGCTGGAGTAACTCTCGGCCCTTATCGGCATCGTGAGCGAGATCTCTTCGGATCGCTCGGTAGCCGTGTAGTTGAATACGTAGCGCGACTCTTTAGTGAGATCTCCCGCAATGCCCTGCGGAGTGGAAACTCGCAGTTCTTTAGTCTTCATCGCGAAAAACCTCGTTCAGCCGTTCGACGTCGATGCGAGCATCGACAATGGCTAAACCCTTACCCAATGCGGCAAGCGCGCCAAATAGGATGTTCAGTTCGACATTGCGCCCGGCCTCAAGGTCTGCAATGGTTTGACGGCGACAACCCACTTGGTCCGCTACCCAGGCCTGGCTTCGGCCCTGCGCCTTGCGTTCGGATCGAACCCAGATGCCGAGGTCTTGGATGTTCAGTGCGGCATTCATTATGTACATTTAAACGGACATTGCATGCCGATACAATACCATAAGTCCGTTTAAACGAACATTTCGGTGCGAATACTGCAACGCAGCATTTCTCTTCTCAGCCGCCTCCCATGTTTTTTGGCATTCATTGGAAAAATAGATGGAGCAGCTACGCTCCTAATCAATTGGTCGTAGGTTCGATACCTACACGGTTCAGCATTTTTCCAAGTGAACTCCCGATGGTTTCCACCAGCGTCTAGGTTCTTGCAGGCCGCTGCAGGGTTCGCGCAGCCGCGAGCCGGTGCGGGATCACCCGGCCAACTCGCGGCTGCGCGCAAAAGGGCTTGTAAGGACTATGTTCTGAGATCACACCGGGTCGTAGCGATCCAGGTTCATCACTTTGTTCCAGGCCGCCACGAAGTCACGCACGAACGCCTGCCGCGAGTCGGCGCACGCATAGACTTCCGCGAGGGCCCGGAGCTGGGAGTTCGAACCGAAAACGAGATCGACGATGGTGCCCGTCCACTTGAGCTCGCCCGTCGCCCGATCGCGCCCCTCCAACACTCCTTCCGATGTGGCGGACTTCTGCCACTTCGTGCTCATGTCGAGGAGATTCACAAAAAAATCATTGGTCAATGTCTCGGGCCGTTTGGTGAACACACCATGCTTGGACTGGCCGACGTTCGCATTCAACGCGCGCAGGCCACCGACCAGAACCGTCATCTCCGGAGCGGTCAGCGTCAGTAAGTTCGCTTTATCCACCAGCAGCTCAGCCGACGATCCCTCGAGTCCCTTGCGGACGTAATTGCGGAACCCGTCTGCGGTCGGCTCCAATACAGCGAATGAGTGCGTATCCGTCTGTTCCTGCGAGGCATCCATGCGGCCCGGCGAGAAGGGCACCTTCACATCGTTGCCGCCGTTCTTTGCAGCTGCCTCGACAGCCGCGCAGCCGCCCAGAACGATCAAGTCCGCCAGCGATACCTTCTTTCCGCCGGACTGGGCGCCGTTGAAGGCCTTTTGGATCGCTTCTAGTTTCTGAAGGACCTTGGCCAATTCGGCTGGCTGGTTGACTTCCCAATTCTTCTGCGGCGCCAGGCGAATACGCGCGCCGTTCGCTCCACCGCGCTTGTCGCTACCTCGGAACGTTGCAGCAGACGCCCACGCCGTGATGACCAGTTGGGAGATGGAAAGTCCGGATGCGAGGATCTTGGCCTTCAGGGCGAGAATGTCCTCACCGTCGATCAATTTGTGATCGACTCGGGGAATGGGGTCCTGCCACAGTAGCTGCTCCTTGGGAGCGAGCGGGCCAAGATAACGCGATAGCGGGCCCATATCGCGGTGTGTCAGCTTGAACCACGCCCGGGCGAATGCATCCGCGAACTGATCCGGATTCTCAAAGAAGCGCCTCGAAATTTTCTCGTAGGCAGGGTCGAATCGCAACGCGAGGTCGGTGGTCAGCATGGCCGGCGAGTGACGCTTCGACGGGTCGTGCGCATTCGGCACAGAACCTGCGCCCGCGCCACCCTTGGGCCTCCACTGGTGCGCACCGGCCGGGCTCTTCGTCAGCTCCCACTCATAGCCGAACAGGTTCCAAAAGAAGTTGCTGCTCCACTTCGTCGGCGTGCTGGTCCAGGTGACTTCCAGGCCGCTGCTGATCGTGTCGTCACCTTTGCCTGTGCCGAAGCGGCTCTTCCAACCAAGGCCTTGCTCCTCGATGCCGGCCGCTTCCGGCACAGGACCCACCAGTGCGGCATCGCCGGCACCGTGGGTTTTGCCGAACGTGTGACCGCCAGCAATGAGCGCAACCGTCTCTTCGTCGTTCATCGCCATGCGAGCAAAGGTCTCGCGAATATCCCGCGCCGCAGCGACCGGATCCGGGTTGCCGTTTGGGCCTTCCGGATTGACATATATCAAACCCATCTGCACGGCAGCGAGCGGATTTTCGAGTTCCCGGTCGCCGGTGTAGCGCTTGTCACCCAGCCAGGTGTTCTCGGAGCCCCAGTAAATGTCTTCCTCTGGTTCCCAGATGTCCTCACGCCCACCGGCGAAACCGAAAGTCTTGAATCCCATCGATTCCAGAGCGACGTTGCCAGCGAGGATCATCAGGTCGGCCCATGAGATTTTCCGGCCATACTTCTGCTTGATCGGCCAAAGGAGCCTGCGCGCCTTGTCGAGGTTGACGTTGTCCGGCCAACTATTTAAGGGAGCAAAGCGCTGGTTGCCGCTGCCCGCGCCGCCGCGACCGTCGGCGATGCGGTACGTGCCGGCGCTATGCCATGCCATGCGAATGAACAAAGGTCCGTAGTGGCCGAAGTCCGCCGGCCACCAGTCCTGAGAATCCGTCATCAAGGCATGGAGATCCTTGACGACGGCACTCAGGTCGAGGCTCTTGAACTCGTCGGCGTAGTTGAACTCCTCACCCATGGGGTCGGACTTGGAGGAGTGCTGGTGCAAAATGTTCAGCTTCAGCTGATTGGGCCACCAGTCCGCGTTCGATGGGGCTCCGGCGACCGTGTGTTTACGAGCGTCGCCCGAGAACGGGCATTTACTTTCGCTTTCCATGTTCTCTCCGATTGAGTTCTGAATTCTTTCACCGTGCCAGGTCAGATTAGCGCCTCGACAACGGCGAATCCAATCAATCGTATGACGCCGATTGATAGAGCGCCTCTATCGTAAGCGCCTGAGCCCCGCTTTCGTAAACGGCAGGTTTGAGGAAGCCAGATTGATGAAACGAACTTCCGCTGTCGGCCGTTCTACGACCGTCGCCAACTCGGAATCCGCGACGCGCACAATGCGCTTCTCTTCTTGCGGATCTCATGTCAGCCATTGCCGCAAGTGGGCGTAAACCGCGGCGCTGCTCAGCAATTCAAGGTGATTGACCCCGTAGGCGACCCATTGCCTGTCTTCCGGGAAATTCAGCGTTCGGTTGGGGTCCGAGTGGCGGCCCAGAGCGCTGTCCAACGGCACCAGTCCGTCCCCAAGAAAAAGGTCCTTCAGGTCGCCTTTCTGCTGGCCTGTGCTGCCGGCAATTGCGTAGCTGCGCACCATAGGTGGCAACGGAAGGCGCTGCCGACGATCAACGTCACGCGCGAAGCGATCGCGGCCGACCCAGTCCTCATCCAGCAGATTGCCGTGACGCAGATCGGTGATGCCGGCGCTGCGCACCCTGCCTAGGCGCGCGAACGGCGCAGCGTAAGGGGTCGCGCCCAACACGATATCGATCCAGTGTCCTGCGCGCTCCAGTGGTGCACCGTGGTGAGGCGTTCCCAGAAACACAATGTCTGTCGTCTTTTTTGGCCAGCGGTGGTCGGCCTGCGTACCGTAGTGCAGGGCACTGCGTGCCAACAGACCGCCCATGCTGTGGCCTAGGAGTGCGAATTGCTCTATTGGATGGGGCCACTGACTCAGTAACAGTTCCAGCCGATCGGCCAGTAGGTGTCCGTTGATCGAAATGTGTAGACCGCTGTTGTAGTGCAAATAAACAGGCGTAAAGCCGCGGTCGCGCGCCAGTGCCGCGCCGTGATCGTGACCGTCGCGCGACCATTGTCGGTCGTTCGTGCATAAGCCATGCAGCAACACCAGCACCCGTGCTCCGGCGTCCGGCAATGCTGTAGCCAGCGCGGAGGTCTCCAGCGCCAACGGATGGCCATCCCGGCGAAACGCCATTGGCGTGGCCAGTGGGTTGGCGCTCGCCGCCAGGTAGTCACCCAGCACACCGTTCAGCACCGCGACGATGGCGTCCCGCTCCGCACCGGTTTGACCTTCTCCGAGAGCGGGGGTCAGCAGCGACAGCAGTGCGTCGATGCTGCCACCGGTCACTCTCGTCACGCCGCGGATCGTCTCGTAGACAAGACCCGCGATGCCGCCGGTGCGTCCATCCGGCCTTGTACGACTGAACCCCGAAACGCGAGCGATACGTTCGTGCATCGCCTCGACGAGATCGACGAGCCCGGTGGTGGCGGCCGTCGCTAGGCGCACGGCACCACGCAGGTCCGAAGCACGTACGGGTGTGCCTTTCATCAACGTGGCCTTGTGGTCCCGCGTGACACCCGCGGCGAGCAGCTAAGGCTCTTTGACACTACAAATATCACTTCTTGGAAGACTTCTTCTTCGAAGACTTCTTCTTTCGCGCAGTCATAAATCTTGGCGTCTTTCCCTGAACAAGTCTCTCGCCTTCAACGATCAGATTGACGCCAAGAGCTTTTTGTTGTGCCCGAAACTCTTTCACCACGCGATTCCAGATCTTTGGAATTATGCGATTCAGTTCGTATTCAAGGTTGTCCTTCATTACAGCGTTCATGTACGCCCAGAACTTCGTGTTCCGGCTGATCTTCGGCATCTTCGCCTTTCTGGTCTTGCGCTTCGTTGCCATTGCTTTTTCTCCTATGGAACCATCTTGATGTCCGCTGACACACGCTAGCGAACTTTCCCTTGGACAACATTTGGGGTTTGTACCTACAGGGCAGGTATCGATCCGCCATATCCAGCACCTAATCGACGCACAGCGGCGGCTCCACGCATGGAATTTACGGCGCTCGAAGACGCTTTACGGACCGGAAAGCAACTCATCTTGCTCCCGATAACGGACCCTCGCCGCCGGCGTCTACGGGTCGACTGCAAAGGTCCCACCAGTACCCTGTGCTGTCGAATCACGGTCGAGGCACGCGTCCATTGATTTCGCGCGCAATATTTCAATCCGACTCGACGGGATCCGCCTTACGCATGCGCCCGGAACGGGTTCAGTGTTAGTCGGTGGCGGGGCATGAGTCGGACTTCACAGAGTCTTCCTCACGGACTGTGTACGAGCGTGCTGCTTCCCTAGGTGCTGGAGTGCAACCTAGCCCTGAGCGCCGAGTTATACGCGCGTCGTGAACTGCCGCGCGCTCGAGCGCGCCCGGGGTTGAGCTGCTCCGGCGCTGCGGCCTCAGTCCACTAATTCGCTTGCGGCAGGATTGTCGAGGGCCAGATCCTCAATCGGCAAGCCTTCGCCTTCCGGATCGAAGTCGTCTTCGTCGCTCGGGTCATCCCATGCTTCCTGCATGACGCTGAGCGGTTGCAAAGGCGCTTGCCAGTCTTTCGCAGTCATTTCGGTCTCGGAGTAACCGAGATCATCCACGACCACTGCGTCAACCGGGCCGTTCCAATCCTCGGGTGGCTCGGCGAATTCGAGCGGTATCGTGGTCCAGCTGTCCTCGTCGATCTCATCGACATCGCCATCAAAGCTCTGTATTTCGATCGTTCGCGCCTGGACGTCGAATCCCGTGACCTGAAATATCTCCCCTTTATCGGAATGCAGATACCACTGACCGATCCGCGCGCGGCCTACACCCGTGTTCATATACGCCCCCCGTGGTTTGAACCTATGCACGGGAACCGTACGCCAGGATGCTTGGCGTCGAAATACGAGGAAGTACTCACAGGAGAGCGTCTAGGCGCTCAGAATGGCAGCTGCAGCGCACGTACACCCGGGCAGAGTGAACTTGGCCGCGGAAATGTCGCGTTATCCCTCGCCTTCATTCATATCGCGCGATCGCTGCTCTTCGATCTCGAGCAACGCGCGTTCCATCGGCAGCTCAGCGCTATGCGCGTCCTGCGTATTCTCCGGGATCCCGATGTCATCGGATTCCAGGTCATCGTATGGTCCTACCCAATCCTCTGGCTGGTCGCAGCCGACCACGTCCAGCATCACCCAATCATCCAGTGAAATGTCCTCGACGGACCCATCGGCGTATTGGATGTCGATCGAGCGACCATCCCCGTCTACGCCGACAACCTGGAAGATGTCGCCCCGTTGCCGATCCAGATACCACTGCCCGGGTATCGCATTACTACGAGTATTCATGATGTCACCACGGCGGTTGTCCTACTGGATAGACTAGACCAATTCTCGCGCGCAAGGAATGCGGTGAACTACTTAAGTATCGGCGAGCCCCTCGCGGCCCGCGTCAGCAACCCGCGGGCGCGAACGTCCGCAGCAGGTGCCCCGGATGGTGCGAACTGCAGGCCATGACGTGCGTGATCGCTTCGCGATCGTATTCGTCGCCGGACCGATAGTGTTCGAAGAATTCGTTGAGGCGCCGAACTCGCTCCGGCATGGCGCTAACTGCTTGCAAGCCGATCGATACGCCATAGTTGGTGAATGCGTACTTGACGCCCCGTTGCCGCGGCTCCCGACAGAAATAGCCGTCATCGACCCACATTTGCTCCAACATGGCGAGACCCCGTGTGCGCTGCGTGATCGCCCACTGCTCTTGCGGAAAGAAATGGCTCATCCACAGCATCATGCCGATGCCTAGATCCTGAGTGATGCAGAGGCTGGGACTGCTGATTTCGATCAGCCGATGCATCTCCGCAATCTGCGGAGCCAGAGCGGCCTCATCCAGGAGCCGGTACGACAGATAACCATCGAAAGCATCGAGCCCGCCGAATCCAAAGCCGGGATATGGACCGCTCAGGTCTTCTTGCATTTTCCACCAGACTCCACGCTCCGGGATGACAAACGCCTCATGCACATCGCGGGCCAACGCTACCCCCTTGAAGCGGTAGCTCGGATCGTACCGCCCGAGCACGGCCAGCGCGTAGAGCCACATCGCCAGATAATGGAAGTATTGACCGTCCCGATCGGCTGCCTCGCCAATGCGAATGCCGCGAGGCCGACCCAACACCCGTTCCACATCCGCAACCAGCCACTTCGCAGTCTCTAGATACTCCGCCTGCCGACGTTCCGCGTAGAGAGACACGAGCAACACGACGCCGAAGGCATCCGTCCAGAGATAGCGCCGACCGTTCGGCCAGATTTTGTTGTCGCGCATCCAGGCCAACTTTCTGAGCACGTAGTCGGTGTCATCACAGGGCGCTGAGCCAAAGACCGGTATCATCGCGGGGGCCGACCGGGCAGGGGACGGGCACCGCATAGGCGGCGGGCAGAGTTTTGAGTTCTTTGCTGCGCGATCTGGCGTTGCATCATTTTTACTTGGCTAATGACATATGTGGGGTGTCGGTAAGGAGTCCCATTCTCAAATGTGCCTTCCTGCCGGTTGACTCAAAGGGGCGCTACAACGGGCCCGTGCATCGAGTGAGTTTGGGGGGGGCGGCGACGCTGCCGCCGAAATCCGCCGCTAGACCCGTCTGCCGCCAATCGTCGATCTCGTGCAATATCGAGCGCAATTGCTTCTCCACGTTGTCGATGCCTTCGCGCCCGAGCACCAAATGCGCCGGCGGCGTCGGCGACTCCAGCACCTTGATGACTGCCTCCGCGGCGCGCGCCGGATCGCCCGGCCGGGTGCCGCTGTAGCCGGCGATATTCCGGCGTCGTCGTCCGGACGTTTGCTCGTAGTCGCCGATGAAGTTCGGCGATTGCTTCAACGATCGGCCTGCCCAATCCGTGCGGAATGGACCCGGCTCGACCAATAGCACGCGGATTCCCAACGGCTCGACCTCCCGAGCGAGGGACTGTGAGAGGCCTTCCACCGCGAACTTCGTGGCTGCGTAATAGCCTGAGCCGGGAAAGCCGACGATCCCGCCTACCGATGCGATATTGACGATAGATCCGTGACGCCGCGCCCGCATTCCCGGCAGCACCGCACGAATCATGGCGGCCAAGCCGAAAAAGTTGGTCTCGAAGACGGCGCGGATGTCCTTTTCTTCGCCTTCTTCCACCGCGGCCAAGTAGCCGTAGCCGGCATTGTTGACGAGCACGTCAATGTGGCCAAAGGCGCGCTCTGCTTCGGTGACCGCGCGCTTGATCTGCTCGGCGTTCGACACGTCGAGCGTGATGGCGCGCATGCGGTCCTCATGCCCGATCAGCAGATCATCGAGCGTATGCACGTCGCGCGCGGTAGCGACGACGCGAAAGCCGTGGGCCAGCGCTGCGCGCGCAAACTCCCGGCCAAAGCCGCTCGAACAGCCGGTAATGAGCCAAACCGGTGAATCGTTCGTATTCATGACTACTCCTCCACGATAGACTTCACTGGCCGGAACTGCACGAGCCCGGCCAACTCCCGCGCCGGCTATTTGGCGACGGACTGGCCCATAAAACCATCCGGGATTCCCGACGGTGCGTGACGTTGGAGGAAACCCCTTAGTGCGCAGATCCTGGTTTTGCACTACATTTCGGCAAGCGCGGGGGCAGGGCGCATATCTCTACGCACGAAATCGAGGACGCTGAGATGGCTCTATCGATCAGTTCGCCGGCGTTCGTCAACGACGGCTCGGTTCCTCGCCAATATACCTGCGACGGCACGAACGTCTCGCCGCCGCTTCAGTGGTCGGGAGTTCCCTCGGATGCGAAGAGCTTGGTATTGATCGTCGAGGACCCGGATGCGCCGGATCCCGAAGCGCCGAAGACCACATGGATTCATTGGATTCTTTACAACATCCCGCCGAGCATCCATGAATTACCCGCGGACTTGGCCCGACATGGTATGCCGGCCGGCGCGCTCGATGGCCTCAACGATTGGTTGAAGACAGGCTATGGCGGCCCTTGTCCTCCGATAGGGACTCACCGCTACTTTCATAGACTCTATGCGTTGAGCGCCGTCTTGCCAGATTTGCAGCGGCCGCGCAGGTCGACATTGATGCAGGCGATGCACGGAAAAGTGCTGGCCGAAGCTGCGCTCGTGGGCCTCTATGCGCGCCGATCGGCGCGTTAGTCTGTCAATCGCAAATACCCGATCCACGGACGCCGCTCCCCACTGCGCGAGATTCTCGAACGATGTCCGCTAGACTCAGTCGTCGTCCCGACGTGCGGCGAGTCGGCGCTTATCCTCAAACGGTCGTGCGATGACGGCCCCAAAGATCATGCCGCCGATGTGAGCGAGATATGCCACGCCGCCCGACTGCACATCCGCGACCGCGCCAACGCTGATCAGCTGGATCAGGAACCAGAAGCCGATCAGGATCACCGCCGGAATGAAGGTGACGCGGACGAACCAGCCAAAAAAGAAAAGGGTTCGAATTTTATCGCGCGGGTAGGTGACAAGAAACGCACCCATCACGGCGGCAATCGCTCCGCTCGCGCCGAGGCAGGGGACCCTGGAGCCCGGGTCGGCTGCGATTTGCGCGAGCATCGCTGCGATTCCGCCGAGAAGATAGAAAGTCGCATATCGCCTGGGGTTCATCGCTTCTTCGATCTGCGGGCCGAATGCCCAAAGGAATACCATATTGCCCAATATGTGCGGCCAGCTGGCGTGCATGAACATGGCCGTCAGAATCGTGATCCAATCATGACCCGCAGTGATGTTGGCGGGCACGACCGACCATGCGGTTACAAATGTATCGCCGCCTGCCATTTCGAGAATGTATACCCCCACGTTTATCGCGATGATGCACGTGGTGACGACGGGAAATCGCTCGAGGCTTCGTGATTCATCCCTGAGCGGAATCACGTTTGTTTTCGTCCTGGCTTGTGCGCACCATCCCGGCTCCAGCGGACGCTAGCCATTGCTGCGCCCGGCAAGAACCAGCGTTTCGCGGCTGCATGCCCAATGTTGGCGGCCATCGCCTACCAATTCAATTATTCGCGAGCGGCCGCGGGCCAAGGATGCGACCGAGTTCGGCGTCGCCAATCGTCTCCTCCTTGAGCAGCGTCTCGGCGAGGGCCTCCAGTAGCTGGCGCGCATCGTTCAGAAGTTTATGCACCGCAGTCTGGCGTTCGACCAGCAGATGCTCGACCTCCTGGTCGATCCGCGCCGCCGTGGCCTCGCTGTAATCGCGGCCTTGCGAGAGCTGGTAGCCGAGGAACGGCTGTTCGTCGTCGGAGTCGAACGTGACGGGACCGAGGCTGCCCATACCCCAGCGCGTGATCATTCGCCGCGCGAGCCGCGTCGCCTGCAGGAGATCACTCTCGGCACCGGTCGTAATATCGCCGATGAACAGCGCCTCCGATTCGCGTCCGCCCAGCAGCACATCGAGGCGCGCCAGCAGATCGGTGCGGCTCGTGTTGTAACGTTCCTCGGTCGGCAGTTGCTCGGTGACTCCCAGCGCGCGGCCATGCGGAACGACGGTCACTTTGCGCACGAGGTCCGCTGCGGGCGTCAACCACGCGACCACGGCATGTCCGCTTTCGTGATAGGCCACGACTCGACGGTCGCGCGGCGTCAACACCGTGGATCGCTCGGCACCCAGGACGATCTTGTCCCATGCCTGTTCAAAATCCTCCATTGCCACTTCGGTGCGATTGTGGCGCGCGGCGCCGAGCGCAGCTTCATTGCACAGGTTCGCTAGGTCCGCCCCGCTCAAGCCGGTGGCTGTGCGCGCCAGGCGCTCGAGATCGACGCCATCGACTAGGCGCATATGGCGCGTGTGGATGCGCAGAATTCCTTCCCGGCCGCGCCAGTCGGGCAGCGGCACCTCGACCTGCCGGTCGAAACGGCCCGGGCGCAACAGGGCCGGGTCGAGCACGTCGGGCCGGTTCGTCGCAGCCAGTAGAATGACCTGCTGGCGCTCATCGAACCCGTCCATTTCGACCAAGAGCTGATTGAGCGTCTGCTCGCGCTCGTCGTTGACCGCGCCTAGACCCGCGCCGCGCCGGCGGCCAACCGCGTCCAGCTCATCGACGAAGACGATCGAGGGTTGCGCGGCCTTGGCCTGCGTGAACAGATCGCGCACGCGGCTGGCGCCGACACCGACGAACATCTCGACGAATTCGGATCCGCTGATGCTGAAAAAGGGCACGCCAGCCTCGCCCGCTACGGCCCGGGCCAGCAAGGTCTTGCCGGTTCCGGGCGGTCCCACGAGCAGAACACCGCGCGGTATCCTTGCGCCGATCGCCAAATACTTGGCTGGGTTGCGCAGGAAGTCGACGACTTCCGCGAGATCCCCCTTGGCTTCATCGACGCCGGCCACATCGGCAAACGTCACCTTCGGTTGATCCGCGGCATAGCGCCGCGCCGTATTGCGGCCAAATCCGAACAATCCGGCTTGGCTGCTTGCCGCCTGACGCCCCATCCACAGCAGCACAGCACCCATCAGCAGGATCGGTAGTCCATTGGTCAGCAGGACGACGAACCAAGGCGGCGAGGAGGTCACGACTTCGATCGTGACATGGTGCGCTTGAAGTAGCGGCATCAACGATGCATCACCGACGATGCTCGGGAAGGTCGTGCGGAATTTCAAATAGGTGCTTGGAGTTTGTTGTGCCTTTGCCGGCTGATCGGCACCGATCGTCGGCGCAATCACAGATCCTGCCGGCTTGGCGGGTTGCGGCCAGGTCACCGCGTGCGCCAGACCACCACTGATTGCTTCGCCGACGATGCGAACTTTCGTGACGTTGTCGGCAGCAACTTGAGCCACAAATTCGCTGTAGGGAAACGAGACTTCCTCGGCCTGCCTTGGGAAAAACAACCAAATATTCCACGCCATGAGCAGCGCCAACATGAACCATGACAACGGACTGATGCCGTATGGCCCCGGTGCGGCACCTTGCGGCACGCCCGGGCCGCGTTCCGCCGGCGTCGGAGCCTTCGGCGGCGTGGAGTTTGGACGTACGCTCGGCGCCGGTGGCGGAATTGGTACCGGAGGCGGAACTGACTTGGTATCCGGAGTGGGTGTCATTTCGCGGCGATTCCGATGGTCACGGGTCGGTCAAAGGCCAGGAATCTGGCCGTTGACCGGGCTCCAGCGAGCAACACTTGCGCAGCTCATGCGCTCGCGAGAGATCGACCGCTCGGGACATGCCGCAGTGCGGCGCCAAGGGCAACGAGCGACGCGCCGTCGAAAATGAAATCAATTCCGATGGCTAGACCAATGAACCAGAGGCTCGATACCGGCAACTGGTTCAACAACATCACGCCGAGTCCTAGGGACACGATCCCGGAGAACATCGACCAGCCCCAATAGGGGAACCTCAACGTGCCGGCGGCAATCGCCCGGAACGAGCCGCCCACGATGAAGAACGAAGCGAGCAGCAGCGTCAAGCTCATTTCCCCGGAGAGCGGATAACGGATCAGCAAGTAGCCGGTAAAGCCGCGCAACAGCGCATTCAACACCTGGAGGAAGAAGCCCTTCCAGGTGCGCGTATAAAACGCTTGAATGAGCGCGACGACGCCCCCCACGAGCAGCAGCCAGCCGAATGCCAGCACCGCCGCCAGTGTTGCCGTCACTTCACCGACGACGCAGATGCCACCAAGAATAATAAACGTGACGCCGAGCGCGGTGAACCAGCCCCACGAATCGTGGATGTCGTCGAGGCTCGTTTCGATCGACGCTGCAAATGATTTACGTTCTGACATGATCATTACTCCTATTGCCAAGGTCCACGCGTGGACGCATCCATGCAGGGACATGAGTGTCGACGCCTTATGGTTTGAATCTTCATTTGCTTGGCGGCGCATACTCGAACTTGGGAGTGGCTTCCAGAGCTTCTTTGCTTGCGCCGGGCAGCACAAATTTTCCCGCCTGTAGCTTGATCTGGGAGACCGGGATCGCGACGTCGTGACGGTCGACTCCCAGAAAGCCACCCGCCCCAATGATGGCGTAGGAAACAGCCTTATCCGGGGCGATGATGATGTCGTCGACGACCCCTATGCGCTCGTTCTTTTCGTTGTAGACGGGCTTCCCAAGAACCTGGCGCTTCGCGCTCCAGCCGTAGGTAACGTCACGCATCTCTGCTGCTGCGACGCCGATCAGCGTCGACCCGGCGACTTGCGCGGGCGCGGCAATCGGAAAAAGCAAGAATGTCCCGAGGATCGCGAGGCCTAAGCGAATCATAGTTTTCTCCTTCGATTTAGGAATTTGCCTCCAAATGGCGATCGCCGCGCTACAGGGTAGGCGGTACGCATACCAGCTGATATTGGGGAATCCGCCTAGTTGAAGATCGATTGTACTTATTCCATTAGGCTCATTGCGATCTGGCAACGCAGCCGTGCGCCGGACCAGCGCTTAGTCAGCAGGGGAGAACTGCGCGCACTTCCGTGCCGCGCCCCGGTTCGGACACGACATCGAACTGCCCCCCGACGAGCAACGCGCGCTCGCGCATGCTGAGGAGCCCGATGCGACCGCCTCGAGCGGCGCGCGCACTCGTGGATGCGACGTCGAAACCCCTGCCGTCATCCGCGATCGTGATTTCCAACGCGCCTTCGAGGCGTCGCAGCCTCACTCGTAACAGCGTTGCACCTGAGTGCTTCACCGCATTCATGATGGCTTCTTGAACGATGCGAAAGCATGTCAATTCCACTTCCGGGGGCAGCGGACCGAGGTCCGCGTCCACATCGAGTTGTATGTTCATCCCGGTCATGGAGCGCACACGTTCGGTGTGTGTGCCGACCGCGGCGGCCAGCCCGATCTGATCCAGCGCAGCCGGACGCAAATTTTCAATCAGGGCGCGCAAGCGGTCGAGTACATCGCGGACCATGCCTCGCCAGGTCTCGATCGACGCACTGGTTGGGGATTCCGACGCGGCGCTGCGTCCGACCGACATGTGCAGGCTCAATGCGGTAAGCATCTGTGCAGCGTCATCGTGTAGCTCGCGCGCGAGGTGGCTGCGCTCCGCTTCCTGTGCGGAAAGCAGCAGCTGGGACAGCCGATGGAGCTCGGTGTTGGCTTGCGACAGCAGGCTTTCTGCTTGAATCTGGTCCGTGACGTCGCGTGTGGCAACGACAATTGCCCTCGCAGCCGGATCCGCACGGTAATCTCTAGCGCGCGCCTCAATGGTCCGCCAATCGCCGGCCTTGGAGCGATATCGCAGCGTGATGGGTCCCGCATGGCCGCATGCCATCACCTCCGCGAATGCTTTGGCCGCGAGCGCGCAGTCGTCCGGGTGGATGAGGTTCTCATAAGGACGTCCGACCAATTCTTGCGGCTCGTAGCCGGCGAGGGAGGTGATTGCGCTCGATATACCGAGAATGACTCCGTTACTGCCCAAGCATTGTATGAAGTCGAGGCTGTGATCCATCAACAGCAGCAGTCTGCACTGATCGGCAGCATCGTGGCCTACCGAGCTTTCGTCATTCGAACCACTTTTCGACGTGTTCATTGGATTGTCTTTGTACGCCGTTTGTCGGCATTGTAAATCGGCGTCCAATGTTTTCGATTAATTCGCCGCCGCCGTCATCGCGCCGCGCCTTGGCGCATCCCGTCACCGGAGCGGGCGATCTGGAGCACGGGAAGTGCACGCGAAAAAGAACTCAGCTCAGCAGGGTCACGCAGGCCGCCAGCATGTATCATGCCCTCGTCGCCATGGTCGCTTCCATCCCCCTTGCCTGAATCGAACTCAATGGAGCCTCGCAGAGCCCGCGGAGGCGATTGCCGGCCTCCGTTCCCGGTATACGAACACCTCGTCGATGATTTATTGGCCGCGCACACGCCGGCGGCGCCCGCGCGCGACGCCAGCGTTGCGCATGTGCTCGGCGCCTGTGCCGGCTACGCCTATTCCGACATCGAGACCGTGGCGATGATCATGGCTCGACTCGGGCTCGAATCGAACGGCTGCGCGCGTGTCGCGCAGACCGTCGATGCCATGTTCATCTTCTCGACCGCCTATCTCGTGCAAAGCCGCTGCGGCCGGGTCGTGGTGTTGTGCTATCGCGGCACGGAACCGGCCGGGCTGCTGAACTGGATCGGCGATGCCGATGTCGGGCCGGAATCATTGAGCCTCGTCCAGGGCGATGCGCAGCCGTTGCGGGTGCATGCGGGTTTCTACCGCAATATGCGCGCCACGCGCTGGGCGGTGCTCGACGAGCTGCGGCTCGCGCTGCAAGGCAAATCGCTCGCCGATCCACAGCAGAGGCTCGAGCATTCGCTCGAGGCCTTGTATGTCACCGGCCATAGTCTCGGCGGCGCGATGGCCGTTCTGTTTGCCTTGGCGCTCGATAGCGATGGCGCGGACCGCGCCATCGCCGAAAGACTGCGTGCGGTCTACACGTTTGGCCAGCCGATGGTCATCGCTGAGCCCTTGCCGCCGCGCGCGGCGCAGCTTGGGCGAATGCTGTTCCGCCACGTTCGCGAGCGCGACCCGGTGCCCGCTCTACCACCCGCCTTATGGGGCAAGTTCGTGCACTTCGGGCACGAATACCGAAACGCGGACGGCCGCTGGGAGCTCGCCACGGCGCCGACGGCACAGCTGGCCGGGATCAAGGAACTGCCGAACTCGCTGTTCGCGTTCTTTGCCTCCGAGAAACGCCGCGCGTCGTTGCGCTATTCGCTGGCCGACCATGGGCCGCACTATTACATTGCCGCGCTTCGGCCGCCGGGGCGCGTGACCGAGTTCGGCGACCACGCCCAGTCCGGCAGCTAGCGGCAGCCGCAAGTCCTAGAGCGACAGCACGCCCGGCCAATGGCGCATCCATTCGCGGCCTCGGGCCATCGCCTGCCATCGCGGGTCGTTGCGGTCCACGCGCACCGAGTCGGCGATCAGTGCGCCGATGCGCTCTTCGAACGCGCCGGCGATCGATGCGTCTTCGACGATGAGCAGCAGTTCGGACTCCCAGTAGCCGCCCGTGATGTCCATGTTGGCGCTGCCCACCGCGCAGACGCGGCCGTCCGCGCTCATGGCCTTCGCGTGCACGTGCGGTTGAACCGCGCCGAGATCCGCGGCCCACGCCGGCCGAGGCGGGACCGTGAACTGATAGCCGTCGGCTCCCGCCGCGACCAGTGCATCCATGCGCGAGTGCACCAGCGCCGTCGCCGCGGTTCGGGCCGTGGCCCAAGGTCCCTCGAACGGCGTGCCGCCGTGCGTGGGCGTGAGATGTCCAAACAGCGTCGATACGTGCACACCGCGCCGCAACGCGCGCAGCAGCGCATGCTGGATTTCGAGGATCAGCGGAAATCCGCATACGACGTGCAAATGTGATCGCGCCGTCTCGATGATCGCGAGGTAGGCCTCGAGGGTCGCTGCGTCCCGCAATCCGCGGTGGATCACGACGCGCGCCGGCGCGCCGCCGGCCGGTAGGGTGTCGGCGACATCGAAAGCCGAACCGCCCTGGTCCGTCCACGCGTCCAGGAACGCGCGCTCGAGCGCAGCGACGGCCGGCCCCTCGATGCGGGCGCCGGCGTCGAGCCATGGCACCTCGCGCCACATCGATTGCGGCGTGAGCGCGAGCTCATCGAAGCCCGAGTAATACTCGTGTGCAAGGTTGCGTCCGCCGAGCAAGGCGAGCCGGTTATCCACGACGACGAGCTTGCGGTGATCGCGCAGCTTCAGGTCCAGCAGCGACGGTATACCGGTGATCGGCTGGGATACCCGCAATTCGATTCCCGGCTTCGAGCCCAGTCGCTCGAGCAGCGGATTGATCTCGCCCAAAGAGCCATGCCGGCTGTGCAGTGAATCAACGAGCACACGCACGGTCACGCCGCGCCCGGCTGCCTGCGTGAGAGCGGCTTCGACCTGGCGTCCGACGTCATCGTCGGCGGCTGCGTAGACCTGCAGATGAACGCGCTCAGTCGCCGCGGCGATCGCCTCGAGCAGCCAGCAGCGGGCTTTGAGGTTGTCGAGTTCGATCTCGAGGCGGTTGCCGGCGATCAATGGCGCGTCGGCCGTTGCGTCGAGCCGCTCGGCAAGAGCCATTGGCCGGCCACCGAGAGGCGCCGAGGGCAGGGGTGCGGCGGCGATCTCGTGTACACGCAGCGCTGCGAAACCGTGCGTAACCGGTCGCTCGGCACCCCGATAGACGATCGCAATGACCGGGAAGCCAACGGCGCGCATGCGTGAGGCAACGCGCGCGAGGCGCACAGCGTCGAGAAATTCCGATACATCGAGCGCCGCGCCCTCGTCGAGCACGAGACGTGCGTCCACGACACGCGGCTCGAAGCCGGCCGCCTGCATTCGCGCACGGATCGAGCGACAGCTCTGCGTCGGCCGGATGCGCACGGCCAACAGCTCGAGTGCGCCCGGGGCGGCGAAGCTGCGCAGCGCGGGCAGATCCGCGGGCGCCAGCTCCGCATCGAACAGCACGAGCGGCGTTGCGCCAGGCCGGAGCACGAGCACTTGCTGCTCGAGATCCGCCAGCGGTTGCGGTGGAGCCGCTCCGTCGGTGCGAAACACGCCGTAGCAGTCGGCCAGCAAGCCGGCGGGAAGTTCGGCGTCGCCGTCGCATGTGGTCGCCATCGCCACGACGCGGCCGCCGGACACGAACGCGAGCGGCTGATCGGGGATCGGCGCGCGGCGTCCGATGCCGACCGCGTATTCGAAGCGAGCGCGCAGCGCAGCGCCATCGTCAATGAGATCGGGCGCGTCCATCTCGCGCTGCAGCGGCGGCCGGGTGACCGGCGCCGGCGGCGGCAGCAGCAGACCTGGCACCCTCCAGCGCGCGCTCAGCAGCAGCGCCGTGGGCATGAGTGCGCACACCACTAGGTCGGGCGCGTTCGTGCGCATGCGTTCGTCGAGCCATTGCTGCGCCGAAATTCCTCGCGGCGCGATGAGTTCGACGGCTGCGCTGATGCCGTCGATGTCGGCAGCCGCAGCGAGATCCTGCGGTACCCGTCCCGCCAGCAGCACGACGGTAACATGCTGCGCCGGATCGCCGTGGTCGCGCAGGAACGTGACTATGGAGGCCCGCGCCCGCTGACCGAGCGCGAAGCAGATCAACTCGGTCATCGGTCGCTCGCTCTGTGGTGTACTCGATTCGGGCAACCACAGCACTGCGACCGATCGGCGCCGGCGCAATTCGGCAACGATCGAAACATTGCTGAACGGCAACGCGGCGCTCACCAGCAATTCGACCTGCGACGCATTCGCGATCTCGTCCAGTATGTCGACGTCCAGCTCGGGCACGAATTCGACGTCGACCGTGCTTGCAGCGCGCTGCGCCGCGTCCCGCAGGCCGCTGAGCGACGCGTCGACCGGCTGATGCAGATCGATCGGCGCCTCATCGGTCAACCAGGGGAACTTCCGCGCGGGCAGGCCGGCGACGATGACGAGCCGCTCCGCCTGCGGCGCAATGCGGCGGATCGCGGCGATCGCGGCGCGCGCATCGCCTTCGAGCGGTGCGATCAACAGAATGCGGCGGTACTTCATAGGCAGCTGCGCCGCTCGGTGATCTCCATCAAGCGCAGGCCGCGGCCAGTGGCGTCGATCACGTGCGCCTCCACGCCGGTCATGCGCCCGTCGTCGGCGAACTCGTAGCGGTTGAATCCCGCGCGAACCGCGTCGTTGGGGTGATCGAGGGCGGCACCGCTGGCGCTGACGACGTCGAGTGAACCCGAAGCGGTGGGCAGCCGACAGCGCACGCGGACATGGGTATGACCGTAGAGTATGAGGCCGCGCGACAGTCCTTGCAGCATGCGGCGTAACGACGCGGCGTCGACCAGGCCATCGCGCAGCCGCATGATGGTCCAGCGCGCATCGACCGGCGGGTGATGAACCAGCACGACCGGCATGCGCCGCGCGACCTCCGGATGCGCGAGCAGGTCCGCGAGCGCGGTCAGCTGCAGCTCACCGAGATAGCCCGCCGAGACGAAAGGCGGTCGCGGCACTGCGCTCGAGAGTCCAATGATCGCCACCGGCCCGCGCAGTTTGACATAGGGAAACGCCCCGGCCGGTAGATCGCGCGCGAATTGCGGCAGGTCGCTATCGAGGAAGCCGGCGAAGTGGTGCGGGAAGCGGCCCTGACGATGGACGGAGGGCAGATAGATATCGTGGTTGCCCGGCACGACACTGACCTCCACCGATTGCGCCACTTCGCGCAGCAGCGCGCGCGCCGCTTCGTACTCGCTCTCGAGCGAGAGGTTCGTGATGTCGCCGGTGACCACGACGTGGTCGGCCTCGACGACGGCGGCTGCGAGGACGGCGCGCAGGTAATCACGGCGGTAGACGCGGCCACGGTGCAGCAGCAGGTTTGCGTATCCGGTCATGCGCTTGTTGAAGAGCATGCGCCGCCACTCGACACCCGCCGCCGAGAGCACATGCAAGTCCGACAAATGGGCAATACGAAACAATTAGCTTAAGAATCCCTACAGTTTATCGACTTCGACCTATGCGCCGGATCTGCCCCTACCATGCGAAACGGCGACGAAGATCCAGACGAGGAACAACGGGATCAACAGCGGCAGCATGAACGGAAACGCGAACCAAGCCGCCAGTAGCGCCGCAATCACCATTGCGCCGAGAACGATCAATCCCGATCCGACGAACACGAATGCGAGCAGGATCGCGGCGCAGAAGAACGACACGATCGCCACGAGCACCCCCCAACCCTCGGCCGCGAACTTTACCGGGCCGACGAGCTTTTGGCCGTTGACGATGATGGAGATATCGCTGGACCGAAACAGCACCCAGGCGAGAAGCCCGAGAAGCAGGATCACCAGTACGACCGCGATGTTCTTCATTGTAGCCACACCCCCTCGCTGCAAAGAATTCTCTGGACCTTATGATCTGAAACTCTTGGGCTTTGCGCATCCGGAATTCTACGGAGCGGCGTAAGCATTGCAGCGGCCGCGATCCATCGGCCCTTTAATTAGGCTCCTCGGATCGGGCCTCCGTTCGTAGACGCTCCAGATCGTGCCGATAGGCATCGCCGTCGCCATAGTCCACAAAGCTGCCGTAACGTGCATGAACGCCGAGCACACGCCGCGCGTGCTTGATGGGGCACCAGTACTCCTCGGTACGGGAAGCGACTTCGCGAACGTAGGCGAGCACACCGTTCGCGTAGGAGCAGTATGCGCAATTGAGCTTCTCGATCGCGTTGAGAAAGGCAAGTTGTCCTCGGTCGAATGCCAGATAATCGCTGCGCCGTACGCGCGGGATCCCATAGACCGGAAAGCACACCGTCTGGTACACCGCGACAAACAGGTCCAGCAGGAGAAACGGAATAATCAGGGCATATATTGCCGGCGCGCTCAGGATCATTGCCGGGCGTGCACCGAAGACGTACTTCAACAACCGCGCTTTCAGCAGCCGGTGCTTCTCGATCACGACATGTTCGAATTGAACGATGCCGTCCTTCACCTCGTAGTTGAGTTCGATGCGCCGCTTGGCGAGTGCCGTTTCGAGTTGTCGCTCGAGCGCGCGAATCGATGCGGCTAGTTGCGTAATCTCCTCGCGGACGGTGTCGGTCATATCGAATGCTTCCTATGCGGGCTCCCCCGAGGAGAGAGCGGGTTTGCGATCGCTGGCTGCGACCGCCCGACGAGCAGTATGTCACCGACCGCGGCGAGGCGCACTTCGCGCAAGAGATTGCGCCACTCTAGATTGGTTGAGCCGCCGCCAGCTGTCGAACCGCACTTCGATAACCAATGTCGATGATCTGCTCGGCACAGTCGAAATCCATGAATCGCACTGCGCCCAAAGGCGGTTGGATCAGGATGTCCGGCTCGTCACGCCGCAACGTGGTCTCGGTGATGCGCGCTTGCGTGATGAAGAGCGAAGCCAGAAGCACGTCGAGTATTCCCGGCAGCGGCTTCTCTTCTAGCCACTCGCGCAGCTTTGTCAACATGGGATTTTGAGTTGATTGCAGGTGTTTCAGCAGGTGTGTCACGGCATCCGCATGGCGCTTCCCGTTCGCTGCGGGCTCCACGCGCGCCAAACGGTGCGCCAAGACATCATGGCTAAGATCAACCGCGATGATCAGATCGGCGCCCATTTCGCGAGCCACGCTGACGGGCACCGGATCGACGAGACCGCCGTCGACGAGGATCCGACCGTTGCTGCGCGCCGGCGTCAGTAGCCCAGGTACCGCGATACTGGCGCGCACGGCGTCGATCAGGTCGCCCGCGCCAATCGTCACTTCTTCGCCGTTCGTGAGGTCTGTGGCCACTGCCCGGAACGGGATCGGCAAATCCTCGATGGTTGCGCACGGCGCATACGCGCGCACGAAGTTGGCGACCTTTTTGCCGTCAATCAGCCCGGCTCTCGGGAATACCGGGTCGAGCAATTGCGCAATGCGTTTCCAATCGAAGGCGAGGAAGTCGGCTGCCAAGCGCTCCAGATTGCCGGCGGCAAAAGCGGCGCCAATCACGGCGCCGATACTGCTGCCGGCCACGACACCTACGTGGATGTGCGCTTCCTGGATCGCTCGCAGGACGCCGATATGCGCCAAGCCCCTTGCGGCACCGGCGCCGAGCGCCAATCCGATCTTACGCGAGGGCAGCGTGGGACTCAGGGTGGCTCCTGACTCAGGAAACGGTTCGCCACCTTGAGTTCGCGCAGCATCGAGCGTTTCTTGGTCACGTGAGTCTGCATGCGCCGCAGAATGTCGTCGAGGACCCCGACCGCTTGGCAGACGTGCGCGCCTTTGTTGAGCATGACGCATTCGGCGCGCTCGCTCATCGCCGCGTCGGTGATTTCGGCCCGCGACGGGAAACCATCGTTCGCCATACTCTCGAGGACCTGCGTAGCCCAGATCACGGGAACATGTGCAGCCTCGCACACCCAGAGGATTTCTTCCTGCACCTCTGCAAGGCGCTCGAAACCGCATTCGACCGCGAGATCACCCCGCGCGATCATGACTCCGCAGTGTGTCGAGCGTAGCGCGGCAAACAGCATCTCAGGCAGGTTCTCGAAGCCGCGACGCGTTTCGATCTTGAGAATCACCCCGAGCTTCTCGCCGCCGAGCCGCTTCAAATGTTGCTGCAGGAGTTCCACATCGGCGGCGCTGTTCGCGAAGGAAAGCGAAACCATATCGGCATGACGCACGACGAATTCCAGATGCTCGATATCCTTCGCCGTCAGTGCCGGCATTCGCAAAGCGCTATCGGGGAGATTGATTCCCTTGTCGCCGCGCAATTTTTCGCCGCGCGCACGCGCGCGATCGATCTTCACCGTTACGCGTTCCGCATCGATATTCTCGATGACTCCGCCGATCTTGCCGTCGTCGAACCAGATTCGCTCGCCACAGCGCACGTCCTCGAGCACCTCGGGCAATGTGCAGCCGATGCAAGCCGGCGTCAGCACGCGCCCATGACCGTCGTAGGTCGCCGGGCGGCCGGGCTGCGGATTGCGGTTTATCAATAGAGTGTCGCCCGCGTGCAGAACGATAGGTTCCTCGCGCGAGACGAGCGCGCCGACGACGGCCTCCGCGGCTTTGCCTTTGCCGCCGACCCTGCGCATCCTCGCGCCCGGAATGAGGTAGCTGGTCTTGGAAAGCTCGGCCCAGGCGCCCTCAACGCCGACGTCAACGACATTCAATACACGGTGCGCCCCACGGGCGTCCGCAAACTCGATCGCGTCGCCTATCTTGAGCCGCTTCAACCACGTAGCCTGCACCGGAAGAGTCGCGTCGGCGGCCGATGGCGCCGGGTGACCGTCCCGCGCCGCCGTGAGCCAGATGCGGCCGGGTGCCGTGAGGCGTCCGAAGAGGTCGCGTTCGGGACGGATCTTGATCACTTCCGCACCCGGCTCCAGTGGACCCGTGCGCAGCTTGGGTCCACCGAGATCCATCGCGACGCGACACGGGCGGCCTAGTGCCGCGCTCGCCCGCCGCAGGTGTTCGATCATGCTGGCCCATGCTGGCGCGTCGTCGTGTGCACAGTTGATGCGCAAGCAATCCATTCCGGCGCGCACCAATTCGTATACCAGCGTGTAGTCATGGGCCGCCTCGGACGATGCCGTGACCATGATCCGCACCCGCCGCTTTGCGGGCGCCGGGCCGAGCAGCGCCTGCGTATGGGTGGCGAGCAGTTCCGGGCCGCCCGACGTGTCTGCAGCGCTTTGCGCCGGCTCGCCCTCGTAACCGTCGAGCGCATGCAAGGCAACGCGGACGGCCTCGACCGATGCGAGCACCTGCGCTTCGGATCGTCCTAGGGACGATAATCCGAGCGCCGACAGCCGAGGCTGCAATGCTCTCAGATCATGATGTCGCAACACGAGATAATGAATGAGGTTGCTGGCACTCGCCTGATGCGCCGGCGGTACCTCATCAAGCAGATAACGGTCGTCGGCAGCCACATGCCGAATCTCGGCACCGAGAGCATCCATTTCCCCGCACAGCGCACGGATCTCCTGAGCGCGCGCGCTTAGCTCGGAACGAGCGCCTGCGGGCAGCGAGGACATGGCTGCTGGCGGTCAGCTCAAAGCCACGTGCTTGCCGACTCCGCGCAGTATCGATCGTACGTTGCGCATCGTCAGCACGGTGAGAAAATTCGGAATGCGCGCATGCATCGCGAGGCGCTCAAATTCCCTTTTGTAAATCTCGCGGACCTCGCCAAAAGGCAGCTTCAAGTTTTCCGAGATCGTCGCAATTGCGCTGACCTGATCCGCGTCGAGAGGGGAAACTGGCTCGTCCATATCGATCCTTTTTTCGGCGAGTGCTGCGCTCCGCCGCCTTGGGCGGCATTGCGCTAACGACTCGACCCCATGCCGTCACACTAACAGGTGGCTGCGGCGCCGTGAATAAGCGGAATCCGTAGCAGACATCGCGATGCTGGTCTGAAACTGTCGCTGCGCCGCAACGGCCTCAAAATAGAGGCAACGCAGCATCCAATGAATCAAATACTTGTGATCGAATACTGGACAGAAAATCACGAGCTGTGGGTATCGCGAATCTGCTCGATGTCGGCGTATTGGCGCAGCGGCAAGGCGCGCGCGTAAGGGGCGCGCCTTGCCGCATCAACAGTTCAGATGCTCATGCAGACCGACTTCGTCTCAAGATAATTATTGAGCACCTCACTGCCCATCTCGCGGCCCCAGCCCGACTGTTTATAGCCGCCAAACGGCAACGCCGCGTCGAAGATGTTGTAGCAATTGATCCAGACCGTACCGGCCCGGAGCTGATTGGAGATGCGGTGGGCGCGTTTGATGTTGGTGGTCCATAGGCCCGCGGCCAAACCGTAGACCGTGTCGTTGGCGCGGCGTATGAGTTCATCGTCGACTTCCTTGAAGGGAATCACGGTTACGACCGGTCCGAAGATCTCTTCCTGATAGATGCGCATGGTGTCGCTGGTACCGTCGAGCACCGTGGGCTCGACGAAAAAGCCGGTCTCGCCGTAGCGTTTGCCGCCGCAGACTGTGCGCGCACCTTCCTCCTTACCAGAACGCAGAAACCCTCTGACCCGATCGAACTGAGTCTTGGACACCAGCGGTCCCATCTCACTTTGCGGGCTCAGGCCGGGACCCAAGCGAATGGAGCGCGCGGCATTGCTGACGCCGTCCAATACGCGATCGTAGCTCTTCTGTTGTACGAACAGGCGCGAGCCTGCGCAGCAACACTGGCCGTGATTGAAGAAAATCGCGTTCGCGGCGCCCGGGATCGCCACATCGAGGTCCGCATCATCGAGCACGATATTGGGCGACTTGCCGCCCAGCTCGAGCGTGACTTTTTTTAGATCGTTGGCGGCGGCTTTGACGATCAGCTTGCCGACTTCGGTCGATCCGGTGAACGCGACCTTGTCCACTTTGCTGTGCGCCGCCAGCGGGGCGCCGCAAGTCTCGCCAAAGCCAGTGATTACATTGAGCACGCCGGGCGGCAAGCCCGCGTCCAAACACAGCTGCGCGAGCCGTAGTGCCGACAACGGCGTTTCCTCCGCCGGCTTCAGCACGACGGTGCAACCGGCCGCGAGCACCGGGCCCAATTTCCAAGCCGCCATCAGCAGCGGGAAATTCCATGGAATGATCTGAGCCACGACACCGATGGGTTCCCTGCGTGTATAGGCGTGGTACTGCGCGTCGGGGGTGTAGGGCACGGAGAGGGGAATCGTACTGCCCACGATCTTGGTCGCCCAACCCGCCATGTAGTGAAACAAATCCGCAGCGAGCGGCACGTCGGCGGCACGTGCCACTCCAATGGGCTTGCCGTTGTTGAGCGATTCCAACTGCGCGAGCTCTTCGAGATTCTCGAGGATCAAATCACCGATTTTCCAGAGGATCGTACCGCGCGCCGATGGCGACATGCGCGGCCAAGGTCCGTGATCGAACGCTTTGCGGGCAGCGGCGACCGCCAGATCAACATCGGCGCGCTGGCAATCGGCCACACGCGCAATCACGGATTCATCGGATGGATTGAAGACTTCGAAAGTTTCGCCCGACTGGGCGCCCTGCCAGCGTCCGTCGATCAATGCTTGACGAGCCTCGCTCACGAAGCGTTTGACCGGCGTGCTCAGCGACACCATATCGACTGCAGTGTTCATGGCGGTCTCCTTTGTTGGGGTTAGCTGGAATTTACTAAAGCCTTTTACCCCTTCGCCAAGGATTTGTCACAAGCGGCCACGCGCCGCCGGCGGCGCCGCGTCGATCGCGGATGCTCCGCACTCAATCGGTGGGCGCTGTTTCGATGGGCGTGACCGCACCGTGGGGCATTTCCGCGTCATAGGAGCGGATGTGACTCAGCAGCCAGTCGTGGAGGAATCGGATGCCGAGCGCGAGACTCTGCTCGTCGGCGTGGGCGGCGAGGCTGCGCGCGGTCTCGAGCGCGCGGTCGTGGTCGGCGCGGTGGTCCGCGGAGCCGGCGTACGGGTATGCGGCCATATGCGCGGCCTCAGTGCCGAAGTGTCGCTCCAGCAAGCGCGTCATATCCGCGAGCCCGCGCGCCAGCGACGCATGATCCTGTCCCGCGAGCAGCGCCTGCCAGAGACTGTTCATCCCGGCCACGAGCTCCTCGTGCTGAGTATCGACCGCCTCGACGCCGATCTGGTCCTTCGGCGACCAGCCAAGGCGCGCGCCGTTGTGCTCACCGACGCCTTTGCTTTGCGCGAATGCATGGCGGTTGCCGCCGCGATCCTTGGCGTCGTACATCGCGCTATCCGCGCGCGCGAGCAGCTGGTCCGCATCGGAGCCGTCATCGGGAAACATCGCGATGCCGATGCTGGTGCCGAGATGCAATCCGTATAGCGGGAGCGGCGCGGTGACGGCCTGCATGATCCGCTCGACGACCAGTCGCGCCTCGTCGCGACCGCCGTTGCCGCCCAGCAATACGACGAACTCGTCGCCACCGAGGCGTGCGACGGTATCGACCTCGCGGGTGGCGGCCAGGAGCCGTCGCGCGGTCTCGCGCAGCACGAGGTCGCCGGCCGCATGGCCATGAATGTCATTGATGGGTTTGAATCGGTCGAGATCGATGAGCAGAACCCCGAAGGTGCCGGCGGTGCGGCGTGCGGTTGCAATGGCTTGTTCGATGCGATCGTAGAGCAGCGGTCGGTTGGCGAGCCCGGTCAGCGCGTCCTCGAACGCGAGCCGCCGCATCCGCATGTGGCCACGCATCCAGGCGGTGACGTCGGTCGCGACCAGCATCGTGCGCGCGCCCCCGGTCGTCCGGATCGTGGTCGCGTCGAGTATCACGTAGGTCTCGGCGCCGTTCGCGCCGCGCAGCGCGCAGATGTCGCGGTACCGCTCCCCGGCGTTCGCGGGCCCTGCGAGCAAGCGCTCGCAGTCGGCGTCGCTGATGAGTTCAGACAGGCTCGCGGGTCGTGTCGCTTCCGAGGTGTTCCATCCGACGAGCGTGAGGAAGGTCGGCGAGGCGTAGGTAATCCTCGATCCATCGAGTACCAAGAAGGCCACCAGGCCGCTGCCGACGAGGACATCGAGCGCCCACTGCGGAGTTGGATCCCGCGGCCGCGCACCGGCCATCGATTCGACGCCCGCCGATGCCGGACCAGACGATATCGGAGTGTGGGCGATATTCGACGACATAGCGGACTCCCGTTAAGAAGCACCGAAATAAGTTCATTATAATCAAACAGTAACGGTGGATTCTGTTGTGGTTTCTACCTAGTCGTTGCGGTTTTGTGCAGTGGATCTCATGACGGCTTCAAGCCTTCCAAGATTTGTTCGACGACCGGACCCGGCCGCTTCGCCGGTGCTTTGAAGGTGCTCATGCCCGCGCTCAAGAAACGGCGTTGCCAATCGGAATTCGGCAGATGCGCGTAACTGTCGAACACAGCTTCCGAGAATTTGTAATCGTGGGGTCCCTGCGCGTTATAAACGAGATGATGCCGGGTCTTTGCGATCAATGCTTCAGGACTACCGCCGGTCTGCAGAAACCCTAAGGATTTGCGAGCGGCTTGCAGACGGCGGCCGGCGGAAAGTTCCGCGAAAATCTCGTCGATGGCATCGAGGCCGGTAGCCTCTGGCGGTAACGGCTGCAGAGCTTCGAGGCCGATATCCGGTTGCGTCACGCCCACGAGCTTACGGAACATCGCAATGAATGCCGCGCACTGTAGCAAGCTCAGCTGCTGCGTCGGTTCGTCATCGCAGACCCGAAACGCATAGTACAAGGCGTTGGCGGTGGTCTGTGCATGTAGCGGCACGATACCCGACTCGTGCATGAGCAATTCTGCGGCCGTATCAAATAACACCTGCCAAATCGCGTCCGGCGATATTCCCTGGCGCAGCAATGCGATGACCAACTTGCCCGATTCGTCCTCTGATACCCGATATAGCGCTGCATGCAATTCGGTTCGCGCGCCGGCATCATTGCGCCCATGCTTCCAGTTCTGCGGGATCTCACGCAAGCGTTGCAGGTTTTGCCGCCACGGTTGATCGGGCGGAAGATCGTGGCTGGCCGGATTTGGATCCGCATCGCTGTTCTGCAACGCGGCCACGGTGGAGCGCAAAATGGGTTCGGCCCGAGCCAGCCCGAGAACCTCGACGAGAAAGTGCGCGTTGCTGACGGCGATGGCCTTGTGACCGATCGCTCGAAGGTCGCGCGCGCCATAGGGAAACAACAGCGAGAAAATCTCTTGCGGGTGTGCGACCTCGGCATAATTGACAATGGCTGCATCGGCGGCATCGCGATCCCAGTTGTCCAGCGCGATGATCAGCGCGCGCCGGGCCGCCTCTGCGCTGCCGGGGGACGCGCCGGCCCTCGCCGGCATGCGCCAGCCGTCCGCATCCCGCTCTTCCGCTTGTGTCTGCTTGAAATAATCGGCGGCCCAAGCAATCGGCAGCCACCTGTCCGCAGACGAAAGGTGTTGAGTCGTCAAATGGACGGCGCGCAACATCATGACCGAATGATATTTGTATCCGACCTTGGGGTAGGGCTGGACATTGTGCACGGCGGCCAGCGCAAGAGCCGCGAGCAGATCTTCATAGCGAAGATCCTTCTCGATCAGCCGGACGAGCTCGCGCGGGATCCGCTCTCGCGGCGAGTCTACGAGCAAATCGACCAGGTCCTCGACGGCGCGCTCCGTTGCGCCAAAGCCAAACGGACTCGCCAGGCTCAAGCCACTGGCGCCGGCCACATGAATGAACGTGCGTCGATTCATGGCGAGCACGATCGCACGTGCCGCGCGTCATTGCACGTCCAATTGCGGCTGCCGGCCGCGGCTACCAATATCCAAACCAATAGGTGACGCCGATTCGAAATAGGTTTGCGCTGAAGGCTTCATGAATATTGTCGAAGGATACGCCGGAAAACGCGGCACAGGCTGCGACAGTGCCGCTGCAAGCCGTTGCAACGTCGGATCCTTTGCCAAGACTCACGTGCAGGTACTCCGCCGTGATCGACCACGCGCCGTTCAAGCCGAGTTCGAAACCACCGCCGGCGGCCCATCCCGCGCTGGAGAAGGCTTTACCTCCACTAAACGATGCAGTGGGAATTGCCGCTCCGGCCGGAATGTAACCGAGCGTACTGTTGCGTGAGCTAGGGGCGATGACCGCACCCGCCCTCAGGTAAGGCATCCAGAGATCCCCGGCGTAACCGACGCGGGGACCGGCGACCGCGAACGCGTGTGGGTTCTGTTGACTCGAAAAAACATATGTGCCGGAAGGGGGTACTGCGCCCGAGTATTTCAAGAACTCGTTGACTTGCTTGGCGCTCCAAAGGTCAATATCGGCTGCAACGCCCAACACCAGCCGCTTGTACTGATAATTTTCGCCGAATTGCACGCCGCCGACGAGCGCGCCCGCAGAACAATTTTGGTTGCTGAATTCGGATGCAAGGGCGCCATCGATCCCCGCACCGCTCAGCGCCCAGCTATTGCAGTTGCTAGTCGACGGATAGCCCAAATTCACGCCAAAGTAACCCCCATCCCAGGGCATGTCGCTGCGGGCGTGCGCGACACCGGTGATTGATGCCAGCGCGAGAACGACCATAAAACGGCCTATAATTGTCGTCATCGGGTACTTTTCGCACGGCACCGCAGTTTTTCGAATCTTGGCCGCCGGCGAACCTCGCTCGAATATTACCGCAATGCGTTAGCGTCGCGCGAGCCCGCTTTCGGCGGCCAACCAGTCCTCGAGATCGTGTCCGGGCTCGAAGTGTCGTTGTTCGGCACGTAGATACGCCGCCTCGGCAATCATCGCGCGGCGCCGCTCATCCTCGCTCGACGCGATGGCTCCCGACTGTTTGTCATCCGCCGCGGGAGCCGCTTGCGCAGAATCGGCGGCTTGCTCGGAAGCACCGGTCTCCTCATGCAGATAGGTCGACAGATGCTCCAGTAGATCGCAGACGGTATCGGTCAGATCCTCGTCGACGCGCCGATCGATTTCCCGATCCACGGCATCGCGCAGTTTCGTCAGATCGCTTTGCACACGTAAAAGTAAATCTTCGGCCGGGGCGGAACGTCGGTGATGAGCCGTACAGTCCGCCTTGTATTTCTCGATGAGCGCTTGGGCCTTGAGCATTAGAACTTCTTCCGGCTGCTCATCGATGCCAATCGACACGATTTCATGCAATGCCTGTTCTGCCCTGATCATGTGCCCTCCGAAGCTGGTAGATGAGTTGTATTCACCATGCGCTCGCGTTGCGATTCCACGCGACGCCTAGGCTCCTCGATTACACCTCTAAAGCTCGATTACACCCTTAAAGACCATTTCATGATCGCGCGCCGTCAATTGCGCCGCCATCGGGAGATCTACCTAAGCAAGAGGGTCGCGGCAGCCGCCGATTCGGCGGTATTTGGTTCACCGCGGATACCATTGCGTGTATTCAGGCCCGTCTTGCACCGGATAGCCCTCGGGCACGTCCAACAGAGATGCGCTAGGCGCGCCGTCGCGGATCGCCGTCAACGTGACCTCCGAGATCACGGTGTCGAATTTGAATTCACGAATCAGCAGCGGCACGCCGCCGAGGCCCGCAAAATCCGGCCACCATTCCGAAAGACCAAAATCCACGCCGAGCGCGAGCTTGGAACCTTGTCGGAATTGACTGAGCGTCTTCAGCCCCTTGAGGATTTCAGACCCGCCCGGCAATGTGGCCGCGGCCGCCACACAGAGTTCCAATCGCTTGGCCTCATTCTCGCGCTCCTCCCAGATTCGGCAGGTGTGTCCGTCAACGGACTCGAACCGAATGGTGACGCGATATTGACGGGTTACCGCTTGCCGCAGCCGCTCGCTGACCAACTTCATATCGGCGGCCTTGCGTTGCGCCTCCGCGCGATCCTCCGGCGGTGCGTTGGCGGCCGCGTCTTCGAGCTGCCTCACGGCGTCGCTATAGTGCGCGGCGACCTGGCTCAGTGTTGCATGTCTCAACACATGAGCCGACCGTGAAGTATTGTCGATGACCGTGATGGTGCGATCTTTGAAAAGGTAGACGGTCTCGGCGTTGGCCCCCCCGACGCGCACTTGCCCATCCTCGACGAAATACCGGCTCACGATCGGTGTAGGCGCGGGCGTGCTCGGCGGCACCAGCGCCAGGTTCGATTGGTCGACGCTTCGGACCGCGACGTCGTAGAGCACTCCCGCGTTCGCCAGAATCGGAGCCAAAAGCAATGCGCAGGCATGCCTCAAAGTTGACGTTTCCTCACAATTGACGACCACACTCGAGATTAACCCACGGCCTTAGGCGTAGCTCGGCCAAATGAGTGCTTATCGCCGGTCCAATATCAACTAAAATGGCGGCCATACGCATGGACTCGTCATTTGCAAAATGCACTCCGCCGCGCGTCGCCCATGTCTACGACCGAGCACCGATCGCGCTGCGTCGCTGCCGGCTCGTCTCGGTGTTGGCCCGCGCATAATTGCGGAATTCCGTCATAGAGGATCTTGGATGATGAATCAAAAAGCTGCGCCGCCGTTCAGCGAGCAGAGCCTCCACTCGAGGTTTCAGCCCACCGAGGGCGTCGCCGCCATTCCAGAAGCGCAGGCGATGCCGCTCGAGCTGGACCCGCAAATGCGTGCCGCGCGCGAGACCGTCGCCGAAAAGTCGGCGTGGATCCGGCCCCTGCAGCAGGAGATAGGCCGCGTCATCGTCGGTCAGACACATCTGATCGACAGCTTGCTGATCGCGCTGCTCACCAACGGCCACGTTCTGCTCGAAGGCGTGCCGGGCTTGGCCAAGACGCTCGCATTGAAGACTTTGGCCAGTTGCGTGGCGGTTCGTTTCAAGCGGCTGCAATTTACGCCCGATATGCTGCCGGCCGACATCGTCGGCACGATGATCTACAACCCCAACGATGGCGTGTTTCGCACCAAGCATGGGCCGATTTTCAGCAATCTGATCCTTGCGGACGAGATCAATCGTGCGCCGGCGAAAGTGCAAAGCGCACTTCTCGAAGCGATGCAGGAAAGACAGGTAACGATCGGCGATGAAACCTTCGCGCTCCCCAATCCTTTTCTGGTTCTGGCGACCCAGAACCCGCTGGAACAGGAAGGAACCTATCCGCTTCCAGAAGCGCAAATCGATCGATTCATGATGAAGGTAATCGTCAACTATCCGAGCCGCGCGGAGGAACGCGCGATTTTGGACGCGATGGCGACGACCGAACCCATGGTGGTTGCGCGCGCCGTCGTTACCGCCGCGCAGATCGTGGATGCACGGCACGTGGTGAGTACGCTCTACGTCGACGATAAGATTCGCGACTACATCGTGGACGTGGTGCTCGCAACGCGTCCGCCTCTCGCGGCGTCCTTGGGCCTGGACGGTTACATCCAGTACGGCGCCTCGCCGCGCGCGACGATTGCCTTGACGCTCGCGGCGCGTGCCATGGCGTTTCTGAAAGGCCGGCATTTCGTCATTCCGCAGGACGTCAAGACGATCGCCCATGATGTGCTTCGCCATCGGGTGTCCATGACCTACGAGGCCGAGGCCGAGAACATCTCCTCCGAGGATGCGATAGAGAAAATCCTGAATACGCTGCCCGTGCCCTGAACATGCCTGCGGATACCGATCGATCGAACAAGGCGATCTTGAGCGGCATGCGGCGCTTGGAGATTCGCACGCGCCGCATGGTCAACGACAGTCTCGCCGGTGCGTACCATTCGGTATTCAAAGGCCGGGGAATGGATTTCGACGAAGTGCGCGAATATAGCCCCGGCGACGAGGTGCGAACCATCGATTGGAATGTCACGGCGCGCGCCGGCCGGCCTTTCGTGAAGAAGTTCACGGAAGAACGCGAGCTGACGATTTTCTTGTTGGTGGATATCAGCGCCTCGGGAAATTTCGGATCTGCGGCATTGAGCAAGCGCGATCTCGCCGCGGAACTTGCCAGCGTCCTGGCGTTTTCCGCGATTCGCAACAGCGACAAGGTCGGCCTGCTTCTCTACACGGACCGGGTCGAACGTTATCTGCCGCCGAAAAAGGGCCGTCGCCATGTGCTGCGCGCCGTCAGGGACATTCTCTACCATACGCCCGAGGGCACCGGCACGGACAGCGTCAAGGCGCTCGACATCGTCAATCATGTTCTGCACCGCCGCGCGATCGTGTTCCTGATTTCGGATTTCGAATCGGCCGGCGATCCGGCCGCCGCTCGGACGGCACTGCGTCGAGCGATGCGCCAGACGAATCGGCGTCACGATCTCATTGCGGTCCACGTCGAGGACCCTCACGAGAGGGAGTTGCCCAACGTGGGAATACTGGCGCTCGAAGACGCGGAGACCGGTGAAATTCTGGAACTCGATACGGCAAGCGCCGCGGTCCGCAGGCGATTCAAAGAAGACGCATTGGAAAGGGGCCGGCGGTTGGTCGGCGATTTTCGCTCGGAGGGCGTCGACACCTTGCAGTTGCAGACGGATCTGCCATACCTGCCCGCGCTGCAGCGATTCTTTAAAATTCGAGAGCGCAGACGCGTATGAGTAGATATCCGGCCGGAACGCGTGGCCTGCTGATGGCCGGCGCGGCTGCGGCGTTTCTTGGGGCGGCTGTTTGCGCCGCCTCGCCGGAGGACATTCGCGATATTCGTGGACCACAAGTGGTCGCGCCGACGTGGCTAATCCCGGCGCTCTTTGCAGCGGGGGTCGTGCTTGGGCTGGGCGCGTATCGCATCTGGCGCCGGCGGCGCGGCCGGCGAAGCCCTCGCGCGCTGCTGCCGTTCGAGCATGCTCTGCAGCGTCTCGAGGACATACGAGCGCTGATGCGACCCGAAAACGCACGTGAGTTCTGCATCGCGGTTTCCGACATCGTCCGCAGCTACATCGAGCAAGGATTCGGCGTCACCGCCACGCAGCGGACCACGGAGGAATTTCTGCGCGAGATATCGGAAACCTCCGATGCGGCGCTCGCTGACCATCGCGAGCTGCTGTCGGAATTCTTGCGTCGATGCGATCTCGTCAAGTTCGCGGGCATCTCGCTCGGTTTGGAGCACCTGGAATCGCTGCACCGCAGCGCGTGCGCCTTCGTGCAGGCGACGATCAAGCCCGAGGAAGCCGCGGCGATCCCGGGCGCGAAGCCCTCATTCGGCCGCCAAGAAATCGCGTGATTCGCTTCCTCCAACCCGAGTGGTTTTGGCTGCTGACGCTGCTGCCGCTGGTGATGCTGTGGCGCGGACGTCAGGGTCCGATCGCCGCGATCGAGTATTCGGACGTCGGTCTCGTGCGCGAGCTAGCCCGCAGCAGCCGCAGCCGGGTGGGGCGGTGGGTATGGCTACTGCCGATCGTCGCCGGCCTTCTGATGATCGTCGGGCTGGCTCGCCCGCAACGGGCCCACGGCCGCACCGAAGTGACGGTCGACGGCATCGACATCGTGCTCGGACTCGACGTCTCCGGTTCCATGCAGGCGCTCGATTTCACGATAGACCGGCACCGTGTCAATCGCATCGAAGTCGTCAAGTCCGTGGTATCGAAGTTCATCGAGCAGCGGCCCGATGATCGCATTGGCCTCATCGCGTTTGCCGGGGCTCCGTACTTGGTCAGTCCGATTACACTCGATCACGACTGGCTGCAGCAAAACCTCGAGCGCGTCAGCATAGGATCCGGCGACGACGGCACGGCGATCGGTTCGGCGATCGCAGCCAGCGTCAATCGCCTGCGCGAGACTCCGGCGAAATCGAAGGTCGTCGTGCTGCTCACGGACGGCGTCAACAATACCGGCAAAATCGCGCCGCTTGCGGCCGCGGAAGCGGCCAAGTCGATGGGAGTGAAAATATATACCGTCGGTGTCGGTGCGCGCGGCAAGGCACCGATTCCGGTCAAGGATGCAGCCGGGCACATGCACTTGATCATGGCAGAGGTGGACGTAGACGAAAAGACGCTTCAGGCAATAGCCGACGAGACGGGCGGCAAATTTTATCGTGCGACCGACACGGATTCATTGCAGAAGATCTATGAACAGATCAACCGCTTGGAGAAATCGGCACAAACGGTGCAAAAATTCGAGCACGTCGAAGAGCTCTACCCTTGGGCTCTGATTCCGTCCTTGGGGATTCTCGGCTTGAGCTCACTGCTGCTGCAAACTCGATTGCGCAGGTTGCCGTGAGATTCGCCAACCCTTGGTGGCTCGCGGCCGGACTCCTCGCTTGCCTCGTGCAGGTCTGGATGTGGTTTCGCTACGATGCCCGGCAACACGCCGCGCTCGCGAAGTTCGTCTCGGCGCACTTGCGTGGCCAATTGACGCGATCGATTTCGGTCGCGCGCCGCCGCGCACGGCGCGGCCTGTACCTGGCGGCCATGGCCTGCTTGTTCGCGGCAATCGCAGGCCCGTTGGTGGGGTATCGCTGGGAGCGAATCAGCCGCCGCGGAAATGAAATCGTGTTCGCGATCGACACGTCGCGCAGCATGTCGACACCCGATGTGAAGCCCGATCGGCTGACGCGCGCGAAACTCGCAATCGACGACTTTGCGAGCCATTTGGACGGCGATGCGGCGGGCATCGTGGCATTTGCGGGCCGAGCTTTCCTGGTATGCCCCGTCACGCTCGACTACGGCGCATTTCACGAGTCCCTCGGCGCGATCGATACCAACACGATTGCGCGGGGCGGCACCGATATTTCGCGCGCCATTCAGGAGGCACAGGTGGCGCTGCGACGCCGCCCGGGCAGCGATAAAATATTGATACTCGTGACCGATGGCGAGGACCTCGAGGGCAACGCATTGGTTGCGGCGCAGACGGCGGCGCAGCAGGACGGACTCAAGATCTACACCGTGGGAGTGGGAACCGTGGCCGGCGATCTCATTCCAGTTCCGCGGGAACTGGGCGGCGGATTCGTGAAGGACGAAACTGGAGCATTCGTAAAATCACGGCTGGATGAAGCGGCGTTGCAGGCCATCGCCGCCGCTACCGGCGGCATCTATGTGCCTTTGGGCGCGCAAGGCGAAGGCGTGGAGAGGATTTTCGCGACGATATTCGGCTCCCTCGCGAAGCACGATATCGAATTCCGGCAGCGGAAAATCTACATTGAGCGCTATCAGTGGCCGTTGGCGGCCTCCTTCGGCATGCTGCTGGCCGGTCTACTGATCGGCACGCGCCGCCGGGGCGGCGCACGTAGGCCGGCAGCGAGCGGCGTTGCGGCACTGTCGAATGGTTTGGGGCTCGTGGTTTTGTCGATGCTCTCGATGCGCGCGACAAGCGTCGACGCCCAGGATGCCAATACCAATGTTGATTACACCGCCGCCGAGCAAGCCTACGCGGCCGCCGCGCAACGCGACCCGAAGAAGCCGATACTGCAATTCAACACGGGTACCGCCGCATACAGGGCCGGCCAGTTCCCGCAGGCGGTACAGGCATTCCAACAATCGATCAGCCATGCGCCGTCGGCCGATCTCAAGCGCCTGGCCAACCAAGAGGACGCCTACTACAACCTCGGCAATTCGCTGTATCGCACCGGACAGAAGACCGCAGAGGCCGATTCTCAGGCGACGCTGCAAAAATGGACGCAGGCCGTGAATGCCTATGAGACGGCGCTGCAGCTGCGCCCCGACGATGCCGACAGCAAGTACAACCGCGATCTGGTGAAGCGCAAGATCGACGAACTGCAGAATAAGCAGAATCCACCGAACCAGGGACAGGGGCCGCCGCCGCCGCAACAGAAACCGCCGCCGAGCGGCGGCGCGCCGAACGGTGGCGGGTCGAATGGCAGCCCGCCGCCGCAAAGCGGGCGCCCGCCGCCGCCGGCTCCCGCGGCTGGGGAGCCGCCGCGAGGTGACCGGTCCGGCGGCTCGCCGGATTCGCACGCAGACGACGATCGAAGTGCTGCGGATAACCAGCGTCTTCCGGGTCAGATGAGTCGCGAAGAAGCGCGCGAACTCCTCGATTCGGCGAAGGCGGACGAACGGCACGCACCGGCGGTTCCGCTCGATCGCCGCGACGCGGACGAGCCGCCGGAAAAGCCCTACAAGAATTGGTGACATGAGCAGCAAGCGTATCCGCCGGGCCGAACCGATCGCGCTGATCGTCGCGCTTCTCGTCACGGCACCCGCTCTTGCGACCGGCATATTGGCGAGCGCGACGATCGAGCCGGCCGAGATCACCATCGGCGAGTCTGCGCAGCTCACGATCACGAGTCTGGATGCCGACACGCAGCCCATCACCTTGCCGCTGGTATCCGGATTGGAATTTCGAGTCGTCGAACGATCGCGCCGCATCGAATTTATCAACGGGGCGACGCTCGCAACGACGACGATGGTGGTACGCGTCACCCCGCAGGTCGCGGGCACCTTCACGATTCCGGGAATCACGCCGGTATCTCAGCCCCTGGTGCTGCGTGTCGACAAGGACAACGGTATCGGCAACTCCTCGTTAGCCGCCAATTCGAGCAGCTCGCCCAGCCGACCGACCATCGCGCGCGGCGCCTTGCCCAGCGGCATTCATATGACACCCGACGGCTCCGCCTTCGTGCAGCTGAGCGTGCCCAAACGAGACGTCTACGTCGGCGAAAGCATTCCGGTTTCGATCGAGGTGGGCATGCGAGCCGGAGTCGTGCGCTCGCTCAACGGGTTACCCATGCTCGCGGGCAGCGACTTCACGCTCAATAATCTCTCACGCCAACCCGAGCGCGTGCAAAAGACCATCGACGGAAAACCGTTTACGGTGCTGACCTGGCACAGCGTGCTTGCGGCGGTGAAACCAGGCAGCTTTTCGCTGATCGTGGAGTCGCCGCTCACCGTGAGGATAAGCACGCGGCCGCAGCGCGAAGCGATGCTCGAAGATCAGCTCGGCGATCCGTTCATGCAGAATATCTTTGGTCCAACCGTGCAGAAGGACATCAAGGTCGCAAGTCCGCCGGTGGAATTGACGGTATCGATGCTACCGACGGAGGGCCGCCCCCCGGATTTCAGCGGCGCGGTCGGCGCATTCGCAATCGCGACCGACATTTCGCCTTTAACCGCCGCCGCCGGTGATCCGCTGACCTTGCGCCTGCATGTCATCGGCTCCGGCAATTTCGATCGCGTTGACAGCGCCATGCTCGCGCATGTCGATCAATGGAAGACCTACCCGCCGAAGTCCTCGTTCAAGTCGAACGATGCGATCGGGTACAAGGGCGAGAAGATTTTCGAGCAGCCGCTGATCGCCTCGAAACCCGGCGCGCAGACGCTCCCGGGATTGACTTTCAGTTATTTCGAGCCGACGACGCGCCGCTATGAGACGGCTCGCAGCGCGCCGCTCGGCGTAACGATCTCCCCCTCATTGGCGGACAGTTCGCTGACGGCCCAACAGCTTGCGGCGCTCACTACCGCGCAGCCCACAGATCAATCGCCGGGCGGATTGCGGCCCGATCACATTGCGTCCGGCTCGATCGCGAGTTCCCTGATACCGCTGTATTTGCAGCCGCGGTTTTTGGCGATCCCGTCGCTGCTGACATTCGCGTTCGCCGGCGGTTGGCTGCGGCTGCGCCGCCGTGCAGCGGACTCGACCGGCCGGAATTCGAGACGCGATCGCGGTCTTTCAAAGGCCAATCGTGTGCTCGTACAACTGGAGGCGGCGGCCCGTGCCGGCGATAGCGCACAATTTTTCAATGTGGCGCGCTCCGCACTGCAACGAGCGCTGGCCGCGCGTTGGCAGTTGGCACCCGAACAAATGAGCGCGGCCGATATGGACGCTCGGCTCGGCAGCGACGGTGATAGCGACGAGATTCGCCAACTGTTTGCGCTCGCGGATGAAGCCAATTATTCACCGCTTCAGCCGGCGACGATTGATTTCGCGCGATGGACGCGCATCGTGCGCCGCGGGTTGACGGGCGAGACGGCGCCATGATCGTCCGCGCGCAACTGGCCGCGTTGATCATCGGCGTCGTGGTGTTGGGATGCCAAGCGCGCGCGCAGCCGGCCGAGGGTGGCTATTCCGCGGCCGGACTCTACAACTTGGGTAACGCCTACGCGCGCGCGGGCAAGCCGGGCATGGCGGTGCTCAACTATGAGCGCGCGAGCTTGCTTGCACCCAATGACCCCGATATCGAGGCCAATCTGCGCGCCGTTCGCGAGCCATTGCACTTGCGATCCGAATCGCGAAATTGGTTCGAGCGCGCGGTCGTGCTCGCGAGCCCGAGAATGCTGTCGTGGATTGGTCTTCTTGGCTTGATGGCGGTTGGCGCGGGGCTGCTCGCCGAGCAGCTGGCGATCCGGCATCGATGGACGTGTCGCGCCGCCACGCTCTGCGGAGTCGCGCTGATCGGTTTGACCGTCTGCAACGGCGTCGTGCTCTGGCCGAGATTACATGAAGCCGTTGTGATCGTGAACGCGACTCCCGCTCGCGTATCGCCGGCACCCATGGGAGAAACTTCGTTTGTTCTTCCGGAGGCCGAGACCGTGAAGATGACGGCGCAGTACGAGGATTTCGCGCTCGTTCAGACCAGGGCAGGTCGGACGGGATGGGTATCGCGCGCCAATCTGGCGCCGGTCGTAGCGCAACCGTAGCGCCAAACGGCTGGGCTCGCGCCAAAGCGGCTGGGCTCGCGCCAGAACGGCTAGGCTCGCGCCAGAACGGCTAGGCGCGCGCCAGAACGGCTAGGCGCGTGGAGCGACCAGCAACTGCACCCAAAACAGACCGCGCCTCGATGCGTGACCCGCCGCAAACGCGATGCCCATCTCGGCGAATCGCGGGTCCATGATGTTTTCGCAATGACCTGGGCTCTCGAGCCAGCCCTGCACGACTTCCTCGGCCGACTTTGGGCCGTACGCAATGTTCTCGCCCACTAATTTCTCCCGGTACCCGACTGCGCGGACCCGATCGGCCGGCGATCGTCCCGCGAGATCCTCGTGTTCAAAATAATTATGTTGCGCCATGTCGGCCGCATGCCCAAACGCGACGCTTGCCAGCGTGCCGGAAAGCTTCACCGGCGGCGCGGGTCCAAATGACCGTTCGCCGCAGCGAGTCCCGCGGGCGCGTGCCTCGTTGACGAGTTCGAGCGCGCGCATCGCAAGCACCGGCGCCTGTGCGCTGGTCGGCAGCACATAGGCAGACGCCAGCACGATCCAGGTATCCAGACCCCGGTTGAAAGTCCCGATGTCGTGCATGCCGCGATCCGCGAGCGTGCGGCAGCCGGATTGTCTCAACAGCGGGATCGCGGATGACTCCGGGCCGCGGATATGCACGGCTGCCGTCGACTCCGCGGCGTAGCCGCTGCGTTCAGCGGCTGTCTGCAGCGAGCGTCCGGCGGCCAACTGTTCGGCCGCCCGGTCCAACAAGGGATTGTGATGCAGCGGCTGGGCGGCCGGCAGGGTGCCTCCGCAACCGCCCTCTCGAAGCAATTGCACCGCGTAGAGCGCGTCGGCCCGCGCAGTCAGGGAGGCGCAGAGTCCGATGACCAGTGCCAAGAGGCGCCATTGCGGCTGCTGAACGAGACGATTCAAGTGAACGGCTCCTGTTGATCCCATCCGCGCTGTATCGAAGCAAGATTAACCAAGCTAACGCGCGAGCGCCGCGCCGGATGACCGTTGCGGGCGGTACTCGGTCACAGAATTCAAAGAGCGGCACGATCGAGGCCGCGATTCGCACGAGGAGGCGATTGTATGGGCATGGGAGTGCACCCAGAATAGGATCCATGAATAGGCCGGTGCATTCGTGAGTTCGTCGCCTTTCGTGCGCAATCTCGCGCGCAAGAGCCATCGGGCACTTCGCAGCGCACAACTCAGCCTGGACGACGGCGATTCGGATTGTGCCGTCAACCGGGCCTACTATGCGATGTTCAATATCGCGAGGGCGGCTCTGCTGAGCGCCGGTGTCCCCGAGGACGGGTTGCCGGCCACGCACAGGGACCTGATTGCGGCATTCAGGCAATACGCGGTTCAATCGGGACAGGTCGACCGCGAATTGGCGGGTGCATTGAGCCGCACGGAGGCCTTGCGCTTCCAGGCCGACTACACCGGCACGGAAACCGATGCCAAGTCGGCGGCCGAGGCCGTGCAGCGTGCGAAGACCTTCGTGCATGCGCTCGAGCGCATGTTCGCGCTGCAGGCGTCGTCGCAGCCGGCGCCGCTCGAAGAGGATTGACGCGATCCCAAGGCCGCGGGCGCACCGCGCCTGCACCTGCGTCGGCGCATCCGCAAGTCTCGACTAGCGCCGAAGAGTCCGCGTCGGTCACACTAGCCTACTCAGCGGGTGGGGCCAGGAACGCGTTCATTGTCGTACGACGTCGCCATTGTCGGTGCGGGTATCGTTGGCCTCGCGCATGCGCTGGCGGCGGTGCGCCGCGGATTGCGCGTGGTCGTCATCGATCGCGATGAAAAGGCGGTCGGCGCCTCGATCCGCAACTTCGGCTTTGTCACGGTCTCGGGTCAACAGAGCGGGGACAGCCGGCGGCGCGCAATGCGCTCGCGCGATGTTTGGGACGAAATCGCGGGACCGGCGGGAATCAGCGTCATCCATGTGGGCGCGGCGCTCGTCGCGCGGCGGCCGGAAGCAAGCATCCTACTCGAGGCATTCTGTCGGACCGAGGCGGGGCGGGACTGCGTGCTGTTGAATGCGGCGGCGGCCGCCGCAAGATTTCCGTATCTGACACGCGATTTGGCCGCCGTCATGTTCAGTCCGCACGAGCGGCGGGTCGAATCGCGCGACGCGATACCGCGTCTCGCCGCCTGGCTCGAAGCGGCGCATGGCGTGACGTTCCTATGGCGTACCGCCGTGCAGGCGGTCGAAACCAATCGGCTGGATACGACCGCCGGAAGGGTCTCTGCGCGCTTGATCGTGCTCTGCCCGGGCGATGACTTGGCAACTCTATATCCGGAGCGTCTCGCAGGCTACGGCGTGCAGCGCTCCAAATTGCAGATGTTGCGTCTGATGCCGAGAAGCCCGTTCAAGCTCGATGCCGCGGTCATGGCCGACCTGTCTCTGCTGCGCTACCCCGGTTATTCCGAGCTGCCGCAGGCCGCCGCGCTGCATCAGCGATTGCAGCACGAGCAGGCGGACTATCTCGCCGCCGGCGTGCATCTAATCGTCGTGCAATCGGCCGACGGCTCGCTGGTCGTCGGCGATACGCATGTATACGGTCACACGCTGGACCCGTTTTCGGACCAGCATTTGGATGCGCTGGTGCTCAACGAATTCCAAGCGGTGCTTCCCGGCGTCTCATATGATGTCACGCAGCGCTGGGTCGGCACCTATGCGTCGCTCGACGATCGTCCCGTGCTTTGCGATTCGCCGGCGCGCGACGTGCGATTGGTCGTGGTCACGAGCGGTACGGGCGCGTCGACCGCGTTCGCGATCGGCGAGGAAATCATCGCGGACATGGGCGGATGAGCGCCGCGCTCACGAAGCGCGCAGAGCCTCGGCCACCGGCAAGCGTGCGGCCCGCAGCGCCGGAAAGAAGCCGCCGAGCAAACCGATCAGGCAGGCCCACACGATGCCTGTCACGATCAGCGCGCGCGTCACCGTGAGCTGAAACACGACTTGTGCAAATGCGGCGCCGAGCGTGCTGACGCTGTGGCCGTTGAAGATGAACCATGCGAGCGAGGCCCCCAAGATGCCGCCCAATAGCGACAGTGCCAACGCCTCGATCATCACCGACAGCAGCACGGGCAGGCCGCCGAAGCCGATCGCCCGCAAAGTCGCGATTTCCACGCTGCGCGCCGCCACCGCCGTGTACATGCTGTTGAGCGCGCCGAACATTGCGCCGATCGCCATGATGATCGCCACCGAATTACCGACGATGTTGATCGTGCGCGTGAGATCCCTGGACTGCGCGGCGTAGTATTCGGGCTCGCGCTGCACGTCGACCTTGAGCCGCGGATCGGTCGTCAGCGCGTCCTTGAAGGCGGCAAATGCCGCCGGGCTGTCGAGCAGCACGATCGCCGAACTATAGCCGCCGCGTTCGATCGACGAGCCCACGGTATCGACGTCCGCGAGCAATTCGGACTCATGCACGTCGCCGTTGCTCGTGAAGACGCCGGTGACGAGCCAGTCGGCATTGCGCAAATGCAGCACGCTGCCGGCCGTCAAGCCGCGGAATTGCTTGACGGCTCCCGCGCCGGCGATCAACTCCCGCACCGCCGGGCGGAACATGCGGCCCGCAACGATCTTCAATTCCGGACGAACCTCCTCGAGCTTCAAGCCGGCGCCGCGCATCGTCACGTTGGCATCGGTGCCGGTGTCGATTTTCGGCACATTCGCGACCGTGACGAGTTCGTTCGACAGCAGCGCCTTGCCGCCGGCGTCCTTGGCGAGTCCCGGCGCGCTGCTGATGACGTCGATATCCTCGCGCGTCAAATTGCTGTTGATTTCCGCATCCGATCCGCCACGCAAAATGATTGCACGGTCCGCGCGGCCGCTGTCGGCGAGCGTATGGTGAAAGCCCGCGGCCATGGCCAGCACCGAGACCAACACGGCGACGACGCCGGTGATGCCGATGACGATGACGCTCGATGCGCCGAGCCGTTGCGGCAGCGTTTGCAGATTCATGACCGTGATCGCGATCAACTGCTTGAACACGCTAGTGCTTCCCCGCGAGCGCATCGACGATGTTCAGGCGCTTCGCGCGCAGCGCGGGCGGAAGTCCCACGATCAGTGCGAGCAGTACCGCGACGCCGATGCCGGGCAGCAGCGCGAGCGGCGACAGCTCGACGCCCTGCAGCCCTTCTTTGATGATCGGCAACGCACCGTAGCTCGCGGCGAGGCCGAGCAATGCGCCGATCGCGCACAGCAACAGCGATTCGGCGAGCACGAGACCGAGCAAATTGGCGTCGGTGAAGCCGAGTGTCTTGAGTACCGCGAGTTCCGGGATCCGTTCGCGCACCGACTGCATCATCGTATTGCCGGTCAAGAACAACAAGGTAAAAAATACCGCGCCGAGAATCGCGCGCAAGATGAAGCCGATGTCGCCGAGCTGCTTCATGAACGCGAGCGCGAAATCCTTGGCGGGCTGCGTCTTGGTTTCGTTCGAGGAGTTCGCGAACAGCGCATCGATGCGGGCCGAGATCGCCGCCGACTGCGCGGCATCCTCGACGCGCTCCTCATACCAGCCGATGGTGCCTTTGCCGAAGCTGCGGGCCTCGTCGAAGAAATCATAGTGGAACAGGAAGGTCAATGCCTGCTGGCCGCGTTGCGTGGGATCCGTGACGTCGAAGACGCCGACGATCACGAACGTCCAATCCAGGGATCCGTTTTTCTGGGTCCAGATCGTCGAGTGCAGCGGAATCCGGTCGCCGACCTTCCAGCCACGTGTCTTCATGAGCTCGGTGTTCACGAGCGCGCCGTCGCGGCTGTTGCGGAACGCCTGCATTTGCGCATCGTCGAAGACGAAATCGCCCTTGTGGATGCCCAGGTACGTATCGATGTCGATCGGCAGCGCGAAGACGAAATTCTTCGGTTCCTGGTAGTACGCCCCGAACCACGTGAGCCACGTGACTTCGGCGACGCCAGGGACCGCGCGGATTTCCTGTCCGTCGGAAAACGGCAGCGACAGCGTGATCGAATACTTATTGAGCGTGATCAGCAGGTTCGCGCCCGATGTGCCGGTGTTCGGATGCGCAAACGCGTAGTCGACGGTCTCCAATACGCCGAACAGCAGGAAGGCGACCACGATCGACAGAAGCGTAAAAATCGTGCGGGTCCTCTTGCGCCAGAGCGACGCCCAGATCAGCGGGAAATACTTCATCCGGATTCCGCGAGCGCGCCCTTGTCCATGTGCAGCTGCCGGCCGGCGAATTCGGCGGCTTTAGGGTCATGCGTAACCATGATGATGCTCTTGCCGTAATCGCGATTGAGCGTCTGCAGCAGGTGCAGGACCTCGTCGGCGGACTTGCGATCGAGGTCGCCGGTCGGTTCGTCGCAAACCAGGATCGTAGGATCGGCAACCAGCGCGCGTGCGATTGCGACACGTTGGGCTTGGCCGCCAGACAGCTCGGCCGGCTTGTGTTTGGCGCGATCGGCGACGCCGACGAGCGTCAGTGCGGCCATTGCATTGGCTTTGCGCTGCGCAGCCGATAAGTTCGTCAGCAGCAGCGGCAACTCCACATTGCGCTGCGCGCTCAACATCGGCATCAGATTGTAAGACTGAAACACGAAACCGACGTGACGCGCGCGCCAGCGCGACAGTGCGCCGCCGCCGAGCTGGTCGAGACGCTGCCCGGCGACCGTGATTTCTCCCGAAGTCGGCTTATCGAGACCGCCGATCAGATTGAGCAGCGTCGTCTTGCCGGATCCGCTCGGCCCCATCAGCGCGACGAATTCGCCCTTGGGAATGTCGAGCGTCAATCCTTCGAGGACGTCGACGTGCTGCTTTCCGCGTGTGTAGCGCTTGCGAATGTTGCGCAAGCTCACGATGGCTTCGCTCATGGCGCTCCTGGCTCGAGGCGCACGCGTGCGCCGTCCTTCAATACGCTGAAATCTCCGACGGCGACGCGTTCACCGGTATTGAGTCCCGAAATGACGGTTGCGCCGGCGCTGGTATTTGCGCCGAGCCGCACGGCGCGCCGCTCGAGGGTATCGTCGTGCACCACGAACACCACGCCGGTTGCGCCGTTTGCCTGTACCGCAGTGCTCGGCAGACTGACGGCGCCGGGGTTCTGCGCCTCGGGCCTCCCCGACGTCTCCTCGAGGAACGAGACGCGTACGCCCATCTCGGGCAGGATGCGCGGGTCCTTCTGATCGAGCGCGATGCGCACGGTGACCGTGCCCTTGGCCCGATCGGCGGTCGGAATCACCGCAATGACGTGGGCCGGAATCTGCCAGTCGGGGTAGGCGTTGAGTTTGGCGTTGACGCGCTGGCCGGGCGTTACGCGATTGATGAAGTTCTCATTGACATCGACCTGGATTTCCAGCGAATCCATATCGACGATCGTGCCGATGCCGGTACGCGTGAAGCCGCCGCCCGCGGAGATCGGCGATACGATTTCGCCCGGCTGTGCCGCCTTGACCGTGACGATGCCGCCAAAAGGAGCACGCACGATCGTATCGTCGAGATTGCGCTGGGCGACATTCAGAGTGCGCTCCGAGACCTGGATGTTGCTCTTTTGCGTCTCGAGCTGCGCGCGCAGCGCGTCGCGCGTCGTGCGGGCGGCATCCAGCGCCGACTGACTGACGAAATGCTGCTCCACAAGGCTGCTTTGCCGCTCGAACTCGCGCTGCGCATTGGCGAGATTGACTTCGGTTTCGGCAACACCGGCTTTGGCATAGTCGAGCTGCGCGCTGGCCTGATTCAGCGCGGCGCGGATGTTCGTATCGTCGAGTTTGGCGATGATTTGGCCCGGATTGACGTGGTCGCCTTCCTCGATATCGAGTTCGACCATCTTGTCGGTGATTTTGGAGGATACGGTCGCCTGGCGGCGCGCGACCACGTAGCCCGATGCGTCCAAAATCGAGCCGGCGATCGCCGGGGTGCCGCCCGCGATCGCTCGTGCGACCGCAACGTGAACGGTCACCGGCGACGGGCGGGTCCACGCCCAAATCATTGCCACCGCGACCAGCACTGCGATAGCGGCCGCCGCGAACCAGATTCGGCCCTTGCCCGATGGCATCGAGTCGCCGCTGCGATCGATGCGCAGCTGATTGAGCAGAGCGGATTTATCGTCCATAGGCGCGAATTCTATTGCATTGGGGGGTTTGACGCCGGATCCCGCGTTATTATACACTCGTTCAATAGTGTCCCAGGCAGGAGAGTTACGATGTTGGAACAAGCGAACTTGCTGAATACGGCGCGGCTGGTTGACGACGGCGTCGAGGTTACGTGGCGCAATCAAAGCGCTGCGGGTCGCTTTTCGGCGTTTTGGCTGCGAGACCATTGTCAGGCGAAACAAAGCCTGAACCCCGATACGCTGCAGCGTCAGGTCGACACCTTTACGATTCCCTTGGGGATCGCCGCGCGCAGCCTCGAGATCGCCGACGGCGGCCGAACCTTGAATGTCGTCTGGCAGCACGACGGCAGCGTCAGTTCGCTGCCGGCCGATTTCCTATGGAATATCGCCGAGAACGACGGCTTCGAAGTCGCGCCGCCGCGGCGCCTATGGGATCGGATCACAATCGGCGATCGATTTCCGACGATGCCGTATGCTGCGGTTATTTCCGACGACACAGGCCTGCTGCGCTGGCTCACGATGGTCGAGGAACACGGCTTCGCCTTGTGCTCGGGCGTGCCGACGACGATCGAGGCGACCAAGGAGCTCGCGACGCGGATCGGCTACGTGCGTGAAACGATATTCGGCGGCATGTGGGACTTCAGCGCGAACCTCGCGTTCAAGGATACCGCCTATACCTCCGCGGCGATCGGTCCACACACCGACGGAACCTACAGCAACGATTCGCCGGGGTTCCAAATGTTTCATTGTCTGAAATTCGACGGCACCGGCGGGGACAGCACGCTGGTCGACGGCTTCAAGGTCGCCGAGACCATTCGCCGCACCGATCCGGCCGCGTTCGAGGTGCTCACGACGGTCAAGGTCCCGGCCCATTATCTCGGGGATGGTGTGCATTTGAGGGCCGAGCATCCGGTGATCGGTCTGGATCGAAACGGCGATTTTGCCCAGATCGCGTACAATAACTATGACCGGGCGCCGCTTCGCTTGCCGGCGCCGCGAATGAACGCGTTTTATGCGGCCTTGAAACTGTTCAACCGACTCATCAATGATCCAGCATATGAGATCACGATGCGACTGACGCCGGGAACGGCGCTGCTTTTCGATAATTGGCGGACCTTGCATGGGCGACGCGCCTTCCAGGGATTTCGCTGGCTTTGCGGCGCCTATCTGAACAAGGAAGACTTCGACAGCAAACTGCGGGTGCTGCGCGCCGCCGCCGCCGATGATGGTGCTGCGCCCCGCGAGACCGCCAGGGCTGCGACGGCCGCGAAGGGACCTAATTGAGTCGAAATTTCACGAGCGACAACGTGACTCCGGCCTGCGCACCGATCATGGAGGCGGTGGTCGCGGCCAATGCCGACTTGGTGCCTTCGTACGGCGCGGATCCGTACACCGTGCGCCTGCGTAGTGTCGCGAGCGAGATATTCGAGACTCCGGTGGCGATCTTTCCGGTGAGCACCGGCACCGCGGCCAATGCGCTCGCGCTGGCGCACATCACGCCGCCCTACGGCGGCGTGTACTGCCACGAATCGGCGCACATCGCAACCGATGAGTGCGGAGCGCCGGAGTTTTACATGGGAGGCGCGAAGCTGCTGGGCTTGCCGGCGCGCGACGGCAAGATCACGGCTGCGCCGCTGACGGCGGCGATCGCGTACGCGAAGGATATGGGCGTGCACCACGTCAAACCCGGAGCCCTCAGCCTCACGCAAGCGACCGAGTGGGGTACGGTTTACGATTTGGCGCAGGTGGCCGAGCTTACGGCCATCGCCCGTGAACACCGCCTGCCGGTGCATATGGACGGCGCGCGGTTCGCCAATGCGCTGAGCTTCCTGGGCGTATCGCCCGCGGCGGCGACCTGGAAATGCGGCGTCGACGTGCTCTCCCTCGGCGCCACCAAGAACGGCGCCTTGTGCGCCGAGGCGGTCGTGTTTTTCAATCCGGCGCTCGCCGAGAGTTTCGAGCGGCGGCGCAAACAAGGCGGCCACCTTTGGTCTAAGCTGCGCTTCTTGAGCGCCCAGTTGCTCGCGTATTTTCAAGGCGACCTTTGGCTCGCCAACGCGCGCCACGCCAATGCCATGGCTGCCGCGCTGGCGCAGGGCTTGCGAGGCGTCCGCGGCGCGCAACTATTGCAGGCGGTCGAGGCGAACGAAGTGTTCGCGGCGCTGCCCGATGAGATCGTGCTGCGTCTGGAGCGCGAAGGATTTTTATTTTATCGGTGGCCGTTCGGCGGGCAGGGTGCCGGCATTTCGATTCGCCTGGTGACGTCCTATGCGACGCGCGGCGCTGACGTGGATGCGCTCCTGGCGGTGGCACTGCGGCCACCGCAGAGCGGTGGAGGAGGCGACAAGGGAGGCTAGGATGGGGCGAGCGCAATTTCACTGGGACGATCCTCTGCTGCTGGAACAGCAACTGACGATGGACGAGATCATGGTGCGGGATGCTGCGCGCGTCTATGCGCAAGAGCGCCTCGCGCCGCGCGTGCAAGAGGCCTTTCGCCTAGAGCGGACCGATCCGGGGATTTTTCGCGAAATGGGCGAGCTCGGCCTGTTGGGCACGACGATTCCGGAGGATTATGGCGGCGCCGGCATGAATTACGTCTGCTACGGCTTGATCGCGCGCGAAATCGAACGCGTCGATTCGGGCTATCGCTCGATGATGAGCGTGCAGTCGTCGCTCGTGATGCTGCCAATCTACCAATTCGGCACCGAAGTCCAGCGGCAAAAATATCTCCCGCCGCTCGCGCGCGGCGACTCGATCGGCTGCTTCGGCTTGACCGAACCCGATCATGGGTCCGATCCCGGCAGCATGATCAGCCGCGCACGCGCTGCGAGCGGCGGATTCCGTTTATCGGGCGCGAAGACGTGGATCTCCAACAGCCCGATCGCCGACGTGTTCATCGTGTGGGCGAAGACCGAGGACGACGTGATTCGCGGCTTCATTCTGGAAAGGGCATGGCAGGGGTTGTCGACGCCGGTCCTGCACGGCAAAGTCGGCCTGCGCGCCTCGACGACCGGGCAGATCCTCATGGACGAAGTATTCGTACCCGAAGAAAATCTGCTTCCCGGAGTCACCGGACTCAAAGGCCCGTTCACCTGCCTCGACTCGGCCCGCTACGGCATATCCTGGGGCGCGCTGGGCGCGGCCGAAAGCTGCTGGCATACCGCGCGCCAGTACGTACTCGACCGCAAGCAATTCGGCCGCCCGTTGGCCGCCAATCAATTGATCCAGAAAAAGCTCGCGGATATGCAAACCGACATCGCGCTCGCTCTGCAAGGCGTGCTGCGGCTCGGGCGCATGAAAGACGAAGGCATCGCCGCCGTCGAAATCACCTCGATGCTCAAGCGCAATTCTTGCGGCAAGGCGCTCGATGTGGCGCGTGTGGCCCGCGACATGTTGGGGGGCAACGGGATTTCCGACGAGTACGACGTGATTCGTCACCTCGTCAATCTAGAGGTCGTCAACACGTACGAAGGCACCCACGATATCCACGCGTTGATCTTGGGCCGCGCGCAAACCGGCATCCAGGCGTTCTCATGATCGGTTGGGCGCCGCGCGGTCATGATCTTTCGAAGACGGTTTCGCTGCCTTGCGCGGCGAGGCCAGCGGGCACAGGCAACGCACGCGGGTCCCGCCGTTCTTGCGGTTCTTGATCTGTATGGAACCGCCGATCATGCCGGCGCGGTACTCCATGATCTTCAACCCCATTCCGCTCGCGGGCAACGGCGGTTTGGGCAGACCGCTGCCGTTATCGGCAATCGCAAGACTGATGACCTGATTCGCGACCCGCAGGCTCACGATGACGGCTTGGGCATGGCCGTGCTTGACCGCATTCAAGATCGCTTCCTGGGCGATCAAATACAAATGCGTGGCGCTCGCCTCGTCGACGCGCAGATCGGGGGGGACCGCAAGTCGAAGCTCGACGTCGATGCCGAATTGCGCGCGCGACCAGCTCGCGAGCGAACTCAATGCCGCGACGAAGCCGTCGCGGGCAGGGGTCGCGGGCGACAGGCCCATCGCCAGCGTGCGGGTCGCCTGAATCGCATGATTGACGAGGCCGATGAGCTCGTTCAGTTGCGGCAGCAGCGCGCCGTTTGCGGTGCCGAGCTCCCGCGCGAAGCTGCGCAGCAGCAGCGATATTCCCGTGAGTTCCTGGCCGAGCCCGTCGTGCAAATCGCTGCCGAAGCGGCGCCGCTCACGCGAGGTTGCTTCGGTGATTTCCTGTTCCAGACGCTTGCGCTCGGACACGTCTTGTACGACGAACAGAATTTTCTTCGTGCCATCCTGTTCGATGCGCGCCGACAAGACTTCGGCGGCGAATCGACTGCGGTCGCGCCGCTGCAGCCAAACTTGCAGGCGGCTGGTTCGGACGTTGAAACGCTTCAACAGCCGCTCGATCGCGATCGGAATTCCCTTGCTGCGCGGCTTGAAATTCAGCAGCGCGAGGATTGAGGTCCCGGCGAGTTCTCCGGATTGCCAGCCGAATATGCGGTCGAATGCGGGATTCGTGAACTCGATGCGGCCGTCGGCGGCGACCAGAATCACGCCCTCGCGCATGGTCTCGAGGATCAGCGCTTGTGTGCGCAACAGCTGCTCGGCGCGGCGGCGCGCGTCGATGTCGAGGCATACGCCGACGGCTTGCCGCGCGCGGCCATTGGCATGGCGGGCGGTGACTCTGCCACGTTCGTGAACCCAGCGCCATTGGTTGGCGCGCGTGCGGATGCGGTATTCCACGACGTAGGAATCGGTGGCGCCGAGTCTGGTCTCGTTGTATGCACGATCGAACAGCGGCAAGTCCTCCAGGCAGATGGCCGCGCGCCAGCGTTGCGATGCGTCGACGCCGTCGCACGGATCGACGTCGAGCGAAGCGCACCAATCGTTGAACCAGCGGAAGCCGCCCTCGGTGTCGCTCTCCCATAGGCCGATGCCGGCGCCCCAGACGGCCGCCTCGAGCCGCGCCTCCGACTCGCGCAGCGCGAGTTCGGCGCGCTTGCGCGCATCGATGTCGACGGTGACGCCGGTGACGCGCGTGACCTTGCCGTCGCGGTCGTAATCCGTGACTCTTCCGCGGCTCAGCAGCCAGCGCCAACCGCCGGCGCCCGTGCGCACGCGATATTCGGCTTCGTACAAATCGCTGCGCCCGGCGACCAGTTCGTCATAACTCGCCTGCGATGCGCAGTCCTCGGGGTGGATCCGAGCATCCCAGCGCTGCACGTGTCCCTTGCCGACGCAGGGGTCGATATCGATGCGCTCGCACCAGTCGTTCCACCAATGGATCTCGTCGGCGAGCACGTCGATGTCCCAAAAACCGAAGTCCGTCGCGCGAATCGCCAGATCGATGCGCGCCTCGCTGCGCTCGAGTGCATTCGCGGCGCGGTGACGCTCGTCGGCATCGAGGCAGACGCCGACCATGCGCAACGCATGCCCCTGCGCGTCGCGCTCGATGACCCGACCGCGTTCCTGGATCCAGAGCCAGCTGTCGTTACGATCGCGCAGCCGATATTCCACGGCGAAAACGGCAGCACGACGCTCCAAATGCTCGGCGAGTGCGGCGCGATAACCCGGCAAGTCGTCGGGATGCATGCGCGCCGTCCAGAGCCGTTCGTGGCCATCGCCCGAGAACTCTGTGAGTCCCGCTTGTTCGCACCAATTGTTGATCCACGTCAGCCGATCCTCGGCAACGTGCCAGTCCCACAAGCCGATCTCGGTTCCCCAGAGTGCCAATTCCGGTAGGGGCGACCCAAATTGGTGCAATTTAGGCCACCGCAGCCGGCGCACGCCGGATACTGCGCCGCGCGTTGATGGCCTCGTGCAACTGCAGTGCAGCAGCGCGAATCGGCTCCGGCCTGCCGCCGCCTGCGTACATGATTGCGCGCGAAGAACTGATCAGCAGACCGGCGCCATCGGCATTGAGACCCCCTGCCAGCGTTGCCTCGAGATCGCCGCCTTGCGCGCCGATTCCCGGAACGAGGAATGACAGCTCCGGGTGCGCGCGGCGCAGTTCGGCCATTTCACGGGGGCAGGTGGCGCCGACGACCAGCATCAAATTCTGCTGCCGGTTCCAGTGCGTTGCGGCGTGCTCCGCGATGCGCCGATATAAGGGCAGACCGTCGATGTTCAGGTCTTGAAAGTCTTTGGCCCCCGGATTCGAAGTGCGGCACAGCAAGATCGCGCCGCGATCCGGGCGCTCCAGAAACGGCAGCACCGAGTCCGCGCCCATGTAGGGGTTGACCGTGACGGCATCGGCGCCGTAGCGATCAAACGCTTCGCGCGCATAGGCGTTGGCCGTGTTGCCGATGTCGTTGCGTTTGGCGTCGAGAATCACGAGTGCGTGCGGCGCGCGTTCGCGAATGTAGCGAATGCTTGCGGCGAGTTCGGCCTCGGCGCCCACCGCGCTGTAGAACGCAATCTGCGGTTTATAGGCTGCAACGATGTCGAAGGTCGCATCGACGATGCGGCGGTTGAATGCGTAGAGCGGCTGGGCACTGCCGGCCAGGTCCTCTGGCAAACTGGCCGGATCCGGGTCCAGGCCGACACAGGCCAGGCTATTGCCGACAACTTGCGCTCGATGTAGCCGTTCTGCAAAGCTCATTCCCATAGCAGCATCATAGCGAGCGGCGCGAGCCTTAGGGAGCTATGCTACACAACCCAGGTGAGAACGAGCTTTGCCCCCTAAACCCCGTCCCGGACCTCGGCTAGTTCTACAGCCGGCGACTCGCCGCGCGGCACGGCATACGAGCACGACGGCGCTCAAGCGCTTTTTCATGATCGCCGACGTCTGGGAATTGTCGCCGCTTCAGCAATGCCGTCTGCTCAAAATTCCGTCACCGCAAGTGCTCGCGCGATATCGGCTCGGCCAGGCGCCCCGGCTGTCCGCGACACAGCAGGAGCGCGCCGCCTTGATCGCCAATATCCAGCATTCGCTTTCGCATGTGCCCGAAGCCAAGGACCATGCCTGGGCCTGGGTGCATGCGCCACAGCAGGGCGCGCCGTTCGACGGCGACAGCCCGCTTTACTTTATGTTGGAAAAGGGCCTGCCGGCGCTGCGCGAGGTCGCCCGCATGCTCGTGCGCGAGAGCGAACCTCGCTAAGCTGCGTTATACTGTAGGGCTGTTCCGATGCGAGAGTGGCGGAATTGGTAGACGCGCTGGACTTAGAATCCAGTGGGGTAACCCGTGCGAGTTCGAGTCTCGCCTTTCGCACCACTGCGCGCATTCGCTTCAATTTGACAAGCCAAGAGGTCCTAGATGCAGGTTTCCGTCGAAAGTATCGGCAAATTGGAACGCCGCATGCAAGTGCAGGTGCCGGCCGAGCGCGTTAGCCAAGAAATAGCGACGCGATTGAAAACCCTGAGCCGGACCGCGCGTCTCAATGGCTTTCGGCCGGGCAAGGCGCCGCTCAACGTCATCCGGCGCCAATTCGGCGTGCAGGTGCATCGCGAGGTCATTGGGGAGTTGCTGCAGTCGAGCTTCGCCGAGGCGGTCAGCGCGAACCGGCTTGCGCCGGCGGGCAGTCCGCGTATCGAGCCGCAGAGCATCGATGAGGGACAGGATCTGCGTTACATCGCGACCTTCGAGGTATTCCCCGAAATCGCCTTGCAGCCAATCGAATCGCTTGAAATCGTGCGCACGACGGCCGAAGTCGCCCCGAGCGACGTGGATGCGATGCTCGAGCGCTTGCGCAAACAACAGCTCAAATTCAATGCGGTGAGCCGCGCGGCGGCCACCGGGGATCGCGTCACGATCGATTTTGAGGGCTGCATCGACGGCGTGCCATTCACCGGCGGCAAGGGCGAGAATGTGGCGATCGTGCTCGGCGCGGGCCGCATGCTGCCCGAGTTCGAGCAGGGCTTGGTCGGCACCTCCGCCGGTGACGACAAAGAAGTCGAGGTGCATTTCCCCGCCAATTATCGGGCGACCGAACTCGGCGGCAAGCTCGCGAAATTCAAGATTCGGGTCCGCACGGTCGAGGAATCCCAGCTTCCGGATCTCGACGAGGAGTTCTGCAAGACGTTCGGCGTCAACGAGGGTGGCCTGAACAAGCTCCGCGAGGAGGTCGCCGACAACATGCGCCGCGAACTCGAACAGACGCTGCGCAATCAAAACAAGACCGTGGTCATGGACAAGCTGTTGCTCGCCAACCCGATCGACGTGCCGAAAACGCTGATCGAATCCCAGATCCACGAGATGCAGACCGAGGCCATGCGCCGATCGGGAGCCAAAGACGCCTCGCACGCGCCGCCGCCGCAGACCTTCGCGGAACCGGCGCGCCGCCGCGCGGCGCTCGGTCTGATCCTCGCCGATATCATCAAGCGGCAGAACCTGCGGGTGGAGCCGGCGCGCGCGAGAGCACGATTGGACGAAATGGTGAGCTCCTACGGCGATCCGGAAGCCATCAAGCGGGCCTATTTACAGAATCCGGAGGCGATGCGGCAGGTCGAAAACCTGGCCTTGGAGGACCAAGTCGTCGACTGGGTCCTCGCCCATGCGAAGGTCCATGAGGTAAGCTCCACTTTTAAGGAATTGATGAAATTCGAGGCTTGAGGTGTCGTCCAAGCCGTTTAAATCGGAGGGCATGCCTTGTTTAGTCCGCAAGGGCCCTCACTCATGAGCGATCGGTTCCGCCGCAGGTAAGGAAAAAAGCCTTTATGACGACACGCGCACTCAATTTGGTTCCGATGGTGGTCGAACAGACCGCCCGAGGCGAACGCGCCTATGACATTTATTCCCGGCTGCTCAAAGAGCGCGTCATTTTCATCGTGGGCCCGGTCGAAGACTACATGGCGAACCTCGTCGTCGCCCAGTTGCTGTTTTTGGAGTCGGAAAACCCTGAAAAGGACATAGCGCTTTACATCAATTCGCCGGGCGGGTCGGTCAGCGCGGGCCTGGCGATCTATGACACGATGCAGTTCATCAAGCCGGACGTCAGCACGATTTGCGTCGGCTTGGCCGCCTCGATGGGCGCCGTTTTGCTCGCGGGCGGGGCCGCCGGCAAGCGCTATTCGCTGCCGAACTCGAAAATCATGATCCACCAGCCCTCGGCCGGGTTCCAGGGGCAGGCCTCCGACATCGATATTCATGCCCGCGACGTCATGGAGACCAAGGAGCGCTTGAACCGAATCCTTGCCAAACACTCGGGCCAGACGATCGAGCGGGTCAAACAGGACAGCGACCGGGATAACTTTATGTCTGCCGAAATGGCTCGTGCCTACGGTTTAATCGATTCCATGCTTGAGAAACGCGGCGAGATACCGACAAAGGCTTGAGTGGGCCCTAAGATTTACTCGACAAATAGCCCTGGGGCGCCGCCGAGAGCGGTCTTTGGGGCGCCGGCGCCAAAACCGGCAACTTTGCGTACGGTCGCAGGGGTGCTATATAGTCGGTCCATGAGGAAAGCATGAGCGAAGACTCTCGCGGTAAACATGATGACGGCAAGCTGTTGTATTGCTCCTTCTGCGGGAAGAGCCAGCATGAGGTTCGCAAGCTAATCGCCGGCCCGTCCGTGTTCGTCTGCGACGAATGCGTCGAATTATGCAATGACATCATTCGCGAAGAGTTGGAAGAGCGCGCCGAGCGCACCCGCGACAAGCTGCCGAAACCCCAAGAAATCAAGAAAGTTCTCGAGGAATATGTCATCGGCCAGGAGCGCGCCAAGCGCGTCCTGTCGGTCGCCGTCTACAACCATTACAAGCGCTTGCAGACGCGTGGCGGCGAAGGCGTGCGCGCCCGCGACGAGGTCGAACTCGCCAAGAGCAATATCCTGCTGATCGGTCCGACCGGGTCGGGCAAGACCTTGCTCGCGGAAACCCTCGCGCGGCTGCTGAACGTACCGTTCACGATCGCGGATGCGACCACCTTGACGGAAGCCGGCTATGTCGGCGAGGACGTCGAGAACATCATCCAGAAACTGCTTCAGAAGTGCGATTACGACGTCGAGAAAGCCCAGACCGGCATCGTTTATATCGACGAAATCGATAAAATTTCGCGCAAATCCGACAACCCGTCGATCACCCGCGACGTCTCGGGCGAGGGCGTGCAGCAGGCGCTGCTCAAGCTCATCGAGGGCACGATCGCCTCGGTGCCGCCGCAAGGCGGCCGCAAACATCCCCAACAAGAGTTTCTTCAGGTCGACACCACGAACATCCTGTTCATTTGCGGCGTTGCATTCGCGGGCCTCGAAAAGATCATCATGAACCGTACGCACAAGAGCGGGATCGGCTTCATGGCGGAGGTGCGCGAACAGAACGCACGCCCGCACGGCAACGATGTGTTCCACGATACGGAACCCGAGGATTTGATCAAGTACGGCCTGATCCCGGAATTCGTCGGCCGCTTGCCGGTGGTTGCGACGCTCGAGGAGCTCGACGAAGACGCGCTGATCTCGATCCTCATGCAGCCCAAGAATGCGCTGACCAAGCAGTACCGGAAACTCTTCGATATGGAGGGCGTCGAACTCGACTTCCGCGAGGACGCGCTGCGTTCGGTCGCGCGAAAGGCGATGCAGCGCAAGACCGGAGCGCGGGGCCTGCGAACGATCCTCGAAAATGTGCTGCTCGACACGATGTACGATTTGCCCAGCTTGCGTAACGTGCAGAAAGTCGTCGTCGACGAAAGCGTCATCGAGGGAATCAACAAACCCTACATCGTGCATCGTACCGAGGAGACTCGGTTGGTTGCACCGGTGGCAGATCAGCGCCGTCCGACGGGCTCCGACCATCTTTGAGCACCAGCGCACATCCCGCCGATGGGATTTGCCTTGAAACTCACGGTATGCGGCCGCATGTTCTTGCCATAGTGTGGTATTGACTGTGCCCAGCACAAAGGCGAGCGCCGTGAGCGAAGAACAAACGATCGATCCCCCCGCGGTGCAACCCGAGCCGCTGAACGGTGTACCGGTGCTGCCGCTACGCGATGTCGTGGTCTATCCGCATATGGTCATTCCGCTCTTTGTGGGGCGGGAGAAGTCCATCGTCGCGCTGGACCGCGCGATGCAGGCCGACAAGCGCATCCTGCTGGTCGCCCAGAAGCAGGCGGACGTCGATGACCCGAAAGCGCCGGACCTGTATTCGGTCGGCACGGTCGCGACGATCCTGCAGCTGCTCAAACTGCCCGACGGGACCGTCAAGGTGCTGGTCGAGGGCGTCGATCGGGCGAGCATCGAGCATCTGGTCGAAGGCGAGTTCTTTCTGGCGCAAGTCACGACCATGCCGGACGTCGAGCGCTACGAAGAACGCGAGATGGACGTGCTGACGCGCTCCGTGATCACCCAGTTCGAACAATACGTCAAACTCAACAAGAAAGTGCCGCCTGAGATTTTGACTTCGCTCGCGGGGATCGAGCAGGCCGGCCGCCTCGCCGACACCGTCGCGGCGCACATGTCGCTCAAGCTCTCCGAGAAGCAGAAAGTTCTCGAGATACCCGATGTGCGCAAGCGTCTCGAGCACATGCTCGCCGTCATCGAAGGCGAGATGGATGTGTTGCAGATCGAAAAGCGCATTCGCGGCCGCGTCAAACAGCAGATGGAGAAAAGCCAGCGCGAGTACTACTTGAATGAGCAAATGAAGGCCATTCAGAAGGAACTCGGCGAGCTCGACGATGCGCCGAACGAGATCGGCGAATTGGAGAAGCGCATCAAGGCGGCGGGCATGCCCAAAGAGGCGCGCACCAAGGCAAATTCCGAGCTCGCGAAATTGAAGCTCATGTCGCCGATGTCGGCCGAAGCCACGGTGGTGCGCAATTACATCGATTGGCTCGTTAAGTCGCCGTGGAAGAAGCGCAGCAAGGTGCATCTGGACATTGCGGCGGCCGAGAAGGTTCTCGAAGCCGACCACTATGGCTTGGAGAAGGTCAAAGAGCGCATCGTCGAATACTTGGCCGTGCAGCAGCGCGTCAAGAATTTGCGCGGTCCGATACTCTGCTTGGTGGGACCGCCGGGCGTCGGCAAGACCTCGCTAGGGCAGAGCATCGCGCGCTCCACCAATCGCAAGTTCGTGCGCATGTCCTTGGGCGGCGTGCGCGACGAAGCCGAAATTCGCGGTCACCGGCGCACCTACATCGGATCGATGCCCGGCAAGATCATTCAAAACCTCGCCAAATGCGGCGTGCGGAATCCTTTGTTCCTGCTCGACGAAGTCGACAAGATGTCGACCGATTTTCGCGGGGATCCGTCGTCGGCGCTGCTCGAGGTGCTCGACCCGGAACAGAACAGCACCTTCAACGATCACTACTTGGAAGTGGATTTCGATCTATCCGAAGTCATGTTCGTGTGCACGGCGAACAGTCTGAACATCCCGGCGCCGCTGCTCGACCGCATGGAGGTCATTCGGATACCCGGTTACACCGAGGACGAGAAGAGCAATATCGCGCGGCGTTATTTGCTGCCGAAACAGGTCAAACAGAACGGCTTGAAGCCGGGCGAACTCGTCGTCGCGGACCTGGCCGTTCAGGACATGATCCGTTACTACACGCGCGAGGCGGGCGTGCGCAACCTCGAGCGCGAACTCTCGAAGATCTCGCGCAAGGCCGTCAAACAATTGCTGCTGAACCCCGCCGAAAAGACGGTAACCGTCGATTCGGAAAACCTCGACGACTATCTCGGCGTGCGGCGCTTTCGCTACGGCAAGGCCGAGGAGAGCGATCGCGTCGGTCAGGTCACGGGTCTCGCCTGGACCGAAGTCGGCGGCGAATTGCTGACGATCGAGGCGGCGGTCGTTGCCGGCAAGGGCAAACTCACGCACACCGGCCAGCTCGGTGAAGTCATGCAGGAATCGATTCAGGCGGCCATGACCGTCGTGCGCAGCCGCTCGACGATGCTGGGCCTCGACGTCGATTTCTATCAAAAGGCCGACGTGCACATCCACGTGCCCGAGGGCGCGACGCCGAAGGATGGCCCGAGCGCGGGCATCGGCATGTGTACGGCGCTGATCTCGGCGCTGACCAAGATACCCGTGCGCTCCGATGTGGCGATGACCGGCGAAATCACCTTGCGCGGCGAGGTGCTCCCCATCGGCGGCTTGAAGGAGAAATTGCTCGCAGCGCATCGCGGCGGCATCACGACCGTGTTGATTCCCGACGATAACGTCAAGGATCTCGCCGAGATCGCGGACAACATCAAGGAGAAGCTCGATATTCGTTCGGTCCGTTGGATCGACGAGGTGCTGCAGGTGGCCTTGACGCACATGCCGGTGCCGCTCGCCGCGGCCCCCGCGAAGCCGGTCGAGGAAATTGCGGGCGAGAAGCGCCGCCGCAGGCCGGCGCGCGCCAAGAGCCAGGTCCGGGCGCACTGAGGGCTAGCCAACCGGTAGCGGCTCGCGTAGACTTTCGCGCCTCTTCCAGGGGTGCTTAGCTCAGCTGGTAGAGCGTCGCCTTTACACGGCGAATGTCGGGGGTTCGATCCCCTCAGCACCCACCAGCAGCATGCGGAGTGGTAGTTCAGCTGGTTAGAATACCGGCCTGTCACGCCGGGGGTCGCGGGTTCGAGTCCCGTCCACTCCGCCAATCCTGTCGAAGAGTCGCGCGCGTGCCTGTAAGGCCGCGCCGTGGGGCTTGAGATTTGCGGGAAATCGAGAGAGTAAAGGCATGCTGCAAACAATTCACGATAAGTTGAAAGGTTGGGTCGCCTACGTGGTGCTCGGCGGTGTCGCCGGATCCTTCATCTTCTGGGGCATCAATTGGACCTTGGCTGCGCCGGATTACGCGGTGAAGGTCAATGGCAGCGAGATCCCGGTCGCCGACGTGCGCCAGGCCTATCAGCAGCAGCTCGCGCAGGCCGAGCGGCGCGCGAACGGCACGCTCGACGACAACACGCGCAGTGCGCTGAAGAAAGAAGTCCTCGAAGAGTTCATCAGCACCGAGGCCTTGATCACGCACATCGGGTCGCTCGGCTATCGCGTCGGCGATCAAGAGCTGCAAAACGAGATGGCGAAGATTCCGGCGTTTCAGGTCGACGGCAAGTTCGATGCGGCGCATGCGGTCGCTGTTCTCAAGGCGCAAGGCCGCTCGATCGCCGAAATCGAGGGACTCATTCGCCGCCAAGTGCAGCTCGGACAGCTCGATGCAGCGATGCGTGCGTCGAGCTTCGCGACCGCGACCGAAGTCAAACGACTGAGCGCATTGACTCGACAACAGCGCGAACTCGCCTGGGTCGTCGTGCCGGCCGCGCATTTTGCCGCCGACGCGAATCCGGACGATGCCGCGATCAAGGCCTATTACGACGAGCACAAGGGCGAATATCTCTCGCCCGAAACGGTCAATCTGCGCTACGTCGAGATCAGCCTCGCGCAATTGGCGGCCCACATCACGGTCACCGACGCACAGCTGCGCAGTTATTACGAAGAGCAAAAGGCCAAGAGTCCGGAAGTCTTCACGCAAGCCGAGCAGCGGCGGGTCAGTCATATCCTGATCCAAGTCGCGGCGCCGAAGGACGATGCGAGCGCGAAGGCCAAGGCCGATGAGCTGCTGAAGCGCGCCCAGACGGGCGAGGATTTCGCAAAATTGGCGAAGGAATACTCACAGGATCAAGGCTCCGCGCAGCAGGGCGGCGATCTCGGCTGGTCGGAGCGCAAAGTCTGGGTCGCGCCGTTCGCCGATGCCGCTTACAGCATGAAAGTGGGCGAAATCCGCGGGCCCGTGAAGACCCAGTTCGGCTATCACATCTTGAAGCTCGTCGGCATTCAAGAGGCGAGCACCAAGACCTTCGAGGAGGACAAGAGCGATCTGGATGCGGAATACCGCCGCGCCGAGGCGGAGCGCCAATTCAATGGCCTGCAGGATCAGCTCGCCGACGCTGCACTGCAGAGCGCGACGGATATCGATGCCGTTGCGCGCAAAGCGGGATTGCCGGTCGAACAGATTGCCGATTTCAGCCGCATCGACGGCGGCGGCGCGCTCGGCAAGTCGCCGAAGGCGATCGAGGCGGCCTTCAGCCCAGATGTGCTCGATGGCCGAGTCAGTCCGATCGTCGAAGTGGAAAAAGGCCGCGGCATCGTCGTCAAAGCCACGGATCACAAACTGCCGCAGCAACGCAGCCTCGATGCCGTGCGAACGCAGATCATTGCGGCGTGGAAGAAGCAGCGTGGCATGCAACTCGCGTCGGCGGCGGCCACGGACGCCGCGAAGCGGCTCTCGGCGGGCGAGTCCTGGGACGCGATCGCCAAGGCGCTCGGAGCGCCGCTACAGGCCGCGCGCTTTGTCGGGCGCGCGGATCAGGCCGTGCCGATCGCGATCCGGCAACTCGCGTTTGAGCTGCCGAAGCCCGCCGGCAAGCCGCAATTCCAAACCGCTGCGCTCGATAATGGGGATTCGGCGGTTTTCGGTCTGTCCGCCGTACGCGAGGATCCAAATACCAACCCGCAGCAACAGGAACTCGAACGCCGGCAGTTCGCGCAGCAGTCTGCGGCCGCGGAATCCCAGAGCTACAGCCTCGCGGCACGAACCGCGGCCAAGGTGATCGTCAATCCGCAGGCCATCGAGTAATTGGCCGCGCTGCTGCATCAGTTCTCGGACTGGTATCTGTCGGCGCTGAGCCAGGGCGGCTATGGTCTGATCGTCGCGCTGATGGCCTTGGAGAGCACGCTGGTGCCCTTGCCGAGCGAAATCATCATTCCACCTGCGGCCTACCTCGCGCACACCCAGGGACAGCTATCGGTGATCGGCATTGCCCTCGCCGGCACGACGGGTTCTTGGATCGGGGCGGCGCTGATGTACTGGGCCGCGCGCGGCTTGGGCCGGCCTTTGATGCTTCGCTGCGGACCCTACGTTGGGCTCGCAACCAAAAAAATCGAACGCGCTGAACGCTGGGCAGCCCGCTACGGCTGGCCCGGCGTTTTCTTCTCCCGCCTGCTGCCCGTGATCCGCCATCTGATTGGCATTCCGGCGGGTATCGTGCGGCTCGACTTTCGCTGGTACTCGCTCGCGACGCTCGCGGGGTCGCTGCTCTGGTGCTCGGTGCTCGCCTGGCTAGGGGTGGCGGTCGGACGCAATCGCGAATTGCTGATCGGATCTCTGCACCGATTCACGTTGCTCGTGATCGCGATCGCGGCCGTGCTGGCCGCGCTCTATTATTTTTTCGTGCAACGCCCCTCGACGCACTAGCCTCAAGTACCGGCGCGCCCGCTCGCCGGCGGCGGCATCGGCGCGGGTGCCGCGACTATGGGGAACTTCGTGAAAATCGCGGCGGCCGCTTGGTTGATCTTCAACTCAGCCGACGGGCCGGTCAAATCGACGACGTTCTGATTGACCGAGGCGTGCCATATCGCCGTGTGCGTATGCGCGTCGAATAGATCGACCGAAATCCGGCCCTCGTTATGCACGTAGGGGTAGTCGTAGCCCCACGGACCCCAGCCCCAACCATATCCCCCGCGGCCATAGCCGACCCAACCAACGCCGCCAAAATCATCGGCAACGATACGCGAACCGATCGCATAACCGATGACGCAATCGGCGCTGGCGCGGTTCGCGGCGGGTTGCAGGCCGCGCGCGGCCAAGTTGGACTCGATCGCCGCACGCAGCCGATCCGCGTTCAGCGGATTACCATAGGCGGCCGGTTGGACGCCGGCTGCCACATGTTCTTGAGCCCAGGCATAGGTATGACACGTGCTGGCGCTGGCGTTGGGATTCACATCGGTCGTCACTGGCAGCGAGGTGCAAGCACCCAACGCCGCCACGGCGCCGCTTGCGGCCGCGAGCAGGGTGATTCGATTGACGATACTCATGATGAACCTCGCGCAGACAACAATTGAAGACTGATTATCGCAACTTCCGCCGAACCTGGGAGCGTGAAGAAATGCAAATAATTGCAATCGCCTAAGGGATTTCCGCATCGTCCCCGGGGAAGCTCATGCCGACCGAGCTGTAGCCGCCGTCGACATAGAGAATTTCGCCGGTGATGCCGGAGGCGAGGTCTGAACACAGAAACGCGGCGGCTTTGCCGACATCGTCGATCGTCACGTTGCGCTGCAACGGTGCGGCGGCGGCGACGTGGGACAGCATTTTGCGCAAGCCCGGTATGCCGGCTGCGGACAGCGTCTTGATCGGGCCCGCCGAGATGCCGTTGACGCGGATGCCCTGCGTGCCCAAGTCCGCGGCGAGGAATCGCACATTGGCCTCGAGGCTCGCTTTGGCGAGACCCATGACGTTGTAGCTGGGGACGGAACGTACGGCGCCGAGGTAACTCAAGGTCACGATCGCTCCCGCGCGCCCAGCCATGAACGGCAAGGATTCGCGCGCGAGCGCGGTGAGGCTATACGAGGAGATGTCGTGGGCGATCCGAAAGCCCTCGCGTGTCGTCGCATCGATGAAGCGGCCCGTCAGCGCCTCACGCGTCGCGAAGGCGACCGCATGCACGAGGATGTCGAATTCGGTCCAATGCGCCTTGAGCGTACGGAATCCGCGCGCGATGTCCTCATCGCCGGCGACGTCCATCGGAAAGGTGATGTGGGAATCCAATTGCTTGGCGAGCGGAACGACGCGGTCGACCATGCGTTCGATGTAGGAGAACGCCAGTTCGGCGCCGTGCGCATGCATCGCCTGCGCGATGCCCCAGGCGATTGAGCGATCCGTGGCGAGTCCAACGATGAGCGCGCGTTTGCCGGATAAAAATCCCATGCTTGTTTCCCCTAACCTTGTTCTCGATTGGATTCGATGTACATCACGAGACGCTGCCCCGCGCGGATTTGATGGCGGCTATTGAGGCCGTTCCAACTCTTCAATTGCGTGACCGATACTTGAAATTGCCGGGAAATGCTGAATACCGTATCGCCCTTGCGCACCGTGTACATGAGCCGGCGGCCCGACACGGCGCCTTCGTCACGATAATGCCTCGAGCTCGCCTTGACGATGAGGCGCTGGCCCTGCACGACCGTATCGCCGGCGCCTAAATTATTGAGCCTTGCGAGCGTGCTGACCGTGATGCCCTGGCGCTGAGCGATCTTGGTCAAGGTGTCGCCGGTCCGCACGCGGTAGACGATCTGGCCGCGTTTGCGCCCCGAGGCATCGCTTCCGGGACGGTCGACGCGTGCCGCCGCCAATAGGACTTTCTCGGGCAATTGGTCGCTGGCCTGCGGAATCTGCAGTGTTTGGCCCGGGGTCAAATGCTTGTTCTTGAGGTCGTTGAGTTTGCTCAAGATCACGACCGAGGTGCCGTATTGGCTCGCGATCGTCGCCAGCGTTTCGCGTCGGCCGACCTCATGCGTGACGTAGAGCAAGCGGTCTTCGGGGGCGAGGGTCTTCAGCGCCGCCTCGAACCCGTCCGCATTGTCGATGGGGACCAATAGGCGGTGCGGGCCGCCGGGGTCGGTCGCCCAACGGTTGTAGCCGGGGTTCAGCGCCGCCACTTCGTCATAGCTCGTGCCCGCCAATTTTGCGGCGATTTTCAAATCGATCTGCGAGCCGGTCTCGATGACCGCGAAATACGGTTCGTTCGGCATCGGCGCGAATTCTAGACCGTAGCGCTCCGGCTCGGCCATCAAGCGTTTCATCGCCAGGAGCTTCGGGACGTAAGCGCGGGTCTCGGCCGGCAGCTTCAAATGCCAAAAGTCGGTCGGCAGTCCCAGCGCGCGATTGTGATCGAATTCGCGCTGTACGGTCATTTCGCCGACGTTGTAGGCGGCGATCGCGAGCAGCCAATCGCCGTCGAATTGATCGTGCAGCGCCTGCAGGTAATCGAGCGCGGCACGCGTCGATTCGATGACATCGCGACGCCCGTCATACCACCAATCCTGTTTCAAGCCGAAGCGCACCCCCGTGCCCGGAATGAATTGCCAGAGGCCGGCGGCACGACTACGTGAATAGGCGAAGGGCTCGTAGGCGCTTTCCACGACGGGCAGCAGCGCGAATTCGAGCGGCATGCCGCGCGCTTCGACTTCCGTGACGATGTGGTACATGTAGCGCTGCGCGCGCTGAAAGGTTCTTTCGAGGTACTCGGGGTTGTGTTCGAACCAGTGCAGTTGCTGGTCGATCGCCGGCTCTTGGACTTCGCCGAAGACGAAGCCGGCGCGCATCCGATCGAATAGATCGTCGTAATCCTCGCCGTTGTGATGCTGCCATTCGCTCGGCATTGCGACCGACGGCGTACTGCCGACGCTTGGGTGGAAGCCTTCCCCGCCGGCGACATCGGGCGCGCTCGACGCTGAGGCGGCCACGGGCTCCTGCGCCCCTGCCGGCTTCGCGGCCGGAGCGGGTGCGTGCGCGCAGGCCGCCAGCAACGCCAAGGCGCCGGCGCACCCGCAGAGGCCCCTAAGCACGAAACCCATCCTTCCAGGCGCGCAATTCCGCGAACACCGCGGCGGTATCGTTCAACGCCCGGCCGCTATGCCATGCGGCTGCAGCGCGAATCGCGGCGTCATCGCAGCGCAAAAAAGGATTGACGCGATTTTCGAGCTCGATCGTGGAGGGCAGCGTGGGCGTGTCGTGGGCCCGCAGCCTATCGACCAATTCGCGATAGCGCGCGGCCGCCTCATTGCGCGGGTCGGCGGTCAGCGCAAAGCGTAAATTCGCAGCCGTGTACTCATGGCCCGCGAACACGCGCGTTGCGGGCGGCAGCGCACTCAAGCGTTGCAGCGAGGCATTCATTTGGACCGGTGTTCCCTCGAACATTCGCCCGCAGCCTGCACTAAAAAGCGTGTCACCGCAAAACACTACGCTATGGCCCCAAAAAGCGATGTGACTTAACGTATGGCCCGGGATGTGCATGATCTGGAATTGCAGCCCCAGGTCCGGTAATTGCACGATTTCCCCGTCGCGCAAGCGGCGCGTCAGGGTTGGGATTCGGGCATCATCGGGCCCCAAGACCGGCACGGGGGTCGCGGCGAGCAAGGCGTCGACCCCGCCGATGTGGTCGGCATGATGGTGAGTCAGCAAAATCGCGGCTAAGCTTGCGCCGCTGCGGTGCAACTCGGCGAATACGGGCTCGGCGTCGCCTGGATCGACAACGACGACTTGGCCGGGCGCCAGCGGCGCGTCGATGAGCCAGATATAGTTATCGGAAAATGCGCGTACGGGGCGCACACGAAGAGGCGTTTCAATGTTTGACATTATCTCGAGTATTTAACCTGTAACATCAGAACTTCGCTAGTGTTTTCATGAAGGAACGAGACTTGGATACCGCGCGGAGCAAGACCCCGGTCGACTGGTTCGAGAGCCCGCTCGGCAACCGCGTGCTGCGCGACGAGATCGCGCTGGCACGCCTCGCGCTCGACGACGTGTTCGGCTTCGAGTTGATGCAAGTCGGCGCGTGGGGCGGCGGCCACGCGATGCTGGCGGGCGCGCGCACGCAGCATACGACGCTGGTGGCACAGGAACCCGCGCCCGGCGTGACGCTGTGCGCGCCGCTGGCGAGCTTGCCGTTCGCCTCGGACAGCATCGATGCGATCGTTCTGCCCCATACGCTCGAACTCGTTGAGGATCCGTACGCGGTGTTGCGCGAGGCGGAGCGCGTGCTCTGCGCCGAGGGCTGCTTGATCATCAGTGGCTTCAACCCCTGGAGCGGCTGGGGCGCACGGCGGCTGTTTGCGCACTATCTACGCCGGCCGGCATTTCCGCCCGGTACGCGTCGATTGCTCTCGGAGCTGCGTCTGCGGGACTGGGTCGCGCTGCTGGGCTTCGACGTGGCGAGCGTCTATGGCTATCTCGGCATGCTGCCGATCGCATCGAGCGCCGGACGCGGCGAGGTCGCGCCGCATGCCGCATGGCGCGCCGGCGCCTATATGCTCAAGGCGCGCAAGCGCATGCAGACGATGACTTTGGTGCGGCCGAAGCGCCGTGCGCGCCAGCGCGTGCTCGTGGGCGTCGCCGAACCGACCAACAAATTGGGCCCCTGACCGATTTGATCATGAAAACGGTCGAGCTCTATACGGATGGCGCATGCCGGGGCAACCCCGGCCCCGGCGGCTGGGCGGCATTGTTGATAGCCGGTGCGATGCGCAAGGAGCTCTCGGGCGCCGAAGCGGCCACGACCAATAATCGCATGGAACTCATGGCGGCGATCGAAGGCTTGAAGGCGCTCAAGCGGCGCTGCTCGGTGAAGCTGTACACCGATTCGAAATACGTACTGCAGGGCGCCACCGAATGGCTGCCGAATTGGAAAGCACGCGGCTGGCGCACCGCGGCGCGCGAACCGGTCAAGAACCAGGATCTGTGGGAGCGGCTCGATGCGGCGCTCGCCACTCAGGATATTTCTTGGCATTGGGTCAAGGGACATTCGGGCCATGACGGCAACGAATTCGTCGATGAGCTCGCGAATCTCGCGATCGATCAACTATTGGCGGGTCGATAGAACTCCATGCGCCAAGTCGTGCTCGATACGGAAACCACCGGCCTCGAAGTCGAACTTCAGCATCGCGTCATCGAGATCGGCTGCGTCGAGCTCGTGAACCGGCGCATCACCGGCCGCGTGTTCCACCGCTATTTGAACCCCGAGCGCGATATCGATGCGGGTGCGCAGGAAGTCCATGGCATCACGCGCGAGCAGTTGCGCAACGAGCCGAAGTTCGCGGCGGTTGCCGAGGACCTCGTCGAATTCGTGCGCGACGCGGAGCTCATCATCCACAACGCGCCGTTCGACGTCGCCTTTTTGAACGCCGAGCTGCGCCGCTTGTCGACACCCCCGCTCAAGGTCAATGAGCTCTGCCGAGTGCTCGATACGCTGAGCCTGGCGCGGCAGATGCATCCCGGGCAGCGCAATAATCTCGACGCCTTGTGCAAGCGCTATTCGGTCGACAACACGCATCGCGAGTACCACGGCGCGCTGCTCGACGCGCGCATCCTGGCCGAGGTGTATCTGGCAATGACCGGCGGGCAGGCGGCGCTGACGCTCGGCGAGAAGTCCGACGCGCATCTCGCGATCCATGCCGATCACGCGATGCCGTCGCGGCGCGGCGAACGGCGGCGCATCGCCATCGTCAAGGCGAACGAAGCGGAACTCGCGGCGCACGCGCACGCGCTCGCGCTGCTCGACAAAGCGTCCGGCGGCAAAACCGTCTGGCGAAAAGCATGAAGCTGCTGGTCACCGGCGCCGCGGGCTTCATCGGGTTTCATACCGCACGGGCCTTGCTCGAGCGCGGCGACGAGGTCGTGGGGATCGACAACCTCAACGCCTACTACGATCCTAAGCTCAAGGCCGCTCGCTTGAGCATTCTGCAGCGCTATCCGAACTTTCGGTTCGAGAAAATGGATGTTGCGGATCAGGGCGCGATGCAATCAATGTTTGCGCGCGAGCAATTCCGGCGCGTCGTGCATTTGGCGGCGCAGGCCGGCGTGCGCTATTCGACCGAGAATCCGCATGTCTACGTGCAGAGCAACGTCACCGGATTCCTGCATGTCATCGAAGGATGCCGCCATAGCGGCGTCGAGCACCTGGTCTATGCATCCACGAGCTCGGTCTACGGCGCCAACACCCGGATGCCGTTCGTCGAGACGCAAAACGTCGATCATCCCTTGACGCTGTACGCGGCGACCAAAAAAGCCAATGAGCTCATGGCCCACAGCTATTCTTCGCTATATCGGCTGCCGACGACGGGTTTGCGCTTTTTCACCGTGTACGGCCCCTGGGGCCGGCCCGATATGGCGCTGTTCAAGTTCACCAAGAACATTCTTGCCGGCGTGCCGATCGACGTCTTCAACCACGGCCGGCATCAGCGCGATTTCACCTATGTGGATGATATCGTGGAGGGCGTCATCGCGGCCGTCGACCACGTCGCCGCGGCCGATCCCAAGTGGGACTCCGCGGCACCGAATCCGAGCACGAGCGCGGCGCCGTATAGAATCTACAACATCGGCAATCAACAGCCCGTGGCACTGTTGCGCTACATCGAAGTCCTGGAGCAGTGCCTCGGGCGCAAGGCGGAGAAGAATTTCCTGCCCATGCAGCTCGGCGACTTGCCGGATACCTGGGCGGACGTCGAGGCCTTGGCGCATGATGTCGGCTACCGCCCGTGCACCGAATTATCGGTGGGTGTGCGGCGTTTCGTCGAATGGTATCTTGAGCATTATCAACAACGCGCCGCTTGAACACGCACCAGATATGACCAATTTGAATTCTCACAACGCAGCATGGAAAGCCCTGGCTCGGCATGCCGCTCTATTGGGCCCGCAGCATTTGCGCGATCTCATCGCGACGGACGCCGATCGGTGGCGCGACTTCCATCTCGAGTTCGGCCCCTGGATGCTCGACGTCTCGCGTCAGCGGATCACGCGCGAGACCTTGAGCCTGCTGTACGGCCTGGCGCGTGCGCTGGGCTTGACGGCACACATCGAGGCGATGTTTCGCGGCGATCCGATCAACACGACGGAACATCGCGCGGTACTGCATACGGCGCTGCGCTCCGAGTTTGCGGGCTCGCCGGCGATTCAAGCCGAAGTGCGCGAATCGCGAGAGAAGCTCGCGAACTTCGTCGGCGCGGTGCGGCGCGCCGAGCAGCGCGGCAGCACGGGCCGCCCGTTCAAGCATGTCATCAATATCGGCATCGGCGGCTCGGACTTGGGTCCGCTGCTGGTCTGCGATGCGCTGCGTCACGAGTGGAGCGGGGGCATCACGCCGCACTTCGTCTCGAACGTCGATCGTACGCAGCTCAATGATTTGATCCGCCGCCTCGATCCCGCCGAAACGCTCGTCATCGTTTGCTCGAAAACCTTCACGACGCTAGAAACCCAGGCCAATGCGCATGCCGCGCGCGGCTGGATCGTCGAGGCGCTGGGGGAGCGAGCTCCTGCCGATCATTTCGTCGCGGTCTCGACCAATGCGCCGGCCATGGATGCGTTCGGCATCGCGCCGACGCGGCGTTTCACGATGTGGGACTGGGTCGGCGGGCGCTATTCGGTGTGGTCGGCGGTCGGCCTGATCGCGGAACTCGCCATCGGCAGCGATCGCTTCGCCGAATTCTTGAGCGGCGCGAGCGAGATCGACCGGCATTTCATGAGCGCGCCGTTCGAGGAAAACTTAGGAGTGACGATGGGGCTCTTGGGCGTCTGGAATCGCAGCTTTCTCGCGCTGCCGACGCTCTGCGTGCTGCCTTACGATCAGCGCCTCGCGCAGCTCGCGGCCTATCTGCAGCAGCTCGAGATGGAGAGCAACGGTAAATCGGTGGACTTATCGGCGGAGCGCGTCACTTATCCGACCGCGCCGGTCGTCTGGGGCTCGCCCGGGTCGAGTGCGCAGCATTCCTATTTCCAGATGCTGCACCAGGGCACCGCGTCGGCGGCCTTGGATTTCATCGCGCCGCTGCGCGGCTCCTGGGGCGATACGAGCGGGCAAGACCTCGCGTTGCAGAATTGTCTCGCGCAGTCGCAGGCGTTTGCGTTCGGCCACACGCTCGCGGAAGTCGAGGCGGAAATGCGTGCGGCAAACGCGTCCGAGGCCGAGATCGCGCGGCTGGCCGCGCATCGCGTCTACGACGGCAATCGGCCGAGTTCGCTGCTGCTCTACCCGCAGACGAGCGCGCGCACGCTCGGCAGCCTGCTCGCGCTCTACGAGCACAGCGTGTTCGTGCAGGGCGTCGTCTGGGGCGTGAATTCCTTCGATCAGTTCGGCGTGGAGCTGGGTAAGAAGCTCGCGATCGGAATCGACCTCACGGGCGTGCATGCGCCGACCGGGCATGGAGCCGAGGGGCTTGCGGCATTGATCGCGTATATCGCGGAGCATCGATAGCGAAGCCCCCGATCTCACGCTACGCGGCTCGAGCGCGTGCCTTATAATGCCGGACCGTCAAACCGCAGGATCGAATTTTGTCAAATCCACGCAAAGGCATCATCTTGGCGGGCGGCGCCGGTACGCGCCTGCACCCGATCACCTTGTCGCAGAGCAAGCAGCTGCTGCCGGTCTATGACAAGCCGATGATCTACTATCCACTCGCGACCTTGCTGTCGGCGGGTATCCGCGAGTTTCTGATCATCACGACGCCGCGCGATAGCCAGGCGTTTCGCGATCTGCTCGGTTCAGGCGAGCAGTGGGGCGTGAAGTTCGACTACGCGACCCAAGCGGAGCCGAACGGCATCGCGATGGCGCTGATCATCGGCGAGGATTTTCTCGCGGGCGCGCCCGCGGCGCTGATCCTCGGCGACAATATTTTCTACGGCGCTAACCTTTCCGAATCGCTGCAGGCGGCCTCGGCGCGCGGCGACGGGGCGACCGTCTTCGGCTATTACGTGCAGGATCCGGAACGCTACGGCGTCGTGCAATTCGACGCCGCCGGCACGGTCGTCGATTTGCTGGAAAAGCCCTTGAAGCCGCCCTCCAATTATGCAGTGACCGGCGTGTATTTTTACGACGGTCGAGCCCCGGCGATCGCGCGTTCGATCAAGCCCTCGGCGCGCGGCGAACTCGAGATCACCGACCTGAATCGAGCTTATTTGCGCGAAGGCAAGCTGCGCGTCGAGCGCCTCGGGCGCGGCACCGCGTGGCTCGACACCGGCACGCATCAGTCCTTGCTGGATGCGGGCTTGTTCGTGCGCATACTCGAGGAACGCCAAGGCCTCAAGGTCGCATGCGTCGAGGAGGTTGCATGGCGCATGGGCTTCATCGATGCGGCGCAGGTCGAGCGCCTCGCGCAGCCGCTCAAGAAAAGCGGCTACGGCGAGTATCTGCTGCGCATCGTGCGCGACGAGCGCAACCCATGAGGTTCCACGCGACGCCGATCGCCGACGTGATTCTCATCGAGCCGAAGGTGTTCGGCGACGCCCGCGGTTTTTTCATGGAGACCTGGCAGGCGCTCAAATTCCTGGAAGCCGGCATCGACGCGCATTTTCTTCAGGACAATCACAGCCGCTCGACGCAGTGGACGCTGCGCGGCATGCACCTGCAGGTCGAGCATACGCAAGGCAAGCTGGTGCGCGTCGCGTCCGGTGCGGTATTCGACGCGGTCGTCGATTTGCGCCGCGCATCGCCGACCTTCGGCCAGTCGTGGGGCACGGAATTGTCGGATAAGAATCATCTGATGCTGTGGGTGCCGCCGGGACTCGCGCACGGCATCCTGACCACCTCGCCGAGTGCGGATTTTCTCTACAAATGCACCGATTTTTATAGTCCCCAGCACGAGCGCACGCTCGCATGGAACGATCCCATTGCCGCCATCGATTGGCCGCTGCCCGACGGCGTCGAACCGAATCTCTCGGCCAAGGATCAGCACGGCGAGACCTTCGCCGATATCCACAAATTCGAATGAAGATTCTGGTGCTGGGAGCGGCGGGGCAGGTCGGGCGTGCGGTCGCGAACGCCGTCCCGGCGCAGCACGCCGTACTCGCGAAGACGCGTGCCGAGCTCGATATCCTCGACGAGAGCGCCGTGACCGCGACGCTCGCGCAAGCCCGTATCGATTGGATCATCAATGCGGCGGCCTATACGGCCGTCGATCGCGCCGAGACCGAGCGCGGCGAAGCGCTCGCGATCAACGATACGGCCGTCGGCGCCCTGGCGCGGGCCGCCGCGCACGCGGGCTGCCGCCTGCTGCATCTGTCGACGGATTTCGTATTCGACGGGCAATCGAATCGCGCCTATCTGCCCGCCGATGCCACGAACCCCTTGAGCGTCTATGGCGCGACCAAGCTCGGCGGGGAGCGCCGGGTATTGAACGAGGGCCAGGGCGGCGTGGTTCTGCGCACCGCCTGGGTCTATGACTCGGCGGGGCGCAACTTCGTCTTGACGATGCTGCGCCTCATGCGCGAACGGCCCGAAGTGCGCGTCGTTTGCGATCAGATCGGCACGCCGACCTGGGCCTCGGGGCTGGCCCAGGCGATCTGGGGCCTGATCGGCGCCGCGCCGGCGCCCGGGATCTTTCATTGGACGGATCTGGGTGTCGCGAGCTGGTACGATTTCGCGGTCGCGATACAGGAAGAGGCGCTGGTGCGCGGCTTGCTGAGGGCGGCCGTGCCGATCGTACCGATAGCGACCACGGCGTATCCAACGCCCGCGGTCCGCCCCAGGTTCAGCGTGCTCAATACGGAATCGACGCGCGCGCTCGTGCAGGTGCCCGCGCACCACTGGCGGCACAACTTACGGAATATGCTCGATGAGCTACGACCCGCATAACGTCTTGATCACCGGCGGGGCCGGCTTCATCGGCGCGAATTTCGTGCGCCATTGGCTGGCGCGCAGCGATGCGGGCAGGGTGGTCGTGCTCGATGCGCTGACCTATGCCGGCCACATCGAAAACCTCGCCGGTCTCGAGCGCGATCCGCGCTATCTGTTCGTGCGCGGCGACATTTGCGACGAGGCGGCCGTGCGCGCGCTGCTCACGCAGCACCAGATCGACACGCTCGTGCATTTTGCCGCGGAGTCCCACGTGGATCGCTCGATCTTAGGGCCCGACGATTTCATTCGCACCAACCTCGTCGGTACGCATACGCTGTTAAAAGCCGCAAAATCCGCGTGGATCGAAACCCAACTCGCGCGGCCGCACCGCTTTCACCACGTCTCGACCGACGAGGTTTACGGCTCTCTGGGGCCCGCCGATGCGCCGTTTCACGAGTCGACGCCGTATGCGCCGAACTCGCCGTATTCCGCGACCAAGGCCGGCTCCGATCACCTCGTGCGCGCCTACCACGAGACCTACGGCCTCGCCACGACGGTCACCAATTGTTCGAATAATTACGGCCCTTTTCAATTTCCGGAAAAGCTCATTCCGCTGATCATCATGAACATCCTCTCGGGCGATCCGCTGCCGGTCTACGGCGATGGGCTGCAAGTGCGCGATTGGCTGCACGTCGCCGATCATTGCGTGGCGATCGAGCTCGCGCTGACGCGCGGCAAGCCCGGCGAGGTCTACAACATTGGCGGCAACAGCGAAACGACCAATATCGAGATCGTGAAAACGCTCTGCGCGCTCGTCGATGAGACCTTGATCGCGCGCGAGGACCTGCGCAAGGCGTTTCCCTCCTCGCCGGCCGCGAACGGCAAGCAGGCCAGCGATTTGATCGTGCACGTGCGCGACCGGCCGGGACACGATCGGCGCTATGCGATCAATTACGCCAAGGCGCAGCGCGAACTCGGCTATGCGCCGGCGCGCGACCTCGAGGGCGGCCTACGCGCAACCCTCGACTGGTATCTGGACAATACGCGCTGGTGGCAGGGGCTGTTGGGCAGGGATTATGCGGCTTGGGTCGAGAAGAATTACAGCCGGTAGCGGTGGTGGGCCGCGTAGTTGCTCTTAAGGGATCGCCACTTTACAATTCTCGACCCGCGTTCGTGACTCGCGGCTGTTAAACTCTTGTTTTTCCAACACGAATCGATAACCGGGGACCGGAGCAGGCAA